>TARA_R110002126_G_scaffold150582_2_pt1 | contig 382127 bp, 347 predicted proteins | sample TARA_R110002126 | Tara Oceans TARA_R110002126 (sample SAMEA4397536) | marine metagenome | biome: Polar Biome; feature: [DCM] deep chlorophyll maximum layer (ENVO:01000326); material: water (ENVO:00002006), including particulate matter (ENVO:01000060) such as... | depth 30 m
TGCCTCTCCCGCACGCATCCCCCTGCCCGCTCCGAACATCCGACGCAGCTTCTCTCCCTTTTTCAGACCCTCCCCCTGTCCCGGGCCAGCTCCCCTCCGCAGGGCTCCCCTCCCAAGGACGCCCCTTCCAAGGCCAGATCCGTTTCCCTGTTCCAAGTATCCCCGCCGGAGGCATCGCCCCCCGGGGCGATCTCCCCTCTCTCCGCCCAGCCCCCGAGGTCCGCCCATGACGCCCGAACTCGACCCCATAACCCTCTCCGTCATCCAGGCCGGGCTTCAGCAGGTCTGCGACGAGATGGACCTCTCCTTCTCCCGCGCCGCCTTCTCTCCGGTGATTGCCGAAGCGAACGACCGCTCGGATGGCATCTATTCCGCGACCGACGGCGCCCTCATTGCCCAGGGCGCCCAAGGGCTTCCGGTCTTTGTCGGCACCATGCAATATTCCACCCGCGTGCTGATCGAACGTATCCGCGACGGCCTCACCCCCGCACCGACGCCCGGCGACATCTACATCGTCAACGACCCCTACCTTGGCGGCACGCACCTGATGGATGTCCGTTTCGCCAGCCCCTTTTACCGTGACGGCAAGATCTTCTGCTGGCTTTCCAACACGGGCCACTGGCCCGACACCGGCGGCGCCGTTCCCGGCGGCTTCTCCGCCTCCGCCACCTCGGTCGAACAGGAGGGGCTCCGTCTGCCCCCGGTCCGACTGTTCAAACAGGGTGTGCTGGACAGCGAAATCTACCAGGTCATCTGCTCCAACATTCGCGTCGCCGACCAGCGGATCGGGGATGTACAGGCCCAGGCCGCTGCCCTGATGGTCGGCGCCGACCGCCTCTCCGAATTGCTCGACCGCTACGGCGATGCCACTGTCTCGGCGGCGATCGACGAACTGCGCCATCGCGCGGCACGGCAGATGCGCACCTATCTCGCCCAGGTCCCCGAGGGGACGCATACCGCCTCGGCCTGGATCGACAGCGACGGCGTGGTCAATACGCCCCTGGAAATCCGCCTCTCCGTCCACAAGACCGACGCAGGCCTCACCTTCGACTTCACCGGCTCCTCCGCCCCCTGCGCCGGCCCGATGAACTCCGTGCTCGCCACGACGCTCTCCTCGGTCTACCTCGCCATGCGCCACATCTTCCCCGAGGTGCCCATTTCCGCCGGTGCCTTCGAACCCCTCCATGTCACGGGATACGCTGGCACTTTCCTTGACGCGCAATATCCGCGCCCGGTCTCGGGCTGTGCCGCCGAAGTCAGCCAGCGCATCGCCGAAGCTGTCTTCGCAGCGCTCGCCCCGGCACTTCCCGACCGCGTCACGGCCGCCCCCGCCGGAACATCGGGCAACTTTGCCCTCGGCGGGCACGACCCGGAAAAGCAACGCGATTTCGTCATGTACCAACTCTCGGGCGGGGGCTACGGCGGCAATGCCGATCACGACGGACTCTCGAACGGCTGCTCCACCATCGGCATATCCAAGGCACCGCCGGTCGAAATCATGGAGGCGCAATTTCCCGTCCTCTACCACCACTACGCCCTGCACGAAGGCTCTGGCGGCGCGGGCCGGCATCGCGGCGGCTTCGGCCTGGACTACGCGCTGGAACTGCGCCGAGGGGCGGCAACCGCCAGTTTCGTCATGGACCACGGCCGCGGCGGGCCGCTCGGTGCGCTCTCCGGCCGCGACGGCGCCGTGAATCAGGTCAGGGTGATCCGCAACGGTACCCCCCACATCCCCGAACACCTGTCCAAGGAACAGGACATTCCCCTCGCCCCGGGTGATGTGGTTCATGTCAGAACCCCCGGTGGCGGCGGCTACGGCGATCCGCTGACACGCGCTCCCGCCGCGGTCGCCGACGACGTGCGCCTCGGCCGTTACACCCCCGATCAGGCCCGCAGCCTCTTCGGGGTCGCCCTCGCACCGGACGGCACTGCGGACCTGCACGCAACACGCCAGCTGCGCACGCCCTGACCCGTTTCCCTGTTGGAAATATCCTCGGGGGGCAAAGGCCGCCCAGGCGGCCTTTCGGGGGGCAGACAGCCCCCCCCGCCTGTTTCTGACGCAGCGACACGGATGACAGCTGCGACCTCCCATGCCACACCTCGGGGCAACAGCACACGCCGCGCGCGGCCGGATTTGGGAGGATCCACATGGCTCTACCACCACACTTGCAAAACCTTCGACTGCCCCTCATCGGCAGCCCGCTCTTCATCATCTCCAACCCGGACCTGGTCATCGCACAGTGCAAGGCGGGCATCGTCGGCAGCTTTCCCGCCCTCAATGCCCGTGAAAGCGACGGCGATCCAATCCAGCTCGACCTCTGGCTGACCCGCATCCGCGAAGAGCTCGACCGCCACAACCAGGCCAATCCCGACACTCCCGCCGCGCCCTACGCAGTCAACCAGATTGTTCACCGCTCGAACCCCAGGATCGAACGCGATATCGAGATCTGCGCCCGCCACGAGGTACCGATCTGGATCACCTCGCTGGGCGCACGTACCGACGTGAACGACGCCGCCCACGCCTCCGGCGGGATCGTCCTGCACGATGTGATCAACAACCGCTTTGCGCACAAGGCGATCGAAAAGGGCGCGGATGGGCTGATCGCAGTCGCGGCCGGTGCCGGTGGTCACGCAGGGGCGTTGTCTCCCTTTGCCCTGGTGCAGGAAATCCGCAGCTGGTTCGACGGCCCGCTGTACCTGTCAGGGGCCATCGCGCGCGGCGACTCCCTGCTGGCAGCCCTCGCCATGGGGGCCGATGGCGGCTACGCCGGTTCCGCCTTCATCGCGACCGAAGAGGCCAACGCCCAGGACGCCTACAAACGCATGATCGTCGACAGCGATGCCTCCGATATCGTCTACTCCGACCTGTTCACCGGTGTCTGGGGCAACTACCTGAAACCCTCGATCGCCGCCGCCGGAATGGACCCCGAAACACTGGAGCGGTCCGACCCGTCGAAGATGGATTTCGGCGGTGCCAAGCCGAAAAGCTGGAAGGAGATCTGGGGGTCCGGCCAGGGCATCGGTGCCGTCGAGGACGTGCTGCCCACGGCAGAGCTGGTTGCACGGCTCGAGCGGGAGTTCCTGGCAGCACAGGATCGCCTGGCCGGACAGCTGGGCTGGCAACGGCGTTGATGATCGCTCATCAGGGATAGCAGATCAGAGGGATCGCCTGGGGCATGCCGGGCGGAGGGGCGCTGCCCCTCTGCCGCCGGGGGCGGCATTCACCCCGGGATATTTCCAACAGGGAAACCTCCGAAAGGGAAGATCGCCGGTGGCGCGGGGACACCGCAGCGGGACCGTTTCGATACCGCCACGATACCGACGTCGGAAAGACAGATCCCTGGCCCCGACGCTTGGCGCAGATTTACATCCCGAGGGGTCGGACGCCTTGACTGGGCATACGGTTCGATCAGCAGCTGGACCGGGTGGTTTAATATCTGATCGTTCGGTTCAGACGGTGTCCCGCAGGTCGAAAGCACGCCCTGATCTGACGGTAAAATGCTTGGGAGCCGCGCGAAAAGGGGCACATTTGCAAGTGCCTGCGCCCTTGATCCCCGAGGCGATCCGGGACGAAAGCGGATTCTCGCCTGCATTTAACTTTATGCAAACAAATCAACCATATAAATGCCCCGTTTTGGCGGCAGGCCGCTATGCCAAAGGGGGGCCTCGCGCCTCTCCGGTGGCCGGGGCCGGCAGGGCATAACCGGAACAAAAGCCCCCGAGGGGCGGTTTATTCTCCAACGCGAAACAGGTCCGGCACCTTTGACACACGCCCGGATCGGCCGCCGAAAGGCGGTGATGCACACGAGAAATGGTTGAGGAAAAAATGGTCAACTGGAATGGCGAAGTCGCCACACGACAACAGATACGTGAGCAGAAGCGACGTGCGGCCCTGCGGGTCGCCTCGCGTCTGTTCAACGAAAAAGGCTATCACGCAACATCGCTTGACGAGATTGCGGATCGTATCGGCGTGACCAAGACCGCGCTGTATTACTACTTCCGCAACAAGGAGGAGTTGCTGTACGATTGTCTCCAGGTCAGCTTTGCCTGTGGTGAGCAGGCACGCGCCGAGGCCGAAGAAATGGACGGCAGCGACTATGAACGGTTCTGCCTCTACTATCGCCGGTTCACGCAGCTGGCGATCGAGCAATCCGGTGCGTTCACGACAACGGCGAATATCCGTGCCTTGCCGCAGAACATGCAGACCGCGTTGCTGGCGCGACGAGATGCGCTGCACGACTACATGCAGGGTCTTCTGGATGGTGCAATGGAGGACGGCAATCTGCGGCGGCTCGACCCGAGGGCTGCAACGGGCTACTTCTTCGGCTCGATCAACTGGATGCTGTCCTGGCATCTGGAGGAAGGCGCCAATGACGGCGAAGGCCATGACCCTGCGGTGTTTTCCGACAAGATACTGGACCAGGCGCTGTATGGGTTGGCCCGGCCGGCAAGTTCATGATGCAACGCATGTTGCAGATACCGCCATCGATGGGCGGCCAGACCCCAAAGAAAAACCAGACCCCAAAGAAAAACCAGACCCCAGAGAAAAACCAGACTCCGGAGAAAAACATGACGGGCGCGAAGGCCATCGCGCCCGTTTCGCATTCTGGGGACCTGTTACGCGCAGGGACATGGCGCGCCGCGTGTCAGCGTGCCGCCATCAGAGCGCGACGACATGATTATCCCAGTTGCGCGACGCGCGGTGCAGGGGCGAGAAGGTCTCGCTGTCGGCATGCCAGATGCCGCCCTGCCCATCCGTGGCCATGAACCCGCGGGGCCCGCGCGCAAGGCCACAGATGTCGGCGCGCCTGTGCACGGTGCCCAGGTCGCCCTCGGCGGAAAAGATATGCAGCCGACCGCCCACGGGTGACGTGATTCCCACATGCGCATCATCGCCGGAAAATGCCACGCTGCCCGCGTATCCCTGCATCGCGAGTTGTTCCCCCAGATCGGCCTGTGCCAGTCGGGCCGGGCCAGCGCCCAGCCGGTGCAGCCCCAGCAACGGCACCGCGTCGCTCGGCTCTCCCTGCCACTGCATCGCGAACCCGACCAGCCCATCGTCCCGCGCGGCGATGTGACGGATCGAATTCTTGTGCAGTTCCGGCGGCAGTTCGACCTTGTCGCGCAAGACGCCATCGGGCGTCACATAGGTCAGGCTCGGTTGCATCGTCGGGATGTTCAGCTTGTCGCGACCATGGTCGGGATGCGTTTCAATACCGCCATTCGCAATTACCAGCAGGTCATCCGTTAGTGTCAGAATTTCGTGCGGGCCCAGGCCATGAGATGGGATTTCACCAACGCGCCGATACCCTTCGGAGCGTGACCACAGGCCGATCACACCGTTGACCGTATCGAAGTCGTTTTCCGCAGTGCACAGGATATCGCCGTCGGCCACGAAGGTGCCATGCCCGTAAAAATGCCGACCCTTGGGAGAGTGCAGTTCCTTGATTACCTTGCCGCTGACGCAATCGATCACCAACGCGAAGGTACCCGGCCGGCGGGCAAAGGCAACGGCTTCGGGCGCATGGGGGTGCGCGACCCCCGCGTGGCCCCGCGCCGGCAACCCCACGCGAAACAGATCCGCGCCCTCACCGTCCAATCCGAACAGGGCATAGCCCCCATCGGCTTCTTTCGCGGCCGCCAGGAAACTCGGATTGCCGGCGTCGGCCCAGCTGAGCGAGGGCACGACGGCACTGGCCATCATCGCAGCAAGAAATCCACGTCGTGTTGTCATCCCTCAGTCTCCGTCTGCCGAATTGAACCCCGCAGTCACACCAAGCGCTGCACCGATTTCCCCCTCGACCGCGCGTCGCACCGCTTGGATGCGTTGCTGCACGATCTCGACCTTCAGGCGTCCCGTCGGGTCGCCGACGCCGGCGAAGACCGGATCGTTCAGCTCCCCGGCCTCGGCCAGGGCCGTGTCGAAGGCCGCTTCGGTGACGGGAATCGCAACATCGGCCAATGCGCCGCTGAGATCGCGCAGCGCCTCAAGGGACAGGACGACGTTGCGCAAGGACCGGTCGCTGCGCCGTGCCTCCGCCCGGGCCGGACGGGGTCGATCAAATGTACCAAGCGGGCGACCTATGCGCTGATCGGCGGTGAATTCCAACCCTGCCAGCAGCGCCGTGTAGAGCGCCTGCGTAACCTCGTCGCGGGACAGATAGGTGGTGTTGCCGTCCTGCCCCGCGCTGCGCATCTCGGGGGCCTGTGTCGTGCGCCAATCGGCGTCGATGCCGTCCGCCATGCGCGCCAGATCAACACTGATCGCCTGCACCAGCCGGCAGGTATAGCTGTCAGCGTCGTAATCGGCATATTGCGGATCATAGAGCAGCATTTCCAGCGCGAACAGGCCGCGTGCCGCGACCGAGACGTCGCCGAAATCCTGCGGGTGGTTCACAATCGGGTCCTGATCGGCAATCAGGCCGCCAAGGCTGCGCCCGATAAAACCCTTGGCATCCGGCCAGAAGGCGATGGCGTTGATCCGCCCATTCTTTTCCAGGGGGCCAAAGCGCAGATGCGAAATTTCCATCCAGGCATCGAAGGCGGCGTTATAGGGCGATTGCACCGCGTCAGGCCGACAATCCGCACTGGCCGCATCCGACAACCGGCGGGTCGCATCGGCAAAATCGGCGGTGCCCGGCAGGATATGCAGCTCGATCACCTCGTCCAGCCCGGCATGGGCAGGCAAAGCCGCCCATGTCAGACCGGCGCTCAGACATGCGGCGGACAGAAAACGGGCAGTCAGGGTCGTCGGACGCATCAAAGGCTCTCCAGGTAGGTGACAAGGGCGGCGCGGTCTTCGGGGGGCAGACCGACGACATGATCGCGTGCCGCCTGGGCTTCGCCGCCGTGCCACAGAACGGCCTCCAGCAACGACCGGGCACGACCGTCGTGCAGATAGCTGCTGTTGCCGCTGACCTGCCGTGCCAGACCGATACCCCACAACGGCGCGGTACGCCACTCCTGCCCCGTTGCGCGCCCTTCGGGGCGGTTGTCGGCCAGACCCTCGCCCATGTCGTGCAACAGCAGATCCGTGTAGGGCCAGATCAGCTGAAAGCTCTGCTCGGGCTGGTCCTTCAGCCGCGCGGTCACGAATTTGGGAATGTGGCAGGCCGTGCAATTGGCCTCATAGAACACCTGCTTGCCGCGCAGGACATCCGGCGCGCCAACCTGGCGGCGTTCGGGAACAGCCAGGTTGCGGCTGTAGAAGGTGACCAGTTCCAGGCCTTCGCTGTCGATCTCGGTGCCGCGCGCGTCACCGTCGCCATGCGGTGCGCTGCGGCACGCGGTCTCGGCTTCGGTACAATCCCCCCAAGGATCGCCAAAGATCGGGGTCGAGATACCGATATCGCCGGAAAATGCCGCGGCGGACTGCTCTCGGATCGTCGGGGCACCTGCCTTGTAGCCAAAGCGGCCCAGCAAGGGGCGGTCATGTTCGAACGACCAGACAATCTGCGGCTTGCCGGAAATGCCGTCGCCATCCGCATCGTCTGGGTCGGCATGGGCCAGGATGTCCTGCGCGGGGATCGCCTCAAGCAGGCCCAGTCCGATCATCTGTGGCGCAACCCGTGGGCTCAGCATCGCCCCCGGCGCCAGCGGCCCATAGCCCAGATCGTCGGCGCGCCAGGTCGGCTTGCGCAGGGTTGCGGTCTCGCCGCCCGCCATCTCGACCGGGACCTCCTCCCAGTCGACGCCCAGCTTGTATTCCGCTACCTGGCCCGCAACGCCGAAATCCTGCAATTGACCGCCATACACGGGATCGGGCCGCGTCCGCGCGCCGCCCTGTCCGGCAGAGAGCAGGAACGCCTCGATCTCGCTCATCGGTTCGGTTTCGTCAGCCGGAACCGAGATGCGCAGGAACATCGAAACGGCATCGTCGTCCGGGCCTTCGGGAACATGGCCCCGACCATCCTTGAGGTGGCACCGCTGGCAGGACCGTGCATTGTAAAGCGGACCCAGCCCATCGGAGGCCAATGTCGAAGACGGCGAAGAGACCCAGAGTTTCTTGAACAAACCGTTGCCGACCTTGAAATCCAGCTCCCGTTCGAACGAAATATTGGCCGAGCTTTGCGAAAAAGCGTCCGCGTCAGTGCGCGCGCGCGTGGTCGCGGCGCCACCGGGATTGGTTTCAAATCGTTCAGGCGCGGTGAAATCGGTTGTCGGCGCGACCGCGCCCTCGATCCGCTTCTGTTCTTTCGTGCTGCGCGGAACGGTGTCGAGGAAAGGTGCGGTGATGTCGCGCCCCAGTGCCGGCCCGGATGCCATGCAGACCGCGACGGCAAAGACGGATATGGTGCGGACAAAGGCAACGCGGCCAACAGGGACAAGCTCAGCGAGAACTGGGGCCATGTCAGGGCGGGCATGTCGAATAATCATATTGGCGTATCTCCGGTGCTGCCGGACTGCCACTTGTACCCTAGCAATTCAATCGGAATTATCGCCAACCCGCTGCGGCTTTCTGTCAGGCCACCCTTGCGGCCCGACAGACAAGGCAACCGCGACCTATTCGGCCTGGTCCGCCGACGTGGCGTTGAGCAGGCCGTATTTCTCGGCGCCCAGCGTCTCGAACAGGTCGATCTGCGTTTCAAGATAGTCGATGTGACCCTCTTCATCCGCCATCAGCTCTTCGAACAGGTTCTTGGTGACGTAATCGCCAACCTTTTCGCAATGCTCGCGCGCTTCCTTGTACAGGCTGCGGGCCTCATGCTCGGCCGCCAGATCCGCCTCGAGCGTTTCTTTCAATGTCTGACCGATCCGCAGGCTGTCCAGCTTTTGCAGGTTCGGGTGCCCTTCGAGGAAGATGATTCGCACGACGAGCTTGTCGGCATGGTGCATCTCTTCGATGCTCTCTGCCCGCGACTTCGCTGCGATCTTGCCGTATCCCCAGTCTTCCTGAAGCCGATAGTGCAGCCAGTATTGATTGACCGCCGTCAGCTCGCTCCGCAGCGCTGCGTTGAGGTACTCAATGACCTTTGCGTCGCCTTTCATCCAATGTCTCCTTTCCCGTCGCGCGACGTAGGCCGCGCAGAATTTCCGGTACTTCGAAACTATCGCATTGACGCATGGTGTCCATGAAAACTGGCAGACAGCCGCCACATTCGGCCTTCTTGCCCAAGGCGCGGTACACCTTGCCGGGGGTAATGATGGTGTCGGGATCCGAGGCGCGCATCCAGTCGACCGCGGCGCGAATATCGCGGTCGCTGATCGCCATGCAGTGACATACCATCATGTTTTCGTCCTTCCCGTCATGTCCCGGTCGACGGTTTGCAATACCGCGTCGACCGCTGTGTTCAGGAACCGGGCAACGACACCGCGCCGCCGCCCGGATCGTTTTGTCTTACTGGAAAACCGCGTCGGGGTTATCCAGGCTGTCCGAACCTTCGAACCCGATGTCATCCAGGTTCAGCGCCGAAACGGCGCGTTCGATCCCGCGGGTCTGCTGCACCAGCGCATCCACCGCGCCCATGATCAGCGCCTCGCCCTGCTCATTTCCGCGCGCCAGCATCATGTCGTAGCTGAAGCCACCTTCTGCCGCGACCTTGATCGCCATCAGCTTGAACATCGTCTTGTCGAGATCGGCCTTCAGGGCCGCGTCGACCTCTGGGTCGGCGGCCGCCACCAGATCGGACACCGACGCCCCCGAAACGACGCGACCGTCAACACCGACATATTGCCCGTAGTAGACATTGTGCACGCCAAGCCCGTCATAGAAATGGCTGTTGTAGGTATTGTCCGAGAAGCAATCGTGTTCTTCCTCGGGGTCGTTCAGCAAAACGCCCAGCTTCATCCGCTCGCCCGCCTGCTCGCCGTAGGACAGGCTGCCCATGCCGGTCAGGATGGCCGCCACACCGGCGTCGGGATCGTCCATCAGCGTCTTGCGTGCGTCCCCCGTGTCGCCCCATTGCGCTGCCATGTACTCCAGATCGCTGACCAGCAGATCGGTCGCCGCCTTCAGATAGGCGCCACGACGGTCGCAATTGTCGTTGGTGCAAGCCTCGCCCGTGGCATAATCCGTCCAGGGACGGGCGCCAGCGCCCTTGTCCGTCCCGTTCAGGTCCTGTCCCCACAGCAAGAATTCGATGGCGTGATAGCCGGTTGCGACGTTTGATTCGACACCATCCGCTTCCTGCAACGTATTTTCCAGCAGATCAGGGGTGATCTCGCTCGCGTCCACCTCTTCGCCCGACAGCGTGAAGGTCGGATTGGCCACCACGTTCAGCACGGCATACTGGTTTTCATCCGTCGCCCCGCCGTAGGATCCATCGACATAATCGATCAGCCCCTCGTCCAGCGGCCAGGCGTTCACCTTGCCCTCCCAGTCATCGACGATCGGGTTGCCGAACCGAAACACCTCGGATTGCTGATAAGGCACGCGGGCCTCTTTCCATGCCGCTTTCGCAGCGTCCAGGGTTTCTGCGGACGGGTCCGAAATCAGCGCCTCGACCGCGGCCTGCAACGCCTGGGCGGTGGTCAGGGAATCGCCGTAGGCTGCTGCCGCGATGTCTGCGTAGGTGTCCAGCACGTCTGCCTGGTCGACCGCCTCGTTGGCGGCATAGGCCGGTGTCGTCGCAATAGCGATTGCTGTCGCAGCGGCATAGATCTTGCGTGTCATGGAGGGTCCTTCCGGGTCAGTATTCAGGTCTGGTCGTGCCATCAGTGCAATGTCTCCGACGGCATGGCGGGAAAACGGGGCGCTACCGGGGCAGTGCGAAGCAACTCCAGCCCAAGTGTCTGCGCCAGCGATACGACGATCGGCGCCACATCGGCGCGCACCAGCAGGCAGGCCATCAACATGGCATCCTCGCGGTCGCCGCTGGTCGAAATCGTCACGAGATGCGCCAGCACGGCCTCGTCCGCGCCAACACAGGAACATTTCTGGCCGTGCCGCATCACCGGGCGGCGGACGTGGCGCAGGGTCAGCCCCAGGAACTCATCCAGCCGGTCCAGCAGGCGTGCCGCGCCGCCTTCGCCGTAAAGCGCGGCCAGTTCCGTTGCGAATATTGCCATCTCGTCCGGCCCGTCGCATCGCGCGCGCAGCGCCCCGATCAACAGCACCTCGTGAAAAGGCAGGGCCGCGATCGTCGCGACAGGCTCGGCTCCGCGTTCCGGCTTCACGACAGGACCTCCCGCGACGCTTTGCCGACGCGACCTGCCCGGCAGCGGGCGACGTCGCGCGGCAACGGTGGCTTGATCTGGCAAAGGCCGGGCTGGCAAAACATGGGTCTCTCCCGTGGTCCCGACTTTTCTGACTAAAAAGATCAGCTAAGTCAATCCCGAGTATTTTGGTAACCCATCAATCCGCCCGAACTGCCATATGCTATCGCAAGTTTCACGGGCAAAACATTCTGAGGGAGGGCAGCCCGCGCAAACCTGGTTCGAAGGGCATCGCCAGATTGCCCCGGCGAAATGCAGCAGACCCGGGCGACCAGGCTGTCGCGTCCGGGCAAAAGGTATGCGTCACAGGGAAAGGCAGGCGCCAGCTGAACCGGCACGCTATCGCCTCCCCCTGGCATCACCTGCCCGCGGTGGCAGGCGCGGCTCCCTGCGCTTGCATCGCGATATGCCCGGACCGTTTCCGGGGTGCGGACGATCGCCGTTTCCGCTCAGTCGGCGCGAACGACGGGGGCGCGCACATGGGCCGCCGCACGCACCACCAGCGGATCGCACCCTTGCCCCCCATCGCGGACATGGGCCAGGAACTGCGCCCGCATCCGGGGCGCCCAGAAATCATTCAGATGTTCGGCAATCCGTTCAGGCTGGTCGTCTCCCGGCTGACTGCGAAAGAACGTGGCAATCTGGTTGGCCATCATGACCATTTTCTCAGGCGACATCACTGGCTCCGCTCAAAATCCGTTCCGGGTGGGAAAACAGGTCAAACCCCTGGCCACGGGCAAAGGCGACCAGTGTGATCCCCGCCCCCTTTGCCAGGCGAACGGCATGGGCGGTCGGCGCGGACACCGCGATGATCGCCGGACAGCCCACCATCGCTGCCTTCTGCACCAGTTCGACCGACAACCTGCTGGTCATCACGAAGGCACCTGACGCAGGATCGATCTCTGCCACGATCAGCGCGCCGATCAGCTTGTCCAGCGCGTTGTGCCGGCCGACATCCTCGCGCACCAGAACCAGCCCGGCGCCCGGCTGGACAAAGCCCGCGGCATGAATCGCCCGCGTCCTGTCATGCAGCGGCTGCTGATCGCGCAACGCCGCCACCGCGTCCAGAATCTGCGACCGCGTGAACTCCGGCCCGCCCGGTGCCACATGCGGCAACGCTCGCACCGCCTCGCTCAGCGAATCGATGCCGCACAGACCGCACCCCACCGGCCCTGCCATGGCACGGCGACGGCGCGCCACCGCCTCTGCCCGCTCAGGTGCCAGCCAGAACCGCGCTTCGCTGCCGGTCTCATGCTCCACCAACTCGAAATCGCGGATATCACCCACGCCCTCGACGAACCCCTCTGTCAGCGAGAACCCAAGCGCGAAATCCGACAGATCCTGCGGCGTGCACATCATCACCGCCTGCGTGGAGCCGTCATAGACCAGCGCGACGGGCCACTCCTCGGGCAGCGCCCGGTTGATGCCATGCCCCCCGTCTGCGCCAATCGCGCGCCCCTCAACGCTGATCACCGGCGACGGCATCACTCTGCCGCCGGCAGGATGCGCCGCGCCCGCTCGGCATGGGCGGCATAGCCCTCTTGCCAGTCGGATGGCCCGTTCGACTGGCTGACCTGCACCGCAGTCACCTTGAACTCCGGGCAATTGGTCGCCCAGTCGCTGAAATCGGTGGTGATCACGTTGGCCTGAGTATCCGGGTGGTGGAAGGTGGTATAGACAACGCCCGGGCTGACCCGATCGGTGACCTTTGCGCGCAGGCTGGTTTCGCCAGCGCGCGAGGCAAGGCGCACCCAGTCGCGATCCTTCAGGCCCCGCACCTCGGCGTCGTGCGGGTGGATCTCCAGCACATCCTCGTCATGCCAGGCGACGTTCTCGGTGCGCCGCGTCTGCGCGCCGACGTTGTACTGGCTCAGGATGCGTCCCGTCGTCAGCAGCAGCGGGAAACGAGGCCCGGTCTTTTCATCCGTTGCGACGTATTCAGTGACAATGAACCGCCCCTTGCCACGCACGAACCCGTCCACATGCATCAGGGGCGTGCCATCCGGGTGGGCCTCGTTGCAGGGCCACTGGACGCTGCCTTTCTCCTCCAGCACCTCGTAGGTCACGCCCGCAAAGCTGGGCGTCGTCAACGCAATCTCGGCCATGATCTGCGACGGATGCGTATAGCGCCAGTTCGCGCCCATGGCATTCGCCAGCAGTTGCGTGACCTCCCAATCCTCATAGCCGTTCTTTGGTGCCATCACCCGACGCACCCGATTGATGCGACGCTCGGCATTGGTGAACGTCCCGTCCTTCTCCAGGAAGGACGACCCCGGCAGGAACACATGGGCGTAATTCGCCGTCTCGTTCAGGAATAGGTCATGGACGATGACGCATTCCATCGCCGCCAGCCCCGCCGCGACATGCTTGGTGTCGGGGTCAGACTGAAGAATATCCTCGCCCTGACAATAAAGCCCCTTGAACGTGCCCATCACCGCCGCGTCCAGCATGTTGGGGATGCGCAGACCCGGCTCCGGGTCGATCTCGACGCCCCAGGCCTGCTCGAAAATCGCGCGCACCTCGGCACCCTTCACATGGCGATATCCGGGCAGCTCATGCGGGAACGAGCCCATGTCGCAGGACCCCTGGACGTTGTTCTGCCCGCGCAGCGGGTTCACCCCGACACCCTTGCGCCCGACATTGCCGGTCAGCATCGCCAGATTGGCAATCCCCATGACGGTGGTTGACCCCTGGCTATGCTCCGTCACCCCCAGCCCATAGTAGATCGCGCCATTGCCACCGGTCGCAAAGGCCCGCGCCGCCGCCCGCAGCTCTGCCGCAGGCACCCCGGTCAACATCTCCGTCGCCTCGGGCGAATGCCTCGGGTCGCGGATGAAATCGCTGTAGGCCAGGTATTCCTCCCAGTCGCAGCGCTCGCGGATATACTCCTCCGCCGCCAGACCCTCGGTGACGATCACATGCGCCATCGCGCTGACCACGGCCACATTGGTGCCGGGCCGCAAGGCCAGATGATGCGCCGCGCTGACATGGGCCGAACGCACCAGATCGATCCGCCGCGGGTCGATCACGATCAGCTTTGCCCCCGCCCGCAGCCGCTTCTTCAACCGGCTGGCAAACACCGGATGGCCATCCGTCGGGTTCGCGCCGATGACGACCACGACATCCGTATGCTCGACGCTGTCGAAATCCTGTGTCCCCGCGCTTGTGCCAAAGGTCTGCCCCAGGCCATAGCCGGTCGGAGAATGGCACACCCGCGCGCAGGTGTCGGTGTTGTTGTTGCCAAACACCGCCCGCGTCAGTTTCTGCACCAGATATGTCTCTTCATTGGTGCAGCGGCTCGACGTGATCACGCCGATCGAATTCTTCCCGTACTGCTCTTGCAAACCGCGCATCCTGCGGGCGGCAAAGGACATCGCCTCCTCCCAGCTCACCTCGCGCCAGGGGTCGGTGATCCTGTCGCGGATCATCGGGGACAGGATGCGATCCTGGTGCATCGCGTAACCATAGGCAAAGCGCCCCTTGACACAGCTGTGCCCCCGGTTCGCCTTGCCGTGCTTCCACGGCACCATCCGCACCAGCTGATCACCGCTCAGCTCGGCCTTGAACGAACACCCGACCCCGCAATAGGCACAGGTCGTGATGACCGAGCGTTCCGGGGTGCCGATCTCGATCACGCTCTTTTCCTGCAAGGTCGCCGTCGGACAGGCCTGCACACAGGCCCCGCAACTCACGCAGTCGCTCTCCAGGAAATTCGGCGCCCCGACCGACACACGGCTGTCGAACCCCCGCCCCTCTATGGTCAGCGCGAAGGTCCCCTGCACCTCTTCACAGGCCCGCACACAGCGATTGCACACGATGCACTTCGCCGGATCATAGGTGAAATAGGGATTGCTGTCGTCCTTCGGGATATAGCGCGCATTCGCGTCGCCCCCGCTGCGCACCTCGAAATGGGTCTCGCCCGGCCCATAGCGCACCTCGCGCAGCCCCACCGCGCCGGCCATGTCCTGCAATTCGCAATCGCCATTGGCCGAACAGGTCAGACAGTCCAGCGGGTGATCCGAAATATACAGCTCCATCACCCCGCGCCGGATCTTCTGAACCTTCTCGCTGCGGGTCGTCACCACCATGCCCGCCGCGACCGGCGTGGTGCAAGAGGCCGGCGTCCCCCGCCTCCCCTCGATCTCCACGACGCACAAGCGGCACGACCCAAAGGCCTCCAGGCTATCCGTCGCACACAGCTTTGGCACCTGGATCCCGGCCTCGGACGCGGCCCGCATCACGCTCGTCCCCTCCGGCACCGTCACCTCGATACCATCCACGACCAGCGTCACCGGCGCGCCGCTTTTCGCGGGCGTGCCCCTGTCGGTATCCTCCCCGGGAATGATGAAATCCTTCATGCCTCGGATGCCTTTCTCTGCTCGGCCAGCTCATGCGCCACCAGCGCATTGGCATGCCCATGCCCCAACCCGTGCTCGCTCTTCAGCACCGACACGATCTCCATGTGCTTGCGGTCGAGGTGCTCGCGAATGATCGCCTTCCAATGTTCAATCGGTTGCCCATAGGCCTTCTCGATCGACGGAAAATAAGAGGCCGGTCCCGTCACGCGCTCACCCATCACACCCTCCCCACGCTGGCCCAAGTTTCGTCGGCCCCAGTTTCGTCGGCCCAAGTTTCGTCGGCCCAAGTCGCTTCGGCCCAGGTTTCATCGCGCCCGGCTCGCTCATCTGGCCGAAAATACCCCGGGGGAGTCGCAGCGCCGCTGCGACGGGGGCAGCGCCCCCTGTCCCTGCACCCTCGCCCCTCATTCCGCCGCCTCCCGCACGCCTGCGAAGTCCTCGGGAAAGCCCCGCAACGCCGACAGCACCGGATATGGCGTGAACCCCCCGAGCGCGCAGAGAGAGCCATCCTTCATCACCTCGCACAGGTCGCTCAGCACCGTCACCGCCGCCGCGTCGCCGCCCGCGATGCGGTCGATCGTCTCGACCCCGCGCACCGCGCCGATCCGGCAGGGCGTGCATTTGCCGCAACTCTCCACGGCGCAGAATTCCATCGCGAACCGCGCCATCTTCAGCATGTCGGCGGATTCGTCAAACACCACCAACCCGGCGTGGCCGATCAACCCGCCCTGCCCGTCGAAATCCTCGTACCCGAATGGCGTCTCGAACTTGTCGCGCCCGAAATACGCCCCCAGCGGGCCGCCGATCTGCACCGCCTTCACCGGCCTGCCGCTGGCAGTGCCCCCCGCCACCTCGTCGACCAGCGCGCCCAGAGGCATCCCGAAAGCAGTCTCGAACAGCCCGCCGCGCGCCACGTTGCCCGCGATCTGCACCGGGATCGTCCCCTTCGACCGCCCCAATCCGAAGGCCGCATAGAACGCCGCCCCCTTCTCGAAGATCACCGGCACCGTCGCCAGGGAAATCACGTTGTTCACAACGGTCGGCCGCCCCAGGAAACCTTCCAGCGCCGGCAGCGGCGGCTTCGCCCGCACCACCCCGCGCTTGCCCTCCAGCGAATTCAGCAGGCTGGTTTCCTCGCCACAGACATAGGCTCCGGCGCCACTGCGGATCTCCATGTCGAACGACCGGCCTGATCCGAGCACATCCGCGCCCAGCACCCCGGCGGCACGCGCCAGCGCCACCGCCTCGTTCATCACCGCAATCGCATCGGGGTATTCCGAGCGCAGGTAGACATAGCCCCGGCCCGCCCCGACCCCGAGGCCCGCAATCACCATCCCCTCGATCAGCGTGAAGGGATCGCCTTCCATGATCATCCGGTCGGCGAAGGTGCCGCTGTCGCCCTCATCCGCATTGCAGACGATATATTTCTGCTCCGCCTCGGCCTGGCGCACCGTGTTCCACTTGATCCCCGTGGGAAAACCCGCCCCGCCGCGCCCGCGCAGCCCCGAGGCGGTTACCTCCGCGACGATCTCATCGCCGCTCATCGCCAGGGCCCGTCGCAGCCCCGCCAGGCCGCCATGCGCCTCGTAGTCGCGCAGGCACAGCGGGTCGGTCACGCCGCAGCGCGCAAATGTCAGCCGGGTCTGACGGGCGAAAAACGGGATCTCCTCGGTCAGGCCCAGGCTTTCCGCCGATCCCTCCAGCACCCCGGCGACATCGCCGGGCGCGACCGGCCCATAGGCCATGCGCCCCAGCCCGCGATCCACCTCAACCAGCGGCTCCAGCCAGACCATGCCGCGCGAACCGGTGCGGATGATCTCGGCCTCGACGCCCTGCGCCGCCAGCTCGGCCCGCAAGGCCGCAACGACCCGCTCGGCCCCGACCGCTTTCGCGGCGCTGTCACGCGAAACATAGATCTTCATACCCCCGCCTCCTCCAGAATGGCGATGGCCCCGGGTGCATCGACCCGGCCATGCCCCACGCCATCCAGCATCAGCGCCGGCCCGCAGGCACACAGGCCAAGGCAATAGACCGGCTCGACCGTGATCCTGCCGTCCGGGGTGGTACCGTGCCAGTCCACCCCCAGCTTGCCCAGCAGCGACGCCGCCAGCGCGTCGGATCCGACAGACTGGCAGGCCTCGGCCCGACACAGCTTCAACACATGCCGCCCGGCAGGCGCCTTGCGGAAATCATGGTAAAAGCTGATCACCCCGATCACCTCCGCGACGCTCAGGTTCAGCGCCTCGGCCATCACGCGGGTCGCCGCCTCGGGGATGAAACCGAACCGCGCTTGAAGGTCGTGCAGGATCGGCAGCAACGGCCCCTCAAGGTGCAGATGCGCCTGCACGACGGGCCGGATCTCCTCTTCAGATGGCTGCGGGTGCATGGCGTCCTCCCCTCGCTGGCTAGACCTGCGGTTTGGCGCATGCTCCATCTCCAATCAATATCGAATATCCGTCAAACGATAGACAAAGGCTATTGACCTTCTGCCACGCGCCCCGCTTCGGTCAGCAGGGCCTCGATCACGGGGGTATGCGGCTCCTGGTATGGTGCGATCAGACCGACCGAGGGCCCCGGCTCCCCCGTTTCAACCGGCACCATCACCAGGTCCCGCCCGGCGACCAGAAAGGCGGCCAGGTGGTCCGGCAGCACCGTCACCATGCCCGCCTGTTCGACCTGGGTCGCCAGGACGACGGTCGAATTCGATTCCAACCGCGCCACCGGCGCCAGTCCCGCCTGCATGAAGGCGCGATTGATGATCCGCCGGTTCTGCATGTCGGGCGTCAGCAGGCACAGCGCCTCGTCCGCCAGGTCGCGCCAGGCAATCCTGTCGCGCCGGGCCAGCGCATGTTCAGGGCGGCAGATCACCGCATAGGTTTCGCGATACAGAAAGGCGCGCGACACATGCCCAAGCGGCTCGTTGTCCAGATAGGAAATGCCCGCATCGACATCGAAGTTTTCCAGCATGGTCAGGATATCGGCCGAATTGCGGCTCAGCACCGTGAAATTCACGTTCGGATGCGCCACGCCAAAACCCGACGCCAGCCGCGATGCCCATGTCAGTGCCGTCGGAATAACCGCGATACGCAGATGCCCCGACAGCCCCTCGCGGGAAAATCGCATTTCCTCGCGCAGGCGCCGCGCATCCCCGACGATCTGGCGCGCCCAGACCAGGGTGCGCTGCCCCTCGGGGGTGAGGCCGCCGAAACGCGACCCGCGCAGCACCAGCTTGACCCCCAGCTGTGCCTCAAGTTGCTTGATACCGGTCGACAGTGACGGTTGCGTCACGCCAATGCTTTCAGCCGCGCGGCCAAAGTGCTGCTCGCGCGCCAGGGCTATCAGCATTTCCAGTTTCTGGATCATGCGCCCTGTGTGCCACGCAAAGGCGGCCTTGCCCAGCATCCCCACACATCGGGCGCCCATTTTCCGACATACGGTGACACGGCTTGAACCTGCAAGGCCCAACCCTGCAAAGCCCAGGCGGACAGTGCCCGAGGCCCACACATCGCCGCCCCCCCCTCAGCATCAGCCGGGCACGGCAAAACCGCCGAAATTTTCGGCGGTTTGCTCAGGCCATCCCGACCTGTTGTTTGCCTGACCCCCGGGTGACTCAGCCCGGTGGGCTGCGCCCGATTACCCGGCAGCCGTTTGATCAACACCACACCGCGCCCATTCAAAAAGGCGGGCGCTGACCCGGGCTTACTTGGTCAGAATCAACTTGCCGGCGCGCGTGATGCGCAACGTGTAGATCTGATCGTTCAGAATGATCTGCGCCGTTGTACCCTCTCCGGTCAGCTCATTTGCATCGTGCTGCGGAATGGCTGGAACGGCCACCCGGCTGTCGATTTTCTCGGACATCATCGCATCTTTCCTTCCATTCCCGCCGACGCGGGGGACAAGCCCCGTTTCATCGCCTCTGACCGGGGCGCCCAAAGGCGCACCAGCCGCGAAACCCTGAAACAGCCCCTCGAACTCCCCGGAACCGCAGCAATGCGGCGGGCCATCCTTGCAGGGGTCCGTGTTACATTTCAAATCGGGCCACCGACGGACCTGTCCGCAGCACACCCTCTGCGACAAAAGTTGACTCATATTATCAGGATTGTCAATCCGACTAAATTAGTCAGCTACTCGGATGCGTGACTTTTTTCGCCCCACTGATCCAGCGGTTTTTCATCCTGCTCATCCAAAGGCACAGCCGCCGCGCGAAAGGTGCCGCAGCGCAGGCGGCAGGCCCCGTGAACCGATGCGCCCCCTTACGGCACCGACAGCCCGGGCGGGACCGGCCCCTGCAACCGCCCTCTCAGACCCCCCGGCTCGCCATTGCACCGACCGCAGCCGCCGCCTATCGTATGCCGGACCTGACCGGACGAGGCCCCGATGCACACCCAGACCGCCGGCGAAACGCCCGCCCTTCTCTTTCAGGGGGCGCAGGTCATCCTGCCCGACCGGATGGTGCGCTGTTCCGTACGGACCGAAGGCGACCTGATCACCGGTCTCGACCGGCCCCGCGACGGCGCGCGCGTGATCGACGCCAGCGGCCTGATCCTTGCACCTGCCATGGTCGATATCCACGGCGATGCCTTCGAACGACAACTCATGCCCCGCCCGGAGGTGTTCTTTCCCCTCGACCTGGCGCTGCTGGAAACCGACCGTCAGCTGGCGGGAAATGGCATCGCCACCGCCTATCACGCCTTGACCCTGTCGTGGGAACCGGGCCTGCGCTCGGTCGCCCGTGCCCGGCAGGTCGTCGATCAAATGGCCGCTCTCGCGCCGCGCCTGCGCGTCGACAACCGCCTGCAACTGAGGTGGGAGACGTTCTGTTTCGAGGCCCGCCCGCTGATCGAACAGGCTCTTTCGACGACGCCCCGCCCCGCGCTGGCCTTCAACGACCACACCTCGATGGCCCTGCTGCACCCCGACACGCCCTTGCAGGACCGCCCCTTCGATCACGATCCGGCCTTTCCGGTGACCGACACGACCAGCGCCGCCTTTGCCCAAAAGATCACGGCGCGCGCGCAACGCTCGGGGGTATCGCGCGATGATTACGTCCAGCTGATCACGCGGATCTGGGAACGGCGGCCCGACGTGCCCGCCGCGATCGACGCCATGGCACGGGCGGGGCGCGCCGCCGGGGTGCCGATGCTGTCGCATGACGACACCCAGCTGGAAACCCGCCGGTTCTATCGCGACCGCGGCGCGGCCATCAGCGAATTCCCCATGCGCCGCGCCGTGGCCCGCGCAGCACGCGAGGCGGGTGATTTCATCGTCTTCGGCGCGCCGAACGTGGTGCGCGGCACCAGTCACATCGGGTCGCCCTCGGCCCGCGACATGGTACAGCAGGGCCTGTGCGATATCCTCGCCTCGGATTACTTCTATCCCGCGATGCTGGCAGCCGTGGCCAGGATGCGCGCCGACGGCATCGCCGTCCTGTCGGAGCTGTGGAAGCTGGTCTCGCATAATCCCGCTGTCGCCCTGGGGCTGCACGACCGTGGCCGGATCGCACCCGGCGCGCGCGCCGACCTGGTGTTGCTCGACTGGCCCGAAGGTGGCGCCCCCGCGCCGCTGCTGACATTGTCCGGCGGCAGGATTGCTCATGCGGGGCACAGCTTCGGGCTCTGACACGCCAGCGCGGCCCGAGCCCGGCGGCGCCCCGCGCGTGCGCGTACCCGCGCCTCACCCGCGCGCATCAAACACAGACCCGGACCATTCAACCAAAGCGTGCAAGAAAATGCTTGGCGCTCAGCGGGATTGGCGCAAATGTATCGGCATGGGCGCCACCAGCGCCCGGCATTCATCCCGCGTCGACGCCTTTGCCGAGCTGACAACAAAACGTCATCAAATGGATGCACAAACTCGATACGCGGATCACGGTCTGCTGCGGACCGCAAAAAGCAAAACGCATAACACGGCCAGATAAGCTCAAGGCATTCACAATCAGGGGGACCATCATGACATTCAATCGCAGAACCGCACTGAAAATGACCGCAGGGGCCGTCGCCGCACCTGTCATCCTGCGCGCCCATGATGCGCTCGCCTCCTCGGGCAGCGTCAAGGTGCTTGCCTGGCAGGATTATATCCAGCCCAATATCGTCGAGAAGTTCGAGGCCGATACCGGCATCACCCTCGACCTGACCACCTTCGGGTCCAACGACGAGGCGGAATCGACCGTGCGCGCCAATGGTGGCAAGGGCTTCGATGTCGTCTTCCCCTCGATCACCAATGTCGCCAGCTACTACGATGACTCCGGCGAATGCTATTTCGCCCCCCTTCCGGACGCGGTGAACGTCGACGCGGTGATCCCCGCCTTCGTGCGCGATAGCGCCGCGCTCGGTGGTGTGCAGAACGGCGAACAGGTCGTGCTGCCCTTCGACTGGGGCACCGAGGGGATCACCCTGAACCGGGACCAGCTCGACATTTCGGATGCCGACCTGTCCTATGGCGACATGTTCGGCCCCACCACCGTGGGCAAGGCCGCCTTTCGGCAGAAATCGGCCCTTATCGGCGTCGGCCTCTATCTCGACGCGACGGGCGAGGTTGCCTCGAACCGGATGCTCGATGTCTACAAGTCAGAAGAGGACGCGCGCCGCGTGTTCGGCGAAGTCGTCAAATGGATGGTCGCCCGCAAGGACCATTTCGGCGCCTTCTGGAACAACGCGACCGAGGCGACCGCCGCCTTCAAGGACGCGGGCTGCATCATCGGCCAGACCTGGGACACGACGGGGCTGCTGCTGAACCGCGAAAACCCCAGCTATGTCTACCGCGCCCCGAAAGAGGGCATCATCACCTGGCTCGACAGTTTCGGCATCCTGCGCGGGGCAGAGAACACCGAACAGGCCGTCGCCTTCATGAACTTCATGCTCACCCCCGAGGTCGGCGGCATGTTCGCCAACAACACCGGCTACAATTCGGCCGTGCAGGGCGCCGCGGATTTCGCGACGGATGAATTCAAGGCACAGTTCAACGCCGTCTACACCGCCGAGGTTCTCAGCAACATGTGGTGGTGGCAGTCCGATACGCCCTTCTACGGCCCCGTCGTCAACGAGATGGTCGAGATCGTCACCAACGCCTGACGCGACACGGCGGCCCATGACTGCGCGCGGTGCGTTGGAACGTCCGTCGGTCTGACAGAACCGGCCTCACGCACGGGACACCGACACCGACGACGGCGCGGCACGGCGCGCGGGCAGGCAGCCAATTCGACATCACCGGGGCGGTCACGCAGCCGCCCCGGTTGCCCAGCGGCGAAACCGTCCTGCCGCCACTCGGCTCCCCACCGTTAGCCCCCGGCACGGCCACCACAAAACCAAAGTGCCACCCCGTAATTTTGTACCCTGCAATTTCGACCCTGCCAGGCACCGCATCGGAAAAGACCCGCAGATGCTTTGCCCGCAGGACGATCCTCAAAAAAGGAACGCCAGTGGCACGTGATCTGGAAATGCGCGGTCGTGACGTGCAGCTCGAAGGGGTATCGATCACCTACCCCAACGGCTATACCGCCGTGCACCCGACCGATCTGCACGTGCGCGCCGGCGAATTCTTCTCCATTCTCGGCCCCTCGGGCTGTGGCAAGACGACGATCCTGCGCGCGGTGTCCGGGTTTGTCGCCCCCAGCGCCGGGCGCATCCTGATCGGCGGCGCGGACCAGCGGGGGATCGGCCCGAACGCCCGCCCGACGGCCCTGATCTTTCAGAACCTCGCGCTGTTCCCCCTGATGCCGGTCTGGGAAAACGTCGCCTTCGGTCTCGAGGCGCGTGGAATGCCCCGGCGCAAGCGCCGTGACCAGGCCCAGAGCCTGCTGGATCTGGTCGCCCTGGGCGATCAGGGCGACAAGCTGCCGTCGGACCTGTCGGGCGGCCAGCGCCAGCGTGTCGCCATCGCCCGTGCCCTGGCGGTCGAACCGGCGGTTCTGCTGCTGGATGAACCGCTCTCGGCGCTCGACCTCAAGCTGCGCCAGCACATGCGCACCGAATTGCGCGACATCCAGAAAAAGACCGGCGTGACCTTCATCTACATCACCCATGACCAGGGCGAGGCGCTGACCATGTCCGACCGCATCGCGGTGATGAATGCCGGTGTGATCGAACAGACCGGCACCGGGGACGAGATCTATTCGCGCCCGGTCTCGGCTTTCGTGGCCTCCTTCGTGGGCGAAGGAAACACCTTTCACGGGCGCATCACCCGGACCGGAGACGGGATGGCGCGCATCGATACGCCCGCGGGGGCGCTGCTGGGGCGGAACCCGGCGGGCCTGCCGGTCGGCACGCCGGCGATCCTGTTCGTGCGGCCCGAACGCATGGCCTTCGGGGATTTGCCCAATGCCTTCGACGTCACCCTGCTGCGTCGCGACCTCGAAGGCGCGTTCGTCAATTTCACCTTTCGCACTGCCGATGGGCGGCCCATCGCGTTGCACCAGTCCAATCTCGGCCAGGCCGATGACGCCGGGCAAACCGCCCGCATCGGTTTTGCCCCCGATGCGGCCCTGATCCTGCCCGAAGGCCCGATGGCCCGCACCGGCCAGGAGCTGGCCTCGCAATGACGGGCATGTTGCGCGGATACGGTGTCGGCCTGACCGCGCTGTTCCTTGTCGCCGCGCTGGCCTGGGCGCTGGTGCTGATCATCCTGCCCCAGCTGACGATGCTGGAACGCGCCGTGACCCAACCGAAACGCGCGCTCGATTCCTCCATCGCGATGCAGATGTCGCGCGACGCACGCAGTTGCGCCGCGCTTCTGGCGATGCAGGGGACAAAACCCGATGCAGCCCCCACTGCTGGACCCGGTGCAATATCAGGTGCAACATCCAGTGACCTCGCGGTGCCCGCCATCGGTGGAATGCTCAGCGTCCCCGCGATCGGCACCACGGCCCCGACGGCATCGACACCGCCGGTCCGCCCCTACATCCTGCAATGTGATCGCGCCGACACCCACTGGCGCCTGCGCCGAGACGACGAGGCGCCGCCGGTCTACCTCGACACCGAATACGGCATCGAAACCCTCCGGGTCGACGCGACGGCCCCGCTCCCGGCACAAATCGACATGGCCCGCCAGATCAGCGCCCTGACCCAGGCCCTGGCCACCCGCCTGCAAGCGCAAGAGGCAAGGGCCTTCCCCTACACCATGGACAATTTCCAGGCCCTCGCCGCGCCGCGCCTGATCCCGATCCCCCCGGATCGGCAGCAGGCCGAGGATGCGCGCCTGTCCAACCGCCTGATGACCCTGATCGGCCTGCGCTTCGAACGCGACGGGCAAACCTACGAACGCCTCGCCCTGGTGACGCTGACGCGCACGCTGTGGTTCGCCATGCTGGCAACCGCGCTGGCGCTGCTGCTGTGCTATCCCATCGCCTACAAGGTCGCCCTCGCCACGCCACCGGACAAGGCAGTGTGGCTGTTCCTCGGCCTGGTCATCCCCTATGCCATCGTCGAGCTGATGCGGATCTACGCCTGGACCACCATCATCGACAACCAGGGCCTGATCAATGGCCTGCTCCGGGCCGCGCACCTCGTGTCGGAACCGATCCAGTTCAACCGCTTTCCCGGCACCGTCTTCGTGGTCATCGTCTATACCTACGTGCTGTTCATGGTCTTCCCGATCTACAACGTCATGACAACGCTGGACCGCAACCAGATCGACGCCGCCCGTGACCTCGGCGCCTCGCCGCTTCGGCTGCATTGGCGGGTCATCGCTCCGCATGCGAAACCGGGCATCGCCGTCGGCTGCATCGCCACCTTCATGCTCAGCGCCGGGGCCTTCTCGGTACCGCGTATCATTTCACGCGGATTGCAGGCCGAATGGTTCAGCCAGACGATCTACAACAAGTTCTTCGAAAGCGCGAATGCCAACGTCGGCGCCGCCTATTCCTTTGGCTATACCCTGATCTGCGTGCTGCTCGTGGCCCTCTTCATGTGGCTGATGCGCACCCGCCTGAAAGACTTTGCGAGGGCGCAATGACACTTTCACTTTCCCCAACCCCGTCACCCGCACCGCCACCGGTCGCAGTCCTCGCCCCACCGCCCCCCCGATCCGCCTCCACTGGCCTTCCGCAGCCAGCGGCGCGCGCCCCCACGCCCGCAGCAACACCGCCGACGACGCCCGCACTCATGCCCGTACCCACTTCCCCAGCCCGCCCCGGCCCCAAAGGCGGACCCGCACAATGACCTCCACCCGCTTGCTCACCACCTATACCTGGGCCTTCCTGATCTTCATGTTCGCGCCGCTGGTGCTGATGGTGATCTCGTCCTTCAACGACGCCTCGCCCCCCACCGTCACCGAATGGCACGGGCTGACCGGAAAATGGTACGCCTTCTTCTGGTGGCCCGACGACGCCCTGCGCGCCGATCCGGTGCTGCGCGCCCTCGATCGCGACCGCCTTGTCGGCTGCATGGGCAATTCGCTGCGCGTGGCTGGCATCGTGGTGCCGCTGTCGCTCCTGCTCGGCCTGGCCGGCGCGGTCCTGCTGACCCGCTGGCGCACCCGCGCGCAGGGCCTGCTGTGGTGGGTGCTACTGTCGCCGATGCTGGCGCCCGGCATCGTGCTCGGCCTCTCCGCGCTGGTCTTCTGGGGGCGGATCGGCGTCAGCGCGGGCCTGTTCACCGTCGTCATGGCACAGACCACCTTCATCGCGGGCTATCCGATGCTGATCCTGATGGCGCGCCTGCAACGCCAGCCGGTCGAACTCGAGGAAGCGGCCCTCGATCTCGGCGCCTCTCCCTTGCGCGTCTTTCGCCGCCTGACGCTGCCCTACCTCGCCCCGGCCCTGATCTCTGCCGGTGTCATCGCCTTCATGGCCAGCGTCGAAAATTACAACACCACCATGTTCGCCAAGGGCGGCGCCTGCACCCTGGCCACGGAAATCGGCGCCATGGGACGCAACCCCAACGGACACCCGCCAGTGATCAACGCCATCGGCACGGTGATCATCGCCATCACGGTCCTGGCCGCCCTGGCCCATACCTTCCTGTTGTCGCGCGAAAAGAAAGCGGCATAAAGAGGGCATGAGCACGCCAGACATCCCCCCCGCGCCCCGGATCATCGCCCGCTGCCACCCCGCGCTGGCGGCGCTGCTGCCCGAACCGCAGACCGCCCGCGCCGCCCTGCCCGACTGGCTGCGCACCATGCCCGCGCAAACCCCGGCAGATACGCTGAACGGCGACCCGGTGCGCACGCTGAAACACTGCCCCCCCTTCCTCGACGCCCTCTCGCTCGGCCTGATGATGCCCCTGGCCACCGACCTGCACTTCGACAGGGGCGCCGTCAGCTGGGACTGGGATCCGCCCGTCCTGCCCGACACGGCCCTCTCACGCGCGCCCATCGCGCTGCACCTGCCCGAACAGGCAAAGGGCGCCCCCTACCCGCTCGCCGTCAACTCCATCCTCAAGTTCATCAACTTCTGGACGCTGGAAACCCCGCCGGGCACATCCCTGCTCTTCACCCACCCCCTCAACCGCGAAGACCTGCCCTTCCGAACCCTCTCGGGCGTCGTCGACTGCGACCTCTTCCGCGATGGCTACGTGCATTTCCCCGCCCTCTGGCTGGATCGCGACTTCACCGGCACCCTGCCCGCCGGAACCCCGATCGCCCAGGTCATCGCCCTGCCGCGCGGCACCTCGCCCGATCTGGAGGTCACCGTGATGACCGACACCCAGATCGCCGCCAACCGCCGCCTGCAAGACGACCTCGCCACCACGCCGGGAACCTACCGCAAACGGTTCCGCCACTGAGCGACCCCGGCTCTTTCATCTGGCCCGAAATACCCCGGGGGGCCGCAGGCGGGGGCAGCGCCCCCTCCCCCCCTCACCCGCCTCCCGCCCGCCTCCCGGCACGCGCGACAGGGCCGGCACTCTCCACATCCTGATCAGAACATGGTGACGGCCCCGATCAGCGCCCCCCCCCCGGACATGCGGTCATTGTTTGATTATCTCGGCACTTGGCAAGGGACGCCGGGGGCAAGCCGTCCTGCCCCCTCGCGAACCGGGCAGCGCCCCTCCCGCGCTCACAAATCCAGCGGCAGACACCCCTTCGACGCCCGCGTCAGCGCGCGCAGCGCCGCCGCCCGCTCGCCCCGCCCATCCCTGCGCCACAAATCCCTCCGCAGGGCTTCGGCCTCCGGCAGGCGCAGCTCCGCCGCCGCGCGATACAGCATCCCGTCGACCTCGACGTCCCGCCCCGCCAGGGGCTGCAGGACCGCGCGCAGCTCTTCGTAGCGCCCCAGCCTCAGCACGATCCGCCCAAGGTTGATCCGCGCATCCGAATCCCCCGGCGTCAGTCCCAGCACCCTGCCAAAGGCCGCGCCCGCCGCGTCCAGGTCGCCCAGTTCCAGCTCGACCCGCCCCAGCTCGAACCAGGCCTTCGCATGGCCCTTGTCACGCGCCAATGCCCGCCGCAGCCAGGTGCGCGCCGGTCCCCACTTGCCCTGCTCCATCATCACCCGGCCCAGGTTGTACAGCACTGCGGCCGGCGGCTTGCCCTTGTGCGCCGCGCGCATCAGCAACCGCTCGGCCAGCGGCCAGTCACCATGCGCCAGCGCGCCGGTCAGGGGATCCCTCTCTGCCATGGCAAACTCTTGCGTCGCCCCCTTGCGGAATTCAAGCCTGTCATGAAACCATTGCCCAGGTACCCTAGGCAGCACTTCAACCGCCGCCGCCCTCCGGAGATTTCCCATGCGCCTGTCCGCCTTCGCCCGCCCCGGCCAGTTCTACCGTGGCAACCTGCACACCCACTCCACCCTCTCCGACGGCGTCCTGCCCCCCGAAGAGGTCTGCCGCCGCTACCGCGCCGAAGGCTACGATTTCATCGCCCTCACCGATCACTTCGTCGGCCGCTTCGGCTATCCCATCGCCGACACGCTGCCGTTTCGCTCCGAAGGCTTCACCACGATCCTCGGCGCCGAACTGCATTCCGGTGCCATGCAAAACGGCGAACTCTGGCATATCCTCGCGGTCGGCCTGCCTGCGGATTTCGCCCCCTCCAACACCCCGGACTTCACGCCCGTCGCGGATCAGGAAACCGGCGCGCAGATCGCCGAACGCGCCCGCGCCGCCGGGGCTTTCGTCGCGATCGCCCATCCGCAATGGTCCGGCCTGACCCTCTCTGACGCCCGCAGCATCACCGCCGCCCATGCGGTCGAGATCTACAACCACGGCTGCGCCATGGGCTGCGACCGCGGTGACGGCTTCTCCATCGCCGACCTGCTGCTGTCCGAGGGGCGCGACCTGTCCCTGATCGCCACCGATGACGCGCATTTCTACGAACCCGACCATTTCGGCGGCTGGGTCATGGTCAAGGCCGAAGCCAACGACCCCGACGCGCTGCTCTCCGCCCTCAAGGCGGGCGATTTCTACGCCTCCCAAGGCCCCGAACTGCGCGATGTCACGATCTCCGAAACCGAGGTCACGGTCGAAAGTTCTGCCGTCTCCGCTGTCATCGTTCAGGGAAAAGGCTCGGCGTCGGTCGCCGTCCACGGCCACTCGATGACCCGCGCCAGCGTGCCCCTCACCCGCTTTGCCACCTCGCCGTGGATCCGCGTGACGGTCATGGACCGCGCCGGCAAGAAAGCCTGGTCCAACCCCGTCAAGCGGCCGTAGGGCGGGGTTCACCCCGCCGCCCCCGCCCCCGACACCGCCCCCGACGCCGCCCCATATCGCGCCCCTTCCCAACCGCCCCCGCGCGGCCTACCCTTCTGCGGCAGGAGGACCCCGCCATGATCCAAGCGCAAAGCCACCTCGCCACCCACGACGTCACCAACCAGCCCGGCCCGCGCGGCGATGTCGACCTCTGGCAGACCGACCTGCCGCTGCGCGAAGCGATCTCGCGCGAAGGCGGCGACCCGACCGCCCTCGCGCCCTACGGCGCGCAGATGGGCGCGGCGGACACGCGCGAAGACGGTGCCCTCGCCAACCGGCACACGCCGGAGATGCACCTGTTCGATCGGGCCGGGCGGCGCCTGGACGAGGTCCGCTTCCACCCCAGCTACCACGCCCTGATGCGCAAAAGCACCGCCGCCGGCTACAGCGCCATCGCCTGGGACACGGGCGCGACAGGCGGCCATGTCACCCACGCCGCGATGGTCTACCTCGCCTCGCAGGCCGAACCCGGCCACTGCTGCCCCCTGACGATGAGCTATGCCGCCACCCCCGCGCTCGCCGCCAGCCCCGATCTCGCCGCGCTCTGGCTCCCCAGACTGCACGCCCGCCGCTACGATCCCTCGATCCGGCCCGTGGCGCAAAAGGACGGCGCGACCCTCGGCATGGCAATGACGGAAAAGCAGGGCGGCTCGGACGTGCGCACCAACACGACGACCGCCACCCGTGATGGCAATCACTACCGCCTGACCGGGCACAAATGGTTCTGCTCCGCCCCGATGTCCGACGGCTTCCTGACCCTCGCACAGGCCCCCGACGGCCTCACCTGCTTCCTCGTGCCCCGCTGGCTCGACGGGGCGCGCAACACGATCCGCCTCCAGCGCCTCAAGGACAAGCTCGGCAACCGCTCCAACGCCTCCTCGGAAATCGAATTCGACAACACCTTCGCCCAGCGGCTGGGGGACGAAGGGCGCGGCGTGCAGACCATCATCCAGATGGTGCACCACACCCGCCTCGATACCGCGATGGCCCCCGCCGGCCTGATGCGCGCTGCCCTGGCCGAGGCGCACCACTGGGCCCGCCACCGCACTGCCTTCCAGAAACGCCTGATCGACCAGCCCCTGATGCGCGCCGTCCTCGCCGACCTCGCGCTTGAGGTCGAAGCCGCCCTTGCCCTCGGCCTGCGCACCGCCCGCGCCTTCGACGGCACGACCGAACAGGACCGCGCCTTTGCCCGCCTCGGCGTGGCGCTGGCCAAGTTCCACAACAACAAACGCGCGCCCCTCGTGACGTACGAGGCGATGGAGGCGCTCGGCGGCATGGGCTATGTCGAAGACACGCCGATGCCGCTGCTCTACCGCGAAGCGCCGCTGAACGGCATCTGGGAAGGCTCCGGCAACGTGATCTGCCTCGACATCCTGCGCACGCTGGCGCGCGACCCGCTGGCGGCCGAAACGCTGCGCGCCGAACTCACCGCCGCAACAGGCGCCAACCGCCACTTCGACGCCGCCCTCGCGGCGCACGCTGCCCGCTGGCCCGCCCTCCCCCCCGAGGCCGAGGCCCGCTGGTTCGCCGAACGCACCGCGCTGCTGCTGCAAGCCTCGCTGCTGATCCGCCACGCGCCCGCCGCGGTTTCCGACGCCTTCACCGCCACCCGCCTCGCGGGCGAGGCCGGCCGCATCACCGGCGCGATACCGGATGGCGACGTCACCGCCCTGCTCGCCCGCATCGCCCCCTGAAACGCGCCCCCTCTCACGCCTCCTGACGCCTCCTGGCGCGCCACCCGCCCGTCTCGCGCCCGGCACGACCCCCGCCGGGCATTTGCTTCGGAGCCGCCTTCGCCTGATCCCGAAGAGTCGGGGCGCGCGCCGCCCTGCAAGCAAAATTGCGGAGGGTCCACGGCACGTGGAAACCGCCATTTTACTTGCAGGGCGGTGCGGGTTCCGACACGCAAGGATCCGGCGAAGGCGGCGGACAAGCATTTGCTTTGGTGAGCCCGAAGCCGTCCCACCCCATCCGCCCCCCAACGCTGTCCGCATATCCCCCCCGCATATCGACCCTGCCCGGTCATCGCCCCCGCCCGGTCATCGGCCCCCGTCAAAGGCCCCGCCCCGTCAAAGGCCCCCCCGTCATCGGCCCCGCCCGCAAACCGGCCCTGTCGGCCTATCGCTCCCGCCCGCTCATCCTCCTCTCGCTCTCATCCCGCACACTCTTCCGCCTCCCTGGCGCAGCCCGTCCGCCACCACGCCACCGCATGCTGACCGCCGCGCCCGTCTGCCTCGCCCGTCTGCCCCGCCCGTCTGCCTCGCCCGTCTGCCTCGCTCGTCGCCCACCAGGCCCGGAAAAAACACCGCCCGGATACCGCACAGACACCGTTCAAATACCGACGTCGAAATTTCGCTATTTCAATCACTTAACGCAAAGACGCGCCCGGCAATGCCGAACGCGCCCCCAAACCCCTCAAAAGGGCGGTCGTCAGATCTTGCCGATCGAGAAGAACATCGTCTCGCCCGAGTGGTCATCGACCCCGTCATTGTCGGTCGAGACATAGGCGGTCCCGTCCTCCATGATCGCCAGCCCCTCGACCTTGTCGAGGACAAAGCCCCCGGTCGCGGTCAGGTCGGGGATCAGGTCGCGCACCTCCTGCTTGGACACGACAGGCAACTCTTCCCCCAGCGGCGCCGGAACCATTTCAGAGGCCGGGATGCGGTAGATCTTCTTGATCTTCGCCGCTTCACCGATCTGGTTGTCACGCTCGATGACATAGACAAAGTCACCATGCGCGACGATTTCGGACATGCCCACCCAGCCGGTGTCAGGCGCGGCCTTCTCATAGGCCACAGCGCCCCAGATCTTTTTCTCGGGGTTGTAAGCCACCAGTTTCACGTGGTTTTTCGCGTCGTCAGCCCATTCGCGCTGCACCACCATCCACAGCGTATCGCCAATCCGGGTCACCCCTTCAAAGCCAAACCGGGTCTGACCGGCCAACAGCGTCTCGGGCAGCATGACGTCCTCGATGATCGCGCCGGTTGCATCGGCATGGTACAGCGCATGGGCCACACCCTTGTCCGCATTGCCCTCGGACGCCAGCCAGAAGCCGCCCTGACCATCCAGCGTGATGCCTTCCAGGTCCAGACCTTCGGCCGCCGCGCCATCGCGGGTCACGCGGATCACCTGGTCGATTTTCGCAGGCTTTTCAGTGGGATCGATGCGCACGATGGTCGGTTGCGCGCTGTAGAAACTGTCGCTGACCGCCCAGATATGATCGCCATCGGCCACCATGCCCGAATTCGCGCCCCAGCCCACCGGCTTGCCGTCTTCCAGCAGCCCGGCAGACGTCAGCATCGGATAGCTTGCCGGTCCTTCGGCATATTCATAGATCATGACATGCGCACGCACGCCACCATCCTCGGTCAGGTCTGATTCATTGGCCGAGATCAGAAGGTTACGCGACGGGATCGCGATATACCCCTCGGGGGCGATACCCGACGGCAGCAGCTGTTTCAGCACGGGATTGGCGATGTCGCTGACGTCGTAGACACCGACGACCGAGGCCCGCTCGGCACCGACAAAGACCATTCGAGTCCCCTCGAAGGTACCGACCTCGATGGACTCCGGCTCCACGCCCTTCTTGCCCGAACGCTTGTCCGGGTAATGCCCGATTTCCGCGATCGCATATTCGAAGGATGTGCCGCTGTCATAGACCAGATCGCCGGTCTTGGAAAAGATCGACCAGCCGCGCGTGCCGCCGTCCATGTCGCCTTCATTGGCCATCGCGAAATGGTCGTCGTCGATCCAACCGATCGCATCCGGTTCGCGTGGTACGTCCTTGATGCTGCCGTTAAAGGTGATCGCGCCATCCTTTTCGGTGTCCACCCCATCCAGCGAAACCCGCCCCGCCGAAAAGTTCGACAGGATCTCACCGTCCTTGGAAACCACGACGATATGATTGTTTTCCTGAAGCGTGACAACGGTTTCGCCAAGCGAGTTGATGTCCACGAACTCCGGTTCGGGATCTTCGGGCGCGATCTCGGCCAGGCCGGTCATCGCAACGTGCTTGATGCTGGCGCAATCTGCCGTGGCGTCCGCCACACCCAGGATCACCAGGTCACCCGCAGGCATCTGGCCCACACGACCATCCCCCAGCTCCTCGTCCCGCTCGTTTTCGATCGCGACGGAAATAAAGCTGCCATCCGCGGATACGGCCACGCTGTCGGGCTGACCGCCCAGATCGCAGGTTGCGGTGATTTCCTTGCTGGCGATATCGACCGTGACCAGTTTGCCCGACGGTTTCGTATAGCTCTCCGAGGTGTTTACCCCGACATAGGCCGTTTGACCGATGATGCCGACGCTGGTGGGCTCGCCACCCATGTCGATATTGCCCAGCGGCTTGGGTGCGCGCGGATCGGTGATGTCGATCAACCCGACGACACCCAGCGGGCTGTCGGTATAAACCAGCGTCATCCCGTCTTCGGTGGCATAGATGATTTCAGCCGAGGTTTCACGGCTCGTATCTTCGCCCTCGGCCATGTTCAAGGGCGTGGCAAAGTTGGCAATGCGGTTGAAATTCATCTCGGCGCTCGCCATTCCGGCGTGCAGAGCCAGAAGCGATGTCAGCGCAGTGGCGCGAATGATCATGATGTCCCCCATGTGGATCGATGGAGGACAGGTGCCGAAAAGATGTAACGTCATCATGACGTTAAAGACACCCTTTTGCGACAAGACACCGCCCCTTTGCCGGTCCGTCGCCGGTCCGTCGCTGGCCCCGTACCTAGACGGACTCCTGCGTTGCCGCCTCGCCCAGCAGGATACCCTCGGCGTTCAGATCCGCCATCACGCCCATCAGTTTTGACAGCGTACGATACAACGTGCGCCGCTCGGTCGCGGACAGTTTCTGAAGCAGGAATTTCTGGCGGGCACGTCCCACGCGGATCACTTCGCGGCCGACCTCCTGGCCTTCTTCCGTCAGCTCGAAAATGGCGCGCCGGGCATCCTTGGGATCGTCGCCCTTGCAGATATACCCGCGATCCGCCAGTGCGGCCGCGGCGCGGCTGATCTGCGCGCCATCCAGCAACAGGGTTTCGCAGATTTCGCCATAGGATTGCGGGCCGCTGTTGACCAGACGCGCCAGCACCCGCCCCTCGGCCAGGGTCAGCCCGAAATGGCGCGAGAAGTATTTGGAAATATTGCGATTGAATTCACCCGACAACATCCCGATCCTGTAGGTCAGGTAGTCCTCGTGCGGCATCTCGTCATAACTGGCCTCCGCCGTCGTATCGTCGAGGAAGGCGGGCATTTGCCAATAAGGTTGGCTCTTGGGCGGCATCTGGGTCTTTTCCTTTGAACGGAACTGCCCAAGGCTATGGCGAAGTCATTGACATGTCAAACAATCTTGACAGCCGACCGGCCTCGCTTTGCTGACTACGCCAGCTTGGCGGGCACTCTCGCTTCGGCCAAGGGGGGCCGGTGGCATATGGGCATTTTGAGCGCCTGTTTGGCCTAACCCTCGACCGGATTCAAGCGGCATGACCCTATGTCGCAGACACAGGCGAAAGACCGGTTGGCCGACAGGCGCCCATCAAGCACGCAGGCGCGCCAGCACGGGCAGTCGCAGCGCGGCAATCGCGGGCAGCAGGGCAAGCACCATCGCGACCAGAACAAACCCCGCCACGAGATGCAGCTCGGCCCAACCGAAAGTCGCGGGAACGGCGATCCCGGTGCGCGCTGACAGGATCCGGCTCAGGCCCCAGGTCGCCAAAATCCCGCCGCCCAGCCCGACCAGGGCCCCTGCCCCGAGCAATACGCTGGAAAACAGCCAGACCACCGCCATCAGGTAGCGCCCCGGGGCACCAAGCGCGCGCAAAACCGCAAGGTGCCGCGCGAACAGCCGGGTCAGGATGAACAGTCCCACCAGAACACTGGCCGCCACCAGCGCCTGCGACACAAGCGCCATTACCGACATCGCGGCCCGCAGATCGCCCATGATCGCATAAAGCTGCGACAATACCGTGCCGGGAAAGAACGCCATCGTTTCGCGGTCCCGGGTAAAGCGCGAGCGCAGCGCATAACTGGCCGCCAGGCTGTCTGCCTTGACGACAATCGCCGGCGTGCCCGGAAAATACGCCGGGTCGAAAGGCGGGCCAAGATGCTCAGCTGCCGCGTGGTCATCGCCATGGTCATGGTCACCGGCTTCGTGGTCTTCATGGTCATGACCGGCATCGTGGCCATCGGCCAATCCGTGCACACCCCAGACAGCCTCGATCGGGATCACGACCGCATGGTCCCAGGGCGTACCCGTGACCGGCATGCGCCCCACAACGACGAAATCGACGTCATGCGCGTGATCGTCCGCACCATCCCCAACCCCATGTGCGGGCTCGAAACTTTCGCCAAGGCGCAGGGGGACCATCGCACCGACGACGGCCTCGTGTCGTGCGGTGAACATGCGACCCTCCAGCGGCCCCTTGGCCAGATGCGTCACCAGGTCAGCCGTGGTTCCGACCACGGGCGCACGTCCGACGGAATCGCCAAAGGCCAGCGGAGCCGCCAGTGCCACATGCTCGGCACCGGCAATCTCGGCATAGGTTTCGCCATCCAGTAGCGGGGCATCTGTCGCCTGAAGATAGACCGAGGCGAGCATCATCGTCACCTCGCTGCCCGGCGCCGTCACGACGATGTCGAACCCGTCCGCAGCCCGCGCGGTACCGATACGCAACCCGCGTTCCTGCGCGATCAGCCCAACCCCGATGGCAACCGATCCGGCAACCACGGCAACAAAGATCAACGCGGTCCAGCGGAAACGCCGCAACATGGCTGCAACCAACGGCCAGGGCGCATAGCCCTGCAACAGCACCGCGCCCAGGACCGCGATCGGACACAACAGCGCGGCCAGCGTCAGCGCGTCCTGCACACCCGGCGTCAGATCAGCCCAGATCACTGGCTGCCCCCTTTGAAATCGTTGACCAATACCCCGTGGGACATGGTGATCACTCGGTCCATTCGCGCCAGGAGCTGGGGATCATGACTTACCACGATCAGGGTGCGCCCGGCCTGGTGCGCCTCGGCCAGCAGCAGCTGCGTCAGGTGCTCGGCGTTGGCGCTGTCAAGGCTTGCGGTCGGTTCGTCCGCCAGCAGGATCGAGGGGCGGTGCGCCAAGGCGCGGGCAACGGCGACCCGCTGGCGCTCTCCGCCAGAAAAACGCGACACATCGCGCGCATCGTCAGGAAGCGAGAGGGAGGAGAGGCGACGCGCAGCCTCGTCCTGCAACGCGCGCCGTTCCGAGCGCGAGCGAAAGCCCGCGACAACGGTGGCATTGGCCAACGCACCGAGCTCCTCGAACAACAGATGGTCCTGAAAAATCAATCCGATATGGCGCGCACGAAAGGCAGCACGCGCCGGGGTCCCAAGGGCCGACAGATCAGTGTCGCCCCACAGCACCGAGCCGCGCATCCGGGGCGCCAGGCCCGCCAGGGCGAACAGCAGCGAGGACTTTCCCGCGCCGCTCGGACCGCTGATCCCCAAAGCCTCGCCCGCGGCCACGTCCAGCGCCGGCACCTCGGCCAGTGGCGCGCACTCCTCGGTCAGTACGACAAGGTCGCGCAGTTTGAGTGCGCGCTTATCCATACGTCGCATCAACCAGCCGCACCATGCTGAGAAAGCCGGTTTCGGGGTCGGTGTATCGGCCCAGCTCAAGCCGACCGCTGGCCTCGATCCGCACGTTGAAGGGGGACACGTCGAGACGGCGGCGGATATAGACCGCCAGAATGTCGTCAGGCCATTCCGCCTCGCTCTCGCAGAACGGACAGACAGCCATAGGCCGTTGGGTCAAAACGAAAAAAGCCGCGTCGGCTTTCAAAGGCGGGGCCATGAACCCTTCGAACCGCACCTTCTGACCGTCCAGTGCGCGCGCCTTGTCGGTAAAGGCACCGCCTCGCGCGTAGAGGTCGCGGGGCTTCATCGGTGCGGCGCGTTCGGCCCAGACCCGGCTTGCCACTGGAACGGCCAGCGCCGCCAGAACCAGATTTCGACGTGTCAACATGACTGACCTCCTGCCTTGCAAAACGGGCGAAGGGCCCCGGTGTTCGGGGCCCCTGCCTATCGGTTTTCTCCGCGCCTTACTCGGCGGTGACGGCGTAATCCATCACGTGGAAGATGACGTTCTGTTCGATGGTACCGTCGAAGAGATGCGCCCAGGGACCCTTCGCATAGAGCGCGACGTCCACGCCAGAATGGCTCTCGGACGATTTGGGGATCAGGGATTGCTGAACGTAATCAATATCCTGCGCTTCTTCCTGGGTGATTTCCGGGCGGCCTTCGGGGGCGGCAAAGGTGCCGTCGGGCTGTTCGACCATGACAGAGCCGACGCCGTTCAGGTAGCCCACCACGGTGTAGGGCTTGTCATCCGAGCCAAACACCAGATCGTCAGAGTGCATGATGCCGGTTTGCGCGACGTCATAGCACAGACCGTCGATCGGCGTGCCGCGGCCGCAGTAGCCGTTCATGGCAATCGCATGTTCGTGGTCCGCGGTGACGATGATCAGCGTATCGGCGTCCTCGGTCAGCTCGTCGGCCAGGGCGACGGCGTCGGCAAAGGCCTTGCCGTCGATCATGGCGCGCTTGGCGTTGGTGTCGTGGTTGGCGTGATCGACGCGGCCCGCTTCGATTTCCAGGTAGAAACCGTTTTCATTTTCGCCAAGGTATTCAATGGCTTTGCGGGTCATGTCGGCCAGTGACGGCTCGGTCTCGGGGCGATCAGCCTCATACGAGGCATGGCTGTCGGTCCACATGCCAAGGATCGGCTTGTCGTTGGTGGTGGCGTCGAGGCCCGCCTTGTCGGAGACGTACTGGATGCCGTTCGACTGCGCCGTTTCGACCAGGTTCACACCGTCGGGGCGATGGCCTTCGCCGCCATTCGGGGTTGCGGTGCCCTTGGGCACGAAGTAACGCGCGCCGCCACCGAGGGCGATGTCGACGACGCCGCTTTCAAGCGCGTTGATCAGCTGGCTGGCGATGTCGGTCTGGGCCGAGCAATCGGCGGGCACTTCGTCTTCCCAGTTGCGGTTGGCGGTCTTGGCATAGACGGCGGCGGGCGTCGCATGGGTCAGGCGGGCGGTGGTGATCGCGCCAACCGATTTGCCGGCGTCGGTCATCATCTCGGAAAACAGCGTCAATTCGTTGCCCGCGACGGTCGAGCAATCGTCATGGATCGCCTCTTCGCCGAGGTTGATCAGGTTGAAGCGTTGCTTGACGCCAGTGTTCATCGCGCCGGCAGTCGGGGCAGAGTCGGGCGTTTGTGCGTTGATATTATAGGTTTTTACCAGCGCGAGGTTCGGAAATGCCTCTTGCGGCTGAACGTAATCGTCGCCCATGCCGCCCTCTTGCTGACCAGCCCAGAGGCGGTTCATGTAGTTGGACGCGACGCCGTTGCCGTCCGCGATGAAGAGGATGACATTCTTGGCACGGCCGGTGATCGGCTGGCGGTCGAGCTGGGCCTGAAGCGTGGCCTGGCCATCGGTGAACCACTGGCTGGAGGCCTGCGGCAGGTCCTGCGCGAAGGCGGCGGAAGCACTGGCGAGCGCCAGAACGGATGCGGTGAGCAGTTTCATGGGAGTCCCCCGTTTGGTATTTTCACGCAGCGCATAGCGCGGGCAAAAAACGCCTTCATGACGGAGGCGTGAAGGTATTGTGACATGGCCGCCACCTGGCGACAGGCGACGTCGGTAGGTGCGGGGCGGCCAGGGGCGGGCCAAGCCATTGATATTGCTAAATTCGCACGTCGGTATCTGAACGGTATCTGAGCGGTATCCGAACGGTGCTGCGCCACGCAGCCGGGCCTGTCGCCGCCTTGTCGGGGCCTTGGAACCGGGCGGTGGGAACGTCGGTATCCTGTCGGTAACGGAACGGTTTTCTTGCCCGCCATCGGCGGTGCGCCCCGCGCCCCTTTGCAAAGTGCGCTGCCTGTGTTTGCAAATGCGACGCCGCGCCGGTTACCAGCCGGTCGTCAGTGTGCCCTGAACCGGCGTGTTGCGCGCCACGACACGGCCTTTCGACACCACGGCAAGGCGCGGGGCCCGCGTGCGGATCGCCTCGATCGGGTCGGCGGCATCGACGACGACAAGGCTGGCAACCCGCCCCTTTTCCAGCCCATAGTCCAACCCCATGATCGCGGCACTGCTGGCGGTGACCATGTGGTAACAGCTGCGCATCTGGTCGGGGCTGGAGAGCTGGGCGACATGAAGCCCCATGAAGGCCACGTCGAGCATGTCGCCGGTGCCCAGCGGATACCACGGATCGCGCATCGAATCCTGACCGAAGCCGACGGGAATGCCGTGGGCCAGCATTTCGGGCACACGGGTCATGCCGCGCCGTTTCGGATATGTCTCCATCCGGCCCTGAAGGATGATGTTGGCCAGCGGATTGGGGATGGCGGCGACCCCGGCCTCGGCAATCAGGGGCAGCAGTTTCGAGACATAGTAATTGTCCATCGAGTGCATCGAGGTCAGGTGCGACCCCGCCACCCGGCCCTGAAGCCCGCAGCGCAGGGTTTCGGCCGCCAGCGTTTCGATATGGCGCGACATCGGGTCATCGGTTTCATCGCAATGCAGATCGACCATCAGCCCCCGATCCGCCGCCAGTTCGCAGGCGGCGCGCACCGAGTCGGCCCCGGCCTGCATCGTGCGTTCAAAATGCGGGATGCCGCCGATCACGTCGACGCCCATGTCGAGCGCGCGGATCAGGTTCGCCTCGGCCCCCGCGCTGCGAAACCAGCCGTCCTGCGGAAAGGCGACCAGTTGCAGGTCGATGACATGTTTGACCCGTTCGCGCACTTCGAGCAGGCCCTGGACGCCGACAAGGCCCGCGTGGGTCACATCGACATGCGACCGGATCGCCAGCAGCCCCTTTGACACCGCGAGCGAGCAGTATTGCAACGCGCGATCAACCACCGCGTCGACCGTCAGCATTTCGCGCAGTTCGCCCCAGAGGGCGATCCCCTCAAGCAGCGTACCGGAGGCGTTGATGCGCGGAATGCCGTAGCTGAGCGTCGCGTCCATGTGGAAATGCGGATCGACAAAGGGGGTGGAGACGAGCTTGCCCGACGCCTCGATCACCTCGCCTGCCTCGGCGGTGATGTTCGGGGCGATGTCAGCGATGGTCTGGCCGGTGATGGCGATGTCGGTGACGGTGCCGTCGGGCAGCGTGCCGCCCCTGATGATCAGATCGAAGCTCATGCGTGGTCTCCTGCGTAATCGCCCTTGATGCCCTCGGGGCCCCAGGCGTAAATCTCCCACAGCTCGTCGTCGGGACCGGCGAAATAGCAGCCACGGGCGTTCCATTCATAGTCGCGCGGCGGGCCGGTAAAGACCACGCCTTTCGCGCAGAGGTCGTCGTAGGCGGCCTGCACCGCCGCGGCGTCGGGCAGGCGGACGGCGATCATCGCCTTGTGGGCGGCGGGGCGCGCGGCGGAAATGCCGGTGCGCGCCGCGAGGTGGTCGATTTCCCAGGCGGCCAGCGTCAGGCCCGCGCCCTGGAATTCGGCAAAGCCTTCGGCGCGGCGGGCGAGGCGAAAGCCGAGCTTGCCGGTATAGAAGGCGACCGAGGCCTCGGCATCGGCGCAGAGGATGCAGATATCGGTGATCGGGTTGGATTGGGCAAAGCTCATGCGTCGGGTTTCCGGATCAGGTAGGGGATCAGCAGCACCTCGAGCGCGATCAGCACCGCGCAGGACATGGCAAAGACGATGGTGCCGATGGCGTTGAGAGAGGGGTCGATGGCCGCGACCAGCACCGAGTAGATCGCCACGGGCAGCGTCTGGTCGAAGCCCGAGACGAACCAGGCGATGATGAATTCGTCGAAGGAAAAGGTGAAGGCCAGCAGCCAGGCCCCGAGGATACCGGGCAGCGCGAAGGGCAGCACGACACGGCGCACCGCCTGCCATTCGCTTGCCCCGAGGTCCCAGGCGGCTTCCTCCAGCGCCTTTGGCATCTGGCTGAGGCGCAGCTGGATGATGGCCAGCGCCGGGGCGGTGATCAGCACGACATGGGTCAGAAAGACCGCCAGCAGCGTGCCAGACAGGTGGATGCGCGCCAGCAGCCCCAGGAAACCGACGCCGAGGATCAGCGGCGGGATGATGATGGGCAGCGTCACCAACCCCAGCAGCGCCGTCTTGCCGGGAAAGGTGAACCGGTTCAGGGCGTAGCCGGCAAGGAAGGCGATGATGGTGGCCACGCTGGCGGCGGCGGGCGAGACGATCATCGTGTGCCCGAGGGCGGCGATCAGCGTGCCGTCGTCGAACAACCGGGCGTACCATTGCAGTGTCCAGCCTTGCAGCGGGAAGCCGGGAAACCGGTTCGCCTGAAGCGAGAACAGGATCAGAACCACCAGCGGCAGGAACATGAAGGCATAGGCGAGGCCGAGCCAGAGGCGCCCGAGGCCGATCCAGGCGTTGCGTTTCATTGCGAGACCTTTCTGCGGGCGGCGGTGGCAAGCGCCACCCCGGCGACCAGCGCGGCCACCATCACGACGATCAGGATCGTCGCCAGCGCCGAGGTGCGCGGCAGGTTGGTGGCGCTGGAATAGTCGGACATGATCATGCTGGCATAGGTCGGCAGCTTGCCCAGGATCGACTGCCCTGCCCCGCCGCCCAGCAGGTTGCCCGACAGCGCATCGCCCAGCGACACGATCACCGCGAAGCTGCCCGCCGTCAGCAGGCCGAAGCGCGACAGCGGAAAGATAAGCCGGGTGAACACCTGCCAGCGGGTACAGCCGAGTTCGCGCGCCGCCTCGATCAGCACGCGGTCGATGGACAGGACCGAGACGTAGAGGATGACGATCAGGATCGGCGCGAGGTAGTGCACCAGCCCGATGCGGGTGGCGATCTGGGTATAGATCACCTCGAACTTCCAGGACAGGCCGGCCTGTTTCAGCAACGAGTTGATGACGCCGTTGCCCGACAGGATGGTCTGCCACGCATAGAGCCGCAGCACGTAGGACGACCAGAACGGCACGATGGCGAACAGCAGGGCGGCGCGTTGCAGGCGGGGCGGCACGGCAAAGGCAAGCGCCAGCGCCGTCGCATAGGCAAAGGCCGTCGCAAGGATCGCCGTGGTGCCCGCCACCCAGAGCGATTGCAGCAGCGCCCAGCCATAGCGCGACCCGGTGAAAAAGCTGGAAAAGATCTCGGCGTAGTTGGTGAGCGAGAAACCGGGGACGGCGCGGTACGCCTCGATATGCCAGAAGCCGACCCAGAGCAGGAACAGCAGCGGCGCAAGGAACATCACGCCGATCCAGATGACCAGCGGCGCGAGGAAGAGGAGCTTGATCGGGCTGTCGTTCGGGGTCTTCATTTGGCGCCCCGGATCAGGCTGGCGTCTTCGGGCGCGAAACACAGCCGTTCCTCGGCCCCGTAGTCGGGGATGGCCCCGTCGTGAGAGACGACCTTGATCTCGGTTCCGTCGGCCAGGTCCATCAGGAAGACGTTGTGCGACCCGGCGAATTCACGCCCCCGCATCACCGCGGGCACCGTGTTGTCACCGGCGCGCAGGCCACGGCGCAGCTTTTCGGCGGCGATGGCGACGACGACGCGGGTGCCCGCCGCCAGCCCCTGCGCATCGGCCACCCGCACCGGCCCATGGGCGCAGGTGACGACGGCGACGTCGCCGTCGTAGCCCGCCAGCGTTCCGGGCAGGATGTTGTTGGAGCCGACGAAGCGGGCGACGAATTCGGTTTTCGGGGTGGCATAGAGCACCTCGGGCGTATCGAGCTGTTCGATGCGGCCCCGGTTCATCACGGCAACACGGTCGGCCATGGAAAACGCCTCGTGCTGGTTGTGGGTGACATAGATGAAGGCCATGCCGAGCTGTTGCTGGATACGGCGCAATTCGGCCTGCATCCGGATGCGCAGATGGGCGTCCAGCGCCGAGAGCGGTTCATCCAGCAGCAGGATGTCGGGTTCGGTGACCAGCGCACGGGCCAGCGCGACGCGCTGTTTCTGGCCGCCCGAAAGCTGGCCGATGGGGCGGGTCATGAAATCGTCCAGCCCGACAAGCGCGCCCATCTGGGCCACCTTGCCGGCCACCGCGGCCTTGTCGTGCCGTCCCAGCGTCAGGCCGAAGGCGATGTTGCCCGCCACGTCGAGGTGCGGAAACAGGGCATAGTTCTGCCAGACAAGCCGGGTGGTGCGCCGGTTGACCGGCACCGCCGACACGTCGCGGCCGCGAATTTTCACCTGTCCGTAGGTGACGCTTTCCAGCCCCGCCAGAATGCGCAGCAGGGTCGTCTTGCCGCAGCCCGACGGCCCCATGATGGCGACGAATTCACCCGGAGCGACCGAAAGGTCGACGGTATCGACCGCCAGAAAATCACCGAACATCTTTGAGACCTGAACCAGTTCGAGGTCTGGAACGGGTGCGGTTTGGGGCGCAAGTTGCGACATGGAACACTCCGACGGAGAGGGGCCGGGCGGCGCGGGCCGCCCGGTGTCAGGGGAAAGACGCGCAATCAGGCGGTCTTGAATTCGTTGTAGATGTCGATCCACGCCTGTTCGGGCTGATTGGCGGGCAGACCGCGTGGCATGGAGCGGTCGATCAGGGTTTCGACCAGCATCTTGCCCGGCGTGTCGGGATCGGGAACATAGCTGAGCAGCGCCGCCTGTTCATCGTCCCAGTACTCGACGATCTTCATGTTGGGGCCGCGCGCCTTGAAGGCCTTGGTATAGACCAGGCGCGACTGCACGTCGGGCTGGGTCATGTATTTCACCCATTCCATCGCAAGATCCTTTTTCGAGCTGTCCTTGCAGACGGTCGCCACCTCCTGCCAGCGGATGCCGCCCTGTTTCGGGATGGTGGAGGAGAAGTTGTCATAGCCTGCCAGCTTGAGATCGATATCGAGGTCGCCGGTCGGAGAGGCGACGATGTCGCCCGCCAGAAGCGCCTGCGCGATGGGTTGGTTGGAGGAGCCGAACATGCCGATCTGGGGGCGCAGTTTCATCATGAAATCCCTGACCTGGGCCAGTTGGTCATCGCTGATTTCATAGGGCGCGGGATTGCCCGGATTGATCGCCAGCGAGGCATTGCCCATGTTCGGCAGATACCAGTCGAACATGCCCAGCCTGCCCGCGTATTTCGGCAACAGGAGGGAATGCCAGTCACCGGCTTCCTCGGCGCTCATCTCGTCCGTGTTGTAGCTGATGCCGTAAAAGCTGAACCGGGTCGGGATGCCGTAGACGCTGCCTTCGGTGGTGCCCATCGTCGGTTTGAAATCGAGGAATTTCGGGTGATAATTGGCGAGCTGGTCAAAGCCGTCGGTCGGGAATTCGTCGATGGCACCCTGCGCCTTGAGCTTGGTCACGTATTCGGCGTCCGAGATGATCGCGTCGAAGGTGCCGGGGCGGGTCTGGGCAAAGAATTGCAGCATCTGTTCGCCGCCGATGTAGATCTTGAATTCTACCTTCACCTTGTGGGTGTCTTCGAACTGTTCGATGACATCGCGTTCCTCGTACCCCGGCCAGCAGAGCACGCGCAGCGGTTCGGCCGCCGCGGCCGAGCGCGGAAAGTAGAGGAAACTGGTCACGCCTGCGGCGGTGGCGGCGCCGGTTTTCAGCACGTCGCGGCGCGTCACCCCACCGGAGGTGGTGGCCGTGGTCCGGGGATCGATCGGTGTCTTCGTCATACTCAACCTCGTGTTCAGAATGCGGATGCCCCGCTGTGAGGCCGCTCTGACGCCAGTGCGGAGCCGGTGCGGGGCCGAAAGAGGGCCAGTGCGCCGGGTGCGCTGCGCGGTGGAAACCGGGACGTGCGGGGTGCGGCCATGCAGGGCCGACGCCCCACGCTAAGAGCGAGTCTGACCATCGGGTCAGAATATTTCGGCGGGTGTCGGGCAAAATCGACAACACCCCGAGGTTGCGACGAAATTTTGCGCAGCTGGCGCGGAAAACGACAGGCATGACGGGCGCGGATCGGCCGCGCGTCAGCCGAAATGCAGAAAAGTTGACGCGAAAGCGCGCCAGTTGCTGGCAAGGCTTGACGCGGCTGTGCTTCGGTGCAGGCTGATCGCATGAGCGAGAGAGTGTCGCCGCCACGCGGGTTTCCAAAGGAAGAATACCAGGCCCGCGTGATGCGCGCGCAGGCGTTGATGGGGCGCGCCGGACTGGCCGCGCTGCTGCTGACGAGCGAAGCCGAAGTCCGCTATTTCACCGGATACCTGACGCGGTTCTGGGAAAGCCCGACGCGCCCCTGGTTCGTGGTGGTTCCGGCAAGCGGCGATCCGGTCGCCGTCATTCCCGCCATCGGGGCGCACCTGATGCACCAGAGCTGGCTGCGCGACATCCGCACCTTTGCCGCCCCCGCGCCGGGGGATGCCGGGCTGGCGCTGCTGGGCGACACGCTGGAAGAGCTGACCCCGCCGGGCAGCCGGATCGGCGTGCCCTCCGGCCCCGAGACATACCTGCGACTGCCGCTGGCCGACTGGGCGCGGCTGCGCGAACGGGTGGCGCGCGTCCTTGTCGATGACGCCAATATCGTGGCGGTGCTGCGGAGGGTGAAATCCGGCGCGGAGGTGGCGCGGATCACGCAGGCCTGTGCCATTGCCGGCCGTGCCTTTGCGCGCCTGCCCGAGATCGCGCGCGCCGGGGTGCCGCTGGACGAGGTGTTCCGCCGGTTCCAGATGCTGTGCCTTGAGGAGGGCGCGGACTGGGTGCCCTACCTGGCCGGGGCCGCCGGACCGGGGGGATATGGCGACGTGATCTCGCCTGCGACGCGGGTGCCGCTGGCGGCGGGCGACGTGCTGATGCTGGACACCGGGTTGGTCTACGACGGGTACTTTTGCGATTTCGACCGCAACTTCAGCCTCGGCCCGCCCGCGCCGGAGGTGGCCCGCGCCCATGCCCGGCTGATCGAGGCGACGCGCGCCGGGTTCGCGGCCGCCCGCCCCGGTGCACGCCACGGCGATCTGTACCGTGCGATGGCGGATGTGCTGGGCACGCAGCCCGAGGGGCGGCTGGGCCACGGCCTGGGGATGCAGCTGACCGAGGGGCCGTCGATCGTGGCGTGGGAGGAGGCGCCCCTGGTGCCGGGCATGGTGCTGACGCTGGAGCCTTGCATCGACGTCGCGCCGGGGCGCATGCTGGTGCACGAGGAAAACATCGCCATCACGGAAACGGGGGCGATCTGGCTGAGCCACCCTGCCGCTGCCGAAATCCAGATACTGGAGGCCACATGACTCGCCTGCGTTATATTCTGGACACCCGAAAACCGCGCAAGATCGGGCTGATCGTCTTGCAGGCGGATGAAACCATCGAGCTGGATTTCCGCAGACTGTTCCCGCACGAGATCGAGCTGTTCGTCAGCCGGATCCCGTCGGGCGCGGACCTGACGCAGGACAGCATCGGAGAGATGGCGCACAACCTGAGCGATGCGGCGCGCCTGCTGCCCCAGCCCGCCAGTATGCGGGGGGTGTATTTCGGGCTGGATGCGATCGGATATGCCTGCACTTCGGCGACGGCACAGATCGGCACGGCCAATGTCGCCCGGCTGATCCTGGACGGGGCGCTGACGCAATACGTGAGCGAACCCGTCTCGGCCCTGATTGCCGCCTGCCGCCGGCTGGACATCCGCCGCCTGGGCATCCTGTCGCCCTATGTCGCGCCGATTTCGGCCCGGTTGCGGGCGGTGCTGCGCGCCCAGGATATCGAGACACCGGCCTTTGCATCGTTCGAGGAATCCAGCGAAGCCCGCGTCGTGCGCATTTCCGCGCAATCGGTCTATGACGGGGCGCTGGCCGTCGCGGCGCAAGCCCCGGCTGATGCCCCCCTTGAGGGGTTGTTCCTGTCCTGCACGAACCTGCGCACCCTGGACGTGATCCCCGCGCTGGAGGATCATCTGGGCATTCCGGTCTTTTCCTCGAACCAGGTGCTGGCCTGGGATCTGCTGTGGCATACCCAACGCATGAGCGAGCCTGCGACCTTCGTCATTCCCGGGCGGCTGGGCCATACCTCTCCCACCCGCCCCTGAAGCTTGGGCCTGAAGCTTGGGCCTGAGAGGTGGGCTGAGCGGATTGGTGCGCGCGCCGGTGGCGCGGGTGATTTGCGCGCTGAAGGATGGGCAGGCGGATGGCGACCAGCTGGGCGGCAGGTGGATGAGCGGTGGTTGGCGCAGAGGCGCGCCATCCCCGCGCAGCTTCGGAACATGTTGCGGCGGTCCCGTGTTGAATCGGTAGTGTTCCAAGGAGGATGCACCCATGACAGACAAGACGCACGAAAGTGCCCTCATCCCGCCCGAGGTCCAGCGCAAGAAGGGTCGGACCATCAACCAGATGGCCCAGCAGATCGACCCGGCCGGGCGGCATCGCCGCGATGTCAACGCCAATGCGCAGGGACCGGAGAACACCAAGCAACCCGGAAACCTGCCCGAAGACACCGCCACCCATGGCCCCGACGCAAAAGGAGCCGCACCTTTGGGCGAACGCGCAACCACGCACAAGACGGGTCACAAGCAAGGGCACAAGACGGTCCGAGACGCAGGCCCCGGCGAGATGGAGAACCCGCCACGCACCTGGGACATCACCGACGAAGAGGGCGATGAATCCTTTCCCGCCAGCGACCCGCCCGCCAATTACTGAGGCGCGGTATTTGCCCGACCGGGGGCGCGCGGGGTCGATCGGTGGCAGTCTCGGTGGAAGTCGGTGGAAGCTGTTGGCGACAGGGCCGATGGACTGGCTTGAAAGATCGGCCTGAGTGGCAAAGATGCGCCTGACTGGCGCGCCTCAGCCAGGGGTCGGTGGGGGTGCCACGCTGGCCCGGGTGATCAGTTCGACCTCGATCACTTCTGAGGGGCCGGACAGGCTGCCTGCCGCGATCATGTCGAGCAACAGTTCCGCCGACCGGGTGCCGATGATCGTGCGCGGCTGGCGGATCGTCGTCAGGCCGGGTGTCAGGTGCTGGGCAACCTCGATATTGTCGAAGCCGACGATCGAGATGTCGCCGGGCACCGACAGGCCGGCACGATGCACCGCCCCCATGAAGCCGACCGCCATTTCGTCCGAGGCGCAGAACAGCGCGGTGGGGCGATCGGGCAATGCCATCCAGCGGCGGGCTGCGGCCGCGCCGGAATCCATGGTGAAATCGCCTTCGAGGATCCAGTCGGGGTGCGCGATCAGCCCGAGGGCGGACAGCGCGGCGTGATACCCCGCCAGGCGTTCCGTCGTCAGCACGTTGGCCGGTGGACCCGAGAGAAAGCCGATGGCGCGGTGCCCTGCCCCGGCCAGGTGATTTACCGCCAGGGCCGCGCCATGGCGGTTGTCGACCGTGATGCTGGGCAGGTCGTCCTCCATCCATTCCGAAACGAGCAGCACCGGCGGACGGCCCGGCACGTTCAGGCTGTCACGGGACAGGGTGCCGTCGAACAGGATCAGCCCGTCGGCGTTGCCCGACGTCAGGTGATAACCCAGGCGGTCGTCGGGATCGGTGCCGGTTTGCGTGTCGGCAACAAGCAGGCCCAGCCCCGCCTCGGTCAGGACCGCCGACATGCCCGCGAAGATCTGCGAAAAGAACGGGTTGGCAAGGTTGGGCACCAGCGCGATCACGCTGCCGGTGCGCTGGCGGCGCAGATTCGCGGCCAACGTGTTGATGCGATAACCGGTATCGGCGACAGCCCGCAGAACCGACTCGCGCGTCGCGGGGGCCACGACCGAGGGTTTGGACAAGGTCCGGCTGACGGTCGCGGTCGACACCCCGGCCACGCGCGCAACATCTTGGATTGTGGCCGTTTTTCGATCCATTCAGGCATCCTTTTGGCGCGCACAATGACCTGCAATCTGTCTATTGTAAACGATTGCACGTTGTGTAAACTGCCAAGTAATCGATTACATGGGCCTGTTTGCGCTTGAGGAGGCGGAAACCGGCGGGACATGGCGACGCGTGGGGGGAGAACATGCAGACATTGAAGGGCCCGGCCCTATTCCTGGCGCAATTCGCCGGTGACACGGCGCCGTTCGACACATGGCAGGGCATTTGCCGCTGGGCGGCTGATCGCGGCTATGCCGGTGTGCAGGTGCCCAGTTGGGAAGGCCGCCTGATCGACCTTGCCCAGGCCGCCGAGAGCACGGGATATTGCGACGACTGGAAGGGCCAGGCCGCCGATTGCGGTGTCGAGGTGACGGAGCTGACGTGCCATTTGCAGGGTCAGCTGGTCGCCGTCCACCCGGCCTATGACGCCGCGTTCGACGGGTTCGCCGCCCCCGAGGTGCGCGGCAACCCCAAGGCGCGGCAAGCCTGGGCGGTGGATCAGGTGGAAAAGACCATCCGTGCCTCGGCCAACCTTGGCCTGAGCGCGGTGGGGACGTTTTCCGGCGCGCTCGCCTGGCCCTATATCTATCCCTGGCCGCAGCGCCCCGCAGGCTTGGTCGAAGCGGCGTTCGACGAGCTGGCGAAACGCTGGCATCCGCTGCTGGATCTGGCCGAGGAGAACGGGATCGATCTGTGCTACGAGATCCACCCCGGCGAGGATCTGCATGACGGTGTCAGCTTCGAGATGTTCCTGGATCGCGTCGGCCAGCACGCCCGCGCCAAGATGCTGTATGACCCGAGCCACTACGTGCTGCAATGCCTCGATTACCTCGACAATCTCGACATTTACGCCGAACGGATCGGGATGTTCCACGTCAAGGATGCCGAATTCAATCCGACCGGGCGGCAGGGGGTCTATGGCGGCTTTCAGTCCTGGGTGGACCGCGCGGGGCGGTTCCGCAGCCTCGGCGATGGTCAGGTCGATTTCGGGGCGGTGTTTTCCAAGCTGACGGCGATGGATTTCGGCGGCTGGGCCGTGGTCGAATGGGAATGCGCGATGAAGCACCCCGAGGATGGCGCCCGCGAAGGCGCGGCCTTCGTGCGCGATCACATCATCCGCGTGACGCCACATGCCTTTGACGATTTCGCCGATGCGGGCGCGGATCAGGCCGCCATTCGCAAGATGCTGGGCCTGGGCCAATGAGCCGGTTCGAAGGACGCAGCGGCCCGATACGCCTGGGTATGGTAGGGGGTGGTCAGGGCGCGTTGATCGGATCCGTGCACCGCGTCGCCGCGCGGCTGGATGGCGATTATGCGCTGGTGGCGGGGGCGCTGTCGGCCTCGCCCGAGCGGGCGCAGGCCTCGGGGGTGGATGCGGGGTTGGCGGCGGACCGGATCTATGACGATTTCACCGCCATGGCACAGCGCGAGGCGCGGCTGAAGGATGGGATCGAGGCGGTTGCGATCGTCACGCCGAACCACCTGCACCTGCCCGTCGCGCGCGAATTCCTGAAACGCGGCATCCACGTGATCTGCGACAAGCCGCTGACCGGCACGCTGGCGGATGCAAAGAAATTGCAGGCGGCGGCGGAAAAGTCGGAGGCCCTGTTCGTGCTGACGCACACCTATTCCGGCTACCCCATGGTGCGAGAGGCACAGGCCCGTGTCGCCAGTGGTGAGTTGGGCGATATCCGTCTGGTGCAGGTGGAATACGCGCAGGACTGGCTGGCCGAGGCCCCTGCCCCGGACAACAAGCAGGCCGCATGGCGCACCGACCCCGCGCGCAGCGGTGTGGGCGGCGCGATTGCCGACATCGGCACCCATGCCTGGCATCTGGCGCGGTTCATAACCGGGTTGCAGCCCGAGGCGCTGGCCGCAGATCTGCAAAGCTTTGTGCCTGGCCGGACGCTGGACGACAATGCCCATGTGATGATGCGCTTTGCCGGGGGCGCACGCGGGATGCTGTGGTCGAGCCAGGTTGCGGCAGGCCAGGAAAATGCCCTGCGTATCCGTGTCTACGGCACCCGGGCCGGGCTGGAGTGGGAACAGGAGCATCCAAACCAGCTGTCGATCACGCCTCTGGGGGGCGCGCGCTGCGTGATCACCCCCGGACTGGCGGGGAACACGGATGCCTCGGCCCGGCTGGTGCGGGTGCCTGCGGGCCATCCGGAGGGGTATTTCGAAGCCTTTGCCAACCTGTACCGGGAGGCGGCCAGCGCGATCCGGGCACATCGCACCGGCGCGGCGCTGCCCGAGGGCGTTGTCTTTCCGTCCGTTGCCGACGGGGTCGAGGGTGTCGCCTTTGTCGAGGCCTGCGTGCGGTCGTCGGCGCGCGACGCGAAATGGGTGACGCTGTGAGCGACATGCCCCAGGGAACAAGCGTTCTGGAAGGGCGCGGCATCATCCGCCGTTTCGGCCCCATTCAGGTGTTGCACGGCGTCGATTTTGCGCTGAACGCGGGCGAGGTCCATGCGCTGATCGGAGAGAACGGCGCCGGCAAGTCGACGATGATGAAGATCCTCGGCGGCTATCTGTCGCCCTCGGAGGGCGAGTTGCTGCTGGACGGCGCGCCGGTGCGGTTCACGGACCAGCGGCAGGCCGAGGATGCGGGCATCCTGATGATTCACCAGGAGTTCAACCTGGCCCTGCAACTGAGCGTCGAGGAGAACATCTTTCTGGGGCGCGAGCTGCGGCGCGGCCCTTTTCTGGACAAGGCCGCGATGCGGGACGCCGCGCGCGACCTGCTGGCGCGGCTGGATTGCCATGTCGATCCGCGCACGCGCATCCGCGACCTGTCGGTACCGAACCGGCAGATGGTCGAGATTGCCCGCGCCCTGGGGCGGCGGGCGCGGGTGTTGATCATGGACGAACCGACAGCGGTGCTGACCAACCGCGAGACCGATACCCTGCTGACGCAGATCGACCGGCTGCGCGAAAACGGCACGGCGATCCTGTATACCTCGCACAAGCTGGACGAGATCCGGCGGATCGCGGACCGCGTGACGGTGTTGCGCGACGGCACGCAGGTGCTGAGCCGGGAGGCCGAGGGGTTCACGGAAGATCAGATGGCCGAGGCGATGGTGGGCCGCGAGTTGAGCGATCTGTTCCCCGCCAAGGCGGTGCCGCACGATGAGGTCGTGCTGGAGGTCGACGGGCTGACGGTGCCGGGGCGCGTGCGCGATGCGTCCTTTACCCTGCGGCGCGGCGAGGTCCTGGGCTTTGCCGGGCTGGTCGGCGCTGGGCGCACCGAGTTGATGGAGGGCATCGTCGGCCTGCGCCCCTCCACGGGTCGCGTGCGGGTGATGGGCAAGGTTTTGAAGCCGGGGTCGGTTCTGGCCGCGCGCGAGGCCGGTCTGGTTTACCTGACCGAGGACCGCAAGGAAAAGGGCCTGCTGCTGGGCAAGAACCTGACGCAGAACCTGACCCTGCTGGCACTGGACAGGTTCGGGCATATCCGCATCGACAAGCCCGCCGAAGACCGCGCGCTGAGCGAGGCGATCACGGATTTCGACATCCGCGTCAAGGATCGCGCCATGCTGGCGGGCAGCCTGTCGGGGGGCAACCAGCAAAAGCTGCTGCTGGCCAAGACCATGCTGGCCGAGCCTGAGATCGTCATCATCGACGAGCCGACGCGCGGCATCGACATCGGCACCAAGCAACAGATCTATGAATTCATCGCGGCCCTGGCGGCGGCCGGCAAGAGCGTGATCGTGGTGTCATCCGAACTGCCCGAGGTGATCGGGCTGGCATCGCGCGTCATCGTCATGGGCCGCGGCCATATCGCCGGAGAGCTGACCGGCACGGACATCACAGAAGATGCAATCCTGCGGCGAGCCATGGGCGTGACCGACGACAGGGAGGAAATATCCGCATGAGCAATGCAACAGACATCGCGGCCGAGGCCCCTGCCCCGCGCCGTCGTTTCAGCCTGCATGTGCTGGGGCCGGTGCTGGCGCTGATCGCCCTGATCGCGCTTGGCGCCTCGCTGAACTCGAACTTTCTGGGCTATGGCAACGTCACCAACGTGCTGGCGCGGTCATCGTTCATCGGGATCATCGCCGTGGGCATGACCTTCGTGATCACCGCCGGGGGCATCGACCTGTCGGTGGGGTCGATGGCGGCCTTTGTCGCCGGGGTGATGATCATGTCGATGAACGCGCTGGTGCCGGTGCTGGGCATCGGCGTGGCGCTGGTGCTGGCAGGCATGGGGGTGGCGCTGATTGCCGGCCTCGCGGCGGGGCTGTTGAACGGGGTGCTGATCGCAAAGGTCAGGATCGAGGCGTTCATCGTGACGCTGGGGGCGATGGGGATCTATCGCAGCCTTGTCACCTGGCTGGCCGATGGCGGCACGCTGTCGCTGAACTTCGAGGCGCGCGGATTTTACCGCCCGGTCTATTACGACGGGATCCTGGGTGTGACCTGGCCGATCATCGTTTTCGCGCTGGTCGCCATCCTGGGCGAACTGGCGATGCGGCACACGCCCTTTGGCCGCCATTGCGCCGCGCTTGGCGCGAACGAACAGGTCGCACGCTACTCGGCGGTCAAGGTCGACCGGCTGCGCATGGCCACTTACGTTGTGCTGGGCCTGCTGGTTGGCCTCGCGACGATCATGTACGTGCCACGCCTCGGCTCGGCCTCGGGTTCGACCGGGGTGCTGTGGGAGCTGGAGGCGATCGCCGCGGTGATCATCGGCGGCACCGTCCTGAAGGGTGGATACGGCCGGGTGTGGGGCACCGTCGTCGGTGTGCTGATCCTGAGCCTGATCGACAATATTCTCAACCTCGCCTCGATCGTGTCGCCGTATCTGAACGGCGCGATCCAGGGCGTGATCGTGATACTCGCTGTTGTCTTGCAGCGAGAGGGAAAGTCCACCGACTAGGTGGCAATAGGGAGGAAGAAACATGAAACGCAGAGATATCTTCAAGGGGGCGGCCGTTGCCGTTGCCCTGGCGGCCAGCGGCCCGGCCATGGCGCAGGACGAAAGCTATACCATCGGGGTTGCCATCCCCTCGGCCACCCACGGCTTCATGGGCGGGCTGAACTATCACGCCCAGGCCGCCATCGAACGGCTGGAGGCAACCTATCCCCAGCTTGACTTCGTGCTGGCCACGGCAGGCGACGCGGGCAAGATGGTGAACGACATCGAGGACATGGTTGCCACCCGCGACATCGATGCGCTGGTCGTGCTGCCGTTTGAATCCGAGCCGCTGACCTCGCCCGTGCAGGCGGTCAAGGACGCCGGGATCTGGGTCACCGTGGTCGACCGGGGTCTGTCGGTTCCGGGGATCGAGGATCTGTACGTTGCGGGCGACAACACCGGCTTTGGCCGCGTCGCGGGCGAATATTTCGCCGAAACGCTGAAAGAAGGCGACAACATCGTGGTTCTGCGCGGCATCCCGACGACGCTGGACAATGAACGCGTCGACGCGTTCAGCGCGGCGATCGAGGGGTCGGGCATCAATGTGCTGGACATGCAGCACGGCAACTGGAATCGCGACGACGCGTTCAACGTGATGCAGGATTTCCTGTCGAAATACGACGACATCGACGCAGTCTGGGCGGCAGATGACGACATGGCCATCGGCGTGCTGGAAGCCATTGCGCAGGCAGGCCGCGACGACGAGATGTGGGTGGTCGGCGGCGCCGGCATGAAGGAGATCATCAAGCGCATCATGGACGGCGACCCGCAGCTGCCGGTCAACGTCACCTATCCGCCCGCGCAGATCGCAACGGCAATCGAGCTGACCGCGCTTGGCCTCGTGTCCGCCACGCCAGTGTCTGGCCGTTTCATCATCGGCAGCCAACGCGTCACCCCCGATAATGCGGCGCAGTTCTATTTTCCCGACAGCCCGTTCTAAGGCCTGAGAGAACTGAAAAAGGTACCCCGGCCCGCGGCAAATGCTGCGGGCCGATTGCGTTTGTCGACATGGCCACGGTGCGACGCCGCCCCGGCACGTGGGGCGCAGATCAGCCCCACCCGCGACGCAGCGGCATCCTTGCAACAGGTCGGCGTGATTTTTCGCGCAAAGGATAGCTTGTTTATTGCTCCGTCCTAGGTACTGCTTGTCTCAAGTCTCGCCTTGCAGGTTGCATTTTCGCATAAGTATGCAGGCTCGGCTCGGGGATGAACGCAAGCCTGATTGTATTCATCTGCCGGAGGCCTGCTGTTTGGTGAAACGGAGTTGGTATGTTTACGGTTCTGTCATGCGTTGTTTATGCTCATAATATCTGGCTGGTCCTGTTGGCCGCCGTGCTGTGCCTGTCGGGGTCCTGGGTGACCGCACGACTGTTTCGGCGCGCCGGCCAGACCACTGGAATGCTGCGTGTCGGATGGCATTTCCTGACGGCCCTGGCCGCTGGCGTTGCCATATGGTGTACACATTTCGTGGCGATGCTGGGGTTTTACGCAGGCACGCCCGTCGGGTTCAATCCCAGCCTGACCATCCTGTCGCTGCTGATTGCGGTGATCGGCAGCAGCCTTGGCTTCGTGCTGGGGGGCAGCCGCCTGTTCAAATTTGCGCCCGCCGTCGGCGGCGCCGTGGTGGGCCTGGCGATCGCGGCGATGCATTATACCGGCATGATCGCCTATCGCGTGCAGGGCATCGTCACCTGGGACCAGCGCTATCTTGTCGCCTCGATCCTGCTGGCGGTCGGGTTTTCGGCATTGGCACTGCAGCTGGGCACGCGCAAGGGCAAATACGCAAACGACATTCTGGCAGGCGTCCTGGCCTTTGCCATCGTGGCGCTGCATTTCACCGGGATGACCGCGTTCAACGTCGCCCCGCTGGAAATCGACGGGGCCTATTCCGACCCGGAGGCGTTTCGCGCCCTGGCGCTGGCTGTCACCGGGATGGCCGCCCTGATCGTCGCCGCCGGGCTGGCCAGCTATCTGATCGACGACAAGACGCGCACCGAAAACATCGAGATGCTGCGCCAGATGGCAACCACGGATGCGCTGACCGCCCTGCCGAACCGGCAGGGGTTCGAAGCCCGGCTGGAATTCGAATTGTCGCTGGCCGCGGAGCAGCGGCACAAACTGGCGCTGGCGCGGATCGACCTGACCCGGTTCAAGGAAATCAACGATCTGCGCGGGCACAAGGTGGGTGACAGCGTGCTGCGCAATCTGGGTCAGCGCATTTCCGACCTGCTGCACCAGGAAAACGGAGAGTTCGTGGCGCGGGTCGGGGGCGACGAATTTGCCGCGATCTTTCGCATGACTGGCGGACGCGACATCGCCACATTCCTGGAAAAGATCGAGCGGGTGATGCATGCGCCCATCCGGCTGGAGGGATCGGAGATCCATCCGCGCGCCAGTCTCGGCGTGTCGATCTATCCCGATGACGCGGACGATGCCGAGACGCTGATCTCCAACGCCAACCTGGCGATGTATCGGGCCAAGTCGGATATCAGCCGGTCCATCTGCTTTTACGAAAAGGACATGGACCAGCGCGTCAAGGAACGCCGGGCCATGTCAGCCGATCTGCGCGATGCCATCGCGCACGGCCAGCTTTCGGTGGCCTATCAGGTGCAGACCCGCGTTTCGACGGGAGAGACACTGGGCTACGAGGCGCTGCTGCGGTGGGAACATCCCCAGCTCGGCTTCATCTCGCCCGAGACCTTCATCCCGCTGGCCGAGGAAAGCGGGCTGATCCTGGACCTGGGCGAATGGGTGCTGCGGACCGCCTGCGAAGATGCGGCGACCTGGACCCAACCCCTGACCGTGGCAGTCAACCTTTCGGCGGTGCAATTCATCCATGCCGACCTGCCAAAGCTGGTCCGCGACGTTCTGGCCGAAACCCGGTTGCAGCCAAGCCGCCTGGAACTGGAACTGACCGAGACGGCAGTTTTTTCAGATGGTCATCGCGCGCGGCACCTGATGGAACAGATCAAGCAGACCGGGGTGAAGGTGGCGCTGGACGATTTCGGCACCGGCTATTCATCGCTGGACACTCTGGTCAGCTTTCCCTTCGACAAGATCAAGATCGACAAGTCGTTCATCCAGGAAGCCCACTCCAATCCGCAGACCATCGCGATCATTCGTGCCGTTGTCGCCCTGGGCCGCAGCCTGGGGTTGGCCGTGCTGGCCGAAGGCATCGAATCCGAGGAGCAGTTGAACATGCTGCACATGGAGGGGTGCAGCGAAGGGCAAGGTTACCTGCTGGGGCGGCCATCGCCGCTCAAGCAGCTGGTGGCGGATGGGGCGATCACCGTGAACCCGCCGCGCACGGCAAGCTCGGGGGTGGCGCGCGCGCATTGATGCGCGTCGCTGATGCCCCCCTGCCCCCCCCTGCGCACCGATCATCCCGCGCGGAAGGCCGGGCATCGGGCGACATCGGGTTCGCCTATGGCGTTTGGGGGTGGTGGTGGCAGTCACATTCAGCTCCGCCCATGGCTGCAGATCTGAAACAGGCCGGACGCGGGCCTCCTGGCCACGCTCAGGGCCGATCCGGGGTCAGGCCAGTTCCGCCAGCAAAAGCTCGACAAACCTTGCCGCCGGGGGGGACATGCTGCGCCCCCGCCGCGTGAGCACAGAGATGGGACGCGACACGACCGGATCGACCAGCGGGCGGAACACCACCTCGGGGGTATGGATCGCCTCGGCAAGGCGGCGGGGAAACACGCACAGCCCCATGTCGCAGGCCGCCATCCATTCGGCACTGTAAAGAAATCCGATCTCGTTCACGATATTGGCCCGGGCCCCGACCGATTTCAGCGTCGCTTCGACCAGTTCGCGCACGCCATAGTCACGACGCGAGGCGATCAGCGGCTGCATGTCCAGTTGCGCCCATCGTACCGTGTCCTGCGCAGCCAGCGGGTGATCGCGGTGCAGCACCACGTTCAGCGGATCATTGTGCACGGGCTGCCAGTCGAACCGCATGCGGTCGGGGGGCGGCAGGCCAAGACCGAAATCGACCCGCTCCGTCTCGATAATCGAAAACAGCTGATCGGGGGCGCAATCGTTCATGATGATCAGGATATTCGGGTATTCGGCCTTGTAGCGTCGCACCACGGCCGGCAGCAGCGCGATGCCCGTGGCAGGCGTGGCCCCGATCCGCACCGTGCCACGTTCGAGCACCTTCAGCTCCCGCACCGCGTGGTCGAGGGCATCCAGATCACCCAGGATGCGTTCCACGATGCCGATCATCTGCTCCACCGCCTGCGTCGGGGACAGCGAACGGGTGGTGCGATCGAACAGGCGTGTGTCCATTGCCGCCTCGGCCTGTCCCAGCAGGACGCTGACGGCAGACTGGCTGACGTTCAGCCGCTGCGCCGCCGCCGAGACGCGCCCCGTGGCGTAGATGGCGTGAATCGCCCGAAGCTGGCGAATGGTCAGGTGCGATATCGACATGATCATTCATAAGATTACTGCATAAATAAAGTCTAGCATTTCATGAAAACGGATCACTGACCGGTGCTAGGCTGGTGCTGTCCGGGCCTTCGTGGAGGGTGGCGCGGACGCCATCTCAGGGAGGAGATATCATGTTCGGACGCAAGTTTGCCATCGGATGCCTGGCGGCATCTGTGCTGGCCTTCGCCACGCCGGTTCTGGCGCAGGGGCGGATCACCATTGGTACGAACCCGCAGGGTACGCTGTATTACACCATCGGCGGGGGCATCGCAGCGGCGTTGCAGACGGCCCTGTCGCGCAACGTGACGGTTCAGCCCTATACCGGGTCGTCGGTCTACATTCCGCTGATTGCCGCGGACGAAGTGACGGTGGGCCTGAATTCATCCATTGATGTCGGCAGCTGGTATCGCGGCGAATACGACAACCCGCCGATGACCAACATGCGGGTGCTGGCGCGTCTTTGGCCGCTGCGGCAGGCCTTTGCGGTGCGCGCCGACAGCGGCATGACCGAGGTCGCGGATCTGACCGGCAAGCGGGTCGTGACGGCCCTGTCCTCGCAGGCCGCAACCGGGCGCGTCAACGAAGCGATGCTGAAGGCGGGCGGGCTGGAGCTGGACGCGGTTGAAGGTGTCACCGTTTCGGGGCTGTCGCAGGGCATGGACGGTCTGACCGAGGGCACCCTGGATGCCAGTGGCATCGCGGTGGGGATTCCGCTGACGCAGCAGGCCAATGCCACGATCCCGGGCGGCATCCGCTATCTGTCGATCACCGGAGAGGCGGCGACGGACGCCGCGATCGACGCGATCTATCCCGGCGTCTACCTGATGCAGGTCGACCCGTCGCCCCGGATGCCCGAGGTGACCGAGCCGGTGACCGTGGCCGCCTACGACGTGTTCCTGACCACCAGCGCCAGCCTGTCGGACGACGACGCCAGCGCCATCCTGAGCGCGCTTTACGACGCGCTGCCGCAACTGACCGCCGACTACCCGGCGATGGGTGCGGCGCGGCAGGAAAAGATGGCCGACCCCAGCAACACGGTGCCCTATCACCCCGCAGCGGTGCGCTTTTTCAAGGAAAAGGGCATCTGGTCGGAGACCAACGACGCCCATGAGGCGACGTTCGAGTAACCCCCATCGTCGGGAGAGATACCGTGAAATCCACTCATCTCGTCGCGGTCCTCCCGGCGCTCGGTATCCTGTGGATACTCGATGTGCCGGGGCGACTGGGGGCGGTCTACATCACCGAGCAATACCTGGCGGTCGTGCTGGGGCTTGCGGTGCTGGGGGGCGTGCTGATCAGCCCCCTGCCCCGGCTTTGGCGCAGTGCCGATCTGGCGTTCGGCGTGGTGACCATGCTGGCATGGTTCTGGCTGGCCTACAATTACCAGGACTGGCTGCTGAGTGCGGCCAGTCGCGGCCCCGAGAAATGGCTGCCCGCGCTGATCGCGCTGGTCGGGCTGGTCGAGGTCACGCGGCGGGCCTGCGGCGGGGTTCTGGCGCTGCTGGGCCTTGCCTTTGTCGCCTATGGCTTTCTGGGTTGGATGGCGCCGGGCACGCTTGAGGGAGCCTATCTCAAGCCCGCGCGCTATCTGCTGTATCTCTACAGCGATTCAAACAGCGTGCCCGGTCTGGTGCTGAATGTGGGCGCGACGCAGATCCTGGGTTTCATCATCTTCGGGGCGACGCTGAATGCGGTCGGCGGCAGCGATGCGATGACCCAGCTGGCGCTGGCCCTGATGGGGCATCGGCGCGGCGGCCCGGCCAAGGTGGCCATCCTGGCGTCATCGCTGTTCGGCACCCTGTCCGGATCGACTGTCGCGAACGTCATGTCTACGGGCGTTGTGACCATCCCGATGATGAAGAAATCGGGCTATCCGGCGCGCTACGCTGCCGCGATCGAGGCCGTTGCCTCAAACGGTGGGCAGATCGCGCCGCCGGTGATGGGGGCGACGGCCTTTGTCATCGCCGAGTTCCTGCAGGTCGGGTATGCCGACGTGGTCATCGCCGCCTTTCTGCCGGCGCTGTTCTATTACTACCTGCTGTATCGGCAGGTCGATTGCTATGCGGTTGCGCATGGGATCACCGGCGCGCCCCGCGACAGCCTGCCCCGGCTGAGGGCGGCGTTGAAAGGGTCGTGGCCGCTGCTGGCGCCGCTGGGCGTGCTGGTGTGGTTCCTGTTCGTGCTGGGGTATTCGCCGGGTAAATCGGCGCTGTATTCGTCGGGGGCGGCGCTGGCGCTGCACCTTGTGACGGCGCGCCACAAGGGCGAGGTGCTGGCGCTGCTGCCGCGTATCCTGATCGAGAGCGGCCGAACCCTGATCCCGATCCTGCTGGTATGCGGCGTCGCGGGCATCATCATCGGCACGATCAATATCACCGGCCTGGGGTTTTCCATCACCCTGGCGCTTGGCCGGATCGCCGAGGTCGGCGGGGTCTGGGCGCTGTTGCTGACGACCGCGCTGCTGGCCATCGTGCTGGGAGTCGGGATGCCGACCACCGGCGTCTATGTGGTGCTGTCGGTCCTGCTGGCCCCGGCGCTGGTGCGGTTCGGCATCACGCCGATGGCGGCAAACCTGTTCATCCTCTACTTCGGGCTGCTGTCGATGCTGACGCCGCCCGTGGCCATCGCCTCCTATGCGGCGGCCAGCATTGCCGGGTCCGACATGTGGGCGACGGGCCTGACGGGAATGAAGCTGGCCCTGACGGCCTATCTGCTGCCCTTCGTCTTTGCGATGAACCCTGCGTTGCTGATGGATGGCACATGGCCCGAGATCGCGGTCTCGGGCCTGACCATCCTCGTCTCGGGCTATCTGCTGGCCGAAGTCCTGGCCGCGCGCCACGCCTTTGGCGGCGGCCTGATGCGGATCGTCGCCGGGCTGGTTGCCGTCACCGTGGGGGGCAGCACGATCTTTCTGGCCCCCGCCTCGGGTCCCGGCATCGCGCTGGCGCTGCTCTCGCTGCCCATCGTCTACGGCCTGACCCGTCTGCGCGGCCCCGCCGCGCCCACCCCCCTTGCCCCATCCCAGAAAGGAAGCTGAGCATGACCAATCGCTACCCCGAGATGCCCCCGCGCAATCCGAACCCACCCTACAAACGCATCGCCGCGGAGGAGGCTTGGCTGCCGCCCGAAATCATGAACCTGTATATCAAGGGGCTGGAAGACGGATCGATCCAGGACCCGGGGTTTCGCAGCCTCTGGGGGTTCTTTGCCCAGTCGAAGACGGAAAAGGCGCAGGCCCACTTTCGCCGCATCCAGACCCTGGGAGAGGAGCGCCTGGCAGACATGGACGGCTCGGGCATCGACATGCAGGTGGTCGCCCTGTCCTCGCCCGGGGTGCAGGTTTTCGAGGCAAAGCAGGCCAGTGCGCTGGCCCGCAGCGCCAATGACCAGCTGGCCGAGGGCATCGCGGCCAATCCCGACCGCTATGTCGGGCTTGCCGCCTTCAGCCCGCTGGACATCGGCGGCGCCGAGCAGGAGCTGGAGCGCGGGGTCACCAAGCTGGGCCTGCGCGGTGGCATCCTGAATTCGCACACCCTTGGCACCTACCTGGACGACGAACGGTACTGGGGCCTGTTCGAGGCCGCCGAAGCGCTGGATGTTCCGATCTATCTGCATCCCAACACCCCGCCGCCGCAGATGATCGAACCCTTTCTGAACCGGGGTCTGGATGCCGCGATCTATGGTTTTGCATGTGAGACCGGCCTGCATGCGCTGCGCCTGATCGTGGCCGGGGTGTTCGACCGGTTTCCAAAATTGCAGATCATCCTGGGCCACTGCGGCGAGGCCCTGCCCTATTGGCTGTACCGGATCGACTACATGCACGGGCATATCTCAAAGACCGGGCGCTATCCGGATGTGAAACCCTTGCAGCGGCGGACCTGGGATTACCTGATCGACAACTTCTACTACACATCCAGCGGCGTCGGCTGGGCCCCACCCATCGAATATGTGCGCAATGTCATCAGCCCGGAGCGGATGCTGTACGCGATGGATTACCCGTGGCAGTTCGTGCCCGAAGAGGTCGGCGCGCTGGATGCCATGGGAATAGGAGAAAACGGCCTGAAGCAGTTCTTTGAGGGCAATGCGCGGCGTCTGTTCAAGATCTGACATCGCACGGCAGGGGCCGCCGCGTGCCGGCCCCTGTTTCCCCGGACCGCGAGGCACGCAAACGAACCTGCCGCCATCGCCGTCGCAAGCTTGACTTCTGCGGGGCCTCGGGCCAGCACCGGGCAAGCAATTCTGTCCCGCGAAAAGGCTGCCCCCATGTTCGCCTGGTTCGAACGTCGCATAGACCCCTATCCTGACCAGCCCCCTGCGATGCCGCCCCGCTCGCTGGTGCGCTTCGTGCTGCACTACAGCCGCGGAGTGCTGCCGTGGCTGGTCTTTCTGGCCGTCGGGTCCGGGCTGATCGCGGTGATCGAGGTCATGCTGTTCGGCTGGCTGGGGCAGTTGATCGACCGGCTGTCCGACACCCCGAGAGAGGTTTTCTGGGCACAGGAGGGCGCGCGTATCGCCATGATGGCCGTGGTGCTGGTGATCGCGATGCCGCTGCTGAACACCGTCACTTCGCTGGTGCTGCACCAATCGCTGATGGGGAACTTTCCGCAGCGCATCCGCTGGCAGGCGCACCGCTATCTGCTGCGCCAGTCGGTTGGCTATTTTCAGGATGAATTCGCCGGGCGCATCGCGCAGCGGCTGATGCAGACCGCGCTGGCCGTGCGCGAGGTGGCGATGAAGGTGATGGATGTCGGCAGCTACGTCCTGATCTATTTCCTCGGCGCGATGGGGCTGGCGGCCAGCCAGGACTGGCGGCTGGCGGTGCCCTTTGTCCTGTGGGCCGTCGCCTACGGCGCGATGCTGTGGCAGATCGTGCCGCGCCTTGGCCGCGTGGCGCAACAACAGGCGGACGCGCGCAGCGGCATGACCGGGCGCATCGTCGACAGCTATACCAATATCGCGACAGTCAAGCTGTTCTCGCACTCCGACCGCGAGGAACGCTGGATGAGGGAGGGCATGGACCGGTTCCTGGGCACCGTGCACAGCCAGATGCGCCTTTCAAGCCTTCAGGATATCGTGCTGAACCTGATCAACGTCTGGCTGGTCGCCTCGGTCGCCGGTGTGGGTCTGTGGTTATGGTCGGTGGGCGAAGTGGCCGTGGGCGCCGTCGCGGTGGCCGTGCCGCTGGCGTTGCGGCTGAACAACATGGCACACTGGATCATGTGGGAATTCGCGGCCCTGTTCGAAAACATCGGCACGGTGCGCGACGGGATCACCAGCCTTGCCCTGCCACGCGACGTGCGCGACGCCCCGGATGCCACACCGCTGGTCAAAGGGCCGGGCGAGGTGCGTTTTGATCACGTCACCTTCCGCTACAGCGGGCTGGAGGGTGCACGCCCGATGGCCGTGCTGGAGGATCTGTCGCTGCATCTGCGTCCCGGTGAACGTGTCGGCCTGGTCGGGCGGTCCGGTGCGGGCAAATCGACGCTGATCAACCTGCTGCTGCGCTTTCACGATATCGAGGAGGGCAGCATCACCATCGACGGCCAGCGCATCGAAAGCGTGACACAGGACAGCCTGCGCGCGGCGATTGGTGTGGTGACGCAGGACAGCTCTCTCCTGCATCGCTCGGTACGCGAGAATATCGCCTATGGCCGACCCGATGCCAGCGAGGCGCAGATCCAGGAGGCGCTGCGCCTGGCCGAGGCGGATAGCTTTGTGCCCGATCTGTCCGACAGCATGGGCCGCCGTGGTCTGGATGCCCATGTGGGCGAACGTGGCGTGAAACTGTCGGGCGGGCAGCGCCAGCGCATCGCCATCGCGCGGGTCGCCTTGAAGGACGCGCCGATCCTGATCCTGGACGAGGCGACAAGCGCGCTGGACAGCGAGGTCGAAGCCGCGATCCAGTCGCGCCTTGAGGTGCTGATGCAGGGCAAGACGGTCATCGCCATCGCGCACCGTCTGTCGACAATCGCGGCGATGGACCGGCTGATCGTGATGGACAAGGGCCGTATCATCGAACAGGGCACCCATGGCGAGTTGCTGTCGCGGGGCGGGCTGTACGCCCGCCTTTGGCAGCGTCAGTCGGGCGGGTTCCTGGCCGCCGATGAATGACGGCTTTTGCCGGAAAAGGCCCCGCGCGCGATGATCCGCCCTCGGGGCCTTTCCCATGGCCTCAGGCGGCGGCGAGGGCGGCTTCCAGCGCGTCCAGATAGTGGGCGATCTGCTCTTGCGGCAGGAAAGCGCCGGTAAAGCTGTTGCGCGCCAGTTGGATGATTTCGGCGTCACTCAGGCCAAGACCTTGCTGCGCCGCGATGAAATTGGCCCCGATGTAGCCACCGAAATACGACGGGTCATCCGAGTTGACCGTGACCTTCAGACCGGCGCGCAGCATCTTTGCCAGCGGATGCGCCTCGATCGTCTCAAACACCTTCAGGCGCAGGTTCGACAGCGGACAGACGGTCAGGGTCATGCCGCTTTGCACCAGTTCGCGCGTCAGATCGGGATCTTCAAAGGCACGCACGCCATGATCAAGCCGGTCGGGGTTCAGGCCGATCAGGGCTTCGCGTACAGCGTCGGGGCCGCCTTCCTCGCCCGCGTGAACCGTCGTCTTCCAGCCAAGGGCGCGGGCCCGGTCATACAGGGGGCGGAACTTCGCGGTGGGAAAGCCGACCTCGGACCCGCCCATGCCGATGGCCGAGACAAGGGGCAACCAGCGCGGTTCGGCGGTGAAGGCGTCAAAGGCGGCCTCGGCCTCCTCCAGCGGGCGCTGACGTTGCAGGCCGAAGATCATGGTCGATGTGACACCAAGGTCGCGCGCCCCCTCTTCGAACGCCTGCGCGATACCCGTCATCATCTCGTCGACAGTTACGCCACGCCGCAAATGGCCCTGCACCGAGACGTAGAATTCGGCGTGGCGGACGCCGTCGGCGGCGGCCTTTTCAAGGTATTCGCGCGTCACCTCGTAGAAATCGCGCGCCGTGACCATGACCGTCAGACCGGCATAGAACAGATCCAGAAACGTTTGTAGATTGTCGAACTCATAGGCCTGTTTCAGCTCCTCGGCAGATGCGAAGGGAAGGGCGATGCCATTGCGCTGCGACAGGCGCATGATGGTTTCCGCCTCCAACGACCCCTCCAGATGCAGGTGAAGCTCTGCCTTGGGCAGTGCCGAAATTTCGATCATCTTGATCCACTCCTCTTTCATATCGATCCCGTTGCGCCGATTTTTCCGGCAGATCCCCACACCGAGCGCCCAAAGCTGCATCACCGGGAAATGTTATCGTACCGCCCCTTTCGCCCATGCCTCAGCCGCATGGCCACAACGCATTGAAACGAAAGGAAATCACCTGAATCCTATCCGTTTCGGCAAGTTTTGACAACGTTTTCAGAAAACGTTTTCAATGAGTCGTTCACCTGGTCCACCGCTCCTCCGCTGCGGAAGGTGACACCAAAAACAACAGGGATTTCAGGAGCTTTTCGATGAAACGAACCAGCAAGAGTTTACTTGGCCTTGTCGCGTTTGCCGGCCTTGCCTTGCCCGCTGACGCGCAGGACCTCAAGCCAGTGACAGTGACCGTCGGCACGTCGGTGCTGAACGTCGGCTATCCGATGCTGACCCTGCCCGTGACCCTCGGGTATTGGGCGGACGAGGGGTACGACGTGACGGTCGAACCTTCGGGTGCCTCGATGCAGGCGCTGCAACAGATGGTGACGCGCAACGCCGAATTCGCACAGGTCAATGCCTCGGTCGCGGTGCAGAGCAACGTCGAGAACGACCTGCCCGTGCGCATCGCCATGGCCAACGGCGTGATGGACTGGTCCATCGCCGTGCCGAAAGACAGCGACATCACCTCTGTCGCGGATCTGAAGGGCAAGACCTTCGGGATCTTCTCGCTGGCGACGGGCGGCCTTCCCCTGCTGAAAAGCTACCTCAGCGACAACGGCATCGACCCCGAAACGGACGTGACCTACATCCCCACCGGCTTTGGCGCCGGGCCAGTCGAGGCGCTGAAAAACGGCCAGGTCGACGCGTTGATGTACTGGGCCTCGGCCAACGCGGGCATGGAGAACGCCGGGCTGGACCTGCGCTATATCTTCGACGACAGCTGGCGCGAAATGCCTGACTATTCGCTGACGGTCACCGAAGCCACGGTCAAGGACGACCCTGACATGGTTGTCGCCATTTCGCGCGGCGTCGCCATGGCAACCGTCTTTGCGCTGGCGAACCCGGAATGCGCGGTCAAACTGCACTGGCAGGAATACCCCGAGACAAAGCCCGCCGGCACGGATGAGGCGGCAATCCTTCAGGCCGACCTGAACAACATCAACGCCCAGCTTAACACCCTGAAACTGGGATATGAGCTGAACGGCGAAACCTGGGGCCAGGTCGATACCGATGCGCTGGACAGGCTTCAGGATTTCCTGACCAACAGCGGCATCGTGTCGAAAAAGATCGATCCGGCGACCTATCTGGTCGACATCCCCGATTTCGCGGCGCGGGTCAGCGATTTCGACGCAGATGCGATCAAGGCATCGGCCGAAGCCTGCGAGATGCTGAAAGGATGAGCCATTCGCCCGACATCCAGACCGGCGCGCTTGCGCCGGCCTCCGTCGCGGCTGCAGTGTCGGGCGATCCGCTCGTCCGGATCGCCGCGCTGGAGAAGATCTATCCGACCCGCGACCGGGGCAACGTTCACGCGCTGAGCGACATTCATCTCGATGTGTCACAGGGAGAGTTCCTGACCATCGTCGGCCCGTCAGGCTGTGGCAAGTCGACCCTGCTCAAGATCCTTGCGGGGATTCTGGCCAAGACCTCCGGGCGGGTGCAGATTGCCGGGGCCGATCTGGACGGCCCGAACCGGGATCTGGGCGTCGTGTTTCAGGCGCCCGTGCTGCTGCCTTGGAAATCGGTGATCGAGAATGTGCTGGTCCCGGCACGGGTGCAAAAGCTGGACATGGCCCCTGCCCGCCGCCGCGCCCGCGACCTGCTGGACCTGGTCGGCCTGTCCGGGTTCGAAGACCGCTATCCGGGCGAGCTTTCGGGCGGAATGCAGCAACGTGTCGGCATTTGCAGAGCATTGATCCATCAGCCGAAATTCCTGCTGATGGATGAACCCTTCGGCGCCCTCGACGCCATGACCCGCGAACAGATGAACCTTGAGCTGCTGCGCATCTGGAAGGAACAGGATGCCACCATCCTGCTGGTCACCCACTCCATCCCCGAGGCGGTGTTCCTGGCGGACCGCGTCGTCGTCATGTCGCCCCGTCCGGGCCGGATTGCCGAGGTGATGCAGGTCGATCTGCCGCGCCCCCGGAATCTGGAGATGTTCAACACCGGCCGCTTCGGCCAGCATGTCGCCGCGATCCGGCGCCATTTCAACAGCACCGGAGGGATCGACTGATGACCCAGATCGATACAAGCGACGCCATCCCGGCCAGCCAGCCCGCCGGCACCGCCAAGGGCGTCGCCCGCCACTGGAGCGAAAGCCGCGCCCTGTCCCCGATCCTGCTGATCGCCCTGATCCTGCTGTGGGAAGGTCTGATCCGCTGGTTCGAGGTGCCAAAAATCGTGGTACCGGCCCCCTCTGCCGTCTTTGTGGCGCTGTGGGACGGGATCGTTTCGGGCCTCTTCTGGCCGCACTTCCTCGTCACCTTGTGGGAAATCGTCGCCGGGTTCGGCATCGGCAGCGTGATCGGTATCCTGCTGGGCATCCTGATCGGCCTGTCGCCGCTGATGGAGCGGCTGATTTACCCCTACGTCGTCGCCTTCCAGACCCTGCCAAAGGTCGCCATCGCGCCGATCATCGTGATCTGGTTCGGCTATGGCCTCAGCTCCAAGATCATCATCACCGCGACCATCGCGTTCTTTCCGCTGCTGGCCAATACCATCGTCGGCCTGCGCTCAGCCCCGCGGGAACAGATCGAGATGCTTGAAGCCTGCACCGCGAACCGCTGGCAGATCTTTCGCATGATCCGCCTGCCGCAGGCCCTGCCCTTCATCTTTGTCGGCCTGGACGTGGCGGTGGTTCTGTCGGTCATCGGCGCCATCGTGGGCGAGTTCGTCGGCGCACGGGCCGGGCTGGGCTACCTGATCCTGCAAAAGAACTTCAGCTTCGACATGGCCGGCGTCTTTGCCATCCTGATCATCCTGTCGATGATCGGGGTCGGGCTGCACATGCTGGTGGTCGCCGTCCAGCGCCGTGTCCTGTTCTGGAGCGAGGCCACCGCAAATTCCGTCACCGGCGCCTGATACCGGGTGCCGATACCACAACCATACGATACATAAGGATAATTGCCATGGAGCGTAACATCCGCGCCGCCAGCCGGGACGAAGTGCCCGTCCTCGATCTGACCCCGCTGACCACCGGCGGCGACATCACCGCACTGGCCGAGGCGCTGGACGCCGCCTGCCGCAACACCGGGTTTTTCTACGTCAAGAACCACGGCGTCCCCGAATTTACCCTGAACGCGGTCTTCGGGGCGACCCGCCGCTATTTCGCGCTGCCCCAGGAGGTCCGCGATGCACATGTGATGGATCCGGTGTTCCGCCGTGGGTTCATGCCACAGGGCGTCACCAAGCACCCGGGCTTCAAGGCCGATCTCAAGGAAAGCTACGAGGTGGGCGTCGACCTGCCGCTGGACGATCCCGATGTCGCCGCCGGGTTGCCCCTGCACGGGCCGAACCAGTGGCCAGAGGAGTTTCCCTGGCTGCGCGAGGCCGCCGAGACCTATTTCAACGAAATGCGCGCCCTGGGCGAGCGGATGTTGCGGCTGGTGGCCTTGGCCGTGGGTATGCCCGAGGATCACTTTCTGCAATTCAACACCAAGCCGATGGTGCAGATGCGCCTGTTCCACTATGCCCAACAGCCCGAAGCCGCCGAAGAGGATGGCCAGCACGGTGCCGCGCCGCATACGGACTACGGGTTGCTGACGCTGCTGGCGCAGGACCCGATCGGCGGGCTGGAATTGCAGACGCGGCAGGGCGAATGGGTCAAGGCCCCCTATATCGACGGCGCCTTCGTGGTGAACATCGGTGACCTGTTCCAGCGATGGACCAATGATCGTTACTTCTCCAACAAGCACAGGGTCGTCAACCTGACCGGACGCGAGCGCTATTCGATTCCATTGTTCTACAATCTGGATTATCACGCTCCGGTCGAATGCCTGCCAAGTTGCCTGGCCGAAGGTGAGACGCCAAAACATGCGCCCACCACCTGCGGAGAGTACCTGACAGGTCGATTCAAGGCCGTTCAGGGGTACAAGACCAAGGAAGAGCTGGCCTGATCACAGGCCGGGGTGGCCCTGAAACGGGGCCGCCCGATCAAACGGGGAGAGTGAGGGGGCGCGTGTCGACGGATGTGACGATCAAGGATATCGCGCGGCTGGCCGGGGTCTCGGTCTCGACCGTGTCGCGGGTGGTCAACCGCTCCGGGCTGGTGGCGCCGAACAAGCGCCTGGCGGTGGAGCATGTCCTGTCGCAGGTAAACTACATTCCCAACAACGCCGCCCGCGCCCTGGTCAAGCGGCGCAGCATGACCATCGGGCTGATCGTGCCCACCTTGTCCAATCCGATCTTTGCCCCCAGCATCGGCGCCGTTGAAACGGTTCTGGCCGAACATGGCTTTGGCCTTCTGATCTCGTGCAGCCATCGCGACCCCGAAGCCGAACTGGCGCAATCGCGCACGATGATTGAGCGTGGCGTAGAAGGTATAATCTTTACAGGCAGTTACCGGCACCCCGGCGTCATGCCTATGATCGCGGCGCGGGGCATCGCCGCGGTCAGCCAGGATGATCCGGAAGGCGCGCCGGGGCTGTTGTCCATCGGGATGCCGGATGCGGCGGCGATGGCCTGCGCGATCGACGAGCTGGTGGCGCGCGGGCATCGCCGGATCGGCATCGTCACCGGCCCGACCCGCAACACCCGCCCCATCGCGGACCGCCTGTCCGGCGGCCTGGCGCGGCTGGCTGAACATGGCATCGCCCTGGGCGACGCTGGCGTGACCGAAGCCAGCGATTATTCCGCCGAGGCCGCGCGCCTGGCGACCCGAAAGCTTATACAGCAAAGTCAGGACCTTACGGCCATTGCCTGTACCGGCGACATGCCCGCGATCGGTGTCGTGGCCGAGTGCATGGCCCAGGGAATTCGGGTGCCTGACGATATCTCGATCACGGGGTGCGGCGAAACGATCATGGCCCAATACGTGCATCCGTCGCTGGCCACCGTGCGCCTGCCCTTTGCCGAGCTGGGCCGACTGGCCGCGCAAGGGCTGCTGGACATGATCGAGGGGCGTCCGGCGGCCCCGGTGGCCCCTTTGGACTATGCGTTCGTTCCGGGCAATTCCATCCGCTCTGTCTAGGGCGGTATTCACGTCGGTATCTTGACGGTATCCAAGCGGTGCCGGGACCGCGCCGCCCTCTGTGCCGTCTGTCGCGATTACGCGCGCTTTGCCCCCCCATTCGCCCCGCCTGCCACTCTCGCCTCAGCGCCGCTCATCCGGCGGGCGCCTTCAGCCCGGAGTGCGGATCGGGCGAAACCTCCTTGGCTTTCGCACCGGCGCGGTCGGTCGCATGACCGCTCTTGTCCGGGGCCATGGCGGACGCCTGGGGACGCGCCGCAGCGGCCCTGTGACAACCGGGAATGCTGGTGACTGCCCCCCAAGGCAGGTATGGCGCGCCGCCTTGGGGGGTGTCAGGGCGCGGCGCCGCCGCAGGTCGGTCCGGGGTCCACCGTCGCCGCTGGTGACTGGCAGATCCCGGTTTCAGGCGGTCCGGGCCGCTGCTACTTGGCGGGCCGCGTCAGCTGGGTGACGTCACGCACCGCACCGCGCGACGCCGAGGTGGTCAGAGCCGCATAGGCCTTGAGCGCGCTCGACACCCGGCGCGTCCGCTTCTCCTCGGGGACCCAGCCCTTGTCGTCGCGCGCCTGGCGACGGGCGGCCAGTTCGGCGTCGTCCACGGCAAGCACGATCTTGCGCGCCGGTATGTCGATCTCGATCAGGTCGCCGTCCTGCACCAGGCCGATGGTGCCGCCTTCGGCCGCTTCGGGCGACACATGCCCGATCGACAGACCGGACGAGCCGCCGGAAAACCGCCCGTCCGTGACCAGCGCGCAGGCTTTCCCAAGACCCTTCGACTTGAGGTAGGACGTCGGATACAGCATTTCCTGCATCCCCGGCCCGCCGCGCGGCCCCTCATAGCGGATCAGAACGATGTCGCCCGCGGTGATCTTGCCGGTCAGGATCGCATTCACGGCGCTGTCCTGGCTTTCAAAAATGCGGGCCGGGCCGGAAAAGGTCAGGATCGACTCGTCGACGCCCGCCGTTTTCACGATACAGCCCTCTTCCGCGAGGTTGCCGTACAGCACCGCCAGGCCGCCATCCTGGGAAAAGGCGTGCTCGGCATCGCGGATCACGCCCGCCTTGCGATCAAGGTCCAGCGCGTCATAGCGGCGGCTTTGCGAAAACGCGGTCTGGGTCGGAATGCCCCCCGGCGCGGCGCGGAAAAAGTCGTGCGTGCTGGACAGGTTCGTGCGCGCCACGTCCCACCGGTCGAGCGCATGGGCCATACTTTCGGCGTGCACGCAGCCGACGGTCGTGTCCAGCAGGCCCGCGCGGTCGAGTTCGCCCAGGATCGCCATGATCCCGCCCGCACGGTGCACGTCTTCCATGTGCACATCGTTTTTCGCGGGCGCGACCTTGCACAGCACCGGCACGTTGCGCGACAGCTTGTCGATCTCGGCCATGTCGAAATCGACCTCGCCTTCGTTGGCGGCGGCCAGCAGGTGCAGGACGGTGTTCGTCGACCCGCCCATCGAGATGTCCAGCGTCATCGCGTTCTTGAACGCCGGCAGCGTCGCGATCGACCGCGGCAGGACCGAGGCATCGTCCTGTTCGTAATAGCGTTTGGCAAGATCGACGATCAGGTGACCGGCCTCGACGAACAGCCGCTGGCGATCGGCATGGGTGGCCAGGGTCGACCCGTTGCCCGGCAGCGACAGGCCAAGCGCCTCGGTCAGGCAGTTCATCGAGTTTGCGGTGAACATCCCCGAGCACGACCCGCAGGTCGGACAGGCCGCCCGTTCGATGGCATCCACCTGCGCGTCGGAATAGCGCGAGTCGGCGGCGGCGACCATCGCATCGACCAGGTCCAGCGCCTGTTCCTTGCCCTCCCAGACGATCTTGCCCGCTTCCATCGGCCCGCCGGACACGAAGACGACGGGGATGTTCAGCCGCATGGCGGCCATCAGCATCCCCGGCGTGATCTTGTCACAGTTCGAAATGCAGACCATCGCGTCGGCGCAATGGGCGTTTACCATGTATTCGATGCTGTCCGCGATGATTTCCCGCGAGGGCAGCGAATACAGCATCCCGTCATGCCCCATGGCGATACCGTCATCGACCGCGATGGTGTTGAATTCCTTTGCAACGCCGCCCGCCTTCTCGACCTCGCGCGCGACCATCTGGCCAAGGTCCTTGAGGTGGACATGGCCGGGCACGAACTGGGTAAAGCTGTTGGCAATCGCGATGATCGGCTTGCCGAAATCATCGTCCTTCATGCCGGTGGCGCGCCAGAGGCCGCGGGCGCCAGCCATGTTTCGGCCATGCGTGGTCGTTCTTGAGCGGTAGCGGGGCATTGGGTTTTCCTTGGATTTGGACGTCTAGCCGACCTTAGAATTGAAACCGTCTTGCTGTATCCGACTATGGGAATGGAGTAAATTTTATTTTCCGCGCATCGCGGTGCGGGCGTGTCGCCCCCTCGCCTGCGTCGCACGCCGATCCCGGCATGCACGGCCCCGGCACCGCTCCAACGCGCGGCAAGGCGCCCGTCTTGAGGGCGTCTTGGGGGGCAGGCGCCATCCGCAGGGGAGCATTCCTCGGCCCGTCCTGTCCTCAGCCCGTCCCGTCCGCGCAATGGCGCTGGCGCAGACGCGCGATGCGCGCTGCCTCGAACTCTCCGTAGTGCAGGCCGTAAAGCACCATGATCCGATCAAAGCGAAGCAGGTACTGGCATTGAAAGCCCCTGTCGGGGGGCAGCCATTCCGCCGCCCCCTGCGCCCCCTTTGATCGGTTGGCCGAGGCATCGACGGCGAACAGGTTGCGCGTGTCGTTGGCAAAGGCGATGCGTTTGTCCCGAGACCAGTGGGCAGCGCCGCGCACATGCGCATAGGCCAAAGGCACCAGGTGATCGATGTCGAGGTCTGCGGCGTCCAGAAAGATACGGCCCGTATAGGGATCCAGCCAGCGCCCCCGCACCACCGTGCACCCTGCGCCGTTCCAGGTGACCGCGACGGTGGAAAGCGCGGCCAGAATCTCCTGCCGGGTGTTCTGACAATCGCCATCCGTATCGAGCCAATCCCCGTAAAGGTCACGATCATAGGCGTCCGAAGGGGCCTCGGCCGCCCCCGGTTCGTAGCCGGAATAGGCCCGGCCCGTCGTCAGGCAGGTGGCCATGTCGGGCATGGCCGTGAAACGCGCCGTCCGCCCGTACCAGGGCGACGCCGCATCATGGCAGATGCCCGACGCGCTCAGCTTGACCGGCTCGGCGCTGGCCAGCGGCGCCAAAAGGACGACCGCAAAGGCAAATGTCACGAGAAATCTGAACAAGCCCCAACCCCCAAATATTCGGCCCGACCAGCGCGCCGGTCGGACGTCGCTGGTGTCACCCAAGTGCCCCACTTGGAATGCCCCACCTGACATTGCGCCAAACTGTGACCAGAATGCGACGGCCGCCCCTTTATCGCTGACCCCATATCGCCGCCCTGCGCCGCCGCCCCCGTACCGCAAGCCCGTACCGCAAGGCCGTGACCGCCGCCCCGCCTTCGATCAACGCGCCTGGGCCAGCGCGCCCCGTCTGAACGCATCCGGCGACAGGCGACACCTCAATCAATCCCAGGGGCGCATTGCCCCCTGCTGCCCCTGCTCAACCCGTGCCCCATCCCCGTGCCGTGGCAGGCGCTGGAAGTGCGTGAGGGCGAGACCATCTCGGGCGGCACCGTCGCCCCCGTCCAGACCCGGCCCATCATCGAACGGCTGTTCCCCGACAGTGTGGCCACCCGCATGGGGACGCAAATGATCAGCATCGACCGGGGCGCGGTCGAATGGCCGGTGACCACCTCGGCCGTGACGGCAGGCTGGGCAAACGGGGAAGGCGGCAACGTGGCCGGGCCGTCTGCCTACAAAACGGCAAACAAGGCCCTGAAGCCCGATCACAACCTGGGCATTCAGATGCGGATCACGCGCAAGACGCTCCAGCAATCGGGCGGCGCACTGGAACAGGCTGTACGCCGCGACATGAATGGCGCGATGGCGATGGAGCTGGACCGGGCGATCTTCCAGGGCACCGGGGAAGACGGCCAGCCCCTCGGCGTGATCTCGGGCGCTGAGGACTATGGCATCCCCATCACCGCGGTTGATGCGCCTGGTCTGTGGGGGCCGTTCCGCTCCGGTGTGGTGCGGTTCATGAACGAGAACACCGCCTCCAGCCCGTCCGACGTGAAGGCGCTGATCCGTCCCGAGTTGTGGGACTTCATGGACAGCGTTTTGGCGGCCAGCACCGGACCGATCTGGGAGTGGGATCGGATGATCAAGGCCTTGGGCGCAAGCAACGTGGTCATGTCCGGCACGGCTCTGAGCGCGCCGACGGGTGATCCCTTGGCGGTGTCGTCGCTGTTGACGACCCGCGTTGGGGGCGTTGCGCCGATCTTCATCGGCTCCTGGGGGGCCATGGACCTGATCCGCGATCCCTATTCCGACGCCCAGTCTGGCGGCCTGCGGATCACTGCGCTGGCGACCATGGACGTGACGGTCGCCCGCCCCAAGCAGCTCTAGGTGCTGAGCGGCCTGGAACTGGCGTTGCGCTCCTGATGCTTTGGGGTGCACACAGCGACGGCCTTGAGCTGCGCACCGTTGGCGGGGAAACCCGCCTTCGGGCCACCTTCCCCTATGGCCAGGCAACCGTGCTGGCCGAAGCCATGGGGCGGGGACGTGCCCGTCATGAAGTGATCGCGACCCGCGCCTTTGCGGATCGGATCGGCAGCGGCGAGGATATCCATTTCCTCGCCGGCCACGACTTCAACAAGCCGCTGGCCTCACGATCCGCCGGCACGTTGAGCCTGACCGAAAGCGACAGCGCGCTGACCATGGAAGCGACAATCAGCGCCGATATGGCAGGCGTGTCCTATGTGCGGGACTTCCTGTCTGCCCATGCTGCCGGGCTGGTGCGGGGCCTGTCACCGGGTTTCCGCGTGCGCCCAGGTGGTGAGACGGTCGAGGAACGCGGCAACGCGATCCTGCGCACCATCCGTTCCGCTGATCTGATCGAGATCTCGGCGGTCACGCGCCCCGCCTATCCCGACGCCCAGATCGAGGCGCGGAACTGGCAACCCATTGGCGAGATCGTCGGGCGCATGGCCCACCGACCCGCCGCCCTGCGATGGAGGTAACGGAATGTTCGGATGGCTGAAAAGCAAGGCCCGCCCGATCGAGCAACGATCGAGCGGCGCGGGCTACACCGCCCAGATCATGCAGGCGCGGGAAAGTTATATCTCCGGGCGACGTGGCGTGGCCGAACTGACCGCCACCGTGCAAAGCTGCGTCAGCCTCTGGGAAGGCGGCTTTGCCATGGCCGATGTCAGCGGCACCGACCTGCTGACCCGCCAAAACATGCCCATGATCGCCCGCGCCGTCGCCCTGAATGGCGAAGCCGTGTTTCTGATCACCGACTTGGGCCTTGTGCCTGTGACGGATTGGGACCTGACCACCCGCAATGGCCAGCCGCGCGCCTATCGCCTGTCGATCCCCGAGGCAGGCGGGCCGCGCAGCCTGACCGCGCTTGCCGCAGAGGTGCTGCACCTGCGGATCGGTTCGGACCACCTGACGCCATGGATCGGCACCGCGCCCTTGCGCCGCTCAAGCCTAACCGGGGCCATGCTGCATGCGGTCGAAACCGCGCTGACAACGGTGTTTGAAGATGCACCGCTTGGCAGCCTGATCGTGCCCCTGCCGGATAGCGGCGCGGGCGACATGGAGGGGATGCGCCACGCCTTCCGGGGGCGGCGCGGCTCAACCCTGATCATCGAGGGCGTTGCCCAGGCAACGGCGGCAGGCATGAACCCGACCATAGGGCAAAAGCCGGATCAGCTTTCCCCGGATCTGTCCAAATCGATGACCGACGAAACGCTGGCCGCTGCCCGAGAAGGGATCTTGATGGCCTACGGCGTCCTGCCTGCGCTGGCCAACCGGGCCACCACCGGCCCCGTGGTGCGCGAGGCACAGCGCCAGCTCGCAATCTGGACGCTACAGCCCATTGCCGCCCTGCTGGCGGACGAGGCCAGCGCCAAGCTGGGGGCCGTGGTCGAGATCGACACCATCCGCCCCCTGCAAGCCTTCGACGCTGGCGGGCGCGCCAGAGCGCTGTCGGCAATCGTCAAAACCATGGCCGAAGCGAAAGAGGCGGGCATTGCCGCCGCTGACGTCTCCGGCGCGATGCGCATGGTGGATTGGAAGGAATAGGCCGGATGCGCCTGGGGTTGTTCATGCCCCAAGCATCCCGGATCAGTCGGTGAGTGCCGTAACAACCCCGACAGCGCGCGGCCTGTGCTCCTTCGGGCGCGGCGCGCTCATTGTCATTTGCGTGGATATTTTACATCAACTTGGCGCCAGAGTTCATCGATTAGAGACGTTGCTTCGGAGTATTGCGCTTTACTGTTCTTCATGCAGCTCCACAAAGTTCTCTCTTCTTTTTCAAAAACATTTTCCCAACCGAACTTCTCGCTATGCATCGGGAGAAAACAATGGGCCGCTGCATGCATAGTTTCGCATATCGGCTTCGCATCCAAGCCATAGGATGCTGCCAAGCTCGTGAATTTCATTTGAGCTGCATTGAACCTATCTTGGTTCGATGCGGGGATCTCCTCTTTTGATTGCCTTTTGCTAGCTAACTCGAAGTATCCTTCCAGATCGCTAGTCGCGTCGATCAGACCATCTATCGCACTTCTGAGCTCATCTCTCACACCTCTAGCTTCATCGTTTCGCCTGTCCAAATAATGCTGACGAGCTGGCCAGAGAAGCCCTCCGATAATACCCAGAACGGAACCTGTAGCTGTGATAATCAGGGTGTAATCTTGAGCTGCCCAAGTCATTTTTTTAACCTCACGCCGACACCGCCGCCATTTTCGGGTATAAACTCGACCCCCGCACCTTCGAGCGCGATCTTGATCACTGCGACGGTTGAGGGCTTCAATGGCTCTCCGCGCTCCAGGCGTGAAATTGTAGCCTGTGCCACCCCTGCCAACTCTGCAAGGTCGCGAACGCCCAGCCCAACCGCGACCCGAGCCATCTTGCATTGAACTGCGTTCATTTTAATAACCACGTTATATTTTTGTTGACTGCGCTTGCGATAAATGAAAAGTATAACTCTGTTATCATAATCTAATCAGGAGTCCCTGACAATGAGCAATGAACGCGCCTGCGCGAACGGCCGATCTATGTCCCGTCGCACCTTGTTGACCGCTTTGCCGGTTGCGGGGGTTTCCTTGGTTCTGCCTGCGATCTCTATCGCTCAAGCAACTGACCCACATCCGGCCTGGCTAGATCAGTGGCGGGCCGCTTACGCAGACTGGTGCGCTGGTTTGGCGATAAGCGAGGATGACACCCCGGCCACAGACGCGCTGTACGAGCGGGTGAGCAAGATCGAAACGAGGCTGGAAACCACTCCGGCGAAAACCGTCTCAGGCGCCCTCGCGATTGTGGAATACGTGATCGAGGACGCAGGAGGCGAATTTTCCTACCCGGGCCACGCTCAGGCGCTGGAACTGGCGCGCGATGCTCTGCGGATCGCATCTTTCACCTGAGCCGAAAATCACCCCGCCAGCCTCAAGCCTTCCTCACCCGGGTTATTGACTAACGCCATATATAGGTCATATAAGAACTTATTGCCTAACCCAGCAAGGAACGAAAGCCATGGTTGAAAAGCTGCCCACCAAAGAAATCTGCGACATACTCGGCATTGATCGCCAACGCTTGAATGAGGACATCGCCAGCGGGGCCTACTACTTCGCCCCCGAAGCCGAAGCCCAGCACATCGGGCGTCTCTGGGACGAAGCCGACGTCTTTGGGCTGTTCGTCTATTCGTTCCTTTCGCGCGTCTACTCCTCCCTCGATGATCAGTCCAAGCGGTCTGACCACCGCAAACCGGCGATCAGCAAGCGCGTTGCGGCCATGTACGCGGAACAAATCGTTGCCGCCGCCCGCTCGCCCGAAACGAATGGGGCATCGCGCATCGACTTCCCGCTGACCGGCTTCAACAACGACTGGACCGCCAACAAAGTCGGTTCCGCCCCCTGTTTCATCGCGAACGGAGCCATTTCCAATGTCGCGACCATCTGTTTCAGCCTCGACGGCATCCGCGACGAGATTGAGGGCCGCAAGAAATTCATGGCTGAGCGCGCTGCCAACAACACCAACGCCATCGACTAAGGAAGATCGCCAATGGCAAATGCGAACCTCAATATTAGCGTTATCCAAGTGCGGATGATGAAGCAGGCTGAGGCTGCCAACTACACCGGCCTGCCGGTGAAGTATTTCAAATCCGCCTGCCCGGTTCAGCCGGTTGAGGTGCGTCCGGGGACTATCCTCTGGGACAAGCGCGACCTCGACAAATGGATTGACGACATGAAGGAAGGCGAAGACCTGACCACCCAAGCGTCGATCCTGGGCAAATTGTAATGAAGCAGATCAGGGTCAAAGGCTTCAAGATCTTCAATGACCGGCACGGGAAACCGCGCTGCTACCATCGTGCTACCGGCCACAAGATCGACTTGGAAAGGGCCCCGCTCGGCTCTGCCGAATTCTTCGCGGAATGCACCCGGATCTCTGCCATTGCCGAAGCCAAGAAAGCATTGGGTCCTAAGCCCGGAACGCTCGGCGGCTTGATCTTGGTCTATTTCGAGACAGAGCACTTTCAGAACCGCGCACCCGCCACACAGCGCGACTACCGCAAGTGCGCCGATTTTCTTTACCCGATACGCGACACGCCGGTTTCCGTCATCAATACCCCGCTGATCGCGGGCATCCACGACAAGGCGGCAGCCAAGATTGGCTGGCGGCGCGCTAACATGGTTCGCACCTTTCTGGGCCAGGTCTTCCGCTTTGCCGTCCCGAAGGGTCTGATTGATCAAGACTACTCGGCAGCCGTCATCCCGAAGCCCCGCCCCAAGGACCGCCCCTATGCCAACCGCCCGTGGAAGCAGGACGAACGCACGATAGTGCTTGAGCGCACTGCCCCGCATGTTCGCGTTGTCATCGCATTGATTATGAATACCGGCCTCGACCCCTCCGACGCCCTCAAGCTGACACGTCGCCAGATCGACGGCAGCACCATCTGGGGTTTCCGAGGCAAAACTAACGAAGAGATTGCGATTCCTATCGGCCCGACGCTGCAAGCCGCGCTAGATGCCGCGCCCGAACATGACGCGGTGACAATCCTCGCCAACTCCAGGGGCAAGCCATGGACGTATGACGGTTTCTCGACCGTCTGGCACCGCTTCAAGATGAAGCTGGAAGAGGAAGGTTTGGTGCAACCCGGCCTGACCCTCAAGGGGCTGCGCCACACTGTGGCAACGACGCTGAGAGAGACGGGAATGGGAGAACGACAGATTGCCGATCTGCTGGGGCAGAAAACCCCGGCGATGGCCCGCCACTACTCGCGTTCAGCCAACCTTGCGGAACGCAATCGCCTGACACTGGACGTGCTGGAAAAAGAGAACGAGCGGCGCTCTGAAATTGTCAAACCGTTCTCTAAAACTGTCAAACCTTAGGAGGTCTTCCGGAATGGAAACGGAAAAAAACTTTACCACCAAGGATTTAAGTGGTGCCCGGGGGCGGAATCGAACCACCGACACGAGGATTTTCAATCCACTGCTCTACCCCTGAGCTACCCGGGCACGGGTGAAGGCGCTGCCTTCTGGGTGTGGGCGTTCTAGGCGACGGTTCGGGCGGTGTCCAGAGGGTTTTTCGCAAAAACACCGCCGCATGTGCAAACTTCTCGGCGGGCCCCCGCGGGACCGGCGCAGCACACTGAAATCCCTAGGAAAGTCGCGGTTTCGGCTGGGGGTTGGCCAGCTCTTCCTCCATCGCCTCGACCAGCTCGTCCAGATCGTCGGGGTCGGTCGAGGGCACGGCATAGCTGCCGTTGAACCACCGCGCCAGATCCAGGTCGGCGCAGCGTTTGCTACAGAACGGGCGGTACTTCGGGTCGACGTCGGCGTCGCAGATCGGGCAGCTCATCCCAGCAATGTGCCAAGAATCGGGCCCAATGGCAAACGGGCGCGCTTGCGCTGCAGTTCGTAGTTGCCCAAGGGCGTCCAGCCGGCCAGCACCGTCTCGGTCGCATCGGCCCGGAAGGCCGCGCGCAGCGAGGTTTCGAACTGCCGCCGGTCCTTCTTGCCCATCGGGGCCAGGTCGAGGAAGATCTGCCCGCCCAGACCGCGCAGGCGCAACTGGCGCGGCAGATCCTTGGCAGCGGCAATATTGGCCCGCAGGCCCGACGCCGGGCCATTGTCGGCGCCCGTGTTCACGTCAACGGCGACACAGGCGCGCGTCACCTCGACGAACATCGACGCATCGCCCCCCAGACCCACGTCCGGCCGCGCCAGACGTTCCAGCAGGTCATCGACGCCCAGGTCCGCAAAGGCCCCCTTGCGCTGCACCACATCGGCCTCGGCGGGCCAGTCGCGCCAGGCCAGCTCATGCGGGCCGGGGCCCTCAAGCAGCACTTCGGCGTCCTTGCCGGGATCGCCCAGCACCTGACTGGCCAGGGCGACCATGGCGGCGATATCCTCGGCCACGTCATCGGGGTCGGCGGTGGCGCAGGCAGACCGCAGGATCAGGCCCGCAGGGTCATCGCCCTGTGCCAGCGGATCGCCCGCGAAAATCTCATGCGCGATTTCAAGGATCTGCACGCGCAGCTCCTCGTCGCGAATCGACCGGGACACGTTGATGCCCGGCGCGCCGGGGGTGATGATGGCATAGCGGCTCTTGAACAGGATGCGCTGCGTCAACGGCAGGGCCTTGCCCGGCTCGGCATAGCCGGTGACCTGCACCAGCAGCGGCTCTCCGGGCTTCATCCCCTTGATCTGGCGCAGGAAACCATTGCCCTCGGGGGTGCGCAGAAAGATCCCGCCCTGCCCCTTTACGGGCCGGTCGCAGATACCGCGATAGATCGTGCCGGGGCGCGGCTGGTTGGTGTCGTCGATCAGCAGATCCGACAGACGGCCGTCTTCCAGCAATGCCGCGACCTCGACCTCGCCACCCTGCCCGTCGGGCAGATGATCCAGTACAATCTGCAAGCCCTTCATGACTTTTCCTTCCACAGCGGCCATCCCGCCGCCATCAGCAATTGCGCCGTTTCGGTCACCGGCAGGCCCATGACGGCGGAAAACGACCCCGAGATCCACGGGATGAACGCCCCCGCAGGCCCCTGGATGCCATAGCCGCCGGCCTTGCCCTGCCAGTCCATGCTGGCAAGATAGCCGTTCACCTCGGCGTCCGACAGCTGCTTCATGCGCACTGTCGTCACCACGTCGCGTTCCCAGATCCGCGTGCCCTGCTTCAGCGCAATGGCCGTGATCACCCGGTGACGCCGCCCCGACAGCGCCCAGAGGAACTCTGCCGCCTGCCCGGCCCCGTCGGGTTTGCCCAGGATTCGGCGCCCCAGGGCGACCGTCGTATCCGCGCACAGGACGATCTCGTCCTCCTGTGCGATCACGGCGGCAACCTTCTCACGCGCCATGCGCGCGCAATAGGGGCGCGGCAGTTCGGCCTTGTGGGGCGTTTCATCAATGTCGGGGGGGCGGATATCGTCGGGCGTCACCCCCAGCTGAGCCAGAAGCTCAAGCCGCCGGGGGCTTCCCGATCCGAGGACAAGTTTCAAATCCGGTCCTCACTTAGTTCCGCAATACCGCGCAACAGCGCGATATCACTTGAAGCGATAGTTGATCCGACCCTTGGTCAGATCGTAGGGGGTCATCTCGACCTGCACCTTGTCGCCTGCCAGAACACGGATGCGGTTCTTGCGCATCTTGCCTGCCGTGTGTGCGATGATCTCATGGCCATTCTCAAGCTCGACCCGAAACGTCGCATTGGGCAGGAGTTCCTTCACGACGCCGGGGAATTCGAGAATATCTTCCTTGGCCATGTGGTCTCCTGTAAACGTGGAACCGCCTGCATGAGGCGGATTGCGGCTAGATGGGCCTTTCGCGCGGGATATTCAAGAAAAAACTATTTGAGCGGGCAAAGTTCGACTGAATCCGAGGTGTCCTGTTCGGCCCAATGGGCACGGTTGCGCACATTGCCGCTGCTGCGCACGCGCTGCACCGCGTCTATGTCGACCGTGCCATAGGTCCAGCCGGGCTGGTTCATCTGCCCTTCGGCAATCACGCCGGTGCCGGGAAAGCCCTGGTCGGGGGGCGCAAAGATGCCGCCCATGCCCCAGTTGGTGTCCACCGCCTCCAGCCAGTCGCAGGCCCCCACGGTCGACGACATCACCGCAACCATCTGATTTTCCAGCGCCCGCGCCATCGTGCCGATGCGCACGCGCCAGTATCCCTCCAGTGCGTCGGTGCAGGATGGCACCAACAGCAGGTCCGCCGCGCGCTGTGCCCGTGCCAGCAGGGGGTATTCGCTGTCATAGCAGATATTCACCGCGATCTTGCCGAGGGCGGTGTCAAAGATCTTCAGCGGGCCCAGCCCCTCGACGCCCCAGGGGGTGCGCTCCCACAGGGTCATGATCTGCTTGTCCTGGAACCCCGCCTGCCCTGTCGGCGTGTACAGTGCCGCGCGGTTGACGATGCGCCCGTTTCCCGGCCCGCCGTCCAGCACCACAGGCCCCGACGCACCCAGGATATGCACGCCGTGCCGTGCCGCCAGCGACAGGTGCAGCGCCGCAACCTGCCCCATCACATCCGACACCGCCTGGCTGGCGCGTTGCAAATCCCGGCACACCTCTGCCCCGGCGAGCGAGGCAAGTTCCATCGCGCCATATTCGGGGAACACCAGCAAATCGGCACCCTGCGCGGCGGCCTCGCCCACCCATGTCGTCAGCTTGGCCTCATAGCCCGCCCAATCGTCAAACCAGCTCAGCGGATAGGCAGCGGTCGCAATCTTCATCGTCTCTCCTCAGCGGCGCGTCACAGCGCCTTCATCCAGAATTGCAGCTCATGTGAGGCGTGTTCGACCGTGCCGATATCCTTCCAGTCGAACCGCGCCGTCACCCCGGGCAGCGGCGCATACCCCCGTCCCCGCCAGAACCCGCCGAGCGCACGGGCATCCGCGGGGCGCAAGGGGTGATCATCGTCACGGATCACCGCGCAAAAGGCGCTGTAGCGCCGCCCGAGGGCGCGGGCGTGATCCTCCCGGGCATCGAAAAATGCATGGCCCAGCCCCTGCCCGCGAAACTCCGGCAACAGCACCGACTCGGCGCAATAGAATATCTCGCTCAGCGGTTCCGGGCGATCGGCAAAGGCGGCGGCGAAATCATCCGCATGGGCCTCCATCGCCATGCCGGTCGCCACGCCGACGATCCGTTGCCCGTCAAGGGCCGCGACGACAACCGCGCTCGGGTCAAGGTAGGCCTCAAGATAGCGCATCTCGTAGGACAGATCACCGTCGTACAGGTAAGGCCAGTCGCGGAACACCGCGATGCGCAGCCGCGCCACATCCTCCAGCGCGGCCCGCAGGCGCGCGCCCGTCAGCACCTCGACCCGCATCAGGCCGATACCTGCGCCACCCAGTCGGCAAGGTTGTAATAGGTCGTCACGCGACAGATCAGCCCGGCATCGTCGAGATCGAAAAACGACCCAGCCGGTAAGCGATAGGTCTGGCCGCGCGCCTCCGGCAGGCCAGAGTCACTCTCCAGGTAGGTGCCGTTCACGACATATTCCGCCGCCCCGCGCCGCCCGCCGTCGCCGCTGAACACCACCATATCCGTCAGCTCTTCGCGATAGCAGCGGCTCATGTGGGCGCAGAACGCCGCAAACAGCGCCTTGCCGCGCCGCACCTCGCCCTCGTTCACGTGATGGGCCACGTCATCCGAAAGGCACTCCAGCATGGCGGGGGTGTCCCCGGCGTTGAAGGCCGCGAAATAGCGTTGGATTGTTTCGGTCATGAAAAGTCCCTTGAAGTATCAGAGGTCGACACGCGGCGGCCCGAACCGCTGCTGCAACCGCGTGATGATCTGATCACGGGTCTGTCGATACGAATTCAGTTTCTGGTCACGCGTTTCGCCGATCCCGGTCGGGTCCATGATCGGCCAGTATTCCACCGTCAGATGGAAATACCGCGTCAGCTCCAGCGCCGAACGCTGGCTGGCGGGCGACAGCGCCACGATCAGGTCGAAACTGCTCAGATCGTCGCCCCACTGCTGCATTTCCTCAAAGCTGCGCGACCGGTGCCGCGACAGGCCGACCCCCATCTCGGCGCAGACGGCAATGGCGAATCCGTCGATTTCCAGATCGTTGTGCACGCCCACGGATTGCACGTAGGTCTCGGCGCCGTAGAACTTCTTCATGAAGCCCTCGGCCATGGGCGAACGTACCGCGTTGTGATCGCAGCAGAACAACACCGATTGCGGACGTTCCGCTGTCAAAACAGACTTAGCCTCCGAAGTGCAACACGCATACAAGCGTAAACAGACGACGCGCCGTGTCGTGGTCTACGATGGCCTTGCCTTCGAGTCGTTCGACAAGGATGCGCGCACCCTCATCATGGATGCCCCGCCGGGCCATGTCGATGGTCTCGATCTGTGACGGGGGTAAATTCTTCACTGCATCGAAATAGCTTTTGCAGATCGCAAAGTAATCCTTCACCACCTGACGGAACGGGCCCAGCGACAGCAGGAATTGCGCCGCCTCTTCGCCGCTGTCGGTGCGGATGTCGAACACCAGCCGCTTTTCGCGGATCGACAGACCCACCTTGTAGGGGCCGTCGGGGGCCACCCGGTCATCGCGCCGGGGCAGAGAAAACGAATTCTCCTCCATCAGATCGAACATGGCGACACGCCTTTCCTGCTCGATCTCCGGCGTCGGAGGCGGCAGGTTGCGGTCGTCCAGTTCGATATGCGTAATCCGGGACATAAGCATCGGATCCCCTCAAGGCTGCAGGCGAGTCTCAACTCACACTACATATTATGCTGCAACGCAGAAAAACGCCACAAATTCTTAACGGCAAGTTAACAACACAGGCGGACTTCTACGCAACCTCAACTGCGGTTCAGACGGTTCAACCTTGCACGTACCGAAAGTCCATGCGCCTCAAGGCTTTCCGAGATGGCCAGCGTTTCCGCCGCCGGGCCGATGGCCGCCAGCGCCGCCGGTGTCATCTGCGCCAGCGTGGTGCGCTTGACGAAATCCATCACCGACAGGCCGGATGAAAACCGGGCCGAGCGCGCGGTGGGCAGCACGTGGTTGGGCCCGCCAACGTAGTCGCCGATCGCCTCGGGCGTCCATGCGCCCAGAAAGATCGCGCCGGCATGAATACATTTTTCCGACAGCGCCTGCGGGTCCGCGACGCAAAGCTCAAGATGCTCGGGCGCGATGCGGTTCGACAGCACCGCGGCCTCGTCCATGTTCGCCACCGTGATCACCGCGCCGAAATCGCGCCAGCTTGCGCCCGCGATTGCCCGCCGCTCCAGCGTCTCGAGGCGTTTTTCCACCGCCTCGGTCACCGCCGTGGCCAGCGTCGGGCTGTCGGTGATCAGGATCGACTGGGCGCTTTCGTCATGCTCCGCCTGGCTCAGCAGGTCCAGCGCCAGCCAGTCTGGGTCGTTGTCGCCATCCGCGATCACCAGGATTTCGGACGGCCCGGCGATCATGTCGATACCGACCTTGCCAAAGACCCGGCGTTTCGCCGCCGCCACAAAGGCGTTGCCCGGCCCGGTGATCTTGTCGACCGGCGCGATGCTTTCGGTGCCATAGGCCAGCGCGGCAATCGCCTGGGCGCCGCCGATCCGGTACACCTCGTCCACGCCGGACAGGCGCGCCGCCAGCAGCACCAGCGGGTTCGCGCGGCCGTCAGGTGTCGGCACGCAGATCGCCAGCCGCTCGACCCCCGCCACCTTGGCCGGGATCGCGTTCATCAGCACGGACGACGGATAGGACGCCAATCCGCCGGGCACATACAACCCGGCCGCCGACACCGCGCTCCAGCGCCACCCCAGCGAGGCCCCGTCCGGGTCGGTCCAGAAGGCATCCTGCGGCACCTGCCGCACGTGATAGGCGCGAATGCGCTCTGCCGCGACCTCAAGCGCCTGGCGTTCGCTGGCGGGCACGGCGGCGCAATGGGCGTCGATCTCGGCTTCCGAAAACCGCAGCGTCTCCGGGGTCAGCTCCATCCGGTCGAATTTCGCCGTCAACTCGATCACGGCGGCGTCGCCACGGGCGCGCACATCCGCAATGATGCCCGCCACCACGTCATCCACGTCGGGGCTGTCTTCGCGCTTGGCATTCAGCAGCGCGGTGAAACGGCTTTCAAAATCGGCGTCGGTCTTGGACAGAAAATGCGGCATCGAACCCTCCAGAGGTGCGCGCCCTCATTAGACCGATGTCCGCCCCGCCTCAAGCACTGCCCGCCCTGCGATCTCGCCGCGTCGCAGGCGCTGTGCCGTGGCACGGTGCCACCCACCGTGCCCGCGTCCTTGGTGCAGGGGCGGACCGTCCGGAATGCGCGCGCCCTGCCCCGCCATCCCGCGCCGTCCCGGCCTGCTGCCGGCAACGCAGGACCGGCCCCCGGGGGCCGATCCCGCAAGGTCAGCTTTCTGACGTCAGGCTCCGTGGTCCGGCACCTTGCCGGACGGGGCGCGATAGGGCCGCGTGACGTCACGCAGCACCGCTTCCAGCGCCTCGACCTGCAACCGGATCGCGCCGTCGCCCGCCAGCGTCAGCAGGACCTGCCCGCCCGGTGCCGCCTGTCCGGGAATAAACTCAACCGACAGCAGCGAAAGCACCATGTCCTTGTCGGCCCGGCTGACCCCCTGAGAGGCAACGGTCAGCACGTTGTCGAACGCCAGCACCGATTGCACCCGCTCGGCCTGCATCTGGGCGCCGTTTTCCCAGCGGAACCGGTTCAGCAGCAGCGCAAAGCGCCGCTCGCCCTTCACGAACCGCATTTCCGTCGCCGGAAACACCGCGTCCTGCACCAGTGCCGAGATCACGCCCAGGTCCTCGACCTCGAACGCGCCCAGGTTCAGCGGCCCGTCGCGGCCATCTTCGAAACGTGCATCTGCGCTCATGTCGAGGCCACCCTTTCGATCTTTGCGCCACAGGCCGACAGTTTTTCCTCGACCCGCTCATACCCGCGGTCCAGGTGATAGACCCGGCTGACCACCGTCTCTCCCTCGGCCGCCAACCCGGCAAGGATCAGGCTGACCGAGGCCCGCAGATCCGTCGCCATCACCGGCGCGCCCTTCAGGCGGTCGACACCATGCACCGTGGCATGACCGCCGTGCACGTCGATATTGGCGCCCATGCGGATCAGTTCCGGCGCGTGCATGAAGCGATTCTCGAAAATCTTCTCTTCCAGCACCGATGTCCCCTCGGCGGTGCACAGCAGCGCCATCATCTGCGCCTGCAAATCGGTCGGGAACCCGGGGAAAGGCTCGGTCGTCACGTCCACCGCCTGCACCCGCGTGCCCGCGGCCCGGCTGACCGCCAGTCCTGCCTCGGTCTCCTCGATGGCGATGCCCGCCTGCTCCAGCTTCTGACAGAACGCCTCGACCAGCGACCGCTTGCCGCCCAGCAGCTCGACCCGGCCACCGCAGAACGCCGGGGCCAGCATGTAGGTGCCCAGCTCGATCCGGTCGGTGACAACGGGGTGCGTCGCCCCGCCCAGCCGGTCGACGCCCTGAATGGTGATCGTGGACGTCCCCTCGCCGTCGATCTGTGCGCCCATGCGGCGCAGGCATTGCGCCAGGTCGACGATCTCGGGCTCACGCGCGGCGTTCTTCAGCACCGTGGTGCCCTTGGCCAGCGTCGCCGCCATCAGCGCGTTTTCAGTCGCCCCGACGGACACGATGGGAAACTCGAACGTGCCGCCCTTCAGCCCGCCGGGCGCCTTCGCGTGCACATAGCCCTCTTTCAGCTCCAGCTCGGCCCCCAGGGCCTCCAACGCCTTCAGATGCAGATCGACCGGGCGCGCGCCGATTGCGCAACCACCGGGCAGCGACACCACCGCATGACCGTCGCGCGCCAGCATCGGCCCCAACACCAGGATCGAGGCGCGCATCTTGCGCACGATCTCGTAGTCGGCCTTGTGATTGTTCAGGTCATGGCTCGACATTGCCAGCACCTTGCCGCCCTGCAGGCTGGTCACCTCGGCGCCCAGCGACTGCAACAGCGCCGTCATCGTGCGAATATCGCTCAGACGCGGGGCATTGGTCAGCGTCAGCGGCTCCTCGCTCAGCAGCGTCGCCGGCATCAACGTCAGGCAGGCGTTTTTCGCCCCTGCGATCGGGATCTGCCCATTCAGAGGGCCATTGCCCGTCACCAGTATCGAATCCATCTGCTCTCAGTCCTTGTTCTTTTCATTGTCGGTCCCGGCGTCTGGCGCGGCGCTGTCATCGACGGCGCCTTTGCCCTCTGGTGCGCGCCTGGCACGCGCCTGTGCCTTGCGCCGCGCAAGGTTCGCCTTCAGCGCCGCCTTCAGCCTGTCATCACGCGTTTTCGCGCCTTTTGCCTTACCCGGTTTATCTGTCATGCGCCTTCTGTAAAGCACCGCTGAAAAAGCGTCCAGATTATGCTTGCACCCCTCGCGGATTGCGTCTAATCAGCCGCCCACGGTCACCGGCACAGACGCTTTCGCGGACATGCACGGGAACGTCGCCGCAGTAGCTCAGTGGTAGAGCGCGTCATTGGTAATGACGAGGTCGGGAGTTCAATCCTCCCCTGCGGCACCATCAAACCCCCTTCACGATTTCAGCCGCTGCATGACATGGGGCACGTCCCCCGACCGTCAATGCGGATCGCGCCAGCAGCTGGTGCGGCGATGCAAGAACGCGCCGCAACCCATTGCAATACCATGACAATCCGCGCGGCGCAGATCAGCGGGCGGGAATAACCTCGCGCCAGAAGAACGGCGTCAGCAGTGCAAAGACGGTCAGCATCTCCAGCCGCCCCAGATACATCGCCACCACCAGCACCACCTTGACCGGTGCGCTCAGGCTGGCGAAATTTCCTGCCGGGCCGATGACGCTGCCGACACCGGGGCCGACGTTGGCCAGCGCCGTGATCGCGCCGCTGGTCGCGGTTTCCAGGTCCAGCCCCAGAAACGCCAGGATCACGGCAATGATCGAAAAGGTCGCGACGTAGAACACGAAGAACGCGATCACCCCGCTCAGCACGTCGGGCTGAACCTGCCGCCCCTCATAGCGCAGCATCTGGATGGAATGCGGCGAATGCACCCGCGCGATTTCGGATTTCGTGGCGCGAAACAGCAGGATCCAGCGCATCGCCTTGACCCCGCCCGAGGTCGATCCGGTGCACCCCCCCACCGCCGTCAGCGCGAAAAACACCGCCGCCGCGAAATAGCCCCAGACCAGGTAATCCGTCGTCGCATAGCCGGTCGTCGTCACCACCGACACGACGTTGAAGGCAACCAGCCGCAGCGCCACGAACAGGTTCATCCCGTGCGTCAGCGTCAGCCAGATCGACAGGACCGAGATGACGGCCCCCAGGCACCACAGCATCATCAGTACCTGTTCGCTGCGGAACGATCCACGGTGAAAGGCGCGGATGTACCAGGCAAAGGGCAGACCGCCCATCAGCATGAACACCGTCCCCGCCCATTGCAGGAACGGGCTCTGGAAATGGCCGAACGACGCGTCATAGCCGGAATAGCCCCCGGTCGACAGCGTCGTCATCGCGTGGGTGATCGCGTCAAACACGCTCATCCCGCCGACCGCGTAGACCAGCCCGCACAGCGTCATCAGCCCCAGGTAGACGATCAGCGTGGCCGAGGCGAACTTGGCCGCGTTGCTCAGCTCCTTCTCGCTCTTGTCCGAACTTTCTGTGCGAAACAGCTGCATCCCCCCGACCTTCAGGATCGGCAGCAAGGCGATGCCGGTCACGATGAACCCGACCCCCCCGACCGCCTGCAATATCGCCCGCCACAGGATGATTCCGCGCGGCGTCGAATCCAGCCCCGACATCACCGTCGATCCCGTGGTGGTGATTCCCGACATCGATTCGAACAACGCATCGACCGGCGACAGCGTGGTCAGGTACAGCGGCACCGCCCCCGCCAGCGCCGCCGTCACCCATACGGAGGACGTCAGCAGGAAACCGTGCAGGCGGTGCATGTTCTCGAACGACGAATTGGAAGACAGGGTCAGCGCCATGCCGACAAATCCGGTCAGCAGCGCCGACATGCCAAAGGCCGCCGCCGTGTCGGGAAAGACCAGCGCGTCGACCGCCATCAGTGCCGCTGAGAACAGCAGCACGAGGCCATTCACGAAGATCACGAAATTCACGCACGTCCCCCGAGTTTGACGTCTGACGTTTCGGTTCGGCCCGCTCTGCTGCTCTGCGGCGCAGGGTCAACCTGACCTATACCCGGCACCGCGCTTAGGCAATTGCCTTCCCTGTGCGGCCCATGGTCCCGGCCGGGATGCGGCACGGACGCACCGCAGACGCACCGAAATCGCACCGCCCGGATACCGACGCAGGCACCGACGTCGTGATCGGGCGGTGCAATCGGGTGATGTCGCCGGGTGGTGCGACCGGGCACTGACCTCAGGCGGCGCGACCGGATGGCGCGTTCAGGCGTCCTTCAGGCGTCCTCCTCGCCACGCAGCTCCTGCACATCGCGCAGCTCGGGAAAGATCTTGTACCACAGCCCGCAGATCCCCATGCAGACCACGGCCCCCAGTGCGACCGAGGGCACCGTGCCCAGCAGTGCCGCCATGCTGCCCGCGCGAAATTCCCCCAACTCATTGGAAGCACCGATGAAAATCATGTTCACCGCGTTGACCCGGCCACGCAGCCCGTCGGGCGTGTTCAGCTGTACCAGCGTGCCCCGGATCACCATGGACACCATGTCGAAACCGCCGATGAAGGCCAGCGCCAGCACCGACAGCCAGACCACCTTGGACAGGGCGAAAACCAGCGTGAAAAAGCCGAACCCCGCGACCGAGGCAAACATCAGCTTTCCCGCGTTCCGCCGGATCGGATAGCTCATCAGCACGCCGGCCACCAGCACCGCCCCCACCGCAGGCGCCGCCCGCAACAGGCCCAGCCCCAGCGCCCCGACATCCAGGATATCGCGGGCATACACCGGCAGCATGGCAAAGGCGCCGCCCAGCAGAACTGCAAACAAATCCAGAGAGATAGCGCCGAAAATGATTCGTCGCGCACGGATAAAGCGGAACCCTGCCGTGACCTCAGACCAGCTGCGCCCGGCCGGCGCACCGCGCCGCGGCTGGCGCGGCACCATGGCCACCAGCGCACCGGCGGCGAACAGGAACACGACCGACACGCCATAGGCTGCCTCGGGCGCCAGGCCGTACAGCAGGCCCCCTGCCACGGGTCCGCAGATCGTCGCCACCTCGTTGACGCTGGAATTCATCGCCAGCGCCTTGGGCAGATGCGCCGGCTTGACGATATTGGTGATCAGCGAACTGCGCGCCGGGTTGTAGAAGGCCCGCGCCGTGCCGAACAGCACCATCACCATGAACACCAGGCGCACGTCGCCATTGCCCCGCAGGGTCAGCACCAGAAGGCCCCCGGCGACCAGCGCCTCGACCCACATGCAAAGCGTCATGATGCCCCGCCGCGAAAACCGGTCCGAGACGGTGCCGGTCACCAGCACGAGGATCAGCGCGGGCGCGAATTGCGACAGGCCCACCAGCCCGAGGTCAAAGGGATTGCGCGTCAGGTCATAGACCTGCCAGCCCACTGCAACAGTCTGAATCTGAATGGCAAACCCTGTCAGGAACAGGGCCGCCATGAAAAAACCGTATCCGGGGTTCTGGAACACGTCCCAACGAGAGGGCTGTGCAGCGGTTTCAGCGGGGTCCGACTTGGCCGCGCTCACGAATAGAAGTCCGAAGTCATCTCAATCCGATCATCACGAATTTGAATTGGGTCGACGTCGAACCGCAGGCCGAGGACCCTGTCCAGGATGGCGGAGGAAATCGCCTGATGGGGTCTCGGCGGCGGCGCGTCGTGGCCATATGGACCAAGTTTTCGCGCTTTGCCAAGGCCGTCCGATGCTTTGCGATCCTTGTATAGGCAAAAATATCGCACCCCGCGCCACGGCCCGGGCCTCACCTGCCCGTGCCTCACCTGCCCGCGCCCCGAATGCCCGCGGCCCGCGCACCCCAACGCCCCCCGCCCGCGCAGCGGACCGCATGATTGCACACGAAAAAAGGGGTGCAGCCATTGCCACGCCCCCTTTCGCAATTCCCACGACAACTCGCCCGGACCCGGCCCGGATGTCAGGCGGTTTCCTTCTCCTCGGCCCAGTCCCAGGGCCGGGTGTAATTGCCCAGAACCCGGGTCAGTTCGGCCTCGTCCACGGCACCGGTGCGCACCAGCCGCGCCGTCAGGCCGCGTTTCTTGTCGTCCACCACGTCCCGCACCTCGGCGGCCAGCCCGGCCTCGGCCAGCGCTTCGTTGTAGATCCGCTTGATCGCCATCTTGCGCAGGTCGGGCTTGAACACCTTGCCCACGGCGGTTTTCGGCAGCTCTTCCAGAACCTCGACGTATTTCGGAATCGCCGCGCGTTCGTGCACGTAGACCTTGCAGTGGGCCAGCAGTTCCTCGGTCGTGACCTCGGCCCCCTCGATCAGCTCGACATAGGCGCAGGGGATCTCGCCCGCGCGCGCATCCGGCTGCCCGATGGCCCCGGCAAAGGCAACGGCGGAATGCGCCAGCAGGGCATCCTCGATCATGGCGGGGTCGATGTTGTGGCCACCACGGATGATCAGATCCTTGGCCCGCCCGGTGATGAACAGGTACCCGTCGACATCCAGCCGGCCCAGATCGCCGGTGCGCAGATAACGATCGTAATGGAACAGATCATGGTTCTTGACCTCTTCCGTATAGGTCGACCCGGCAAAGACACCGGGGCTTGCGATGCAGATCTCGCCCACCTCGTCGACGCCGCATTCGCGCGTCACCCCGCCGGAATTGTCAAAGATCCGCACGTCCGTATAGGGAAACGGCACCCCGACCGAGCCGAGCTTGCGCGGGCCGCTGTCGGGGTTGCACGACACGAGGCAGGTCGCCTCGGTCAGCCCGTACCCCTCAAGGATCGTCACGCCCGCCGCCGACTCGAACCGGCGAAACAGCTCCTGCGGCAACGGCGCAGAGCCGGAAAAGGCCAGCTTCACGCTCGACAGATCCGCATCGACCGGCTTTTGCATCAGCACGGCAACAGCCGTCGGAACGGTCGTGATGAAGGTGATCTTCCAACGCTCGCACAACTTCCAGAAATTGTCGAAAACGCCATCGCCACGATAACCCGCAGGCGTCGGAAACACGACATGCGCCCCCGACATCACCGCGCCCATCAGCATCACCTGACAGGCAAAGACATGAAACATCGGCAGCGGGCACATGATGTTGTCGTCTTCGCCAAACAGCAGGGTCGACCCGAGCCAGCCGTTGTAGACGATCCCTTCGTTCAGGTGGCGTGCCACCTTGGGCATCCCCGTTGTCCCGCCGGTATGGAAATAGGCCGCGACGCGGTTCACCTGGCGGTCTTCGAACTGCAGCTGCCTTGGCTGGCGCGCCATCTCGTCGACGAAGCTCTTGATGCGGGCATGGTGCGGCGCGGGCATCTTGGGGCGCAGCAGCGGCACCAGCCAGCTTTTCGGCGGGGCAAGGTAGCGGTTCAGGTCGATTTCCAGCACCGTCTCGACACCGGGGCAGGCGCGCACGGCCTCGGCCACCTTCTGTGGCACGTCGGTCTTTGGAAACGCCTTCAGCGTGACCACGACCTTGGCCCTGGTCTCTTGCAGGATCGAGGCGATCTGTTCGCTGTCCAGCATCGGGTTGATCGGGTTCACGATGCCCGCGACCATGCCGCCCAGCGTGGCATAGATCGTCTCCATCGCGTTCGGCAGCACCAGCGCGACCACGTCGTCCTCGCCCACGCCAAGCTCTCGGAACAGGTTCGCCGCCTGGCTGACCTTGTCCAGCATCTCGGCCCAGCTGACCGTTTCAGCCCGATCCTTCGGGCCGGATTCCAACTGAAACGAGACTGCGTTGTGGCTGGGAAATGCCGCTGCGGTCCGGGCCACCATGCCAAGGACGGTCTTGGGAACGTCACGCTCCTCCCAGGGCATCTCGTTCGTCAGTTTCAATGCGTCGCCAACGCCTGAAAAGGTCATGCTCTCTCCTCCCATGTCCTCTCCGCGCCTTTTCCGCGCGGTAGGACCGCAGACTTTCATCCCCACGCACAATGACAAGCGTGACGCTGCGTTTGTCCCCCCCGACGTCGCGTGAAGCACGCCGCATCGGGGATGGTCACGCCGCACGTCCGCGCGCCCGTCGCCCGGCCCATCTGACAAGTATGCAAGTGAACGCGCGGTTTAGAAAGCCTTTTGGCGGTGTCGGCTCATGCTGTCTGCCCCCGGCCCCGCTACACCGGGGCCCAATCCCCGGCAGGCCCGCTACACCGGGGGGCAATCCCCGGCAGGCCCGTCACACCGGGGCCCCGTCAACGGGCAGGGCGCGCGGCGCGGTCCGCATGAGACAGGCCGGTGCCAGCACAGTCGCGCCAGGGCCATCGCAGTCGCGCCGGGGGCGGTGTGCCGCGCCCGCCCTGTCAGGCCGACCGTGCAGCCCCCCGCACCGGTCGGCCTGCACAACCGGATCAGGCGGCGTCGGCCGAACCTGCGGTGAACTGCAACCGTGCCAAGCGCGCATACAACCCGCCCTGCGCCACCAGTTGATCGTGGGTGCCCTGGGCGACGATGCGGCCCTGATCCATCACGATGATCCGGTCGGCCTTTTTCACCGTGGCCAGACGGTGCGCGATGATGATCGTGGTGCGCCCCTCGGCCACCGTCTCGATCGCTTGCTGCACCAGGCGCTCGCTCTCGGCGTCCAGCGCGCTGGTGGCCTCGTCAAGCAGCAGCACCGGCGCGTCGCGCAGGATGGCACGGGCGATGGCGATGCGCTGTTTCTGCCCGCCCGACAGCATCACGCCGCGCTCGCCCACCGGGCTGTCATAGCCCTGGGGCAGCGCCAGGATGAACCCCTCCGCCGCGGCCGCCTTTGCCGCCGCCACGACCTCGTCGTCGCCCGCCTCGGGCCAGCCAAAGCGGATGTTTTCGCGCGCCGTGTCGGCAAAGATCACCGGATCCTGCGCCACCAGCGCCATGGATCGGCGGAACGCGGGCCGCGACATCGCCGCCAGGTCGACCCCATCCAGCAGAACGCGTCCCTGTTCCGGGTCGTAGAACCGCAGGATCAACTGCATGATCGTCGATTTGCCCGCGCCCGACGGGCCGACGACCGCCACAGTCTCGCCGGGGTGGATGGTCAGGTTGACCCCCTCCAGCGCCGCCGCCGACGGACGCGAGGGGTAGTGGAACGTGACATCCTCAAAGGTGATTTCGCCGCGCACCGGGGCGGGCGGCGCAATCGGCGCGGCCGGATCCTTGACCCGGTCCTGCGCCTGCAACAGCTCGACCAGCCGTTCGGTGGCCCCCGCGGCGCGTTGCAATTCGCCCCAGATCTCGGACAGGGCCGCCACGGACCCCGCCACCATGATGGCATAGATCACGAATTGCACCAGCGCGCCGGTGCTCATCGTGCCCATGCGCACGTCATGCGCGCCGATCCACAGCACCCCGACCACCCCCGAGAAGATCAGGAAGATCACGATTACCGTCATCATCGCGCGCGTCCAGATCCGCGTCAGGGCGGACCCGTAGCTTGCCTCGGTCACGGTGTCGAACCTGGCCCGGCTGCGCCCCTCGTGCGTATAGGCCTGCACCGTCTGCACCGACAGCAGCGCCTCGCTCGCGTTGCCAGACGACTGCGCGATCCAGTCCTGGTTCTCCCGGCTCAACCGGCGCAGCTTGCGCCCCAGCGTCAGGATCGGCACCACCACCAGCGGCACGATCAGCAACGCCAGCCCGCTCAGCTTGGGCGATGTCAGCATCATCAACACGAACCCGCCCGAAAAGATCAGCACATTGCGCAGCGCGATCGACACGGACGACCCGATCACCGACTGGATCAGCGTCGTATCCGTGGTGATCCGGCTCAGCACCTCGCCGGTCATCGTGGTCTCGTAGAATGCCGGGCTCATCCCGATGACGCGCCCGAACACCGCCTTGCGGATATCGGCCACCACCCGCTCGCCCAGCCGCGTCACCAGCGCATAGCGCAGCCCCGTGCCCACGGCCAGCAGCGCCGCGATACCGATGGCGGCGGCAAAATACTGGTTCAGCAGCTCGACCTGGCCCGAATTGAAATTGTCGATCACCCGTCGCGCCGCCAGCGGCAGCACCAGCGACACGCAGGCCGTCAGCACCAGCGCGCAGATCGCGCCTGTCATCATCACCCGGTAGGGCGCCAGAAAGGGCCAAAGATGGCTCAGCGCCCCCACCTTGCGAGAGGTCTCGCGGGTCTGCGCGTCACTGTCACTTACCGGTCTGCGGGCCACGCCGTACCTCATCTGTTGACGCCCTCGGGTGGGCCATGGCTACATGACGGCCCACTTCCTCGGGGTCAAGGCGCGGGCCGCAAATGCCCCGGAAACGGTCAATTTGCCTCAACTCCCCCGGCCCCACCGCCGCGCCGTGTCAGCGGCACTTGACGACCCACCCCGCTTAACTGTTTCCATACATACGAAATCGGACAATAGCGTTTGAGGTGCCGGGCCAATCCGTGCCTCAATGGCGCAGGGCAGAACCAAGGGGAGGCAGGGCAAAGTGACACGCGATCTCGCGCTGGTGGTGAACGGGCAACCGGTCACGTTGCACGTCGATGCCGACCGCACGCTTCTGGACCTGCTGCGCGACGAGCTGTCGCTGAATGGGCCCAAATACGGCTGCGGCATGGCGCAATGCGGCGCCTGCACCGTGCTGGTCGACGGTGCCCCGGCGCGGGCCTGCGTGCTGCGCGGCGCATTGGCCGAAGGGCGCAGCATCACCACGCTCGAAGGTCTGGCCGACCCCGACACCGGCGCGCTGCACCCTGTCCAGCAAGGCTTTCTTGACGCCGAGGGCGCGCAATGCGGCTATTGCCTGAACGGCATGATCATGACCACCCACGCGCTGCTGGCCCGCACGCCGGATCCGACCGAAGACCAGATTCGCGATGCCCTGCGCCACAACCTGTGCCGCTGCGGTGCGCAGGTCGAAATCATCGCGTCGGTCAAACGCGCCGCCACCCTGATGCAGGCAACCCCGACGCAAGCCCCCAAAGTGCACGCCCCCCAAATTCAGGCCCCCCGAATTCAGGCCCGCCAAGTGCACGCCGGTGATCCGGAATGACCGACGCCCTGACGATCCGCCGCAACGGCGACACCTTCCTGACTCTTTCGCCCGACGGCACGGCAACCGGTTACAACGGCCATGTCGACCTTGGCACCGGGTTGCAGACCGCCCTCGCCCAGATCGTGGCCGAGGAGCTGGACCTGCCGCTTTCTGCCGTGCGGATCGTGCTGGGCGACACCGCCCGCACCCCCGACCAGGGGCCGACGATTGCATCCGAGTCGATCCAGATCACCGCCGTTCCCTTGCGTGCCGCCGCCGCACAGGCGCGTCACTGGCTGGCGCGGGCCGGGGCGCTGCGGCTGAATGCCCCGCTGGCCGATATCAGCACGCAGGACGGCCATGTCATCTGGCAGGACCAGCGTATCTCCTACGCCGCCCTGCTGGCGGGGCGCGCCGAGGTCCTGCCGCTGGATGACGCCGCCCCGCTGAAAGATCCCGCCAACTATACCCTGGTCGGTCACAAGGCCGGGCGCACCGACCTGCCCGCCAAGCTGACCGGCGATTTCGACTATATCCACGATATCCGCCTGCCCGGTATGCTGCATGGCCATGTCATCCGCCCCCCATACGCCGGGCGCGATTCGGGCGATTTCATCGGGCGCAGTCTGATCAGCTTTGACGACTCCGCCATTGCCGCCCTGCCCGGCTTTGTCGCGGTGGTGCGGCAGGCCGATTTCCTCGCCGTCGTTGCCACCAAGGCGCATCTGGCCCGTCAGATGGCCGAGGCGCTGCCGGTGCAATGGCACCGCCCCCCCGACCTGCCCGACCTCTCCGATCCCGTTGCCGCGATCAAGGATCACCCCTCCTCGCCGCGCGTCCTCGACACCACCGGCGATATCCGCGCGGGGCTGGCCGATTGCAGCCCCCGGCTGGACCGCCGCTATGTCTGGCCCTGGCACATGCATGCCTCCATCGGGCCGTCCTGCGCCGTGGCCGATTGGAACGGCGGCGCGCCGATCGTCTGGTCCGGCACGCAGAACCCGCACATGCTGCGCGGTGACCTCGCCACGCTGACCGGCCTCGCGCCCGAGGTGATCGAGGTGCGCCGCCACCAGGCCGCCGGTTGCTATGGCCGCAACTGCGCCGATGACGTGGCGGGCGACGCGCTGCTGCTGACCCGCGCCCTGGGTCAGCGGGTCCGCGTGCAACTGACCCGCGCGCAGGAAAACCTGTGGGAACCCAAAGGTGCCGCACAGGTGATGGAGGTGTCCGGCGGTGTGAATGCCGCGGGCGATTTCCACGCCTATGCCTTCGACAGCTGGTACCCCTCCAACCGTGGTCCCAACCTCGCGCTGCTGCTGACCGGCGCGATCTCCCCCGAACCGCGCCCCTCCGACATGGGCGACCGTACCATCGTTCCGCCCTATCGCATCGCGCACAAGCGGATCACCGTGCACGACATGGCCCCCATCGTGCGCGCGGCATGGCTGCGCGGCGTCTCGGCGCTGCCCAATACCTTCGCGCACGAAAGCTTTGTCGATGAACTGGCCGCGCAGGCGCAGGAAGACCCCGTCGCCTTCCGTCTGCGCCACCTCGACGATCCGCGCCAGGCCGACCTCGTGCGCCGCACCGCGCAGGCCGCAGCCTGGCAGACCCGCACCCAACCCACCCTGCGCCGCAAGGGGCGCATGGCCTATGGTCAGGGCTTTGCCTATGCCACCTACGTGCACGGCGCCTTTCCCGGCACCGCCGCCGCCTCGGCCGCATGGGTCGTCGATGTCGCGGTCGACATGGAAACGGGCGAAGTCACGCTGTCGCGCGTGTTTGTCGGGCAGGATCAGGGCCTCGCCATCAATCCCGACCACGTGCGCCAGCAGATCCACGGCAATGTCATCCAGACCGCCTCGCGTGCGTTGCAGGAAAGCGTCAGCTTCGACCAGATCACCGTCACCGACCAAAGCTGGGCGACATACCCCCTCGCCACCTTTCCCCAGACCCCGCAGATCGAAACGATGCTGGTGGCGCGCCCCGACGACCCGCCCCTCGGGGTCGGGGAAAGCGCGGGCGTGCCCGCCGCCGCCGCCATCGCCAACGCCATCTTCGACGCCACCGGAGTGCGGATGCGCGAGGTGCCGTTCACGCCGGAACGGATGCGCGACGCCCTCGGCATCCAGCCGCGCCAATCCGCCCCTCTCGCCCTGCCGGGCCGCAGGAAACGCAAGACCCTGCTGGCAACGACCCTCGGCCTGACCGCGGCCCTCGGCCTCGGCGCGCTGTCCTTCCCGCTGGCCCGCGCCATCCCGAAAACCACCGCCCCCGCCGCCGCCAACTTTTCGGCCGAAACGCTGACACGCGGCGAAACCCTCTTTGCGCTCGGCAACTGCGCCTCTTGCCATACGGCCCCGGATGGCGCACCGAACGCCGGGGGCCGCGCCATCGACACCCCCTTCGGCACGGTGCATTCCACCAATCTGACGCCCGATCCCGATACCGGCCTCGGGACCTGGTCCTTTGCCGCCTTCGCCCGCGCCATGCGCGCCGGGATCAGCCGCGATGGCCACAACCTCTATCCCGCCTTCCCCTACACGTCCTTCGCCGGGATGGCAGAGGACGACCTCTTTGCCCTCTATGCCCATCTGCAAACCCTGCCTGCGGTGGCCCAGCCCACCCCCAAGGCGCAGATGAGCGTTCCACGCCCCGCCCTCGCCGCCTGGAACGCCCTCTTTCACCGTCCGCAATCGCTGGCGCCCGACCCGGCGCAAGGCGCCGACTGGAACCGGGGGCGCTACCTTGTCGAAACCGTCGGGCATTGTTCGGAATGTCACACGCCGCGCACCGCCCTCGGCGCGCAGGCCAAGACCCCGCTCAGCGGTGCAATGGTGCGCGACTGGTTCGCGCCCGCCCTTGCCGGGCCTGACGCGCAGCTGCGCGGCACGGATGACATCGCCGCATATCTCTCCACCGGCGTCGCGCCCGGCCGCGCCGCCGCCTCCGGCCCGATGGCCGAGGTGATCGCCGGCCTTTCCACGCTACCCGACGGCGACATCACCGCGATGGCGACCTACCTCGCCTCGCTGCCGACTGACGCACCCGCGCCGCTGCCCGAACAGGCCGCGACCATACCCGACCGTATCGACCGGATCTTTGCCAATGCCTGCGCCAGCTGTCACGAGGCGGCGCTGCCCGACCTACTGACCGCCGCGCAGATCCCGCTGACCCGCGCCCCGGCGATCCGCGCGCCCTCGCCCGCCGCCGCACAGGCGACGATCCGCGACGGGTTGCGCGCCCCCACCGGCACCGCGCTGCGCGACATGCCCGCCTTTGGCGCGGACCTGGCCGAGGCCGACATCCTTGCGCTGGCCCGCTATCTGCGCGCGCGCTACGCCCCAGACCTGCCCGGCTGGGACTAAAGCGCACCCAGCACCGCGCACAGGCGCGCAATCTCGTCCTGCGTCGTCAGATAGCTGACCGAGGCACGGCAGACCGGCCCCGCCAGACCCGACAGCGGGCCATAGTGCGCGGGTACCGCGTTGATCGTCACGCCTTGGGCGCGCAGCGCCTGCATCACCTCGGCCGGCGTCATGCGCGCATGGGTAAAGGTGGTGATATGGCTCTGAACCACGCCGCTTTCGCGCAGGCTCACCCCCGCCACGCCGGACAAACCGGCGCGTAAGGCCGCGACCTTGTCAAACGTCGCCCGGCGGATCTCCTCGACCCTGAGGTCCAGCGCCAGCCCCAGCGCCACCCCAAGGCCCAGCAGCGGCGCGGGCGCATACTCGTTGCTCTCGAACCGCGCAGCGTCGCGCCGCAATACGACCTTGCCCGCCTGCCAGCCTGCCGCGCGCACGTTCAGCGCACCCGGTGTCGCCGCACATCCCTGTCGCACGTACAGCACCCCAGTTCCCTTGGGCCCGCGCAACGCCTTGCGCCCCGGGGCCGTCAGCATGTCGCAACCGATCCGACCGACATCGCAGGGCAGCAGGCCCAGCGCCTGCGCCGCATCCAGCAGATAGGGCACACCCGCCGCCCGCGCGATCTGCCCCACCTCGGCCACCGGCTCTGCGATGCCCAGGTGCGCCGGAACCCATGTCACCGCGATCAGCCGCACCCGGTCATCCATCATCGCCGCCAGCGCGCCGGTATCCATCCGCCCATCCGGTCCCGTCGGGATCGTCTCGATCACCGCACCGCTGCGCCGCGCGGCCTCCACCAGGGTAAAGACGTTGCCGCCCCATTCATGCGCGCCAACCAGCACACGGTCGCCCCCCTGCAAGGCAGGCAAGGCATGAAAGGCCGCGTTCCAGGCCTGCGAACTTCCCGTTGTCAGCGCGACCTCCTCGGCACGCGCCCCGATCAGCCGCGCCGCCGCCGCCCGTGCCGCTTCGATGGCGTCGGCCACGGCCACGCCTGCCTCATGCGGGGCCAGCGCAGCCTCGGCCTGCAAATGCGCCTGCATCGCTTCCAACACCGCGCGCGGCACCAGGCCGCTGCTGGCCGCGTTGAAATGAACCACCCCCGGCAGCGCCGGCGTGGCCGCGCGCAACGCCTCGATATCCAGTCCCATCTGATCCGCCATCATCACCCCTGCCCCAACCGTTTCTGTCCCGCAGGCTATCCGCCCACGCACCGGCGTCAAACCCTCTCGGACCGCGCTGCGGGTGATTTCCGCGCCAAAGATTTGCCCATCGCGGCGGGGTCCTCCGCGATTTTTGGCGCGGCCTTGCGCAAAACCCTTGCGTCAAAGCCTTGATTCGGAATTTACTTCAATAATCACGTTACTTTTCTTGCAACCATTCCGAGACATCGGTCCACGATTGGGAATTTTCATGACGCGTCCCTCCATTGCCATTGTCGGTGCCGGTGCCATCGGGTCGATCCTCGCCGCGCGCCTTGCACAATCGGGGGCCGATGTCCGCCTTGTGGCGCGCGGCACGCGTCTGGCGCAGATCCGGCAGGATGGCCTGCGCATCCGTGATCTGGACGGCGAGGTCACGGTGCATGTGCCCGTGGTCGCCGCCCTCGCCGCGCCGGTCAGCGTGCTGTTCCTCTGCGTGAAAGGCCCCGCGATCGAGGCCGCGATCCGTGACAACCTTGCAGGCATGGGGCCGGACACCCGCGTCGTGCCGCTGGTCAACGGTATCCCGTGGTGGTTCTTTGATGACCTGGGCCACCCGGTGCGCGCGGTCGATCCCGATGGCGCGCTGTTCGACCTGGTGCCCTTCGACCAGATCGTCGGGTCGGTCACCATGATGACGGCGGCTTTTGACGACGACGGCACCGTCGTGTCGACCATCCCGCACAAGCTCGCCCTGGGGCCGACAACGCCGAACGGCCCCCGCCCCGTCGATCTGGCAGACGAAATCACCGCCGCCGGCATCACGCTGGACCGTGCCGACCACATCCGCCCGCTGGTCTGGCAAAAGCTGGCGCTGAACCTCGCCACCAATCCGTTGTCGGCGCTGACAGGGCAGACCCTGGAACAGATTGCCGCCGATCCCGCCAGCCTGGCCCGCGCCACCGCCATCGCGGTCGAGGCCGAAACCCTTGCCGCCGCCTGGGGCTGCCCCATCGACATCGCAGCCCACATGCCCGCGCAGCTGGCCCGCGCCGGTGCGTTCCGCACCTCGATGCTGCAAGACGCCGAGGCAGGCCGCCCGCTGGAGCTGGCCCCGATCTGCGACGCCCCGCTGGAACTGGCCGAGGCGCGCGCCATCGCCATGCCCGAAACCGCCACCCTGCTGAGCGAACTTCGTGCCAAACTGGGCACACCCGCAGCCGCCCTGCCCCAAGGAGCCTTGTGATGACCATCCACACCACCGACCGCCTCGCCGGCAAATCCGAAGCCGACCTGCGCGTCCAGCTCGCCGATTTCTACCACCTCGTCAGCTACCTCGGCTGGACCGAGCTGATCTTCAACCACATCTCCGTGCGGGTGCCCGGCGAAACCCACGCCTACCTCGTGAACCCCTTCGGGCTGCACTATGACGAGGTGACGCCCGAGAACCTGATCAAGGTCGGCATCGACGGCAAGAAGATCGAGGACAGCCCCTATGACGCCAACCCCGCCGGGTTCGCGCTGCACGGTGTCATCCACGAAAACCGCCCCGACGTCGGCTGCATCGCTCATACCCACACCACGCCGATTTCCGCCATCACCATGAAGGCCTTCGGCATCGACCACGACAGCTTTTATGGCGCGCAGCTCTATGGCCGCGTCGGCTATCACGGGTTTGAAGGCATCACGCTCTACGACGATGAACGCCCCCGGATGCTCGACTCGCTGGGCGACAGGCATGTCCTCGTCCTGCGCAACCACGGTATCGCCGTGTGCGAGGCCGACATCCCCCTCACCTTCTTCCTGCTCTGGACCGTCCAGCGCGCGGCGGAAATCCAATGCGCCTCGCAGGGCATTCCCGGCCCCAACACCACCCTGCCCGAAGTCATCAAGCAGAAATGTGCCGACGATGCCCAGCGCCTGAAGGAAAGCGCAAAGTTCGCGGACCTGCTGTTCGATGCCATGGTGCGCAAGATGAAACGCGACCAGGGCCGCGCCTGACCGGGATCACCTGACCGGGACAAGCTGACCGGAAACACGACCCGGCCCCCCCGGAACAGCGCCCGAAAAACATGCATATTCACGTTTTTCGGGCGCCCCTTGCAGATTTCTCTTAGTGAATCGACCTTAATGCGGTAATATTGACGTAATAAAGACGAAACGGAGCCCTCATGACCCCCGACTTTCCCCCAGGCCTCAGCCCGGACGCCGCGATGACCGTATCGCTGGATCTCGGCACGTCCGGGGGGCCACGGGTCGCGGTCAAGGAATGCCTCGCGATCGAGGGGTTGCCGACCCGCGCAGGCTCGGCCGCGCTGGCCGATGCGCCGCCTGCCCTCGCTCATGCGCAGGTCGTGCAAACCCTGCTCGACACCGGCTGCCAGATCGTCGGGCGCGCCAACATGCACGAACTGGCCTACGGGATGACCGGCGCGAACGCGCATACCGGGACGCCGCAGAACCCGCGCTGGCCCGACCGCATTCCCGGCGGCTCCTCCTCTGGCTCGGCGGTTCTGGTGGCGCAGGGCGCGGTCGATTTCGCCGTCGGCACCGACACCGGCGGCTCGATCCGCCAGCCTGCGGGCTGTTGCGGTGTCTTCGGGCTGAAACCGACCTTCGGGCGGATCAGCCGCGCCGGGGCCACCCCTGTCGCCTCCACCCTCGACTCCATCGGCCCCTTTGCCGCGACGGCCCCCATGCTGACGCGTGCCATGTCCCTGATGGACCCCACCTTTCAGGCCGAAAGCCTCGCCAGCCCCCCCTCGCTGGCGCTGCTCCGGCCCGAGGCCGCGTCCGATATCACCGCCAGTTTCGACGCGGCCACCAAACTCCTGCACGATGCAACGCTGACCGAGGCGACGCTGCCCAGCCTCGATGCCGCCTATCACGCCTCGATGACCATCATCGGGCATGAAATCGCGGCCGAATTCGGCGCCCTCGCCGCCTCCAACGCCACCCTTGGCGCGGATGTGCGCGCCCGCATCCTGAACGGCACGCGCATCACCGCCCGGCAACTGGCCGACGCCGAAGCCGTCCGCACCCGCTTTACCGCCGAAATCGACGCGCTGCTGGACACGCACGACGCCATCCTGTTGCCGCTTCTGGCCCGCACGCCCCCCACCTGGGCCGTGGCCGCAGACCCGGCCGCCGTCCTGCCGATGACCCGCTTTATCCGCCAGTTCAACATGTCCGGCCACCCGGCGCTGGCCCTGCCCACCCTGACGGCAGACGGCCTGCCCGCTGGTTTGCAACTGATCGGTGCCAAGGGGGCCGATGCCCGCCTCTGCGCCATCGCCGAATGGATCGCCGCCCGCACCCCTGAAGAGGAGACAGCCTGATGTCCCAAGCTCTCGCAGAAGCCACCACAACGGTGGCGCAGACCCCCGATGTCACGCTCGACACCGTGCTGGCCCAGATCCGCGCCCGCCGGGCCGAATTCGAAGGTCTGGCCCATGTCCCCGCCGACATGGTCGCACAGCTGCAACAGGTCGGGGTCTACCGGGCCTTCGTGCCGAAACGCTTTGGCGGTGACGCCCTGTCGCCCGCCGACTTCTGCCGCCTGATCGAAAAGATCTCGATGGCCGATGCCTCGACCGGCTGGGTCTCCAGCTTCGGGGTCTCCTCGACCTACCTGGCGGCGCTGCCGCCCGAAACCTTCGCCAAGATCTACGGCGCCAACCCGAACACCGTCTTTGCCGGGGCGATGTTCCCGCCGCAAAAGGCCACCCGCGAAGGCGACCGGCTGCGCGTGTCGGGTCGCTGGCCGTGGTGCTCCGGCTCCATGGGGGCCTCGCTGATCGGCGTCGGCATCAAGATCGAGGGCGAATCCTCGCCCCTGCCACGCTCTGCCATCTTCCCCGTCGCGGACGTCACCATCGACCAGACATGGGACACCGTCGGCCTGCGCGCCACCGGCTCGCATGACGTGGTGGTCGAGGGCAAGCTGGTGGACGAGGACTGGACCTTCATCCGTGGGTCCGCGCCGCAGCTCGACGACCCGATCTTCCGCTTTCCCGCCATGGCGCTGGCCGCGCAGGTGCTGGCCGTCGTCGCCCTTGGCACCGCCCGCGAGGCGCTGGACTGGGTGAAATCCGACGCCGCCAAGAAGGCCTCGATCACCGGCGCGCCCAGCCCCGGCGCGCGCCCCTATGTGCAGGCCGACCTGGCCCGCGCCGAGGCGCTGCTGCGCTCCGCCCGTGCCCATTTCTACGAAACCATCGAAGACGCCTGGGACCAACTGCTGACCAAGGGCGAGGTCGACCCCGATCTGCGCATCCGCCTGCGCCTTGTCGCCACCCAAGCCGCGCGTGATGGGGCCGAGGCCGCCCGCATCGCCTTTGTCATGGGTGGGTCCAACGCCATGCGCACCGGCCACACGCTGGGGCGCTGCATGATCGACGCCGCCTGCGTCGCCCAGCACGCCTTCATGAACGAAGGCACCTGGACCGCCGCCGGTGCCGGAATGTTCGGCGAAGCGACGCCCCCCGGTTACCCATGACCTAACAGGTCCGATCCGGCCCTGAATGCCGCGCAGAAATACCGACGTGATACCGACACGATACGGCACTTGATACCGACACCCCAAAATCCACGGTGAAATGATATGACTGCTCCTCTCCGCACCCTTCTCTGCTTCAACAACCACCCGACCTTCTTCAGCCTGCCCTTCGATCAGATCGGCCCGGTGTGGAAGGCCACACAGGAACTGATGTCCTCCATCGCCAAGATGGATGGTGTTGAAATCGTTGGTACTTTTGATGACGATCAGACCATGGTTGGCGCAAGTCAGGGCTTTCCTTACACCTGGTACATCCTCGCGGACTTTCCCAACCGCGATGCCGTGCAGGCCGCCTGCAACTTCCTGCGCACCATCGTCGTGGGCGAAGGCAACGACCGCCTCTGGAAGTACATGACAGTCGAAGCCCGCATGGGCCGCGCACTGGAAATTCCCGACCTGTAAGCAACTGGAAAGAGACGGAAAAGTGACTGACTCCGCGAAAATCCGCCAGATCGTCGAAGCCTCCCGCGCCCGCTTTTTGCGGGGTGTTCTGGTGCAGGCGACGGTGCCCGGGCGGCCCCCCGTCGCGGTGAATTCCGTCTCGACTCCCCGCGCCAAGACCAGCTTCCGCCCCCTGCGCACTCCTCCCTCCCAGCCCATCACGAAGGACAGGACATGACCCTCGATCATTTCCCCCAAGGCCCGCAAGACGCCAGCTATGCCCCGCTGGTGAAGGGCGACCGCGTTGCCACCCCGATGTATGAAGACCCCGCCATTTTCGATGTCGAGATGGAGAAAATCTTTGGCAAAACATGGGTTTGGGTCGGGCACGAATCCGAGGTTCCCGACAAGGGAAACTTCAAGCTGTCGGTCGTCGGCACCCAGCCGGTGATCATTTCGCATGACCGAAAGGGCGCACTGCACGTGCTGGTCAATCGCTGCCGCCACCGCGCCGCGACCGTCTGCGAGATCAAGAAGGGCAAGACCAGCTCCTTCCAATGCCCCTACCACGGCTGGGGCTATGCCCTCGACGGCAGTCTTCGCGGTGTCCCCTACACCGAAGGCTACAACACCGACTTCGACAAAAAAGACTATGGTCTCAAGAAGTTGAAGGTTGAAACATACCAGGGCATGATCTTCGCCTCCTTCAACATGGACGTCGAACCGCTGGAGGATTTCCTCGGCAATGCCAAACCCTGGATCGACCTGTTCATGAAACAGGGTGGCGGATTCCCGGTCAAAACCCTCGGGGAACATCAGTTCAAGGTCCCGATGAACTGGAAGATCCAGTTGGAAAACACCACTGACGCCTACCATTTTCCCGTTGTTCACAAGAGCTTCATGCAATCTCTCGACGGTGAGGCAACGCAGCAGTTCTCCTTCCTCGAAGACGATGACGGCTGGGTCGAAGACCTTGGCAACGGCCACTCCGTCATGGTGATGATGCCCGAGTTGAACGACCTCGACGACAACCTCGATGCCCCGATCCCCGAACGCTTCCAGGCGCTGGCGGAAACCCTGCGCGCCGACTACGACGAAGATCAGGTCCGCCGCATCGTGCGCGCCGTCGGCGGCTGCGGCTTCAACCTCAACCTGTTCCCGAACGCCGCCTGCTCGCTGTCGTTCTTCCGCATCCTGCGCCCTGTCTCGGTGAACGAGACCGAGATCCGCCACATTGCCCTTGGCATGGACGGCGGCCCGGAGGCGGCAAACCAGATGCGCATGCGTCTTCATGAGCATTTTCAAGGGCCTATGGGCTTCGGCTCTCCCGATGATGCTGAGGTCTGGGAACGTGTGCAACGCGGCTCTGCCGGCGGCGGCGACCTGGATGTGATGGTCAACCGTGGCAAGGGCCTGGAAGAAACCTCCGAAAATGGCCTGCCCAAGGGCGACATCAGTGCCGAAACCGGCATGCGTGCCGCCTACGCCAAGTGGCAGGAGATGATGGCGTGAAAGACATGACACCCGAGACAGAAATCACACTGGATGACGCGATCAAGTTCCTCTGGAGCGAGGCCGACATCCTGGATCGCAACGATTTTGATGCCTGGTTGCCGCTTTGGCATGGCGGACATTACATCATCCCCATCGGCGATGAAGTGACGGATTTCGCCAACAATCTCAACATCGTCTACGATGATGCGCAGATGCGAAAGGCCCGCGCCGCGCGCCTGTCGGGGGGCTTTTCGATCTCTGCCGCGCCGCCGGCGCGCACTGTGCGCACGCTGTCCCGCTTCGTCTTTACCGAAGAGGCACCCGGCGCCGTCACCATCCGTTCCGCCCTGCATGTGATCGAGGACAAGTTCGGCCGCCAGCGCATGTTTGCCGCCAATGTCGAACACAAGCTGATCGCGACCGAAAACGGTATCCGCATCACCCAGAAGGTCGTGCGGCTGCTGAACTCCGACGGAATGCTGACCTCGATCAGCTACCTTTTCTGAAATGGGGGCTCCCTTGCCAGACGTCATCCAGACCGCCGTTGTCACCGGGGCCGCCAGCGGTGTCGGTGCCCGTATCGCCCGCGCGCTGCACGCCGCGGGGTTCCGGGTTGTCATCTCAGATATCGATTCCGAGGGCGCATCGGCACTGGCGACGGACCTCGACCTGGCCGGTGAAACCGCCGTCACCGCGACGCTGGATGTGTCCAAACCCGAGCATTTTCAAGAAGTTCTGGACAAGGTCATCGACCGATGGGGATCGTGCGAAGTGCTGGTGAACAACGCCGCACTGACCAAGGCGCAACCCGTGCTCGACATCGCACCTGAGGATTTCAACAGGATCCTGACGGTCAACGCGGGCGGCACCTTTGCGGGCAGCCAGATCTTCGGGCGGCACTTCAAGGACCGCGGCTATGGCCGCATCATCAACATGGCCAGCCTGGCCGGACAGAACGGCGGCACCACCACGGGCGCGCATTACGCCGCCTCCAAGGGCGCGATCATGACATTGACCAAGGTGTTTGCCCGCGACCTCGCCCCCTTTGGCATCACCTGTAACGCCATCGCGCCCGGTCCGCTGGACAGCCCGATGGTGCATGACCTGGTCCCGGCGGACAAGATGCCGGGAATGCTGGCCAATATCCCCGCCGGGCAGTTGGGCGACCCGGCCTTTGTCGCCAACCTCGTGGCCCTGCTTGCCGGTCCCGCGGCCAGTTTCGTCACCGGCGCCTGCTGGGACGTCAACGGCGGCCTGTTCATGCGCTGAGGCGGAAAGAAGACCTATGACCACCGAGACCCTGACACTGATGATCGCGGAACGCCTTGACGACAAAGGCGATATCATGCGGCTGACCCTGACGGACCCGACAGGCGCGCCCCTTCCCCCCGTCACGGCGGGGGCGCATATCGACGTGCTGGTCGCCACCGACAGCGATACGATGTGGCGACAGTATTCCCTGGCGGGCGATCCCGCGGATCGCAGCAACTGGACGCTGGGCATCCTGAAGGAACCCGCCAGCCGCGGCGGCTCGGTCGCGCTGCACGATATCGCCCGCAAGGGGGCCGAGCTGCGCATCACCGGGCCGCGCAACCACTTCGGCCTGGTCGAGGCAGACAAGACCTACCTCTACGGCGGGGGCGTCGGCGTTACTCCGATGCTTGCAATGGCGTATGAGTTGCACGCCAGGGGTGCCGCATTCGAACTGCACTACTGCACCCGCAGCGCCGATCGTGCCGCCTTTGACGACCTCCTCCGAGCCGCACCCTTTGCCGAGTCTGTCCACCAGCATCACGACGACGCAGAGAGCAAGTTCAACACCGACGCGCTGCCCGACCCCGCCGACGACACCCATCTGTATATCTGCGGCCCCGAAGGGTTCATGTCCTGGCTGATCGGCGCGGCCGAGGCCCGGGGCCATGCCTCGGCCCACATACATCGCGAATATTTCTCGGCAGACGTGGACGTCACGGGCGACACCTTCGAAGTCGAGGCCCGCGCCTCTGGCATCACCGTCACCGTAGGCGAGGGCGAATCCATCGTCACAGCCCTTGCACGAAGCGGCATCTCGGTAGAAGTGAAGTGTGAGGAAGGCATTTGCGGCACCTGCCTGACCGATGTTCTTGAGGGAGAGCCGGACCACCGCGATCATTTCCTCACCGATGAAGAAAAGGCGGACAACAGCGAGATGTGCCTGTGCTGCTCGCGCGCGAACTCTGCGCGACTGGTGCTGGATATCTGAGGAATGATCATGACCGACAGCCCACCCCCACCCGAGCACAAAAAACCGACCGAGGCGGAGGTTCAGACCTTTCGCGAAGGTATGGCCCGCCTCGGCGCCGCCATCACCATCCTGACAACCGATGGCCCTGCGGGCAAACATGGCATGACGGCCTCGGCCGTGTGCTCGGTGACGGACAGCCCGCCGACCCTGCTGGTGTGCATCAACAAATCGAACCGCAGCCATGACATCATCGAAAAGAACGGCGTGATTGCCGTGAACGTCCTGGGCGGGCGGCATCGTGAGCTTTCGGCCGCCTTTGCCAGCAAGAAGAGCGAGGAGGCACGTTTCGCCGGTGGCGTCTGGCGCACGATGGCCACCGGCAGCCCTTTGCTGACGGATGCGCCTGTCGCCTTCGATTGCAAGATCACGGACAGCAACACCGTTGGGTCCCACACCGTCTTCTTTTGCGAGGTGCAGGCGATGGAACTGGCGAAAGGTCAGGCGGAAACCCTGATTTGGTTCGGTCGTGACTTTCACCACCTGACGGCGATCTGACCCATGATCCCGGCGCGCTCAATACTCTCCCAAACGGTGAAAAACGCGCTCCATCAGGGTGTTGAGGGTGCGCTGTTCTTCTGCATCCAGATCCTGAAACGCCCCGGCAAACACCAGATCGGCAATCGCGCGGGCCTCGCGGCGGCGCGCGTCGCCCAGCGGCGTCAGGGTCACCTCGGTTACGCGGGCATCGGTCGGTCGGGCGCGCGTTGTCACCAGACCATCGGCCACCATCCGCTGGATGATCTTGGTGGCCGTGTTCAACTTGATGATGCAGACCTCCGCGATCTCGGACACGCTCATGTGCTCGTCCTCGAACAGGGACATCAGCACACGCCAGCGCGGCACGTCCAGACCGATCGCCTTCAGCCGCTTTTCCATCGTCATGAAGTAGCGTGCCGAGGTGCGGGTCAGCCAATAGAACGGCCAGTCCTGCTTGCGGAATCGGCCCTCGCTCGCATCGGTATCCTGCGCATCTTTCTTGTCGATCGGATCGCTCATGCTGCCTCTTTTCTCGCCCCTACCACCCGCGCACCGTGCATCGTGACACCAAAATGATGAAGGTCGCTGACTTTCGCCAGAAAAAACCAAGAATAGTCACGTGAACATTACGATGATTTTCAGAACAACAGCAACTCAACAGGGAAACCAAAGATGCTCTTCAAGAAGCTGACAATGACGACGACTGCGGCGCTGGCGCTGTCCACCGCGGCTGCGATGGCCGACACCACGCTGACGGTGGCCAACTGGCTGCCCCCCTCGCACCCCCTCGTTTCCGAGGTGATCGTGCCAATGACCGAAGCGATCGCCGAGGCGACCGGCGGATCGGTCACCACCAACATCCTGCCCGCCCCCCTGGGGCCGCCACCTGCGCATTTCGACTTTGCCGTCAATGGTGTGGCCGACATCACCTTCGGCGTGCAGAACTATTCGCCGGGCCGCTTCAAGACGACCAGCGTGGCTGAAATGCCCTTTCTCGGCAACAGCGCGACCGCAATGTCCGTCGCTTACTGGCGCACCTTCGAGGCGATGCTGAAACAGGCCGGTGAATACGATCAGGTCAAGGTTCTGGGCGTTTTCACCCATGGTCCGGGCGAGATCTTCATCAAGGAGGGCGACGCCTCAAGCACCGACGTCCTCAAGGGCACCAAGATGCGCGTCGGCGGTGGTCTGATCAACGAAGTCACTACCCAGCTGGGCGCCGTACCCGTAGAAGGCCCCTCCTCCAAGGCGTACGAACTGCTTAGCCAGGGCGTGGCCGACGGGATCTTCTTTCCCTACGAATCCGTCAACTCCTTCGGCCTGATCCCGCAACTGACCAAGGGGATCGACGTGCCCGGCGGCCTCTACAACACGTCGTTCTTCGTCGTGATGAACAAGGCCAAATGGGACAGCCTGACCAGCGAAGAGCAGGCCGAGATCGACAGCGTCACCGGTGAATCGCTGGCCCGGCTTGCCGGCCAGATGTGGGACAGCGCCGACGCCAAGGGCAAGGCGGCGATGGACGGCAAGATCGAAATCACCACGGCGACCGACGACCAGATGGTTGCCTGGACAGATGCGCTCGCCCCCGTGATCAAGGAAAAGATGGATGAAATCGCGTCGACCGGTGTCGACGCCGAAGCAGCCATGAAGATGATGGAAGACGAAATCGCCAAGGTCGAGGCCGAATGAGCCCCAATCCTGCCGAACATTTCGCAGCGGGTCCGGAGGCAGCAATGTCTCCGGCTCCCGGCAAACGGACCAGCGCGTTCAGCATCTGGCCCCGGCGCATTCTGGCCTGGGTATGCGGTGCGATCCTGCTGGTGCTGATGACACTGACCGTCGTCGACGTGATCGGTCGCTACATCTTCAACGCTCCGCTGATCGGGTCCACCGAATTGACCGAGGTGCTGCTGGTGTCGGTGATCTTCATCGGTCTGCCCGCCGTCTGCATGGACGATGAACATGTCACCGTCGATCTGGTGACCTCGCAGATGCCCGCGTGGGTTCATCCCTTCCGAAAAGCACTGCTGGCGCTGATCTCCGCCACGATCTTTGGCGTCATCTCCTGGCGGCTCTGGATCTACGGCAGCCAGATCGCGGGCTATCACGGCGTCACCAATTCGCTGCGGATTCCCGTCGGGCCTTTCGCATGGCTCTGCTCGGTCTGTGCCGCCGTGGCCGTCGTCATCACGCTCTACGTCGCCGCCCGTGATCTGCGCCGTGCTCTCAGGGCCTGACCCTGCGCGGCGCTGATCCCCTCAAGCCCTGAACATCGAGACGTTTTCCCCCATGGAACTTCTAGCCAACTGGCCCGTCGGCATGGCCGCCCTGTTTGTCCTGCTGCTCGTGGGCCTGCCGATTTCCATAGCCCTGACGCTGATCGGCCTGCTCGGCACGGTCTCGATCATAGGGTGGAGCCCGGCCCTGTCGCTGCTGGGCACGACCTTCTTCGACCAGGGCAAGAACTACTCCCTGTCGGTGCTGCCGCTGTTCCTGCTGATGGGCAACTTCGTGGTGCAATCTGGCATCGCAAGAGAGCTGTACGAGGCCGCCCATGCCTGGTTGCGCCATCGCAAGGGCGGTCTGGCCCTGGCCACCGTCATCGCCTGCGGCGGCTTTTCCTCGGTCTGCGGCTCTTCCATGGCGACGGCGGCGACGATGGCACGGATCTCGCTGCCCTCTATGCGCCGCTATGGCTATCCAGATGATCTGTCGACCGCCTCGATCGCGGCTGGCGGCACGTTGGGCATCCTGATCCCGCCATCGGTGATCCTTGTCTTCTATGGCATCATGACCCAGCAGGACATCGGCAAACTGTTCCTGGCGGGGATCGTGCCCGGCCTGCTGGGCATCCTCGGCTATACGACCGCCGTCTGGATCTCCGTGCGGTTTCGCGGCATCGACCTTGCAACCGAACCCAAGCTGCCCCTGCGCGACCGCCTGCGCGCCCTCAAGGGGACCCTGGGCGCAATCATTTTGTTCATCTTCGTCATGGGCGGCATCTACCTTGGCGTGTTCACCCCGACCGAAAGCGCCGGGATGGGCGCTGCGGGGGCCCTGCTCTTGACGATCCTGTCAGGCAAATTCTCGGTCTCATCGGCCTTCGTGACGCTGTTCGACGCGGCGAAAACAACGGCGATGATGTTTTTCATCCTGTTTGGCGCACTGACCTTTACCAACTATGTCAACTTCAGCGGCATGACCGCCGACATGCAGGCCTTTGTCACCTTTTTCGGAGACGGGCCGACCTCCGTGATCCTGACCATCCTGGTGATTTACCTGGTTCTCGGCTGCGTCCTCGAGGGGCTTTCGATGATCATGCTGACAGTTCCGATCTTCTATCCGGTTGTCGCGGCGCAGGGGTTCGACCTGATCTGGTTTGGCGTCTTCGTCGTGGTGATCACCGAAATATCCTACATCACTCCGCCGGTTGGCATGAACGCCTTCGTATTGCGCTCAGTGGTCAAGGACGTCCAGTTGAGCACGATATTTCGGGGTCTCGTCCCCTTCGTACTGATGGATATCGTGCGGATCGTCTTGTTGATCCTGGTGCCTGGACTGGTTCTGTTCCTGCCCAACAGCATGTAGCGGGCGCTCTGCCTCTTGACCGTGCTTTGCCCATGAAATATGTGCTCTCAGCAAGAGCGGGTATGGTGTAATGGTAGCGCCCTAGCCTTCCAAGCTAGTCGTGCGGGTTCGATTCCCGCTACCCGCTCCAGGATTTCCCTCCTGACACAGTCTGACGGCACGGATCACGACGTTGGCAAAAGCCGACACTCTGGCTCCGTGCCGAATTTCCCCGGCTCACCCTAGACAGTCCCCTCCTAAAAGCGCTCGTGCTGAAACCCGCCGCTGCGCAGGTGCAACGCGCTGGCATCAGTTCGGAAACAGACGAAAATCGCCCGCGACAGCCTATGCTGCGCGGGCGATGTGCTTTGTCGTCAACTCAGATGCCGTCAGTCGCAACCACCGCAATGGTCGCCGTCAGCGATAGTCCGGGTATTGCGGCGGCGGGGGGGGCGGCGGCGGCGGAGGAGTCGGTGCAGGCTTGCGCGCAGCACCCGCAGCAACCCCGGCACCGACGCCTTGCATCAGCGCCGCGATCAGCCCAGTCATCGACGCGGCAGCGGGGGGAGGCGCCGCCGTGGTATGCGCCATCGGGACGGGACGCGTGCGCGCGCTCAGTGCCAGAAAGATCAGGCCAAGCCCGAAATAGGCACAGCCGATCACCAAGGCGGCAAACAGCGCGTCATGCGTCTGCGCCAGGTAGATCCAGGCGGCCACCGTCAGGAAACCCAGACCGATGGACATCAGGATCAACGCCCCGAGGGAATATCCCGCCCGGCGCACCATCCGCGAAATGGAGTATCTGAGAGATCCGAACATTCAGCCCTCAGCGCCGCGCCATCAGCAGGCCGATCAAAAAGCCGACGCCGCTGGCGATGGCAACCGAGGCTGCGGGATTTTCACGAACACGGTCTTCTGCGGTCGCGTAGGCCTGGCGCGCCTGCGCATCGGCATAGGCAAGACCCGCCTCTGCTTCACCGCGCACCTGCTCCGCCTTGGCGCGGGCAGCACCGCTCAGATGCGCACCCTGCGCCTTGCCGTATTCGGTCAGTGCACGGGTCAGTTCGGCGACGTCTTTCTGCACGGCCTCGAGTTGCGCCTGGATCACAGCGGTATCGGGGCTGTCTTTTTTCGCGTCCGAAGTGGTCGTGGGTTTCGCGCCAGTGGCTGTTGTCGGTTGTGCCATCGTGTCATCCTCCTTGGAGACATTTGAATTCACGGATCAACGCTTTGCCTGACGCATTGTTCCATTTTAGCGCCTCATATGCACGCCTTTCCTGCGGCGTTGGCCGGTGTGGTGCCGTCGTCAGCAGGGCACCAGGCGTGGCCCGTCTGCGATGTGGGCGTTAACGGCCCTGCCGCCGCTGCACATGTCGCTCCTCTTCGCAGGCCGTATCTGGGGGCAGATGTCGGAATTCGGCAGGGACGGCAAATTCTTACCGGATGCGGCAACGAACAGCCCCGCCGTCGCCTCGCTGGCAATGTCATGGGGATGTGACCGTAACATGGCGCTCCGCAGCCGCTATCTTGTCCAGGATTTGCGCGCAATATCGATCCGGGCCTCCAGCATCGACATGTCACGCAGAATGTCCCGGCGGCGTGTCCGGTCGCCCTCTCCCCGCAACTCTTCGCGCAGGCGGCGCAGCTCACGTGACAGACTGACGAATTCGGGCACGCCCCCTGCCTCGTGTACAAGACGGTTCAACAGGGCGTTTTCCGGGTCATCCTGCGTCGTCAGCGGCTTGCCCGCCCCGGGCAGATCATCGAATGCTCCGCGCGCCTCGGCTTCGGCGATCCGGGCATTGATCAGGTCAATCAGCGGGTGATCCATTCAGCGTCTCCTCGGAGCACCGCCCCTCATGGCATGTGGGCGAGTTTGGCAAAATACGTCCGCGCGTCAATGCGCAAACATCTGCACGCCCCAGAACGCAAAATCCCCGCCCGGCTGCCCGGGCGGGGATGATCGGCGTGCGCAATTAGCCACGTGCCCTTACTTGGCGGTGATGTGACCGTCGGTGTAAGGCGTATAGGGCGAATTTTCCGCCAGGTATTCTGCCGTCACATCGGCCAGATCGGGGCCGTAGTCATAGGCATTGGGCGAATCCTTGAACATCGCGTACCCGTCGCCGCCATTGCGAACGTAGTTGTTCGTCACGGCAAGATAGGTTGCCTCGGGGTCGATCGGTGCCCAGCCTTCGCCATCCACGACCATGACATCGCTGATGCGGGTGCCAGCATCGGCTGCCTTGTCAAAGGTGAACTTCAGGCCGGCCACCTGCGGGAAACGTCCTGCCCCCTCTTCCAGCTGGCTGACGCCGTTTTCCAGCGCCGCGACCAGGTTGGCCCCCGTCGTCTCGAATGTGGCCAGCGTGTTCTGGAACGGCAGCACCGTCAGGACCTCGCCCATCGTCACCTCGCCCGCGTCGATACTGGCGCGCAGACCACCGCCATTGGTGATCGCGACCGTCACGCCCTGATCGGCCACGCGGGCCAACATCGCGTCGGCAACCAGGTTGCCCATCTGGCATTCACCGGCCCGGCACGAATCCTTGGCACCATCGATGGCCTCGGCCGTTTCGGCCACGACCTTGGTGCGGATCTCTTCCAGCGGCTTGGCAGCCTCTGCAATCCGCTCCACCGTCGGGCCGTCTTCGGCGACTGTCCCATCCAGGGAAATCGGCGCGCCGACCGCCTTGATGACATGGCCGTCGTCGTCGAAGGTCACGTTCAGCTCACCCAGGAACTTGCCATAGGCATAGGCCGAAACGATCGCCGTATCGCCCACCATCGTGGGATAGGGGCCTTCGGCACCATCCATGTCGCCCAGCAGGGTGTTGGTATGACCCCCAACGATCACGTCAACGCCCACCGTGTTGGCGGCGACATCCTGGTCGACCTTGTAACCCGAATGGCTAAGCACGACGATCTTGTTGACGCCTTCGGCACCCAGCTTGTCGACCTCGGTCTGAACCGCCTCGGAGGGATCGGTGAACGTTACGTTGGCACCGGGGCTGGACAGCTCGTCCGTGTCCTGGGGCGTCAGACCGATCAGACCGATCTTTTCGCCACCGACCTCGATCACCGTCGATTTCATCAGGCTGTCGGCCAGCAAGGGCTCGGCGCTGACATCGGCGTTCGACATCAGGACAGGGAAATCGACCGCATCCATGAAGCCACGCAGAACCTCCGGGCCATCGTCGAATTCGTGGTTGCCCACGGTCATCGCATCATAGCCCATCTTGTTCATCATTTCGGCGGCCAGTTTGCCCTTGTAGTAGGTATAGAACAGCGTGCCCTGGAACTGGTCCCCACCGTCGACAAGGATCGAGTTGCCGGCGGTCTTGCGCTCTTCTGCGATCTGGGTCACCAGGCGGGCCGAGCCGCCAAAGCATTTGCCCTCGGCATTGTCTTCGGCGCCGCAGCTCGAATCATACTTGCTCACCGGCTCGAACCGGGCATGAAAGTCGTTCGTGTGCAGGATGGTAAGGTCGTAATCGGCCATTGCGGAACCGGCACTCAGGGCCAGCACGGCGGCGCTTGTCAGCAGGCGGACATGCATCGCGGAATCCTCTCTGTTCGTTTCTTTGTTGTGTCGGGAATGCTGCCCCGTCACGTCCCCCCATGTCAAAGCCGATCTCTACGTCACCCTGATGACAATGCGGGCGAAAGTGCGTCGCCGCCCAACCCGTCATCTTTTTGTTACACTCCGACGGTGCTGCGCATCCCCGTTGCACAGCCGACACCCCAAGCCATCGCGTGCCCGGCAGTTTGCCCTGTCGGCATCCTGCAATAGCTTGACCGCTGCATCAGAAACGGGCATCCGGAGGATACCATGATCTACAAGATTTTCACCACCGAGCAGTGGCAGCAGCTGGAGGCCGAGGGCACCACCCAAGGCGCCCCGATCGACCTGTCCGACGGCTTCATCCACTTTTCTACCGCCGATCAGGTGGCCGAAACCGCGTCAAAGCACTTTGCCGAGCAGGACGCCCTGATCCTTGCCGCCGTGGACCCTGCCCCGCTTGGCGACGCCCTGAGATGGGAGGAAAGCCGCGGTGGCGCGTTGTTTCCCCACCTCTATGCGCCGCTCAGGCACGAGGACGTGGTAAATCACTGGCCCTTGGCACTCTCGGGCGGGCGGCACTTGTTTCCCGATGGCATTCTGTGACCGGACCGTCTGACGCGGCACGCCCCGGCCCTGTGTCTCGGGGCCCTGGCCCTCACGGATTCGTTGCTCGGGGCTACGAAGGGCTGGGCCTGCGGCTGTTGCACCGGTTCGATCCGGAACTGGCACATACGATTTCGCTTCATGCGCTGCGCGCCGGCCTCGTGCCCCTGGCGCGCCAGATCACCTCACCCCGGCTCAGAACGTCGATCGCCGGCTTGTCCCTGGCCAATCCCGTCGGACTTGCCGCGGGCTATGACAAGAACGCGATCGCGCTTGCACCACTGTCGCGCGCGGGGTTCGGGTTTCTCGAAGTCGGCGCGGCCACACCTCGGGCACAGCCGGGCAATCCGAAACCCCGCGTCTTTCGACTGCGCCAAGATCGCGCCGTGATCAACCGGTTCGGCTTCAACAACGACGGTATGCACGCCATTGCAGATCGCCTGGCACAGCGTCCTCATGATGCGGTGATCGGCCTCAACCTAGGGGCAAACAAGGACAGCGGCGACCGCGCAAACGATTTCTGCGCCGTTCTCGAAACCTGTGCGCCGTCTCTTGATTTCGCCACGGTCAACGTCTCGTCGCCCAACACGGAAAAGTTGCGCGATCTTCAGGGCAAGGCGGCCCTGTCGGCCCTCCTCACGGGCGTGCTCGCAACGCGCGATGCGATGGCCCGCCCCATACCGATCTTTCTGAAAATTGCGCCTGACCTCGACGATGCGGGCCTTGCCGACGTGGCCGAGGTCGCGCTGGCGCATGGTCTCGACGCCATAATCGCGACCAACACCACTCTGGATCGCACCGGCCTGACCAGCGCCCATCGTGCCGAGGCCGGGGGCCTTTCCGGCGCACCGCTGTTCGAAAAATCCACCCGCGTGCTGGCGCGCCTCTCTGCGCTGACCGATGGGCAGATCCCCCTGATCGGCGTCGGCGGAATCGCCACGCCTGAACAGGCCTACGACAAGATCCGCGCAGGCGCCTCTGCGGTGCAGCTCTATTCGTCGCTCGTCTATGGCGGTCTGTCGCTGGCAGCTGACGTCGCCCATGGCCTTGACGCCCTGCTGGCCCGCGACGGGTTTGCCAACGTGGCCGATGCCGTCGGTACACAAAGGGAGACCTGGCTGTGATCACGCTCTGGCATAATCCGCGCTGCTCCAAGTCCCGCGCCGCCCTCGCCCTGGTCGAGGCGAGCGGCACCGCCTTTTCGCTTCGTCTCTACCTCGACGACGCCCCTTCACGTGATGAACTGACTGCGCTGCAAGCCAAGCTCGCCCTGCCCGTCATCGACATGATGCGCACGAACGAGGCAGTGTTCCGCGAACTCGGCCTCAGCAAGACCGACGATGACGCGACGCTACTGGCCGCCATGGTCGCGCACCCGAAACTTATCGAACGCCCGGTGCTGATCGCCAGCAACCGCGCCGTCATCGCCCGTCCGCCCGAAAAGGTGCACGACCTCCTCTGATCAGCCCGCCCGCACCTGCGCCTCCAGCGCCGGATAGCGCAGGCCAAGGGTGACGCCCCGCGCCACAAAGCTGATCAGATAGCTTGCCCATAGACCGTGGTTGCCAAAGGCGGGCACCAGCACGGCAACGCTGGCAACATAGACGACCAGACTGATCGCCATCATGTTGCGCATGTCGCCTGCCCGCGTCGCACCGATGAATACGCCATCCAGCATCCAGGCCCAGACGCCGAACACCGGCGCCGCGATGATCCACGGCAGGAACCGCCGCGCGCCGATCCGCACATCCGGGGCGCTGGTCATCAGGTCGATGATCATCCCGCCGAAGATCCAGAAGGCCAGCGACATCACGACACAGATCACCAGCCCCCAACCGCCGCTCAGCACGACCGAGCGGCGCAGACTGTCGCGTTCGCCACGCCCCATGCTCTGCCCGACCAGCGCCTCGGCGGCAAAGGCAAAGCCGTCCAGCGCAAACGCGGTAAACAGCAGGAATTGCATCAGCACCTGGTTCGCCGCCAGTTGCACATCCCCGAAATTCGACCCCAGGAACATGAACGACACCACGATCCCCTGCAACATCAACGAGCGCAACAGGATATCGCGGTTCACCAGCGCCATCCGCGTCAGCCGGGTTCGGTCGAACACCCGTGCCCAATCCCGCCAGGCCGGCACGGCAAACGCCCCACGGCATAACCAGAACCCCAGGCCCAGCCCGGCCCATTCGGAAATGAGCGTCGCCAGGGCGACGCCCTCGACGCCCCACTCCAGCTGCAATACGAACAGCAGGTCCAGGCCGATATTCACGCCATTCATCGCCAGTTGAACCGCCAGAACGGCACCTGTCCGCTCCTGCGCGATCAGCCAGCCGGTCAGGCCATACAGCGCAATGGCGGCAGGGGCCGAAAATATCCGGATGCCCATGTAACTGCGCGCCAACGCCTCCACCTCGGCCGAAGCGGGGCTGGCCCGAAATGCGATCCAGAACAGCGGCACCTGGGCCACGATGATCACCAGGCCCGCGCCCAGTCCGATCATCAGCGCGCGCGTCAGCAGTGCGGCGACCTCAGGTGTGTCGCCGGCACCGGCGGCATTCGCGGTCAGGCCGGTGGTGCCCATTCGCAGAAAACCGAAGACCCAGTAGAATGTTGCCAGGATCACGGCACCGATGCCGACCGCACCGATCGGCGCCGCCTCGCCCAGTTGCCCGATCACGCCGGTATCGACCGCCCCAAGGATCGGCACCGTCGCATTGGCCAGCACGATCGGGATCGCAATACGCAGCACCCGCGCATGTGTCAGCGGCGTGCGTGCCTCGACCGCTTGACCAAGGCTCACTCGCTCGCCTCGCCATTCCCCGGCATGCGGAAATGCCCAGTGGCCTGCGCGATCGGGCGCGCCACGTTGTCCTGCCACGCCTCGACCCGCACACTGGCATAGCGCCGACCCGACCGGGTCACCTCGGCGCGCGCATAGGCGTCGCGCGGCAGCCCGGACCGCAGGTAATCGACCGTCAGTCCGATGGTCTTGGGCAAACGCGGCAAGTGCCCCTCCCGGACCTGCGCCGGATCCAGCACGCCGCGCTCAAGGTCGCGCCACAACATCGCCCAGCTCAGCCCGATCACCGCCGTCACCTCCAGAAAGGCCGCCGTGGCGCCCCCATGCAGCGCCGGCAATTCGGGGTTGCCGATCAGCATGTCGTCGTAGGGCAGGATAGAAGTCAGCTCATCCCCGCGCCGGTCGAACCGTATGCCCAGGAAACGGATATAGGGCACCCCCCCGACCAGGGCTTCCAGCGCGGCATCCCTGCGCTGCTTGATCACCTGAACAGGTTCCGGGCGGCTCCGCTTCATGATGCGTCCTCGATCATACTGAAGGTAAAGGCCCCCGTCGCCGTCGCGACCGGGTTGTCGCGATCGTCGTCCAGCGCGACCGCCCGCACGAAGGCCACGCTGCGTGTCACGTGATAGCAATTTGCCTCGGCGCGGATCGCCTGGCCGGGAACCGCCGGACGCATATAGTCGATTCGCAGATCCAGCGTCGCCGTGGGCGCCCCCGACAACGGGTGACTGGCCACCGCCGCGCCACAGGTCGTGTCCAGCAACGCCGACACCGCCCCACCGGCCATGACGCCGGTTTCCGGGTCACCGATCAGCTTGGTGTCATAGGGCATGGTGAAAACCGCCCGCCCCGGTGTCAGCTCCGCGACCTCCATTCCCAGGGCCTGCGCATGTGGCAACGCCAGCATGAATTGACGGGCGATTTCCAGCGGGTCTGTTTCTGTCATGATCACTTTCCTTGTCTCCGCATAGAATAACGGATCCGGGGGCGCTGCAAGCCACGACCAGCTCACGCCTCCTCAGGATGGTTGCCCTTCCGCGCCACAATGCGTACCGTTCAACTCCAGTCCCCTAAGTCAGCGGCAGCGATGTCCGAGAAAAAGCTCAGCTTCAAGGAAATGTGCGAAAAGTTCGAGGTCACCCCCCGGACCCTTCGCTACTACGAATATATCGAGCTGCTTCAGCCCGAACGTGACGGGCGTGCACGCTGGTATGGCCCGCGCGAAGTCGCCCGCATGACGCTGATCATGCGCGGTCGCCGCTTCGGCTTCTCGCTTGAGGAAATGCGCCAGTGGCTGGAAATGCGTGAACAGGCCGGCTCCGAGGCTCAGCTCAAGATATGGGTCGAGATGGCAGACCGCCAGATGGCCGAGCTGACCGAACAGCGCCGCCAGATCGACGAGGCGATGGACGAATTGCGCCAGTTGCGCGAAACCGCCGCCAGCGAACTCAGCCAGAGCTGATCCGCCAGGACCACCGCCCTCTTGCGCCACCGTGAACAGGTCGGCTTACGTGGCGTGTCGCGCCTACAGGCGTAATCACGCCGTCAGGCGCAGATATTGCACCTCCTGATTGTACCGGCCACCAATCTTTGAAATTGTGCCCGATACCGTCGCGTCACCGGGCGGCACGTCGCATGCGCCGGACGAATCGAACCGTGACGGCGGGGGCGCCCCCGCTCCGTTCACCGTGCCTGATGCACGACCATGGAGGTAACGAAATTGCGCCCGCCCCGGCGTCACCGATGCTTATCTTACGTCATCTTTAAAGTGACGTGACGTATCACTTACGTCAACCTGCGGCCCCTTGTATCCATTACTCGTGGCCTGCATTCCTGACCAGTCGATAAAAATTTCACATGGGTATGTTATGCCAGACACAGACGACCTTATGACGATCCGCGCGATGTGCGATGACTATGATGTCACTCCGCGCACGCTGCGGTTCTACGAAGCGAAGGAGTTGCTCTTTCCGATCCGCGAAGGCCAGAAACGCCTGTTCACACGCCGCGATCGTGCACGGCTGAAACTGATCCTGCGGGGCAAACGCTTCGGCTTTTCCCTGGAAGAGATCCGCCAGCTGCTCGACCTCTACGACATGGGCGACCAGCAGCAGACCCAGCTGGCCCGCACCTACGGCGTGGCAAAGGACCGCCTCCGCATGATGGAGGCGCAGCGTGCCGAACTCGACACGGCGATAACGGAATTGAAAGAGCAGATGGATTGGGTGGCCCGCATGATCGGCTCCATGAAGGGGGCGGCAAAGGCGGCTGAGTAAGCCGCAGGGCCCATTTGAAAGACCTCGGGAGGAGGAACGATGCCTAGCTACACCGGACCGGTAGACGACCTGCAATTCGTCATTCACGACGTGCTCAAGATTACCGAGCAGAACGTCCCGGCTTACGAGGAACTGGACCGTGATTTCACGGCCGCCATCCTCGGCGAAGCGGCAAAGATTTCCTCCGAGGTCATCGCCCCCCTCAACACCGTTGGCGACAAGGAAGGCGTCACGCTGGAAAACGGCGTCGTGCGCACCCCGACCGGGTTCAAGGCCGCCTTTGATCAGCTGCGCGACGGCGGCTGGACGGGCCTTGACTGCGATCCCGAATACGGCGGGCAAGGCATGCCCTACATTCTGACGGTGGCGACGGGCGAGATGTTCTCCGCCGCCAACCAGGCCTTCATGATGTACCCTGGCCTGACCCACGGCGCCTACTCCGCGATCCACGCTCACGGCACGGACGCGCAGAAACAGACCTTCCTGCCGAAAATGGTTTCCTGTGAATGGACCGGCACCATGAACCTGACCGAGCCGCAATGCGGCACCGATCTGGGCCTCATGCGCACCAAGGCCGAACCGCAGGAGGACGGCAGCTACCTGATCACCGGGCAAAAGATCTTCATCTCTGCCGGCGATCACGACATAGCCGACAATGTCATCCACCTCGTGCTGGCCAAGATCCCCGGCGGCCCCGAGGGCATCAAGGGCGTGTCCCTGTTCATCGTGCCGAAACTCATGGTGAACGAGGACGGCTCGCTCGGCGATCGCAACTCTCTCTCGGTCGGCAAGATCGAAGAAAAGATGGGTATCCACGGCAATGCCACCTGCGTGATGAACTACGATGGTGCGACCGGTTACCTGCTGGGCGAAGCGCACAAGGGCATGCGCGCCATGTTCACCATGATGAACGAAGCCCGCCTTGGCGTTGGTATGCAAGGCCTGTCCCAGGCCGTCGCCGCCTACCAGAACGCCGTGATCTACGCCAATGACCGCCTGCAGGGGCGCGACGTGACGGGCGCGAAAAACCCCGACGGCCCAGCGGACCCGATCATCGTGCACCCTGACGTGCGCCGCATGCTGATGGATCAGAAAAGCTTCATCGAGGGCGCCCGCGCCTTCGGTCTGTGGGGCGGCACCCTGATAGACAAGGCCCGCTCCATGGGCGACGAAGACGCCGAAGGCCTCGTCTCCCTGTTGACCCCGGTTCTGAAAGGCTTCCTCACAGACCAGGGCTACGACATGACGGTCCAGGCCCAGCAGGTCTACGGCGGCCATGGCTATATCGAGGAATGGGGCATGTCGCAGTTCACCCGCGACGCCCGCATCGCGATGATCTACGAGGGCGCGAATGGCGTGCAGGCGCTGGACCTGGTGGGACGCAAGCTCTCGGCCAAGGGCGGCAAACCGGCAATGACCCTGTTCGAGATCATCAAGACCTTCTGCAAGGAAAACGCCGAAGACGAAGAGATCGCGAAGGATTTCATCGAACCGCTCAAGGGTGCCTCGAAACAGCTCCAGGAAGCTGCCATGTACTTCATGCAGAGCGGCATGAAAAACCCGAACCACGCACTGGCAGGGTCCTACGATTTCATGCACCTCTTCGGGCATGTCTGCCTCGGCTACATGTGGGCACAGATGGCCATCGCCGCCAAGGCAAAGCTGGACGCCGGGACCGGCGATGCCGCGTTCTACAAAACCAAGATCGCAACGGGTCGCTACTACATGGCGCGTCGCCTGCCGGCGACGGCCATGCATCTGCAGCGCATTCTTTCAGGCGCCGATACCGTCATGGCACTTGACGCAGCCAGCTTCTGACGCCGCGCATTCAGCCTGGAAAGGGGGAGCGCGGAGCGATTTCTCGCCCCCCTCGATAGGATGAATTCGGAGCGGCAAAGGCTAGCGGCAAAGGCTAACGGCGGCAAGCGATGCAGGAAACCGAACAGCCCGCTCGATCACGATGCCTCTGGCAGGGGTATTTTTGGCCAGATGATAAAGAGCCGCTGTGCTTTCAGATTTCGCAAATTGACTTTGAAAGTGGCTCCGCCCCGTCCCGCTTCACCGGATTGGCTACCAGATATATCGAGGACGGGGCGTCACCTGGCACGCCCATCGGCTCCCCAGCCTGTAGCGCCTCACGATGGTGACGCGTGCTGGTTAAAAAAGCGTGACCAGTTCCCTGTCATCTGGCCATAAATACCCCACAGGGGTCCGGGGGTGTGAAACCCCCGGCTCTGACTGATCAACCGGGAGGACACCATGACGATCAAGCTCTACTGCTTCGGGGAAAGCGGCAACGCCTACAAGGCGGCCTTGCCGCTGGAACTGTCGGGCCTGGACTGGCAAGCGGTCAAGGTCGATTTCTTCGGCGGCGAAACACGCAGCCCGGACTATCAGGCCTTGAACATCATGGGCGAGGTCCCTGTGCTCGTGGACGGCGAGACGACCCTGACCCAGTCCGGCGTCATGCAGATGTACATCTCGGAGAAGTGTGGCAAGTTCGGGGGCGCGTCCGCGGCCGAGGCCCGGGATGTCATGCGCTGGGTGTTCTTTGACAATCACAAGATGTCATCCCAGGCAGGCATGCTGCGCTTTCAGATGAATTTCCTGCCCGAAAACAAGCGCAACGCGGATGTCATCGGCTTTATCTCAGCCCGCCTCAAAGCCGCCTTCAAGACGCTCGACGCGGGCCTTTCGGGGCGTGACTGGCTGGTCGGAGATGGGCCGACCAACGCAGATTTCTCGAACTGCGGGTACCTTTTCTACCCCGAGCCCTTCACCTTCGAGCGCGGCGACTGGCCGAATATCGACCGCTGGCTGAGCAACATCGAATCCCTGCCCGGGTGGAAGCATCCCTACGACCTGATGCCCGGCAACCCGTCCGAACGCAGCTGACGAAACGTCGCGGAACCGTCTGTTGCAACGCAACGTCGTGGTGGCTTTCCCCGCGCAGGCTGCCGACATTGAACGAAGACCGGGGGGCGGAGGGGCTCCCCACAGAACCAGGAGGACTTGGGACATCATGACCGAAGCCTATATCTACGATTCAGTCCGATCCCCGCGCGGCAAGGGCCGCAAGGATGGATCGCTTCATGAAGTCACGTCCGTCGCGCTCGGCAAGCAGATGCTGAACGCGATCCGCGAGCGCTCGGATCTCTCCGGGCACGCGGTCGAGGACGTCATCTGGGGCAATGCCACGCAGGCCATGGAACAGGGCGGTTGCCTCGCGCGCACCACTGTGCTGGCGTCTGATCTGGACGAGGCCATTCCGGGCCTGTCGATCAACCGCTTCTGCGCCAGCGGCATGGAGGCCGTGAACCTGGCCGCGAACCAGATCAAGGGCGGCGCAGGCATGGCCTATATCGCGGGTGGCGTGGAATGCATGTCGCGCGTGCCCATGGGCAGCGACGGCGCCGCCGTTGCCGTCGATCCGACCGTGGCGATGGACAGCTACTTCGTGCCCCAGGGCATCTCTGCCGATATCATCGCCACCGAATACGGCTTTTCGCGCGATGACGTGGATGCCTTTGCCGTGGAATCCCAGAACCGGGCCGCAGCGGCGTGGGCCGACAACCGGTTCGCGAAATCCATCATCACCATCCGCGACGTGAACGGCCTGCCCATCCTGGATACCGATGAATACATGCGCCCTGGCACCGACATGCAGGCCCTCGGCGGCCTCAAGGCCAGTTTCAAGGACATGGGCGAGGTCATGCCCGGTTTCGACAAGGTCGCGATGCTGAAGTACCCGCACCTGGCGGCGATCAACCACGTGCATCACGCTGGCAACTCCTCCGGTATCGTTGACGGGTCCGCGGCGATCCTGATCGGGAGCAAGGAATTCGGCGAGGCGCATGGCCTGAAACCGCGTGCCCGCATCCGCGCCACGGCCAAGATCGGCACCGATCCGACGATCATGCTGACCGGCCCCGTGCCCGCCACGCAAAAGATCCTCAAGGATGCAGGCATGACGATCAATGACATCGACCTGTTCGAAGTGAACGAGGCGTTTTCCGCCGTCGTGCTGCGCTTCATGCAGGCCTTCGATGTCGATCATGCCAAGCTGAACGTCAACGGCGGCGCGATCGCCATGGGCCACCCCCTCGGGGCGTCCGGCGCGATCATCATCGGCACCCTGCTGGACGAGATGGAGCGGACCGGCAAGGGCACTGGCCTTGCCACGCTCTGCGTCGCGTCGGGCATGGGCGCGGCCACGATCATCGAGCTGGTGTAAGGGGAGGATCATCACATGACCGATTTCACGATGGAAAAGGGCGCCGATGGCGTCGCAGTGATCACCTGGGACCTGCCCGGCAAGAGCATGAACGTGCTGACGATGGCGGGGGCCAGGGAACTGGACGCCGCCATCACCGATGCGCTGGACGACGATACCGTCAAGGGCATCGTCATCACCTCGGGCAAGGACAGCTTTGCGGCGGGCATGGACCTGAACGTCCTTGCGGGTTTCAAGGAAGAAGGGGCCGAGGGCGTCTTCAACGGTGTCATGTCGCTGCACCACATGCTGCGCAAGATCGAACGCGCCGGCATGGATGCCAAGACCAACAAGGGCGGCAAGCCGATTGCCACCGCCCTGACCGGCACCGCGCTCGGGATCGGGTTGGAACTGCCGCTGTCGACGCATCGGATCTTTGCACCCGACGCGCCCAAGGCCAAGATCGGCTTGCCGGAAATCCAGGTCGGGATCTTTCCCGGCTCGGGTGGCACGACGCGGCTGGTGCGCAAGCTGGGCGTGATGACCGCCTCGCCCTTCCTGCTGCAAGCCAAGCTGAGCGATCCGAAAGCGGCCCAGAAAGCCGGGATCATCGACGAAGTGGTCGACGATCCGCTGGCGGCGGCCAAAGCCTGGGTTCTGAGCGCGACCGACGCCGATATCCTCAAGCCCTGGGATGCCAAGGGTTACAAGGTCCCCGGTGGCGCGCCCTATCACCCGGCGGGTTTCCAGACCTTCGTCGGGGCCAACGCGATGATCATGGCAAATACCTGGGGCGCCTACCCGGCCCCGCGCGCCATGCTGAGCGCGGTCTATGAGGGGCTGATGGTGCCCTTTGATACCGCGCTGAAGATCGAGGCGCGCTGGTTTACGTCGGTGATCATGAACCCGTCCTCCGGCAACATGATCCGGTCGCTGTTCCTGAACAAGGAAGCGCTGGAAAAGGGTGCGAACCGTCCCGAAGCCCCCGATCAGCGCGTCAGAAAGCTCGGCGTGCTGGGCGCGGGCATGATGGGGGCCGGCATTGCGCTGGTCTCGGCCCAGGCCGGTATCGAAGTGGTGCTGATCGACCAGAAGCAGGAGGCCGCCGACAAGGGCCGCGCCTATACCGAGGCCTATCTGGACAAGGGGATCGCCCGCAAGAAGACCACGCCGGAGAAGAAGGCCGAGGTGCTGGGCCGCATCACCGCGACGACCGACTACAACGCCCTCTCGGACGCCGATCTGATCATCGAGGCGGTGTTCGAGGACCCGGGAATCAAGGCCGAGGTCACGAAGGCAGTTGAGGCGGTCATTCCCGAGACCTGCATCTTTGCCTCCAACACCTCGACCCTGCCGATCACGGACCTGGCCAAGGCGTCGTCGCGGCCAGAGCAGTTCATCGGCATCCACTTCTTCTCGCCGGTCGAGAAGATGCTGCTGGTCGAGATCATCAAGGGCAAGGAGACCGGCGATATCGCCGTCGCCAAGGCGCTGGATTACGTGCGCCAGATCCGCAAGACCCCCATCGTCGTCAATGACGAGCGGTTCTTTTATGCCAACCGCTGCATCATTCCCTACCTGAACGAAGGTGCGCGGATGGTCAGTGAAGGTGTGTCGCCCACGCTGGTGGAAAACGCCGCCAGGATGCTGGGGATGCCGGTCGGCCCGCTGCAACTGATCGACGAGACTTCGATCGATCTGGCCGTGAAGATCGCCAAGGCGACCAAGGCCGCCATGGGTGACGCCTACCCTGCCGACGCCAAGGGCACCGACGACCTGATGTTCTGGCTGTTCGACGAGGGGCGTCTGGGGCGCAAGGCAAACGCGGGGTTTTACGACTACGACGAAAAGGGCAAGCGCACCGGGATCTGGTCGGGGCTGGCAGAGAAATATCCCCTTGCCGAAGAGCAACCCGACCTGATCGACGTGCAGCACCGCCTGATGTTCGCGCAGGTGCTGGAGGCCGTGCGCGCGTTGCAGGACGGTGTGCTGGAGGATATCCGCGAAGGCGATGTCGGCGCCATCCTCGGCTGGGGCTTTGCGCCCTGGTCCGGCGGGCCGTTCAGCTGGCTGGACATGATCGGCGCGGCCTATGCGGCCGAGCGCTGTGACGACCTGGCCGAAACCCATGGCAAGCGCTTTGCCTGCCCGGATCTGTTGCGCGAGATGGCCGACAAGAACCAGAGTTTCTACAAGCGATTCGGCCCGGACGCCAAAGCGGCCTGATCTGACGCTCAGGACAGGACTGAAACCGCCCGGTGGAGACGCCGGGCGGTTTTTCATACGATGTCGGAGGGGGCGCTGCCCCCGCCTGCGGCCCCCCGGGGGTATTTCCGGCCAGATGATGGAGAGCCGGATGCGGGGGTGCACGCATGACGGAGAGCCGGTCGCCCCCGGGTCAGCGTGGCGGCAGGCCGAGGGCAGGAGCGAAGATCTCGATCACCTGGGAGACGCGGGCGGAGAGCTCTTCTTCGTCCTGCTCGGGTGTCGGGTGAATCGACATTGCCGCGACCTGGCGAAAGCCGATGATCGCGCCGATCATCAGGCGTGACAGGTCCACCGGCTGCTCTGCCGTGATGGCTCCGTCGCTGCGCAGGCGCTGAAAGCGTTCCATGCTCTGGGCGACCATTGCCGCGACTTCGAGGCGATGAAAGCTCTCTGACAGTTCGGGGTGCTGGTGGGAATCGGCGATCACCAGACGGGTCAGGGTCAATCGCCGCGGCGACAGGATATAGCGCACCATGGAAAACAGCGAGCGGTGCAATTCCTCGCGCGGGTCGTCGCCCGGGCGATAGGCATAGGCCGACAGCGGGGTCATGTGGTCCTGTTCGCCCAGCAGGGCCTCGAACGCCGCACGCTTGTCGGGAAAGATCCGGTAGAGGGTGCGTTTCGACATTCCCGCCTCGGCCGCGATCTTTTCCATCGTGGCGCGCGCGAAACCGTCGCGTCGGAATACCTGCCCCGCCGCATGCACCAGCGCCCTGCGCCGGGCCTCGGGGCTGAGGGCGAGCGGGCGGCCGGTGCGGACCTCGCGCGGGCCGGGTGCGCAGCAGGGTGCGGGGCTGCGCAGGTCGAGCCCTGGCGCGCCGGTGCCGGGGAGAGGGGCCGTGCCGCCGCCCTGACCATTGCCCGCACCAGGGGTATCCTTTTCTGCGTCCGGCCCGGTCATCTGCTGCATCCCTGTTCTTGCATGGCGGCTTGTCGCGCTGCGACGCAGAATAATCTTGACTATAGGAAACGCAAGTGTTTCTTAAGTCACAACACATGCGTTCATCATGCAATGGACGCTGTCACGTTTTTTTCAGGAGCACTTCATGGATCGTGAAACACGCATCCTTGCAATCTGCCTTGGCGCCATTGCCGCGCTCGGGCCCTTCGCGATGGATATGTACCTTGCCGCCATGCCCAAGATGGCCGCCGACCTGGGCGCCGCCGAAGGCGAGATCGAATTGTCGGTCATGGCCTTCTTCATCGGCTTTTGCGGCGGGCAGCTGGTGCTGGGGCCCCTGTCGGACCGCACGGGGCGCAAACCCGTGGTCTATTTCGGGCTTGCCATGTTCTTCCTCTCCTCCATCGGCTGCATCTTTGCCGGGTCGGTACACCAACTGATGCTGTGGCGCCTGATGCAGGGTATCGGCGGCTCCATCGGCATGGTCATCGCCATGTCCTCGGTGCGCGACAAGTTCAGCGGCCACATGGCGGCGCGGATGATGTCGATGGTGGTGATCGTGCTGGGGCTGGCCCCGGTGGTGTCGCCCATCATCGGTGGCACACTGCTGACCTTCGGGCCGTGGCAGTGGATCTTCTATGCCCTCGCCCTTCTGTCGGCGCTGGTGTTTTTCATCGTCTGGCGTTTCATGCCCGAGCCACGCTCGCCCGAGGCCCGCGCCCAGAGCAATCCGCGCCACGCCCTGCGCAACTACGGCCGCCTGCTGGTGAACCGGGAGTTCATTCCCTATGCCGGGGGCATGGCCCTGACACAGGGCGGCTTCTTCGCCTATCTATCCTCGGCCTCGGTGGTGCTGATCGGCTATTATGGCCTGACCCCGCTGGAGTTTTCGGCAGCCTTTGCCGTCAACGCCCTTGGTCTGACGTTGACGGCGCGTTTCGCCCACAAGCTGATCGCCCGCTACGGCGCGGTGGTGCTGGCCCGTCGCGCCATGACCTTTCGCGCCGCGGTCACGGTTCTGATGACGCTGCTGCTGGTGCTGGGCGGGTTGACGCTGCCCGCGTTCCTGGTGCTGTGCTTCTTCTTCGTCGGCAGCCTGGGCCTGGTGATGCCGACCTGTTCGCTGCTGGCGCTGGACCGCCAAGGCAAGCTGGCGGGCACCGCCTCGGCCCTGATGGGGGCCTGCGGATTCGGCTGTGGCGCCCTGGGGGCGCTGGCAGTGGGGCTGCTGACGGATGGCACCGCGATGGCGCTGGTGATCGTGATCACCGCGGCCACCGTCGGGGCGCTGGTGCTGGCGCTGACCACGTTTTCCGACGAAGCCGGCGTTCAGCCCCTGCCCGCCTCGTCCTGAGACAAGCGCGAACAGAGCTTCAACCGGGCCGGGGCGCGACCAGCACTCCGGCCCTTTTGCCGAGACCTGCCCGTTGGAGCCTGCCCTCGCGCACATGGCATCCTGCGTCCGGTGCGTTAACCAGTCGGAAAATGCAGGTTCGCGCACCGCTCGGAAACCGGCAAGATACCGTCAGGATACCGACGTCGTGATTTCGTGCTTGGGGCCTTGTTTACCAGTTGAATCCGCCCGCCGGGGATAGCGAGCCGGGACACCCCGAACCGACGCGGCGCACGGCGCATTAACCCATCTCGCGTCGGAAACTCTCAGAAACCGATCAAGGCGTCCTGTGCCGGGCAATGGCGCTGACCGCCGCCGGATCAGCAGATCGGGCTGGAACCGCGCGGTTGCACCCGGCCGGTCTGTTGGCGGCGGCGGGCAACCAGACCAGCCCATTTGACATCCAGTTCCCACAGGATTTCGGCGATCAGATCGCCAGCGGTCTCTTGGCAGAGGACCGTATAAGGACCAGGCGACCGGGTCGGCGGCGCGAACCTTCGGTTCAGCACGTCGCCCCCCGCCGGGCAGATGCACAATGCGCCGGTGCTTGCGAACACCAGTTCATCTTCATCGAAAGCAAGGACATAGGAGGCCCGTTCACCCGCCATCGGACGGCGTGAGGTGGCACTCAGCCCCCCAAGGGTTTCTGCGCGCAACAGCACCAGCGGATCGCCCAATGCCTTTTCCGCAACGTCGCTTTCGATCAGCACCCCCTGACGGGGCAGCAATGTCAGGTCTTCGCGGTTGCCTATTGCGCCGCCGGGCACATGAAGCGCCATGATCCTGGTGGTCGCATCGTCCCTGCTGTCGTCCAGTGCGATGCAGGTAATGCCCCGCAACGGTTGCAGGCCGTTGTCCAGCGTCAGAACCACACCACCGACGCGCAGTTTCTCGATCTTTTGCCATCCCACGGCCGTCGCCACGCGGGTGCCGGCCAACATGCCGGACATGGCGCTTTCGCGGTCGCGGAACCGGATTTCGTTTTCATACGCGGAGAGCGGCGTCTTCGCGCCGTCCCTGGCCTCGGCCTCACGACGTTGCAGCGCCTTGCGCAAGCTGATGTCAAACATCTTCGTCAGTCCAGTCTGGCGCGCCCACAGGGGTCGCATCGCGGGAAAACCTAGATCACACCCCCCAACAAAGACCGTCTGAACACCCAGCCAGCCGACCGCGGCACAGGGCAGGAAACACCCTGTTAAGCAGTTGATCAGATTTTCGCATTATCAATTGCGCCTGTCGAGGGACAGACACCGGACAGGAGGGTATTGAGAGCAGGTAGCGTCGAATAATCGCGATTACAGGCGAGGAAACGCCTAAACGCGCCAAGCCGGCCATGTCGAACGGATCGCAGAGGGACGGAAAATCGACAAGAACAGGGCTGAACCGCATCACGCGACATCGCTTGTGACGCGGCAAAGCGTCGGTCGACGTCATTTCAGTGCAACTCGGTCAGCGCCCCATTGCGCATCCTTTTGCACATCGAATCGCCTTCAGTCGATACACCGTGCGCTCGCGCTCAAAGCATCGCGCACCCTCAGGCGCTTTCGTGGTCCCCTCATGCACGATGGTCGTCCTGCGACATGCCACAGCAGCCCTGTCCGAAGAGGTCGTATCGCGCAGAATTTCCTTTGGCACCGATCTCTCACCCCCTAGGGTGTGCAACCTGCGCCATACCGAGGTGACCTTTCCAAACAGCTACCCGTCGGCCGACGACATCGCGAACAGCCATGATCCAGCTTCGGCGCTACATCTGGCGGGCCACTTCGCCCCCCCCACCAGGGCCGGCGGCAGCCAGTGCCTGCTTTGCCGGCACCCTGCCCAACCTCAGCGGACGCGCGTTCGCACACGCCAACGCAGCCGCGCCGCCGGGCGCAGCTTGCGGTGCGGATAACCCCATCGCAGCATCACGGCGCCACATACCAGCCCCGACACGCCAATCGTCAAAACCTGTTCCAAGAGCCGTCTCCTTGCAAATTGCACCCGTCACGCCCGACCACACCCCGCGCCCGAGCCACGCCTGCCTCGGCCTGATCTGCCAGAGCGCGCATTAACGCCGAGTAAACGGGACTTGCCTTCTCCGTCTTTGCGCGCGCGATTGCGGCCCCGACAAACCCCGTGCTATTCTTCTGGGCAATCAGAAGGCTGGTAGATGTCCCTGACAGAGCCCCCGCAGAACGATCCGGAAGAGCAGACCTGAATGACAGCCTTGGAGAAGTATCAGCGGTTGGAGGCCGCCGCCCTGTGGCGCGAGGCCCCGGATGCGCAGCGCCGGGACGTCATCGTTTCGATCGGCGAGGCGACGCTGATGATCGCAGACCTTCAGGATCGTCCGCTGACACATTGGTCGATTGCGGCCCTCGCCCGGGCCAATCCCGGCGAGATGCCCGCCCTCTACCACCCGGATGGCGATCCCGGCGAAACCTTGGAACTGGGCGCTGACGAAGCCGAGATGATCGAAGCGCTGGAAAAGCTGCGCAGTACGATCGAACGCCGGCGCCCGCGCAAGGGCCGCCTGCGGCTGTGGATGGTGCTGGTATTTGTCGCGGTGATCGCGGGGTTCGGCTATCTCTGGCTGCCCGGCGCGCTGGAACGTCAGGCCCTTGCCGTGCTGCCCCAGGTCAAGAGGGACGAGATCGGCGCCAAGCTGTTCAGCAAGGTTCAGACGCTGACCGGCGCCCCCTGCGGCGCGGCTGGCGGTGACATTGCCTTGCAACGGCTGGCAGAACGCCTGCGCGGGTCCAACGGAGCCCTGCCGCAACTGTTCGTCGTGCGCAGCGGCGTGCCGGAAACCGCGCATCTGCCCGGCGGTATCGTGCTGCTGAACCGTGCCATGGTCGAGGATTTCGAAGACCCCGAGGTCACCGCCGGTTACATCGTGGCAGAACGCCTGCGCGCTGCTGCCCGCGATCCGATTGCCCGGCTGCTGGACGAGGCGGGCACGGCCGCCGTCCTGCGCCTGCTGACCACGGGCGAGATTTCGGACGACATCCTGCGCGCCCACGCCCGGACATTGATCAACGCCGCCCCGGCAAAGCTGTCAGACGATACACTGATCAGCGGCTTCACCGCGGCAGGGATCCAGACCCGTCCCTATGCTGCGGCGCATGGCCTCGGCGTGCAGAGCACGCGCGCGACCGACATGCTGAAACTGATAGAGGCAGACCCCTTTCCCAACGGGGCCCCGGCCCCCGTCCTGCGCGATTCAGACTGGCTGCGCCTTCAGGGTATCTGCGGCAACTAGCACCGACAAACCACTGTCCTGAAAAGGAAAACGGCCCGCAACCATCGGTGCGGGCCGTCTGTTTCGCCAGGTGTGTCGCCGTGTCACTTGGTGCCGAACATCCGGTCGCCAGCATCCCCCAGGCCCGGGACAATATACCCCATATCGTTCAGGTGACTGTCGAGAGACGCCGTCACGATCGGCACATCCGGATGAGCCTCCTTCATCCGCGCCACACCCTCGGGGGCGGCCAGAAGACACAGGAAACGGATGTTCGTCGCGCCCGCCTTCTTCAGCAGATCAATCGCCGCCACGGATGAATTGCCTGTCGCCAGCATCGGGTCGACGGCGATCACCAGCCGGTCACCCAGGCCGTCGGGCACCTTGAAATAGTATTGCACCGGTTGCAGGGTTTCTTCGTCCCGGTACAGCCCGACAAAGCCGACCCGCGCCGCGGGCACCAACTCCAGGATGCCATCCAGCAGCCCGTTACCCGCCCGCAGGATCGAGATCAGAGCGAGCTTCTTGCCATCCAGCACAGGCGCATCCATCTCCTCCATCGGGGTCTTGATGCGACGTGTGGTCATTTCCATGTTGCGCGTAATCTCATAGGCCAGCAACTGGCTGATTTCACGCAGCAATTGACGAAATTTCGCGGTCGAGGTCTCTTCCTCGCGCATCAGCGTCAGCTTGTGCTGCACCATCGGGTGCGTGACGACGGTCAGGTGTTCGGTCTCGGGGCTATCGCTCATGCCGGGGTCTCCTCAAGGCGCTTGGCCAGTTTCTCTTTGGTGGCTGCATCGCAGAATGCGGCATCCAATGCGGTGCGGGCGATCTCGGCAAAGACCCCCCTGTCCCAGCCGAAGGCCAGGCGCAATGCCTCGTATTCGCGGGTCATCGTCGTGTGAAAGAAGGGCGGGTCGTCGGTCGAAACGGTTACCTTCACGCCACGTTCGCGCAGCATCTGGATCGGGTGGCGGGTGAAATCGGGATACAGCTTTAGCGCCACGTTCGAACCGGGGCAAACCTCCAGAACCACGCCGGACTCCGCCAGTTGGTCGACCAGGGCCAGATCCTCGATCGCGCGCACGCCATGGCCAATGCGGCTGACACCCAGGTCGCTGATCGCGTCGCGGATCGACTGCGGCCCCCCCCATTCGCCCGCGTGTGCCGTCAGGTGCAGCCCGGCTTCGCGTGCCATGTCAAAGGCATAGCTGAAATCCTTGGGCTTGCCCTTGGCCTCATCCCCCGCGATGCCAAATCCGACGATCCAGTCGCCTGCCGTCTCGGCGGCACAAGCCGCGCTGGCGCGGGCCTTTTCGGGGCCGAAGTGGCGAATGCAGGTGATCACGCCACGCAGCACGATGCCCATGTCGCGTTCAGCCGCATCGGCGGCCTCGCGGATCGCATGCAGATATTCCTTCCACGCCCCAACGTCGCTGCCACCACAAAAATCCGGCGACAGGAAGGTCTCGGAATAGATCACGCCCGACTCTGCCGATTGCTCCAGCACGGCGGTGGTCAGGCGCGCATAATCCTCGGGGGTGTTCAGCACCTCGGTCGCGGCTTCGTAAACCCTCAGGAAATCAACGAAATCACTGTAGGCATAGTGCCCTTGCGCGTCGAAAACCTTGCCGAGGTCGATACGTTTTTCCTGCGCTAGGCGCCTGATGAACGCGGGTGGCGCCGCACCTTCGTGGTGCAGGTGCAGCTCCAGCTTTGGCAGGGTGGCCAGGTCAAAACTCAGATCGACATCACGCTCCCTGGCACGCTCCCTGCCGCGCTCCCTGTCCCGGTCTCTCATATCAGGCTCCTTCCCGGCCCCTGCGCCGCCACGCCCAGATGGCGCGCAACGGTGGCCGCAATATCACTAAACTGGCAGAGGCCAAGTGCCCCTGCCCCGAGCCCGGCAATCAGCACCGGCACACGTTCCCGCGTATGATCGTTGCCGAACCAGCTGGGATCATTTCCATGGTCTGCCGTAAGCAGCAACATGTCGCCCTTTTTCAGGCGTCCGATCACCGTGCCGATCCGCGCGTCGAACCATTCCAACGCGCGGGCATATCCCGAAATATCGCGCCGATGTCCATAGAGGCTGTCGAATTCCACGAAATTGGCAAAGGTGAGAGAGCCTTCCTCGGCCTCCTCAACAAGGCGATCCAGCTGGTCCATCAGCGCGGCGTCGTCGCCCTTGACCACATCGTCGATCCCCTGCATCGAGAAGATGTCACCGATCTTGCCGACCCCGTGCACGCTGCCGCCCGCAGCCTGCACCCAATCGCAAAGCGACGGGCTGGGAAGCGCCATCGCATAGTCGCGCCGGTTGGCCGTCCGGGCAAACGACCCTGCATCGCCCACGAAGGGGCGCGTGATGACACGGCCCACCTTCATTGCGTGCAACATGGGGGAAAGATCCCTGGCCAGCTTTTGCAGGCGGTCATTGCCGAAACTGTCCTCGTGCGCCGCAATCTGGAACACGCTGTCGGCCGAGGTATAGCAGATCGGCCAACCGGTTGCGACATGCTCTGCGCCAAGGCGGGCGATGATCTCGGTCCCGCTGGCGTGGACATTGCCCAGGATGCCTTCTGTGCCTGCCAGGCGGCACACTTCGGCCACCAGATCGTCGGGGAACGCTGGCGTTGTCTCTGGAAAATAATGCCAATCCCAGGGCACGGGCACGCCCGCCAGCTCCCAGTGGCCGGTCGGCGTGTCCTTGCCCGGGCTGGTCTCGCTCGCGGCGCCCCACAGCCCGCCTGGCACGCCCCCCAGGGCAGTTTCCCCCGAGGCGAGTTCGACCGCCGCCCACAGCCCAAGCGCGCAAAGGTTCGGCAGATGCAGCGGGCCGCTGCGCCCCACCTCGGCGCGCCCCTCGGTACAAGCCTGCGCGATATGGGCCAGCGTATTCGCCCCGGCATCGGGACGGTCACCGTTAAAGAAATCCGCCGCGTCCGGCGCACCGCCGATCCCGACGGAATCCATGACCACCAAAAAGGCCCGGCTCATCCGGTGATCCTTTCCAGAATCAGCGAACCCGGCTTCGCCTCTGCCACGTCTCGTATCGTCACCGCAGCCTGAACGGCCGCGACGGCAGCATCCGCACCACCTTCGCGCGCGGCATGAACCCGTGCAATCGCCTGCCCCGCCTCGACCCGCTGGCCAAGACGCAACACATCCGTCAGCCCGACGGCCGGGTCGATCACATCGGCCTCGACCTTGCGCCCGCCCCCCAGGTCAACCACGGCAAGGCCAAGCGCCTCTCCGTCAATCGCCGCGATCACCCCGGAACGGTCTGAAACGACCTCGCGGATCACCGTCGCCTCGGGCAGGAACCGTTGCCAATCATCGGTAAACCGCACAGGCCCGCCCATCAGCGCGACCATGCGCCCGAAATGCTCGGCTGCGCGTCCGCTGGTCAACGCATTTTCCATCGCCTCCGCTCCGGCCTCGATATCGCTCACCAAGCCTCCCTGCAGCAGCAGCCCGGCCCCGAGCGCGATGCTCAGCTCTGCCAGACGCCCCCGTTCCTGTCCGCATAGCACACGCATGGACGCCGCCACCTCCAGCGCATTGCCAAGCGAGGATGCGAGAGGCTGGCTCATATCCGACAAGACGGCCTCGGTCGGACAGCCTGCGGCATTGGCAGTCGACACCAGTGCCCGCGCCAGCGCAGCAGCGTCGTGCTGTGATTTCATGAAGGCACCTGAGCCGCATTTGACGTCCAGCACCAACCCCTCAAGCCCCGCCGCCAGTTTCTTGGAAAGGATCGAGGCGGTAATCAGGTCAAGGCTCTCCACTGTCGCCGTCACATCGCGGATCGCGTACAAACGGCGATCCGCCGGTGCGATATCACCGCTGGCCGACACGATGGCGCAGCCCGCCTGCGTCACCAACTGGCGAAAGGCCCCTTCCGTCACCTGGGTGGACACGCCGGGAATGGCCTCCATCTTGTCCAGGGTGCCGCCGGTATGCCCCAGCCCACGCCCAGAGATCATAGGCACATAGGCGCCACAGGCCGCCAGGGCGGGCGCCAGCACCAGGCTGACGCAATCCCCCACTCCGCCGGTCGAATGCTTGTCCAGTACCGGCCCGGGCAGATCCCAGTTCAGCACCCGCCCGCTGTCGCGCATCGCAAGGGTCAGGGCCACCCGCCCCTCTTCTCCGATGCCCTTCAGCAGCACGGCCATGGCAAAGGCCCCGGCCTGGGCATCCGTTACCGTTCCGTCCGATAGCCCCTGGGCGAACCACGTCAGATCCGCCTTGCCCGGCGCGCGCCCGTCGCGCAGCGCCCCGATAATCCGTCGCGCGTCCATCTCAGGTGTTGGCCATGTGATCCGCCACAAACCGCCCCGGCAGGATCTCGTCCAGCGTCATCTCCAGCGTCTTGCCATCCGTCGTGCACATCGTCACCCGCACCTCGGGCTTGCCGAATTCGACCAGTTTCTGACGGCACCCGCCACAGGGGGGAACCGGCGCGGGACTATCCGCAATCACGTAGACTTCGGTCAATTCCGTCTCTCCCGCCGCCACCATGGCCGCGATCGCCCCTGCCTCGGCACAGGTACCTTCCGGATAGGCGACGTTTTCGACGTTGCAGCCCGAATAGATCACACCAGAGGCCGATCGGATGGCCGCGCCTACCTTGAACTTGGAATAGGGGGCATAGGCATTTTCACGCACGGCGGTGGCGGCTTGCAGCAGGTCCATCTTGTGGGTCCTCATCTTTGGGTCAGTCGGCACTTGGTTCGGCACCGCAGCGCCGACCGTTTCCGGCGCAGTGTTTAAGCCTGCGAACCACTTTGCAAGGGCTAACCCGACACCCCCTTTGCGCTTTGCGCCCCACCCGATCACACGCGCCGCGGGAATGCCTTTCAGAGATCCTTAACCGGCCTTATGAATAGTTGGCGCGGCCATAATATCACACCGCTCGGGGGTTCCCCCTGATGGTAATTTGGTTTAGCGCTAAACTACTTCCAAAGAGGATGAGGCCGCTCATGTCCGACACAGACAAGACCACGCTTCGCGATGCAGCGCTGGCCTATCATGAATTCCCGAAACCCGGTAAACTTGAGGTCCGCGCGACCAAGCCGCTGGCCAATGGTCGCGACCTGAGCCTGGCCTACTCGCCCGGCGTCGCCGAGGCCTGTCTTGAAATCAAGGCCGACCCCTCTGCCGCATCGCGCTATACCGCGCGGGGGAACCTGGTTGCAGTGGTGTCCAATGGCACGGCGGTACTGGGTCTTGGCAATATTGGTGCGCTTGCCTCCAAACCGGTGATGGAGGGCAAGGCCGTCCTCTTCAAGAAGTTCGCCGGCATTGATTGCTTTGACATCGAGCTTGACGAGAGCGACCCAGAAAAGCTGGCTGATATCGTCTGCGCCCTCGGGCCCACCTTCGGTGCGATCAACCTCGAAGACATCAAGGCACCCGATTGTTTCATCGTGGAAAAGATCTGCCGCGAGCGGATGAACATCCCTGTCTTTCATGACGATCAGCACGGCACCGCCATTGTCGTCGGTGCCGCCGCGACAAACGCATTGCGCGTTGCCAACAAGAATTTCGAAGACATCAAGATCGTGTCCACCGGTGGCGGCGCGGCCGGAATCGCCTGTCTGAACATGCTGGTCAAGCTGGGCGTCAAACGCGAGAACATCTGGCTCTGTGATATTCACGGTCTGGTCCACGAGGGTCGCAACGAAGACATGAATCCGCACAAGGCCGCCTTTGCGCAGGCCAGCGACCTGCGCACGCTGGACGAAGTGATTGATGGCGCGGATCTGTTCCTTGGCCTGTCCGGCCCCGGAGTGCTGACGGCTGAACAGGTCGGACGCATGACAAAAAAACAGCCGATCATCTTTGCCCTGGCCAACCCTACACCGGAAATCATGCCGGACCTGGCACGCGCTGTTGCCCCCGATGCGATCATTGCCACCGGACGCAGCGATTTCCCGAACCAGGTTAACAACGTGCTGTGCTTTCCGTTCATCTTTCGCGGTGCGCTCGATGTCGGCGCGACCGAGATCAACGACGAAATGCAGATCGCCTGCATCGAGGGGATCGCCGCCCTCGCCCGCGCCACGACCAGCGCCGAGGCCGCGGCCGCCTATCAGGGCGAACGGTTGACCTTCGGCACCGACTATCTGATCCCCAAACCCTTTGACCCACGCTTGTCAGGTATCGTCTCCTCTGCCGTGGCCAAGGCTGCGATGGAAAGCGGAGTTGCCACGCGTCCGATCGACGACCTTGCCGCGTACAAGGCCAAGCTGAATTCGTCGGTCTTCAAGTCGGCCATGCTGATGCGCCCCGTGTTCGAGGCCGCGCAGACCGCCTCGCGACGCATCGTCTTTGCCGAGGGCGAGGATGAACGCGTGCTGCGCGCGGCACAGGCCATTCTGGAGGAAACCACAGAACAGCCCATCCTGATCGGCCGCCCCGAGGTCATTGAATCCCGATGCAACCGCGCCGGGCTCAAGATCAAGCCAGGTGTCGATTTCCATGTGGTGAACCCGGAAAACGATCCGCGCTATCGCGACTACTGGATGACCTATCACAAGTTGATGGCCCGTCGTGGCGTCACGCCCGAGGTTGCGCGCGCCATCATGCGCACCAACACCACCGCCATCGGCGCGATCATGGTGCACCGCGAAGAGGCCGATAGCCTGATCTGCGGCATGTTCGGCGAATATCGCTGGCACCTGAACTATGTCACGCAGGTTCTGGGCGGCGGCGCACGCCAGCCGACCGGCGCGCTGTCGATGATGATCCTCGAAGACGGTCCGCTCTTCCTGACAGACACGCATATCAACCCCGATCCCACACCTGGGCAGATTGCTGCGGCCGCAATCGGGGCTGCTCGCCACGTCAAGCGGTTCGGCCTGCTGCCCAAGATCGCATTGTGCAGCCGTTCGCAGTTTGGCAATCAGGATACCGAAAGCGCGATGCGTATGCGTCTTGCCATGGAAATCCTCGACTCCGAGCCGCGCGATTTCATGTACGAGGGCGAGATGAATGTCGACACCGCGCTCGACGCCAGACTCCGCGAGGAAGTGTTCCCGGAATCGCGCCTGGAGGGGGCCGCGAATGCGCTGGTCTTCGGCCATGCCGACACCGCCTCGGGCGTGCGCAACATCCTCAAGACCAAGGGGGGCGGACTGGAGGTCGGACCGATCCTGATGGGGATGCGCAATTGTGCCCATATCGTTTCGGCGTCGACCACGGCGCGGGGGCTGCTGAACATGGCTGCCATCGCCGGAACCCCGGTCGCGCATTACGGCTGATCAGACGGGGCGCGACACCGATTTGGTGCAGCGCCCCGCCAAAACCTGTGTTGCAGACATGTCTTTGCAGACTTTGCAAAGTTGCCGCCGGCACAGTCTCTTCTGGAAATAATCGGAAACTTTGCAAAGTTTTGCAGGCCAATTGACGCCTGACAAACAGATTTTTCACCTGTGGATGGCGCTTTAGTCCATTCAATTCTTGCTCTGAGGCCACTCGCTCCCGTACCTCATTAGGAACCCGAGGCAACCATAAGTTGCCAAGGTCAAGGAGGAGGATCTTATGGGTTACAAAGACGTCTATGCCGCCTGGGCAGCGGATCCGGAGGCATTCTGGATGCAGGCTGCCGAAGCCATCGACTGGGACCGCAAGCCAACCAGGGCGCTGTTCGACGACAATGCGCCCCTTTACGAGTGGTATTCGGACGGGATGGTCAACGCCTGCTGGAACGCAGTCGACCGTCATGTCGAAAATGGCCGCGGCGAACAGACAGCGATCATCTACGACAGCCCGATCACGCATACAAAACACGAAATTTCGTTCGTCGAGCTGCGCAACCGTGTGGCCACGCTCGCCGGTGCTCTGCGCGCCAAGGGTGTCGAAAAAGGTGACCGCGTGATCATCTACATGCCGATGATCCCCGAAGCGATCGAGGCAATGCTGGCCTGCGCGCGCATCGGTGCGGTCCATTCGGTGGTCTTTGGGGGCTTTGCCGCAAACGAACTGGCCGTGCGGATCGACGACTGCCAGCCCAAGGCAATCATCGCCGCGTCCTGCGGGTTGGAGCCGGGGCGAACGGTGCATTACAAACCCCTGCTGGACGGCGCAATCGATCTGGCCGAGCACACACCCGATTTCTGCGTCATTTACCAACGCGAACAAGAGGTTGCCCAGCTTACCCCGGGCCGGGATGTGAACTGGCACGGATTTCAGTATGGCATTCAACCGGCGGATTGCCTGCCCGTCGAGGGAAACCACCCCGCCTACATCCTCTATACGTCCGGTACGACAGGGCAACCAAAGGGCGTGGTTCGTGCCACCGCCGGTCATCTGGTCGCGTTGGAATGGTCAATGCAGAATGTCTACGACGTGGATCCGGGAGACGTCTTTTGGGCCGCGTCGGATGTCGGCTGGGTCGTCGGTCACAGCTACATCTGCTATGGTCCCCTCGTACACGGGAACACCACCATCGTGTTCGAGGGCAAGCCCATTGGCACCCCGGACGCCGGCACGTTCTGGCGGGTGATTTCCGAGCATAAGGTCAAAAGCTTTTTCACGGCACCAACCGCTTTTCGTGCGGTCAAACGCGAAGACCTCGAGGGCACCCATGTCGGCAGGTACGATCTGAGCTGCCTCAAGAATGTCTTCCTTGCCGGGGAACGCGCCGATCCCGACACGCTGATCTGGGCACAGGAAAAACTCGGCAAACCGGTGATCGACCACTGGTGGCAAACCGAAACCGGCTGGCCTGTCGCCGCCAACCCGATGGGTATCGAGGCACTGCCGATCAAGCTCGGCTCGCCATCTGTCCCGATGCCCGGATATGATATTCAGGTGCTGGACGACGCCGGCCAGCCGGTGCCTGCGGGCGAACTTGGTGCGATCGCCATCAAGCTGCCCCTGCCCCCTGGCACGCTGCCGACACTCTGGCAGGCAGAGGGCCGGTTCCGCACCAGCTATCTGACGCATTTTCCCGGCTACTATGAAACCGGCGATGCAGGGATGATTGATGAAGATGGCTATGTCTACATCATGGCGCGCACCGACGACGTGATCAACGTTGCCGGGCATCGCCTGTCGACCGGCGCGATGGAGGAGATCCTGGCAAGCCACCCCGACGTGGCCGAAACGGCCGTCATTGGGGTCGCCGATCCACTGAAGGGTCAGTTGCCTGTCGGATTTGTGTGCCTGTCCAAGGGGGTGAACCGCCCGCATGCAGAGATCGCGCGGGAATGCGTCGAAATGGTGCGTGACAGGATCGGGCCGGTCGCCGCCTTCAAGCTGGCCGTGGTCGTCGATCGCCTGCCCAAGACACGATCGGGCAAGATCCTGCGCGCCACCATGGTCAAGATCGCGGATGCGCAGGACTTCAAGTTGCCAGCCACCATCGACGACCCAGCAGTGCTGGATGAAATTCGCACGGCCCTGCAAGGCATCGGGTATGCCAGACAGGCCCATCCCGCCTGAGCCCGTCACGCAAAAAGGGCGGCCTTTCCGGGCCGCCCTTTCTCAACAATGCGATCAGTATCAGTACTTTGCGACGAATTCGTCAACCTGACGCTCGGCTTCGTCTTTTTCGATGCCGTAGCGCTCCTGGATCTTGCCGACAAGCTGTTCACGCTTGCCCGCGACGACATCCACGTCGTCATTCGTCAGCTTGCCCCAGTTTTCCTGAGCAGTGCCTTTGAATTGTTTCCAGTTACCTTCAATGCGATCCCAGTTCATGAGTTTATCCTCCATCTGAGCTACCGGATGTCCATGCATCCGTCAGAGAGAAAACGTGACAACCCGCTTCGGGGTTCCGAAAGGCAGCGTGTCGCAGGCGGTCTTTTGCCGAGCATCGCGCACCCGCAGCAGCCCTGTTCCGGGCACCCGGAGCGTCAGACAAATTGCTCCTGGATCAGGCGTTCTTCCAACCCGTGACCGGGATCGAAAAGGATGTTGTGACGCACGTCGGAGGCCGAGCTGACCTCAACCGAAAGGACATTTGTCACCGATCTGCGGCTGTCGGCGTCTGCCATCACCGGGCGCTTTTCCGGCTCCAGCACGTCAAAGCGGATCACGGCAGTCTTGCGCAACAGAGCCCCGCGCCACCGCCTTGGCCGGAACGGCGCAATCGCCGTCAGCGCCAGCACGTCGGACCCGATCGGCAGGATCGGCCCATGCGCCGAATAATTGTACGCGGTCGAGCCTGCGGGCGTCGCGATCAGGGCACCGTCGCAAACCAGATCATCCAGTCGCACGCGCCCGTCGACCGTGATGCGCAACTTGGCCGCCTGCGGCCCGGCGCGCAACAGCGACACCTCGTTGATCGCCAACGCGGTCTGCACCTTGCCGTCCGCCCGGGTGGCACGCATCTCAAGCGGATTGATCACCTCTTCCTCGGCGGCGGTCAGACGCTCGATCAGATCCTCCTCGGAATAGTCGTTCATCAGAAAACCGACGGTGCCGCGGTTCATCCCGTAAACCGGTGCGCGCAGGTTCGTGGTGCGGTGCAGCGTCGCCAACATGAATCCGTCGCCCCCGAGGGCGACGATCACGTCCGCTTCGCTTTCGGGAACCGACCCGAACCGTGCTGTCAGGCTTTTACGTGCCGCCTGCGCCGAAGGGCCGCGACTGGCGGTAAAAGCAAGCTTGATGCTCATCGGGTGGCTGCCTCGCTTGCGAACCCTGAAACCAAAGGCCCGGAGCGCGTCGCGCGTTTCCGAAAGCCGTCATTCGGTTCCGAAACAACCACAACTCGGGGAAAGGTGCCAGCCCTGCCGCTTTTCATATTGATCATGACGATTTGGACACTTCCTCAGGGGGCACTGTCATTGTAGGTACCCGCTCAACAGCAGTTGATGGAGTTACCCCATGACCGATACCGGCTTTTTCACAGACACCCTCGAAGCCCGCGATCCGGAAATTTTTGGCGCCATCCGCAAGGAGCTTGGCCGTCAGCGTGACGAGATCGAACTGATTGCCTCCGAAAACATCGTCAGCCGCGCCGTGATGGAGGCGCAAGGCTCTGTCATGACGAACAAATATGCCGAAGGTTACCCGGGCCGTCGCTATTACGGCGGCTGCCAGTTCGTCGACATTGCCGAGGATCTGGCGATCGAGCGTGCCAAGCAGCTGTTCGGCTGCGGCTTTGTCAACGTGCAGCCGAATTCGGGTAGCCAGGCCAACCAGGGTGTCTTTACCGCCCTGCTGCAACCCGGCGACACCATCCTGGGCATGAGCCTGGATGCGGGTGGCCACCTGACCCACGGTGCCAAACCGAACCAGTCGGGCAAGTGGTTCAACGCCATCCAGTACGGGGTGCGCAAGCAGGACAGCCTGATCGACTATGATCAGGTTCAGGAACTGGCGACCGAGCACAAACCCAAGATGATCATCGCTGGCGGCTCGGCCATTCCCCGTCAGGTGGATTTCGCGAAAATGCGCCAGATTGCAGACAGTGTTGGTGCCTACCTGATGGTCGACATGGCGCACTTTGCCGGTCTGGTCGCGGCGGGCGAGCACCCCAGCCCCTTTCCCCATGCCGATGTCGTCACCACCACCACCCACAAGACGCTGCGTGGTCCCCGTGGCGGGATGATCCTGACGAATGACGAAGCGATCGCGAAAAAGGTCAACTCGGCCATTTTCCCCGGTATCCAGGGCGGCCCGCTGATGCACGTCATCGCCGGCAAGGCCGTTGCCTTTGGCGAGGCGCTGCGCCCCGAGTTCAAGACCTATCAAAAGCAGGTCCGCGCCAATGCCGTCGCACTGGCTGATCAGCTGATGAAGGGCGGGCTCGATATCGTCACCGGCGGCACCGACACCCACGTCATGCTGGTTGACCTGCGCCCCAAGGGCGTCAAGGGCAACGAGACTGAAAAGGCGCTGGAGCGGGCGCATATCACCTGCAACAAGAACGGCATTCCGTTTGACCCGGAAAAACCGACCGTGACCTCGGGCGTGCGCCTCGGCACCCCCGCCGGGACGACGCGCGGGTTTGGCGAGGACGAATTCCGCCAGATTGCGGATTGGATCGTCGAGGTCGTCGATGGTCTGGCCGCCAATGGCGCCGATGCCAACGGTGACGTCGAGGCCAAGGTGGCAGGCGAAGTTGCGGCGCTCTGCGCGCGCTTTCCGCTCTATCCCGAACTCTGAAACGGCGGCTCTTGCCTCTCTCTCGCATGGGCGCTACGCAAGCGCCCATGCGCATCGTCAGAGACCATCAATTCGTCACGGACCGCGACCGCGGCGCCGTCGCTGCCATCGGAAACTTCGATGGCGTGCACCTGGGCCACCGCTCCGTGATCGACCTCGCCCGGGCCGAGGCAACCCGCATGGGTGCCCCCCTTGGTGTCGTCACGTTCGAGCCGCATCCGCGACAGTTGTTTGCCCCCGACTCGCCCGACTTCCGGCTGACCAATTCGACGGCGCGCGCGCATCGGCTGGAAAAGCTGGGCGTTGACGTGCTGTATGAGCTGAACTTTACCCCCTCTCTCGCCAATCTCACGCCCGAAGCCTTTGCCGATGGGGTGCTGCGCGCAGGGCTGGGCCTGCGAAAGATCGTCGTCGGGGCCGACTTTCATTTCGGCAAGGGCCGCGAGGGCGACGTCGAGGATCTGATCGCCTTTGGCAAGACCTTCGGCTTTGACGTGCAGGTCGTGCCGTTGCTGGAAAACGAATCCGAGGAGGTTTCCTCGACAGCGATCCGCGCCGCCCTGGCAGAAGGACGCCCACGTGATGCCGCCGCCATGCTTGGCCACTGGCATCGGATCGAAGGAACGGTCATTCGGGGCGATCAGCGTGGTCGTGACCTTGGCTATCCGACGGCGAACATGTCACTGCGCGGGCTGCACAAGCCCTGCTACGGTGTCTATGCGGTGCTGGTCGACGTGCTGACGGGGCCGAACAAGGGCAGCTACAAGGGGGCAGCCTCGCTTGGGATGCGCCCTATGTTCGATGGCAAGGTGCCCAACCTGGAAACCTTCCTGTTCGATTTCCGTGGCGATCTTTATGGCAGCGAGCTGTCGGTGGCACTGGTCGACTACCTGCGGCCTGAAATGAAATTCGACGGTCTGGAAGGGTTGATTGCCCAGATGGATGCCGATTGCACCCGCGCACGGCAGATCCTGGAGCCCTTATGAGCAACCCTCGCACGCCTTCGCCCCGCACGGACCCGATCGATCGCAGCGGCCTGCGCCCGCGGTTCTGGGAAAATGTGTCGCTGAACCGCATGACCCAGAAGGAATGGGAAGCACTGTGCGACGGTTGCGGCAAGTGCTGCCTGAACAAGCTGGAAGACGAAGAGACCGGCGAGGTCGCCCTGACCCGCGTCGCCTGCCGCCTGCTGGACGGGCATTCGTGCCTGTGTTCGCAATATCCGATACGGCACCAGTTCGTGCCTGAATGCATCTCGCTCTCGGCCAAGAACCTTGAGAGCCACCTCTACTGGATGCCGGAGACCTGTGCCTATCGCCTGCTGCACGAGGGGCGCCCGCTGTTTCACTGGCATCCGCTGATTTCCGGCGATCCCGACAGCGTGCATGCGGCAGGTGTCTCCGCGCAGGACATCACGGTGCCGGAGTTCGAAATCGACGAGGAGGACTGGGAGGACTACATCATCGAGGAACCGACCTAATGTTTTTTGCCTCCGACAACGCCGGACCGGCCCACCCCTCCATCGCCGAGGCGCTGGTACACGCAAACACCGGCTACCAGATGCCCTATGGCAAAGACACGATCATGGATCAGGTCCGCGACCGTCTGCGCACGATTTTCGAGGCCCCCGAGGCTGCGATATATCTGGTGGCGACCGGCACCGCCGCAAATTCCCTTTCACTCGCAACCTATTGCCAACCCTGGCAAACCGTCTTTTGCAGCCCCGTGGCGCATATCAATGAGGACGAGTGCAATTCCCCCGAATTCTACATGGGTGGCGCCAAGCTGACCCTGGTGGGGGACAGTGACAAGATGACGCCGGCGGCGCTGCGCGCGGCCATGGGGCACGACGCCCGCATCGCCGTGCACTCTGCCCAGCCTGGTCCGTTATCGATCACGCAGGCCACGGAAAAAGGGCGCATCTATACCTGTGACGAAATCGCCGCGCTGTCGGCCATTGCCGCCGATCTGGGCCAGCCGACGCATCTGGATGGCGCGCGCTTTGCCAATGCGCTGGTGGCGCTCGGCTGCACCCCGGCAGAGATGACCTGGAAGGCGGGTGTCGATGTGGTCAGCTTTGGTGGCACAAAGAATGGCTGCGTCGGCGTTGAGGCAGTGATTTTCTTTGACCCGGCAAAGGCTTGGGAATTCGAGCTGCGCCGCAAGCGGGGCGCGCACCTGTTTTCCAAGCACCGCTACCTGTCGGCACAGATGCTGGCCTACCTCGAAGGTGGCCTCTGGCTCGACCTGGCGAAACGGTCGAACGCGCGCATGGCCCTTCTGGCGGACGGGTTGCGCAAGATTCCCGGGACCAGCTTTCTGCACGACCCCCAGGCGAATATCGTCTTTGCCAACCTGCCCCGTGCTGCCCACAAGCGCCTCATGCAGGCCGGTGCGCGGTATTACCTGACATCCGGTGACCTGGACGGGGCGGATGAAGACGAACTGCTGACCGCCCGTCTGGTCTGCGACTGGTCCCTGCCCGAGGCCGAGATAACGCGGTTTCTGGAAATCGCCGCCGGATAGCGCCGGCCCCAATCCGCAGCCACCGGGAAAAGCAGCCGCGCTTTTCCCGGTGGCGCATCTCTCTAGCCGCGCAGCATTCCCAGAGGCTTAGCTTTCCAGGCCGTCAGGCGTCCTGCATCATGAAGGAACGCACGGCATCACCGACGGCCCCGGCGTGGGTGACAGGGCCCATGTGGGCGGCCCCGGCGATCACCACACGTTCGGCTGCGGGCATCTGGGTCTGCAAGGCGTCGTTGATCCGCGCGGCATAGATGGGACTGTCCGCCCCCTCCATCAAGAGAACCGGACATGTCAGGGCCGATAGCCGCCCCCGCGACAGCATCCCGGCCGGATCGCCATAGTTGGTTTCCCGGATGGCATCGATCAACGGAATGCGCGCAGCAAAGCCTTCGCGTTGAGATTGAGGCAGGCGATCCCATTCACGGCCGTCGCCCCAGAGCCTCATGAAGGCGCGGGCGGCGCCTTCGTTGTCGCCTGCCGCCATCGCATCGGCAAAGGGGGCCATGTCGCGATCGTGCTGCGCCTTCAGTTCGGGGAAGGCCCGAAAACCGGCGGTAAAGAACACCGGTTCGTAGAGCGAGAGCGAGCGGACCAGTCCGGGCTGTTCCACCGCCAGACGCAACGCGGCGGTGGCACCGAAGGAATGCCCCAGAATATCAACCGGACCGCCGCCCCAATTGCGGATCAGGCCCGAAGCCATCTCAACACTCTGTTCCTGATACGAAACATCGGGATGCCAGGCACCGCTTTTGCCATGCCCGGGCAGGTCGAAGGCGCGGCTTTCCACCTTGGGCAACAGGCGGGTCGCCACCCCACGCCATGCCCCCGAATGGGCCAGCGAACAGTGGATCATCAACAGGCGGCGGTCTGCGCCAGCCTCCTCTCCCCATGCCTGCCAGGCCGTTTCGTGACCGCCGAAGATCGAGTGCAACATCACAGTTTACCGTCGAGAAACGCCTCGAGGTCGGACAGGCGGTCATGTCCCCAGAACCGCTCCGTTCCGTCGACGACATAGAACGGTGCGCCGAAGACCCCGGCGTTCAGCGCCTCTTCGGTGTTGCGGGCAAAGGTTTCGGCCCCGCTGAGAAGGCCGCTGTTGGCCAGTTCGGGGTCGAACCCGGCGCGCGACAGGCAATCGCGGATCACCTCGTCATCGGCGACATTGCGATCCTCGCGCCAGCAGGCGGCCAGGAAAAGCCGGCTGAGCAGGCCGACGTCCCCGCCCCCGGCCGCCTGCGCGGCGATGATTGCATAGCAGGATGGCGCAGGGTTGGTGGGGAAAAACGCCGGATGCAAGGTCAGTTGCAAACCGGATTTCACCATGGCGCGGCGCAGCTCTTGCAGGCGGTATTCCTGACGGGCGATCGGCCGTTCCGACAGCGCGAGGCCCCCGGTGCGGTTGAAAATCGTCGTGAGATCAACGGGTTTGTAGGAAATCGTGGCCCCATGCCGTGCTGCCACCTGTTCCAGCCGGTCACCGGCAAGATAGGTGAAGGGAGAGATGGTGGTGAAGTAGTAGTCGATATGCTTGGTCATTTTCCCAGCCTTCCGGACGCAGGTTGTTTGGCAAGACCGTAACGGGGTGCTAAGCGGGGTTCAACGTCACGAATCTGTCATCGCGCCGCCCTCCGGAGACCAGTCCATGCCTAATATCATCGAGCCCAAGTTGATTGCGGGCAACTCAAATATGCCATTGGCCACATCCATTGCGCGGCGGATGTCGATGCACCGCGGGATGAGCGTGGACCTGGTCAAGGCCCGGGTCGAGCGGTTCAACGACGGCGAGATCTTCGTCGAAGTGTTTGAAAACGTGCGCGGCGAGGACATGTTCATCATCCAGAGCACCTCGAACCCGGCCAACGACAACCTGATGGAATTGCTGATCATGACCGACGCGCTGCGCCGGTCGTCGGCGGCGCGCATCACCGCCGTGATCCCCTATTTCGGCTATGCCCGTCAGGATCGCCGCACCAAGGCGCGCACCCCCATCACCGCCAAGCTGGTGGCCAACATGCTGGTCGAGGCGGGGGTCGAGCGCGTGCTGACGCTGGACCTGCATGCTGCTCAGATTCAAGGGTTTTTCGACATTCCCGTCGACAACCTCTATGCCAGCCCGATCTTTGCGCTGGATATCATGGAGCAGTTCAAGGACCGCTTGCAGGATGTCATGGTCGTGTCGCCCGACGTCGGCGGCGTGGCCCGCGCCCGAGAGCTGGCCAAGCGGATCAACGTCCCGCTGAGCATCGTCGACAAGCGGCGGGAAAAGCCCGGCGAGATTGCCGAGATGACCGTCATCGGCGAGGTGAAGGACAAGATCTGCATCATCGTCGATGACATCTGCGACACCGCGGGCACGCTGTGCAAGGCCGCGGAATTGCTGATGGATTACGGCGCAACCGAGGTGCATTCCTATATCTCGCACGGGGTTCTGTCGGGTCCGGCGGTCGAGCGGATCTCAAACTCGGTCATGAAGAACCTGGTGATCACGGATTCCATCGCCGCCACCGATCCGGTGAAGGCCTGCGACAAGATCCGCATCCTGCCGACCGCGCCGATGTTCGCCCAGGCAATCCTGAACATCTGGAACGGCACCTCGGTCAGTTCGCTGTTCGAGACCGGGACGCTGGAGCCGATCTACGAAGGGTATTTCCGCGGCTGAGCCGGAGCCGATTTCAGAGCGTTTCGAGGGCGCGGGGACCGGAATGTCGGTACCCGCGCCCTTTTGCCATCCAAGTCATTGATATCGCTGTTTTCGAACGTCGGTATCTGAACGGTATCAAGGCGGTTTGCGAACGGTTCTTCGCGGCGGAGATGTGACGGCACCGATCGGGCGGTGCGTGGGTCTGCACGGGCGGCAAGAGGGGCTCCGCCCCCGGCGCAAGCGCCTTCCCCCGGGGTATTTCCGGCCAGATGAGCGAGCCTGCGGGCGGCGGGATGGCTTGGGGGCGCGCCGGGTTTGCGAAACGGGTCGGCGGGGAGAGCCGAGATTGGGCTGAAGCGTCAGCGGCGGGCGGCGAAGAAATCGCGCAGCAGGGTTTCCGCCTCACGCGCGGCAATGCCGTCGTAGACGTCGGGCACATGATGGCACTGGGGATGCGAGAAGATCCGCGGCCCCTGGGCGATGCCGCCCGACTTTGGATCCGCAGCGCCGTAGCAGAGCCGTGCGATGCGGGCGGCGGAGATGACCGCGGCGCAGGCCGGACAAGGTTCGAGCGTGACGTAGAGCACGTGCCCGGTCAGGCGTTCGCTGTGCCGCGCGGCGCAGGCGGCGCGGATCACCAGCACCTCGGCATGGGCCGTCGGATCGCTGAGTTCGCGTGTGCGGTTGCCGTCGCGCGCGACGATGCGCCCGGCGGGATCGAGCAGCACCGCGCCGACCGGCACCTCGCCCCGGGCGGCGGCGGCGCGGGCCTCGTCCAGCGCGATCTGCATATGGGAGGTGAATGTCATGCCCCTTGGTGCCGTGTTGACCCCGCGCTTGCAAGATGATCCTTCCTTGACGGCGTGATCCGCGCTAGAGCCGGGTCATGACACGCAAGCCCACGCCCCGCCCCGACCGCCCCGCCGCCTCTGCCGATCCCCGCGCCCCGGGGCAGGCTGACGCCTTGCCGCCCGATACCGGCGCGGAGGGCGTGCCGGAGAGATCCGCCGGAAGGACGGCCGGGGCGACTCTCGGGACCGGGGCCTCTGCCGGAACAGGTGCCGACGCCGCCGGGCGGCCCGGTGACCGCATCGCCAAGGTGCTGTCACGCGCCGGTGTCGCCAGTCGGCGCGACGCGGAGAAGATGATCGCCGAGGGCCGTGTCGCGGTGAACGGCAAGGTGATCGACAGCCCCGCCCTGAACATCACCGGGGGCGCCCGCATCACGGTTGACGGCCGCCCCATTGCCGCGGCCGAACCGGCGCGGTTGTGGCTGTATCACAAGCCCACCGGGCTGGTGACCACGACAAAGGACGAACAGGGCCGAGCGACGATTTTCGACACCCTGCCCGAGGACATGCCACGGGTTCTGTCGGTCGGGCGGCTTGACCTGAATTCGGAAGGGTTGCTGTTGCTGACCAACGACGGCGGCATCAAGCGCCAGCTGGAGCTGCCCTCGACCGGCTGGTTGCGGCGCTATCGGGTGCGGGTCAAGGGCGCGCCGACGGACGAGATGCTGGCACCCCTGCGCGAGGGCATCGTGGTGGACCGCGAGGAATTCCAGCCGATGATCGTGTCGGTGGATCGCCAGCAGGGGGCGAATGCCTGGCTGACGGTGGCGCTGCGCGAGGGCAAGAACCGCGAGATCCGCCGGGCCATGGAAAACATCGGCCTGGTGGTGAACCGGCTGATCCGGGTCAGCTATGGCCCCTTTCAGCTGGGCACCCTGAAGGCGGGGGCCGTGGAAGAGGTCAAGCGCCGGGTGATGCGCGACCAGCTGGGGCTGGAGCCGGAGGAAGAGGACACCACCCCTGCCCCGCGCAAGCGGCTGGTGCGCAAGAGCAAGCCGTCCGGCGTCGGGTCGGACATCACGGAAGAGACCTTTGGCGGGCGTGGCCGCACCGGCGGCCGGGGCGGGCCGAAGGCTGCGGGTGGCGCGGCGGGCAAGCCAGGTGCGCGGTCGCCGGGCAAGCCCGGTGCGCGGTCGCCGGGCAAGCCGGGTGCGAAATCGGGGTCTGGCGGCAAGTCTGGCGCAGGCGACGGCGGCGGGCGGGGCTTTGGTGCGGGCAAGGGCCATGGCGGCGGCGCAGAGGGTCGGACGCCGGGCGGTCGGCGCTTTGGGGCGTCGGTGCCTGCGGGCGGGGCGCGTCCGACGGCGGCAAATCCCGGGTTCAGCAAGCCGAGCGGTGCCGGGGGCCGATCTGGCAGCGGCGGGAAACCGGGTGCCGGTGGAAAACCGGGCTCTGGCAAAACGGGATCTGGCAAGCCGGGTGGCCGGGGTCCGGGCGGGCCGAAGGGGCCGACGGGCGGCAAGCCGCCGCGTGGGCGAGGTTAAGACGAATAGGTTGGGTCTGCGCTGATCAGGCGGGACCAGATGGCCGCGCGAGAGCGGTCGGGATTGGTCGGCGTCACGGCGTCTGAGGGTTTCACCTTGGCCTTTTTCCCGGGGCGCATGGCTGTCTTCGGGCGGTGCTGGGCAGGATATCGCGCCTGCCGCGCACAGGGAACCGGGGAACGGCCCTGGACAATCTGCCGGGGCAGAGCCGGGGCACCCCGGGACCAGCGGAGCCCCCCCCAAGAGAAGGGCGGCGCGCGTGCGCCCTGCCCTCTACACGCCAGTGTGGCCGTGGTGCCTGCGGCCCCACCGCCTTGCCAGTGATCCGGCCTGCCCTAGTGTTGTCACAAGCGGGGCGCATGACCCGCACGGGGCCTGGACCCACCAGCCCCCGTGCCATGCGGCTTTGCCCCCTTCGCGTCGGGCACCACTAGGAAAGCGCCACCCGGCTTCTTAAGTGATCCTGAGGCAGCCGGAGGTCCGATATGGCACGTGTGATCCTTGTTCTGTTTATTCTGGGCGGCGTCGTGGCCGTGGCCTCGGCGCTGGCGACGGCGATCGGGGGCGCGGCGGATCGCCGTCAGCGTGTGGGTGAAGACAGCCTGCCCGCTCGGCTGCGCAGCACGCCGGTGCAGAAAATCGCCTATGGCTTGCTGATTGCCGTGATGTTCGGCGTGGCGTCGGGGCTGATGAGCACATGAGCGGCGCACGAAGGAGACTGCGGGCATGACGGATCGGCAAGGCGCGCCCACGTCGTCGGGCAAGGCTACGGGGATGGGCAAGGCCATGGGACGGCGGCGCGGGCCGCGGACGCCGGGTGCCAGGGTGGCCCCCGGGGGCGCGCGCGTCAACGTGCTGTACCTGCCGCCGGTCCTGCTGGCGGTGACTTCGTTGTTTTCCAGCCCGCTCGATCTGGCCCTCGGGCTGGGGGGCGCCGCGCTCTGGTGGGGGGCCGCGCAGTTGACGCGCGAGGGGCTGACGGCCGAGCAGGCGTTTGTCGCCCGCAAAACCGCCCGCCGCCCCGCCCTGCCACGCAAGATGCTGGGCAGCGCGATGATCGCGTTCGGCACCGCCTTCGGGGCACTGGCGCATGGTCAACAGCCCGCCGGCGCGGTGATCTATGGTCTGGTCGCGGGGGCGCTGCACGCGGTGGCCTTTGGCCTCGATCCGCTGCGCGACCGGCTGGGCGAGGGGATGGATGCGCATCAGCACGACCGGGTGGCAAAGGTGGTGGAGCGCGCCGAAGAGCACCTGGCCGGTGTCCGGCACGCCATCGCCGCGCTGCATGACCGGGCGCTGAACACCCGCGTTGCGCGATTCGAGGAAAGCGCGCGCGCCATGATCGCGGAGGTCGAGGACGACCCGCGCGATCTGCCGCAGGCGCGCCGCTATCTGGGGGTCTATCTGCAGGGTGCCGAAGATGCCTCGGCCAAGTTCGCCGCCCATTACGCCCGTCATTCCGATGCCGATGCACGGCGCGATTACGAGGCGCTGCTGGACGACCTCGAGCAGAATTTTACGGCCCGCACGCAAAAGATGTTACAGGATGACGCCACGGATATGAGCATCGAAATCGAAGTGCTGCGCGAGCGTTTGCAACGCGACGGCGTCGCGCCGCCCCATCCCGCAGGAACGGAGTGAGCTGACATGTCCAAGGATGTGCGTACCAAGGCAAGACAATCGCAGAAGCTGGTCGAAGAGGTGACGGCGCTGGAATTGCCCGAACCCTCGCCCGAACCGGCGCTGGACGATGACGCCCGGCTTGATGGCAGTGATCACGACGAGGCCGATCTGGACGACGACACCCCGCTGAGCCGCGAGATTCGTGCGCGCATGGCGCAGATCGACATGAGCAGCACCCAGTCCATCGTCGGTTTCGGCGCCGCCGCGCAGGGCGAGTTGCAGCAGATCAGCCAGGCGATGCTGTCGGATGTGCGCAACAAGGATGCCGGCCCCGCCGGGGACAGCCTGCGCGAGATCGTCAGCACCCTGCGCGGTTTCGCCGTCAGCGAACTGGACGTGCGCCGCGACCGCACCCTGTGGGAACGCGTCACCGGGAGCGCCGCGCCGCTGGCGCGCTTTACCGCCCGGTTCGAAGGGCTCCAGAGCCAGATCGACCGCATCACCGATGACCTGCTGGGCCACGAACATCGCCTGCTCAAGGATATCAAGGCACTGGACCTGCTGTATGAAAAGACGCTGGGATTCTACGACGAACTGGGGCTGTATATCGCCGCCGGCACCCGACGTCTGAGGCAGCTGGACACGCAGGAGATCCCGGCGCTGGAACGCGCGATGCAGGACGCCGCCGACCGTGGCGAGGGCGCGCAGATGCAGGCGGCGCAGGCGCTGCGCGACCTGCGCGGCGCGCGCGATGACCTGGAGCGCCGGGTGCATGATCTGAAACTGACAAGACAGGTGACGATGCAATCGCTGCCCTCGATCCGGCTGGTGCAGGAAAACGACAAGACGCTGGTGACGCGCATCAACTCGACCCTGGTCAATACCGTGCCGCTGTGGGAAAGCCAGCTGGCGCAGACCATCACGCTTCGGCGCAGCGCCGAGGCCGCAGGCGCGGTGCGGGCCGCCAACGACCTGACCAATGATCTGCTGCGGGGCAACGCTGCCCAGCTGCGCCAGACCAACCGCGCGATCCGGCAGGAAAACGAACGCGGCGTGTTCGACATCGAGGCCGTCAAACAGGCGAACGACGATCTGATCGCCGCAATCCGCGACAGCCTGAGCATCGCGGATCAGGGCAAGGCACGACGCGCCGCCGCCGAAGCCGACCTGCAAAAGATGGAGGCCGAATTGCGCGACACCCTCGCCCGGGCCAGGGATCATGCAACCGGCCTGGATGGCCGGACGGCGCAATCGATCCCGGAGCCGTCACGAAAGGTACGCTGATCTTGGGCCAGCTCTCGGCATTGTCAGGCAAGATACCCTTCTGCGCGGGGCTGGCCCGGCCTGTCGCCGCCCTGCGCCGACGCGCCGGGGGGTGGGTTTCAAGAACCGCGCCGGGCCGGGGGTCCCGCCGCGACGGGGCCGCCGCAGGGCGTTTCGGGCCGCGTCGCGCCCTGTGGGCCAGGGTGCGCAGGGTGCTGGAGCTGCGCGCGGCGCTGCGGCTGACCGCGTTGCTGGCGCTGGCGGGTTGTGCGCAGCTCGGCCCTTCGGCACCTGATCCGCAGACGAGCCTGCGCCCGGTCGCCCCCGCCGCGCCCCGCGCGCGCCCCGCCCCGTCCGAGCGAAGCCTGCGCCTGGCGGCCTACTATCGCCGGCTTCAGGCCGACGACCTGGCGCACGGGCTGTTGCGCAAGGATGGCGGCGGCCCGGACACCCCCTTTGACGCCACGGACCTTGCGCGCAATTTCGAACGCATCGCCTTTTTCGGAGAGTACCCGCGCGGCGCGGCGCTGAGCAGCGGCGGCGACCACCCCGACGTGCTGCGCCGCTGGCAGGGGCCGGTGCGGCTGGGGCTGATCTTCGGCGACAGCGTGGACGAGGCCGTACGCCGGCAGGATCGCACGGACCTGGGCCGCTATGCCGCGCGGCTGGCCCGTGTGACCGGGCATCCGATCAGCCACGTCAGCCAGGGTGCGAATTTCCACGTTCTGGTGATGGGCGAGGATGATCGAGCCCAGGCGCTGGCGCAGATCCGCGCGCTGGTGCCTGCCATAAGCTATGACACGATGGCGGTACTGGGCCGCCTGCCCCGCGATGTGCATTGCCTGGTGCTGGGGTTCGGAGCGCCTGAAACGGATCGCGCCGCCACTGCAGATGGCAATCCCGCGATTGGCGACCCCACCCTTGGCGATGGACCTGTCTATCGGTCGGCCATCGCGCTGATCCGTGCGGAACATCCCGATCTGACCCGACGCGCCTGCCTACATGAAGAAATCGCCCAGGGCCTCGGGCTGCGCAATGACTACGACAAGGCCCGTCCTTCGATTTTCAATGACGACTCGGAATTCGCGCTGCTCACCACCCAGGACGAGATGATGTTGAAAATGCTCTATGATCCGCGCCTGAAACCCGGCATGACGGCAGACGAAGCACGCCCGACCGTCCAGGCTCTGGCGCGCGAATTGACAGGCGACATCTGACAGGAGGCCGGGATGCGGGCAGTGGTGCAACGGGTAAGCGAGGCGCAGGTGCATGTCGAGGGCACGCTCATCGGCGAATGCGGGGCGGGCGTGATGGTCCTGGTCTGCGCCATGCAGGGCGACACCACCGCGACGGCGGAAAAACTCGCCGCCAAGATTGCCAGGCTGCGGATCTTTGGCGACGAGACGGGCAAGATGAACCGATCGGTCCTCGACATCGGCGGCAGCGCCCTCGTCATCAGCCAGTTCACGCTGGCCGCCGATACGAGCCGTGGCAACCGCCCGGGATTTTCCGGTGCTGCCGCGCCGCAGGAAGGTCGGCTCCTCTATGATCACTTCGCACAGGCCCTGGCCGCCCAGGGCATCGCAGTTGAAACCGGAGAGTTCGGTGCCGACATGAAGGTGTCGCTGATCAACGACGGCCCGATCACCATCCCGATGGACCTCTGATACGACCTCATCGCCTCTGCGAGGCGAGCCTCCGGCGGGGATATTTGAAACAGGGAAACAGCCGGACCCCGGCATTGTTTCCCTGTTGGAACTATCCCGGGGGTGAATGGGGCCGCAGGCCCCAGAGGGGGCAGCGCCCCCTGGCCTGCTTCAGACCGAGACCTCGGCCATCAGGGCCTGTTTCGTGATGTCGTTCTTGGTACCCGATGCCGTGACCGATCCGCGTCGCAGGACGTAGAACCGGTCAGCAAGATTGTAGGCGAATTCGAAGTATTGCTCGACCAGGACGATTGCCATGTCTCCCTTGTCGCGCAGGTATTCGATGACGCGGCCGATCTGCTGGATGATATTGGGCTGGATGCCTTCGGTCGGTTCATCCAGCAACAGCAACTTGGGCTTGGTCATGATGGCGCGGGCAAAGGCAAGTTGCTGCTGTTGTCCGCCGGAGAGGTCCCCGCCACGGCGGTGCAGGAATTCCTTGAGGATCGGGAAGAGGTCGTAGATTTCATCCGGGATGACGTGTTCCGAGCGTGGCAGGCAGGCATAGGCGGTCTGCATGTTTTCCTCGACCGTCAGCAGCGGAAAGATCATCCGGCCCTGGGGTACGTAGCCGATGCCCTTGTGGGCGAGGACATGGGCGGGGAGTTTGCCGAGGTCTTCGCCGTCGAGGCTCATGGTGCCGCCGGAGCGGGGGTGGGTGCCCGAGATCGCCTTGAGCAGAGACGTCTTGCCGACGCCGTTGGTGCCCATGATGCAGGTGACCTGGCCGGTTTCGGCCCGCAGGTCGATCCCGTTGAGGATCTGGCTTTGGCCATAGTGCAGGGTCAGGCCTTGGACATTCAGCATTTCTCAGCGCCCCAGATAAACTTCGATGACTTTGGGATTGGCGGTCACGTGATCGAGCGAGCCTTCGGCCAGGACCGAACCTTCGTGCAGCACCGTCACCTTGCACTCCAGCCGCCGGACAAACTCCATGTCGTGTTCGACCACGACGACGGCGCGGGTTTTCGCCGCCTCTTTCAGCAGGTCGGTGGTATGTTCGCGTTCGGCCAGCGTCATGCCGGCGGCGGGCTCATCCACCAGCAGGAGCCGCGGTTCCTGAGCCAGCAGCATGCCGATTTCCAGCCATTGCTTCTGGCCGTGGCTCAGCTCGCCCGACATGCGCATCAGCGCGTCCGACAGGCCGACCTCGTCTGCTAGCTGGGCGACACGGTCGAGATCGCGGGTGCTCGGCCTGTAGAACAGGCAGGCGAAGGACGGGCGCGGGTTCTTCAGCGCCATCAGCAGGTTGGCATGCACCGTCTGATCCTCGAACACGGTGGGGCGCTGGAACTTGCGTCCGATGCCGGCCTGGGCGATCCGTGCCTCGTTCATCTTGAGCAGGTTGACGGACTTTTCGCCCCAGATGACGCGGCCCTCGTCCGGGCTGGTCTTGCCGGTGACGATATCCATGAAGGTGGTCTTGCCTGCCCCGTTGGGCCCGATGATGGCGCGCATCTCGGCCTCGCCTATCGAGAAGGAGAGGTTGCGGATCGCCTTGTAGCCATCGAAGGTGACGGAGACGCCGGAGACTTCGAGAAGTGTTGCCATTACTTGCGGCCCTCCCCTTCGCGCAGGGCGCCCTTGTCGGGGCCGTAGTCCGCGCCGTGACGGTTGGGGGCGATGCGGTCGGTGATCAGGTCGACCAGTCCGCCGATGCCCTTGGGGGCGAACAGTGTGACCAGCACGAAGGACAGGCCCAGCAGCACCAGCCACCAGTCGACCCAGTCGACGGTATAGAAACCCAAGCGGATCGACGGCACCAGGCCACCGGTGAACCACGTCGACACGAGGCTGACCAGCGCCGCGCCGATGACCGCGCCGTAGAGCCGCCCGCGCCCACCGATGGCGACCCAGACCGCGAGGTAGATCGAGGCGATCGGCGCGACCTCGCCCGGGTTGATGATGCCCGCCTGTGGATAGTAGAGCGCCCCGGCGATGGCGGCGATCACGGCCGTGAAGGTGAAGATGAACAGCTTGTACCCCTCGACCGAGTAGCCGAGGAAGCGCACCCGCGCCTCGTCATCGCGGATGCCGCGCACGACCGAGCCGAACTTGCCCGAGACGACCCAGGCGCAGATGACGTAGCCGAGCGCCAGGGCAAGGGCCGAGCCCCAGAAGAACCACATCGAGACCGCGTCCTGGCCGGCGCCGACGCCGGGCAGGTTTTGCAGACCCGAGAGGCCGTTGTTGCCGCGCAGGCCGCTTTCGTTCTGGAACAGGTAGAGCGAGAGCGCCAGCGTCATCGCCTGCGTGAGGATCGAAAGGTAGACACCGGTGACGCGGCTGCGGAAGGCCAGCCAGCCGAAGACCAGTGCAAGGAGGCCGGGTACGATCACCACCAGCGCCATCTGCGCCCAGAAGCTGTGGGCGAAAGACCAGATCAGCGGAAAGTCGGAGGAGCCGACGACGCCGAAGATCTGGGAGCCGATGGCATCGGAGATTTCGGCCGGTGTCGGGGGCAGCGGCGCGTTGGCGAGGGAGCCCGCGACGATGATTTCGGTGCGCGCATACATCAGCCACATGCCGACCATGTAGCCGCCGAGGCCGAAAAAGGCGAAATGGCCGAGAGAGAGGATGCCGCAATAGCCCCAGACGAGGTCCATCGCCACCGCGACGAGGCAGAGGCAGAGCGTCTTGCCCAGCGTCTTGACGAAGGAGGTGGAAATCAGCCCTGCGCCCGTCGCCTCGCTCATCAGGGTGATGGCGAGGGTGAAGAGCGCGAGACAGGCGAGGAACACCAGGATCGAGGGGTTGCGGGCGATGAAGCTGCGTCTCATGTGCTCGGGCCTTCGGGGGGTTGGGGGGCGAGGGCAAGGGCGAGGGCGAGGGGGCGCTGCCCCCCGTCAGCTGCGCTGACTCCCCCCGGGATATTTTCAACAGGGAAACATGTGGAGGCTGTGCGCAGGCAGGTGGGGGGCAGCAGGGTAAGTGAAAAGGCGGCGGGGAAGACCATCATGTGCGGCCGCCCTTCGGGTGGTGGTCGCGGCCACCGTCGATGACGGCGAGCGGCGGGCGGTCGAGGTTGGCGGGGCGTTGGTAGGGGAACATGGTGTCAATCTCCCGCGGCGCGGCCCTTGAGGGCGATGATGCCCCTTGGGCGGAACTGGATGAAAATGATGATGAAGATGATCATGTAGGTTTGTGCGGCGAGGGTGTTGGAGGGGTTGAACCACTCGATCCCCTTTTGCAGCGAGCCGATCATCAGGGCGCCGAACAGCGTGCCCCAGATATTGCCGACGCCGCCCACAACCACCGTCATGAAGGACTGGACGATGTAATCCTGCCCCAGTTCCGAGGTGACCTTGGCGTAGAGGCCGATGGCGACACCGGCGATGCCGGCGATGCCGGAGCCGAGGCCGAAGGTCAGCATGTTGACGTATTCGGGGTTGATGCCCATCGAGGCGGCCATTTTCGGGTTCTGCGTCACGGCGCGGGTTTCCAGGCCGAGGCGGGTCTTTTTCATGATGAAGAGGAACAGGCAGAGGAAGATCAGCGCCAGCACGAAGATCGCGATGCGGATGTAGGAGATGCCGACGACATCGTTGATCACCAGGCCACCGTCGAGCCATGCGGGCGAGGTCAGCGGGCGGGCCTGGGTGCCGAAGATGTTCTTGGCCAGCTGTTGCAGCGCGATGGAGATGCCGAAGGTGGCCAGCAGCGTTTCGAGGGGGCGGGAATAAAGCCAGCGGATCACCAGCCGTTCCATCGCGACCCCGGCGGCGAAGGTGACGGCGAAGGCCAGCGGGATCGCGACCAGGATCGAGACCGTGTAGTTCGGGATGAAGAGCTGGACCACGTAGCCGGTATAGGCGCCCATCATGATGAATTCGCCATGTGCCATGTTGATCACCCCCATCACCCCGAAGGTGATGGCGAGGCCGATGGCGGCAAGAAAGTAGATCGAGCCGAGCGAAAGCGCGTCGAGCGACAGGTCGAGGAACTGCATCAGGCCGACCTTGAGCGCGGATTTGTGCAGCGCGGCATTGGCGGCCTGCGTCACCTCGGAATTGGGTTCGGAGTAGGTCTCGTAAAAGGTGAAATCGTCGATGATCTCGTCTATCTCGTCCGTGGTGGCGGCGGCGTCGGCCTGACCGGCGGCCACCAGCGCATCATAGGCACGGTTGCGCGCGGCATTGGTGCCGAGGTCGGCCACGGGCACGCCGCCGACGGCACCGTCGGTGATATTGGCCGTCAGGGTGTCGCGCAGGTCGCGGTCATTCAGCAGGCGCGGCGCGAGGCCTTCGTTCACCAGCAGTTGATAGGCGTCTTCGCGGGAGAGGAGATCGAAGCCGGGCTTGATCTCGCGCGCGACATTGGGCGCGTCGGGCAGGGTTCTGGCGGCCTTGAGCGTGGTGGCGACCAGCGGGTTCAGCGTGGCACGGACATCGACCCCGGTGTCGCCGGCGACCTTTTCGATGGCGGCGATGCGGGTGTCCGTGTCGGCATCGAAGCGGATGGTCAGCAGGGTCTCGAGGTGTTGCTTGCGCGCCTTCAGTGCCGCGTCCTGCTCTGTCTCGATCGAGGCGCGCAGGGGGGCGAGGTGGCTTTTCTCTCCGTTCCGTTCGATGGCATCCAGCGCCTCGGCTCGTTTCGCCGGATCGGGATCGGAGAGCTGGAATTTCACCAGGGCGACGGCAATTTCAGCCCGGATGCCCGAATTCGGTTTCAGCTGGTCGATGGCGTCCTTGTCGACGGTAGCGACGATTTCGCCGGTGTCGAAATCGATCAGGTCGTATTGCTTTGCATTCTTCACCGCCTTGAAGAACAGCCCGTCCGATTTGCGCTGCCACATGTCGCGGTCGGCCCATGTCACCAGGACGAAGGGGGCCTGCGGAAGGCCCGAGGCGGCAATGGCATCGATCGCGGGCTGGATTGTGCGGCGCGAACTCTCGATGATCAGCGCGGCGTTTTCCGACAGGATCGGCCGGATGCTGTCGGCGGGTGCGGCCTGATCCTGTTCCTGTGCTTGTTCTTGGGCCTGTTCCTGTGCCTGTTCCTGTGCCTGGGCCACATGCGTCGGGAGGATCGGGGCGATGACAAGGCCGAGTACCAGCGCAAGAGCCGGAAGAATGCGTTTGATCATGATGTCCTGCGGGCCGGTAGGAGGAGAAATGCGCCCGAAATGCGCAACGGGGGTCGGCGGCACACGTGCACGTGGGTCCGGGTGGGGCAGTGGGGGGAGGAGGAGGCCCCCTGCCCCACCCGGGCCGTGTCAGCGCGCCAGGGCGGCTGACGATACGTGCAAGGCGATCGGGGCCCGGTCCTCCGGGCCCCGGTGCCGTGTCAGTAGTTGGACTTCATCTGCACGCAGGTCTTGGTCTCGGTGTTGTACATGCCGCAGTCCAGCGTCACCCAATCCGATTCAAGCACTGCGGATTCGGGCAGGTAGTCTGTCCAGGCATCGCCGGGCACCGGATCGGTTTCCGAGATGATGTCGAACTGGCCATCGGCCTGGATTTCACCGATCAGAACCGGCTTGGTCAGGTGGTGGTTGGGCAGCATTTCAGCCGTCCCGCCGGTCAGGTTCGGAAAGGTCTGGCCGGGCATTGCGTCGATGACGGCGTCAACGTCGGTGGTGCCGGCCTCTTCGACCGCCTGAACCCACATGTTGAAGCCGATGTAGGTGGCTTCCATCGGGTCGTTGGTCACGCGATCATCGCCCATACGCTCTTTCCAGGCCGCGATGAATTCATCGTTGGCGTCGGATTCGGCGGATTGGAAGTAGTTCCACGCGGCCAGGTGGCCGACCAGGTTCGAGGTATCCAGACCGGAGAGTTCTTCTTCGCCGACCGAGAAGGCGACGACGGGGATGTCATCTGCCGAAACGCCCTGTGCCGCCAGTTCCTTGTAGAAACCGATGTTGGCGTCGCCGTTGATGGTCGAGATCACGCCGACCTTCTTGCCGTCGGCGCCCAGTGCGACGACGTCAGACACGATCTTGGACCAGTCGGACTGACCGAAGGGCGTGTAGTTGACGAAGATGTCCTCTTCCGCGATGCCCTTGTCCTTCAGGTAGGCTTCGAGGATGTTGTTCGTGGTGCGCGGATAGACGTAGTCGGTGCCGAGCAGCGCGAACTTTTCAACGCCGAGTTCGTCGAGAAAGTAATCGGTGGCCGGGATCGCCTGCTGGTTCGGCGCGGCGCCGGTGTAGAACACGTTGCGCGAGGATTCTTCGCCCTCGTACTGCACCGGGTAGAACAGCAGGCCGTCGAGTTCTTCGATCACCGGCAGCACGGATTTGCGCGACACGGAGGTCCAGCAGCCGAACATCACGGCGACGTCGGACACGGTCAGCAGTTCGCGGGCCTTTTCGGCGAACAGCGGCCAGTCGGAGGCCGGGTCGACGACAACCGCTTCCAGTTGCTTGCCCAGCACGCCGCCCTTGGCGTTCTGTTCGTCGATCATCATCAGCACGGCGTCTTTCAGCGTTGTCTCGGAGATCGCCATGGAGCCGGAGAGCGAGTGCAGGACACCGACCTTGATCGTATCCTGTGCAAACGCCGAGCCTGCCAGCATGATCGAGCCGGCGGCAGCGCCCAGCATCGTTTTCAGAAAGTGCGACATAGGATGATTTATCCCCTCGTTGATGCCGCGTTGAGAACGGGACGTAATCGACATGTCATTTGAAAAATCATTCGCTCCCCCCTAATGTCCCCAAGCAGCTTTGCAGTTGCGTTCGTGCGGTGGTGACCGAACCGCCAGATTGGATGCCACCGCACGTCCCTTGGTGCGCCCGTCCCGGGTGCAATCCAATCAATGCCGGACGCGCGGACGAATCCTACGACGCGGCGCGCAACAGGCCGGGGAAACGAAGCGTGCGCCTGTATACAAGGCACAGCTTTGGGCATTCGCCTATAAAATGGGCGATCCGAAATCGCGGCCATGACAGCGCCATGACAGCAGCGCCCTGCGACATTCCGCCGACGCGGCAGGCGACAGCGCCCGAAATCGGCGGGACGCAGCCGAAAACGACATGATTTCCGGGATGAGCGGCCAAATACCGCTCAGATCTCGATGGCCCGAGGTGACAGCCGGGTGTCAGGCGGTCGGCTCGGGATCGGGGTCAGTGCTGAAAGTGAAGGCAGGCAGGGCTGAAAACGCGTCACGCAGGGCCACCCCCCACCCCGAGGATATTTCCTGGAAATAGGGGTCATCTGCCTCGACCCGCCCGATCAGGCCACGGCTCAGCGTATCGCTGCGATAGATATGGTAATCCAGCGGCAGCGCGACCGACAGGTTGGCCTTGATGGTGCTGTCGAAGGACACGAGCAGCAATTTCATCGCCTCTTCGAACGACATGTCGGGATCGTAGGCGCGGATCAGGATCGGGCGGCCGTACTTGGTTTCACCGATCTGAAAGAAAGGCGTATCGGTGCTGGCCTCGATGAAATTGCCCTCGGGATAGATCAGGAACAGGCGCGGTTCACCGTCCTTGATCTGGCCGCCCAGCAGGATGGTGGCCCCAAAGGCGGCGCTGGCCTTCTGGCCATTGTCATCGTGGGTCGAGATCACTTCGCGCAGGGTCTGGCCGACCAGCTGCGCGACCTGGAACATGGAGGTCAGGCGTTCGATATCGGGCGCGCGCTCTTCCGGGCTCTTGCCGCGTTCCTGAAGGATCGAGATCACGGCCTGCGTGGTGGCAAGGTTGCCCGCGGTCATCAAGGTGATGGAGCGGTCGCCCTCCACGTCGAAATGGAACATCTTGCGAAAGATCGAGATATTGTCGACGCCGGAATTGGTGCGGGTATCGGACATGAAAAGGATGCCGCGGTTCAGCATCATCCCTACGCAATATGTCATCAGTCAGGCGCTCCGTTTCCGACTCGGGGCCAGGCGCCCGAGCCGGGGAACTCTATTGCTGAACTTGCAGGGAAACGCAAAGCTCTTCTGTCGCGTTGCCCTGACGCAGCCCATGCACCGGAGCGGCCTCGCCATAGTCGCGCCCGAGGGCCACGCGGACATACCGATCATCGGGGCAGACGGCGTTGGAGACGTCGAAACCGACCCATCCCAGGCCCTCGATCCAGACCTCTGCCCAGGCATGGCTGGCCTCCTGGTCGACGACTTCGTCCATCAGCAGATACCCAGAGACATAGCGCGCCGGCAGGCCAAGGTGGCGCGCGGCGGCGATCATGATCTGGGCGTGGTCCTGGCAGACGCCCTGCCCTTCGCTGGCCGCGTCTTCGGCCGGCGTTGTCGACAGGGTCATGCCGGTGCGATAGGTCACGGCATCGGCAATCGCGCCCGACAGCTGGTGCATCCCGTCAAGCTGGCTGGCCTCGGTCGCCTTTTTCACCTGCTGCGCGATCTTGCGGATGGTCGGGCCGGGCACGGTGGCCGGGGTTTGCTGCAGGAACAGCCACAGCGGCGCCAGACCGGTGCCCATCCCGATGACGCCGTTGAGGTTTTCGACCTCGACCTCACCCTGACAGGTGATGCTGACCGCGCTGGACCCCGCGTCCATCTCGATCAGTTCGGTGACATTGCGGAAATGGTCGTCGTAGGTGACCTGGCTGGTCGCGCCTTCCAGTGTCGTCGACCAGTTCAGAACCTTCTGACCCGCAGCGCTGCGGGGGGTCATGCGCAGTTGCAACAGCGCGTAATGCACGGGCCGGTCATAGCTGTAGGTGGTTTTGTGGGTGATGTTGAGCCGCATAGGTTCCTACCCGTAAAAACGAAAATCTTCCTGGATCTGGGCCGCGAGACGGCCCGTATCCGCGATCGCGGATTTCAGGAATTCATGCAGGCCCTCGTCGAAGACCGAGTCGATGTCGCGCCCGGACAGCCGGGCGTGGATCTGGCTGGCCTGCGTCAGGCAGGGCAGTTCCGGGTCCGCATCGTGGTTCAGATAGCTGAGGTTGCCGACGATCTTGGAGTGACAGAACGCCAGCGACCGCGGCATCCGCTTGTCCAGGATCATGAAATCGGCAATGGCCATCGGCGTCACCTCGCCTTCGTTCAACCAGCGAAAGCTGCGGAACGCGGAAACCGACCGCAGGATGGTTTCCCACTGGGCGTTGTCCATGGACGATCCGACATAGGCGGCCGAGGGCAAGAGGACGTAATACTTGATGTCCAGAATGCGCGACGTGTTGTCGGCCCGTTCGATATAGGTGCCCAGCCGCGCGAAATCGAAGATGTCGTTGCGCAGCATCGTACCGTGCAATGCACCGCGCACCAGGCTGGAATGCTGGCGGATCGAGGTCAGCACCTCGGCCAGGTTCTTCATCGAGACCGGGCGTTTCATCTGGTCCTTCAGGGTCATCCAGGCCTCGTTCACGGCCTCCCAGACTTCGGAGGACAACGCCGTGCGCACCATGCGGGCGTTGGAGCGCGCGGCCTCGATGCACGACATCACCGACGACGGGTTGTCGCGGTCGCGCAGCAGGTAGTTGATCACTGTGGCCTGGTCGAAATCGTCATCGAACTTGGCCACGTACGCCGGGCGCACACCCGCCGTCGACACGATGGATTCCCATTCGCTGTCATCCGAATCCTGCGCCCCGGTCAGGGCAATCCTGAACCCGGTTTCCAACAGTCGCGCCGTGTTTTCGCTCCGCTCAAGATAGCGGAACATCCAGAAAAGCCCACCGGCTGTCCGTCCTAGCATATTCACTTAGTCCCCCAGCACCCATGTGTCCTTGGTTCCGCCCCCTTGCGAGGAATTCACGACCAGAGAGCCTTCTTTCAGCGCAACGCGCGTCAGGCCGCCGGCGGTGATATGCACACGCTTCGGGGATACCAGAACAAAGGGGCGCAGGTCCACGTGCCGCGGCGCGAGTCCTGCCTTTGTCATGATCGGCACGGTCGACAGGGCGAGTGTCGGTTGTGCGACGTAATTGTCGGGGCGCGCCCGCAGCTTGGCCTCGAACGCCTTCAGCTCCTTCTTGGATGCGGCCGGACCGACCAGCATCCCGTAGCCGCCCGAGCCGTGCACTTCCTTGACGACAAGGTCGGCCAGGTTGTCGAGCACGTACTTCAGGCTTTCCTCCTCAGAACAGCGCCACGTCGGCACGTTCTGCAGGATCGCCTTTTCGCCGGTATAGAATTCGACGATATCGGGCATGTAGGAATACAGCGCCTTGTCGTCGGCAATGCCGGTGCCCGGCGCGTTGGCAATGGTGATATTGCCGGCGCGGTAGGCATCCATGATCCCCGGCACGCCCAGCAGACTGTCGGGATTGAACGTCAGCGGATCGAGGTATTCGTCGTCGACCCTGCGATAGATCACGTCCAGCGCCTTGTAGCCGCGTGTCGTGCGCATCTGCACACGACCATCGACCACGCGCAGATCGCTGGCCTCGACCAGTTCGGCCCCCATGTGATCGGCCAGGAAGCTGTGTTCGAAATAGGCCGAATTGTGGATACCCGGCGTCAGCACCGCCACCGCGGGCTTGGTGCCATCGAAGTTCGGGGGTGCGCATTCGCCCAGCGACCGGCGCAGTTCGGCCGGATAGGATGACACCGGGCGCACCTTCATCTTGGTGAACAGCTCGGGGAACATCTGCAACATCGTCTCGCGGTTCTCCAGCATGTAGGAGACGCCGGAGGGCGTGCGCGCGTTGTCTTCCAGCACGTAGAATTCGTTTTCGCCCGTGCGCACCAGATCGGTGCCGACGATATGGGTATAGACGCCACCCGGTGGCGTCATCCCGATCATCTGCGGCAGAAAGGCGGCGTTGCGGCTGATGATATGCTCGGGCAGGCGGCCCGCTTTCAGGATCTCCTGCTTATTGTAGATATCGGCCAGGAACGCGTTCAGCGCCCGCACCCTCTGATCGATGCCCTTTTCCAGCACCCGCCATTCACTGGCCGAAATGATGCGCGGCACGATGTCGAACGGGATCAGCCGTTCGTCGGCATCCTTTTGTCCGTAAACGTTGAAGGTGATCCCGATCCGGCGAAAGAATGTCTCGGCTTCGGCGGATTTCTTAAGCAGGGACTTGGGGTCTTCGTTGGAAAACCATCGTGCGTAATCTGCATAGGGCACGCGCGGATCGCCGCCCTGCAATGCCATTTCGTCAAAAAATCGTCTTTCGGTCATGCTACCCCCGGACCTTTTATCTTACCTTCGGCACCCCGGATCTGCGCCCGGACTTGGTTCGTTGCAGAGGCTCTGATCGTTGCAGAGACCCAGATGGTTACAGAGGCCGCACCGGGATGCGAGTGCACCACCCGGAGATCGGACGCTTCGCAGCGCGAATGGCGATCATCTGCACAAATTTATCGCTTTGACTGTGCCCTTCCCCGTTCCGGTCCCGTGTCGTGGTTGGTCATGGATCTATTGCCCCCGTTGTCTTCGGCAAGTGGGTCGCAACCTCTGCGGTATCCCGGCCGACCTGAACGCCCAAGTCGATTTGGCGGTTTTTGCGACAAACCGTCAAGGGGTTAGCCCAGTCTAGCCGCGAGCAGGTGCAAAAGCATCTTTTTTCGCCGGGCGATAGCATCCGGCTGCGAATGGTCCGGCAAGGATCGTCAGCCGCCCCGCAACACCGACGCTGCTTGGGGACAGGACCGGCAGTCGTGCGGCGCACAGGGCGTACAGGGCGCACAGCCGCCGGCGGCAGATGCAAGGGGGGGCTGGATCCCCCGGGGTGACCCGGATACGCGGTTCAGGCACGCGATCAGGCCGGTCAGCACGCCTGCCAGCATACCTGTGGGTGCGCTTTGCCGCCGAAACGAAAAACGCGGGCCGAAACGCTGGTCAACACGGTGGCCGCGCTCTACGTTGCCCTCCTGAGCCCTTTCCCGCCCCGGCAGGCACGCGCGCAACCCGGCCCGCATGCCGACGACGCCGGTGGTCGACCCCAGACCCCAGAGGTTTCGCGCTTAAATGACGACGCGTTCTTCCGCCGCCAGAACCGCCACGACAACCGCAGCCGCGCTTGCCCTTGCCATGTCCTCCGTCACGCCGGTCGGTGCGGCCGACGTGGTGCTGAACGCGGGACAGGACAAGGATCTGACGTCATCGCTGCGCGGGGCCTCCCTGTCCGTTACGGCAATCGACACCGACGACGTGACCGACCCGCAGGAACTGATCGCCGCGGCCCAGGCCGACTACAGACGCCTGGTCGCGGCCCTGTACGACAAGGGGTATTTCGGCGGCACCGTGTCGATCAAGGTGGACGGACGCGAGGCCAGCAGCGTGTCGATCCTGAACCCCAGGACCGCCGTGAACCAGATCGTCATCGATGTTGTGCCGGGCGAAAAGTTCACCTTTTCCGAGGCGACCGTCGCCCCTCTGCCGCCCAATGCGGAACCGACCGAAGGCTTTGCCGTGGGCGAAACCGCCGGCACCGGCCTGATGCGCCGCGCCGCCAAGAACGGCGTCGACGCCTGGCGCGACGAAGGCCACGCCAAGGCCCGCGTCGACAGCCAGCAGATCACCGCGGATCACCGGACCGATACCGTCGCGGCCCGTTTTGGCCTGACACCCGGGCCGCGCCTGACTTTTGGCAAGGTGCGCCTCAGCACCCGCAGTTACGACAGTACCGTGCGCCCGGAACGCATCCTGGCCATCGCCGGCCTGCCCGAGGGCGAGGTCTATGACCCCGACGAAGTGGCCCGCGCCGAAACCCGCCTGCGCCGCGCCGGGGCCTTTTCCGCAGCGGTGGTGACCGAGGATGACGCCATCACGCCGGTCAATCAACTGGGCACCAGTGTCGACGTGACCGATGCCAAGCCGCGCCGCCTCGGCTTTGGCGCCGAGATTTCGAATACCGACGGGCTGACCCTCAGTTCCTACTGGATGCACCGCAACCTGCTGGGCGGCGCCGAAAGGTTCCGCGTCGATGGCGAGGTTGCGGGGATCGGCGGCGGCACCGGCGGGATCGACTATTCGCTGGGGGTGTCGCTGACCCGCCCGGCCTTCCGTCACCCCGACATGGACCTGACCTACAGCGCGAATATCTCGCGCGTCGATGAACCCAGCTATACCTCGTCGTCGGCCACTGCCAACGTCGGGGTCGATCGTTATATCAACGAAAAACTGACGGCCAACCTGGGGATCGGGGCGCGGGTGTCACGTACCGACGATGACCTGGGCGAACGTGATTTCTATCACCTGACCCTCGACAGCGGGCTGACCTGGGAAAACCGCGACGACAAGACGGACCCGACCAAGGGCATCTATGCCGAGGTCGGCATCATGCCGTTTCTGGGGGTCAGCGGATCGGCCTCGGGCGTGATGTCGACGGCCGACATCCGCGGCTATCAGCGGCTGGGCAGCGACAAGTTCGTGCTGGCCGCGCGCGTCCAGCTTGGCTCGGTCGTCGGGCCGTCGCTCCAGGAAACGCCATCTGACTGGCTGTTCTATTCCGGCGGCGGCGGATCGGTGCGTGGGCAGGCCTATCAGTCGCTGGGCGTGACCACCAACGGCAACACCACCGGCGGGCGCAGCTATGCCGCGATCAGCACCGAATTGCGCGCCCGCGTCGTCGGCAACTGGGGTGCGGCGGCGTTTGTCGATTATGGCTATGTCGCCGCCAGCGAGACGTTCGAGGGCGGAGAGTGGCAGGGCGGCGCGGGCGTCGGCGCGCGCTACTTCACCTCGCTCGGCCCCGTGCGCCTGGATGTTGCCGTGCCGGTCACGGGCGACGCCAACTCAGTTTCCGTTTATGTCGGTATCGGGCAGTCCTTCTGATGATCAATATCCGCCAACGCCTCGTTTCCCTGCTCCGCACCGCCCTGCTTGCCTGCATGGCGCTGGTCTGCCTGTCGGTCGGCCCCGCCGCGCTGGCGCAGGACGCCGACGACGACGGACAGGGCTTTCTGACCCGCAAGATCCAGGATCTGCTGTCGGGCGCAGGCCGCCAGGTCAGCATCTCGGGCTTTACCGGCGCGCTGTCCTCAAGTGCGCGGATGGCAAGCCTCAGCATCGCCGATGACGAAGGCGTCTGGCTGGAACTCAGCAATGCCGAACTGGACTGGAGCCGCACCGCCCTGCTGCGGGGCCGCCTTCAGGTGCAAAAGCTGTCGGCGGAATCGATCACGCTCTATCGGCTGCCGAAATCCGATCCGAAATCCCCCTCCGCCGAGGCCCCGGGGTTCTCCATCCCCGACCTGCCGGTCGCCGTGAACATCGACGAAATCAAGATCGACCGCTTCGACATGCGCGAGCCGGTGATCGGCCAGGCCGCCGTGATCAGCCTGACAGGCCGCGCCGCGCTGGCCGACGGCGGGCTGGATGCCGCGCTGGACATCCTGCGCCAGGATCAGCAGGGCGAGGTCAAGCTGAACGTGAACTACGACCCCGACAGCCAACGCCTCGGGGTCGACATCGGCGTGAACGAACCTGAAAACGGCATCGTTGCCAACCTGATGAACCTGCCCGGGCTGCCCTCGGTCGACATGACCATCGCCGGCACCGGCCCGCTGGACCAGTACAAGGCCGACATGCAGCTGGCGACCGATGGCGAACCGCGCCTGACCGGCACCGTCAGCCTCAGCGGCCGCGACGACGGTGGCCGCGAATTCGCGCTCCAGGTCGGCGGCGACCTGACCGCGCTTGCCGCACCGGATTACCGCGAATTCCTCGGCACCGACATTGGCCTTGTCGCGACCGGAACCCGCGCCGCCAATGGCGCCATCGACCTGCAACTGCTGCGGCTGAATTCGGCTGCGCTGAACATCGAGGGCAAGCTGGCGCTGGATGAAAACGCCAAACCCTCCAGTTTCGACCTGCGTGGCACCCTCGCCTCTCCCGCCGGGAAAGAGCGTGTCGACCTGCCCTTTGCGCCCGGTGTTTCGCTGGCCTCCGCGGTGATGGATTTCACCTATGATCACGCCAGCTCCAACGACATGTCCGGCCAGATCGAAGCCCTCTCTCCCACCTCCTCCGGCTTTGCCGCCGACAAGGTCGTACTCAGCCTCAGCGGCCCGCTGAACAAGACCGGCACCAGCCGCGCGATCATCGGCTTTGACGCGACAGGACTGTCCGCCGACGATCCCGGTGTCGCGCAGGCCCTGGGTGACCAGCTCAGCGGCAGCGCCGCCGTCGTCTTTGGCAGCGGCCCCGTGCGGGTCGAGGATCTGACGCTGGACGGCAAGGCGCTGACGCTCGCCGGCTCGCTGAACTTCACGCCGAACGAGGATCAGGCCCAGTTCGACCTGGCTGCCAATGCCCGGGTCAAGGATCTGGCGGCCTTCTCCTCGCTCTCCGGGCTGTCGCTGGCCGGTCAGGCCGATCTCGACATGAACCTCCAGGTGCAACTGCCCGCAGGTACGGCGAAACTGACCGCCACCGGCACCGGCACCGACATCGCCACGGGCATCGACCAGGCCGACGCCCTGCTGGCGACACCGCTGCAACTGGCGCTGGATGTGGAACGCGGCGCACAGGGCATCGTGGTGAACCAGCTCGACCTCGGGACCGAGGCCCTGCGCCTGACCGGCCAGGGCCGCATCGGCAGCGAAGACGGCGCGATCACCTATGACCTGCACCTCAGCGACGCCGGCCTGCTGACCGGCACCACCGCCGGACCTGTCGATGTGGGCGGCGCCATCGCGCGCGCGCCCGATGGGCTGCGCGTGACCGCCAAGGGCGGCGGCACCGACCTCGCGCTCGGCATTGCGCCCGTCGATCAGCTGCTGACAGGCGGACTGTCTCTCGATCTGTCGCTGCTGCTGCCTGCCGAGGATGCGCCGATGCAACTCGAACGCGCCCTGATCCGCAGCGATGCGCTGCGGCTCGACGCCTCCGGGCCGATCGACCCCGCCGCCATGGCGCTGGATTTCCAGGCGCGGCTCGAAAACTCTGCCGTCTTCACCGGCGGTCAGGCCGGCCCCCTGACCCTGGCCGGCCAGGTCCGTACCGAGGATTCCGGCGCGATCCGCGCCCGCCTGTCCGGTGGTGGTGACGCCCTTGGCACCGGTATCGCCCCCGTCGACGCCCTGCTCGACGGTCGCACGGACATCAACGCCGACGTGCTGATCGACGGCGATCTGATCACCCTCAACCGCGCCGAGGTCACCTCTCCCGTCCTGACCACCACGGCCACCGGCACCATGCAGGGCGATGCCCTCGACCTTGCGCTCGACGCCCGCCTGGCCAATTCGGCCGCCCCGCTCGGCGGAAACGCCGGCCCGATCAGCCTGACCGCACAGATCACCGGCCGCGATGGCACCTACCAGGTCGCGGCAAATGGCAACGGCCAATCCATCGGAATCGGCAACAGCCAGATCGACGCCCTGTTTCGCGGTGACAGCAGCCTCGTCGCGCGCGTCGCGATGGCGGCGGACGGCACCCTTACCATCGACGAGGCCCGCTTTGCCTCCACCGCCCTCAGCGCCCAGGCCAGCGGCAGCGTTGCCAATGGTGCCCCCGACCTGCGCTTTACCGCCCGGCTCGACAATATCGCCCGCCTGGTCGACGGCCTGAACGGCCCGCTCTCCCTCGACGGCACGGTCGCACCCGGCGCCAATGGTGCCAGCACCCTGAACGTCACCGCCGACGGCCCCGCCGGGGCCAATGCGCGGATCACGGGCGATGTGCTGATGCCGAACGGCGCGGTCGACCTGAGCATCCGCGGCACCGCACCGCTGGCCCTGGCCAACAGCTTCATCGCGCCGCGTTCGGTGGCAGGCCCCGCCAGCTTCGATCTGTCGATGACCGGCCAGCCGGGCCTGCCTGCGCTCTCCGGCCAGATCAGCGTGGACAACGCCCGCCTCGTCGCCCCGACGCTCGGGCAGGTGATCGACGGGATCTCGGGCCGCATGGCCCTCTCTGGCGGTCAGGCCAACATCGACATGCGCGCCACCCCGTCAGAGGGCGGCCAGATCACCATCTCCGGCCCCATCGGCCTCGCCGCGCCCTACCGCGCCGGGCTGAACGTCGCGCTGAACAACGTCATCGCCACGCGCGCCGGGCTGGCCACCACGCGGCTGAACGGCCAGATCGCGGTGAACGGCGGGCTGACCGGCGGCGGCACAGTGTCGGGCCGCATCGGCCTCTCGGATACCGAGGTACGCCTCTCCTCGGGTGGCTTCGGCGGCCAGGAGACGATCCCCGACATCCGCCACGTCAACGAACCGCAGGCAAGCCGCCTGACCCGCCAGCGCGCGGGCATCACCGGCGACGACAGCAGCGACAGCTCTGCGGGCGCGACCGCCTCGGGGGGGCTCAACCTCGACCTCTCGGTCGGCACGGACACCTCGATCTTCATCCGCGGACGCGGCCTCGACGCAGAGCTGCGCGGCGATCTGCGCCTGCGCGGCACCACCTCCAACGTCATCCCGGTCGGGGAATTCGACCTGGTGCGCGGCCGCCTCAACATCCTTACCAAGCGGCTTGAGCTGACGGACGGATCGGTCCGCCTCGCGGGCGGCTTCGAACCCATCATCCACTTCGTCGCCACCTCGCAAAGCGGCAGCTACGCGGTCTCGATTGCCATCGACGGCACCGCCTCCGACCCCGAGGTCAGCTTTTCCTCCAACCCCGGCCTCCCCGAGGACGAAATCCTGTCACAGCTGTTCTTCGGGCGCGGCATCGACACGCTCTCGGCCCTGCAGGCGGCGCGCCTGGCCGCCGCCGTCGCCACGCTCACCGGCTCGGGCCAGGGCGGCGTCCTCGACAAGCTGCGCGCCAACACCGGCCTCGACGATCTCGACATCTCGACCACGCAAGAGGGCGAAACCAGCCTCAAGGCCGGCAAGTACCTGAACGAAAACGTCTATACGGAAACCGAAGTGACGGGTGACGGCGAAACCAGCCTGTCGATCAACCTCGACATCTCCGACACGGTCAAGGCCAGGGGCTCGGTCAAGACCGACGGCGAAACCGGCCTCGGCATCTTCTTCGAAAAAGACTACTGATCATCCCGGGGCGCGGGCATCCGCGTCCCGTTCCGACACGCCGCGCGCCCCATTCTCCCCCGGGCCCCCTGTCATCTGGCCGAAAATACCCCAAGGGTGAATTGCGGCCCTGCCGCAAGAGGGGGCAGCGCCCCCTTCCCCGCCCACGACAGGCGCCCCCCTGACTGGTCCCGGACATGACCCGCGACATGCCCCCTGACATCGAAAAACCCGCGGCCGCTGTTCAGCACGCCCGCGGGTCTTTTCTATCTTCGCCAGTCTCAGATCTTTGCCAGTGCCACATCTTCGCCAGTGTCACGGTGTCCCGCGCCGCACGGCCTCCCATCCCGGCACCCTGATCAGTCGGCGGCGGCCTCCGCCCGGCTCTTGCCACTGACGTTCAGCGCCAGCGTCGCCGCCATCAGCCCGTCCAGATCACCGTCCAGCACGCCGCCGGAATCCGACGTCTCATAGCCGGTGCGCAGGTCCTTCACCATCTGGTAGGGCTGCAACACATAACTGCGGATCTGGTTGCCCCAGCCCGCATCGCCCTTGTTCTCGTGCGCCTCGTTGATCGCCGCGTTCCGCTTGTCCAGCTCCATCTGGTACAGGCGCGATTTCAACGCCTTCATGGCGATGTCGCGGTTCTGGTGCTGGGATTTCTCGGACGAGGTGACGACGATCCCGGTGGGATGGTGGGTGATCCGCACGGCCGAGTCGGTGGTGTTGACGTGCTGCCCGCCCGCCCCCGAGGACCGGTAGGTATCGATGCGGATATCGGCCGGGTTCACCTCGATCTCGATATTGTCGTCCACCACGGGATAGACCCAGACCGAGCTGAAACTGGTGTGGCGCCGCGCCGCACTGTCATAGGGGCTGATGCGCACCAGCCGGTGCACGCCGCTTTCGGACTTCAGCCAGCCATAGGCGTTGTGCCCGGTGATCTTGTAGGTGGCCGACTTGATGCCCGCCTCCTCGCCTGCGCTCTCTGCCTGAAGCTCGACCTTGTAGCCCTTTTTCTCGGCCCAGCGGACATACATCCGCGCCAGCATGCTGGCCCAGTCGCAGCTCTCGGTGCCACCGGCACCCGAGTTGATCTCCAGAAAGCTGTCGTTGCTGTCGGCCTCGCCGTTCAACAGCGCCTCCAGCTCCTTCTCGGCCGCCTTGGCACGCAGCGCCTTCAGGGTCGCCTCGGCATCCGCGATGACCTCCTGGTCATCCTCCATCTCGCCCAGTTCGATCAGCTCGACACTGTCGTTCAGATCGCGCTGAATGGAATCATGCGTCTCGATGGCATCGACCAGCATCTGCCGATCTCGCATCAGCGCCTGCGCCTTTTCGGGATCGTTCCACAGATCGGGGTCCTCGACCCGGGCATTGAACTCTTCCAGCCGGTGCTGGGCCATGTCCCAATCCATCCGCTGGCGCAACAGCTCCAGCGACTTCTCGATCTCGGCTACAAAGTTCTGGGCCTCGGCGCGCATGGGCCACCTTTCCTTAACAGTATCAGAGCCGCGTGATAGCCCAACCACCCGTTACGAGCAAGAGCACCCCCACCCCGCACCGCCTCTTCGAACACTCCCCCCTCTCACTCCGCACCAGCCCCAGTCAGCACCGGCCCTAGTCAGCACCGGCGCCCCTCGCCCCCCCAGGCCCCGGCCCCGCACGACCACTCCGGCCCACTCGCCTGTCCGGTCAACCGTCCGGCCTCCCCCGTCATCTGGCCGAAAATACCCCGGGGGAGTCGCGTCAGCGACGGGGGCAGCGCCCCCACTCAGGTCTCACCCCCGCAGGACGCCCCCGAAACCACCACACCCTCACACTCTCACACCCTCACACTCTCTCCAGCGCCGCGGGTCCGCCAGACGGCGCCTAAAGGCTCGGCCGCCGCTCGCCTCAGTACAGCCCGCCAGACGACAGCGTGCCGAAATTTGCCTTCGGCGCGATTGTCGTCCTCTCGCCGGTCGAGGTGGTGATCTGCTGGCGTTGCCGGGCGTCGCCCGCATCCCGGAACAGCGGCAGATCCGACCCCATGGCAAAGCCACCGTCATAGGTGATGCCAAAGATCGGCTCTTCGCCATCGCGGAAATACTCGGCGACCACATTGTTGCCCGAGGCATCGTCGGACAGACGCGCGCCGGTAAAGCGGTCGATGTTGATGAAATGGCCCCCCGGCGGCACCTTGAACGCCCCGCCGCCATATTCCTTGATCGCCTTGGTCATGAACTCCTGGAACACCGGACCGCACAGCGTGCCGCCATAGCCATGGCCGTTCATCATCGAGCGGGGATTGTCATAGCCGATATAGCACCCGGCAACCAGGTTCGAGGTAAAGCCGATGAACCAGGCATCGCGCGCATCATTGGTGGTGCCGGTCTTGCCAGCCGTCGGCACCGGCAGGTTGACCACCCGCGCCGCCGTGCCGCGCTGCACCACGCCCTGCATCATCGAGGTCAGCTGATAGGCCGTGATCGCATTCATCACCCGCTGAGAGTTCGAGATGATCTCCGGCCCCTCGCCCGCTGGCAGAACCGGCTCGCGGCACTCGTTGCAGATCCGGTGGTCGTGCCGATAGATCGTGTGGCCATTGCGGTCCTGCACCCGGTCGACCAGCGTCGGCTCGACCCGCTCGCCGCCATTGGCGAACATCGCATAGGCCGCGACCATCTTGTACAACGTGGTCTCTTCGGAGCCGAGCGCATTGGCCAGGTAGGTGCCCATATTGTCATAGACACCAAAGCGTTCGGCATATTCCGCCACCACGTCCATGCCGACTTCCTGCGCCAGGCGGATCGTCATCAGGTTGCGCGACTGCTCGATCCCGGTGCGCAGCGGTGTCGGGCCGTAGTACTGGTTGGACGAGTTGGTGGGCCGCCACACGCCATCGGGCGTATTCACCTCGATCGGCGCATCGATCACGATCGTCGCAGGGGTATAGCCCGAATCCAGTGCCGAGGCATAGACAAACGGCTTGAACGATGACCCGGGCTGCCGGTTCGCCTGGGTGGCGCGGTTGAACACCGACGCCTGATAGGAAAATCCGCCCTGCATCGCGATCACGCGGCCGTTGTTGACGTCCATCGCCATGAAGCCGCCCTCGACCTCGGGCACCTGGCGCAGCGACCAGTTGACGAAGGCCCCGCTGTCATCCGTGACCTCGCGCACCAGCACCACATCGCCGCGCTTGAAATTGTCGTGGAAATCACCGCGCAGCCAATGGATATCCGACCGCGGCACGGAATGGCCGCGCGGATCGTCATTCGCCACGTCCTCGATGCCGATGTCCAGCGTCTGATCCGCGACGTTGAACACCACGGCGGGCAGCCAGGGATGCTCCAGCGTGATGTCCCGGGGCACATTGGTGCCGCGCAGGGTGTCGCGCCAGGTGGTCTCGTCGGCCAGCTGTGCTTCGTCCAGGGCCTTGCCGGTGCCGCGCCAGCGCCCCAGCGTGCGGTCGAATTTCTCCAGCGCGTGCCGCAGCGCCATTGCCGCGTCGGCCTGCATTTCGGGGTCGATGGTGGCACGCACGGTAAAGCCACCGGTAAAGAACTCGTCCTCGCCGAAATCCTGGGTCAGCTGGCGCCGGATCTCGTCGGTAAAGTAGTCGCGCGGCGGCAAGGTGCTGCGGAACCCCGGATAGTCGCCGCCCTGCACCGAACGGATCGGCTCGGCCACCGAGGCCGCATAGATGTAGTCGTCGATATAGCCGTTCTCATGCATCTCGCGCAGCACGTAATCGCGCCGTTGCAGCAGCCGGTCATGGTTGCGCACCGGGTGATAATCCGACGGAGCCTTGGGCATGGATGCCAGCGTCGCGGCCTCGGCGGGCGACAGCTCGGACAGTGGCTTGTTGAAATAGGTCTGCGCGGCGGCGGTCACCCCGTAGGAGTTCTGTCCCAGGAAGATCTCGTTCAGGTACAGCTCCAGGATCTTGTCCTTGGGCAGCGTTTCCTCCAGCCGCGAGGCCAGGATGATTTCCTTGATCTTGCGCTCGATCTTGCGGTCGCCGGTCAGCAGAAAGTTCTTCATCACCTGTTGCGTGATGGTCGAGGCCCCGCGCACGTTCTTGCCGCGCGACTTGATCGCATCAAAGGCCGCCGACATCATGCCGCGCGTGTCATAACCCGCATGGTGATAGAAATTCTTGTCCTCCGCGGAAATGAACGCCTCTTTCACCAGCTTGGGAATTTCCGACGCGGGCGTGAAAAGGCGCCGTTCCTGGGCGAATTCGTCAATGATGCGCCCTTCGCCGGAATAGATCCGGCTGATCGTCTTGGGCTGGTAACTGGCCAGCGCCTCGTGGCTGGGCAGGTCGCGGCCATAGATCCAGAACACCGCCCCGATGGACAATGCGATCACGGCGACCGACAGCGTGACAAGGGTAAAAATGGCTCCGAAAAAGGAGAGAACGAATCTGATCACGGGCGGCGCGCCTTTCTGGTTGAAAGCAGTATATAGGGCGCTGGACGAGGGCGGTCAAAACACATCCCCGCCAAACCGCCGCGATCTGCCGGAACACGCCGTTGCCGGGACGTTGCCGGGTCCGCCTGCTGGCCCCGGAAGATACTCTGACAGGACACCGACAGTCCCTTCACAGGCCCTTGACGGGCCGCCCGCAGCCTTCCGGCGCGCCGCACTCCTCACGACAGCACCAAGCACGAAGGCCCCCCACGACCTGTACCGCGCGATCCGACGCGCAGGCAGTCAGGGCATCATCCACGCGGTCGGCCGCGCGCGGCGCAAACTACTGGCGCCGCAACGGTGCCTCGGCCTCATCCGCCAATTGCCAGGCCAGCACCGCATCCCGAACCGCCCCGGCCAGGCGGGCGCGAAACTCGGGCGTGACCAGGTTGGCGCGGTCCCGGTCGCTGGACAGGAACCCGACCTCGATCAGGATGCTGGGAATATCCGCCGCCTTCAGCACCGAATACCCCGCCGCCCGCCGTGGCCGTGAATTCAGCGGCAGCCCCGCGCTCCGCAACGCCGCAACCACGGCATCGGCCAGCGCCTCACTGCGCGGCTGCGTCTCCATCCGCGCCAGGTCCATCAGCACGTCGGCCACCACGTCATCGCTGTGGCTCAGGTCCACCCCGGCCAGGATATCGCCCCGATCATGACGTTCCGCCAGCTTGCGTGACGCCTCGTCGCTGGCGGTCTTGGACAGCGTGTGCACCGTCGTGCCCCGCGCCCCGCCGCCGGCCAGCGCATCCGCGTGCAGCGAAATGAACAGATCCGCATCCATGGCATGGGCCATCTCGACACGGCGCTCCAGCGACACGAAACTGTCGTCCTCGCGCGTCATGGCAACCTCGGCCCCCGCCCGCACCAGCGCCTCGCGCAGGGTACGGGCATAGCTCAGCATCAGCCGGCTTTCCGTGACGCCGTCACGCATGGCACCGGGATCGAGCCCGCCGTGACCTGGATCGAGCAGGATCCGCAGCACCCCAGCCTCAGACGTCGAGGAAGCCGCCCTCGAATCCCCCGATGTCGCGGCAGGCAACGCCCAGCCCGGATCAGGGGCCGCCCCTGCCGCCGCCGCAAAGGCGGCATCGCCAACCCGCATGAAACGCGCCCGCAACACCGCGGCGCCGCTCTCCGGGTCGATCGTCAATGCCGCACGCTGCAACGCCAGCGGCGCGGTCAACGTCAGTACCAGCCGCGACCAGCCGGGGCGCACGCCCCCCATGGCCGCCGAGGCGACGAGGTCCGATCGCACCAGGGTCGCGGCCTGCACACCGCTCCAGTCAACCTCGCGGAAATCCAGCACGACCCGGCGCGGATCCTGCAACGTGAAAATGCGGTAGGGTACCCCCTGGCTCAACGCCAGTTCCAGCTCCAGACCGCCCTTGCGGTCACGGATCCGGCTGCGCGCCGGATCGACCTGCGCCATCGCGCTAAAGCTCGAATGCGCCGCGCGCGCCTGTGCCGGCCGCCCCTCCTGTGCAGGGCGCCCCTCCTGTGCAGGACGCTCCTGGGGCTCACGCCCCAAATGCCCCTGCGCCCATCCCGGTGCCGATGCCCCGCAACACGTGACCACAGCGACAAGCCCGAGGATCAAGACCCGCATCACCACGAAGGGCGTCCCCCGATCCCGCAGGCACCGTCTCCCCGTCCGTCTCATCTCCGTCGCTTTCAACCTTGCCATCCCAAACCCCAACGCAACGCCCCCGCGAGGCCGCGCCGCAACAACCTCACCCTCGCTCCATCAATCCCGCACACCGATCGAGTACACCAATCGCGCACTGTGCGCACGGCAAGCACGCGACCACAGCTCCCGCGCCTGCCAACCATCACTCCCGCATCGCATCCCCGATGCTGCACTGCAATACCGACAGGATACCGAACCCGAAACCGACAGGATACCGCAGCCCGGACTCAGGCCATTCAAAGCTTTGTCCCGAGGCATTTTGCTGATAATTTACCAACAATTCGCCACCGTCAGCAAAGGCCAGCGCCAATGACCTCCGACTCCCGCCGCATCGTTTCCTCCCGTCACCTGGCCGAGGGCGAGGGCTGGGAAGCCTCCGAATTCGAATACGGTCTGATCATCGCCTACAACGCCTTCACCCGCTGGATGCAACGCTGCATGACGGCTGCAGGCATGCCGGAATTGTCTCCGCTGGAAATCCTCGTCCTGCACAATACCAATAGCCGGGGTCGTGATAAGCGATTGTCCGATATAACTTTTCTTCTGAACATCGAAGACTCCCACACGGTGAACTATGCCCTGCGCAAATTGCTGAAGCTCGGTCTGCTGGAAAATGAGAAACGCGGCAAGGAAGTGTTCTACCGCCCCTCCCCGACCGGAGAATCTCTCTGCCTCGCCTACCGCAAGATCCGGGAACAATGCCTGCTTGGCACGCTGCCCGCAGGCTACGACGGCGACGAACTGCGCAGGATCGCCTCGTCCCTGCGCGCAATGTCCGGCCAGTTCGATCAGGCCAGCCGCGCCGCCGCCAGCCTCTAGCCCGAACGCGTACCTGTATGGAACGCCCCACAAAGCCGCCTCCGGCGGGGGTATTTCCCGCCAGATGATGAAGAGCGCCGTCCTGCAGGTTTCCCTGTTCGAAATATCCCGGGGGAGGCAGCGAAGCTGACGGGGGCGGAGCCCCCACATTCATGCCCGAAGGAACCTGGGGTCAGCCCATGGCATTCGGCAGCACGGTTACGATTGCCGGAAACATCGTGATCAGCAGCACACCAAGCAACAAGAGCCCGAAGAATGGCAGCGCGGCCCGGGCAACACGCAGGATGTCGATCCCGGTAAGCCCCTGGATGACAAAAAGATTGAAGCCTACGGGCGGTGTGATCTGGCTCATCTCGACCACCAGCACAAGGTAGATGCCGAACCACAGCGTATCTATTCCCACCGCCTGCACCATCGGCAGGATGATCGAGGTTGTCAGCACCACGACCGAAATCCCGTCCAGAAAACACCCCAGCACGATGAAGAACACCGTGAGAACCGCCAGCAGCGCGTAAGGCGACAGCTCCATCGTGCCGATCCAGGCGGCAAGGTTTCTCGGGATGCCGGTAAAGCCCATCGAAATTGCGAGGAAGGCCGCCCCCATCAGGATGAAGGCGATCATGCAGGAGGTGCGCGTCGCCGACATCAGCGCGGCCAGCAGGTCGCGCCAGCCGAAACCACCGGACGCGAAGGCTAGCCCGACCGCCAGCACAACACCGACGGCCGCCGCGTCCGTCGGTGAGGCGACGCCGGTGTAGATCGATCCCATGACCCCGATGATCAGCAGCATGACCGGGATCAGCCGCCGCGAGGCCGCCAGCTTTTGGCGCACCGTGTAATGCACCCCCTCGTCGGGAATGATCGTCGGAGACATCAGGGCGCGCAGCCCGACGTATCCGGCGAACATCGCCACCAGCATCAGGCCCGGCAGGATCCCGGCCACGAAGAGACGCGCGATGCTCTGTTCGGTCGCCACGCCGTAGACGATCAGGATGATCGAGGGCGGGATCAGCAGGCCCAGCGTGGCCGAGCCTGCCAGCGTGCCCAGGATCAGGCTTTGCGGATAGCCGCGCGCCTCGAGTTCGGGCACCGACATGCGCCCGATGGTGGCCGCAGTCGCCGCAGACGACCCCGAGACAGCGGCGAAGATCGCGCAGCCCAGCACGTTGACATGCAGCAACCGCCCCGGCACCCGTCCCAGCCAGGGCGCAAGCCCCGAGAACATGTCGTTGGACAGGCGCGAGCGCAGCAATATCTCTCCCATCAGGATGAACAGGGGCAGCGCCGCCAGCGTCCAACTGTGCGAATTGCCCCAGAGCGTCGTCGCCAGCACCAGCCCTTGGGGCGCATTGGCGAAGAAGACCAGCGCCACCAGCGCCAGTGCCATCAGTGACAACGCCACCCAAAGACCTGCCGCCAGCATCACCAGCAGCACGCCGAGAAGAATCGAGAAGATCACCGGATCGGACATCATGCCTCTCCCGCATCAGCGATGATGGCATGACCGGCGCGCAGGCTTTCCAGCAGGGTATCCAGCAGTGCGATCGTCAGCAGCGCCAGTCCCGCGTCCATCGCCAGTTGCGGAATCCACAGCGGGATGGCCACCATGCCTGTCGACATGTCCCCGAAATCCCAGCTCTCCCATGTCAGGTTGATCGCATAGAAACAGGCGTAGCCCGAGAGGGCGGCACCGACCCCCAGCACCAGCAGTTCCAGCGCCCAGGTGGCCCTGTCCGGCAGGCGCGAGGTCAACAGGTTCACCCGGATATGCACACCGGATCGCAACGTCGGCGCCAGGGCCAGGAAACTGGCCGCGGCCAGCAGGAAGCCTGCGAAATCCGCGTAAGACGGGATGGTATAGGAATAGCCCGGCCCACCGATGCGCGCCAGGATGTTCAGGCCGACCTGCGCCGTCACGACGAGGCAGATCAGGGCAATCGCGGCCGCCGCCGCCACGCCCCCCGCTAGATAGAGCAAGTCCAGACCGCGCCGCATCGCGTCACCCCTGTTGAAAGAAACATCCAAAGCCAGTGGCCCCGCGCTGTTGAATGCGCGGGGCCGGGTCAGATCACCGGGCCGTTCACTTGGCCTCGTAATCGGTCAGGATTTTCTGACCGGCCTCGCTGGCGCTGGTTTTCCAGTCGTCCATCATGGTGGCACCGATCGCCTTCAGACCGTTCATCAGATCATCTGAGGGCGCGACGATGGCCATGCCGTTGGCTTCCATTTCGGCCTTCTTCTCATCCGCTTCGGCTGCCGACATGTCCCAGCCGCGCGTTTCGGCGGCGGCGGCGGCGTCCAGCACGGCGGCCTGCACGTCTTCGGGCAGGCGGTCGAACATCTTCTTGTTCACCACGACGATGTTCTTGGGCAGCCAGGCATCAACCGCCGTATAGGTATTGACGTAATCCCAGGCCTTGGAATTGGCCCCGGTGGAGGGCGAGGTCATCATCGCCTCGACCTGGCCGGTCGAAAAGGCCTGCGCGATATCGGGCGCTTCGACCTGCACCGGGGCGGCCTTGGCCAGCTGGGCGAATTGCTCAAGCGCGGCGTTGTAGGCGCGGAACCGCAGGCCCGACAGATCGTCGACCGTGGCAATTTCGCCATTGGTGTACAGCCCCTGCGCCGGCCACGGAACCGAGAACAGCGGCATCAGATCCTCTTCGGCCATCAGCTCGGTGATCACGGGTTTCTGCGCGTCCCACAGCTTTTTCGCGTCTTCATACGAAGTGGCGAGGAAGGGCTGGGAATCGATGCCATAGGCCGCATCTTCATTCGACAGGCGCGACAGCAGGAATTCCCCGATCGGCACTTGGCGCGAGCGCACCGCGCCCTTGATCTCCGGGTGCGGGAACAACGATCCGGCGGAATGCACTTCGATCTCGAGCGCGCCATCGGTGGCCGTGGCGACGTCGGCGGCGAACTCACGGATATTGACGGTGTGGAACGTGGTGTCGCCATAGGGCACCGGCATGTTCCAGGTTTCGGCAGACAGCGGGGCGGCAAGGCAGATCCCGGTGGCGACGACAGCAGCAAATTTCAGCATTTTCTCTCTCCTGATGGATGTATGGGCACGACTCTTGCGGTCGGCTTGGGTTACAGTGACATTACGTTGACAATTTGTCAGCGTTTTGCCATTCAGGTCAAGAGAAACCTCTGTCCCCTGATAAAGGCACGGCTCTGGTGATTGATCCGCAGGCACTTCCCTCCGCTCCGACCGGGCAGCCACAGGTCCTGCCACTGGGCATGGACGCCTTTCTTGTCCGCTTTGCCCCGGTCTTTGCACCGCAGGCGAACCGCGCCGCACTGGCCCTTGGCGAACAGGCCCGCAGCCTGGCAGGGGTAACCGAGGTGCTGCCGGCCCTGACATCGACCATGGTACGTTTCGACATCCCCGAGACGACGGACCGCGCCACGGCCCGGGCGGCCTTGCAACAGCTTGTCGACAGCCGCGACTGGCTGGCGTTGCCCGACGCCCCGGCCCGCCGGGCGTGGACCCTGCCGCTCAGCTTTGACGGCGACGATGCGCCGGGCCTGGCCCATGCCGCAGAACAGGCCGGGATCAGCGAAACCCGGGCTGTCGAACAGATCCTGGCCGCCAAACCGCGTGTGTTGGCCATCGGGTTCGCCCCCGGCCAGCCCTACATGGGCCTGCTGCCCGAAAACTGGGATTTCCCCCGCCAGGGCACGCTCAGCCAGGTGCCCGCAGGGGCGCTGGTGGCCGCGATCCGGCAGTTGGTCCTGTTCGCCAACCCCTCGCCCACCGGCTGGGTTCAGGTGGCGCGCACCTCGTTCCGCCCCTTCACCGCCGGGGCCAGCGATCCCACACCCCTGCGCGCGGGGGACGAAATACGCTTTGCCCGCGCCAGCGCCGACGAACTGGCAGGCCTGGCAGACCACCCGCTTGGCGGCGCCACGCAACAGGATCTGACATGACCGCGTCGCTCAGGATCGTCGCCGCGGGGCCGGGACTGACGGTGCAGGATCTGGGGCGCCCGGGACATGCGGCGCAGGGGCTGTCACGCGGCGGTGCGCTAGATCCGCTCGCCCTGCACGAAGCCGCGGCGCTGCTCCATTCCCGCCCCGCCGCCGCGATCGAGATGCCCGGCATGGGTGGCAGTTTCAGCGTCGACATCCCGACACGGGTCGCGCTGACAGGTGCCCCGATGAAGGCGACGCTGGATGGCGCGCCCCTGCGCTGGCACGCCGCCCACCCCATCGCGCCGGGGCAGATCCTCAAGATCGGCGGGGTCGAACGCGGCGTTGTCGGATACCTGACACCCGGCGCCCCCATTGCGACATCGCCCGTGCTGGGCAGCCGCGCGGCGCACCTCAACATCGGAATCGGCGCGGTGTTGCAGTCTGGCGACTGCCTACCCCTGTCCGACGACCCCGCGCCGTCGCGGCCCGCCTGCCACCTGCCCGGCGCGGGTCCGTTCGGTGCGCGCTTCAACGGCGGTACGGTGCGCCTGGTCCCCGGTCCGCAAAGCGACATGTTCGACGACGCGCAGCGGGCGGCGCTCGGACAGGCGACCTTTGTGCGTGGCCCGCGCAGCAATCGCCAGGCGATGCAATTGATCAGCCAGGATGACCCGACATGGCACCGCGCGGCGGGTGACCTCGCCTCCGAACCCATCCAGGCCGGTGACGTGCAGATCACCGGCGACGGCACGCCCTTCGTGTTGCTGGCCGAATGCCAGACCATCGGCGGCTACCCCCGCATCGGGTCGGTTCACCCCGCCGACATGGGGCGCATCGTGCAGGCCGGTCCGGCCCCCGCGCTCCACCTCTCCTTCATCGGGTGGGAGGACGCCGAAGCCCTGCTTGCCAGCCACCTTGCCGCTCTGGCCCGCCTGCCCGCCAGCGTCATGCCGCTGGTGCGCGATCCCGCCGACATTCCCGACCTGCTGTCCTACCAGCTGATCAGCGGCGTCACCTCCGGTGACGATCTGGACCCGACTGCGCGCTAGGACAGCCGCCCGGTTTGGGCAACGGCGCGGGCGTTGCCCGAGGCGCGCGCACGTGCCCACCAGGCCGCTCGGCCTGCCTGTGCGTGCCCTCGAAATGCCGTCATTTGTCTGACTTGCACGGGTGCCACCGCGCAGAAATGTCGCAGGAAACCGCTCCAATTGAATCCAATTCGGCCGGAACCGCATCATGGGCGAGGCGTTGAACTAGCGAACACCCCATGTGGGGTTGGGCAGACAACAGGAAAGGACATACCATGCCACTATGGTCTATCGTCTTCTTTGCTGTTGCCGTCGTCGCTGGCCTGTTTGGTTATGCGGGGATAGCCGCAGCATCCGCAGGGATTGCCCAGATACTTTTTATCCTGTTCATGGGATTGGGAATTCTGGCCCTTGTTGTCGATCACTTCGAGGATCGGTTCTGAAACGAACCACCCCTGTGACCGTGAGAACCAATGCAAAACGCCCCGCCGTGGAGATCCGGCGGGGCGTTTTTCTGTGTGACGTTCCATGTCCGTCATGACGCCTGAACGCTGCCCGAAAGGGCGCCGTCCGGGGACGTCACCTTTTTCGCGCAGCGCACGGGTTGGGATCAGCCTTTCAGCGTCTCGGTCGAGGCAAAGAACATCGCCTGGCTCACAGCCGAACGGACCTGATCTTCGCGGTACGGTTTGGAAATCAGGAATGCCGGTTCCGGGCGTTCGCCGGTCAGCAGCCGTTCGGGGAACGCGGTGATAAAGATCACCGGCATCAGGCCGAACTCTCCCAACAGCTCGTTCACGGCGTCGATGCCGGACGAATTGTCGGCCAGCTGAATATCCGCCAGGATCAGATCGGGCTGTTCCTTGCGACCCAGGGCGACTGCTTCCTTGTGGGTGCGCGCGACACCGGTGATGCGGTGGCCCATCTCGGCAACCAGCGCCTCCAGGTCCATCGCGATGATCGCCTCGTCCTCGATGATCAGAACGCGGCCGGAAATGGCATCCTCCATCTCCTGACGGGCAGTTTTAAGAAGCAGTTCAACTTCGTCTTCGTCCGTGTTCATGATCGCCGCGACTTCGGAGACGTTAAAATCTTCGATCGAATGCAACAAAAGCGCTTCCCGCGTGTTGGGGCTTAGCTTGGCCATGTGTTCCTGCGCGCGCGCCTCCATGCCGGAGGCTTCGATATCGACGGGTGAACCGGAACTGGCCCAGATGGTGTGATATACCTTGAAAAGGGCAGCTTTGTCGCCAATGCCGCCCTCAAATACGGAACGATCCTGCAGGATGGCTTCCAGCGTGGCTGCCGCATAGGCATCACCGGAACTCTGCGATCCTGTCAGGGCCCGCGCATACCTGCGCAGGAATGGAAGGTGTGTGCCGATGAGGCTGGAAAGATCCGTGGTACCGGAAGAGACCGACATTTTATCCCCTTAATTGTCCTTTTCTTGGGAACCCAACGCCACCTGGTTGCGTTTGGTTCCGCTAGCAGCGAGAAATTCTCCGGAGTTGGAAAGGAACTATGGCATTGGGTCAGTCAAATACAGGCAAGAAGGGCGGGATAGACGATAACCTCCGGAAGGTTTTTCAATCCACGCTGGACGAAGATATCCCGGATCGCTTCAAAGATCTGCTGAATCAACTTAAAAACCAGGACTCCACGGCGAGCGCCGAGGGTGACCGTAAATGACAAAGCACCCGCGGGACGAACTTGTCGACCACCTTCCTGCGCTTCGGGCCTTTGCCCTCGGGTTGACCCGAAACAGCGCGACGGCAGACGACCTCGTTCAGGACGCTATCGTCAAGGCGTGGACGAACATCGAGAAATTCGAGGCCGGGACCAACCTGCGCGCCTGGCTTTTCACGATCCTGCGCAACACCTATTACAGCAGCCTTCGCAAGACGCGCCGCGAGGTTCCCGACGTCGATGGCATCTTTGCCGCCGGTCTGTCCGAGAAGCCGGCCCACGACGGTCGCCTCCAGATGGCGGACTTCCGACGCGCGTTCGAAAAGCTGCCCGATGAACAACGCGAAGCCCTCGTGCTGGTCGGCGCCCTGGGTGCCTCCTACGAAGAAGCCGCCGTGACCTGCGGCGTTGCCGTCGGTACGATCAAGAGCCGCGCAAACCGTGGCCGTGCGAAACTTGCAGAACTGCTGCATCTCAACGAAGACGAGGCAATGGAATTGACAGACCCCGCGACGATGGCGGTGGTCAATTCAAAACCCATGACAGCCCGCTGACAGGCCAAACACCTGCATGCCAAATTCCGCGAACACGCCCTGGGTACGCAGTCTGAGTTTTCGGATTGCGGGGGTTCTCTCTCTTGCCTTGGTTCCCATCGGGTCCATCGCCATCTACCAGACCAATCAGGTCAGTTCGCAAGCCGAAGAGGTGACGCGGCTGTCGCTGCTTGCCCTCACCCAACAAGGGGTCGAGGGCGAGCGTAGCGTTCTGCAACAGGCGTTTGGTGCGGCCTCGGCACTGGCCCGCTCGGTCGAGGCGAACGGTCTCGAACTTGCCGCCTGCCGCAAGATGATGGGCGACTTCAACAAGCAGATGCCAAAGTTCAGCCTGGCGGCCTACATCCCCGTCGATGGCCAGATCCAATGCGCATCGACCGGGATCGGCACGGATGTATCCCAACGCCCGAACCACCTGTTCACCATCAATGCCCAGGCACCCACCGTGCAGGTCGCCACCGATGCCCCGATCAGCAAGACCTCGGTGCTCGTGGTTTCTCAGCCGGTCTTCATTGACGGTGAATATACCGGCTACGTCGCCATCTCTGTCCCCCACTCGAACCTCAAGCTGGAACAGAGCGCGGGCTTTGGTGCCGCGCCCAAGGATATCATGACCTTCAACGGGTCGGGCAAGATCCTGACCTCCACCACAGGTTTCGACAACGCTGAATCCGTGCTGCCGATCCGCTCCACGCTTGAGGAAATGGCCGGCCTCGCCCCCATCGTCTTTTCCGGGCAGAGCCGCACCGGCGCCGATCAGCTCTATGTCGTCGTGCCCGTGGTCGAAGATCAGGTCTTTGCCCTCGGCATCTGGCCCTCGGTTTCCGACATGTCCGAAACCGTCAACGCGCCGGTGATCCTGTTCCCGCTGCTGATGTGGATCGCCTCTGTCGTCGTCGGCCTTGTCGCCATCGACCGCATGGCCGGCCGTCACATCCGAATGCTCAGCCGCCGGATGCGCCGCTTTGAACGTGTCCGCACGTTCGAGGACAACCGCACCATGCGCCACGCCGCCGAAGAGCTGCGGCACATGGAACAGGATTTCATCCTGATGGCCGAAACCATCCTGCATGATCAGGCCGAGCTGGAAAATGCCGTCCGCCAGCGCAACGTGCTGCTGAAAGAGGTCCATCACAGGGTCAAGAACAACCTGCAACTGATCTCCTCGATCATGAACATGAACATCCGCAAGGCGCATTCCGAAGAAACCAAGGCAATCCTGTCACGGCTTCAGGATCGCGTGCTGGCCATGGCCTCGATCCACCGCAACCTGCACCAGGTCGAACAGCAGGGCCAGGTCAACGTCGGCGCCCTGGTGCGCGAGGTCGCGAACCAGACGTTGCAGGCCAGCGCCAGCGGCGGCCACCGCATCCGCGTCAAGATCGAAATCGACGATGTCATCCTCTATCCCGATCAGGCCGTGCCGCTGTCGCTGCTGGCGTCCGAACTGATGGCGAATGCGGCCAAGTACACCAGCAACGATCACGGTGAGCCCTGGCTGACCCTGTCGCTGACGCAAACCGGCACGCGGGCCAAACTGCAAATGGTCAATTCCAAGGGCACGGTCACCCGCGAACCCGCCGAGGGCGAATCCACCGGCCTTGGCAAACAGCTGATCCGCGCCTTTGCGACCCAGCTCGGCAGCCGCATCGAAACCGAGGAATCCGACACGGAATACCGCGCCTTCGTGTCGTTCGAAGTTCTCAGCTTCCAGCCAGAGGCGCTGGATTACTGAGCCCACCGCCGGAGCGATCCCTCGCGCTCCGGCGGTGACCCTGCCTGCCCTCCCCCTGCCTGCCCTCCCCCTTGCTGCATGGCCCCCGTCCCTCGCGGTCTCGTTCCGCCACGCGACGGTCATCCTGCCACCCCACCGCAGATGCCGCCGACTGACGGTCCCGCGCCTGCCCGGCCCCCCTGACCAACCCTGTCACACAGGGCCGCGACCCTGCACCCAGGCAGCCCGGAACCATGCCCCCGCAGGTTGCGTTGGGTCGACATGGACACACGCACGCACCAAACCAGCCCGCTCTCCCTGCCCACCCCGACCGACGCGGGCGGGCAGCCCCGCAAGCTCGGCGTCGAGGTTGAATTCGGCGGTCTGGGCGAGGAAAAGACCGCTTCGCTGCTGGCCCGCGAAACCGGCGGAACGATGGAATGCCAAGGCACCGATTACACCGTCAGCGATACGCCCTTCGGCACCTGCAAGATGTTCATCGACACCGCCTATCGCAAACGCGCCTCGGGCGAGATCGCAAAGACCGCGCTGGACCTCGCGCGCGGGCTGGTGCCTGTTGAACTGGTCACTGACCCTTTTGATCCGGTAGCGCTGCCGAAGCTCGACACCCTGCTGGCCACGATGCGCGACGCCGGTGCCTATGGCACCGAACGCGGCATCCTGCTGGGGTTTGGCGTACACCTGAACGTCCAGACCGCCTCCGATGACGTCGCGCACCTGTGGTCCGTCGTCACCGCCTTCGCGCTTGCCGAACCGCTGCTGCGCCACAACCATCCCATCGACCTGTCGCGGCGCGTGCTGCCCTTCGTCGATCCCTACCCCCGCGCGCTGCTCGACGCGCTGGCCGAGGGGCCCCCGGAGACGCTGCACGATCTTGCGCAGATCTACCTGACCTACGCCCCGTCGCGCAATCATGCGCTGGACATGCTGCCGATCATCGCGGATTTCGACACCTCCCTGATCCGCGAGGTGTTCGGCGACAACCACGGGATCGGCGCGCGCCCCGCCTTTCACTATCGTATGCCCGACTGCCGGATCGACGACCCGGAGTGGAGCGTTTCACAGGAATGGGACCTCTGGGTCGCGATCGAGGCGCTGGCCGAAGATCATGCCGCGCTGAATGCCCTCTGCGCCGCCTGGCGTGATCACCGTGACCGGCTGGCCCGCATCCCGCACGGCTGGCTCGACCGTGCCGCAGAGATCCTGCGCGATTACGGGCATGATAGCCTGTCCAAACGCGACAGCGCAGCGGCGTGACACCCCCCCGTCCAGACCCCGCCCCGATCACCGCCCCGAACGCTGCGCAGACGAATTCGGGACAGACAAACACGGGACAGACAAACTTAGGCCCATCAACTGCTGACCCGACACGCCCCTCCCCCGCGGCACCGACGCCCGGCCGCACGGCCCCTTACCGCCCCACCATCGGCGTGACCGTGTCGCGCCATTCCGGCTGGCGGATCTTTCCGCTGATCTGGCTGAACCTGGCGCTGGCCGGGGCGCGCGCCCTGCGGTGGGACACGGCAGAGGAGATCGACCTCGACCGGGTCGATGGCATCGTCATCGGTGGCGGAGACGACATCGCGCCCAGCCTCTATGGCACCGAAATCGTCGCCCGCGTGACGCTGGATCCGGCGCGTGATCGCATGGAACAATCCCTGATCGCTCAGGCGCTGGCCCAGAACCTGCCGATCCTGGGCATCTGTCGCGGGGCACAGATGCTGAATGTCGTGCTGGGCGGCACGCTGCACCAGAACGCCTTTGGCGTCTACGGATCGCGCAAGTACAGCACCATCCTGCCCCGCCGCAACGTCTCGATCCGCCGCGACAGCCACCTGGCCCGTATTGCCGGAACCGACCCGATGCGCGTCAACGCCCTGCATTCGCAGGCGGTCAACCGGTTGGGGCGCGACCTGCGCATCGCCGCCACGGACGAGGCCGGCATGGTCCAGGCCGTCGAACGCACCGCCGAACCGTTTGCCATCGGTGTTCAGTGGCACCCCGAACACCTGTTCTATGCGCGCCGCCAACGCCGCCTGTTTCGCGCCCTGACCCTGGCCGCCCGCGCCTATGGTGCCGGCCGCGATCAACGCGACGGCGTCGCCACTGACCTCGCCGCACAGTGACCCCGCCCCCCGAGGTTTGCCACCCCGAGGTTCGACCGGCGATGTTTGCCCGCCGCCGCTGTCCAGCCCCATCGGCGCCCGGCCAACCCCCTTCCAACCAGCCCTTGCCAGACAGGCCGATCCGGCCCCCACCGGCCCCGAGAAAAAAACGAAAAAAAATGTTCCCGGCCGGAACCCTTTCTGATCGGGCTGCGTTACTTGAATGACCGATGCGTCTGTCCCGGACATCCCCAGCATCGGAAATCGGGTCGTGCTATACCTCGTGACGTCCCAACCTGTGCCGGAGAAGTATCCCCCTTCTCCGGCACAAAACATTCTACACCCCTGAAATTTCGCATACCGGCACCCTTGCAAGCAATCGAGCGCCCCTGCGCGCGGAACTGGTCGTTTTCACCCCGGTCAGAGGCCTGCACCTTAGAAAACCGGGCCTTTTGCCGCTGGGGTTTTGACGCGGGCGCATTTTCCCTGTTCAGTCGACAGACCTCCGGCAGCCGCAGCGCAGCCGACCGCCAAAGACCAGACGCAAGGCTGCCAATGCCCAATCCCGATACGCCCAAACCCGATACGCCACACCCCGATGTGGCAACCACAGGTCCCCGGCCCGGCGGCCGCGCGCAAACCGGTACTCGGCGGGGTTTCCGCGTCTCGCCCGCCCGGCCGCTGGCGATGCTGGGCAACTGTCCCGCTTATGCCGCCACACCGCTTGGCGAAAATCCGACCCTCAGCGCCCTTGGTCACGCGAGGGTGCTGGTCAAGGATGAAACCGCCCGGATGCGACTGGGCAGCTTCAAGGCGCTCGGCGGCACCTATGCCATCGCGCAGATGATCGCGGATGCCAGCGGCGACAGCGACCTCATGTCCGACACCGCCCGCGCAGCGGCGGCGCAGATGACCTTCATCACCGCCAGCGCCGGAAACCACGGTCTTTCGGTTGCCGCGGGGGCGCGGATCCTCGGCGCGCACGCCGTGATCGTCCTCGACAGCACGGTGCCTGCCGGGTTTGCAACCCGCATCGCGGCCATGGGGGCCGAGGTTCTGCGCGTGCCCGGCGGGTATGAGGATGCCGTGGCCCACGCGATGACCACCGCCGACGCGCAGGGCTGGCTGTTGCTGGCCGACGGTTCCTGGCCCGGCTACCTCGACCGCCCTGCCCTGATCATGGAGGGCTATACGGTGCTGGCCGAAGAATGCCGCCAGCAGTTTGCCACCACTGGCGACTGGCCCAGCCATGTCTTTCTCCAGGCCGGTGTCGGCGGCCTTGCCGCCGCCGTCGCGGGCCATATCCGCGCCCTCTGGGATGTCCAGCCGGTGATTACCGTCGTCGAACCCGACCGCGCGCCCTGCCTGCGGATCAGCGTCGCGGCGGGGCGACCCGTCACCGCCACGGGCGCACGGTCCAACATGGGGCGGCTGGATTGCAAGGATGCCTCCTTGCTGGCCTTCGACGCGCTGCGCCATGACGCCGACCACTTTGTCACCATCACCGATGCGCAGGCGGACGCCGCCGTCACGCAGTTCGCCCGCGCGGGCCTGCAGACCACCCCCAGCGGCGCGGCTTCCCTCGCCGGGATGCTGGCCGCCGATCTGCCCGCCGATCTGCCCGCCGGGGCCATCGCTCTGGTCATCGCGACCGAAGGCACCGGGGGCTGATTTTCGCACCGCTCACTTACCGTCACGATACCGTCAAGATACCGACGTTAAATTCTGGCGATATCAAAGGCTTGCCCTATGTCCCCTGACAGGGCGTACCGACACGGCCACAAGATGCCCCCGCAACCGGCAAATGCGCGCAGCGCCACCGCCGCCACCCTTGTTCCGCACCGGCGGACCCCGTATAAAACCCCCTTTCCGCCCCGGACGGGGTTTGCCCGAAGATGAGGCGTCCATGCTCCAGACACCCTACTACCTGATCGACAAATCGGCCCTGCTGCCGAACATGGAAAAGATCGCCTGGCTGCGCGAACAATCCGGGGCCAAGGCCTTGTTGGCATTGAAATGTTTCGCCTCCTGGTCGGTGTTCGATTTCATGTCCGAGTACATGGACGGCACCACCTCCTCCTCGCTCTACGAGGTCAAGCTGGGGCGCGAAAAGTTTCCAGGCGAAACCCATGCCTATTCCGTTGCCTGGGCCGACCATGAGATTGACGAGGTGCTGGCGAACTCCGACAAGGTGATCTTCAATACCGCCGGACAACTTCAGCGTTTTGAAGGGGTTAGCCGGGGCCACACCCGCGGTATCCGGGTCAATCCCGGCGTGTCGACCTCCGGTTTCGACCTTGCGGACCCCGCGCGTCCCTTCTCGCGCCTGGGCGAACACGACGCCGCCGACATCGAACCCGTCGCGGACCTGATTTCTGGCTTCATGTTCCACAACAACTGTGAAAACGCCGATTTCGACCGCTTTGACAACATGTTAGGCAGCATCGAACAGCGCTTTGGCCACCTGATCCGCCGGATGGATTGGATCAGCCTCGGCGGCGGCATCCACTTCACCGGCGAAGACTACCCGATTCACCGCCTTGCCGAGCGTCTGAAACGCTTTGCCGGCGAGAACGAGGTGCAGGTCTATCTTGAGCCGGGCGAGGCCGCGATCACCAAGTCGACCACGCTGGAAGTCACTGTTCTGGATACGCTTTTCAACGGCAAGAACCTCGCCATCGTCGACAGCTCGATCGAGGCGCACATGCTGGACCTGCTGATCTATCGCGAATCCGCCAAGATGGCCCCGAACGAGGGCCCCGAGGAATGGATGGTCTGCGGCAAGTCCTGTCTCGCCGGTGACATCTTTGGCGAATACCGTTTCCCGAAGGCCCTGAACCCCGGCGACCGCCTGTCGGTTCAGGATGCCGCAGGCTATACGATGGTCAAGAAAAACTGGTTCAACGGCGTCAAGATGCCCGCCATCGCGATCCGGGAACTCGACGGCTCGACGCGCCTCGTGCGTGACTTTGATTACAACGACTTCGCCGCGGCACTGTCCTGAGCGTTGTCGTGCTCCGACCCAACAACCAAAGGGGGTAACACGGGTTTATGAAACGTAATGTCCTGATCATCGGCGCTGGCGGCGTCGCCCAGGTGGTCGCGCACAAGTGCGCGCAGAATAACGACATTCTGGGCGATCTGCATATCGCCAGCCGGACGAAATCGAAATGCGATGCGATCCTTCAGACCGTGGCCGACAAGGCCGCGATGAAGCAGGACGGCGTGTTCAAATCCCATTCTGTCGATGCCATGGACAGCGCCGCCGTCGCCGCGCTGATCCGGCAAACAGGCGCGCAGATCGTCATCAACGTCGGCACCGCCTTCGTCAACATGACCGTGCTGGATGCCTGCATCGAAACAGGGGCCGCCTATATCGACACCGCGATCCACGAAGACCCTGAAAAGATTTGCGAAACGCCGCCCTGGTACGGCAATTACGAGTGGAAAAAGCGCGACCTCTGCGCTGAAAAGGGCGTCACCGCGATCCTCGGCGCGGGGTTCGATCCGGGCGTCGTCAATGCCTTCGCGCGTTATGCCATCGACACCTACATGGACGACGTGACCTCCATCGACATCGTCGACATCAACGCCGGCAGCCATGGCAAATACTTCGCCACCAACTTCGACCCCGAGATCAACTTTCGCGAATTCACCGGCACCGTCTATTACTGGGAAGACCAGAAATGGAAGGAAACCAGCATGTTCGCCTCAGGTCGCGAATGGGACCTGCCTGTCGTGGGCAAGCAGAAGGCCTATCAGTCCGGCCATGACGAGGTGCACAGCCTTGCCGCCAACTATCCCAAGGCCGACGTGCGCTTCTGGATGGGTTTCGGCGATCACTACATCAACGTCTTCACCGTGCTGCAAAACCTCGGACTGCTCTCCGAACAGCCCGTGACCACGGCCGAAGGGCTTGAGGTCGTGCCGCTGAAGGTGGTCAAGGCCTGCCTGCCCGATCCCTCGTCCCTCGCCCCCGACTACACCGGCAAGACCTGCATCGGGGATCTGGTCAAGGGCACCAGAGACGGCGCCCCGGTCGAGGTCTTTGTCTACAACGTCGCAGACCACGCCGAGGCCTATGCCGAGGTCGGCAGCCAGGGCATTTCCTACACCGCAGGGGTGCCCCCCGTGGCCGCCGCCATGCTAGTCGCCACCGGCGAATGGGATGCCAAGGCCATGAAAAACGTCGAGGAACTGGACCCAAAGCCGTTTTTCACCCTCCTCGACAAGATGGGCCTGCCGACGCGGGTTGAGGTCAACGGCACCGATACCGCCTGGAACGCCTGACCCCTGTTACAGCCTGAAAACCACGCCCTGCCCGCCCCGCGCCGGCAGGGCGTTCCTGCCCCCTCTGCCGCCCTGCGAAACAAGACGCCGCGCGCCTTCCGCACAGCGGCACATGCGCAGAACGACGTAGGGTCACACGCCTCAGGCGCGCTTGACGCCTCCGCCGCTGGTCGCCCACGCTGACGTCATACCAGACCGTCAGAGGGGGAGGGGCTTTCATGAAACTGGATCAGGCCATGCAGGAGCGGCGCAGCATTCGCGGCTTTACCGACGCCCCTGTGCCCCGCGCCCTGTTGGAGGAGGTCATTGCCCTCGCCAACCGCGCGCCCTCCTCGATGAACACCCAGCCCTGGCACTTTCACGTGCTGACCGGCACGCCGCTGGAGCGGGTGCGTCAGGGCAATTCCGAACGCATGCTCGCCGGAGTGCCCGTTCAGCGCGAGATCATGGACCACGGAGAATACGAGGGCGTGCATCGCACGCGCCAGATCGAGATCGCCGTGCAGCTGTTCGAGGCGATGGGGATCGAACGCCACGACAAGGTCCGCCGTCAGGATTGGATGATGCGCGGCTTTCGCCAGTTCGACGCCCCCGTCTCGGTCGTCGTCACCTTCGACAAGTCGTTGGAGGATCGCAGTACCATCGCCCATTTCGACCTGGGCGCGGTGACCTATGGCCTTGTCCTTGCCGCGTGGAGCCGTGGCCTCGGCGCGGTGATCAATGGCCAGGGGATCATGCAAAGCCCCGTGGTGCGCGAGGTGGCCGAAATCCCCGACGATCAGGTGATCCTGACCTGCGTCGCGCTCGGCTGGCCGGATGAAACCTTCTCGGCCAACGCGGTGAAATCCCGACGCCGGCCGGTCGACAATGTGGCCCGTTTCATCGGGTTCGACGAGGCGTCACAACGCATGAAGGCTGGCGAATAACGAACTGAAATCCATCAGCTTACGTTCTCTGGCGCAATGGCGACGGTCTTGACGATCGCGTGGCACTCAGCGCCGACGGCCAGCGCCATCGCCGCGACCGAGCGGCGCGTCAACCGCGCCAGAACCCGCCCTGCCGGTGTGTTCAGCGACACGATGGCCCCCGGCCCGTCCCCGTCGCGGATCGCCTCGACAACGCCGGGCAGGATGTTCAGCGCCGACAGCCCTTCGGGACGCGCACGCGACAGGATCACCTCGGACGCCGCGATGCGCAGGCGCAGCTGCCCGCCCGGCGCATGTGGCACCCGTGGCAGGAACAGCGCCACACCACCCGCGCTCAACTCGCTCAGCCCGTCGTCGTGATGGCGCACCACGACGGCCTGCAACAGCGCGCCCGCGTCGCGCACCCCGGTCGGCATGACGTTGGGATCGCCCAGGATCTGTATCGCCGGTCCCTGCCCGGTGACACGCCCGTCCTCCAGCGCGACAACGGTGGTGGCCAGCCGCGCGACCTCCGCAGGGGCATGGCTGACATACAGGATCGGCACCGCGACCTCATCGCGCAGGCGTTCGAAGTACGGCAGGATCTCGGCCTTGCGGCCCTCGTCCAGCGCCGCCAGCGGCTCATCCGCCAGGATCAGCCGGGGCGAGGCCAGCAACGCCCGCCCGATGGCAACCCGTTGCCGCTCGCCCCCCGACAGCATCGCAGGCCGCCGCCCCAGCAGCGGCCCGATCCCCAGCATCTCGACCACCCGGCCCATATCGGCGCGCGGCGCGTCCCGTGGTGCAAAGAACCGCCCGAACAGCAGGTTCTGGCGCACGTTCAGATGCGGAAACAGCCGCGCATCCTGAAAGATATAGCCCAGCCGCCGCCGATGCACCGGCAGCGACACGCCCGCCGCGCGGTCCAGCAGGACCCAATCGTCAATCGCGATGCGCCCCGCGTCCGGGCGCAACAGCCCCGCCACCGCGTTGATGATCGTCGTCTTTCCCGACCCGGATCGCCCGAACAGCACCGTGATGCCCGCAGGCGCCTCGAACGCCGCATCCAGGTTGAACCCGCCAAATCCATGCTGCACCGTCACCGAAACGCTCATGCGCCCGCCACCCGCCGTGCAACCCGCCGCCCGATCCCCTCTGACAGCAATAACGCGCCCATGGCGACCGCGACCGAGATCACGACCAGGCTCACCGCCGCGCCCTCGCCCCCCGGCACCTGCAAGAACGCATAGATGGCCGAGGGCAGCGTCTGCGTCTGACCGGGGATGTTGGACACAAAGGTGATCGTCGCGCCGAATTCCCCCATCGCCTTGGCAAAGGCCAGGATGGCGCCGGCAATCACGCCCGGCAGGATCATCGGCAGTGTGACGCTGGCAAAAACCCACAGGCGCGGCGCGCCCAGTGTCGCCGCCGCCTGTTCCAGCTTTGGATCCACGGCCTCGATCGACAGGCGGATGGCGCGCACCATCAGCGGAAACGCCATGATCCCCGCCGCCAGCGCCGCGCCGCTCCAGTGAAAGGCAAAGACCACCCCGATCCGCGCCAGCGGCCCGCCAATCGGCCCCTGCGGCCCCATGCTCAGCAGCAGGATATACCCGGTGACCACCGGCGGCAGGATCAGCGGCAGATGCACCAGCCCGTTGACCAGCCCGCGCCCCGGAAACCGCCAGCGCGCCAGCGCATAGGCCGTGAAAATCCCCAGCGGCAGGCTGACCAGCACCGCCCAGAGCGAGACCTTCAGCGACAGCGCCACCGCGCGCCAGGCCTCGGGCGGCAGGATGTCAGGGGTCAGCCAGCCGCCCATCCGCTACTCCTGCGCCAGCACGACAAAGCCCTGCCTCTCGAACGCCGCACGCGCCGCCGCCCCTTGCAGATAGGCCAGAAAGCCCGCGTCCAGCGGGTTGTCGCTGCCCGCCACCCGCGCCGCCGGATAGATGATCGGCGGATGGCTGTCCTCGGGAAAGGTCCCTATGACGTGCACGTCGTCCTCTGCCACTGCGTCCGTCGCATAGACGATGCCCATCGGCGCCGCGCCAGTGGCGACCAGCGCAAGGGCCGCGCGCACATTGTCGGCCTGCGCGACCATCGGCGCGACGCTGTCCCATTCGCCCAAAGACTGCAACGCCGCCTTGCCATAGATCCCCGCAGGCACCGCATCGACCAGCGCCATCGCCAGCCGCCCGCCGTTCAGCAGGGCCGCCAGATCCATCCCCGGCGCGATCTCGACCGGGGCCGCGCCGCTGGCCGCGACCAGCACGATGGCATTGCCCAGCAGATCGACCCGGCTGTCGCCGTCAATCTGCCCCCCCGCCTCCAGCCGATCCATCCAGTCGGTATTGGCCGAGATGAATATATCCGCCCGTGCGCCCTGCTGGATCTGACGCGCCAGCGCAGACGACCCGGCCAGCGACACATCGACCGCGTTGCCGGTCTCTGCCTCGTAGCCTGCCGCGATCTCGTCCATCGCGTTCTTCATGCTGGCGGCGGCAAATACCGTCAGGCGGGCTTGTTCTGCCTGCGCACCCCCGGCCAGCAGGACCAGCGACGTGATGCAGCCAAGCAGCGAAATAGATCGGGTCATGAAAATCCCCTCCGGCAAGCGTTATGGTTCGCCAGATATATCGCCCCGCATGCCCGGCGGACGCAAGCGTTATTTTCCCTGAGACATATCGGCCAACAGCGCCTCCAGCTCGGCCAGATGGTCGCCACCGGCCGCGCGCGCCGCCGCCTCAAGCCCGCGATAATGGCGCAGGACAACGGCCCCCGTCTCGGTCACCGTCGCCCCGCCGCCCCTGGCCCCGCCGCGCGTGCTCTCGACCAGCGGGGCACGGAACATCGCGTTCATCGTCTCGACCAATTGCCAGGCGCGCTTGTAGCTCATGCCCATTTCGCGCCCCGCCGCCGCAATCGACCCGGTGCGCGTGATCCGCTCCAACAGCTCGGCCTTGCCCGGGCCCATCATGCCCGCCGGGCCAAAGATCACCCGCAGGCGCATCTGCGTCAGGTCCGTCAGGTCTGTTGCGCCATCGTCCGTCATCAGGTCAGCCCACGGCCGCCGCGATGGACTGGCCGATGATCTCCAGCCCCTGCTCCAGCTCCTCGTCCGAAATCGTCAGCGGCGGCGCGATGCGGAACACCCCGCCAAGGCTGCGGATCTTGACGATGTTCATCGACAACCCGCGCTTCAGCGCCTCTTCTCCGATCCGCTCGCCCGTGGCGATGTCCGGCCCCTTGCTCTGGCGGTCGCTGACGATCTCCATCCCCACCATCAGGCCCCGGCCCCGCACATCCCCGATGCAGTCATAGCGTTGTTGCAGCGCGCGCAGCCCGTCGCGCAACCGCGCCCCGGCAACCTCGGCGCGGGCCAGCAGCCCCTCCTGCTCCACCACGTCGATCACCGACAGCCCGACGGCGGCAGGCAAGGGGTCCGAGACATGCGTGGTATAGAACATGTAACCACGCTTGTGCGCCTCTTCCTCGATCGCCGTGGTCGTCAGCATCGCCGCCAGCGGCATCCCCGCCCCCAGCGTCTTGGACAGCGTCAGGATATCCGGCGTCACGCCATCGCGCTGATAGGCGAACATGTCGCCCGTGCGCCCGATCCCGGTCTGTGCCTCGTCCAGGATCAGCAGCATCCCCCGCTCCTCGCACTTGGTCTTCAGCGCGCCAAGATAGCCTTTCGGCAGGTCGATGATCCCGCCCGACGACAGGATCGGCTCGGCAATGAACGCGGCCAGGCTGCCCGTCGACTGGCTGTCCACCAGATCAAAGGCATCGTCCAGCTCCCTCTGCCAGTCGAGCGTTCCGTCCGCATGGGTGAACCGGGGGCGATAGGCATTCGGCGCCGGGATCGCCAGCGATCCGACGGCGGCCGGCCCATAGCCCGCGCGCGCCGCACTATAGGTGACCGAGGCCGCGCCCCCCGTCATGCCGTGCCAGCTCTTTGAAAAGCCCACGATCTCGTGCTTGCCGGTCACCAGCTTGGCCATGCGGATCGCGGCCTCGTTCGATTCCGCGCCCGTCGACAACAGGATCACCTTGTCGAGGCCGGGTGCCAGCGCCGCCAGCCTTGTGCACAGGTCCACCACGGGCCGCGACAACATCCCCGAAAACAGGTGATCCAGCCTGCCGACCTGGGCGCGCACCGTCTCGACGATTTTCGGATGCGAATGCCCCAGAACCGCGCTCATCTGACCGGACGTGAAATCCAGGATCGCCGCGCCGTCGGCGTCGTAGACGAACGATCCCTCGGCCCGCTCGATGATCTTGCGGTCAAACGTGCCGCCATAGCGCAGCACATGGGCATCGGCGGCGTCCCAAAAGGCGCGCTCTTCGTTCTTCGTCATTGGCTCAGATCCCCCGGTTGCCTCTCTCGTGCCAGCCTAGACACGGCATGGGGATGCACGCAAACCGAAACCGGGGCGCGCCGCCCGCCCGCGCAGCGGCTGCCCGGCAGGGCAAGCCCGGTTGCCGCGAAAACACGCCTCAGACGGCAACCCCGAACGCCAGCCCCACGGCGGATGTCACCGCCATCGCCGCCGCCCCCCAGACCACCACGCGCACCGCCGCCCGCAGCTTTGGCGCGCCCCCTGCATGGGCCCCCAACGCCCCCAGCCCCGCCAGCGCGATCAACGTCACCACCACGACCACCGGGATGACCTGTGTCGCCGGCGCCAGCACCGACGCCAGCACCGGCACCGCCGCCGCAACCGAAAACGTCGCCCCCGAGGCCAGCGCCGCCTGCAAGGGGCGCGCGCCGTTCTCTTCCGACAGCCCCAGTTCCTCGCGCACATGCGCGCGCAAGGCATCCTTTTCGCTCATCTCTCGTGCTGCCTGCGCCGCCGTCGCAGCACTCATCCCGCGCCCCTCCAGCAAGGACGCCAATTCGGCCTCTTCCTCCTGGGGCATCTCTTGCAGGGCCGCGCGTTCGCGCCCGATGTCCGCCCGCTCGATATCCGATTGCGAACTGACCGAGACATATTCCCCCGCCGCCATCGACATCGCCCCGGCGGCCAGCCCCGCCGCGCCCGCGATCAGGATCGCCCGCGCCGATGGTTCCGCCGAGGCGACACCAACGATCAGCGACGCGACCGAAACGATACCGTCATTGGCCCCCAGCACGGCGGCCCGCAGCCAGCCGGAGCGGTTGATGAAATGCACTTCTTCGTGGGCGGATTTGTATGTCATGGCGTAGGTCCCGGGTGTCGCTGGCGGACCGTCGCGCGCCCGCATTCTGCGGCCAACCCTGTGCCCGGCCGCCCCCCGAGGTCAAGGCCCGCCGCCCCTGGCACCCGTCAGCGGCCAAGCCGCAGGATCATCGCGAACCCGGCTCGCCCGGCTCAACCGGAACCCCGGGGCCGCACCGGGGGCCCCGCGTCATTGTCCTTGGCCTCCGCCTCGCTCGGCCGGGCGCATCTCACCCACGCGCACGCCCGCTCAGGCCTCGATGGCCACCTTGCCGATCGGCTTGGAACAACAGGCCAGGATATAGCCGTCCTCGATATCTTCGTCGCTGATGCCCCCGTTGTGCACCATGTAGACCTCGCCCTCGGCCTTCTTGACCTTGCAGGTGCCGCAGATGCCGAAGGTACAGCCGGACGGAATGCGCAGACCCGCCGCGCGCGCCACCTGCAACACCGTGTCCGTCTCGTTGCAGCCGACCGAAACGCCGGAATTGGCAAAGACGATCTCGGCGGCGATGGCCTCGTCGGGCACATCATCGTCAAACTCGGTGATCTCCTCGACCGTCTCGGCCGGGGCCTCAAAACTTTCCTGATGGTAGCGGTCCATGTCGTAGCCAAGCGAGTTCAGGATCTCTCGCACCGTGGTCATGAATCCTTCCGGCCCGCAGCAATAGACGTCGCGTTCCAGATAGTCGTTGCACATCAGGCCCAGCATCAGCTGGTTGAACTGGCCGCGATAGCCGGTCCAGGCATCATAGGGGTCGGCCTGCTTGACCATGAAATGCAGCTGCAGCCCGGTGACCCGCCCCGCCATGTATTCCAACCGCCGGCGAAAGATCAGATCGGCGGGGCGGCGGGCGCACTGCACGAAACAGATGTCGGGGTCTTCGCCACGCTCGAACAGGGTCGAGGCCATGGACATCATCGGCGTCACGCCGGAGCCCGCGGAAATGAACAGGTACTTGCCATCGGGCTGCGGCGGCAGATGGAACAGGCCCGCCGGGCCAAACGCCCGCAACCGCATTCCGGGGCGCAGGGTCTCGATCATCCAGCGTGTGCCGATGCTGCCTTCCTGCGCCTTCACCGTCACGCTGATATAGGCGCTGCTGACCGGCGAGGACGAGATGGTATAGGTCCGCTGGATGCTGCCACCCTGCCCCGGCACCGGCAGATCCAGCGTGATGAACTGCCCGGCCTTGTAAACGAACCGCGCCCCCGACGGCGGGCGGAAGGTAAAGGTCATCACCCCCGGCGCCTCTGGAATCGTCAGCACGCATTCCAGCTCCTCGGAATCACTCCAGACCGGAGTGTCGGCTTTCGGCATCGGGATCATGGGCTTACTCCGCCGCGTAAAGGCTGCGCGGCAGCAGGGTGCCCTGAAGGGTCCGGCAATACCAGTCAACGAACTGCAGCACGCCGGTTTCCTCGACCGGGGAATAGGGCCCCGGACGATAAGCGGGCGAATTGATCCCGATCTGGTTTTCCTCGACGATCTGGCGGTCTTCGTCATTGGTGGCCAGCCAGACCTCGGTCAGGCGCTTGAGGTCGTAATCCTCGCCCTCGACCGCATCCTTGTGCACCAGCCATGTCGTCGTGACCTCGGTCTGGGTGGCGCTGATCGGCAGCACGCGGAAGGTCAGCACCGAATCCGACAGAAAGTGGTTCCATGTGTTGGGATAGTGGAAATACAGGCAGGTGCCGGCATTGTCGAACGGCATGCTGCCGACCCGTTTGCTGACGGCGGCCTTGCCATCCATCGTATAGCTGACGCCATCCCCGATGAAGGGAATACGCACAAAGCGCCACTGGTCCTTCGGATCGACGATGTATTTCGACGGCAGACCGGCGGCCTCGCAACGGTTGACGTGATCGCGCCCCATGGGCGAGCTGCTGGAATCGTCGCCCCCCACCATATTGGGATCTTCGGGGAAAGTGCGGCACAGCGCGGGGTGGTTGCCGCCGCAGTGATAGCACTCGCGGTTGTTCTCCAGCACCAGCTTCCAGTTGCCCTGCTCAACGATCTGGCTCTGATAGGCGACCTTCAGATTGGCCAGATCGTGCGGCGCAAGATAGCGGTTCGCCTGCGCCTCCAGCGCCGCAGTATCCGGCGCGACATCGCCAAGGCAGATGAACACCATGCCCTGGATCTCCCGGCAATGCACGGTGCCGAGGCCGTGGTCGGCGGGGTTGAAATCCGGGCCCATTTCCCGCGCCCACAGCAGCTTGCCGTCCAACTCATAGGTCCACTGGTGATAGGGGCAGACCAGCTTCGGGGCGCTGCCCTTGGCCGCGGAACAGATCCGGCTGCCGCGGTGACGGCAGGAATTGTGGAAGGCCCGGATCACCTTGTCGGCCCCGCGCACCACGATCACCGAATAGGCACCGACCTGGATGGTGACGTAATTGCCCGCTTTCGGCAGCTCGGCGACGGCGACGGCATAGATCCATTCGCGGTACCAGATGCCGCTCAGGTCGGCCTGGTAGACGTCGGGGTCGGTATAGAAGGGCTGCGGCAGCGAATGCCCCGCCTTGCGGGACATCAACAGAGAGAGAACGTCGGGGTGCGAAAGCATTCGTGAGGAACCCATGGCAAGAGGGTGGGGAGGAGTCGGAGCGACCTTTTCCCCGGACCATAGGCAGGAATGCGACCGGCCCATGGTCAAAATCCGCCTCTTCGCGGCGTGGTTGAGACATCGCGCCGCCCGCAGTTCGTTTTCGGCGCCGCAGTGCCGAAAAACCCGGCGCAGGGCGCCCTGCCCGGCGAATTGCGTGCATGGTTCTGCACGAAATTCGGGCAGAACCACCCTGCCGCCCCCGGCAGCACGGCCCTGAACGCTGGCCTGCACAAAGTGCGCCGGGGGTGTGGCGCGTGCTCCCGGGGGACGTGCTGCCGGGGGGCTTGCTTCCGGGGCGCGTGCTTCCAGGGCGCGCGCGCCCTGCTACCCCTGCGTGGCGACGAACGCCGTCACCAGGCGGCAGAACCGCTCCGAGATCGTGGCGCTCTGGGCAAGGGTGTGTTCATGGCTCAGCGTCTGGGTCACGTCCATGCCCGCGGCCAGGTTGGTGATGGCGGAGACGGCCACCACCTTCATGCCGCAATGCACCGCGGCAATGCATTCGGGCACCGTGGACATGCCCACGGCGTCGGCGCCCAACATGCGGAAGGCACGGATTTCCGCCGGGGTTTCGAAATTCGGGCCGGTGTACCAGAAATAGACCCCTTCATGGAGCACCACGCCCATGCCGCCCGCGACCGCGTGCAGCTGCGCGCGCAGGTCGCGGTCGTAGGCATTGCCCATGTCCACGAAGCGCGGGCCGACGCTGTCGTCGTTCGGACCGATCAGCGGGTTGAAGCCGGACCAGTTCACGTGATCGGAAATCACCATCAGGCTGCCCTCGGGCATCTCGGCGCTCATGCTGCCGGCGGCGTTGGAGATGAACAGCATCTCGACGCCCACGGCCCGCATCGCCCGGATCGGCAGCGCCAGGTCGGAATAGGGGAAACCTTCGTAGCTGTGCAGGCGACCCTGCATGCAGATAACCTCCTGTCCGCCCAGCCGCCCGATGACGAAGCGCCCCGAGTGCCCGGCGACGGTAGAGGCCGGGAACTCCGTGATCTCGCCATAGGGCAGATAGGTCGGATCCTCGATCTGGTCGGCCAGGTCGCCCAGGCCGGAGCCGAGGATGATGCCGATCTTTGGCTGCCGCCCGGCAAGGGTGCGCGCCAGGTGCTCGGCGGCGATCAGGTGTTTGCTCATGTCGGTCCTCATTTGGTGTGCGCGCCATTTCACCGTTTCGGCCGGGAAAAGGCAATCTCTGCCGGAGGGGACGGAGGGGGCGCTGCCCCCCGGTGCCATGCACCTCCCCCCGGGGTATTTCCGGCCAGATGACGGGGAGGCCGGGGGGTGGGGTGTCGCAGGGAGGGAGGAAAACGGCGCGCGCCCTCGAAACACGGGGCGAGGCTGCTATGTGTGGCACAACGGGCTTTGACAAGAGCGGGACGCGGCGCGGTGCAGGCGCACCACGGCCCAAAAGCGGTGGCTATCACAGGCACCCATCACACAGGAGAACGTCGCATGTCCAAATGGTCTCATTCTGTCGGCCTTGCGCTGGCGATTCTTGCCGTGCCGCTGGCGGCAGGTCTGACGCCCGCGCAGGCCCAGCAATCCAGCGATGCGATCGCCCCCGAGGTGGGGACGCCCGAGGCGGCGACGGGGGCAATCACCGCGTTTCCGGGCCTGTCGCCCGAGGCCGTGGAGGCGCTGAGGATCAAGGCGTCGGGGGCGCCGGTCGAAGCGGGGACGTGGATGATTTCCGCAGCCAATCCTCTGGCGGTCGAGGCCGGTGCACGGGTGCTGCGCGCCGGGGGCAGCGCCGCGGATGCGATGATCGCGACGCAGGCGGTGCTGGGGCTGGTGGAGCCGCAATCCTCGGGGTTGGGCGGCGGCGCATTCCTGGTATGGTATGATGCCGCCACGGGCACGCTGACCACGCTGGACGGGCGCGAAACCGCGCCGCTGGATGTCACGCCGCAGCTGTTCCAGACCGAGGCCGGCGCGCCGCTGAGCTTTTTCGATGCCGTTGTCGGGGGGCGTTCGGTGGGCACGCCGGGCACGCCGCGCCTGCTGGAGGCGGCACATGAGATGTGGGGCAAGGCGGCCTGGCCCGACCTGTTCGACGATGCCATCGCGCTGGCCGAGCAGGGCTTTGCCGTCTCGCCCCGGCTGGCCGACCTGATCGCCGCCGATGGCGACCGGCTGCGCCGCTTTCCCGCGACCGAGGCGTATTTCTATCCCGGTGGCACGGCCCTGCATGCCGGGGAAACCCTGCGCAACCCGGCCTATGCCGACACGCTGCGCCAGATCGCGGACGGGGGCGCCAAGGCGTTCTACATTGGCGATATCGCCGATGACATCGCCGCCACCGTGCAGCAGGCGCCCGGCAATCCCGGGGTTCTGTCGGCCCTCGACCTTGCGATCTACGAGGTCAAGGAGCGGCCCGCCGTCTGCGCCCCCTACCGCACCGCGCAGGTCTGCGGCATGGGCCCGCCATCCTCGGGCGCGCTGACCATCGGAGAGACGCTGGGCATGTTGCAGGGCCACGACCTGGCAGACCTCGGCCCCGACAACCCCGAAAGCTGGCGCCTGATCGGCGATGCCTCGCGCCTGGCCTTTGCCGACCGGGGGCGCTACATGGCCGATACCGATTTTGTGCCGATGCCGCTGAAGGGCCTGATCGCGCCGGACTACCTGGCCCGCCGCGCCGAGCTGCTGGACACCGACACCGCCTTGCAGGATGTCGCCCCGGGCCTGCCCGACTGGGATCATGCCGGGCTGCTGGCGGATGACACCGCGATCGAATTGCCCTCGACCTCGCATATCTCGATCGTCGATGCCGACGGCAACGCCCTGTCGATGACCACCACGATCGAGAACAGCTTTGGCTCGCGTCTGTTCGTGCGGGGGTTCCTGCTCAACAACGAGCTGACGGATTTCTCGTTCGAGACGCAGAAGGATGGCGTGCCGATTGCCAACCGGGTCGAGCCGGGCAAGCGGCCGCGTTCGTCGATGTCGCCCACCATCGTGATGCAGGACGGCGCGCCAACGCTGGTGATCGGCAGCCCCGGCGGCAGCACCATCATCGGCTTTGTCACGCAGGCCATCATCGCCCATCTCGACTGGGGCATGGATGTGCAACAGGCCGTGTCGATGCCCCATCTGGTCAACCGTTTCGGCCCCTACGATGTGGAGGTCGATACCACCGCGACGGATCTGCAAGCCGCGCTGGAGGCCATGGGCTATACCGTGCAGCCCAAGGAAATGAACTCCGGCCTGCATGCCATTTCCATCGGTGACACCCTGCTCGGCGGCGCCGACCCCCGGCGCGAAGGCATTGCCCTGGGTGAGTGAGGGGGGTCCTGGGTGAGTGAGGGGGACGCCGGCCCGTTTCGCGCAGGCCCGGGATGGCGGAACCGCGACCGGACACGACCGCTGCGCCAGCGCGCAAGGCGGGTCAGCGGCGCGCAGGTCTGCAAGATCCGCCGCGCGTCCCTCTCGGTCCTCCCGTTCCCTGGCCTCTGCCGCCCCCCGGGGCCCTGGCGACGCTTCGTTAAGACAGCGGCGCTAGCTTCGCCGCACTGCAACCTGTTCCGGAGATCCAGCATGATCCGCTTGCCCAAACTGCTGCCCCTGCTGTCGCTGCCCCTGCTGTCGCTGGGTCTGCTGTCGCTGGGTCTGATATCGCCCGGCCAGACGGCGCAGGCCGACTCGCGGACGCTGGACGAATGGGCGCATGGCGTGTGGTCCGTCGCCCTGCAACAGGACGCCACCCATGGCAACCGCGTCTGTCACCTGTCCAACGGGGGCGACGGGCGCGGCAACCTCGCGATCAGCGTCGGTGACGGCGGCGGCGATGCCACGTTCAGCTATACCCCGGTCTGGTTTCGCGGCATGGCCGCCCCGCTGACGCTGGATGACACCATCGCGCTGATCTTTGACGGTCAGGCCAGCCCCATCGGCCCGGAGATGGAGATCACGGAATATACCAACGAATGGGGCGATGCCGTGGTCGATGCGGCCCTGTCGAACATGTTCGTGGCAGAAACGGTCGATCTGCTGCGCGCCAGCAATTCGCTGATCGTCGGTGTCAAGCGCGATGGCGAAATGACGATCTATGACAGCTACATGCTGAACGGGTTCACCGCGACCTGGCTGAAGGCGGCGGAATGGTGCGGTTTCGACCCCGCGAAGCGGTTCGTCACACTCTGACGTCGTCAAAGCGCGGCGACGGCCCGCGCATCGAGCAGACCCTGCGTGCGAGCCTGTGCGCAGGGGCGCGTTTTCTGCGCCGCAAATCGGCATGGCCGCCCGCCTGTGTCGACGCGGTCCCCGCCCATGTTCCCTTTCCCCAGCCACTTCCCTAGCGACGGCCCCTTCCCGAAGGCCGTCCCTTTCCCAAATCCCGTCCGGCCAGCCAGCCGAACGATGCGGCGCACTTCGCTTTCGGCCCGGCCAGCCCGCACTGACGGCAGCCGCGCTGGCGCGGGGTCGTCCTGCCGCCTGCACGGGCATGTGCCCGCCAGGTGCCCCCCTCCGCCCTGTCGCCCGGTCGCCCGCTCCCCGGCCTCCGCCCGGCAGGTGATCACCCGCGTTTCGGCGCTGGTGCATCCTGTGCGCGGGTCTCGCCGCTGCACCGCTCGGATACCGCTTTGATACCGTTCAGATACCGACGTCGGAATTTAGCCTTTTCAATGACTTGGCCACCCCAATGTCCGCCGCACCGACATTTCATGCCCGCGACCGCCCGGTCGGCGCCCCTCTCCGCGAAAATCCTGTTCCCGCCGCGCGCAATGCAGCCTTGCGCCAGCGTCATCCCTGACCGGCTCAGCCCTGCACAAGACGCATGACGGGGCTACCGAAGCTACATTTGTGCTGCGCCGCAGAAAGCCTTAGGTATCAGGGCAACAACAGATATCAAATCCGACACCAAGGACGAGTAGCATGGCCTTTATCACCGCACCGCACGCCCCCTTCGCTGGCCTCCGCAATGCGGGCCGCACCGTGGCAGACGTTTTCACCTCGATCCACCGCGCCATCGCGGCCTCGCGTGAGGCATCTGCGCTGATGTACATCTCCGACAAGCAGCTGCGCGACCGCGGCCTGGCCCGTCAGGACATCGGAAAACACCTTGTTAACAAGTACTTCGCTGATTGATTTCGATCATCGCGAATAAAGAGTTGAAAAGACCGGCCCCCTCATCGCGGGCCGGTCTTTTTCTGTGCGCCTGACCGCGCTGCCGTCTCAGACAACCGCCGTGTCCGCGACGACATCCCCCAAAAGGCTCAGGAACCGCGCCTGCGGAACCGACGGCAACCACCCCTCGATATAGGTCAGGCCGATTTCGCGCTGGCTGTCGGGCAGGTCGAAACTGATCGGTTGCAGGCTGCCATCCCGCGGAAACTGGCTGCGCGCCAGGATCGCCAGCCGGTCGGAGGATCGCAGCAGGCCGCCCACCACCCCCTGCACCTCGGTCTCGATGGGGCGCGGCACACCACGCGGCGCGGCCGCTCCACTCTGGAACAACTGGTCGTAGCACCCCCGCGCCGGGGCACCGGAACCCGGCACAACCCACGGAAATTCCTTGAGGTTTTCCAGGGTCACCGCCGTCTTTCCGGCCAACGGATGCCCCATCCGCGCCGCCACCACCAGCCGATCCGAAAACAGCGGCACATGCGCCAGACCGCAGTTCAGCGCACCCGGCATCGCCTCGTGCCGCAGCGCCCCGATCAGCACATCCAGATCTCCGTTCAGCAGCCCCTGCACAAGGTCGGCATATCTGCCCCCGACCACCTGAGGAGTGATGCCGGGAAATTCCGGTGCGAAACGGTTCAGCGTCTCGGGCAGGATCACCGCCTGCGCCAGGGGCAGACACCCGACCGCCAACCGCCCGGCGTAATCGCCCTGAAGCCCGCGCACATCTGCCGCCGCCTGGTGTATCTCGTTGAGAGTCAGTCGAAAAACCCGCGCCAGCTCCTCGGCCTGGGGGGTGGGGCGAAAGCCGATCGGCCCCACTTCGAACAGCGGCGTGCCCGCCTGATCGGCAAGGTCACGGCAGGCCCGGCTCAGCGATGATGGCGCCCGTCCCATCCTGGCGGCGGCCGGGCGGAACCCGCCGTGATCCACCGCCGCGATCAGGCTCAGCATCTGGTTCATGGTGACCAGCTGATGCAGGTTGCTGCGCTTTGTGACAGGTGACGCCTGCCGCAGGATATCGAACCCCCGACGCAGCCGCGCGACAAAGATTTCGCCTGCCTCGCTCAACCGCATTCCGCGCGCATCACGCCGGAACAAAGCCCCCTTCATCTGCCGTTCGACCTTGGCCAACCCCTGCGCCAGCGCCGGTTGCGAAAGGTTCAGACGGACGGCCGCTTCGGACATGCTGCCAGTGTCGGCTATCGCCACGATCCCGGCCATGTGCCTGAGATTAGGATAATATTCGGCAATCACCACCGCTCGCCCCTCCCCTGGCCAAGCTGTCAGATCCTGTTGCCGCCGCCCCGTCGTCTCTGCCAGGGCGCCTCCCGCGCCCGGCTCAGACGACCGCTTGCAGCGGCGCTCCTCCATTGCGCTTCGCCCATTCGGCACAGGTCTTGATGCCACCGAGGGGGAAGAAATGGATCTGCGCAATCTTGCCGATCTGGCGAGCATCGGCAAGGGCGCTCAGCACATCGGTGGGTTCATACGGCACCAGCAGCTTGCTCAGGTCCAGCGCCCGCTTTTCCAGCACCTTCAGCGACGGGCCGACACCACAGGCAATGGCAAAGCGGATCAGGGTTTGCAGCTTTGCCGGCCCCGAGACACCAACATGCACCGGCAACGTCACGCCCGCCTCGCGCAGGCGGCTGATCCAGTTCAGCACGGGGGCCGCGTCAAAGACGAACTGCGTCACAATCGCCATTTCGGCGTCCGTCCTTTCGGAATAATCCTGTTTCCACCGCAACGCATCATCGACCAGCTTTGTCGAGCCGTCGGCATCGATATCGCGGTTGCCCTCGGGGTGGCCCGCGACGTGCAGGCGGGTAAAGCCGTGGGTATCGAACACCCCGGTTTCAAGCATTTGCATGGACGAGTCGAACTCTCCGACAGGCGTTTTCGGCGATCCGCCCAGCAGCAATGCCGAGGTCACCCCCGCCTCTTCGGAATAGCGTTTGACCCAATCCTGCAACATCGCCCGGTCACGGATGATGCGCGCAGGGAAATGCGGCATCACCTCAAACCCGGCCTGGCCCAGCCGCTGCGCTGTGGCAACCATGTCCTCGATCGGGGTGCCTTCGATGTGGGCGATGTAGACCCGCGTATCCTGTGGCAGAAGCCCTTGGAAATCTTCGATCTTGGCCGCCGTCCGTGGCATCACCTCGATTGAAAAACCGCGCACCAGATCGCGGACCCCAGACGGGGTGGGCTGCGCCGAATCGCGTCGCTTGCCAAATAGACTGACCATGATAGAACTCCTCCCTCTCCGCTCAATGTATACACTGCGGCGGCCAATATCAACTTAATTGGCCGCCACTCGCCTCAATTGGCGACAAATGTATTCACGCAGCGGTGAGGGAGGAGGTCGTCATTCGATCATCGTGTTCGGCAGGATCAGCGCGATCTGCGGAAAGGCGACAAGGATGGCCAGCGTCACCAGCATGGCGATCCAGAACGGCATCACCCCCGCAAAGATCCGGCCCAGCGGCACGTCCTGCGCCACTGACTTGACGACGAATACGTTCACCCCGACCGGCGGAGAGATCAGCCCCATTTCCAGTGTCAGCACACAGAGAACGCCGAACCAGATGGGGTCCATCCCCAGTTGCGTGATCACCGGAAAGAAGATCGGCATCGTCAGCACCAGCATGGCGAACCCTTCCAGGAAACACCCCAGAACAAGGTAGGTCAGCAGGATCAACCCCAGCACCACCAGCGGCGCAACATCCAGCCCCGCCAGGAAATCCCCGATCAGCGACGGGATGTGCGTCAGCGCCAGGAACGGGTTGATCAGATGCGCCGAAATCAGGATCAGCATCACCGTGGCCGACGTCACGATCGAGCTTTTTGCCGCCTCCCAGAACCGGGCAAAGTCCAACCGTCCCTCGATCATCCCGATGAGGATCACCAGGCCCGCCCCGACGGCAGATGCCTCGACCGGCGAAAACAGCCCGCCATAGATCCCGCCGATGGTCAGGATGACCACCAGCAGCACCGGCAACGCCCCGGCCAGCTTGCGACCTTTTTCGCGCATCGAGGACTTGGGGCCGCGTGGCCCGAAGCCGGGCATCAGCCAGCACAACAGCACGACGGTCAGCATGAACATCGACAGCAACAGCAACCCCGGCAGGATGCCCGCAAGGAACAGCCGCCCGATGCTCTGCTGCGTCAGGATCGCGTAGATCACGAACCCGGTCGAGGGCGGGATCAGGATGCCCAGGGTGCCGCCAGCCGCCACGACGCCCGTCGACAGGCGGTTGTCGTATTCAAAGCGGTTCATCTGATCCATCGAGACCTTGCCCATGGTCAGCGCCGAGGCGACGGACGATCCCGACAAGGCGGCGAACCCTGCGCACCCCAGCACGGTGGCCAGCGCCAGACCGCCCCGGATCTGCCCGATGATGGCATAGGCCGCGTCATACAGGCGCGCGCTCATCCCCGTGACCGAGGCGACGTTGCCCATCAGGATGAACAGCGGCACCACCACCAGTTCCGCCGACGAGGCAATGGTGAAACTCTCCGACGCCAAAAGGCTCATGGCCGAATTCAGGTCGCGCAGCACCCAGATGCCGGTAAAGCCGACGGCGAACATCGCAAAGGCCACCGGAATGCGGATGATCAGCATCACGAACAGGATGATCACGCCGGTCAGGCCGATTAATCCGCCACTCATTCCCGAATCTCCCGCTGCGCCCGGGCATGCGGGCCGGCCAGCATCAGCTCGACCGCGCGCAACACCATGCCAAGCGCGGTAATGACCGCCAGCAGCGACAGCGCCCATTGAAAGTACCATTTCGGCAACCGAACGATATTGGTTGCCAGGTTCAGCATCTGCGACAGCTTGGAACTGTCGTAAACCGTGTAGGCGATCGCCAGAAAGATCACGGCGCCCAGAAGGGCGGCAAAGATATCAAAGGCATGGTTCATGCCCCTGCTGAACTTGCTCTCGAATATATCGACGGCCACGTGGCCTCCCAGCCGGTCACACAGGGCCATCCCCCCGAAGACGATGATCACCATGCCCATCTGCGTGAAATCCTGCGCACCGCGCAGCGGGGCACCGAAGAACCGACCAATGACATCGACCAGAACGGTCGATGTCACAAAGATCAGGCCCAGCGTGCCGAGAAAGGAGGACAGGTTGATCAACCCGTCCGCCAGACGCTTAAGCGAGGAATACATTCAGTGTCCTCATTCGCCGCCGCGCATCGCCGCCAGCACTTCGTCGCCACCGTCGATATTTTTCAGCGACGCTTCGGTCACCGGCAGGGTCAGATCGCCGAACGCAGCCGCCTGGGCGTCGTCCAGGTCGATCACGGTCACGTTGGAATCGGCCCGCAACCCTTCGATCACCTGATCCGCCCGGGCGTTCCACGCATCTTCGGCGCTTTTTGACAGGACTTCACCGGCCACCTTGTCGATCGCCGCCTTCTCCGCGTCACTCAGACCGTCATAGCGCGCCTGGTTCATGACCACGTAGAACGTCAAGGTGCCCAGCGGGGCGCCCAGCGTGTACGAATTGGCAACCTCGTCCAGCTTGAAATCGCCGATCGCGCTGGACCCGGTGATCACACCGTCGATCAACCCGGTTTGCAGCGCGTTGTAGATATCGCCCGCAGGCATTTGCACCGGTGTCCCGCCAAGCGCCTCGACCACGGCGGCCGATGTCGATCCCGCGACGCGGATCTTGAGGCCAGCCACATCGGCGGGCGTACGCACATCATGATCCTTCATGATGAAAACGTTCGGCTCGGACGTCCACAATGCCAGCGGCTTGGTCCCCGGAAACTCGCTCTTGAGCATCGGATACGCGCGCCAAATGGCGGCATAGCCCGGCTCGCCCGCCGGAATCGCCCCTGGCATTTCCGCGATCATGGTCTTTTCAAACTGCGAAGAGGTGTAGCCCGGCAGCCCCCAGACGATATCGGCAACGCCCTGCACCACGCGAACGTATTGCTCCAGCGGGCCCTTGCCCAGTTCGCCGCCGGGATAGACGCGCACGGTCAGCTCGCCGTTGGTGTCGGCCGCGAGCGAGTCGGCCAGCGGCTCGACCACCGATGCGGTCAGCGTATGCGCCGGCGGCACAAAGTGCGCAAAAGACAGTTCTTCGGCCGCAGCCGCGGTCAGGCCGCCCAGCACGACGGCGGTGGACACAGCAAAGCTGCTGAGTGTTTTGTAGATCATGGTTTCCTCCCTGAAACATACGAGGCAACCACCCGAGGGGGCGCACCGCATACCGGACAAGCCTAGCGCCGGGAGAGCCGCGCACTCAAATTCGATTGCCGTACAGATTATAAGATTTAAGCAACGGATTACGCAAGTCGCCGCTCTTAACTCATGAAAATCCATACTATAAACGTTTCGAGAATTCACTTTCCGCAACGCGAAACAGGAGCGGCTGATCGCCGCTCCCATTCATCGCTTTGCAGGGGCGCAATTCGCGCCGCCTGTGATCAGCTCTTGGTGCGCCAGCTGTCGGCGTAGTTTTCGCGCGCTTCCTTGGCGTAGGGCGTGGGCGCGATCCGTACCCGAATGTCCGCCTGGCGGTGCTTCTCGGTCGAGGTTTTCTGCGTGTCGTCCGGCTCGCCCCACTTCAGCGTCAGAACGTCACCGATCTTCACGTCCGCATTCACCACACCCAACGACAGCATGCTGCGCTCGTTGTAGGAATACCCGTTGAACATCGACATACCCACCATCTTGTCGCCCTGAAGGATCATGTCGGCGCTGGAGGACGCATAGTTCGGCTGCGGGAAATCGATCCACTTGTAGGGCAGACCTTCTTCAAATCCGGATGCGATCACCTTCATCACGTCTTCGCGGTTCCACTCGAACGTCACCTTCTTGCGGTTGGTCGGGGCGCCCTTCAGCTTGGTCAGGGCATCCTTGCCGATGAAGTCGTCCTTTTTCCAGCCGATGTAGAAACCATAGCCCAGCTCGAACGGATTGACATAATACTTGGAAATGTCATCGGTCACAAAGCTGCCACCGATCGACCCGACGGCCTCGTAGGCATCTGCACCCAGCCAGTCGCGATATTCCTCCATCATGCCATCACCGGTGTAGATGCCCGGCAGAGGCGAGGGAATCCAGCCCGATTCCAGCGTGTTGGTCGAATAGGCGCGCGCGCCGACACGGCGAAGATCGACGCCCGTGTCCTTGGCCGCTTCAAGAATGACGGACAGGATATAGGCCTTGTCGGAATAGGGGCCCCAGATTTCCAGACCCGGTGCGCCGGCCATGCCGTGGCGCAATGCCTGCACCTTTTTCGACCCGACATTGATCCAGTCGACGTGAAAGAACGGCACATCCGGCACCGGGCCGCCATTGATCTTTTCAAAGATCTTGTTGGCGTCAGGCCCCTGGATCTGAAAGCGATAGTGCTGGCGCAGGATACGCTCGCCGTCGGGGCGGCTGTCGGAACGCGGATCATGCGTCAGGCGCACTTTCCATTTGCCGATGGCGGCCTGGAACTTGGTCCAGTTGGCGGTCGGTTGACGACCCACCAGCACGAACTTGTCCTCACGCTCGCGGAAAATGATCATGTCGCCAATGACATCGCCAGCAGGCGTCACGGGAACAAAGTGCTTGGCGCGGTTCAGGTCGAAATTGCCGAAGGCGTTGATGCCGACATAGGCCAGGAACGCCTCTGCGTCCGGGCCTTCAACGATCAGTTCGTCCATGTGGTGCGTCTGATCGAACAGCACGGCGGTGTGACGCCATGCCTCTTGCTCGCTGCGCCAGTTGGAAAACTCAGGCGCGACGACTGGGTATACATAGATACCGCTCTTGGAATTGCGCAGCAGTTCCACAGGGTTGGCATATCCCTTTAGAAGCTCCGAAAAACTCTCTCCAGCCATGACTGGCTCCTCCCATTTTCAAATCCAATGTATACATGAAGTCGTGAATCGGCGGACAAAAAGCAAGCGAAAAAAATCATTCCGCGAAAATTGGCCGCTTTCAGGTGGTCCGCACAGGCCACGCCACATCCCGCGCGCGGCCATGCCACGCTGCGTCACGGTATTCGGATTGATGGCGATATCTGCGCCACGTCGCGCCTGCGGGCCGATGGCCCGCCCCGCTGCCAGTCGTCGCGGCGTCAGTCGTGGCGGCGTCAGTCGTCGTTGCGGTTGCCCTGCCCCACCAGCGCCAGCGCCGGAACCGTCTGGGCGACACTGCTGTCGGCGGAAAAAATGTATTCGACGTTGCGCCGCGCCGCGCAGGCATGTTCCCGCGCCAGCGCCTCGGCGCGCGCACCCTCTCGACGCACAATCGCATGGATGATCTGATGGTGCTGATCCTGCGCCAGCCCCAGCGACCTGCGAAACGCCGACAACTGGCGCCGGTCCGGCAGAAAGGCCGAAGGGGAGGCAAAGGGCAGCCGGGTCGCGCGCGCGATCTCCCGCTCCAGTGTCGCACTGCCCGGCAGGGCCGCCAGCACCAGGTGATATTGGCCATTCAGTTCGGAATAGGCATCGAAATCCACGTCATCCGGGCCATTGCCGAAACAGGTATCCAACTGGCGCACGATTTCCGAGATTTCCTTCAGCCGCGCATCGCTGACGCCCCGTTCCGCCGCCAGGCGCGCCGCTGTCCCCTCCAGCACGCCGCGCAGCTCGATCGCGTCCAGCACATCGGCGAAATCGAAACTGCGCACCAGGAAACCGCCATTGCGCGCACGCTCCAACAGACCTTCTTCGGTCAGCCGCGACATCGCCTCGCGGACAGGTGTCCGCGAGACCTGCAAATCCTCGGCCAGTGCCACCTCGAACAGGCGCGTACCGCCGGGAAAGGCTCCGCTCAGAATCCTCTGGCGCAACTCCTCCAACGCGCGCTTGGTATGGGTATTCGCGCCAGTGTTCTCGACCATTTACCGCTCCGTTTCGCCCCGCTGGCGTCTGCGCCCGGGGTATCCATGCCGTGTCCGCCCGTGTATACACGCAACTGTGCGGCAACTCCAATACACTGGCGACTGTGCCCCGAGCATAGCATTTTCCCGGGTTATGTATTCATTTATCCGAGAATTTTCTTGAAATTCGCGGATTTCGAGCCTAACTCAGTATCAAATGTATTCATATCTCGGCTGGGGAGGGCCTTTATGACCACATTGTTGCTGATACCCGGCCTGGTGTCCGACGCCCGCGTGTGGAAATGCCTGCGTGATCAGGCGACCGACGGGACGACATTTCACGACGCGGATGTGACGCGTGATGCGACGATTCCCGCCATGGCCGCGCGCCTGCTGCACGAGGTGTCGGGCCCCTTCATCGCGGTCGGCCATTCCCTGGGCGGTCGCGTGGCGATGGAAATCGCCCACCAGGCCCCGGAACGCGTGCAGGCCCTCGTCCTGGCCAATACCGGCCACAACGCCCGCACACCCGGCGAAGACGCCAAGCGTCAGGCCAAGATCGACCTGGGCCACCGCGACATGCAGGCGCTGGCCGCAGACTGGCTCCCCGGTATGCTCGACCCCGCCCGTACTGGCGACATCGCCCTGGTGTCCGACCTGACCGAGATGGTCCTCGCCGCCGGCGCTGACGTGCACGAACGCCAGATCCGCGCCCTTCTTGCGCGCCCCGATGCCGCGACCTACCTGCCCGACATCACCTGTCCCGTGCTGCTGCTGACCGGCGCACAGGATCTGTGGTCACCCGTGGCCCAGCATCAGGTGATTGCAGACCTGCTACCGCAGTCAGAGTTGCGCGTGATCGACAACGCCGGGCACTTCATGCCCGTCGAACGCCCCGATGAAACCGCCGCCCTCGTGCTTGACTGGCTCAGCCGTCAGGGCCTGGCAACCGCCACCCCGCAGGAGGCCTGACATGTCCGACATCCCCGAAACCCCGCTCTACGACCGCGCCGGTTCGATCCGCGGCTACCGCATGAACAAGATGGCCATGTCGCTGGGCATCCCCGCCAACCGAGAGGCCTTCAAGGCCGACGAATCGGCCTTTCTCGACAGCCACGGCCTCAGCGAGGCTGAAAAAGCCGCCGTCATGGCGCGCGACTGGCACGAGATGGTCGCGCTCGGCGGCAACCTGTTCTTCATTCTCAAGATCTCGGCCATCGACCCGACACCGATGACGCGCATTGGCGCGGCGCAGGCCGGCATGGACCATGATCTGTTCCTGCAACAACGTCTGGGAAAAATCTGATGGCAAAAATCATTGGCGGAGTCGGCACCAGCCACGTGCCCTCGATCGGCGCGGCGCTCGACAAGGGCCTTGCGGATACCCCCGACTGGAAACCCTTCTTCGACGGGTACATCCCTGGAAAGCAGTGGATGGCCGACATGAAACCCGACGTGGCCGTCGTCATCTTCAACGACCACGGCAATTCCTTCTTTCTCGACCGGGTGCCGACCTTTGCCGTGGGCGTAGCAGAGACCTATCGCCCGGTGGACGAGGGCTGGGGGCCGCGCAATGTGCCTGATTTCAAGGGCGCGCAGGACATGTCGTGGCATTTCGTCGACCAGCTGGTCGAACGCCATTTCGACCCGCTGGTCTGCCGCGAGATCGACGTCGACCATGGCCTTCAGGTCCCGATGGAGCTGTTCTTCGGCCATCCCGACGCCTGGCCGGTCAAGGTACTGCCGATCTGGGTCAATACGATCCAGTTCCCGATCCCGACGCCGCAGCGCTGCTGGGACATGGGCAAGGTCCTGCGTGACGCCATCGAGAGCTTTCCCGGCGACGACCGCGTCGTCATCATGGGCACCGGCGGCTTGTCGCACCAACTTCAGGGCAGCCGCGCCGGCTTCATCAACCGCGCCGCGGACGAGGCATGGCTGAACGGCATCGCCGACAACTACGAACATTACCGCGACATGACCCGGGAAGACTATGTCGAAGAGTTCGGCTCCGAAGGGGCAGAGCTGATCATGTGGCTGGTGATGCGCGCTGCGATGAACGACAAGGTCACGCTGAAACATCGCCACTACCACGCCCCCGCCTCGATGACCGGCGCTGGCATGGTCGTGCTGGAAAACGCCTGATGGCCTTCTTCCTCATGCGCTGCCTGCACCACCCGGATCAGGACGCCGCCCGGGATACGCTGCGTCCGGATCACCGCGTATGGGTGACGTCCGGGGGCGATGGTCTGGTCTCGGTCCTGATCGGATCGGCCCTGACCGATGCGACGGGCGGTTCCATCGGCAACTTCGGGATTCTTGAGGCCGCAACGCCCGACGACGCCCGCCGCTTTGCCGAAGGCGACCCCTTCGCGCGGGCAGGCATAGTGGCTGACATCGACATCACGCCCCTGCCCGACAGCTTTCAGGCACAGCGCATCACCGACCCGATGAGCCCGCGCCTGTAACCTTCCGCCTTGCTGAAACAGGGCGCGTCGCTACCGGCTCCGCGCCCTGTCCTTAAGGCAAGCGCCCCGCCCTGAACGCAAGGGGCCTGTCCGTCAGGCAAGGGTCCGTCAGGCAAGGGCCGCGTGCACGGCCGCCTCATGCACCGCGAAACGCGCTTTCATCTGCGCCATCGCATGATCGCGCGCGGGCGCATCGTAACTGGCCACGCGCGGCGCCAGCCAGCAGGTCAGCGCCAGCCAGCCAGCCCGCAACCAGTCATCCGCCGCCATCAACCGCTTGTCCGCATCCGGGCAGGACAGCAGCACATCGGCCAGTGCCGCGAACCGCGCGATCACGACCGCACCGTCGCCCTCCCCCCCGGCCCCTGCCCGGCGGATAAAGGCGTCGAACCCCGCGCGATTGCGGATCAATTGCCGCTCAAGGAAATCAATCCCCTGCATCCCTGTCGTGCCTTCGTAGATCGCCAGAACGCGGCTATCGCGCAGCATCTGTTCCAGCGGCCATTCGGCGGTATAGCCCGCCCCGCCCAGCACCTGGATACCCGCATTCACCACATCAAAGCCGGTCTCGGCCCCGAACGCCTTGATCAGCGGCAAAAGATAGGCGACCAGTGCCGCCGCGTCGTCCTCCGCCGGTTGCCGCGCCAGGTCCATGGCGCAGGCAATCTCCAGCACCGCGACCCGCAGCACCTCGGTCGCGCCGCGCATCGCACCCAACTGGCGGCGCACATCCGGGTGCCGCGCGATGGCCACCGGCGGTTCAGTCGGCGCGCCGCCCTGCAACCGTTCCTCGGCATAGCTCTCGGCGATATCACAGGCCCGGCTGGCCGCGCCCAACCCCTGACAGCCGGTCTGCAGGCGCATCAGTTCGATCATCGTGAACAATTGCACCAGCCCGCGCTCCGGTTCTCCCAGCAGCACCGCCTCGGCCCCGGCGAATTCCATGACGCAGGTGGGCGAACCGTGCAGGCCCATCTTTTCCTCTAACCGCAACGCAGTAACGCCGTTCTCCGAGCCATCCTCGCGCCGCGACGGCACCAGGAACAGGCTCAGACCGCGCGTGCCCGCCCCCTCTCCGGTGCGCGCCAGCAGGCAATGCCCGATCACCGGCGTCAGGTCGTGATCGCCAAAGGAAATCCAGATCTTCTGCCCGGTGACGCGCCAGACTCCATCCTCGCCCTGCACGGCCCGTGTGCTGATGCGCCCCACGTCCGACCCTGCGCCGGGTTCGGAAATGCAGATGGTCGTGCTGCGTCTGCCCGCGATCAGATCCGGCACCCACAGGGCGGCAACATCCGCCGGCGCGCGCTCGGCCAGCAGCACCGCGCCCGCCCGACTGGCCCCCGTGACCATGTTGAAGGCCGGGCACCCGCCGTCGAAAATCTGCCCCGCCGCCGCCTGCACCGTGATCGGCAAACCGCTGCCGCCGAAATCCTGCGGCAGGTCCAGCCCCATCCAGCCGCCCTCGGCCACGGCCCGGAACGCCGCGTGGTAGGCCTGCGGCACCTGCACCCGGCCCGCCCCGATCCGGCATCCCTGCTGGTCCGCCACCCGGTCCAGCGGCGCCAGAACCTCATCGGTCAGCGCGCCCGCCGCCTCCAGGATCGCCGCGACCACGTGATCGTCGATATCGTCGCGCGCCGCACAAACCGCCGCCCAGCCCGGCGTGGCCGCCAGCGCCGCCAGGGTGCGGCGCTGCTGGTCGGCCGAGCGGCGTGTTGCGAAATCCTTCATGCCCGCTCTCCCGCAGGCTCGGTTGTCCGCGCCGCAGCTGCCGGAAACAGCACCTTCGGCCCCCCGTCATACAATTGCCGCACCAGATCCGAACGGTTGGCCAAGACTGCGCGCTGGTTGACGGACCCCTTGTCGGTCACCTCGCCCCGGCTCATTTCCAGCGGCACGTCCAGCAGCAACGCCCGCGCAATCCGCCCCGACGATCCGGTGGCGCTGCGTGCAAGATCGCCCAGCAATGCCTCGATCCGCGCCCGCACCTGCGGATGGGCGAACAACGTGGCATCGTCCATCTGCGCGCCCCCTTCGACCAGCCGCTCCAGCGCCGGGCGGAAGGGCACCAGCAGCGCGCCCAGTTCATGCTGGTTCTCGCCGGCGATGACCGCATCGCGCACCAGCCCCTGCATCGCATCGACCAGCTTGGCCCGCATCGCGCCCACGGCGACCCATGTGCCCGTCTGCAACTTGAAGTTCTCGGCCGTGCGCCCGTCGAACAGAAATCCCGCAGCCGCATCGCCCGGCACGGCATAGCGCAGGGCATCCCCCATGTTGTAGAAGCCCTCCTCGTCAAAGGCTCGCGCCGTCAGATCGGGGCTGCGCCAATATCCCGGCGTCACGTTCGGCCCCTTGAAACGCGCCTCCAGCTTGCCCTCGACCGGCACCAGCTTCAGAACCACGCCGCGCGCCGGTACGCCGACATTTCCCGGCTCGTCCTGGGGGGCCGTACCGAACATGGCAAAGGGCGCCGTCTCGGTCGCGCCCAGCCCCGACCCCATCAGCGTACGCGCCCCCACCGTTGCCTCCGACAGCTCGTTCAGCTGCCGCCAGGTATGGCTGCCCATGCCGGCCCCGGCATACATGATCAGTTGCAGGCGCGCGAAAAAGCTCTCCCGCAGGGCGGCGCTTTCCTGCATCGCCTCGCAGAGCATCTCGAAACCGGACGGGACGTTGAAATACCAGGTGGGTGACACCTCGGCCAGGTTGCGGATCGTCTCGGCCATGCCCTGCGGCGTCGGTTTGCCCGCATCGATGTAGAAAGTGCCACCGTTGTAGATGGCGATGTTGAACACCTTGCTGCCGCTTGCCACGTGGTTCCATGGCGCCCAGTCCACCAGGACCGGGGGCGCATCGCCCAGAAAGCGATAGCAATCCAGCACCATCTCCATGTTGGAACACATCATGCCCTGCGTCTGGATCACCGCCTTGGGCGATCCCGTCGTGCCAGAGGTGAACAGGAACTTGGCAATCGTGTCCGGGCCAACGGCCAGCCGGGCCTGTTCGACCGCGGGGTTCGCCTGCGTCGCGATCACCTCAGACCAGCGCGTACAGGCAAATCCCGGCACATCCCCCTCTACCACGATCACCCGAACGTCAGGGTCAAAGACATCCGCGATGGCCGGGGCAAAGCGCGCGCCATCGTCGGCAAAGACCGCCCCGGGCGTCACCTGCCCCACGATATCGCGCAGCTTGCCATGCCCCTCGCCCAGCAGCGAATAGGCCGGGGCCACCGCCGCGGACGGTACACCGATGTACTGCGCCGCAAGGGCCACGACAGCATGGGCCACGCTGTTGCCCGACAGGATCATCAGCGGTCGCTCGACCGACAGATCCAGCGCCATCAGCCAGCTGCCGACCCGCTGCATCAGATCGTGCAATTCGCCATAACTGACCCTCGCCCAGGCACCGCTGGCGTCACGTTCCGCCATCCAGGTGCGATCCGGCGCGACCTCGGCCCAATGCACGATCCGGTCCGACAGACGGGCCGGGTACGCGCCCAGCTCCTCCTCCTGCCAGATCAGCCGTGTACCATCCTCGCGCAGCTCCTCGCGGATACGCGGTGCCCAGACGCGCGCGGCGCGCATCTTGCCTGTAGTGGTCATTGTCCCCCCTCCCGAAATCCAATGTCTCCTCGAAGATAGTTTACAAGGAAATTAAAAAATGTATACATTAAAACCGGGACAGCGAGGGGAGATTCACAGAGTGACCGACACCAGCACGGCGGCTTTCGTCACCTACGAGATGCGCGGCGACGTCGCCCTCATCGGCCTCAACCGACCGGACAAGCGCAACGCCATCAGCGACCGTTTTGTCGAAGAGATCGGCCGCGCTGTCGAACGTGCCCGCACACAGGCAAAGGCCGCCGTCCTGCATGGTCATGGCAAGCATTTCTGCGCCGGGCTGGATCTGGCCGAACATGTGCGCAAATCACCGATCGAGGGCGTGCACGGATCGCGCCGCTGGCACGAGATCTTCGGACGAATCGAATTTGGCCCGATTCCCTGGTTCACTGCCCTGCATGGTGCCGTCGTCGGCGGCGGGCTGGAACTGGCGGCCTCAGCGCAGGTGCGCGTGGCCGACGAAACCGCCTTTTTCGCCCTGCCCGAGGGGCAACGCGGCATCTTTGTCGGCGGCGGCGGATCGGTGCGCGCCGCCCGCCTGATGGGGGTCGCCCGGATGACCGACATGATGCTGACGGGCCGCTCTGTCGACGCCCGGCAGGCCGAGTCATGGAACCTCGTGCAATATGTCGTCCCGGCAGGTCAGGCCGTGGAAAAGGCGCTGGAACTTGCCGCCCGCGCCGCCACCAATGCCGAACTGTCCAACTACAGCGTCATCAATGCCCTGCCCCGCATTTCCGAGATGAGCCACGCCGACGGCCTGTTCGTCGAAAGCTTCATTTCCTCGTTCACCGCCACCAGCCCCGAGGCCGAGGCCCGCCTGACCGCCTTTCTGGAAAAGCGCGCGCCCAAGGTCACCGACCCGGGGCTGGCGTGATGGGGGCCGTGGGCAAACTCGCTCCCAAACCCTCCGCCGATGCGGCAGCGGGGGTCAGGTTGGGCGCGCTCCGCCACTCCATCGGCTTTCTGCTGCGGGTCTGCCAGGTGCGCCTGTATGACCAGTTTTACGAACGCCTCGGGGATTCAGACCTGCGACCGGGCGAATTTTCCCTGCTCTGGGTGATTTCCCAGAACCCCGGGATCAAACAGGGCGTGCTGGCCCAGACCCTGGCCATCAAACCCGCCCATATGACGAAAACCGTGCGCCGCTGCGCTGCGCGGGGGCTGCTGCACCGGGTCATTCCCGAAGACGACCGTCGCTCGGTCCAGCTCAGCCTGACCCTGCGCGGCACGGATTTCGTGACGGCGAACAGCCACAACTTCTTTGGCCCGACCGCCTACAACACCCATTCCCTGACCGAGGAAGAGGCCGCGACGCTGGCGCACCTGCTGCGCCGTTTCTGCGGCCTGCCAGACTGCGAACCAGAAAGGGCCGCCCGATGAATTTCGACGATCTCGTCGCCTTCGATTTCCATGTCCACGCCGAAGAGCCCTGCTGTGCCGCGCGCGACGATGGCTACAACGAATTCCAGGCGGGTATGGCCAAGTATTTCCGCAACCCCGCCGGGGTTGAGGGGATGCTGCCCACGGTCCAGCAGACCGCCGACTACTTTCGCGAACGCAAGATCGGCTTTGTCATCTTTCCCGTCGATGCCGAACGCGAAACCGGCTTTCGCCGCTACAAGAACGAGGAAGTTGCCGAAATCGCCGCCGACAACAAGGACATCATGGTGCCCTTTGCCTCCATCGACCCCGCCAAGGGCAAGATGGGCGTGCGCGAGGCCCGCCGCCTGATGCGCGACTACGGGGTCAAGGGGTTCAAGTTCCACCCCACCTACCAGGGCTTCTTTCCCAACGACCGCATGGCCTATCCGCTGTACGAAGCGATTGCCGAAGAAGGCGCGATTGCGCTGTTTCACACCGGCCAGACCGGCGTCGGATCGGGGATGCCCGGGGGCATGGGGATGCGGCTGAAATATTCCAACCCGATGTACCTCGATGATGTCGCGGTCGATTTCCCCGCGATGAAGATCATCGCCGCCCACCCCTCCTTTCCCTGGCAGGAGGAGGCGCTGGCGGTCGCGCAGCACAAGCCGAATGTATACATCGACCTCAGCGGATGGTCGCCAAAGTACTTCCCCCCGATCCTGGTGAAGTACGCGAATTCGCTGCTGAAGGACAAATTGCTGTTTGGATCCGACTGGCCGGCGATCACGCCGGATCGTTGGCTGGCGGATTTCGAGAAGATCGAAATCAAGGAGGACGTCCGGCCACTGCTTCTGAAAGAAAACGCGAGGAAGCTACTGGCCGCTTAACCAGAGACTCTAGGGAGGAGCTCACAATGCTGACAAGGAAACTTATCGCCCTTGCGATTGCCGGTCTGATGGCCGGGTCCGGGGCCGTTCAGGCACGCGATCTGCGTCTGGCCCCTGCTGCGCCCCCGGCGCATCCGGCCAACTACATGTACGAACACTTCAAGGACTACCTGTCCGAGAATTCCGGCGGCGCGCTGACCGGCACCATTCTCGGGCCGGAGGTCGTGGCCCTGCCGCAGATGAAGGACGCCCTGCAAACCGGGCTGGCCGAAATCGGCAACGCCCTGCCGCTCTATTTCCCCGCCGACATGCCCGTGACCGGCATCGCGGGCGACCTGGCGCTGCTGGGGCGCAACCCCCATGCGATGGCCATGGCGATGACCGAATTCGGCCTGACCTGCGCCCCCTGCCAGGAAGAATTCAAGAGCCTCGGCATGGTCTTCCTCGGTGCCGGTTCGTCCAACGTCTACAACCTGCTGACGACCAAGCCCGTGCGCAGCGCCGATGACATGAAGGGCCTGCGCCTGCGCACCGGCGGCGCCCCCTACTCCCGCTGGGCCGAAAACTTCGGCGCGACCCCCGTCACCATGGGCGTCGGTGACACGTTCGAGGCAATGTCCCAGGGCACCATCGACGGCACCATGGCCTCCACGGTCGACCTGCTGTCGTTCCGCCTGATCGACATCGCCAAATACGTCACGCTGATCCCGATCGGCACCTACCACGTCACGTCGAACTTTACCGTCGGGCTGAACCTGTGGAAATCGCTCAGCCAGGAAGAGCGCATCCAGATCGCCAAATCCGCCGCGCGGGCAAACTTCGACCTGACCGACCGCTGGGCGTTCCAACTGCCCGCCGCTGCGATGTCCGCGATCGAGGAAACCAAGATCGAGCTGATCGAGCCCGATGCCGATTTCCTTGCCGCTTCCGAGGCCTTCGCAGCCCAGGATGCCGCCGACCGCGTCGCCATGTCCGGCCCGCAGGCCGAGGTCTTTACCAAGCTGGTGGAAAAGTGGACCGCCATCGCGGCTGAGGTCGGTGACGACCCCGACGCGCTGTCCGAACGTATGGTCAGCGAAGTCTGGGACAAGATCGACCTGACCACCTACGGCATGTGATCAGACCACACCCCCGCCCCACACCGGGCGGGGGACCACCCCTTTCACGGAGAGCCCCGACATGTCCCGACTTGTCCGGCTGGCCATGACCATCAGCCGCGGTCTTGCCCTGATCGGCGCGACGGGTGTGCTGGTCATGATGCTGCACATCTGCGCCGATGTCATCGCGCGCAACCTGTTCCGCGTCTCGATCAGCGTCACCGCCGAACTGGTGTCGCGCTACTACATGGTGCTGACCGCCTTCCTGCCGCTGGCCTGGCTTGAGCTGCGCCGCGACATGGTCTCGGTCGAACTGATCGACTTTGCCCTGCCCCCGATCCTGCTGCGCGCCTCCGATGTGCTGGTCTGCCTGATTTCGGCAGGCGTCTATTCCGTCCTTGCCTATACCACCTGGGGCGCGGCCTTTTCCAACTACCGCAGTGGCACCTATGTCGAACTGGTCAGCTTCAAGCTGCCCGTCTGGCACAGCTTCTTCCTGCCCCCCATCGGCTTCAGCCTCGCCGCCCTGGCCTGCCTGATCATGGCCTGGGATTTCGCCCGAAACGGCACCGCCTCCACACAGGAATTCACCGCATGAGCGTCGAAGCTGGCTTTTACGGCATCCTTGCCCTGACCATCCTTCTGATCCTGCGCGTGCCTGTCGCCATGGCGCTGATCGCCGTGTCCTTTGCCGGGATCACTGCGATGATCGGTGCGGGGCCTGCCCTCGGCGTGCTGTCCAACACCCCTTATTCCTTCGTCGCCTCCTGGACGATGAGCGCGGTGCCGATGTTCCTGCTGATGGGCTTCATCGCCTTTCACACCGGCCTGACCGGCGGCCTGTTCGAGGCCGCAAAGGTGCTGCTGCGCCGCCTGCCCGGCGGCCTCGCGATCTCGTCCGTCTTCGCCTGCTCGGGGTTTGCCGCCGTCTCCGGCTCCTCCCTGGCCTGCGCTGCCGCAATGGGGCGCATCGCCATCCCCGAAATGGTCAAGGCCGGCTATCGGCCCTCCATCGCGGCGGGCTGCATTGCCGCCGGCGGCACCATCGGCGCGCTGATCCCGCCCTCGATCCTGATGATCATCTACGGCGTCTTTGCCGAAACCTCCGTCACCCAGGTCTTTGTCGGCGGCATCGGTATCGGTGTGCTGACCGCCATCGGCTATTGCATCACGATCATGGTGATCTGCTGGCTGCGCCCCGATCTGATCCCCGCCCGCACCGCAGACGGCGACGTGCCCCCCGACTGGTCGGCGGTGCTGCATGTGCTGCCGATCACGGTGCTGGTGCTGCTGGTGTTCGGCGGCCTGTTCTCGGGCGTCATCACCGCGACCGAGGCCGGGGCCGTCGGGGCGCTCGGCACGATCATCCTCGCCACCATCACCGGCCGGATGAGCCGCCATGCCCTGTCCCGTTCGCTGATCGAAACCGTGACATCGACCGGTTCGCTGTTCATCATCGGCGTCGGCGCGGCGATGTTCACCCGCTTCCTCGGCATCTCGGGGCTGTCGAGCTTCATTTCCTCCTTCGTCGCCAACGCCGACCTCTCCTATGCCGGGCTGCTGCTGGTGATCGTGCTGATCTACCTCATCCTCGGCACCTTCATGGAACCCTTCGGGGCGATGCTGATCACCCTGCCCATCTTCCTGCCGATCCTGCGCGCCGAAGGCATCAGCCTGGTCTGGTTCGGGGTTCTGGTGGTCAAGCTGCTGGAAATCGGCATGATCACCCCGCCCGTCGGCATGAACGTCTTTGTCATCAAGAACGTCGCGGGCAAATACGTCACCATCACGCAGGTCTTTGCCGGGGTGATCCCCTTCATCCTGATGGACCTGATCATCATCTTCCTGGTCATTGCCCTGCCCGGTATCGTGATGTTCCTGCCCGACCTGATGAAATGATCCACGCGCCCCGGCCTCGCCGCCGGGGCGCGTGGATAAGGGCGGACTGAAGTCGTGGCAAAAAAACACCGTTCAGTTACCGCTCGGATACCGTCCAGATACCGACGTTCGAATTCTGCGATATCAATGACTTGACCCGCAGATACCGACAAAGGGCACCGACATGCCGCGACAACGGCCCGACAGCCGCGCCAGAATGTCGCGCCCAGGTTTACGGAACAGGGCCGCAGGTCACACTGTTAACCTTTGGTCGGGCCGTTCATTTGACTCTTCAATCGTCAGAGGCGCCCCTCCACATCGGCTGAGGAGACCGCGATGAGCCCCCAAGACCCCCCCTCCGACCAGACAAAGCCCGACGACGTTTCCGACCTGCCGCACGACAGCGGCCCAGCCGGCGGCTGGGGATCGCTCAAGGGCATTGCGCGCATCTTTGGCGACCAGTGGCCCAGCCCCACCGTCACCGACACGTTGCGCCGCCTGAACAAACCCGGTGGCACCATGTGCGCCTCCTGCGCCTGGCCAAAGCCCGCGAATTACCACGCGTTCGAATTCTGCGAAAACGGTGCCAAGGCGACGATCTGGGAATCGACCTCGGCCCGCTGCACCCCCGATTTCTGGGATGATCATACCGTTTCGGCACTGCGCGACTGGGCCGATCATGACCTCGAAAGCACCGGTCGCCTGACCGCCCCCATGCGCTACGACGCCGACACCGACCGTTATGTCAAGGTTTCGTGGGACGAGGCATTTTCCGAAATCGGCACCATTCTCAAGGGCTTGCCGCCCGAAGAGGTGGTCTTCTATTCCTCGGGTCATGCCGGGCTTGAGGCCGCCTATCTCTGGGCATTGATGGCGCGCGCCTATGGCAACAACAACCTGCCGCAATCCTCGAACATGTGTCACGAGACGACCAGCGTCGGCCTGACCAAGGTCATCGGCTCGCCCGTCGGCACGGTCATCTGGGAGGATCTGGAGCAGACCGATTGCTTCTTTTTCTTCGGCCAGAACCCCGGCACCAACAGCCCGCGTTTCCTGCATCCGCTCAAGGCCGCCAAGGACCGTGGTGCGAAAATCGTCACCTTCAATCCGGTGCGTGAACAGGGCCTGATCTCCTTCGTCGATCCGCAGGATCTGCACGCCATGACCACGGGCGAGGCGACGGTGATCTCGGACCAGTACCACCAGCTGCGCGGCGGCTCCGACATCGCCGCGATCCTCGGTATCTGCAAGGCGGTGATCGAGGCCGACGATGCCATCGGCGGCGTCATCGACTGGGCCTTCATTAACGAACACACGCAGGGTTTCGAAGATTTTATCGACTTTGCCCGTACAACCCCGTGGCAGGCGATCTGCGCCGAATGCGGTCTGCCTGAATCCGACCTGCGCGACGCCGCCCGGGTCTATATGCAGGCCGAACGTGTCATCGGCGTCTACGGCATGGGCCTGACCCAGCAGACCCATGGCTCCTGGAACATCGGGATGCTGACCAACCTGTTGATGTTACGTGGAAATATCGGCCGCCCCGGGGCGGGCATCTGCCCCGTGCGCGGCCATTCCAACGTGCAGGGCCAGCGCACCGTCGGCATTGCGGAAAAAACCAAGCTGATCCCGATGGACAAGCTGCGCAACCTGTTCGGCTTTGAACCTCCGCAGCAGGACGGCCTGCATATTGTCGATGCAGCCCAAGGGCTTATCGACGGCACGGTAAAGGCAATGGTCTGCCTCGGCGGCAATCTCATGCGCGCCCTGCCCGACACCGACCGCCTTGAACAGGCCTGGCCGCGTCAGCGTCTCAGCGTGATGATCTCGACCAAGCTCAACCGTTCACACCTCTACCCCGGCCAATCCGCCTATATCCTGCCCTGTCTCACCCGATCCGAGGTCGACGACCAGGAAAGCGGCAACCAGTGGATCACGATCGAGGACAGCTTTTCGATGATCCACGGCTCACGCGGGCACCGCAAGCCCGCCTCGCCGGACCTGAAATCCGAACTCGCCATCACCTGCGGCATCGCCCGCGCCATCACCCCGGCGAACCCGGCGCTGACCTGGGAGGCCTGGCAGGCCGACTACGCCCGGGTGCGTGATCTGATCGAGGCAACATATCCCGATGATTTCAAGGACATGAACGCCCGCATGAACCAGCCCGGCGGCTTTTGGCGCGGCAATCCGGCGCATGAACGCGTCTGGAAAACCGACAGCGGCAAGGCCGAATTCACCGTGCCGGACAAACTGAACGCGCTGGATTTCGACGATGCTCCGGGCCGCTTTCGCTTGCTGACCATGCGCTCCAACGACCAGTTCAACACGACGATCTATGGCTATTCCGACCGCTTTCGCGGTATCGAGGGCACCCGCGACGTGCTTCTGATGAACCCCGAGGATATGGCCGAGGCGGGCCTGTCCCACGGCGATATCGTCTCGCTTGTCGGGGACGCCGCCGATGGCCTGCCCCGCCGGCTCGACGGCCTCAGCGTGGTGCATTTCGACCTGCCGCGCGGCACCGTCGGTTCCTACTACCCCGAATGCAACGTGCTGATCCCGGTCGGATTGCATGACCAGCTGTCAAAAACCCCCGCCTCCAAGGGGGTGCCCGTGCGCATTCAGGCCACCCGGCCAACTGCCTGACATTCCTGCAAAACTCCGCGCCACTCTCATCGGGCGGCGCGGAGATTCACCGTCGCGGGGTCAGGGCATCCGGCTGGCAATCCAGCGGGCGAATTCGTAATTTGGCCGCTCAAGATGGCTCAGCGAACCGGGCCGCGCCAACCGTCCCTGCATGCCGCGCCACACCCGCTCGGTACAGCCGCGATCCTCGTCATTGACGTGGTCCAGCAGCCCTTTCAACGTGGCGAAATGCACATCGGCCTGCGGATCGGCGGCAAAGTCGGGATGCAGGCCGCCGCCATAGACGATGTCGACCTCGCCCGGCGCGCTCGGCGTCAGGCAGAGGTACCAGAAATAGCCCGGTGTCAGCGTGATCAGCAGCGACGGATAGATCGCCATCAGCCAGGTCCGATACCGATCATCGCCCTGCAACGTCGTGTTGTCCTTGTGGGCAATCGACAGCGCGATGGAATCGTCCTTCAGGATGTGGTGATAGTTGAAATTGGCCTTACCCTCGGGGCAGGTCATGCGGCGCAGATCCACCGCGCCGCCGATCGTCGCCCCATGACACACCGGCAGGTGATAGCTCTCCATGAAGTTCTCGGCCAGGATCTTCCAGTTGGTGTTCCAGTGGTGCTCCTCTCGGAAGGTTTCGACATAGCTGGACATGTCGAGATAGCCGACCAGATCGTCGACCTCGCTCAGCTGCGCCTGCGGTTCGGGCAGATCCGCGTCCAGCGTCACCATGATCCATCCGTTCCAGTTGACACAGCGGATCGCGGGCAGGCTGTTGGCCTCCTTGCAGAACCCCGCGTTCATGTCCATCGCCGGGGCGCCGCGCAGGCTGCCGTCCAGCGAATAGGTCCACGCGTGGTAGGGGCAGGTGATCACGCGCGTGTTGCCGCGCCCCTCCAGCAGCACCGACATGCGATGGCGGCAGACGTTCGACATGGCGCGCAGCTGCCCCTCGCGGTCGCGCAGGATCAGCACCGGTTCGCCCGCGATCTGCATCGTCAGGTAATCGCCGGGCTGCTTCAGCGCATCGGCGCGCCCGGCACACAGCCAGGATTTCGCAAACACATGGGCCGCCTCCAGTTCCTGGAACTCGGGCGATGTATAGACGGATATCGGCATCGCATGGGCGTGTTCGAAAGCGACGGCGACATTGGCGCGCAGCTCGGCGGCGGGGTCATGAATGTTCATCAGTTTCTCCTGATCGGCGGCCGCTTTGGGAAATGCTCCCAGCTTCGCACGCACAGGCCGCGCCTCCCTCAGGCGGCCACAGCCACAGGTTCTGCCCTTGTGCCACGAAAGCAAGCGTCATCTTGGCGCCTGCCCCACCACGCACGAAAAAATGTCCGTCAATTAGGCGGCTGTCTCGCGCGCGCTCAACGCGCAGATGGCCGCGTGCTGGCTCAGGAACACCTCGCCCGTCATCTCGTCCAGGAAATGACTGCGTTTCAGACGGTCCATCACCGGGCCCTTCACTTCGCTCAGGTGCAGCCGCACGCCCGCGTCCCGCAGCCGGGTGTTGATCGCTTCCAGTGACTCCAGCGCCGACAGGTCGATATCGTTCACCGCGGCAAACATCAGCACCACGTCCCGCAGGCCGGGCTTTTCGGCGGCATGGCGCATCAGTTGATCTTCCAGAAAGCGGGCGTTGGGAAAATACAGGCTCTCGTCGACACGCAGCGACAGAACCTGCGGCTGCGTTTCCACATCATGGCGCAGCACGTTGCGATAATGTTCACTGCCCGGCATCCGTCCAACCACGGCGATATGGGGCCGCGACGTCTTGTACAGGTGCACCAGAACCGATGTCACGACGCCCGCCGTCACGCCAACCTCCACCCCCATCACCAGGGTCAGCAGGATGGTCACGCTGACCGCCGCGAAATCCGCCCGACTAAAGGCCCAGGCGCGCCGCAGGATCGAAAAATCGACCAGGCTCAGCACCGCGACGATGATGGTGGCGGCCAGCGTCGCCTTGGGCAGGTAATGGATCAGCGGCGTCAGGAACACCGCCGCCAGCGCCAGCCCAACCGCAGTAAACGCCCCCGCAGCCGGGGTTTCGGCCCCCGCATCATAGTTCACCACGGACCGCGAAAACCCGCCCGTCACCGGAAAGCCACCGGTCAGCGCCGCCCCGATATTGGCCGCACCCAGCCCGATAAGCTCCTGGTCGGGGTCGATCCGCTGACGCTTTTTTGCGGCCAGCGTCTGCGCCACGGAAATGCTCTCGACAAAACCGATGATGGAGATCAGCAGCGCGGGCAGGGCCAATTCCCGCACCAGCTCGGGCCTGAGCGATGGCAGCGTCAGCGGTGGCAGACTCTGCGGTACCTCCCCCACGATGGCGACACCCTGCGCCCCCAGATCAAGGCCCCAGGTGACCAGCGTGGTCGCCACGATCGCCAGGACCGGCCCGGTCTTGGCAACCAGATCGGCCATCCGCGGCCCCAGGCCGATCCGCCACAACAGCGGCTTCAGCCCCTTGCGCACCCAGAACAGGAACACCATCGCCGACAGACCCAGGCACAGGGTCACCGGGTTGATCTCGCCCAGATGGGGCCACAACGCGGACACGATCTCGATCAGCGTATTGCCCTCGCCCTGGATCCCCAACAGATGCCGCAACTGGCTGGCCGCAATCAGGATTCCACTGGCGGTGATGAACCCCGCAATCACCGGGTGCGACAGGAAATTCGCGACAAAGCCCAATCGGAACAGACCCAGGGCCAGCAGGATCGCCCCGGACATCAGCGCCAGCGTCACCGCCGCCGCCGCGTATCCCGCCGTCCCGCTGGCAGCGATATTGCCCACGGCCGCGGCCGTCATCAGCGACACCACCGCCACCGGCCCCACCGCCAGCGCCCGGCTGGTGCCGAACACCGCGTACAACAGGATCGGTGCGATCGACGCATAGATACCGGCCTCGGGCGGCAGACCCGCCAACAGCGCATAGGCCAGCGATTGCGGGATCAGCATGATCGTCACGATCAGCGCGGCCACGATATCTCCGCCAAAGGACGACCGGTCATAGCGCCGCCCCCAATCGAGAATTGGCAGGTAACGCGCAATCGAGTGCAGGTTCATCTAGGCAGTCCCATTCAGGTTGATCGGGCAACAGGCAGGGTATGTGCAGAATGGCCAGCGTCAGGCCCGGCCAGCTACAGGCCGGCCATGGGCCAGCCACGGGCCGGCGCCGCGAGGCGGGCAGCGGATATCGACAGGCCGGGGCGTGGTCCGCATGACGGCCACGCCCTGCCCCATATCTCACTCGAACCGGTTCACCGGCAGCTTCAGATAGGCGTTGCCATCCGCCTCGACCGGGGGCAGCCGCCCTCCGCGCAGGTTGATCTGCAGGGCCGCCAGAATGCGGGTCGGCAGCGACAGCGTGGCATCGCGTGCCTGGCGACGGGCGATCCAGTCGGTACGCTGGGTGCCGTCGCGCACATGGATGTTGCGGGCCTTGTGGTCGGCGACCGTCGCTTCCCATTCCGGCGTCTTGCGGGTCGAGGTGCCATAGTCATGACCGACGAACAGGCGCGTCTGCGACGGCAGCGACAGGATCTGCTGGATCGATTGCCACAGCGCCGAGGTATCGCCACCGGGGAAATCCGACCGCGACGTCCCGGCATCGGGCTGCATCAGGGTGTCATGCACAAACGCCGCATCGCCGCAGACATAGCTTACCGAACCCAGCGTATGCCCCGGCGACAGCATCACCCGCACCTCCAGATCTCCGATGCGAAACACCTCCTCCGCCTCGAATAGGCGGTCGAAATCGCGATGCGGATCAAACGCGTCGGGCAGGTTATACAGATCGGCCCAGAGGCCCGCGATCTCGGGCACCCGCGCGCCAATCGCCGCAGGCGCGCCCGTGCGCGCCCTCAACTGGGCCGAGGCCATGACATGGTCGGCATGGGGGTGGGTGTCCAGCACCCATTGCACCGTCAGCCCCTGCGCGCGCACCAGCTCCAGAACCTGGTCCATGCTCTGCGTGGAAAAGCGATAATTCTTCGGATCAAAGTTCCACACCACATCGATCAGCGCCGCCTGGCGTGTCACCGGATCGGCACAGATATACTGGATCGAACCTGTGTCAGGCTCGTAGATCCCCCAGACATCGGGGCTGCCCGCGCCCGTCGACGCGGAATGACGGACGAGCGGGGTACGCAGTAGATCGCTCATGCTGGGCCTCTTTCCTTCGATATGCGGGGCAACACGGCCTCGACCGCGCGCGCCCCGGGCCACCTTTTTCGGGGGCCATGGTCTCTCTTGTCTCTTGCCCGGCATGGCCGCACACACCGCCGATATTTGCGGGTGCGGGCCTTGCCTGGCTCTGTCATGCAGATATATTATGAATCACTTATATTCAAGAGGAAGAATATGAAAGCAGGCATGGATCTTCGCGACGGCGATATTCGCAGGGCGGCGACACTGATGGCGATGCTTGCCTCCGAGGCGCGATTGCAGATCCTGTGCCGACTGGTCGACGCTGAACGCTCGGTCGGTGACCTGGCCCGCGCCTGCGACCTGTCGCAGCCCAGCATGTCGCAGCACCTGAGGAAACTGAAGGACGCTGAGCTGGTCGTCGCACGCCGCGACGGCCAGACCATCTGGTATTCTCTCAGCGGAGGAGAGGTCGCCGCGATCCTGAAAACCCTGCACGGCCTTTACTGCGCCCGCTGAAACCGGCCCGCCCCGTCCCTGGCACGATCAGCGCGCGCCATACGCAGCCGGCGGGTCGCACCGGCGCGGCGCAAACACGTCAGGAGCCCGCAGCCTGCGGCCCCATCCCCGACGGCCAGGGGGCGATCGCCGGGCGCGCCACCACCGCCTCGTGTTCGCCAAAGACAACCTGGTCGCGCCCCTCGACCTTGGCCCGGTACAGCGCCCGGTCCGCGATCTCGAAGGCATCCTCAAGCCGCAATGTCGCCGCCCCCCAGCAGACGCCGATGCTGGCCGTGGTCGGCGGCGCGTTCCTGGCCTTCACCATGTCCAGCTCGGAAATTGCCGCGCGGATTCTCTGGGCAATGGCAGCGGCCTGTTCCAGGGTCGACGACGGCAGGCAAACTGCGAATTCCTCACCTCCGAACCGGGCGACCAGGTCGCCATCGCGCACGCAGGTCGACAGCTTGCGCGCGGCGGCGATCAGCACCTTGTCCCCCCCGGCATGGCCGAGCACGTCATTGACCTTCTTGAAATTGTCCAGGTCGACCAACAGAAAGGCCATGTCCTTCGATGTGCCGGTCCGGGTCACGGTGGCATAGGCCGCCTCAAAGGCGCGCCGGTTCAGCAGCCCGGTCAGGGGGTCGATCGACGCCTGCGCCTGTAGCCGCCTCCACCGTCGCGCCCGGCGCCTCTCGCGCTCCAGGAATCCGCCAAGAACCGTGGTGCCGATGATATTGGTCACCACCAGGAACGGCACGGCCGACGAAAAGACCGCCCCCCAGTAACTGCGCGGCAACAGAAACGTACAGACATAGGACAGGCTGATCGTCAGCCCCAGACCAACCAGCAGCTTCCGACTGGTCCGTTCCTGATTGCGCGTGAAATGCCGCCATGCCAATCCGGCGCAGGTCGCCACGAACAGCGACACGATGCACACGATCGCCAGCGGCTGGTCTTCGTAATATCGGGTCACGGCGGCCATGACAAAACTGATCAGCCCCGCCAACGGCCCCACAAAGGCCCCGGCGCAGCCCACGAACAGATTGCGCGGATCGATCTGGATGCCGTTGATGTGCATGACAGGTTGCAGCGATGCGGCGGCCGCACCGAACCCCAGGATCAGCCCCAGGACGATATTGCGTACCAGGCGGTGCGACAGGTTACGCGTTGCGATCCCGTAACTGATGGCAACCAACGCCATAAGACCGGCAAAATTGGCCGTCGATAAAAGATAGAGCGACATGAAATGGGGTACTCATTACCAAATTGTCTGAGCGAAATTCGCGCCCGCCGGGGGGTGATGCGGCATTAAAGTATGATAATATCGATTTGTGCAACCCTTGTGGCGCCTGCCGTCTTGCCGTTAGGTCAATTCTCTTTCCGACAGGGCCAGACAGGGCCATTCTTCCCCCTATTTCCCGCGTGTCAGGGGCAAATCCCGGCACTGCCATCGCGAATGGCCTCTGCCTCGCACACGGAGCACGCGCAAACCATACGGAATCGAACGGACTTTGAGGGGGGAGTATCTGAACGGGGTCTGCCGCCCGGGTCCTTCCACGCGCCACGGCATTGACCCGCGGGGCAGACACGCGGCAAAGGCCGGCGCCTCTGGCAAGGGGGCGGAATGCCTCCGGGTGGATCGGGCGCTGCTGAAGAGGTCGTCAAAGCCTCTGCGCGCCAGAGGCAGACGGCGGCAGGCGCCCGTCGTCGCGGGCGCCTGCGGGTCTTCAGCCCTTGAGGGCGCTCAGCACATCTGCGGGGCGGATCGGCAGCTGCCGCAGCCGCACCCCCACCGCCGAATGGATCGCGTTGGCGATGGCCGGGGCAATGACCGTGGTGCCCGGTTCACCCAGGCCTACGGGTACCTCCGTACTGTCGACAAAGGCGATCTCCATCGGCGGCGTGTCGATCATCCGCAACGGCGTGTAGGTGCCAAGGTTCACGTCGCTGACATTGCCGTCCTCGAACGTCGTCCCTTCGTACAGCGCCATGGACAGACCCCAGAGGGCCGCCCCTTCGCATTGCGCCAGCGCGCTGTCAGGATCGACAACCGTGCCGCAATCGAAGGCCAGCCAGATCTTCTGCACCTCGATGCGGCCAGTCTCGCGATCCACCCGCACCTGCACCGCACCTGCGGTCCAGGTCGGCATGGTGCGCGACTGGCCAAAGGTGGTGGCGATGCCGATGGCCGTGTCCGCCGGCAGATCCGCCGTGCCATACCCCGACATCTGCGCGACCCGTTCCAGCACGTTGGCCTGGCGCGATGCACCGCCCACGGCATTCGGCGCCGACCCGGCATTCTGGCCTTCTGCCTTCAGGTGGCGCAGCCGGAATTCCAGCGGATCGGCCCCCAGTTTCAGGGCCGCCTCGTCCATGAAGCTCTCGACGGCAAAGTTCGTCCAGCCCGGCCCGACCGAGCGCAGCCAGCCGGGGCGGAACGTCTTGTTGGCCAGGTCGTTGGATATCGCCCGCACCCGGTGCGCGCCGACCGAATACCAATGGTCGGCCCCGTCGATGGCAAAGGGGTCGTAGGGTTCGTCGTTCACCCCCTTGGGCATGAAGGACGGCACCATCACCCCCGTCGGCCAGCCCGCGGCGGCATGGTGTTCCATCCCGACAACGCCGTTGTCGGCGTCGAACGCCATTCGCAGCTTTTGCACGCTGGGCGAACGCGGGCTGTCGAACTGGGCATCGTCTTCGCGAAAGAACACCAGCTTGACCGGCTTGCCATCCAAAGCCTTCGAGGCGAGGGCCGCCGGAACCGTATAGTCGCCGTTCAGGCGACGGCCGAACCCACCGCCCAGCATGTAGGTGCGCATGACGATCTTGTCCGCCGGGACATCCAGCGCGCTCGACAGTGTCGGCAGGATCAGCGATTGCCACTGGTTGCCCGTGTGGATTTCCCAGATGCCATCGTCATTGCGGAACACCGTCGCGTTCAGCGGCTCAAGCTGGAAATGCAGCACCGTCTGCGTGACATATTCGGCCTCCAGGATATCCGCCGCCCCCTCAAAGGCGCCTGTCGTATCCGGCGTCTGGGTCGGCAGGATCGCACCCACCGTTTCATCCGCGATCAGGGCCCGCGACCGATCGTTGATATCGGCCTCGGTAACGGCGGCGGTGTCGCCCGCGCTCCAATCGACCTCGATCCGCTCCGACGCCCACTTGGCCGCCATCAGCGTCTCGCCCAGCACCACGACCCAGCCGGGCACGGTGCCCGAGGGGTCGTCCAGTGTCAGCGTCTGCAAGTACCCCTTCACGTCGCGGGCCCCGCTGTCATCCACCGAAGAAACGCTGGCGCCCAGCCGCGTCGGCGGCAACAGCGGCACCCCATAGACCATGCCCTCGACCTTGGCATCCAGACCGTAGATCGTCTTGCCATCGGTCTTGTTCGCGATGTCCAGCGCGGTGACGTCCTGCCCCACCAGCCGCAATTGCGAATGTGGCTTCAGGGGCAGCGCCTTCAGCTCGTCCTCGGTGAACGACCGCTCCAGCCCGCCCGCCACCAGCTCGGCATAGCTGATGCTGTTGCCGCCATTGCTGACGACCCCGTCGCGCACGCTGCAGGCAGAGGCCTCGACGCCCCATTTCTGCGCCGCCGCCTCGATCAGGGCCGTGCGGCCCGCCGCACCGGCCTGTCGATACACCGGCCAGCTCTGCCAGACGGACCAGCTGCCGCCCGTGACCATGGTGCCCCATTTCTCGGCCGTGTCGACATGGGTGATATGCACCGACTCCCACGCGACCTCCAGCTCGTCCGCCAGGATACGGGCGATGGCGGTGCCGACGTGCTGCCCCATCTCGGCGCGCGTGATATTCACGTTCACCCGCCCGTCACCGTCGATCCAGTACCACAACGTCGGCTCGAACGCCGCGCCATCCGGGGTGATCGGCACCCCATCGGCTGCGGCCGGGTCCATCGCGGCAACGGAAGGGCGTGGAAAACCAAAGGCAACCCCCGCCGCGGTCATAGACACCAGAAAGCCGCGCCGCGTCATGGCCCCGGCGTGCGGGGCCTTGCCCGACGGCGTCGTCGCCAGGCGTGAAAGCAGTTTGTTACCCATTGTCTTGTGCTCCCGACAGTGCGGTCGCGGCCTCGCGGACCGCCTTGCGAATACGCGGATAGGTCATGCAGCGGCACAGGTTGCCCGTCATGACCGCGTCGATATCGTCGTCGCTGGGGTTCGGAATGTCGTGCAACAGCGCGGCGGCCTGCATGATCTGACCCGACTGGCAATAGCCGCATTGCGGCACCCGCAGATTGCGCCAGGCCTCCTGCACCGGGTGATTGCCCGCCTCGTCCAGCCCCTCGATCGTGGTGATCTCGGTGCCCGCGACATCGCCCAGCAGCGTGATGCAGGATCGGGTCGCGCGCCCGCCCACATGCACCGTGCAGGCGCCGCACATGCCGATACCACAGCCGAACTTTGTCCCCGTCAGCCCGATCTCATCCCGGATGGCCCAAAGCAGCGGGGTCTGCGGATCTGCGTCGACGCTGACAGCGCGCCCGTTGATCGTGAACTCTATCATTGTGTGTATCCCTTGATGATCAATGCGCTGCCCGGCCCTGCGCCCGGATTTCGGACACGGTCGTTGCCAGGTTCGCCCAGGCAGGCTTTTCCGCACGCTTGTCGCGCAGATAGGCCGCAATCGCGGTGATTTCTTCGTCGTTCAGCGCCTGGCGGAATCCGGGCATGACCACGCCCGCAATCCCCACGGGGCCATTCACACCGTCCAGCATGACGTGAATCAGGTTGGTCGGATCGTCCAGGTTGGTGGCCGAGTTGATGCCCAGGTCGGGCCGGCCCTGCGCGATCTGTTCCGCGTTGTAGTGGCACGATGCGCAGGCCGTCGCATACAGACGCGCGCCCAGGTCGCCGCGGTATTGCGGATCGGGGCGGTTGGCCTTCAGGCTGGCCATCACCGCCGCACTGCCTGCGGGGTCATCGTCCTGCGCGCCCACCTTGTCGGCCAGGTAGATGCTCAGCGCGGCGATGTCGGCTTCGGGCAGCGCGCGCACACCGGCATGAACGACCGGACCCATCGGGCCCGCCGCGACACCGTGGTACGTCGCCACGCCACTCTCGAGATAGGATTTGAACTCGGCCGCGCTCCAGGGGACATGCGACGGGTTGCCGGCGGTCAGTGCCGGCGCGATCCAGCGGTCGATCTCGGCACCGGCGAACTGGGCGTCCTCACGCTCCGCACCCAGCGCGTTGCGTGGCGTATGGCAGGCGCCACAATGCGTCACACCCTCGGCCAGATAGGCGCCCCGATTCCATTCGTCCGAATGCGCCTCGTCTGCCTCGTAACGGCCGAAATCCGCGAACAGCAGCTTCCATCCCGATTGCAGCATCCGCAGGTTCAGCGGAAAGGGCAGCTCGTTTTCCTTCTGCACAGTTTGCACCGGCGCAACCTCGGTCATGATATAGGCATAGATGGCGTCGACGTCCGCATCGCTCATCTTGGTAAAGTGATCATAGGGAAAGGCCGGGAACAGGTGATTGCCCTCTCGGTCGACCCCTTCGTGCATGGCGCGACGGAACGCCGCCTGCGAATAGGTGCCGATGCCCGTGTCCACGTCCGGCGTCAGATTGGTCGAATAGATCGTGCCGAACTGCGTCTCCATCGGGTAATTCCCAGCATAGGGCGCGCCGTCCGATGCCGTATGGCAGGTTGCGCAATATCCGGCGGCGGCCAGAATGCGGCCCTGTTCCACCAGGTCGGCGTCAAATGCGGGCTGGTCATCCCGTGCGACGGGATCCATGGCTGGCTTGTAGGTATAGACACCGAAACCGACCGCAGCGATGACCGCCACTGCCAGTATGCCTAGAAGGAACCGTTTTAGCATGTAGCTGATGTCCTTGGATTTCATTCCTGGGGCCGCCGCGCCAAGGATCGTCACTGGCGGGGCAGAAAGGTTTCGCTTGGCTGCGTGGCATCGGGGAGGCCGCGCGTCGTGCGCCGCCATCGGGAAACGTCCGGGGGTGAGTCACGCGTGACAGGCACTCTATGCCGGAATAAATCAACGCGAGGCAGCGGGAAGAGTTCCGATCCTTCTGCGGATTATGTTAATTTTTTGGAAACATCCGACTTGGTTGCCGCTGTCCTGTCACGCCTGCCAAGTCGCCCCTGCCAACTCGCTCTGGGCAATTCGCTCTGGGCAACTCACTCCGCACAACGAAGCGCCAGGCCAAGCGAAACAGGGCCATGCCACGCGCCGGGCAGCATGGCATGGCATTATGGCATGGCTCTGTCTTGCCGCCATGGCGTTACGCTACCGCTGATGCGCCGTGCATAGGCAACCCTGGGCAAGCTGGCCCGCGCACATGTCGCGTCGCTCCGCCTGGCCACCTGCCCGCCCGTGACGCAACCCAGATCATCCTGACGCGATCCTAGGATCAGTCTCTCGGCCTCTCATCGCAGGCCGCGTTGCGCGAATGGTCTCCTCGTGTCTCTGGTCCCATCATCATCGCGCCCCGCCGCCGCCCCGCGAAATTCCGGACTTTCACACCGTTCGGAAACCGTTCTGATACCGTTCAAATACCGACGTTCGAATCTAGCGATATCAGTCACTTAGCCCGCGAATACCGACACCCCCTTACCGACCCTCCGCCAACAGCCTCTGTCCCACGCCCCGACATCCCCCGGGGCCCGAGGCCGCATCGACCTCGGGCCAGCAACGGCCCTGCCCCCTCGCGCAAAACGGCGGGCCCTCCGGTCACGCATTCCAGCGCGCGTGATCACACCTGTCCCGCGGTTGCCGACACCCGTGGCCCCGATGCTGAATGGCCACGAACCCCGAACTCGATCACGGCCCGCAGGTCCGGCCTTTTGCGCCGCTGCCCGAACGAAACCGGTGTCCGATCAGATCGGGTATTTCAACGCACCGTCCTGCATCGTGATCCAGCGCAGTTCGGTAAACTCGTCTATCCCCCAAATCCCGCCGAACCGACCATATCCTGAGGCTTTCACCCCCCCAAAGGGCATCTGCGCTTCGTCATGGACCGTCGGGCCGTTGATGTGACAGATGCCGCTTTCAATGCGCTTTGCCACCGCCAGCGCCGCCATCGTATCACGGCTGAACACCGCCGCTGACAGGCCAAACTCGCTTTCATTCGCTATGCGGATGGCCTCGTCGACAGAACCCGCGCGGATGATGGCAACAACCGGGCCAAAGCTTTCCTCGGTATAAATCCGCATCTCCGGCGTGACGTGATCCAATGCAGCGGCGTTCAGGATCGTGCCCTTCCCCCCTCCCGCAATCAGGGTCGCGCCCTTGTCGACAGCATCGGCCGTCAGGGCGCGGATACGGTCCGCACCGGCCATATTGACCAGCGATCCCAATGGGGTATTGCCGTCGCGGGGATCGCCCGCTGTCAGCGTCTGGACCTTGGCCGAAAAGGCCTCGACGAAACGGTCCCCGACCTCGCCCACGGTGATGATCCGCTCGGTCGACATGCAGATCTGCCCCTGGTTCATGAAGGCGCCAAAGGCCGCGGCCGCCACCGCCGCATCGACATCTGCATCTTCCAGAACGATCATCGGGGCCTTGCCGCCAAGCTCCAGCAGGGCCGGTTTCAGGTTGCGCCCCGCCAGCCCGCTGATGACCCGCCCGACACGAGTCGAGCCGGTGAAGTTGATCCTGCGGATTGCCGGGTGTTCGATCAGCGCCGCGACAATCTCCGGGGCCTCGTCCGGGGCGTTCGAAATGGCGTTCAACACACCCGCCGGCAACCCGGCCTCCGCAACCGCTTCGACGATAAGCGAATGAACCCTGGGGCAAAGCTCGGACGTTTTCATGACCACGGTATTGCCGCAGGCCAGCGGTGTCGCGATGGCGCGCACCCCAAGGATCACAGGCGCGTTCCAGGGCGCCATCGCCAGAACGACACCGGCTGGCTGACGGATCGCCATGGCCGTTGAACCGGGCCGGTTCGACGGAATGACCTCCCCCTTGATCTGGGTCGTCAGCGATGCCGCCTCAACCAGCATCTCGGAGGCCAGCATCACGTTGAACCGGCCCCAGGCCTCGGTCGCACCGATTTCCTCCTTCATCGCCTGAACGATATCATCACCACGCGCCGTCAGATTTTTCGCCGCCGCCAGCAATGTGTGCCGCCGCTCTCCGGGAGAAGTCACAGACCAGGTGGCAAAGGCACTTGCAGCCGCGTCCACCGCGCGCGCCACATCGCCGAGAGAGGCCGCCGCCGCCTCGGTCACCACATCGCCGGTCACCGGGTTCGCCAGGGTGAAGCTTCGGTCGCCTTCGGCCGCGGTGTAAGTTCCGTTGATATAGAGGTTCAGCTTTTCCATCAGTGTCTCCTGTTACCTTGTTTTCGCCAGGGTTCCGCCCAGAAAGGCGCGCACCACGGCAGGGTCGGATTTGATCTGGGATGCGGGCCCGGCCCCTGAAATGCGCCCAACCTCCATGAGGTAGGCAAAGTCGGCCAGCTCCAGCGTGGCGCGGGCATTCTGTTCGACGATCAGGATGGTCAGTCCGGTTTCCCGGATTCGCGACAACGCCGCAAAGACTTCCTTGACGACAATCGGGGCGAGGCCCAGCGATGGCTCGTCCAGCAAGAGCAAATCGGGTTTCGACATCAGCGCCCTGCCGATCGCCACCATCTGCTGCTCGCCACCTGACATTGTGCCGGCCAACTGGCTCCGGCGCTGTGCCAGCTTGGGAAATAGCGCGAACACCTCTTCCATCTGCGCATTCGCACCTGTCGCTGCCCGTTTCGCAATGGCCCCCAGACGCAAATTATCCAGCACCGACAAGCCCGGAAAGATGCCCCGCCCCTCGGGAACCAGGGCGATCCCCTGCTCGACAAGCAGATGCGCGGGACGACCCAGAAGCGACTGGCCCCGATACACGATTTCACCTGCCGTGGGTTGCACCCGTCCCCCGATCGCCCCGAGGAGAGATGACTTGCCCGCACCATTCGCGCCCAGGATTGCGACCATGGTGCCCTGCGCCACGTTCAGCGTGGCACGATCCAATGCGATATGCTTGCCGTAGGCGATGGTCAGGTCTCTGATCTCAAGCATCGACCTCTCCCCCAAGATACGCGCTGACCACCATGGGATCGGCCAGCGCAATGTCCGTCGGGGCGTCCGCGATCAATTCACCGGAATTCATCACCACGACACGGGGGCACAGCGCGCGCACGGCGTCGATGATATGTTCGACCATCAGGATCGTCAGCCCGCCCTGATGCAGAGTGCGGATAAGCGCGACTCCTTCGGCAAGCTCGGTCGGGTTCAACCCGGCCAACCATTCATCAAGCAGCAGGATTTCCGGCTCTGCGGCAAGCGCCCGGGCAAGCTCCAGCCGCTTTTGGTCGATATAGGTCAGGTCAGCTGCGGCGACCCCGGCCCTGTCGGACAAACCAACCATTTCCAGCGCGCCGAGCGCGACACGACGCGCTGCGGCGCCCCAATGCGCGTGCCGCCCGAAAACGGCCGTGATCATGACGTTTTCGACCAGGCTCAACGATGGCAGGGTCCGAACCAGCTGGAACGTCCTTGCGACGCCCGCGCGCGCAATCCGATCCCGGCTCAGGCCGGTCAGGCGCAATCCATCCAGCCGTATATCGCCACTGGTCGCGGGCAAGGCACCCGAAACCAGGTTGATCAGGGTCGTCTTGCCAGATCCGTTCGGCCCCAGCAATCCGACGACCTCTCCCTTTTCCAGGGTGAATGACACGTCGCTGACCGCGCGCAATCCGCCGAATTGCTTTACGGCCCTGTCGATTTCAAGAAAGCTCATCCTCTTGCCCCTTTCGCCTTGCCCAAAAGCCGCTCGGTGCTTGCGATCAGGCCATTCGGAACCAGAAAGACGACGCCGATGAACAGCAGGCCCAGCAGGATCGGGTATGAATCGGGAAAGTTCGAAGACAGCCATTCAAAGATCAGGAACAGCGGCACCGCACCCAGCGTCGGCCCCCACAGTCGGTTCGCCCCCCCGAGCAGAGCCATGATGACCGTCAGAAAGCTGATCGTCGGGTTGAACACGATCGACGGTTCCACATACACATACCTGGGCGAGGTAATGGCCCCGGCCAGCGTCAGGATGACCGCGGACAGCACGAAGGCCAGCAGCTTGACCCGGGCCAGGTTGATACCGGAATGGGCCGCCACGGTCTCGTCGTCCCCGATGACCCTCAGCGCCATTCCCAGCCTTGAGCGATGGATCCACGCAGTCAGCGCAATCGTGATCGCCGCAAGCCCGAGCATCTGCCAATAGATCTGGCGCGTGGTGATATCCAGAAAGATATAGCGGCCAAGCGTTCCGGTGACATTGACCTCGTACCACGTGATCAGCTGCCGGACGAGTTCGGCCAGACCGAAGCTGAAGATGACGAAATAGACCCCACGCAGCCTCAGCGTGGCCAGGCCAACGACCAGCGCGATTGTCCCGCCGATCAGTGCGGCACACAGCAGCACCGCGCCGTAGCCGAGAGTTTCGTTCAGTACGGCGACGGTATATGCACCGGTGCCATAAAATGCGACCGTCGCCAGCGAGATATAATGCGTCTGGCCTGAAAACAGCGCCCAAGCCGAGGCCAGCGTGACATAGGTGGCCGCCCCGATCAGCAGCCCGAGACCATAGTCCGTCACGATCAGGGGCACGATTGCCAGCAGGGCAAGGCCGATCAGTGGAAGGATGATCCTGCTCATGTGCGCGCTCCGAACAGGCCCTGCGGTCGCCACAGCAAGACCAGCAGAAAGATCGCAAAGGTCGCGGCAAGTGTCAGGCCCGGATCAATGGCCGTGGCCACGAAGGTTTCAAGCAGGCCAAGGGCAAGACCAGCCGCCAGTGCGCCGGGGACATTCCCGACCCCGCCCATGATCACGATGACCAATGCTTTCATCGTGAAAACCACGCCGCCTGTCGCGGAAAAGGTCTGGTACATCGAAATTGACGCCCCTGCAGTCGCGGCCAGAGCGGAACCGATCGCGAACCCCTGACGGGCCACCCGATTGACATCGATCCCGACCAGGGGCGCCGACCCCGGCGTCAGAGCCACAGCGCGCATGATCAGGCCCCACCGCGTCTTTTGCAGCGCAACCACGAGCGCGCCACCCGCCAGCACGCAGATGGCAAAGGCGATCAGCCGGTTCAGCGCAACCGAGACGCCGAGGACGTCGATGCCGCGATCCAGGTAGGATATGGAGGTAAAGTTCGCGCCGAACCCGACCAGCAGCACGCCCTGTATCAGGAACAGCAGACCGAACGTGGCAAGGATACTGTCGACCTCAAGCCGCCCACTGGAACCCGAACGCGCCACGAGCGGTCGCATCATGACCTGATACAACAGCCAGCCGAACCCGTATCCGGCGATGGTGACGAACGGCAAGGCCACCAAGGGCGGGACCCCCAGATGTTGAAACGACGCGACCACCAGAAAGGCGGCGATCAGGGTGAATTCGCCATAGGCCAGGTTCATGATGCGGGCGATCCCGTATTGCAGGGTCAGCCCAAGCGCCAGCAGCGCATAGGTGCCCCCCAGCACAAGGCCGAGGATCAGTGTCGTGGAAAGCATTGGTAACCTCGATTGGCAGGAGCAATATCAACCCGCGCCGCCATTGCGGCGCGGGTATTGTTAACTCACCACTCCGGTTTGGGGATGATCGGCGTGGCTGCACCTGTCTTGTCGGCCGGGCCGATTGCGCGAAACGCATCGCCCTGCCATTGCCCGATCCACCAGAGATCGCGCAACTGGTTGTCCTCCAGCTTGACCTCACCCACGACAGTTTCGAACGTCCCTCCTGACAACTCCTCGGCCAGGGCCGCATGGTCCAGACCGACCCGTTCGATCGCCTGCGCCAGCATCTCCAACGACGCATAGGTGATGGCCGATGCCCAGCTGTCGGGGGGGCTTCCGACGAACGCCGTGTGACGGGTGAAATACTCCTGGATGGCCGGGCTTTCAGCGTCGACGCCGCCGATGGCCATGACCCCTTCGGCCTTGCCGTCCGCGACCCCCGGATAGATCGGGAACGCGCCGCCGACCGAGATATAGAAGACCGCCGGGTTATAGTTCATCGACTGGGCCGTCTTGGTCATGCCGAACGAACCGGGGGGATAGGAAAATGCCACGAAACTATCCGCGCCAGATCCCTGAGCTTCGCTCATGATCGCGGCAAAGTCCGAGGTACCCAGTGGATATGTCTTGTCGTAGACCAGCTCGAACCCCGCCTCGGCAAAGGCCGGACGCGCGCCGGTAATCAGGTCGATCCCGAAGCCATCCGCGACGGAGACAACGGCGACCTTGTTGTTGATCGTGCCCGCGTCACGCGCCTTGGTCAAAACGTCAACCAGGCCACCGGCATAATCATGTCCTCCCCCCAGCATCCAGAAACTGCGGTCCCAACGCGCGGCAAAATCCGGCGCCTTGTCCGTCACCGCCGTGACGGCAAGCTGCGGATAGCCGAACCGCGCCATCAGCGGCGCAATCGCCAGGTTGCCCCCCGTTCCCCAGGGCGGCAGGATCAGATCGACCTTGTCCTGGGTGGCGAGCCTTTCGATCGATCGGACAAGGTCTTCGTTGGCTGACCGGTTGTCGTATTCCACAACTTCGATCATTCTCTGCGATCCGTCAGGCATCGTCAGCCCGCCGGCCTTGTTCACCGTATCGACCCAAAGTTCGTAGTTGGGAATCGTGGTAATTCCCGCGCCCGTGGCGTTCGGGCCGGTCCGGGCCACTGCATATCCGATCTTCACCGGCCCATCCTGCGCCAGCGCGGAACCGGCACCAAACGCAAGAGTCGATGTCATGCAAATGGAGAGCGCGCGCAGGGCAGCGCGCCGCGAAATACGTGTCATAATTTCCTCCCTTGTGATCACCACCAAAGGCGACCTGCTGTCGCCCCGAGGTGCCGCTTGGCGCGGGTCTTCGGGGCTGACGTCAAAGGTATATCTGCCCGCTCACGCATATAAATGTATTCTTGCGGCCATTTTTTGTACTTTTGCTTGATTGAAGCGCAATTGATTGGCACGAATGCTCATGCCGCACATGCTCCGCCCCGCCAGACCGCGCCGCTCCACACCGGGGCTGCACCAGATCAAGAGCCCACTGTCCCGCATCGCTTTCGGGCTGGCCTCCGGCACGTCGCATCTGCTCTGGCTTGGGCATGGCACCGTCCACCTGCGACAGGGCGACGGCGACACGACATTGGAGAGTAACGGACCACGTCTGTTGTGGTGGGCTGACGGCGCGGGGCGTGAACTGATTGCGGAAATCGGTGCCCGTGGCACGCTGCTGTCGATCCCGCAGGTAACCCTGATCCAATCCCTTCCAACCACGCCGATCGGCGCACAGATGCAACGCACGATCTCTCAGGATCTCGATCTCGCGGCGGAATCCTCTTCTTCCGTGGTCAGGCTGCTGGAAGGGTTCGTGCACGAACGCAAAAGCGGCGAACACGGCACCGATATCGCGACCTCACACTACCTGGGACTGCTGGTCCTTCAGCTCTGGCGACTGGCGCGGCGGGACCTTGTCAACCTTGGGGGCGCGCCACAGGGGTTGTCAGAACGCTTCATCCTGCTGGCTGCACAACGTGTCCGCGATCACCGTCCCATCGACGACTATGCGCGCGACCTGAACGTAAGCCGCGACCGGCTCGGTTCTGCCGTAAAACGGGCCACGGGTTTGCCGCCCCAGGCCTATCTGCACCGACTGCTGATCCGCGAAGCGATGGAGCTTCTGGCGAATACGGGGATGCCTGTCTCGCAGGTGGCCTTTCGCCTGGGCTTTGTCGATCCGGCCTATTTCACACGGTTTTTCAAGCGCGAAACCGGGCAAAACCCCGGCGCCTTTCGTCGTTCCGAAGATGCGCCCCCGCAATCCTTCGCAGCCTGGCCCTGACGGCCGAGCCGAACGACCTGTGACGCGGCCCTGCACGCGTGCGACGCTCCACCCTGTGTTCCCGTGCGCTTCGACCGAGGGGGCCGCGATGCGTCCTGCGGCAGTTCACGGAAAAATAATCGATGTATGAAATTCAGCTGTAGCTCGGGAGCCTTTTCATTGACGTCGGGACCAGTCCGCCATGACCATCAAAAGAAAGATATTTGGCGTTTTCACGCTGGTAACCGTTCTGGCATGGGGTGGGATCCTGACCGCGATCCTGTTGCTCGTCGCGCAGAACGCGCGGATGGAACAAAGCGCGCACCTGTCGCAATCGATCACGCAAAACCTGATGCCGCTCTTTTCCGCTGTAAAGGACATCAAGACCGACGTGATCCAGGTCCAGCAATGGTTGACCGACATTTCCGCAACCCGCGCAGCACCGGGTTTCGATGACGGTTTTGCCGAGGCGCAGATCTTCGCCGATGCCTTCGAAACCGACGTCGCCCTTGCGCGCCAGTACGCGAATTTCCTGGGAATTGTCGACGTCGGCATCGCGCTGGACAATATTTCCCAAGCGTTCCCATCCTTTTACGAGGGTGGCAAGAAAATGGCGCAGGCCTATATCGCCTCCGGCCCTGAGGGGGGAAACCCCCAGATGTCAGAATTTGATACGGTGGCCGAGGTCATGGGGAACGCCATGGATGGCCTGCTCGCTGTCATGGAAGAGCATCGTATCATGCTTGCGACGCAACTGAACTCGATCACCGAAGATGTCACCGCCGCCAATACGCGGCTTATTTGGCAACTGGTCATATTCACCGTGCTTGCCGCAACCGCCACGGCCGTTGGCGTCCTGGCTCTGTTTCGCAATCTCTCGCACAGCTTTCGCGATCTGGATGACGACATCACCGCCATCATGACCGAAGGCACCCAGCAAACCCAGGGCAAGCTCGACCCGCAAAGATCGGATGAACTCGGCCCCGTGGCCCGCGCGCTCGATGCCTTTCGTCACAACCTGGCCGAGACCCGCGCCACAAAGGAGCGGGAAGAGCACCAACAATTGCAGGAACAGCAAGAACGTCATGCCCTGGAACAGGCCGCCCTTGAAGAGGCTCAGGCGCAGGCCCGCGAGGCGACCCGGAGGGAGGCCGAATTGCAAGAGCAACGCGCACGTGAGCGCGTGATCGTACAGGATATCGGCGAAGTCGTGCGCGCCTGTGCTGCTGGCGATTTTTCCAAATCCCTGCGCACGGACGACAAGGATGGCGTCTTCGCCGAGGTCTGTGATGGTCTCAACAAGGTGGGCGAAGCCGCGAACAAGGGGCTGGGCGCCGTGCTGACAGGTTTGCAGCAACTGGCCGCAGGGGATCTGACACAGCACATGCCCGACAATTTCTCCGGTATTTTCGCCGAGATCGCGACCGAAATGAACACCGCCTCCGAGACCTTGGGCCGGACATTGTCCGGCATTTCCGAGTCTTCTGAAACGGTGGACGCTTCGTCGCGCGAAATTGCCCTGGTCACCAGCGACCTTGCAAAGCGGTCCGAAGACAATGCCGCCATGCTGGAAAACACGTCACTGCGTCTCGCCAACATGTCCGAAACCGTGCAGGCCGCCGCTGACTTCGCCAAAACGGCCTGTGTTTCGGTCGAAGGCATTTCAGAGGGCGCGAAGTCCGGTCACGACGTGGTCAGACGGGCCGTCGCGGCGATGGATGCTATTCAGACATCTTCGGACGCTATCGGAAAAATCCTTCACGTGATTGACGAAATTTCTTTTCAAACCAACCTACTGGCATTGAATGCAGGGGTCGAAGCCGCCCGCGCCGGCGAGGCCGGTCGAGGCTTTTCCGTGGTTGCGACCGAAGTTCGCGCCCTCGCGCAGCGGTCGGCGGTCGCGGCGGGGGAAATCGCAGATCTGATCAAGACCTCGGGCATAAACATCGGACGCGGTGTCGACCTCGTAAAGGCATCAGGCGAGGCATTTCAGGACATCGTAGGCGGCATCGACGTCGCGACGACACAGATCCGCCAGATCGTGACAGCCTCCGATGAGACGGCCAGCGGAATCGAGGAGATTTCCAAGGCGACAAGGGATCTCGATCGCATATCCCAACGCAATGTCGCAGCCTTCGAAGAAACCAACGCCTCCGTCTACGCCCTTCAGGCCGAGGCGAATGCCTTGAAAAATTCCGCCAGTGCTTTCCGCACCAAGGCGCTGCCGCGCGGCGGCGCGGCAATCTCCGGCCAGATGCCTCTCTCGGCATGATCGCGCGACGACGCTGTCGCCCAAACGGCCTCCTCCCCCAAAAGCGCGAGTTTTCTGCACGCACCGAGCATCGACGACACGCCGGTCGAGCATTCACCGCTTTCCTGATACACGCCCGCCCCGTGCGCAATCTGCCACCCCCCTGGAAGGGCGGCCGCATCGCAGGCCCATTGGCCTCATGTCGAAAAGGACCCCAGTTGCGACGCAGGTGGTACGGCGCGGCGCGTAAGGTCCGTGCTTAGACTGCGGCAACGCAACCCCCCGCACCCCGCGAAAGCATAGTCAAATGATCAAGGTACTGTCCGGCGTCTGGGCCCTTTTGCTGGGCATTGTCCTGATCATGCTTGGCAACGGCATGCACTTTACCCTGATTGGTCTGCGCGGCGGGATCGAGGGGTTTTCGGCCGCACAGCTGGCCATTGTCACCTCCGGTTATTTCATGGGCTTTCTCTCGGGCGCGCGGATGACCCCATTGCTGATCCGTCGTGTCGGCCACGTGCGGGTCTTTGCCGCGCTTGGCAGTTTCATGTCGGCAGGTCTGATCGCGTTTCCGCTGCTGACTGATCCGATTGCCTGGACCGTGCTTCGCCTGCTTGTCGGGTTCTGCATGTCAGGGGTCTATGTCACGGCTGAAAGCTGGCTGAACAACGCCGCGACAAATGACACGCGCGGCAAGGTCCTGTCGGCATACATGATCGCGCAGACGTTGGGGATCATTGGTGCGCAGGGCCTTTTGACGTTGGGCGATGCGGCAACTTCGGCTCTGTTCATCGGTGCCTCGATCCTTGTTTCGATCTCCTTCGCGCCGATCCTGTTGTCCATCACGCCCGTCCCGACCGTAGAGGTCACCCGGCCGATGCCCCTGAAGGCGCTGTTTTCCGGGTCTCCCCTCGGCACGGTGGGTATCTTTTTGCTGGGCAGCATATACGCGACACAGTCAGGCATGGGCGCGGTCTTCGGCACCCAGATTGGCATGTCACCCGCGCAGATCGCGCTGTTCATCGCGATGCTTTTCGCCGGCGCGCTGGTTTTGCAATACCCTATTGGCTGGCTGTCGGACCAGATGGATCGGCGCAAGCTGATCTTTGGCGCGGCCGTGCTGGGGGCCCTTTCCTGTGCAATCGGCTGGATCGCGACCGGCAGCCTCTGGCCGTTGATGATCGCCGCGTTCTTTGCGGGCGGGGTCACCACTCCCCTCTATGCGCTGCTCCTGGCCTTTACCAACGATGCCCTCTCGGCAGAGGATATGCCAGCGGCCTCTGGGGGGCTCGTCTTTACCTTCGGCCTGGGGGCCATCGCCGGCCCCCTCACCACAGGCTGGGCCATGCAGAGCCTCGGGCCACACGCCTTCTGGCTCGTCCTGGGGACCACATTCATCGTGATCGCCGCCTACGCGCTCTACCGCATGACGCAACGCGCAGCGTTGCCGGTAGAGGACACGGAAAGTTATCTGAACGTCCTGCCCACCAGCTCCCCCGTCGTCGTCGAGGCCGCAGGTGCCTGGGCCGTGGGAAATGCCGAGGGCGACCCGCAAGACCTGTCCCAAGACTGATCCAAACGGAGCTTGCGTCTCTCGCCCCGATAAGCAGACCGCAAACCTTCAATGTCTGGTCCGGTGCGGCGGGCCGGTGTACCCTTGCAGGTCGCCGCGCACGTCGGGTCCGTCAACACGGCTTCGCCCCGAAAATGCAGCAAGCCCTTTAGGGCCGGGCCGACCTGCCCCACAAAACCAGGCCCGAAGCCTGCACTAACCGGATCAGATCATGCCAACCGGCGGGACGAAGCCTGCCGGGCGGAAACGATGCGATCTCTGCGCGCGTTTCCCGAGTCTCGCGCCCATCGGCCAGTGCCGGGCCCGAACCGACAGCCGCTTCTTGCAGCGCAACATGATCTAAACAGTTTCACATCCCAAGATCGGTGCGCTTCAACTGGTCCGCTGCCCGATGCAGCGCTGATGGCAAGGGTCCCGACACCCTCGCGCCAGCCACGCCGGAACTGGACATGTGGCAAATCCTGCAAGATCACTTCGGACAAGATACAGCCTCTCTTGACGCGCCTCGCCGCTCAAAGGTGGTGGCTGGTGCATATCGCCAGCCTGATGTTCCGCGCGCCCGATCGGCGCTCTTACATCCGGAACAGGGGCCGACGATTTTCAATGCCGATACCGCTCATCCCGGGCATTCGCCGACGACTGGAAAACCCGTGACGTCGCCCCCTGCGAAAGTCCGATCGGGTGGCGTGACCTGCGCAACCGCCCCGGTCAATGCAGCGGCGCATCGTCGGTGACCGAAAGAAGTGTAGCGATCTCAGGCACGTTCCATCCAGATCACGGTACGATCCTTGCCATCTGAATATGTCGCATCCGGGCCTGCGGGGCCCTTGCGTGCTGACAAGCTGAACTGAGACGCATCATGTCGCGCCGTTATTCGCAACAGGTCCCCCGGCGTGGAAGGCATCGGATTTTCCAGCAAAAAGGCCGTTCTTCCCCAATGCCCGCCAGACCGCAGGTTGTTCGTCAACCGGATGCCCGGCGCAAGGTCCATCTGGAAAGATACAAAAACGGCGTGGATCGTGCCCCCGACAGAACATGCCAGGTCTTCCGTCGTGCACTGCGGGTTCGTGTCCGGGCGCATGAAGTCAAACCGAAACAGCTCCGACGCCGGGCCCAAGGGCGTTAGCCCACAGGTTGCGAAGTCGCTTGGCGTGATCCTGGCAACGGTGGCGAAGTGGTGGAATTCGGACAAATCGAACCCCTCGGCTGACCGAGGACGCCAGAGGCTGAGCAGTTTGTCGCTTTCCACCAATTGCGCCATCAGGGTGCCGCGTTCAGGAATGGCGCGTGCATGGGGCTTGGCCAGGTGCCGCATGGCATGTTCAAGCGTGGCGAGCGCCCCCTCCCCCAGCAGAAGGGTATCGACGATTTCGGAAATCACGACATCCGCCTGCTCCGGCAGGTCAGGACCCACGATCAGGTTGTGCGACATCTTTGGGATAACCGTGATGCGGTCGGCCAATCCGTTTGCCTCGATGACCCGAACGGCGGCCTGGGCGATCAGAGGCTGTTGTTCGCAGGTGTAGACATGTTTGGCACCGGCGCGCGCCGCCAGCATCGCCGTCAGCCCTGCCCCGCAGCCGATGTCGAGCACGACATCACCGGGCCTGACCTTCGCCCTGATGGCCGCTGCATAGGCGTGATTGCGACCCTCATCCGCCAGCATCGGAAAATGCCACCGAGGGACGAACATCTGGTAGAGCCGTTCAAGCAGGATCTGCGCTTCGTGATGATGGGGGTCCTTGCTCAGGGCGCGCGAAAGCAGTTCAGCAGTCCGCAGGCCGCCATCGGTCAGTGGCTCAAGCTTCGCAGTCTCGACCAGGTGATCTGCCTCGCGTTCGGCGGCGCGCCCAACGTGCTGCGGAAAATCGTGTTCGTGATGACGGGGGGCCGCAAGGTTTGTAACCACTGTTCAATCGTCCTCGTTCTAAGGAATTGCGTGGACCCCGGAATAGCGGCCACCCGGATAAAATATGGTAAAAGACCGCGCGAATTATGGACGCGACGCCGCGAAAGAGGCTGTGCAGGATTTTGCGATCCCGGGCGGGGTTCCCTTGCCGCGCTCACTTTCACGTCTTATCCCGGCACTGTCTTGCCCTGCGCGCGATAACGAAACAGCCCGGCCAGCAACGCCAGGACAGCGAAACAGGTGATCGCCAACGAGGCTCCGGGTCCGGCCAAAAGCAGCCCGAACACCGGCGCCCCGAGCGTCTGCCCGATGGCAATTGTCAGGAATCCGACCATCAGGCCAGTTGCCGGGCGGTCGGGCAACAACCCGACGCCCCAGACAAGGTAGACCCCCGTCAACGTCACGTAGGCCGCCCCGAAAAGCGCCCCTCCCGCCAGCGCCATCGCAGGTGTGGCAAAGCCCGATCCCATCGCGAGGGTGGCCAACGACATCACCCCCAGGAACGCCAGGTGCACCCGGTCGAGCGTGAAGCGCCGGATCAGTGTGCCCGCCCAGGCCCCCGCTATTCCGCCGGCACCGATGCAGCTCCAGAGCCAGCCGGTGCCGGCTGGCCCCCATCCCAGCCGCGCGGCCACGACCTGCCCGCCAAACGACCAGACTGCGGTGCTGGCCGCACCCATCAGGAAGGACGCCGCGACCAGCCGAAGAAGCGGTGAACTGACCGCAGGCAAGCCGCCCGCGCCCTGCGCCCGCCGCGCTGGCGGCAGCCCCCGGGCCGCCGCCAGCGCCAGCAGCGCGGCAAGCACGGCAAACAGACCGAAGGCCAGCCGCCATTGCCCGGCCATAGCCAGCGCCACCGGCCCCGACAGGGCCACCCCCGCGCTCGTCCCGGCGTTGATGGCGGTGTTGGTGATGTCCTGCCGGCCCTTGCGCACAGCCGCCTCGACCGCCGCTGCCATGGGCGGCGAGGCAAGGCCCGTGCTTGATCCGGCCACCAGCACGGCAACGGCCAGCAGGATCGGTGTTGGCGCCAGCGCGATACCCGCCATGCCGATGGCCGCGACCATGGCGGCGGCCGCTGCGACGACCCGTGCGCCCAGCCACTCTGTCAGGGCCGCCGATGCGATGATCGCCACGCAGTAGCCCGCGAACGATCCACCCGAGATCACGCCGCTTATCGTCGGTCCCAGCCCCAGCTCGGCGTCGATCTGCGGCAGGAACAGGCCGAGGGCAAATCGGGCAAGGCCGTAGCAGACCGCGATCAGGCCAAAACCCAGGGCTCCGATGCGCATGGCCGGGCTCATCGTCGCGCCCCCTCGAGCAGCACCGCAGCCGCCTCACGCGCGGCAGAGACGGCCTCCGCCCCGCGATAGATCCCCGCGTGGGTGGCGCCCTCGAACAGCACCAGAACCTGTTCGGCCAGGCGCGGGTTCTCACGCCCGAGATCTGCCGCCACGACCTGCGCGATCCGCTCTGAAAAAGCCGCCTTGTGGGCCGCCACGGCCTCGGCGATCTCGGGCGTGTCGCCGCCGGTCTCGGCCAAGGCTCGCAGGAACAGGCAACCACGCGTACCCTCGACGCGCACCCAGTCCTCCAGCGCCGCGAACAGCGCATCCACGCTGCCGACCTCCAGCCGGGCCATGAAGCGTCGATCGCGTGCCCCCAATACGTCTGCCATCAGCTGCGCCTTGCTGCCCGCGTGCTTGTAGAGGGTACGGCTCGACATGCCCGCAGCCTGTATCAGCCGATCCATTCCGGTCGCCGTGTACCCATGCCGATCGAACAGGCGTTCGGCGGCGGTGATCAGTTTCGTGGACAGGTTCATGGTGCGGCCTCCGTCAGCATTTCCTGCCAACAAGTGTAAAATGATCATTTTACACTTCAACCCCTGACCGCAGATCTCATGCCCCGCCCCGGCGACAGGACCGCGCGTGCCTCAGCCCGAGAACGTGCAGATATAGGCGCGGCACATCGCGACAAGATTGCCGCGAAGCACGCGCGCCTCGCTGTCCGTCAGCCCCCGCTCGAACGCATTGCGCACCGTTCCGTAAATCACCGAAGCCAGCGTCAGGTTCAGCGCGTCCACGTCCTCGACTGCGCCATCACAGGCGGTGGCGAACATTGCCGTGGTGGCCGCATCGGCGCGCGCGGCAAAGGCATGGAGCAGCGCGTCATTGTCCAGCTCCACCACCGAACGGTAGAGCGCACGCGTCACCTCTGCCCGCTCGGTCTTTGCCGCCCAGTAGGCGTCGACCAGCGCCTCCGCCATCTTGGCCAACGGCGCACCCTGCATCCGCGCGCAGACTGCTTCGATCCGGCCCGCCAGCGTGTCGAGGTAGCGTTCGTTCAGGGCGTAGACCAGCGCCTGCTTGTTGGGAAAATACTGGTACATCGTTCCCACCGACACCCCTGCCCGCTCGGCCACCCGCGTGGTGGTCAGCGCCCCCATCCCGTCACGCAGCAAAACCTGAATGGTCGCCTCGAAAATCGCGTCCACGGTCACCCGCGAACGGCTCTGCATCGGTGTCTTGCGGGCCTTAAGGGCCGGCTTCGGGGCGCGGGTCATATGCGAATCCAAAAGCTGAAGGTTCCTTCATATCCTGAGGGCATCAGATGAAAAGGAAAAGACAAATGACAAAGCAACGCATTGCCCTCGTCACAGGCGGCAACAAGGGCATCGGACTACAGATCGCCCGACAACTGGCCGAGGCCGGTTTGCAGGTCGTCATCGGCGCGCGCGACGCCGCCCGAGGGGCCGGGGCCGTGGCCGCGCTGGCGCAACACGGCCTGACGGCGACGACCGTGGCGCTCGACCTCGACACCCCCGAAACACACGCAGCAGCAGCCGCCCAGCTACAGGCGGTTCACGGACGGCTCGACGTGCTGGTGAACAACGCGGGCATCTTCGATTTCGACGATGCCGTGCCCAGCAAGGCCTCGATCAAAGCGGTCCGCCGGGTGATGGAGGTGAACTTTATCGGCACCCTGGCGGTGACCCAGGCCATGCTGCCCCTGCTCAAAGCCGCCCCCGAGGGGCGGATTGTCAATATTTCGACCTCGCTCGCCTCGCTGAACTTGAACGGCGATCCCACCTCGACCTACTATTCGCAACAGTACATCGGTTACAACGCTTCCAAGGCCGCGCTGAACATGCTGACGGTGCAACTGCACGAGGAATTGAAAGGAATCGGCATCAGGGTAAATTCGGTCAGCCCCGGCTTCGTCAAGACGGACCTGACCGGGTTCGGCGTCATGACGCCCGAGGAAGGCGCGCGGCTGCCGGTTCAATATGCGCTCGGCGGCGAAGACAGCGGCCGGTTCGTCGAGCCGGACGGCATGACCCCGTGGTGAGCCCCCACGACTGACAGTGCCCCAAAGCAGGCGCTGTCGACCTCGACCAGACAGTCCGTCATCTGGTCCGAGCGCCGCTACGCAAACAAAAGGCGCCGGAGCGTCTGCTCCAGCGCCTCTATCACCGTCCTTCAGAGAGCAGCCGAAGGGCACGAGGTGGTACGTTTCGCCCTTGACACCCCTTGCGCAGACTTATGCTTCCGTTTGCGCATTCATCTGCTTTCTCTGACTCCCCCCCCAGATCTTCAGCCGCACTTGCTGTGACCGCAGGAGGTGCAGGTCATGCAGCCCTCGACCATCTGGAGGGTGTACTGGCCGCAGCTCGGGCAGGCCTTGCCGCGGTTGTGGCTGGTGCCGCCCGCGTTCAGGCCGACGACCGAGGCGGTCGGATCGGCCTTCAGGCCCAGCCCCTCGCCCGCGATGAACCCCGTCTCGATCATGTGACGCTCGATGACGCCACCGATCGCCGCCAGGATCGACGGGATGTACTTGCCCTTGATCCAGGCACCACCGCGCGGATCGAACACCGCTTTCAGCTCCTCGACCACGAAGGACACATCGCCCCCCCGGCGGAACACGGCCGAGATCATCCGCGTCAGCGCGACGGTCCAGGCGTAATGCTCCATGTTCTTGGAGTTGATGAACACCTCGAAGGGACGGCGATGGCCGCTGATCACGATGTCGTTGATCGTGATATAGATCGCATGTTCGCTGTCGGGCCACTTCAGCTTGTAGGTGTTGCCCTCCAGCGCCTGCGGACGGTCCAGCGGATCGGCCATGTCCATGTAGACAACCTCGCCCCCCTCTTCGGGCATGGCGGGCTTGGCCTCTTCCTTGGTCTCGCTGACCGTCAGGACCGATCCCGTCACATCGTTCGGGCGATAGGTGGTGCAACCTTTGCAGCCCTGATCCCAGGCGGCCATGTAGACCTCCTTGAAGTCATCGAAACCGATGTCCTCGGGGCAGTTGATCGTCTTGGAAATGCTTGAATCGATCCACTTCTGCGCCGCCGCCTGCATCTTGACATGCTCCAGCGGGGCCAGCGTCTGGGCGTTGACGAAGTAATCCGGCAGGGGCGCGTCGCCCTTGAGGTCTTTCCACATCTTCACCGCGTAATCGACGACCTTCTCCTCGGTGCGCGACCCGTCCTTTTGCAGGACCTTGCGGGTGTATTCATAGGCGAACACCGGCTCGATCCCCGACGACACGTTGCCCGCGTACAGGCTGATCGTCCCGGTCGGCGCGATGCTGGTCAGCAGCGCGTTGCGAATGCCATGGGCGGCGACAGCGTCGCGCACGTCCTCGTCCATCTGCTGCATCGTGCCGGAGGCCAGGTAGGCGTCCTTGTCGAACAGCGGAAACGCACCCTTTTCCCTGGCCAGATCGACCGAGGCCAGGTAGCTGGCACGCGCGATCGCCCGCAACCAGGCTTCGGTCTGCGCCGCGGCTTCGTCGCTGCCATAGCGCAGGCCCAGCATCAGCAGGGCATCGGCCAGGCCGGTGACACCCAGACCGATCCGGCGCTTTGCCTCGGCCTCGCGGCGCTGCGCCTCCAGCGGGAAACCCGAGGCATCGACGGTGTTGTCCATCATGCGGATCGCCATGCGCACCAGGTCATCCAGCGCCTCGATATCCAGCGCGGCGTTTTCGGTAAACGGGGCGCTGACCAGCCGCGACAGGTTCACCGATCCCAGCAGGCAGGCGCCATAGGGCGGCAGGGGCTGTTCACCGCAGGGGTTCGTCGCGGCAATCGTCTCGCAATAGGCCAGGTTGTTGGCCTGGTTGATGCGGTCGATAAAGATCACGCCCGGCTCGGCATAATCGTAGGTCGCCTGCATGATCGTGTTCCACAGGTCGCGCGCCTGCAGGGTGTGGTACACCTTGTCGCCGAACTTCAGGTCCCACGGGCCATCGGCCTTGACCGCATCCATGAACGGGTCGGTCACCAGCACCGACATGTTGAACATGCGCAGGCGGGCCGGGTCGCTCTTGGCGGCGATGAACTGTTCGATATCGGGGTGGTCGCAACGCATTGTCGCCATCATCGCGCCCCGGCGCGACCCCGCGCTCATGATCGTGCGGCACATCGCGTCCCAGACATCCATGAAGCTCAGCGGGCCGCTGGCATCCGCCGCCACGCCCTTCACATCCGCGCCCTTGGGACGAATGGTGCTGAAGTCATAACCGATACCGCCGCCCTGCTGCATCGTCAGCGCGGCCTCTTTCAGCATGTCGAAGATGCCGCCCATGCTGTCGGGCACGGTGCCCATGACAAAGCAGTTGAACAACGTCACGCGCCGCGCGGTGCCCGCCCCCGCCGTGATCCGCCCCGCAGGCAGGAATTTGAAATCCTCAAGCGCGCCATAGAATCGCTGTTCCCAAGTCTCCTTGTCCTCCTCGACGGCGGCAAGGGCGCGGGCGATGCGGCGCCAGCTGTCCTCGACGGTGCGGTCGATGGGCGCACCGTCCGCATCCTTGAAACGGTATTTCATATCCCAGACTTGTTCGGCAATCGGGGCGGCAAAGCGGGTCATCGCAGTTCCTTTGGCAGAAGGGGCGGGTTGAGCATTCGAAGATCAGCGTTTAGTATCGTATGTGGTCACGGGTCAAGACGCAGCATACCACATTTTGCGCATCCCCGTGTACAACAATACTTTCCCTAGAGAAATGCGCATGTCTCATACAAACCTCATCAAGCTCAGCGTCGGCACCGAAAGCGTCGAGGATCTTGCAGCGTGGCAGACCACCGCAATGGCGCGTACCACCGATGGCCTGCCCCGCCATGTCACCCGCATGTGGCCCAAGCGCGAAGCGGAGTTGCTTGATGGTGGCAGCATTTACTGGGTGATCAAGGGGCAAATACAGGCGCGTCAGCGGATCTTGCGCCTGGACGAGGCGGATCGGGGCGACGGCATACGCCGCTGCGCCATCGTGCTGGACCCGGACTTGATCCGCGTCGCGCCCTCGACCAAGCGCCCGTTTCAGGGCTGGCGCTATCTCAAGCCCGAGGATTCGCCTGTCGATCTGTCCGGCACCCGCGCCGACGACGACGCCCTGCCGCCCGAACTGAACGCGGCATTGGCGGAAATCGGCGTCATCTGACACGGCCACTGGCGACAACGTGCCACCGTAGCGGCTGATCCCGGCTGCACGATTGATCCGGCCGACCCTTCGCACCCACGACGCCAACCTCTATCGCCTCCCGCCCCTGCGAGCACCGCACGGTGCGTTAGGATTTACCGGATGCGGTGTTTTCGCACCGCTCACATGCCGTCCATGTACCGTCAGGATACCGACGTTCAAAACGACCGCTTTTCCCTGTTAACCAAGGCTGATCAGCCGAGTCGCACCGCAGGCCCACCGACGCGCCGTCCGCCACCGGCAGGAACGCTTAACCACGGCGGCGGCCTGCGAAGCTGGCGGTCTCAGTCCAGACCCAGCCGTGCCACCAGTGCCGTCATCACCGCACGCTCCTCGTCATCCATCGCTGCCGCACGCGACCGGAACAGAGTTGCCTGGCTTTTCAGCATCAGCCCGTCGGACAGGATCTTCAGATGGTTGGCGCGCAGCGTCTCGCCGGTCGAGGTGATATCGGCCACGGCCTCCGCCGTCTCGTTCTTGACGGTGCCCTCGGTCGCGCCCTGGCTGTCGACCAGCTGGTAATCCGCGACGCCATTTTCCTTCAGGAACTCGCGCACAAGCCTATGATATTTCGTCGCAATTCGCAGACGGAACCCGTGGTGCCGCCGAAAGGCTGCTGCCGCCGCGTCCAGATCATCCAGACAATCGACATCCACCCAGGCCTGCGGCACGGCGATGATCAGGTCGGCATGGCCAAAGCCCAGCTCGGCCATTTCCTCGACACGCTGTTCCCAGTGCCCCAGCTTTTCGCGCACCAGGTCGGTGCCGGTGACGCCCAGGTGAATGCGACCCTCCGTCAACTCGCGCGGAATCTCCCCGGCGGACAGCAGAACCAGCTCAACCCCTTCGATACCTTCGACTTTTCCAGCGTACTCACGGTCGGACCCGGCGCGCCCCAGCACCACGCCACGGGCGCGGAACCAGTCGAACGTCTTCTCCATCAACCGCCCCTTGGACGGCACGCCCAGCTTGATGCTCATGCCCAGCCCCCCAGTTCCACGACCATGCCGGGGCGGATCACGCCGCCCACGGCGGGGATGCCTTCGGGGCGCCCCTCGGCACGGCCCAGCACCCGCGTCAGCGCATCATAGCGCCCACCGGTCGCCACGGGGGGCAGATCGGGCCGCCCCTCGACCACGAAACCAAAGACGAAGCCGTCGTAATATTCCATGTGCGTGCGCCCGAAGGCCGCCTCGAATTCCAGCGCCTGAACGTCGATCCCATGCGCTGCTATCGCGTCCATTCGCCGCGCAAGCCGTTCCACCGCCTGCAAAATCGCGGGCATGTCGACGGCAATGTCGCGTAATTGTTCCAACGCAAAGGGCAGTGTTTCGCGCACTTTCAGGATCGCCTCGATCAGCATCACGTCGCTGTTCGGGATCGGTGGCGTCGCGGCATCGGCCCGCAATGCCTCGATCCGCGCGGCAACCTCGTCGCGGCTGCGCATGCCGATTTCAGGCCCCGCATTGCGGAACGGATCATCAGACGTCAGCAGCACCTTGCGCGCCACGGGGACCGGGTGCCGCCCGGCATAGCGTTCCAGCAGCGCCCTGAAGCGCGCGGGCCGCCAGATATGCCGCCACAGCGCGGCCTTGCGCGCCTCCGACGTCTCCAGCCCCTCGACCGCTGCCATCAGTATGCCGATGTCGCCGGTCGTCGCCTTCAGGTTCAGCGGCGCAACAGCGCTTTGCACGCGGGCGAAAACTTCGGCATCAGCCGCGGCAGGGTCCGTTCCGTCAAAGATTTCGAAACCAACCTGGAGGTATTCATTGGCGCGGGCCTCGTCTTCTTCCTGACGGCGGAACACTTCGCCCGCATAGGTATAGCGCGCCGGTTCGGCCCCTTGGGCCATGTGCATCTGCACCACCGGCACCGTGAAATCCGGGCGCAGCATCTGCTCGCCCCGCAGAATATCGGAGGTCGTATAGGCGCGGGCACGAATGTCCTCGCCGTAAAGATCCAGCAGCGCGCTGGCCGACAGCAACACGGGTGCCTCGACCGGCACGGCGCCCGCCGCTTCAAAGCCCTCGCGCAGGGCTGCCGCGCAGGCTTTCACCTGCGCCTTTTCTGGTGTCCGGTTGGCCATGTCTCAGCCCTGCCCCGCCAGGATATCGCGGATCTTCGCGACCAGCTGATCGCGCGGCACCTCGTACTGCGAGGGGCGTTCCTTCCATTCCTCCAGCGTTGCGTTTTCCGCGATTTTTGCACCTAGAATCAAGTCCTTGACCTGCACGACGCCACGCGCACGCTCATCTCCTCCCGCGATCACCGCCGCCGGAGATCCTCGTTTATCCGCATATTTCAGCTGGTTACCGAAATTCTTCGGGTTGCCCAGATAAACCTCGGCCCGGATACCTGCCTGGCGCAGTTCGGCCACGATCGACTGATAGTCCGCCATGTGCTCGCGGTCCATGACGGTGACGACGACGGGCCCCTGCGCGTCCGAAGTGATGCGGCCCTTGGCATGCAGCGCGGCAAGCAGACGATCGACGCCGATGGACACCCCGGTTGCGGGCACGGATTGCCCCGTGAACCGCTTGACCAGATCGTCGTAGCGGCCACCGCCTGCGACTGACCCGAACTGCCGCTTGCGGCCTTTCTCGTCAAGCATTTCGAAGGTCAGTTCAGCTTCGAAAACCGGCCCCGTATAGTAGCCCAGACCACGCACGACCGACGGATCAATCTCGATCCGGTCGGTGCCGTAGCCTTGGGCGGCCAGCAGCGCGGCCATCTCGGCCAGCTCGGCCACACCCTCCGCTCCGACCTCAGAGGTGCCGATGGCAGACCGCAGATTATCCAGCGTTTCAGAGGCATCAGCACCCTTGGAGGTCAGGAAGGCCAGCACGGGTTCGGCCTGTTCCGGGCTCAGGCCGACACCATCGATATACGCACCGGAGGCATCGAGCCGACCCTTGCCCAGCAGCGCGCGCACGCCGTTTTCACCCACCTTGTCGAACTTGTCGATGGTGCGCAGCACGGCGTCGCGCTGACTGTCATCGGTCAGGCCCATGGCCTCCAACACGCCGTTCAGCACCTTGCGGTTGTTGACCCGGATCAGGTAGTCACCACGCGGGATACCGACCTCTTCGAGACAATCCGAGAGCATCGCGCAAATCTCGGAATCAGCGGCGACGGAGGGCGCGCCGACGGTATCGGCATCACATTGATAAAACTGGCGGAATCGACCCGGCCCCGGCTTCTCGTTGCGCCAGACCGGCCCCATCGCGTAGCGGCGATAGGGGGTGGGCAGATCGTTGCGGTGCTGGGCGTAGACACGGGCAAGCGGGGCCGTCAGGTCGTAGCGCAGGGCGAGCCAGTCGCCGTTGCCCTCTTCCTCGCCCTCTTGCCAGGCGAAGACACCTTCGTTCGGGCGATCGACGTCGGGCAGGAATTTCCCAAGTGCTTCAACGGTTTCCACGGCGGAGCTTTCCAGCGCGTCAAAGCCGTAGCGATGGTAGACGCCGGCAATCGTGCGCAGCATGTCGCTGCGTTCCGTTACCTGCGTGCCGAAGTAATCCCGGAAGCCCTTGGGGGTCTCCGCCTTCGGACGCGGTGCTTTTTTCACCTTGGCCATCGCTTGATCCTTGCCCTTTGGAGTGCGCCCGGGGCATAGCCCATGGGGCCGAAGGGGGCAAGCGTGGCTGAGAGCGCCCTGCCCCTTGCGAACCACCCCCCTCGGGCGCCGCGTCGCCGGGGCAGCACAAAGGCTGGTCGACGGCGGGCCCGCATATGCTAGATGTGCCCCGTTGCGCCGCTGCGGCGCCACCAACCGGAGGACGGACCATGCAGGAAATCGAAGAAAAGCTGGCGCATCTGATCCGTGCGGTCGACGATCTGTCCGATACCGTCGCGCGCCAGCAGGGCGAGATCGAGGTGCTGACGCGCCGGGTGCAGATGCTGATGCAGCGCGAAGCGACGCGTGAGGCCGAGGGCGGTGCGGCGATTTTTACCGGGTCGGAAAAGCCACCGCATTACTGACCGCGCCGAACCCCGCCTAAGCCTTTGAAAACGCCAGATTCCCACGTCGGTATCTGAACGGTATCCGAGCGGTATCTGAACGGTTATTTCTTCAGGGTTTTTGCCCGTCCTGCGCCCGCCCGGTCCGTCCTGTCCCCTGCCCTTGCCGCCCTGCCAGCCGGGCCTGCGCAACCGCGTCGGCACAGGCCAGCGCGTTGCGCGCCACGGGCAGAGCCGCCGAGGCAGATCGTGCAGGGCCGCGACTCGGCTGGTCCGCGACTGTCACTGTAATCGCGACCGTGATTGCGACAGCAACAGCGACAGCGACAGCCCGTCAGATTTCCTCGACCGAGAGCACGCCAGGCAGGCTCTTGATCGCGCCCTTGATCTCGGGCGTGACCGGAAAGCCGTCGTTGATCTTGACGTCGACCTCGCCCCCGCCGGGCAGGGATGAGTTGACCAGGCAGAACTGGATCGGCCCCTTGCGCACCCCGCGGATGGTTTCGGAGGCGCGCAGCAGCACGTCATGCACCGCACGGATTTCACGGGTCTCGTTCATGTAGATCTTCAGCCCGATCGCCCCGGCATCGGCCACGACACCGTCCATCGGGACGATGCCACGCGCCAGCAGCTTGAGCTGGTCACTTTCCAGCGTCGCCTCGACCGTCAGCACGACCTTTGAGCCGTTGATGAGAAAATCGCGGCTGGCCTCAAGCGTATCGGAGAAGATCGTGATCTCATACCCGCCCGTCGGGTCGGAAAGCTGCGCAAAGGCAAAGCGGTTGCCGCGCGCCGATTTCCGTTCCTGGCAGCCGGTGACGATGCCGCACATCTTGGCGACCATCGCCCCGCCTTCGGCAAGGCGCGTGACCTCGTCCAGCGTTTTCACGTCCTTGCGTTTCAGCGCGCCCATGTAATCATCCAGCGGGTGACCGGAGAGATAGAAGCCGATGGCCTTGAACTCTTCGGTCAGACGTTCGGCGGGCAGCCAATCCTGCACGGGCGACAGGCGCGGTTCGGGCAGATCATCGCCCGCCTCGCCAAACAGCGACACCTGCGACGATGTCTTTTGTTCCCAGAAGGCGGCGGAATATTGCACCAGCCCGTCAAGACTGTCGAAGACGCGGCGGCGGTTTCGGTCAAGCTCGTCAAAGGCACCGGCGCGGGCCAGCATTTCCAGCGGGCGCTTGCCGACCTTTTTCAGCTCGACCCGGCGGGCCACGTCGAAAAGGTTGGTAAAGGGTTTGCCCGCGCGCCCCTCGACGATCATCTTCATCGCCTCGACACCGACGTTTTTCAATGCGCCGAGGGCATAGACCAGCGCCCCGTCCACGACCTTGAACGTCGCATCCGAGCGGTTCACGCAAGGAGGGATATAAGGCAGCTTGAGGCCCTTCTTCACCTCCTGGAAATAGATCGTCAGCTTGTCGGTGAGGTGGATATCGCAGTTCATCACCCCGGCCATGAACTCAACCGGGTGGTTCGCCTTCAGCCAGGCCGTCTGGTAGCTGACGACGGCATAGGCGGCGGCGTGGGATTTGTTGAAACCGTAGTTGGCGAATTTTTCCAGAAGGTCGAAGACCTCGGTCGCCTTCTTCTTGTCGACACCGTTTTCCGCCGCGCCCTTTTCGAATTTCGGGCGTTCGGCGTCCATCGCCTCCTTGATCTTTTTCCCCATGGCGCGGCGCAACAGGTCAGCGCCGCCGAGGCTGTAGCCCGCCATGACCTGCGCAATCTGCATCACCTGTTCCTGGTAGACGATGATGCCCTGCGTTTCGGCCAGGATATAGTCGATGGTGGGGTGGACCGAGGTGATTTCCTTCAGCCCGTTCTTGACCTCGCAATAGGTCGGGATGTTTTCCATGGGACCGGGACGATAGAGCGCCACAAGGGCCACGATATCCTCGATACAGGTCGGTTTCATCTGTTTCAGGGCATCCATCATGCCCGTCGATTCCACCTGGAAAACCGCGACCGTCTTGGCACGCGCATAGAGGTCGTAAGTGCGTTCGTCATCCAGCGGGATCAGGTTGATCTGGTTCTCGCCGCCCGGCGCGGGGTCGTAGAGGTGGCGGCCATCGGCGGCCGTGTGCAGATCGCGCCCCCCGGCGTGGATCTGGTTGATGGCGTTCTGGATCACGGTCAGGGTTTTCAGGCCGAGAAAGTCGAATTTGACCAGCCCGGCCTGTTCCACCCATTTCATGTTGAACTGGGTCGCCGGCATGTCCGAGCGCGGATCCTGGTAGAGCGGCACCAGTTCGTCGATGGGGCGATCCCCGATCACCACGCCGGCGGCGTGCGTGGAGGCGTTGCGCAACAGCCCCTCGACCTTCATGCCATAGTTCAGCAGGCGTTCGACAACTTCTTCGTTGCGGGCCTCTTCGCGCAGGCGGTCCTCCTGTATCAGGGCCTGTTCGATGGAAACGGGTTTGACGCCCTCGACCGGGATCATCTTGGACAGGCGGTCGACCTGGCCATAGGGCATCTGCAAAACGCGCCCGATGTCGCGCACGGCGGCCTTGGAGAGCAGGGCACCGAAGGTGATGATCTGGCCGACCTTGTCGCGGCCGTACTTTTGCTGGACGTAGCGGATGACTTCCTCTCGGCGGTCCATGCAGAAGTCGATGTCGAAGTCGGGCATGGAGACCCGTTCGGGGTTGAGGAAGCGTTCGAACAGCAGGGAATAGCGCAGCGGATCGAGGTCGGTGACGGTCAGCGCATAGGCGACGAGGGAGCCGGCCCCCGAGCCACGGCCCGGGCCGACGGGAATGTCGTGATCCTTGGCCCATTTGATGAAGTCGGCAACGATCAGGAAGTAGCCGGGAAAGCCCATGCCTTCGATGATGTCGAGCTCGAAGTCGAGGCGCTTCTGGTACTCTTCCACCGTGACGGCGTGGGGGATCACCGAGAGGCGCTGTTGCAGCCCCTCGTTGGCCTGACGGCGCAGCTCCTGCACCTCGTCATCGGCGAATTTCGGCAGGATCGGATCGCGGCGGTAGGCCATGAAGGCGCAGCGGCGGGCGATTTCGACGGTATTCTCGATGGCCTCGGGCAGGTCTGCGAAGAGGGTGACCATCTCTTGCTGGGACTTGAAGTAGTGCTGGGCGGTCAGGCGGCGGCGCGGCTGTTGCTGGTCGACATAGGCACCTTCGGCGATGCAGATCAGGGCATCGTGGGCTTCGTACATGTCGGGGGTCGGAAAGTAGACGTCGTTGGTGGCGACGAGGGGCAGGTCCATCGCATAGGCCATCTCGACAAAGCCGCGTTCGGTCAGGCGTTCCTTTTCCGGTTGGCCGTTTTCCTCGGGGTGGCGCTGAAGTTCGATATAGAGGCGGTCGGGAAAGGCCGCGGCAAGGCGCTGCATCAGGGCCTGCGCATCGGGACGGTGGCCAGCCTGCAGCATCTGGCCCACGGGGCCATCGGGGCCGCCGGTGAGGCAGATCAGGCCGTCGGAATGGGCCTCAAGCTCCTCCAGCGTGACCTGCGGAATCTGGCCGTGGTTGTCCAGGTAGAGGCAGGAGTTGAGCTTCATCAGATGCTCGTACCCGGTTTCGTTCTGGGCCAGCAGGACCAGCGGGGACGGCGCATGGGCACGTTCGCCGGGCTGGGCCTGATGCCAGGCGATATCGACCTGGCAGCCGATGATCGGCTGCACCCCCTGCCCGGCGGCGGTGACGGAAAATTCCAGCGCGGCGAACATGTTATTGGTGTCGGTGACGGCGACGGCGGGCATTCCGGCCTTTTCGCACATGCCCGACAGCTTCTTGAGGCGGATGGCGCCTTCGAGAAGCGAATATTCGGTATGGACGCGCAGGTGAATGAATCGGGGAGAGGTGCTCATGCCCGCGATCCTATGCCCGGGCCGCGGTGCCAGCAAGAACGCCCGAGGGGAAAGACGCACCCCGTGCGCGGCTTTTGACTTGATGCGCAAAAGGGCGCCCGCCATAGTCGAGTGGATGGCAACACGCCCCCGCCATGCGTGCGTGCGCGCAACAGAAAGCCCAAACCGATGACATCCGATCTGGACCTGCACCTGAGCCGTATCATTCCCGCCAGCCCCGACGCCGTGTGGCGGTGCTGGAGCGAGGCCGAACTGCTGATGCAGTGGTTCACCCCGAAGCCCGTCGAGACCGTCGAGGCGGTGATCGAACCGCGCAGCGGCGGGCGGTTCTATACAAAGATGCAGCTGCCGGATGGCACGGAAATCGCGTCGGAGGGCTGCGTTCTGGCGGCCGATCCGGGGCGGCTGCTGTCGTTTACCGATGCCCTGGGGGCCGGGTATCGCCCGACCGGCACCGGCTTCATGACGGCGATCGTCACGTTCGATCCCGTTGCAGAGGGCACCCGCTACAGCGCGATGGTGCTGCATGCGACCCTGGAGGAACGCGCCCGCCACGAGGAGATGGGATTTCACGAGGGCTGGGGCGCGGCGGCCGATCAACTGGCTGACCTGGCAAAAAAGATCAGCGGATAGGCCATTTTGACCGTTGCGGAGACAATCCTGTATACGAGGGCTTGCCAAGCTGCTGGCCAGCGGGTTTTTTAGGTCAAAAGAATATTCAATACGCCGCTTTTCTTACGCCGCATCGGAAAAGCATTCAGGGCGCCAGGGTAACGCGGCGGATGAATGACATATGGCACTCTCCTTTCACCTGAACGGAGAACGCGTGGACATCGACGATGTGCACGCGACGACGACTCTGCTGGACTGGCTGCGCACGACGCGCGGACTGACCGGCACGAAGGAAGGTTGCAACGAAGGGGACTGTGGCGCCTGCACGGTGATGGTCACCGGCGAGGACGGGCCGCGCGCCCTGAACGCCTGCATCCTGTTCCTGCCGCAATTGCAGGGCCGCGCAGTGACCACCGTCGAAGGGCTGAAACTGGACGGTGCGCTGCACCCGGTCCAGCAGGCGATGGTCGACAAGCACGGATCGCAATGCGGATTCTGCACCCCCGGCATCACCATGTCGCTGGCTACGGCGCACCTGGCCGGATCGGACGCGCATGACCTGACGCTGGCGGGCAACCTGTGCCGCTGCACCGGTTACGCACCGATCATCCGCGCCGCCGAAGAGGCCTTTGCCCACCCTGCCCCGGACCATCTGCCGAAGACGTTCCAGATGCCCGAAGACGGCGATGGCACCGAGGCGAAGGGCCCGTTCCAGCCGCGCAGCGCCGATGCGCTGGCCGCGTGGTATGTCGCGCACCCCGAGGCCACGCTGATCGCGGGTGCGACCGATCTGGGGCTGCATGTCACCAAGGGGATGCGCGATCTGGGCGAAGTGGCGTTCCTGAACCGCTGCGCAGACCTGAAGGGCGTCGAGGTCGGCACCGAGGAGATCCGCGTGGGCGCGATGACGTCGCTGACCGATTTCCTGGCGGCAATCGCACCGCTGCATCCCGGTCTGGCCGCCATGCTGCGCCGGTTCGGGTCGGTGCAGGTGCGCAATGCCGCGACCGTGGGCGGCAATATCGCCAATGGATCGCCCATCGGGGACAGCCCGCCGGCGCTGATCGCCTTGGGGGCCGTGCTGCATCTGCGATGCGGCGAGACGCGGCGTTCGATGCCGCTGGAGGATTTCTTTGTCGACTATGGCAAGCAGGACCGCGCACCCGGCGAATTCGTCGAGGCGGTAAGCTTTCCCCGCCAGGGCGACCGGATCGCCGCCTACAAGCTGAGCAAGCGCCTGGATCAGGATATTTCGGCCGTGTGCGGCTGTTTCAACATTGTCGTCGAGGGGGGCCGCGTGGCCTCGGCCCGGATCGCCTTTGGCGGCATGGCGGCGACACCGAAACGGGCGGCGGCCGTCGAGGCGGCGATTACCGGGCAGGCCTGGGACGAGAGCATTCTGGCGCGGGCGCATGACGCCTGGGCACAGGATTTCCAGCCGTTGTCGGACATGCGCGCGTCGGCCGCGTACAGATTGGAGGGCGCGCGCGGAATGTTGGCGCGGTACCTGATGGCCGATCTGGGCGAAGTCACGGATATCGCGGAGGTTTCGGCATGAACGAACAGGTGCGCAAACCCCTGCCCCACGACGCGGCCCGCCTGCATGTTACCGGCGAGGCCCGCTATATCGACGATATTCCGACGCCGGCGAACTGCCTGCATCTGGCCTTTGGCCTGTCGCCCGTGGCCCGTGGCGTGATCCGGTCGATCGACCTTGGCCCCGTGCGCGCCGCGCCCGGCGTGGTGATGGTGCTGACCGCCGAGGATCTGCCGTTCGAGAACGACACCTCGCCCGGGGCGCACGACGAGCCGCTGCTGGCAGTGGAGCGGGTGAATTTCGTCGGGCAGCAGATCTTTCTGGTGGCGGCGACCAGCCATCACGCGGCGCGCTTTGCCGCACGGCAGGCGGTGATCGAGATCGATGAAGAGGAGCCGATCCTGACCATCGAGGCGGCGCTGGCCGCTGACAGCCGGTTCGAGGAAGGGCCGCGCATCTATGCCAAGGGCGATGCCGCCACCGCGATTGATGCGGCCCCGCGCAAGCTGACGGGTCGGATCGAGATGGGCGGACAGGAGCATTTCTATCTGGAGGGTCAGGCGGCCATGGTGTTGCCGCAGGAGGGGGGCGACATGATCGTCGCCTCCTCGACCCAGCACCCGACCGAGATTCAGCACAAGGTGGCCGAGGCCATCGGCAGGCCGATGAACGCCGTGCGCGTCGAAACCCGGCGCATGGGCGGCGGCTTTGGTGGCAAGGAGAGCCAGGGCAACCCGCTGGCCGTGGCCTGCGCGGTGGTGGCGATGAAGACCGGGCGTCCGGCAAAGATGCGCTATGACCGGGATGACGACATGATCGTCACCGGCAAGCGGCATGATTTCCGCATTGATTACGCGGTCGGATTTGACGAGACGGGCCGCATCCATGGTGTTGATTTCGTACAATATACCCGGTGCGGCTGGAGTCAGGATCTGTCGTTGGCGGTGGCCGACCGGGCGATGCTGCATGCCGACAACGCCTATCTGCTGGACCATGCCCGCATCGAGAGCCATCGCCTGAAAACCAACATGTGTTCGGCCACCGCCTATCGCGGGTTCGGCGGGCCGCAGGGTGTCGTGGGCATCGAGCGGGTCGTGGATCATATTGCGCATGAGCTGGGGATGGACCCGGTGAAGGTGCGGCAGGTGAATTACTATGCCGACGCGCCGGTGGGGCGGGTCGAGGGGGGCGCTGCCCCCGCGGCAGAGCCGCTCCCCCGGGATATTTCCAACAGGGAAACCGGGGAAGACGTGACGTCGCGCGGGGCGGCGCAGGCGTTTCCGGTCGAGGGACCCGCGGTGAAGGCTGCCGGGGGACAGACGACGCCCTATGGGCAGGAGGTTGTCGATTTCCTGTTGGGGCGGCTGACGAAGCGGTTGCTGGAGCGTTCGGATTACGCGGCGCGGCGCGCGGCTGTGGATGCGTGGAACGCCAGTCACCCGGTGTTGAAGAAGGGCCTTGGGTTTTCGCCGGTGAAGTTCGGGATTTCGTTCACGCTGACCCATCTGAACCAGGCCGGGGCCCTGGTGCATGTCTACCAGGATGGATCCGTGCATCTGAACCATGGCGGGACCGAGATGGGACAGGGGTTGTTCCTGAAGGTTGCGCAGGTGGCGGCGAGCCGGTTCGGGATCGACCTGGCGGACGTGAAGATCACCGCGACGGATACGGCGAAGGTGCCCAATACTTCGGCCACCGCCGCCTCGAGCGGGACCGATCTGAACGGGATGGCGGTGCAGGCGGCCTGTGACACCATACGCGAGCGGATTGCGGAAGTCGTGGCGGAGTTGCACCAGGTGGCGGTCGAGACCGTGCGGTTTGACGGCGGCATGGTCACGGCGGGCGGCAACGAGATGACCTTCGCCAAGGCCGCGCAGTTGGCCTATGAAAACCAGGTGAGCCTGTCGGCCACGGGGCATTACAGGACGCCGGACCTGGCCTGGGACCGGATCAAGGGGGCGGGGCGACCGTTCTTCTATTTTGCCCATGGCGCAGCGCTGACCGAGGTGGTTGTGGATACGCTGACCGGCGAATACCGCATTCTGCGCGCCGATATCCTGCACGATGCCGGCCACAGCCTGAACCCGGCCATCGATATCGGGCAGGTCGAGGGCGGCTATGTTCAGGGCGCCGGCTGGCTGACCACCGAGGAACTGGTCTGGGATGGCAAGGGCCGGCTGCGCACCCATGCGCCCAGCACCTACAAGATTCCGGCCTGTGGCGACCGGCCACGGGTGTTCAACGTGGAGCTTTGGGACGAGCCGAACCCGGCCGCGACGATCTATCGTTCAAAAGCCGTGGGGGAGCCGCCGTTCATGCACGGGATTTCGGCGCTGATGGCCTTGTCCGACGCTGTGGCGTCTTGTGGTTCTGCCTATCCGGCGCTGGATGCGCCCGCGACGCCTGAGCGCGTGCTGGCGGCCATTCAGCGGGTGCGCGATGTTTGACCTGGTCGGCCTGCGACGCGCGGTGGCGCAGGCAGGCCGCGTCGTGCGCGTGGTGGTGGCCGAGACACGCGGATCGGTGCCGCGCGAGGCGGGCGCGGCGATGCTGGTGGGAGCGTGCCTGTTCGAGGGCACCATCGGCGGTGGCACGCTGGAGCATAAGGCCATGTTGCGGGCGCGGGCCATGCTGGAGGCGGGCGATGCGGACCGGCTGGAGAAACGCGCCCTCGGGCCCGACCTGGGGCAGTGCTGTGGCGGGGCCGTGACGCTGCTGTACGAGGTCTACGACGCTGCACGGGTGGCCGGGCTGGACGAGGTGATGATTGCGCGGGGGGCGGGAGAGATGCCCTTTGCGGTGAAACGTCTGCTGGCCAGGATGCGCGCGGGGGGCGACATGCCACCTGCGCAACGCGTGGCGGGCTGGATGGTGGAACCCGTGGCGCGCCCTGAACGCGAGGTCTGGGTCTGGGGCGCGGGGCATGTGGGCCGGGCGATCGTGTCGGTGCTGGCCCCCCTGCCCGGTGTTGCGGTGACCTGGGTCGATACCGAGGCGGCGCGCTTTCCCGGGGTCATCCCCGAGGGCGTGACGATGCTGCCCGCCGCCGAGCCGGCGCGGCTGGCCGCCCATGCGCCGCGCCGGGCCGAGCATCTGATCCTGACCTATTCCCATGCGCTGGACCTGGCGCTGTGCGATACCCTGCTGGGGCGGGGTTTTGCGCGTTGCGGGCTGATCGGATCGGCCAGCAAATGGGCACGGTTTCGCAGGCGGCTAAGCGAGATGGGCCATGATCCTGCCCGTATTGCGAGCATCGACTGCCCGATTGGCGCGCCGGAGCTGGGCAAACATCCGCAAGAGATTGCCGTGGGGGTGGCCGCTGCGATACTGAGACAAACGGCGCAACAAGACGCAACAAGGCCCGGAGAGGTCAACACGGCCATATAGGCCGACACGAACCGCGAAGCGGATAGGGAACGGTAGGGTGACGGGGAAACTTCTTTCAATCAGGGGCCTGACAAAGGCCTATCCGGGTGTGGTCGCCAACAGCGACGTCTCGTTTGAAATCGAGCCGGGCGAGGTGCATGCCTTGCTGGGGGAAAACGGCGCCGGGAAATCGACCCTGGTCAAGATGATCTACGGGTTGGTCAAGCCCGACAGTGGCGACATGGTCTTGCAGGGGCGTGAATATACCCCCGCCGAGCCGCAGGCGGCGCGGGCCGCCGGTGTGGCGATGGTGTTTCAGCATTTTTCGCTGTTCGACGCGCTGAACGTGGCCGAGAATGTCGCGCTCGGCATGGCGAACCCGCCGAAGACGAGCGAGCTGGCGGCAAAGATCACCTCGGTATCCGAGCAGTATGGATTGCCGCTGGACCCCTGGAAGATCGTCGGCGATCTGTCGGCGGGGGAACGCCAGCGGGTCGAGATCATCCGTTGCCTGTTGCAGGACCCCAAGCTGCTGATCATGGACGAACCGACCAGCGTTCTGACACCGCAGGAGGTGGAGATCCTGTTCGCCACCCTGCGCAAGCTGAAGGCCGAGGGCACCTCGATCCTGTATATCTCGCACAAGCTGGAGGAGATCCGGGCGCTGTGCGACGAGGCGACGATCCTGCGGCTGGGCAAGAAGGTGGCGACCTGCACCCCGCGCGAGACGACGGCGGCACAGATGGCGGAGTTGATGGTGGGCAGCGAGCTGCACCGCCCGGAACGCGCAGTCACGGTGCCCGGTGCGGTGCGGCTGGCACTGCGCGGGCTGTCGGTGAAATCGCCGGGGCAGTTCGGCACGTCGCTGAAAGACATTTCGCTCGAGGTGCGCGCGGGCGAGGTTCTGGGGCTGGCGGGTGTCGCGGGCAACGGCCAGGACGAGCTGCTGGCGGCGCTGGCGGGCGAAATCCTGGCGAAACCGGGCATGGTGGTGCTGGATGGCACCGAGATCGGTGCCAAGGGCCCCGGCGTGCGGCGCAAGATGGGCCTGCTGACGGGACCGGAGGAGCGGCTGGGCCATGCGGCGGCACCGAACATGAGCCTGACGGAAAATGCCTTGCTGACCGGCGCGGAACGCGAAGGCTTGATGCAGAACGGGTTTCTGAAATGGGGCAAGGCCAAGAGCTTTGCCGAGGCGATCATCAAGCGGTTCGACGTGCGCACACCGGGGCCGGAGACGGCGGCACGGGCGCTGTCCGGGGGCAATCTGCAAAAGTTCGTCATCGGGCGCGAAGTCATGCAGCGCCCGGATGTGCTGGTGGTGAACCAGCCCACCTGGGGGGTCGATGCCTCGGCTGCGGCGGTGATCCGGCAGGCCCTGCTGGACCTTGCCGTCGGCGGGGCGGCGATTGTCGTGATCAGCCAGGACCTGGACGAACTGATGGAGGTCGCGGACAATTTCGCGGCGCTGAACGAGGGGCGACTGTCGGAGATCCGACCGGCCAAGGGGCTGAGCATGGAAGAGATCGGCCTGATGATGGGCGGCGCGCATGGGCTGGAGGTGGCGCATGTGTGATCTCATCCCTGTGGGTGCCGAGGGGGCGGAGGCCCGTGGCGGGACTATCATGAGCAAGACGAAGATCGGGGGGCGCGGGCGATGCTGACGCTGGAGAAACGGCCGCAGCCTTCCAAGGCGCTGTCCTATATCACGCCGGTGCTGGCGGTGATCGTGACGATGATCGCGGGGGGCCTGCTGTTTGCCGCCCTTGGCAAGGATCCGATCGTGGCAATCCGCACGATCTTCTGGGAGCCGCTGTTTGGCGAGTTCGCCAGCTATTACCGCCCGCAGCTGCTGGTCAAGGGCGGGCCGCTGATCCTGATCGCGCTCGGGTTGAGCCTGGGCTTTCGCGCCGGGATCTGGAACATCGGCGCCGAGGGCCAGTATATCATCGGCGCCATCTGCGGCGCGGGCGTGGCGCTGGCGTTCTATCCGCTGGAGGCCTGGTATATCTTTCCGCTGATGGTGATTGCGGGGGCATTGGGGGGATGGGCCTGGGCGATGATCCCTGCCCTGCTGAAGGTGAAATTCGGCACCAACGAGATCCTGGTGTCGCTGATGCTGGTCTACGTGGCCGAGCAATTGCTGGCCTCGATGGCGTTGGGGGTGATGAAGAACCCGCAGGGCTATGGCTTTCCGGGATCGCGCAACCTGCAACAATATCCGTCGGCGTTCAACAATGAGCTGATTGCGGGAACGGGGATGCACTGGGGGGTCGCGGCGGCCTTCATCGCGGCGATCTTCAGCTATGTCCTGCTGAACCGGCATATACTGGGCTTTCAGATCCGCCTGACGGGAGAGGCGCCACGCGCGGCGCGCTTTTCCGGCGTCAAACCGGCGCGACTGGTGCTGATCTGCATGGGCAGCGCCGGGGCACTGGCCGGGCTGGCCGGGATGTTCGAGGTCGCCGGGCCTTCGGGTCAGATCAGCATCAACTTCAACGTCGGATATGGCTTTACCGCGATCATCGTCGCCTTTCTGGGCCGCCTGCATCCCGTCGGCATCATCTTTGCCGGGCTGCTGATGGCGCTGACCTATATCGGCGGCGACGCGGCGCAGAGCCGGTTGCAGCTGCCTGCCGCGGCGATCCAGATGGTGCAGGGGATGCTGTTGTTCTTCCTTCTCGCCGTGGATGTCCTGACCAACTACCGCATCAAATTGACCAAGAGGGAGGTGGCGTGATGGATCTGAGCGCAATCAATCCGATCCTGCTGCTGGCCTCGCTGATGGTGGCGGCCACGGCCGTCATGATCGCGGCACTGGGAGAGCTGATCGTGGAACGCGCCGGGGTGCTGAACCTCGGGGTTGAGGGGATGATGATCACCGGCGCCATCGTCGGTTTTGCCGCCGCCGTTCACAGCGGATCGCCCACCGTCGGCTTTATCGCCGCGGCGGCGGGGGGCGCGGGCCTGTCGCTGCTGTTTGCCCTGCTGACGCAGGTGGCGCTGGCCAACCAGGTGGCAAGCGGGCTGGCGCTGACGCTGTTCGGGCTGGGGCTGTCGTCACTGATCGGGCAGAGCTATGTCGGGATCAAGCCGCCCTCGACACCCAAGCTGGACATCCCGCTGCTGAGCGACATTCCCGTTCTGGGGCCGATCGTGTTCCGCCATGACCTGATGGTCTATATCGGGATCGCCCTGGTGGCCGTGGTCTGGGCGTTCCTGAAATTCACCCGCGCCGGGCTGGTCCTGCGCGCCGTGGGCGAGAACCACGATGCCGCCCATGCCCTCGGCTACAAGGTGGTGCGCATCCGGGTCATGGCGATCCTGTTCGGCGGCGCCTGCGCGGGTCTTGGCGGCGCCTATATCAGCCTGATCCGCGTGCCGCAGTGGACGGAGGGCATGACCGCCGGCGTCGGCTGGATTGCCCTCGCGCTCGTTGTTTTCGCCAGCTGGAAGCCTTGGCGCGTCCTGCTGGGTGCCTATCTTTTCGGCGGAGTCACTGTCTTGCAGCTTAATTTGCAGGCGGCAGGTATTGCGATTCCCGTCGAATACCTTTCCATGTCTCCATACCTGATCACCATCCTCGTGCTGGTCATCATGTCCGCTGACCGCAGCGCCGCCCCGGCGTCGCTGGGTCGGATTTTCCACGCTTCGCAGTGAAGCGTCGCAAGCAAAAGACAACAGGGAGTTGCAAATGCTGATGAAGAAACGTTCGTTCCTGGCCGGTGCGGCAACGGCACTGGGCCTCATGACCGTCACCACCGGCGCCGCTTGGGCGCAGCAGGAAAAGGTCAAGGTGGGCTTTGTCTACCTGGGCCCGATCGGCGATGGCGGCTGGACCTACCAGCACAACCAGGGCCGTCTGGCGCTGGAAGAAGCCCTGGGCGACAAGGTCGAGACGGTCTACGTCGAGAACGTCCCCGAAGGCCCCGACGCCGAGCGCGTGATGACGGAAATGGCGCTGAACGGTTGCGATCTGATCATCGCCACCTCCTTCGGCTACATGGATTACACAATCAACGTCGCCAAGAAATTCCCCAAGGTGAAGTTCGAGCACGCCACCGGCTACAAGCTGGCTGACAACGTGGCCGTCTACGGCTCTCGCTTTTACGAAGGGCGCGCCATCCAGGGTACGATCGCCGGCATGGTCACCAAGTCGAACGTGATCGGCTATATCGGGTCCTATCCGATCCCCGAGGTCATCCGCGGCATCAACTCGGTCTTCATCCACGCCCGCAAGGTCAACCCCGATGTGCAGCTGAAAATCGTCTGGGCCTTTACCTGGTTCGACCCCGCGAAAGAGGCCGACGCGGCCCGCGTGCTGATCGAACAGGGTGCGGATGTGGTTATCCAGCACACCGATTCCACCGCCCCGCAGGCCGCCGCAGCCGAGGCCGGCAACGTCTATACCTTTGGCCAAGCCTCTGACATGGCTGACTTTGCCCCGATGCCGCGCGTCAGCTCGATCATCGACAACTGGGCGCCCTACTATATCGCCCGCGCCCAGGCCGTGCTGGATGGCACCTGGGAAAGCGCCAACACCTGGGACGGGATCGCCTCCGGGATGGTCGGCATCGGCGAGGTGTCCGACGCCGTGCCCGCCGAGGTCAAGACCGCTGCGATGGACATGAAGGCGGCGATTGCCGACGGCAGCTATCACCCCTTCACCGGCCCGCTGAAAAAGCAGGACGGCTCTGACTGGCTGGCCGAGGGCGAGGTCGCCGATGATGGCGTGCTGGCCGGCATGGACTTCTACGTGGAAGGCATCGAAGGCGAAGTGCCCAACTAAGACCACGCCACCAGGACGGGTCCCGCCAATACGGGCCCCAAAATACGGGCCCCAACAGGATTGGCTGTCATGACAAACTGAGAGGCCCCGTCGGAGCGATGTCTCCGGCGGGGCTTTTTCATGCGCGGCAGCTGTGCAAGGATGCCGGTCATGAGCGAAGATTATACAGACATATTGATCATTGGCGGCGGCGTGGCGGGGATCACCGCCGCCGCCGACCTGGCGCCGCACGGCTCTGTCCGGGTGCTGGAGCGCGAACGCCAGCTGGCCTATCATGCCTCGGGTCGGTCGGCGGCGATGTTCCTGCTGGACTATGGCAACGACGTGGTGCGCGCCCTGAACGAAGCCAGCGCCGAGGCGCTGAGCCATCGCGACGGAGGGGTGCTGTCGCCGCGCCCGATGATGCTGTTGGGACGTGCGGAGGAGGCCGACGCCTTTGCCACCGAGGCCGCCGCATTCGGCGTCGAACGGATCGGGCTGGACGAGGCCGCTACCCTGTTTCCCCTGCTGGATCAGTCGGTTGTGACGGATGCGGCCGCGCGCCATGATGCCAGTGACCTGGATACCGACCTGATGATCCAGAATGCGCTGCGGCGCGCGCGCGGCGCTGGCGCCATCATCGAAACCGGCGCCGAGGTCACGGCGATCCGCCACGATGGCCTGTGGCAGGTCAACGTCGGCGCGCAGGTGTACCGGGCGGCAACGCTGGTCAATGCCGCCGGGGCCTGGGCCGACACGATTGCCGTGATGGCCGGGATCGCGCCGCTTGGCATCCAGCCCTATCGGCGCAGCATGGCCGTGCTGCCGCTGCCCGCGGGCATGGACGGCGCGGGCTGGGCCTTTGTCGATGCGGTCGGTGAACGGTGGTACGCCAAGCCGCAGGCGGGCAAGCTGCTGGTTTCGCCTTCGGAGGAACATGCGCTGGAGCCGATGGACGCCTGGGCCGACGACATGGTGCTGGCCGAAGGGCTGGCCCGGTTCGAGGAGATGGTGAACATCGAGGTCACGCGCGTCGAACACAGCTGGGCGGGTCTGCGCAGCTTTGCCCCGGACCGTGCGCTGGTGGTGGGCCGCGATGCGGCGGTGCCGGAGTTCGTCTGGGTGGCGGCACAGGGGGGCTATGGCTTTCAGACGGCGCTGGCTGTGTCGCGGCTGGTCGCTGACCTGGTGGCGGGCAAAGCGCCGGAGCTGTCCGAAAACGTGGTTGCGGCCCTGTCCCCTGCCCGATTTGGTTAACGGTGCCGGGGTTCTGCCCAAACCATTGAGTTAACCGCAAAATCCCCCATCGGTATCTGAGCGGTATCGGAGCGGTATCACGTCGGTATTCGTGCGGACACCGCGCGCGCGTTAACGCAGCGCGCGGTGATTTTTTGAGAGTGTCAAATCGGGGTTGCCCCCGCCCCCAGCCCCTATTCGGAAACGCGGATCTTTGCGTTGGTCGGGTCGTAGGGGCTGTCCTCGGTGATCTCGGCATCCCAGAGCTGGTCGAACATCTTGACCTTGAGTTTTGTGCCCGGCACCGCCAGGTCGGGCGTGACGTAGCCCATGCCGATGCTTTTGCCGAAGGCAACCGAGTAGCCCCCCGAGGTCAGGCGGCCAACTTTGGTCGCGCCATCGTACAGCGCTTCGCGGCCCCAGGGATCGGCGTCGTCGGGGCCGTCGATCAAAAGGGTGACGCATTTCGCGCGGATGCCCGTGGCCTCCATCGCGGCCTTGCCGTGAAACTCTTTTGTCAGATCGACGAACCGGGGCAGATCGGCCTCAAGCGGGGTGGCGTCACGGCCAAGCTCGGTGCCGAAGGCGCGATAGGATTTTTCCTGACGCAGCCAGTTTTGCGCCCGCGCCCCGACGAGTTTCAGCCCCAGCGGTTCACCCGCCTTCACCAGCATGTCCCAGAGGTGGTTCTGCATCTCGATCGGGTGGTGCAGTTCCCACCCCAGTTCGCCCGTGTAGGCGACGCGGATGGCGCGGACGGGGACCATGCCCAGCTCGATCTCGCGCGCCGAAAGCCAGGGGAAACGCTTGTTCGAGAGCGCGGTTTCGGGATCGGCGTCGCAGATCACCGATTTCAGCAGCTCACGCGATTTCGGGCCCGCGATGGCGAAGACGCCCCATTGGGTGGTGACGTCCTGGATCTCGATATAGCCGAACTCGGGCGCTTTGTCTTCGGCGGCCTTGCGCAGGAAATCGGCGTCATAGGCCGTCCACGCCCCGGCGGAGACCAGGTAATAGCTGTCCTCGGACAGGCGCACGATGGTGTATTCGGTGCGGGTGGTGCCGGCGGTGGTCAGCGCGTAGGTCAGGTTGATGCGGCCGACCTTCGGCAGCTTGTTGCAGGTGAACCAGTCGAGGAAGGCAGTCGCGCCGGGGCCCTTGACGACGTGCTTGGTAAAGGCGGTGGCATCGACGAGGCCGACCCCTTCGCGGATCGCCTTGGCTTCCTCGACCGCGTATTGCCACCAGCCGCCACGGCGGAAGCTGCGCGATGCGTGGTCGTCGAACCCGGCGGGCGCATAGTAGTTCGGGCGATCCCAACCGTTGACGGCGCCGAATTGCGCGCCTTTTTCCTTTTGGCGGTCATAGGCGGGCGAGGTGCGCAGGGCGCGCGCACGCTCACGCTCCTCATCCGGGTGGTGCAGGACGAAGACGTGCTCGTACGCCTCTTCGTTCTTTTGCACGGCGTATTCGGAGGTCATCCAATTGCCGTAGCGCTTGGGGTCGAGGGAGGCCATGTCGATCTCGGCCTCTCCTTGCGTCATCAGCTGGGCGAGGTAGTAGCCGGTGCCGCCCGCGGCGGTGATCCCGAAGGAGAAGCCTTCGGCCAGCCACATGTTGCGCAGGCCGGGGGCCGGGCCGATCAGCGGGTTGCCATCGGGGGTATAGCAGATCGGGCCGTTGAAATCGTCCTTGAGGCCAACGGTTTCCGAGGTCGGCAGGCGGTGGATCATCGACATGTATTCTTCCTCGATCCGCTCCAGATCGAGGGGAAAGAGGTCGGCGCGGAAGCTGTCGGGCACACCGTAGCGGAAGCGCGCGGGGGCGTTGCGTTCATAGGGGCCGAGAATCCAGCCGCCGCGTTCCTCGCGCACGTACCACTTGGCGTCGGCGTCGCGCAGAACGGGGTGTTCGGGGTTGGTCTTGCGGTATTCGACCAGCGCGGGGTCGGGTTCGGTCACGATGAACTGATGCTCGACCGGAATCGCGGGGGTCTTGAGGCCCAGCAGGCGCGCGGTGCGCTGTGCGTGGTTGCCGGTGGCTGTGACGACATGTTCGGCGGTGATCACGGCAGTTTCGTCCGAGGGCACGAGGTTGCCGCCCTTTTCCACCATCTTGGTCACGCCGACCTGCCATTCAGACCCGGTCCAGGTATAGCTGTCGACCTGCCATTTGCGTTCGATCAGCACACCGCGCTGGCGCGCGCCCTTGGCCATGGCCATCGTCACGTCGGCGGGGTTGATGTAGCCGTCGGTCGGGTGGAAGATCGCGCCCTTCAGATCGTCGGTGTTCAGCAGGGGCCAGCGCGATTTCATCTGCGCGGGCGTCATCCACTCATACGGCACGCCGGCGGTTTCGGCCGTCGAGGCATAGAGCATGTATTCGTCCATGCGGTCCTGCGTCTGCGCCATGCGCAGGTTGCCGACGATGGAGAAACCGGCGTTCAGGCCCGTCTCGGCCTCGAGGCTCTTGTAGAACTCGACCGAGTACTTGTGGATGTGGGTGGTCGCATAGCTCATGTTGAACAGCGGCAGCAGACCGGCGGCGTGCCAGGTCGAGCCGGAAGTCAGCTCATCGCGTTCGAGCAGCATCACGTCGTCCCACCCGGCAGCCGCGAGGTGATAGGCGATGGAGGTGCCGACGGCGCCGCCGCCGACGACGAGAGCTTTGACGTGGGATTTCATGACGCAGGGTTCCTGATTGGGTGATCTGGCGCCAGCTTTACCATCGTGACAAATTTCCGCACCGCCCAGCCGACGCAATGCGCGCTGAATGCGACGTGGGGCCAGAATGCCGCCGGATTGGATGCCGGGACGACCCCATGCGCGGCGCGCATCAAGAGACGGGGGTTGCGCATTGTCCTGCCGCATTGCAGAATAACTACCGCATAACGGAAATAAACGTGACGTTGCAAGGCGACGGAAAGTCTGTTTTGTCCTGTCATGGCTGGGCGCAAGATTATATCAAAGCGCCTGAGACGGATTGATCCGCGCCGAATCCGGCGCAGGTCGCAGAGTGAAAAACAAGGGGAGTGACCGCAGATGAAGGTACTGGTGCCTGTCAAACGCGTGATCGACTACAACGTGAAAGTTCGCGTCAAGGCGGATGGCAGCGGGGTCGATCTTGCCAATGTGAAGATGTCGATGAACCCGTTCGACGAGATTGCCGTGGAAGAGGCGATCCGTCTGAAAGAGGCCGGCAAGGCGGAGGAAGTCATCGCCGTTTCCATCGGCGTGAAACAGGCGCAGGAAACCCTGCGGACCGCCCTGGCCATGGGCGCCGACCGCGCCATCCTGGTCATTGCGTCGGACGATGTGCATCAGGACATCGAGCCGCTGGCCGTGGCCAAGATCCTGGCCAAGGTGATCGAGGACGAACAGCCCGGTCTGGTCATCGCCGGCAAACAGGCGATCGACAACGACATGAACGCGACGGGCCAGATGCTGAGCGCGCTGCTGGGCTGGTCACAGGCGACATTCGCCAACGATCTGGACGTGGAGGGCGATTTCGCCACCGTCACGCGCGAGGTCGACGGCGGGTTGCAGACCGTCAAGGTCAAGCTGCCGGCGATTGTCACCGCCGATCTGCGTCTGAACGAACCGCGCTATGCCAGCCTGCCCAACATCATGAAGGCAAAGAAGAAACCGCTGGACGAGAAGACCGCAGAAGAGCTGGGCGTCGACGTCACGCCGCGCCTCGAGGTCGTCAAGACATCCGAGCCGGAAACCCGCAGCGCGGGCATCATCGTCGGGTCTGTCGATGAACTGGTTGCCAAACTCAAAGAGAAGGGGATCGTGTAATGGCCGTTCTTCTGCTTGCCGAAGTCAATGATGGCGTGCTGGCGCTGGACGCCACCGCCAAGGCCGTATCGGCCGCCGGAAAACTGGGCGACGTGACCGTCCTGGTCGCGGGTGAAAAGGCCGCTGACGCTGCCGCCGAGGCCGCCAAGATCGCCGGTGTCGCAAAGGTGCTGACCGCCGAGGATGCCCTGTACGGCCACCGCCTGGCGGAACCTGTCGCGGCGCTGATCGTGTCGCTGGCCGGCGATTATTCCCACATCGTCGCCCCGGCGACGACGGACGCCAAGAACATCCTGCCGCGCGTCGCCGCGCTGCTGGACGTGATGATCCTGACGGATGTGTCCGGGGTGGTCGACGCCGACACGTTCGAGCGCCCGATCTATGCGGGCAACGCCATCCAGACGGTGAAATCGAAGGATGCGACCAAGGTCATCACTTTCCGTACCTCGACGTTCGACGCCGCGGGTGATGGTGGGTCTGCCACGGTCGAAAGCATCGGCGCGGCCGAAAATCCCGGCCTGTCGGAATGGGTCGAGGACAAGGTTGCCGAAAGCGACCGCCCAGAGCTGACCAGCGCGGGAATCGTCGTCTCTGGGGGGCGCGGTGTCGGCTCCGAAGAGGATTTTGCGCTGATCGAGAAACTGGCGGACAAGCTGGGCGCGGCAGTTGGTGCATCGCGCGCCGCGGTCGATTCGGGTTTTGCCCCGAACGACTGGCAGGTTGGCCAGACCGGCAAGGTCGTCGCCCCCGAGTTGTATGTCGCGGTCGGGATTTCCGGCGCGATCCAGCACCTTGCGGGGATGAAGGATTCCAAGGTGATCGTCGCGATCAACAAGGACGAAGAGGCGCCGATCTTTCAGGTTGCCGATTTCGGACTGGTCGCGGACCTGTTCACCGCCGTCCCCGAGCTGATCGAAAAGCTGTAAGGGATCAGGTGGCGGGGCGCGCCCCGCCCGGTCGTATCGAAAACGGCCGAATATTGGAAAGGCCCGAATATTGGAAAGGCCCGCCGGGAATGGCGGGCCTTTTGCATGGGGAGGGCAGGCCCGCTGCGCGCTGCGCCCTGCCACCTGCGACCTGTCAGGTGGCAAATGGCGATGAACCGGGCGCAGGGCCTTGCGGCGCTGCCGCCGTCGGTCCACATTGCGCGCATCAAGCGACAGGAGTTTCAGGTGGATATCAGGCAGATTGGCGTCATCGGCGCAGGTCAGATGGGCAACGGCATCGCACATGTGCTGGCAGTCGCGGGATACGACGTGCTGCTGAACGATATCAGCCAGGAGGCGCTGGATCGCGCCGTCGCGCTGGTCAACAAGAACCTCGACCGGCAGGTGCAGCGCGAAAAGATCAGCGCCGACGACAAGGCGGCCGCCATGGCGCGCATTTCGATCACCCGGACCCTGCCCGACCTTGGCAATTGCGATCTGATCATCGAAGCTGCGACCGAGCGCGAAACGGTGAAGGAGGCGATCTTTCAGGATCTGCTGCCGCACCTGAAACCGACGACGATCCTGACCTCGAACACCTCCTCGATCTCGATCACCCGGCTGGCCAGCCGCACCGACCGGCCCGAGAAGTTCATGGGCTTTCACTTCATGAACCCCGTGCCTGTCATGCAGCTGGTCGAACTGATCCGGGGCATTGCCACGGATGCCGAGACCTATCAATCCTGTCTGAGCGTGGTGGAAAAGATCGGCAAGACCGCCGCATCGGCCGAGGATTTCCCGGCGTTCATCGTCAATCGCATCCTGATGCCGATGATCAACGAGGCGGTCTATACGCTGTACGAGGGTGTCGGGAACGTGAAATCGATCGACGAGAGCCTGAAGCTGGGCGCCAACCATCCGATGGGCCCGCTGGAGCTGGCGGATTTCATCGGTCTGGACACCTGCCTGGCGATCATGAACGTGCTGCACGACGGGCTTGCCGATACCAAGTACCGCCCCTGCCCGCTGCTGACGAAATACGTCGAAGCCGGTTGGCTGGGCCGCAAGACCGGCCGCGGCTTTTACGACTATCGTGGCGAGACGCCGGTTCCGACCCGCTGATCCGGGCGCGCCTGTGGCCCTCTTGCATGCCTCCGGCGGGGGTATTTCACGCCAGATGACAAAGAGCGCGCCCGCGCCCTGATCGTGCCGGGGGCCGGGTCAGAGGGGGTGGTTTCGCAAGGGGCCGATGCCGGGGGAGTGGCCGCTAGAGGCCCTCGGCCTCGGGTTGCGTCAGTTCCAGGGGGGCGACCTCCTTTGCCCGCAGGTCCGCGATACCCAAGGGCCCCTCGGGGCGGGAGAGACGGTTGCGCACGACCCAGAGCAGGCGATTTTCGGCACGCGTGATGGCGACATAGGCCAGGCGTTTCCAGAGCGGTTGGCCTGCCTCGACGCGGCCTGCGCGGGAGGCGGCGTAGATGTCGGGGGCGAAGACCTGAACGGCGGGCCATTGGCTGCCCTGCGCCTTGTGGATCGTGACCGCCGCGCCGTGCAGGAACGTGGCCCCCATGCGCGCGGCGTAGGGGATGAAGGGTTCTTCCTGGTCCGGTTTTTCGATCTTGACGATCGAGGCGGCCGAGACCTGGGGGTTTTCGGCACCGACGACATGCAGTCGTGAAAAGCCCGGCTTGGCCCCGGGGCCGAGGTAGATGACCTGCGCCCCCTTGATCAGGCCGCGGGCCTCGAGGTCCTGGCGTTTCTTGCGGTGCTTGAGCGGCAGTTCGATGCCGTCGCAAATCAGCGGTTCGCCGGGCAGAAGGGCATCTTCGGGGGCGTCGTGCACGTTGCGGAAGGCATTGATCAGGCGGATGCGGGTGGCGTTGCGCCAGACCAGGACCGGAGAGCGCGCCATCAGCTCCGCCTCGACGCGCTGCGCCCAGACGACGCGCTCATCGCGTTGCGCGGCCTCTTCGATCATGCGTTCGAAGCGATAGAAGTCGACCTGCGGATCGGCCAGCAAATGGGCCAGGTCGAGGATCGGGTTGTCGGCCTCTTGCCGGTGGATGCGCGACAGTTCCAGCCGGGCCGGCGCGGGCAGCGTTTCGAACACCATCTGGCCGGACTGTCCGACCGGAGCGAGCTGGGCCGGGTCACCGAAGATGATCAGGTTCGGGAAGATTTCGCACAGGTCGCTGAACTGCTTTTCGTCGAGCATCGAGGCTTCGTCGACAAAGCCGACGTCCAGCGGATCATCGCGGCGTTTCCAGCCGGTGATGAAATCCGAGCCACGCAGACCGGCGACGGCCAAGGCCCCCGGAATCGACTTGTTGCCCTCGTAAAACAGTTTGGCGCGGTCCATCGCCTCGTCCGTCAGCCCCTCGACCACCGGGCGTTCGCCCTGCCCTTCGAGCCATTCCGCGACCTTTTCATATTCCGGGTCGTAGACCGGCGTGTAGAGGATGCGGTGGATGGTCGTGGCCCGCACGCCCCGCAGGCGCAGCACCGACGCGGCCTTGTTGGTGGGGGCAAGAATGGCCAGGCTGCGGCGTTCGCGGGCGCGCTTGGGTTCGTAATCGCCCGAGACGACGGCGAGGCCCGCGGCCTCGCACGCCTCGGCCAGGGCGCTGAGAAGCAGGGTCTTGCCCGAGCCGGCCTTGCCGATCACCGCCAGAACGCGGCTCTTGCCGTCGCGCGCCGGGGCGGTCGTGGCTTCGACCAGGTTGATGCCCGCCTCGGCCAGAGCCTCGGCGATACGATCGAAGGCATCGGCCTGATCATGGGAAAATGTGAGCGCCGGAAGGGTCATGGCGCGACGCTACTCTCTGGGGGCAAAAAGCACCAGACGGATCAGCCACGCCGCCCGCGAATCCGGGGCCGATCGTGGGCGTTATCGGGTCGGAGCGCGTGGCGAGATCAGAGTTTCTTGCACGGGGCGGGTTCATCGTCGGTGTTGTCCTGCACCGTGGTCGGACGTGCGACGGGAGGGTGCCCTGAGGCGGCGGTGCTATCGGGTTGGCCCGACATTTCGACATGGGCGACGCGGCGGGCGCGCTGGAGTTGTTCGGCGAAGGCGACCAGCCCCCGGTCCTGTGCGGCCATCTGCAAGTCCTTCAAAACATCAATCATCCAGAGATTGGATTTCATGCCGCCCACCACCTTCAGATACCACGTCAACAGGAACACCAGTCGCATACAGGCAAGGAAATGCCGGAGGATCGCATTAAGATCAGCCGAATGCCATTTGCCGCGCATTCAATAAAAGTTGCAGGAATTGCATTGTAATATCAAATGTTTTTTGACCGTCGCGTCAATTAATTTGCCAAAAGGAAACAATGCTGGAAGGGGCCGCGCCAGCGCCACCGGGCAGTGTGGCGCACAAGCGGCGCGTGGATGCAGACGGCCCTTGGTGGTGCTGACGGTGCCGCGGAATCGTCCGGTGCCGGGGCGGAGATCGGGAGTGATGTCCTGGCGGGCCGATGCAGGCTGCGGCGCGGAGTGGGAACTGGCGCAGGGCGTCGTGATGGCGCGGCGAGACCAATCCCGATGATGTGCGCCGCGTTCCCGGGGAGGGAATTTGATCGTCCGCCAAGCGCCGCGATGCAGGCGGCATTGCGGGGCCATGCCCGCGCGTGCCGAAAGAAGTCGGCGCCCCGCGCCTAGTTGCGGCGGTAGCCTGCGGGCGGAACGGTATAGTAGAAGGCCGTATGGTCGACCTCGTTCGGGCGGCGGATGCCGGCCTCGACCCGCTTGCGCGCAATTTCCTGTTTGGTGACGCGGGTGGCGATTGCAAGCTGATCGACCACTGCCATCATGCCACGATCCCGCGCCGCCTCTTGCAGATCGGCGAGGACATCGACCATCCATTGGTCCGATGCCAGCCGCGGTATGGCCAGCGACGAAAGATCTGCTTCAACTCGGTTCTGACCACGCATGTACATCGCTCCCCACAAAAAGACGTTTCGAATGCCCCGGCCCCACCTGCCGGACGGAAGACAGGCGACCCCATCGACTCGTCCATCACATTGTCATTACGGCCCTTAAGAAGGTGTTACCGACCGGCTTCCAGAACGTCTTCAACTGTACGCAAACCGGTGCGCGGGGCCTGCACCAGAACCGCCATGTTGCCCGGTTTATGCTGATTTCGCAGCATCTTCATATGGGCGGCGGGAATTTCGGCCCAGGGAAAGACCTCGGACATGCAGGGGTCGATCCGCCGTTCGATCATCAACTTGTTGGCGGCGGCGGCCTGCTTGAGATGGGCGAAGTGGCTGCCCTGAAGACGCTTCTGGTGCATCCACATGTAGCGCACGTCGAAGGTGCAATTGAAGCCGCTGGTCCCGGCGCAGATCACGACCATGCCGCCCTTCTTGCAGACCAGCGCCGAGACGGGAAACGTCGCCTCGCCCGGGTGTTCGAACACGATATCGACGTTGTTGCCCTTGCCGGTGATGTCCCAGATCGCCTTGCCGAACTTGCGCGCCTCGGAGAACCATTCCTTGTATTCGGGCGTGTTGACGGTGGGCAGCTGGCCCCAGCATTTGAATTGCTTGCGGTTGATGACCCCCTTGGCACCAAGGCCCATGACAAAATCGCGCTTGTCCTCTTCCGAGATGACCCCGATGGCATTGCCGCCAGCCGCATTGATCAGCTGGATCGCGAAGGACCCGAGGCCGCCAGAGGCGCCCCAGACCAGCACGTTCTGACCCGGCTTGAGTTCATGCGGGTGATGGCCGAACAGCATCCGGTAGGCGGTGGCGAGGGTAAGGGTATAACAGGCCGATTCCTCCCACGTCAGGTGTTTGGGGCGCGGCATCAGCTGCTGCGCCTGGACGCGGGTGAACTGGGCAAAGCTGCCGTCGGGGGTTTCATAGCCCCAGATCCGCTGCGAAGGCGAGAACATCGGATCGCCGCCGTTGCATTCCTCGTCGTCGCCGTCATCCTGATTGCAGTGGATCACGACCTCGTCCCCGACCTTCCATGAACGCACGGAGGAGCCGACGGCCCAGACGATGCCGGAGGCATCCGAGCCTGCGATATGATAGTCCGCGCCATGCCCGTCGAAGGGCGAGATCGGCACGCCGAGACCCGCCCAGACGCCGTTGTAATTGACCCCCGCCGCCATCACGAGCACCAGCACCTCGTGGCTTTCCAGCGTGGGGACGTCGACGATTTCCTGCTGAAAGCTGGTGTCCGGGTCGCCATGGCGTTCCCGGCGGATCGCCCAAGCGTACATCTGACGCGGCACGTGGCCTAGGGGGGGCAGCTCGCCCACCTCGTAGAGGTCCTTTTGCGGTGCGTCATAGGGCGCGATGCCCGTTTCGATGTCCAGAGCCATGCCGACCTCCTCCGGTCAAGAATTGCCGCGACGCAGAATCGCGGGATGCCGCCCTTGGATAGCTTTCGTCACGTAATATTGCAATGCCTGAGTTATAATTTTTGTAACTTTGTTTCGCATGGGATTTTTAGATCAGGGGGCCTGAGGCCGCCTCGTCTTTGTTTTCATGGACTGATGAACGCGGTGCGCTGCGTTGAGCGCCTGCGCCCCTGATGGAGCCGCGCGGCTGAGCGTCGCTGCCAAGGCGATCCAGGCGCGGCAGGAAAGGCCGACTACGCCGCGTCGCGGCGAATTGACAGGGCCACATTCTTTCATATACCTACATGGTTGCGTAATTAAATTACCGCCAGAACCAACGAGGCCCGCGATGACCGAGACCCAGCCCGCCCCGCCGACCGGCACCGAGACCGCGCCCGCGCCCGAAACTGCGGCGCGGGATCGCCCGTGGCTGTTTCGCACGTATTCGGGGCATTCCACGGCTGAGGCGTCGAATGCGCTGTACCGGGCCAACCTGTCGCGCGGACAGACCGGTCTGTCGGTCGCCTTCGATCTGCCGACGCAAACGGGCTATGACAGCGATCATGTGCTGGCGCGGGGTGAGGTCGGCAAGGTTGGCGTGCCCATCGGCCATCTCGGGGATATGCGCGCCCTGTTCGACCAGATCCCGCTGGCCGAGATGAACACCTCGATGACGATCAACGCCACGGCGCCCTGGCTGCTGGCGCTGTATATCGCCGTGGCCGAGGAACAGGGGGCGGACCCGCACGCGTTGCAGGGGACGGTGCAGAACGACCTGATCAAGGAATACCTGAGCCGGGGCACCTATATCTGTCCGCCGAAACCCAGCCTGAAGATGATCGCGGACGTGGCCGAATATTGCTATGCGCATGTGCCCAAGTGGAACCCGATGAACGTCTGTTCCTACCATCTGCAAGAGGCTGGCGCGACGCCGGAGCAGGAGCTGGCCTATGCGCTGGCCACCGGCATCGCGGTGCTGGACGCGTTGCGCCCGCGTGTGCCTGCGGCCGATTTTCCCGCGCTGGTCGGGCGGATCAGCTTTTTCGTCAACGCGGGCATCCGCTTTGTCACCGAAATGTGCAAGATGCGCGCCTTTGTCGATCTGTGGGACGAGATCTGCCGCGACCGCTATGGCGTGGAGGAGGAGAAGTTCCGCCGCTTTCGCTACGGCGTGCAGGTGAACAGCCTTGGCCTGACCGAGCAGCAGCCCGAAAACAATGTCTACCGTATCCTGATCGAGATGCTGGCCGTGACGCTGAGCAAGAAGGCCCGCGCGCGCGCCGTGCAGCTGCCCGCGTGGAACGAGGCGCTCGGCCTGCCCCGGCCCTGGGATCAGCAGTGGTCCCTGAGGATGCAGCAGATCATGGCCTATGAGACGGACCTGCTGGAATTCGACGACCTGTTCGATGGCAACCCGGCGGTCGATGCCAAGGTCGCTGCTCTGAAAGAGGCCGCGCGGGCGGAACTGGCGAACCTTGGCGCCATGGGCGGCGCGATCGGCGCCATCGACTACATGAAGGCGCGGCTGGTCGAGAGCAACGCGGCGCGGGTCAACCGGATCGAACGGAACGAGACGACGGTGGTGGGCGTCAACCGCTGGCGCGAGGCCGAGCCATCGCCGCTGATGGGCGCGGACGGGGGCATCCTGACCGTCGACCCCGCCGTCGAGGCGCAGCAGGTCGCCCGCCTTGGCGCGTGGCGGGCGGCGCGCGACGCCGACGCGGTTCGCGGGGCGCTCGATGCGCTGCGCGAAGCGGCCCGCGCCGGGGACAACATCATGCCGGCCTCGATCGCGGCCGCAAAGGCAGGCGTCACCACTGGCGAATGGGCCGCCACCATGCGCGCCATCCACGGCGAATATCGCGGCCCCACCGGCGTCGCCGCCGGGGTCAGCAACCAGACCGAGGGGCTGGACGAAATCCGCGCCGCGGTGAATGCTGCCAGCGACACGCTGGGGCGGCGGCTGAAGTTCGTGATCGGCAAGCCGGGGCTGGACGGCCATTCGAATGGAGCCGAGCAGATCGCCTTTCGCGCCCGCGATTGCGGCATGGATATCACCTATGAAGGCATCCGCCTGACGCCGGACGAAATCGTGCAGCGCGCCCGCGCGGAGGAGGCCCATGTGATCGGTCTGTCGATCCTGTCGGGCAGCCATATGCCGCTGGTCGAAGACACGCTGGCCCTGCTGAGGGAACAGGGGTTGGGGCATATCCCGGTCGTCGTCGGGGGCATCATTCCCGACGACGATGCGCGCCGTTTGCTGGAAATGGGGGTCGCGCGGGTCTATACCCCCAAGGATTTCGAGCTGAACCGGATCATGATGGACGTGGTCGCGCTGGCCCGACCAGCGCCCGTGGCGGCCCAGTAACCGTGGCGGCCTAGTAACCGTGGCTGCGCAGTAACCGTGGCAGACGTGATTTCCGGGTGATCATGCGATCGCGGTGAACATGGCCGGCGCGACATGCGTTGTCATGGCAGGGGGCACGCCTCTGGCGGCCAATCACCGCCAGCCAGCCACCACCACCACTAGGAGACCGCCATGACAGTGATCACCAGAACCGCCCGCATCACGGGCCGCGTGCAGGGCGTGGCCTATCGGGCCTGGGTGCGCGGGCAGGCCGAAAAGAAGGGCCTGCAAGGCTGGGTCAGGAATTGCGACGATGGATCGGTGATGGCGCTGTTTCATGGCCCCGAACCCGACGTCGACGCCATGATCACCGCGTGTTGGAGCGGCCCCGGCGCGGCCTCGGTCCGCAATGTCGACTGCGCCAGCGCCGCGCCGCCGACCGAGGCAGGGTTTCATATCCTGCGCTGAATTTCTGCGCAGCCCGGCGCGGAAATCGGCAAACCGCCGCGTGCCCCCTGCCAAACCCCGGAACGTGATTGGATATCCTCCGCAGGCTGACCAGTTAGAGGGCCATGCGAACGATCCCCATCCCCTTCGCCGGCCGTCGCGCCGCGCGCCTGTTTCCACGCTTGCTACCTCGTCTGGTTACACGCCGGGCCATGCGCATGGCGCGCAAGCTGGCACACGGTCCGGCACGGCATCCGGCACGTCAGATCCCGCCGGGGCAGGCCGGGTTGATGACGCTGGTGCGGTCCTTGGCGATTACGCTGGTCTTGTCCCTGGTGTCGACGGCCCTCCTCGCCCCGTCGCCTGCCCGCTCCGGACCGGCGGCCACAACATTGCTGCGCCCCAAGGCCATTTCCTATGCGGCCGATGGTGGCTATGCCCTGTCGTTCAATCGCAACTGGGGGTCGCTGTCTTTCGACATCTTCACCCCTCGTCGGGTGATCCTGGGGAACGACGGGCTTGGCGAAGTCAGCTTTGACCACGTTGCCCTGGCGTTCAGCGGCAACGACAGCGCGCACTCTGCCCAGCTGTCCTATGGCCGGGTCTGGCGCACCAGCCTGTCGGCCAACCGCGTGCTGGGGATCAATGGCTACCTCGATTTCGGCAAACGCGCCGCCATCGACGAGGTGATGGCCCAGGCCACGGTCGGGCTGGAATACGAAATCGCCTTGCAGGGTGTGGAAACCGCGACCAACCTGACCTTTGGCAGCAACCTGTACCTGACCTTGGACGATTACACCCGCGCCCGTTACAGCAGCAGCGCCTGGGTGCCACGGCGCGGCGTCGACAGTTATGTCGCATGGTCGCAGACCGTCGGCAGCGGATTGCAGATGGGCGCGCGGGCCAGCCTGTTCCAGTATCCCGCCACCGCCACGCGCCAGGCACGCGGGATCGGGACATTGTCGCTGACCAGCCGGGTGACCCGTGGCCTGCCCCAGGGCACATCGCTGAGCGCGGCCCTGACCGGGCGTTTCACTCCGGGCGAAGTGATCGCCCCCCGGCTGAAGCTGCAATTGCGCCGATCACGCCCCGTGATCCATGCACAGGGCACCCGCCCCGTCGGAACCTTGCAGCCCAGCCGCAAATGCAGCATCCGCCCCGCTGCGACACGGCTGGACCGGCTGGATTGTGGTCGGCGCGCCTATCATCCGCGCCGGATGCATGAGTATTACCGCCCCAAGGGCACACGGACCGAAGGCACGGTAAGCGTTCCCACCCCCAGGCGCCGCCTCGGCTATGGCTCTCTCTACGTGCCCTAGCGCCACGACCGACCGCATTTTCCGCGGCGGCGGTACACAGGGCGATACAAAGGGCGGTGCAATGCGCGCCTTGTCGCCCTCATCGCCTTGCCCCTGCCGGTGAACCGCTTAGGTTGGCGGCGAAACAGCTGTGGAGGCCGCAATCAAATGACGTTCAAACAAGTGGAACTGGGCCGCGGCGGACCGCTGGTGCCGCAACTTGGGTTTGGCGCGATGTCGCTGGCAGGCATGTTCGGGCCGACGGACGAGGCGACCAGCTTTGCCACGCTGGATGCTGCGATCGCCGGGGGGATCACGTTCTGGGACACCGCCAACATCTATGGCATGGGCATCAGCGAAACGGTGCTGGGCAAGTACATTGCCGAAAAGGCACCGCAGATCACGCTGGCCACCAAGGCCAGCATCGTGCCCGGCCCGCCGCGCACCATCGACAATTCCTATGACCATCTGCGCAGCGAGCTGGAACAATCGCTGAAGCGGCTGAACGTCGACCGGGTCGACCTGTTCTATGCCCACCGCCACAACCCCGACACCCCACCCGAAGCCCTGGCCGAAACCATGCAGCGCCTGATCGATGCCGGGCTGATCGGTGGCTACGGCCTGTCCGAAGTTGCCCCCGGCACCGTCGCCCGCGCCCACGCGGTCAGCCCGGTGCGCGCGGTACAGAATGAATATTCGCTATGGTCGCGCCAGCCTGAGCTGGGGTTGATCGACCTGTGCGAACGGCTGGGCATCGCCTTCGTGGCGTTCTCTCCGCTGGCGCGGGGCATGTTTGGCGAAGTGTCGATCCACCCCGACAACATGCGCGAAGGTGAATTCCGCCGTGTGAATCCGCGCTTTATCGAACCCAACTACAGCTACAACCTGGCGGCCATCGACGGATTCCGCGACTGGGCCCATGGCAAGGGCTGGACAGTTGCCGCCGCGGCCCTGGCCTGGGTGCTGGCCCGTGGCGAACACGTGATCCCGATCCCGGGCACGCGCACCCCTGGCCATCTGAACGAATGGCTTGGCGCCGCTGACATCACGCTGAGCGCGCAGGACATGGCCGAGATCGCCGCGCTGCTGCCCGTCGGCTTTGCGCATGGCGACAGGTATTCCGACAGTCAGGCGGCATCGGTCGAACGCTACTGCTGAGGGGCGCGACCGGCGTGCGGGTCGGGGCAAGGCAGGTCAGGTCGGGGCAAGGCGGGGGAGCAAGGTGCGCTGCCCCCCGCCCCCGATTTGACGCCACCCCTCGATCACAGGCCGTGGCTGCCGTCATAGGCGCTGCGCAGCGGTGGCTGCCATCCCGGCAGGCTGTCTGACCCGGGCGTCAGCACCTCGATCAGAAGCGGATGGCAGAGAGCCGTATCGGAGGAATGTTCGGACGAGCAATCCCCACCGGGGCAGGCGCTGAGCGCGCCAAGCAGATCGACCTCTGCAAACAGCGTCAGGGCGTCGCCCGGGCGCACCGGGCTGGCCTTCATGAAATACTGGCCGGTGTCGCGGGTAAATCCGGTGCACATGAAGACATTCAGCACGTCATGCACCATGGGTTCGGCCTGACGCGCCGGAATGCCCAGCTCGGCCGCGAGGGCACGGGTCAGGTTGGAATGGCAGCACCGGTGATAGTGCGTTCCCGCCAGCAGAGCGCCGGTATAGGGATCGCACCGGGTGCCGATCACGTCGTGCACGGAACCGCCATAGGCGTCGATGCCGTACCAGTCCAGCGTGTCCTGCACGATGGTCGCCATCGGGCGCAGGTGCGGAAAGCATGACCAGAGCCGGTCGCCGGTGCTGACATGGGTGCCGTGCAGCGCACGGGTCTTGCCGGAATAGAACCGCTCGGTCAGGTCCGCCGCGTTCCACAGGTTGAGATCGCCGACCTGCGGGCCATCCTGGCAGCTGATGCGAAAGAACGAACCGGCGGGCACGCGAAACGTGGCGGCGTCACGTGCCGGGGCAATCACGCGGGCGGTGACCTGCGTCGTCGCAAGGGCCGCGCGATAAAGCGCGAGGTCCGGCCGGGGCAGCGTTTCGACCGGGTAACAGATGACGGGCGCGACGGCGCGGCGCGCGTCGGCGTCGTCCGGGAGCGTGGCGGTGCGGTGCGGTGCGGAGGTGTCGGGCGGGGTCATAGATCTGGCCTTTCTCGGGACGTTTGGCCCAGACAACAGTGCGGCGGGCGCGGGTGCAAGGGGCGTGCGGACAGACGTCCCAAGGCCGGAAAACGCGAAACCGGGCAGATCTCTCTGCCCGGTTCAGGGTGGTCAGGGTGCGCGGCGCGCCGAAACGGCGATCAGTCCTGCAACACCACGATATCCAGCGGCGGAAAACCGTTGAAGCCGATCGACGCATAGGTCGAGGTATAGGCCCCGGAGTTGCGGATCACGACACGATCACCGCAGCGCAGCCCCAGCGGCAATTCGACGGGGCGCTTTTCATACAGGACATCGGCGCTGTCGCAGGACGGACCGGCCAGCACGCAGGGGCCCGTCGCCTCGTGGTCGCGGTCGGTCAGGAACTGATAGCGGATCGCCTCGTCCATGGTCTCTGCCAGCCCCGAAAACTTGCCGATGTCGAGGTATACCCAACGGTGCAGGTCATTGTCGGACTTGCGCGACACCAGCAGGACCTCGGCCGCGATGGCGCCTGCCTCGGCCACAAGACCGCGGCCCGGTTCCGCCATGATCCGGGGCACATCACCGAACCGGTCGTGGATCAGCGCCATCACACGGGCGGCATAGGGCGTCGGGCCGTCGATCGCTTCGCCGTAGAAGGCGGGAAAACCGCCGCCGATATTCAGCAGGGTCAGGTCATGTCCGGCGGCGCGTGCCTCGGCCCAGACTGCGGCAACCTGGTCCAGCGTGGTGGTCCACATGTCTGCGCGCCGGGTCTGGGAACCGACATGGAAAGACAGGCCTACCGGGCGCAACCCAAGGGCAACTGCTTGATCCATCAGGCGAATCGCATGATCCCGCGATACCCCGAATTTGCGCGACAGCGGCCAGTCGGCCTGTGACGCGTCGACGATCAGGCGGATGTAGACATCTGCGCCGGGCGCGTGGGTGGCGATCTTTTGCAGCTCTTCTTCGGCATCGGCGGCGAAAAGCGTGATCCCCGCAGTCCAGGCGAATTCGATGTCACGCGGTTTCTTGACCGTGTTGCCAAAGGAAATCAGGCCGGGGTGCGCCCCGAGCGACAGACACAGCTCGATCTCGGCGCGCGAGGCCGCGTCGAACCCCGAGCCGAGACCGACAAGCCGTTCGATGATTTCGCGCTGCGGGTTCGCCTTGACCGCATAATGGATATGGGCCCGCCCGAGACCGGCCTTCAGCGCATGATACTGACCCTCGACCTGGTTGATATCCAGGACCAGCGTGGGTCGGTCAAAGCGGTTTTGCCCGATGAAGGTTTCCACGCGCGAGGCGGCCCGAGATACAGGGCGAGCGGCGGGGTGCAAGACAGGGCGCATGGGGTCGCGCGCCGAAAAATCGGTTACGTTCACGTTCATGGTCATCTCCAATAGACCCGGCCATATATGACCGCTCACTTCCAAGGGAGACGTTACCGTCGCTACGTAACCTTAGGGCTGCCAGCCCTTTCGCCAGAGGCGCGTGCGTTGGCGTCTTGAAACGCGATATTGTGCGGATCGCGGATTCGATCAAGGAGTATTTTTCAGCTCTGGAGAATTTTGGCCGATGCAGGCTGCGAACCGGTTTGCAGCGGCGGCGTCGGGCCAAACGGACGCGCGCCCCGGCCTTGCAATTCAATCACTTGCGCTTGGCAACGCAGATCTTTGGCGGTGTCGTGCCCTCTACCCATTCCTCGGCGCCGCAGGCCGCGCAATGGTAATAGGTCTGACCGTCGCGGTTGCGCGACCGGTCCATCCGCCAGCGGCAGCCCCGCGTCGAGGGATTCGAATAGATCATGATCAGGACGATGGCCAGGATCAGAAAGACCGGGGCAAAAATCATCGGGCTGCTCTCCTCTTGTCTTCGACTGACGATCGGGTCTCGGCCGGGCCGGCGCTGGCCGGTCCACCCCTGGCACGATCAGACGTGGGGCACCGGCAGCAGGGGCCGAAACGACAAACCGCGCAGCCCGAGGGAGACTGCGCGGTTCGCGTCGGCCTGCCTGGCGCCACTGGGGCGATCAGGCGGCGTAGGGGACATACTCCGCCGCCTTGGCCTCGGACTTCGTGGCAACGGGGGTCGCCGGCGTGAAGTAGGAGAGCGTCTCTTCGAGGAGCGTCAGCGCCTCGGCGGGGGAAAATTGGTGGGTCCGGTGGTCGTTTGTCTGGGTCTTGCGCGTCATCTCGGGGGCCTTTCGTCTGTCTCGCCTCCCTGCCCCCTCCATATGGGACGCGCGGCCCCCAAGGGAACGTATAATCCTGCACATGCGCTATGCTGCGCGTGCAAAGGTCACGCGGCAGGAAACTGCGGCGCGCGTTTCGGACACAATAGCGCAGGTCCGGCACGCAGCAGTGCTTGTGCGGACGCGCAACTTGGTGCATTGGCTGGCCGACACGCGCCAACCGTAAAGGACGCCGCAATGGACTACGGAAAACAAGGTGCTCCCAAGCTCCACAAGAATGCCCCGCGCTACAAGGGCGACAAATCGAACAGCGGCAAGGATGCCGGTGTCGGCGGCGCTTCGTCGAAAGAAGAGCTGGTGGCCCGCATGAAGGCCGCTGCAGAGGCCAAGAAAAAGGGCTGAGGCCCTTTGCTGTCCTGACCGCGATTGTGCCCAACCGCAGCCTGCCCGGCCTTCTGACCGGGCGGGATCGTTGCCGCTTGCGCCGAGGACAGGCAGAGTGTGCGGCGGAGAAAAAGCCGCGCCCGCCAAAACTGCACGTGCCGAATAGCCAGGCTCGGCACGTTCTGTAACGGCCTCTCCCCACCTACCCTCCCCCGCCCTCCCAGTTCAAACTCCCAGGTCACACGGACGCAGAGGGTCACGCCCTCAGAATCGCAAAAGGCCCCGGAATGCTCCGGGGCCTTTTTGTCGTGACGGGAAATGGTTCAGACGGTGCGTTCGACCATCATCTGCTTGATCGACGAAATCGCCTTGGCCGGGTTCAGACCCTTGGGGCAGGTCTTGGCGCAGTTCATGATCGTGTGGCAGCGATACAGCTTGAACGGGTCTTCCAGCTGGTCCAGACGCTCGGGTGTTGCCTCGTCGCGGCTGTCGATGATCCAGCGATAGGCATGCAGCAAGGCGGCCGGGCCGAGGTAACGATCGCCGTTCCACCAGTAGCTGGGGCACGACGTCGAGCAGGAGGCGCACATCACGCACTCATACAGACCGTCGAGTTTCTTGCGATCCTCGATCGACTGGCGCCATTCATTGGCCGGGCGGTTCGTCTTGGTTTCAAGCCATGGCATGATGCTGGCGTGCTGGGCGTAAAAGTGCGTCAGGTCCGGGATCAGGTCGCGCACCACGGGCATGTGGGGCAGCGGATAGATCTTGACGACCTTCGACTTGACCTCGTCCAGACCAAAGATGCAGGCCAGCGTGTTGCCGCCATCGATGTTCATCGCACAGGAGCCGCAGATGCCTTCGCGGCACGACCGGCGGAAGGTCAGCGTCGGATCGATCTCGTTCTTGATCTTGATCAGCGCGTCCAGAACCATCGGGCCGCACTTGTCCATGTCCAGGAAGTACGTGTCGATGGTCGGGTTTTCGTCGTCATCCGGGCTCCAGCGATAGATCTGGAACTTGCGAACGTTGGTGGCACCCTCGGGTTTCGGCCAGGTCTTGCCGGTCTTCATCCGTGAGTTCTTGGGGAGCGTCAGTTGTACCATGTCGTCCTCCTTAGAACGTCCGCGCCTTGGGCGCGATTTTCTTCAGCGAGATGCCACCCTGGTCTTCGGTGGTCAGCGGATCGAGGATGACGGGGCGATAGGTCAGGTCGACCTTGTTGCCGTCAACGCGGCTGATCGTGTGGACGCGCCAGTTTTCGTCGTCACGTTCCGAATAATCCTCGTGCGCGTGGGCGCCGCGGGATTCGTGGCGCGCCTCGGCCCCGACGATGGTCGCCATGGCGTTCGGCATCAGGTTGGTCAGCTCCAGCGTTTCCATCAGGTCGCTGTTCCAGACCAGGCTGCGGTCGGTGACGTGCAGATCGGGGATCTTGGCCGCGATCTCGGTCATCTTCTCGACCCCCTCTTTCAGCGACTCGGAGGCGCGGAACACGGCGGCGTCGGACTGCATGGTCTTCTGCATTTCCAGGCGCAGCTCGGCTGTCGGCGTCCCGCCCTTGGCATTGCGGAAATAGTCGAACCGGTCGAAGGCCTTGTCGATCGATGCCTGGTTCGGCACGGCCACCGGTGCGGCCCGGTCGACAACCTTGCCGGCGCGGATCGCGGCGGCGCGGCCAAAGACCACGAGGTCGATCAGCGAGTTGGAGCCGAGGCGGTTGGCCCCGTGAACGGATGCGCAGCCTGCTTCGCCCACGGCCATCAGGCCGGGCACGACCTGCGTCGGGTTGTCCGCTGTCGGGTTCAGCACTTCGCCGAAGTAGTTCGTCGGAATGCCGCCCATGTTGTAGTGCACCGTCGGCAGAACCGGGATCGGCTCCTTGGTCACATCGACGCCGGCAAAGATCTTGGCCGATTCCGAGATACCCGGCAGACGTTCCGCCAGCGCCTCGGCGGGCAGGTGCGCCAGGTTCAGGTGAATGTGGTCGCCATGTTCACCGACACCACGGCCTTCGCGGATTTCCATGGTCATGGAGCGCGAAACGTAGTCACGCGGCGCGAGGTCCTTGTACTGGGGCGCATACCGCTCCATGAACCGTTCGCCTTCGGAGTTGGTCAGGTAGCCACCTTCGCCGCGCGCGCCCTCGGTGATCAGGCAGCCGGAGCCGTAGATCCCGGTGGGGTGGAACTGGACGAACTCCATGTCCTGCAGCGCCAGGCCCGCGCGGGCCACCATACCACCGCCGTCGCCGGTGCAGGTATGGGCCGAGGTCGCGCTGAAGAAGGCGCGTCCATAGCCGCCGGTGGCCAGAACGACCATCTTGGCGTTGAAGATGTGCATCGTGCCGTCGTCAAGCTTCCAGCAGACAACGCCCTGGCATTGCCCGTCTTCGGACATGATCAGGTCGATGGCGAAATATTCGATGTAGAACTCGGCGTTGTTCTTCAGCGACTGGCCATAGAGCGTGTGCAGGATCGCGTGCCCGGTGCGGTCAGCCGCCGCACAGGTGCGTTGCACGGCAGGGCCTTCGCCGAATTCGGTGGTGTGACCGCCGAAGGGGCGCTGGTAGATCTTGCCCTCTTCCGTGCGGCTGAACGGCACGCCGTAATGCTCAAGCTCGTAAACGGCCTTGGGGGCTTCGCGGGCGAGGTATTCCATCGCATCCGTGTCGCCCAGCCAGTCGGACCCCTTGACGGTGTCGTACATGTGCCACTGCCAATTGTCCGGGCCCATGTTCGACAGAGAGGCGGCGATGCCGCCCTGCGCCGCAACAGTGTGCGAGCGGGTCGGGAAAACCTTGGTCACGCAGGCCGTCCGCAGCCCCTGTTCGGCCATGCCGAGGGTCGCGCGCAGACCTGCGCCACCGGCCCCAACCACGACCACGTCATATTCGTGTGTTTCGTATTCGTAAGCAGCCATAGGGAACCTCGGGTCTTAAAGGGCGAGCCGGATCAGCGAGAAGACGCCAACAGCGGCAATGGCGTAGGCCAGGCAGGAAACCAGGATGATGGTGATGCGGCCGGTCAGCCCATGCACGTAATCCTCGATCGCCATCTGGGCGCCGTTCTTGAAATGCATCATGCCAACGCTGAGCGTCAGGGCCGCCACGATGGCAGGCCAGGGATGCGAGTAATAGGCGATGATCTCTTCGTAGGTGCCGCCAAGGGCGGGACCGAAGGTGAAGACGAACAGCGGCACCAGGATGATCAGGGCAATCGAGCTGACCTGCATGGACCAATGGTGTTCGGTCCCGGTCTTGGATGCACCCATGCCCACGGCGCGCTTGCGGTCGGTCAGATAACGCATGCTGGCTACCTCTCTCAGACGAAGATGATTGTGATGATGGTCAGAATGACCGAGCCGATCAGCATGCCCCAGCCCAGCTTGTCCGACGTCTCCATGTCGAGGCAGTAGCCGTTGTCCCAGAGCAGGTGCCGCACACCCGCAAGGGCGTGATACCAGAGGCCCAGCGTTGAGAAGAGCAGGATGATGTCGCCGATCCACGATGTGATCACGAAGTCGGCGGTCGCGAAATACTCGGGGCCCGTGGCGGCGGCCATCAGCCACCATGCGATCAGAAATGCCTCCACCACCAGCGCGTTGCCGGTGATCCGCGTCAGGATCGACGTGACGGAATTCAGCTGGAAGCGATAATCCTTCCCAAGTACGAATGGAGAGAGCGGGCGGTTGCCCCGGTTGACGTCGGCCATCACATGTCCTTTCCGGATTCCCTTGGGCCCGTGTTTTACCAGACAATAGCGCTTTGTCATCCGCGCACCATGCCGCAGTAGGCAGAATTTGACACAAGCAACCATTTCTTTTTGCCTTTGTGATCACAAGAAATAATGCTGTGATCACAAAATGAGCGATAATTTTGCCCTGCTATATCTGACTGATTTGGTGGGTTTTTGCGGTTGATTCTGCGCTGCGCGGGCCGCCCCCACCGGCATCTCCTGCCCCGCACCCAAGGGCGCGGACGGGTAATTCCTACAACGGAATCAACGCCCAGTAGTCAAGGTCGAGCAAGACGTGAGGCAGATAGCGGCCATCCTCGGCCTTTCGGGTGAACGCCTCACCGCCGCTGCGGGCGACCAGCCGCAGCCGGATCGCGCCGATCCCCGGCGCCGCCGTTTCCGCCTTGTCCAGCACCTCGGACCACGCATGCACCGTGGTGCCCGCAAAGCACGGGTTGGCATGTGCCCCGCCGTTCAGGCCGACAACCATCTGCGCATTGGCCAGCCCGTTGAACGACAGCCCCCGCGCAAGAGAGATGACGTGCCCGCCATAGATCAGCCGCTGCCCATCCGGGCGCACCGTTGCATCGAAATGCACCTTGGAGGTGTTCTGCCAAAGGCGTGTGGCCATCATGTGCTCGGCCTGCTCGATCGTCACGCCGTCAACGTGATCGATCTGCTCGCCAATCTCGTAGTCGCCCCAGCGGTGCGCCTCGCCTGCCAGCGTGAAATCATAGCTGCTGAAATCCAGCCCCACCGGGATCACCAGATCGGCGGGCGCAATGGCATCGGCCAGCGCGGGAACCACCGGCGCGGGGGCCGGGGCCTGTGGGTCACGCTTTTTCACCATCACCCAGCGGCAATAGCTCATCACGACCTCATCGCGCTGATTCAGCCCTTCGGACCGGACGTAGACCACACCGGTCTTGCCGCTGGAGTTCTCCTTCAGGCCGATCACGGTCGACCGGGCGCGCAGGGTGTCGCCGGGATAGACCGGCTGCAGCCAGCGGCCCTCTGCATATCCCAGGTTCGCCACCGCATTCAGGGAGATATCGGGAACGGTCTTGCCGAACACGATATGGAACGCCGCCAGATCATCCAACGGCGATCCGGCCAGACCGCACCCGCGCGCGAAGGCATCCGAGGAATACAGCGCGTGACGCGCCGGGTAGAGCGCATGATACAGCGCCCGTTCCCCCGACGTGACGGTGCGCGGCACCGCATGCTGGATCTGCTGACCCAGGGTGTAATCCTCGAAGAAGCGGCCGGGATTGGTCTTGGCCATCAATAGGCGCCCAGTTTGGTGTCGGGTGTATAGGTGCCCTCGACCTCCTTCACCACGGCCTGACCGCAGCGCATCGTGCCGTTCGCCGCGTCATAGGCGTAGGTCGGATCGCCATGCAGCAGCCAGCCGTCGTTCAGGGCCTTGGTCACCTTGTGGCAAAACGCCGAGGTGTCGTCTTCGGAGAGGAATCGGTAAAGCTTCATAGGGGTCTCACATGGGCAATGGGTTCGGGCCGAGCCAGCCATGGATCAATACGATCACGGCAAAGACGACGACGGTGATCAGGGCCAGGCGGATGTCACCCGCCAGCGTTCCACCAGCATAAGGGATATAGTCGGGGTGACGCGCATTCGTCACCAGCCACCCCGCCACCGCCCAGACGATCATACCGCCCCAAAGCAGCAGCGACGCGCTATCGCCGCGCACCAGCAGGTGCGCGATGCCCCACAGGATGACGGCCAGGAACATCGGATGGCGCAGCCGCCCGCGCAGGCGCGACTTGGAATGCGCCGTGCCCAGCATCAGCACCGCGATCACCATCAGCAAATTGTTCAGGTGCTGCCCCCAGGCGGGCGGAAAATAGACCTGCGCCCCATCCGCCGTGCGGTACCCGATCACCATCAGGACCACGGCAATCAGCGCCACCACGGCCACAAGCGGTCGCGCCGCGTTTTCCGGCAAACCGGCGCGCAGGCCGGGGGTGTATTCCTTACTCAGGTGGGGCCAGGTCCACAATATAAGGCCAATCAATATCAGTGCCACGATGGGTTCCTAAGACAGGGTCAACTGCGGCCACGTTGGGCGCATCAGGCCATTTGTGCAATGGCCTCGGCCTTGGCCAGCGTCTTTTTGGCGGTCTCGACATGCAGGTTCTCGACGATCTTGCCATCGACCACGGCAACGCCCTGCCCCGTCGTCTCGACCTCGGCATGGGCGGCAATCTGACGCCGCGCCAGGTCGATTTCCGCGTCTGTCGGGGCAAAGCAGGCATTGGCGATGGCGACCTGCGCCGGATGGATCAGGGTCTTGCCGTCAAACCCCAGGTCGCGGCCCTGTTCACATTCTGCCCGCAGCCCGTCTTCGTCCTTGTACTGATTATAGACGCCGTCGGCGGCAATGACGCCATGTGCCCGCGCTGCCATCAGGATGGTCTGCAACGCCATCTGTAGCGGCAGGCGATCCGCCCGGTCACGACAGCCAAGCTCTTTCGCCAGGTCGTTCGTACCCGCGACAAAGCCCTGCACCCGGGGGTGGGCCGCGATTTCAGCGGCATGGAAGATGGCCTGCGGCGTTTCCATCATCGCCCAGATCGGCGTGTCATCCCCCAGCAGGTCGGCCAGGGCGTCGATGTCGGCCGCGCGGTTCACCTTGGGCAAAAGAAAGGCATCTGCCCCGGCGCCCTTCAACGCCGCGACATCGTCGGCCCCCCAGGGCGTATCCAGCCCGTTGACACGGATGATCCTGGCCCGTGCGCCATACCCCCCCGCAGCAAGTGCCTCCTTCAGCGTCTCGCGCGCGGTGGCTTTCGCGTCGGGCGTCACCGCATCCTCCAGATCGAACAGGATCGCATCGACCGGCAGGCCACGTGCCTTGTCCAGCGCCCGCTCCTTGGAGCCCGGGATATACAGAAGCGAACGGTAGGGGCGAAACTCTGCGTCCATGAAATAAATCCTCACGGTAATATTGTTGCGTCGTGATGGCATCATTTGCCCGATTAGTTCAACCCCATTCCGGCAGATCCGCCACCTTTTTCGCCGCATTGCAGAAACCACGCGTCGTCGCGCGACAGGAAAATCCGCACAATCCTAACGATCTACTGCGCAGTTAACCCGATTGCAGCCGGTACATGCGCAGGGTGACGGGGTCGGTCAGACCCCCTTTCGCAGCTCAGGTTCCTGCGGTTCCGGGGGTGTGGAACCGCAGGGTTCCAGACCCGGTCAGGCAGGCTGTCGCCCGTAAATCAGACCGGCGCCTGCCCCTGCCCCAGATGCAACAACCGCCTTCCGACCCGACAGGCCGGTCAGAGGGATAAGAAAGGGACTGCCATGAACAAGAACGATCCAACCTTGGCGCAGTGGCGCGCATGGCCCGGGCGGGTCCGCACCCCCCCTGCCCTGACACTGCTGACCTGTGCCGTGTTGCTGGGCGTCCCGTCGTCGGGCGTTGCAACCCCCGCACATGGCAATGGTGCACAGGCCTGCGCGCCACGCGACGTCGTGATCAAGCGCCTTGCCTCCGGCTATGGCGAAACCCGTCAGTCGATCGGCCTGGGCACCAACAATTCGATGGTCGAGATATTTGCCTCCGACGTCAGCGGCAGCTGGACCATCACGGTCACCTCCCCCCAGGGCATCACCTGCCTGATCGCCAGCGGGCAGGCCTTTGAAACCCTGGCCGAGGCTTTGCCGGTCGATGATCAGGATGCCTGAGCACGGGTGACCCCTGCCATCGCCCTGCCGCTGCACCGTCGCCGGCGCCTTCTGGCCGCCGCCGCCATGCAACCAGAGCGTTCAGAATCGCCCCGCCACGATGTTGCCGCTAACACAAGCGGAGCGACGTCGCGGCAGCCGCGCCATTTGGGGCAACATGCCCGCCTGCAAAACGTCCATCTCATTGAACTGGGGCACAAATCACGCGCCCCTTCGGCCCCCCGCCCCCCCGTGCGGCGTGACACGCTCTTGCACTGTTGGGCTAAAAGACCTACGCCATGCGCGACGTTTTCAACCGGACCGGAGACATATCCAAATGGCCAGACCCAAGATTGCCCTCATCGGCGCGGGCCAGATCGGCGGCACGCTCGCCCATCTCGCAGCCCTGAAAGAACTTGGTGACGTTGTTCTTTTCGACATTTCCGAAGGCACCCCCGAGGGCAAGGCGCTCGACATCGCCGAATCCGGCCCGTCTGCCAAATTCGATGCCAAGCTCAAGGGCACGCAGTCCTATGCGGACATCGCGGGCGCAGATGTCTGCATCGTGACCGCCGGTGTGCCGCGCAAGCCCGGCATGAGCCGCGATGACCTGCTCGGCATCAACCTCAAAGTCATGAAGTCGGTTGGCGAAGGCATTCGCGACAACGCCCCCGACGCGTTCGTGATCTGCATCACCAACCCGCTTGACGCGATGGTCTGGGCGCTGCGTGAGTTTTCCGGCCTGCCGCACTCCAAGGTCTGCGGCATGGCGGGTGTACTCGACTCCGCCCGCTTCCGTCACTTCCTGGCCGAAGAATTCAGCGTCTCGATGAAAGACGTCACTGCCTTCGTTCTGGGCGGCCACGGCGACACCATGGTGCCACTGTCGCGCTATTCGACCGTTGCGGGCATTCCGCTGCCGGACCTGGTGGAAATGGGCTGGACGACGCAGGAAAAACTGGATGCGATCATCCAGCGCACCCGTGATGGCGGCGCCGAAATCGTCGGCCTGCTGAAAACCGGCTCGGCCTTCTACGCGCCTGCGACGTCGGCCATCGAAATGGCCGAAGCCTTTCTGAAAGACCAGAAACGCGTCCTGCCCTGCGCGGCCTACGTCGAAAACGCGCTCGGCCTGAAGGGCATGTACGTCGGTGTGCCGACCGTGATCGGTGCCGGCGGCGTCGAAAAGGTTGTCGAGATCAAGATGACCAAGGACGAACAGGCGATGTTCGACAAATCGGTCGAGGCTGTCAAAGGCCTGGTCGAGGCGTGCAAGGGCATCGACTCGTCCCTGACCTGAGGCCTGCCTCAGAAGTAATGACAAAAAGGCGCCTTCGGGCGCCTTTTTGCGTGGGCAGACCTGTTCCGTGCCACGCGGCGTCTAGCGGCAGGATGACTGTGCATGTGCGTCCCAGGCCCGCCCGAGTCGTCCCGCTGCCCTGTTTCCACACATTTTCGTCCCGCCACCATGTTTTGTGATCACAGCTTTTTTGCGTGTGATCACAAAACACCCCAAATCGGCGAAAATTGTCCGTTCAACGAAAAAATGAGTTCATTGCACCGTAAGACTGTGCCAGTACCGATGCCAATCGTAGCAAACGAGGGACGGAGTTCATGAATATCCATGAATATCAGGCGAAGGCTATTCTTCGCGAATACGGCGCCCCGGTTTCGGATGGTCGTCCGGTCACCAAGGCCGACGAAGCCAAAACCGCCGCCGGCGAACTGGACGGCCCGCTCTGGGTCGTGAAGGCACAAATCCACGCAGGTGGTCGCGGCAAGGGGTCCTTCAAGGAATCCGACGCCGGTGAAAAGGGCGGCGTGCGCCTGGCCAAGTCGGTCGAGGAAGCCGCTGAGGAAGCCAAGAAGATGCTTGGCCGCACCCTCGTGACCCACCAGACCGGCCCCGCCGGCAAGCAGGTCAACCGCATCTACATCGAAGACGGTTCGGATATCGAGCGTGAGCTCTATCTGGCGCTTCTGGTCGATCGTCAGACCAGCGCGATTTCCTTCGTCTGCTCGACCGAGGGCGGCATGGACATCGAGGAGGTTGCGGCCTCCACCCCCGACAAGATCCTGTCGTTCTCCGTCGACCCGACCACCGGCTACCAGCCGTTCCACGGTCGCCGCGTCGCCTTCGCCCTCGGGTTCGAAGGCCAGCTGGTCAAGCAGTGCGTCAAGCTGATGGGTCAGCTCTACAAGGCCTTCGTCGAGAAGGACATGGAGATGCTGGAGATCAACCCGCTGATCGTCATGCCCGGCGGCAACCTCAAGGTGCTGGACGCCAAGGTCAGCTTTGACGGCAACGCCATGTATCGCCACGGCGACATCGCCGCGCTGCGCGACGAAACCGAGGAAGACCCGAAAGAGCTGGCAGCGTCGAAATACGACCTGAACTACATCGCGCTCGACGGTGAAATCGGCTGCATGGTGAACGGCGCAGGCCTGGCCATGGCGACGATGGACATCATCAAGCTCTACGGCGCCGAGCCGGCAAACTTCCTCGACGTTGGTGGCGGCGCCACCAAGGAGAAAGTGACCGAAGCGTTCAAGATCATCACCTCTGACCCCAACGTCAAAGGCATCCTGGTCAACATCTTCGGCGGCATCATGCGCTGCGACGTCATTGCCGAAGGCGTCATCGCCGCGGTCAAGGAAGTCGGCCTGCAGGTTCCCCTTGTCGTCCGCCTCGAAGGCACCAATGTCGAAAAGGGCAAGGAGATCATCGCGACCTCCGGTCTGAACGTCATTGCCGCCGACAACCTGTCGGACGGTGCCGAGAAAATCGTGAAAGCAGTGAAGGGCTAAGAACCATGGCAGTTCTCGTCGACGAAAACACCAAGGTGATCTGTCAGGGCTTCACCGGCTCGCAGGGCACCTTCCACTCCGAACAGGCCATCGCCTACGGCACCAAGATGGTTGGCGGCGTCACGCCCGGCAAAGGGGGCCAGTCCCACCTGAACCTGCCGGTGTTCGACAGCGTGCACGAAGCAAAGGACGTCACCGACGCCAATGCGTCTGTCATCTACGTGCCGCCCCCCTTCGCCGCCGACTCGATCCTCGAAGCGATCGACGCCGAGATGGAGCTGATCATCTGCATCACCGAGGGCATTCCCGTGCTCGACATGATGAAGGTCAAGGCTGCGCTGAAGAATTCCAAATCGCGCCTGATCGGTCCGAACTGCCCCGGCGTCATCACGCCGGACGCCTGCAAGATCGGCATCATGCCCGGCCACATCCACAAACGTGGCTCGGTCGGTGTCGTGTCGCGCTCGGGCACGCTGACGTACGAGGCGGTCAAGCAGACGTCGGATGCGGGCCTCGGCCAGTCGTCCGCGGTCGGTATTGGTGGCGACCCCATCAAAGGCAGCGAACATATCGACATCCTCGAAATGTTCCTGGCGGACCCCGAAACGCAGTCGATCATCATGATCGGTGAAATCGGTGGCTCGGCCGAAGAAGAAGCCGCGCAATTCCTGGCCGACGAAAAGAAGAAAGGCCGCTGGAAACCCACGGCTGGCTTCATCGCGGGCCGGACCGCCCCTGCGGGCCGTCGCATGGGCCATGCCGGCGCCATCGTCGCCGGTGGCAAAGGCGGCGCGGAAGACAAGATCGAAGCGATGAAATCCGCTGGTATCGTTGTTGCCGACAGCCCTGCGGGCCTCGGCGAAGCCGTCCTGAAAGCGATCGGCTGATAAAATGGGCCCGGCAGTGGCCATAGGGCGAGGGCGCGACGCGCGGTTCCGGGGTTCCGGTCCGCAGCGTGGCGCCCCCTGCCCGGCGCCGCTGCCGGTTTCGCACACGATTGAAACGACCCGAATTCCCAGTCTCGCCCGGTCCGTCGCGGACCGGGCGACTGTCCTGAAAGCGCTGGCGATGCCTGCTGTGCCCCTTTCCTCTGCCGTCACCGCGCCCTTGGCGATCGCCGCCGGGGTGCCGCGCATTTGCGGCGTTGGTGCATGCTGCGGCGCAATCCGCGCCGGGGGGTCGGCATGAGCTTTTCCCAAGCCATTTCCACCTGCTTTCGCAAATATGCCGTGTTCTCGGGTCGCGCCACGCGGTCGGAATACTGGTACTTCGTCCTTTTCCTGATCCTCGGTGGAATTGCCTGCGACATCCTGGACGGGATCGTCTTCGGCGGCAGCATCCAGACCACCGAAAACAGCGTCTCCCTGCGCAGCGAAGGGCCCCTGAACGGCCTGTTCAGCCTGTTGACACTGCTGCCCTCGCTGGCCGCCGGCTGGCGCAGGATGCACGACACCGGGCGATCGGGTCTCTACCTGCTTTACCCGTTGATCGTCATCGTCGGCATCGGCACCTTTACCGCGCTGTTCGGTGTTCTGCCCTGGCAGCTCGACGGGATCTTCATGATCGCGATGAGCATTGCGATGGTGATCCTGATCATTTCGCCGTTGCTGGTGTTGTGGTGGCTCAGCCGGCCCAGTCAGCCGGGCGCGAACGAATGGGGCGCGGCCCCTGTCAGCGTCGACGCGCAGGTGACACCATGACCGGCGCGCACAGTTCCACGGCCCACGCGCCCGCCCGGCGCGCCGCGCAATCCTTCACTGCCATCGGCCCGCGTCGGGCCGTGACCCTCAACAATATCCGTCAGCGGGCGACGTCGTTCCGCTGCCACCCGCCACCGGCTCATGACGGCCCGCAGGCAAGCTCGCGCTTCGGCGCGCTGTTGTCCTGCGCGAACTTCTCCGCCACAGCCATCCCCTGTCGTCGTCCAGCCCACCACACCCCCGAGGTGAAATCATGACCGAACAAAGCCCGAATGACCTTTTCCATGCGTCCAGCTTCATGCAGGGCCACAATGCCGAATACCTTGAACAGCTTCAGGCCCGCTGGGCCGCCGACCCGTCGTCGGTCGATGAAGGCTGGGCCGATTTCTTCCGCCAGCTGGAAGTGACCGAAGGCGATGCCCGCGCCGAGGCGGCAGGCCCGTCCTGGGCGCGCACCGACTGGCCGCCGACCCCGAACGACGACCTGACCGCGGCGCTGGACGGCATGTGGCCGGTCCCCGCCGAGGCCAAGGATGCCGGCAAGAAGATCAAGGAAAAGGCTGCGGAAAAGGGCATTTCCGTGTCGGACGAAGCGGTCAAGCGCGCCGTGCTGGATTCGATCCGGGCGCTGATGATCATCCGCGCCTACCGCATCCGCGGGCACCTGATCGCAGATCTGGACCCGCTGCGCATGCAGGACCAGAACCAGCATCCGGAACTGGACCCCAAGACCTACGGCTTTACCGACGCCGACATGGACCGGCCGATCTTCATCGACAACGTCCTGGGCCTGCGTATCGCCTCGATGCGCCAGATCCTCGACATCGTGAAGCGTACCTATTGCGGCACTTTCGCGCTGCAATACATGCACATTTCCGACCCCGAACAATCCGCCTGGCTGAAAGAGCGGATCGAAGGCTTCGGCAAGGAAATCACCTTCACCCGCGAAGGCCGCCGTGCCATCCTGAACAAGCTGGTCGAGGCCGAGGGCTTTGAAAAGTTCTGCCACGTCAAGTTCATGGGCACCAAGCGTTTCGGCCTGGACGGTGGCGAGGCGTTGATCCCCGCGATGGAGCAGATCATCAAGCGGGGCGGCAACCTGGGCGTCAAGGAAGTCGTCATCGGCATGCCGCACCGTGGGCGCCTGTCGGTGCTGGCCAATGTCATGGGCAAACCCTATCGCGCGATCTTTAACGAATTCCAGGGCGGGTCGTACAAACCCGAGGATGTCGATGGATCGGGCGATGTCAAATATCACCTCGGCGCGTCATCCGATCGTGAATTCGATGGCAACACCGTCCACCTGTCGCTGACCGCCAACCCCTCTCACCTCGAGGCGGTGAACCCGGTCGTTCTGGGCAAGGCCCGCGCCAAGCAGGCGCAGCTGAACGACCCGGACCGCACCAGCGTGATCCCGATCCTGCTGCACGGCGATGCGGCCTTTGCCGGCCAGGGCGTCGTCGCGGAATGCTTCGGCCTGTCGGGCCTGGTCGGTCACCGCACCGGCGGCACGATCCATATCGTCGTGAACAACCAGATCGGCTTTACCACCGCGCCGCATTTCTCGCGCTCCTCGCCCTATCCGACCGACATCGCCCTGATGGTCGAGGCCCCGATCTTTCACGTCAACGGCGACGACCCCGAGGCCGTGGTGCACGCCGCCAAGGTCGCGACCGAGTACCGCCAGAAGTTCCACAAGGACGTCGTCATCGACATCTTCTGTTATCGCCGTTTCGGCCATAACGAAGGCGACGAGCCGATGTTCACCAACCCGATCATGTACAAGAACATCAAGGGTCACCGCACGACCCTGTCGCTCTATACCGACCGGCTGATCAAGGACGGCCTGATCCCCGAGGGCGAGATCGAGGACATGAAGGCCGCGTTCCAGTCCCACCTGAACGGCGAATTCGAAGCCGCCAAGGATTTCAAACCCAACAAGGCCGATTGGCTGGACGGGCGCTGGTCCGGCTTTGACCGCGAAAAGGAAGAATACCAGCGCGGCGAGACAGCGATCAGCGAAGAAACCATGAAAGAGGTGGGCGACGCTCTGACCCGCGCACCCGAAGGGTTCCCGCTGCACCGCACCGTCGAACGCCTGCTGGAATCCAAGGCCAAGATGTTCGACACCGGCGAAGGCTTCGACTGGGCAACCGGCGAGGCGCTGGCCTTCGGCTCCCTCGTGACCGAGGGCTATCCGGTGCGCCTGTCGGGCCAGGATTCGACCCGCGGCACCTTCAGCCAGCGCCACTCGGGCCTGATCAACCAGGAAACCGAAGAGCGGTACTATCCGCTGAATAACATCAAGGCGGGCCAGTCGCGTTACGAGGTCATCGACTCGATGCTCTCCGAATACGCGGTGCTCGGGTTCGAATACGGCTATACCCTGGCCGAACCCAATGCCCTGGTGATGTGGGAAGCGCAGTTCGGCGATTTCGCCAATGGTGCGCAGATCATGTTCGACCAGTTTATCTCCTCGGGCGAGGCGAAATGGCTGCGCATGTCCGGCCTCGTGATGCTGCTGCCGCACGGCTACGAAGGCCAGGGCCCCGAGCACTCCTCGGCGCGCCTGGAACGCTTCCTGACGATGTGTGGCCAGGACAACTGGATCGTCGCCAACTGCTCCACCCCGGCGAACTATTTCCACATCCTGCGCCGCCAGATGCACCGGTCCTTCCGCAAGCCGCTGGTGCTGATGACACCGAAATCGCTGCTGCGTCACAAGATGGCCGTCAGCAAGGCGTCTGATTTCACCACCGGGTCCAGCTTCCACCGGATCCTGTGGGATGACGCCCAGCAGGGCAATTCCGAGACGCAGCTGGTTGCGGACGACAAGATCAAGCGCGTCGTCATGTGCTCCGGCAAGGTCTACTACGACCTGCTTGAGGAACGCGACGCCCGCGGCATCATCGACGTCTACCTGATGCGCGTCGAACAGTTCTATCCCTTCCCCGCCATCACCATGGTAAAGGAGTTGGAGCGCTTCAAGACTGCCGAAGTCGTCTGGTGCCAGGAAGAACCCAAGAACCAGGGCGCCTGGACGTTCATCGAACCCAACATCGAATGGGTTCTGGGCCGCATCGGTTCCAAATCCCAGCGTCCGCGCTACGTCGGACGTCAGGCCGCCGCCGCCCCCGCCACGGGTCTCGCAGCCCAGCACAAAGCACAGCAAGCCGCGCTCGTTGACGAAGCGCTGACCATCGAAGGAAACTAAGGACCAATGAGCACCGAAATCCGAGTCCCCACCCTGGGCGAAAGCGTGACCGAAGCCACCGTCGCGACCTGGTTCAAGAAGCCCGGCGATAGCGTGGCCGTTGATGAAATGCTGTGCGAGCTGGAAACCGACAAGGTGACCGTCGAAGTGCCCGCCTCCGTCGCGGGCGTGCTGTCCGAAATCGTCGCCAAGGAAGGCGATACGGTCGGCGTCGACGCCCTGCTCGGCAACATCGCCGAAGAAGGCAACGCCGGCCCGGAAGAGACCAAGCCCAAGGCCTCCGCCCAGGCCGAGGAGTCCTCCGACAGCGCCCCCGCCGCCGCTGACAAGGGCGAAACCGTGGCCGTCATGGTCCCGACGCTTGGCGAATCCGTCTCCGAAGCGACCGTGGCCACCTGGTTCAAGAAAGAGGGCGACAGCGTCACCGCTGACGAAATGCTCTGCGAACTGGAAACCGACAAGGTCTCGGTCGAAGTCCCCGCCCCCGCCTCGGGTGTGCTGACCAAGATCATGGCCGCCGAAGGCACCACCGTCGAAGCCGGTGGCCAGCTGGCCGAGATGTCCTCGGGCGACGGCGCCGCGGCCGCACCCAAATCGGACGCCCCGAAAGCCGACGACAAAGCCCCGGCACCCGCCGCCAGCTCGGGCAAGGACGTCGAGGACGCGCCCTCGGCGAAAAAGGCGATGGCCGAAGCGGGTCTTTCCCGTGACCAGGTCAGCGGCTCGGGCAAGGACGGCCGCATCATGAAGGACGATGTCGCCAAGGCCCTGTCTGCCGCAAAATCCGCTCCGGCCCCGGCTTCTGCCGCGCCGCGCGCACCCGTCGCCGCCGACGATGCCGCCCGCGAGGAACGCGTGAAGATGACGCGCCTGCGTCAGACCATCGCGCGCCGCCTGAAAGAGGCGCAGAACACCGCCGCCATGCTGACGACCTACAACGAGGTCGACATGACCGAGGTCATGGCCCTGCGCAGCCAGTACAAGGACATGTTCGAAAAGAAGCACGGCGTGCGTCTCGGCTTCATGTCCTTCTTCACCAAGGCCTGCGTGCATGCGCTGAAGGAAGTGCCGGACGTCAACGCCGAAATCGACGGCACCGACGTGGTCTACAAGAACTTCGTCCACATGGGCGTCGCGGCGGGTACGCCCCAGGGCCTCGTCGTGCCGGTGATCCGTGACGTCGACCAGATGTCCTTTGCCGACATCGAAAAGGCGATTGCCGAAAAGGGCAAGCGCGCCCGGGACGGCAAGCTGTCGATGGCGGAAATGCAGGGCGGCACCTTCACCATCTCCAACGGTGGTGTCTACGGCTCGCTCATGTCCTCGCCCATCCTGAACCCGCCGCAGTCCGGCATCCTCGGCATGCACAAGATCCAGGACCGCCCGATGGCGATCAACGGCAAGGTCGAAATCCGCCCGATGATGTACCTCGCGCTGTCCTACGATCACCGCATCGTCGACGGCAAGGGCGCCGTGACCTTCCTCGTCCGCGTCAAGGAAGCGCTGGAAGATCCCCGTCGCCTGCTGATGGACCTGTAAAGACAGACCGGCCGGCCCCCAGCGGGCCGGCCCCCCTTGCCCGGGTCGGACATCGGCACATCGCACCTCCCCCATGTCCCGCCCGATGCCAAATGACCCGCACGCACCCGCCCGACCGCACCCGCCCGCACAGCCCCAGCCTGCCCAGCCCCAGCCTGCAAGGCACCAGCCCGCAAAGCCCGGCGGCCCGCGCCGCCCGAGAGATCCCGGCCCATGTTCCACAGCGCCCCCTCACGCCCCGACAGGCCTGCCGCAGATGCCGCACGCCCGGCCGCGCCTGGCAACCTGCGGTCCCACCCTGCCGAGAGCCCGGGGCTGTCGCATGACCCTGCCCCCCTCAACGCCAGCCTCTCAACGCCAGCCCCTCAACGGTGGAAACATCCGCCCGCGACGTTACCTTCCCTGTCGACCGCTCCAAGGACGTCGCCTAACATGACGCTATCAGACAGGAAGGCTCACCCATGACCAGGCAACTGCTTCTGCGCCACGACAGTTTCGACCAGGCCGCCCATGACGCGGGCGCCGAAGACCGCGCCGCCGCCGGTCTGACCCAGCTCCAGCTCTGGCGCGACGACACCGGTGGCCACTGGGCCCTGTTCTCGGTGAACGACGCGACGCGGGCAAAGGCCTGGCTCGACAAGGCCGCATCCCTCGGACACGCCCCGTCAGAGCATCACTTCCTGGAGACGCTATGACTCCCGAACTCATCGCCCTCGCGCTCGTCGTCCTGCTCCATGTGGTCCTCATCGGCCTGTCGCAAGCCTATTTCAACCGCGATGTCGGACCCGAGGCCAATGCCTCGCCCCGCGATGACCTGCCGCCCCTCTCCACCGCCACGCAGCGCCTGCGCCGCGCGCTGTCCAATCACACCGAAAACTTCGGCCCCTTCATCGCCGCCGTGGTCATCGTCACGCTCTCGGGCCAGGCCAGTACCTTCACCGCGATCTGCGGCTTTGTCTATGTCGCGGCCCGTGCCCTCTACATCCCGGCCTATCTCTACGGCTGGGCTCCCTGGCGCTCGCTGATCTACACGCTCGGCCTCGCCGCCACCCTCGCCATGATCATCGCGGCGTTCGTCTGATGCCGAACGAACTCCAGATCCTCGCCCTCGCGGGCCTGCTCCAGGTGCTGCAGATCATCCTGATGGCCGTGCCGGCCAATCTCGAACTCGGGCGCGGCAAGACCACCTCGCCCCGCGATCCCGGGCGCATGGAAAAACCGCTGATGGATCAGGTCAGCCCGGTCACGGGCCGCCTCTACCGCGCCATGAACAACCACTTCGAAGGGCTGATCCTGTTCACCATCGCGGTCCTCACCGTCTCCCTGCTCGACGCCTCCACCCCGCTCACCCGCGCCTGCGCCGCGCTCTACCTCGCGGCCCGCATCCTCTACATCCCCGCCTATGCCTTTGGCTGGGTGCCCTGGCGCAGCCTGATCTGGCTCGCAGGCCTCACCGCGACCACGCTCATGCTGATCACCGCCCTGCTCTGATCCGTTTCCCTGTTCCAAATATCCCGGGGGGAGTCAGCCACAGGCTGACGGGGGCAGCGCCCCCTCCCGGACCGCCCAGAAACCGTTCCAATACCGACGTGATACCGACGCCGGAAACCGACCCGAAGGAGACCCAAATGGCCCAATACGATGTCATCGTGATCGGTGCAGGCCCCGGCGGCTATGTCGCCGCCATCCGCTGCGCCCAGCTCGGCCTGAAAACCGCCTGCGTGGAGGGGCGTGAAACCCTCGGCGGCACCTGCCTCAACGTGGGGTGCATCCCCTCCAAGGCGCTGCTGCATGCCACCCACCAGCTGCACGAAGCCGAACACAACTTCGCCACGATGGGCCTCAAGGGCAAATCCCCCTCGGTCGACTGGCCGACGATGCAGGATTACAAGCAGTCCGTCGTCGACTCCAACACCAAGGGCATCGAATTCCTGTTCAAGAAGAACAAGATCGACTGGATCAAGGGCTGGGGGTCGATCCCCGAGGCCGGCAAGGTGAAAGTCGGTGACGACACCCACGACGCCAAGAACATCATCGTCGCCTCCGGCTCCGTCCCCTCGTCCCTGCCCGGTCTCGACGTCGACAACGACGCTGGCGTGGTGGTCGATTCCACCGGTGCGCTGTCGCTGCCCAAGGTGCCGAAAAAGATGATCGTCGTCGGCGCCGGTGTCATCGGCCTCGAAATGGGCTCCGTCTACGCCCGCCTCGGCACCGAGGTCACGGTGATCGAATTCCTCGACCAGATCACCCCCGGCATGGATGGCGAAGTCCAGAAGACCTTCCAGAAAATGCTCAAGAAACAGGGCATGGAGTTCATCATGGGCGCCGCCGTGCAAGGCGCCGAAGCGACCAAGTCCAAGGCCAAGCTGACCTACAAGCTGCGCAAGGACGACAGCGAACACCAGCTCGACGCCGATGTCGTTCTGGTCGCCACGGGGCGTCGTGCCTTCACCGACGGCCTTGGCCTCAAGGATCTCGGGGTCGAGATGACCGAGCGCGGACAGGTCAAGACCGACGATCACTGGGCCACCAACATCAAGGGCGTCTATGCCATCGGTGACGCGATCATCGGCCCGATGCTGGCCCACAAGGCCGAGGACGAAGGCATGGCCGTGGCCGAGGTCATCGCGGGCAAGGCCGGGCACGTCAACTATGGCGTCATCCCCGGCGTCATCTACACCCACCCCGAGGTCGCATCGGTCGGCAAGACCGAAGAGCAGCTCAAGGACGAAGGCCGCGCCTACAAGGTCGGCAAGTTCTCCTTCATGGGCAACGCGCGCGCCAAGGCCGTCTTTGCCGGCGACGGCTTTGTCAAACTGCTGGCCGACAAGGAAACCGACCGTATCCTGGGGGCGCACATCATCGGCCCCGGCGCGGGCGACCTGATCCACGAGGTCTGCGTGACGATGGAATACGGCGGCTCTGCCGAAGACCTTGCCCTGACCTGCCACGCACACCCGACCTTCTCCGAAGCGGTTCGCGAAGCGGCGCTGGCCTGCGGCGACGGCCCAATTCACATGTGATCGGCCGCCTGCGGGTTTAAACCTGCCGCAGTATCTGCATAGTCTTTCTCAGGGCCCCGTGGCGTACGCCTCGGGGCCCTTTGTCGACCGGAGAGAGGACTGCGATGTCGCTGCCCTATGTCACCGTGATCATTCCCGCCTACCGGGCCGCGGACACGTTGCCGGCCGCGCTCGCTTCGATCCGCACATGCGGCCTGCCCCCCGACCAGGTCGAGGTGATCATTGCCTCGGACGATGGCCAGGACTACGCGACACGGTTCACGGATCCCATGTTGGCGTTCACGCCGGTCGGGCCGGTGCGCAGCGGTGCCGGGCCGGCCCGCAACCGGGCACTGGCCCAGGCCCGCGGCAATTTCATTGCCTACCTGGATGCCGATGACACCTGGTCACCGGGGTATCTTGCCGCGCTGGTGCCACTGGCGCGGCGCCACGGCGCGGCATTCGGCCTGACCTCGGTCTACAGCGACGGCAAGGAACTGATGCAACTGCCGCGCCGCGACGGCTTCACCCTGTCGCTTGAGGATTTCGGCGCGACCGGAGCCAGCTATCATCCGGTGCTGGAACGCCATCAGGCCCGCCCCTTTACCAACCAGCCGTCGCAGGATGTGCGCCACGCCGTCGAGCTGCTGGCGCGTCTTGGCGGCACCGCCCCACTGGGGCAGGCACGCTACTGTCTCAATCTCAACCCGGACAGCGCCACCGCCGATGGCACCTTCGCCCGCCGCGTCGGGCTGGCCTACCAACGCCACATCGCCCAGATAGAGGCCGGGGAAGGCGACATCCCGGACGCGATGCGCGCCCGCTGCGCGCAGGTCTTTCGGGACAAGGATCGCCTGAACCACGCCTTTACCAACAGCGCCACGCCCGGTCTTTCGTATTACGATTTCGTCGCGGCCTGGCAGCAGGACCGCGCCTGATCCGCGCCGTCGGGCCAGGCCTGCAACCGGCCAGGCCCGCAACTAAGCAGGCCCGCAACCAAGCAGGCCCGCACCCCAAAACAGGTCCGCAGCGCTGCCCTACTCCGCAACGCCCGGCAGGGTCGGATCGCCCCCCTCGGCGCCCGATGGGGCGGGGCCGCCCGGCCCCTCCATGCCATCCGGCGCGCCACCTGGGGGCGGGCCCGCAGGCCGCGTCCCACCCGGCTGCTGCCCGCCCGGTCCGCCAGAACCATCCATCCCGGAGGTCGAGCGCGCGTCGGGGTTGATCCCCACCACCAGCGACGCATCATAGTATTCGGGCTGTTCGCGAATCGCCGCATAGGCCCCGGCGCCCGCTGCGCGCGCAATGGAATCGCTGCCATTCATCGTGTCACGCGTTGCCCCCCGTTCATTGTAGGGCGGCACGGAGCGGAACAGATAGGCAGACAGCGCATCGGGGAAAAAGATCTGACTGGTCAGAATGGTCTGCTCGTCCAGAAACACCTTGTAGTGGATATGCGTCGTGCGCCCCCGGTACCATCCTGGATAGATCGTGTCGAAAACGGCGATGCCGTCGTCACCCGTGTTCTGCGTGCCGCGCAAAAAGGTCTGGTCCGTGGTATCCTCGGCGCCCATGTTGGTCACGCCGGAATAGATCCCGGCGGCGTCGCAATGCCAGACGTCGACCCGGGCACCGGGCACGGGCACGCAATCACTGGTCACCACCTGAAGGTTCAGGCGCATCGGCACACCGGGGCGGCCTTCGGTGATATCGCGGCGCACCAGCTTGGGGTCAATATAGAACGGACCCTCCGTAACCTCGGTCTGCACCATGCAGACATTGGCACTGATCAACCCGGCCGCCTGCGCCTGGGCGCGCGTCGCCGAAGCAAAGCTGCCTACCCCCATCAGCGCCACCGGCGATAGGGAGAGGAACCGCAAGAGCTTGCGGCGATCTTGATCGGGGGGTGTCGCGGATGACATGGCAAACGTCCTTCTTCGGTCTGTCTGCCCTATGATACGCAGCGCACGATAACTTCCGTCGCACCTTTGCGTGTGATCCGCCGGGCTGGCAGCGGCTTTCTGCCGCCTCTCGCCGCATCCCGGTTGCCGCATCCCGGTTGCCCCCAGCCGGACGGAGCCCCCGGCGCGTCAGCTGTCTTGGGGCGTTACCACATCGTGCGCGCGGCGCGTGCGGCCCAGCTGCTGTCGTACTCCTGTCCGCCGACCTCGCCATCCGTCATCGCGGCAAGGATCTGGCCGACGGTGGGCAAATCGCCGCTCTCGTCCTCGCCCGACCACAGGCGCGCGCGGATGATGGCCCGGGCACACTGGCTATAGATTTCGTGGATCTTGATGATGATCACCGTGGCCGGCTGGCGGCCTTCGCGTTCGAAACTGGCCCGCAGATCGGCATCGTCGGTTATGCGCGCTGCTCCGTTCACCCGCACGGCATTGGCGGATCCGGGCACCATGAACATCAGCGCAATGCGCGGATCACGCACGATGTTGCGCAGCGTGTCCAACCGGTTGTTGCCGCGCCAGTCGGGCATGGCCAGCGTGTCGTCATCCAGCACCCGCACCACAGGGCCATCATCGCCACGGGGGCTGCCATCTGCGCCCTCGGGCCCCACGGTCGAGACGACACAGAACCGCGATGCCATGATCCAGGCGCGATATTCCGGTGTCAGACGGTGCGCGACCTTGCGCAGGGCGGCCGCACCGGGTTTGCCGTACAGCGCCTCAAGCGCCTCTGTCGATTGCAGATAGTTCATTGGCCGCAAAGCCCCCTTCCAGCATCAACGCGTTTGACCGCGACTCGATCACCTGTTCCAGCGTGGCGCGAAAGCGCGCCCGATCCAGACCCGGGGGGATCGGCGCAAGGAATTCGATAATCGCAAGCCCGGGGCGCCGCAGCATTCCCTGCCTTGGCCAGAACAGCCCCACATTGGCGGCGACCGGCACGCAACTCTGTCCCGTTTCCTCGTAGATCACCAGCGCCCCGACCTTGTAGGGCAACACCGCCCCCGGCGCCACGCGGGTCCCCTGGGGAAAGATGATCAACTGACCCGCCGGCGCATTGCCGTCGTGCACCGCATCCATCATCGCGTGGATCGCCTCGGCCCGGTGGCCCCGGCGCACGGGCACACAGCCGATACGCAGCGCGTACCACCCCAGGATCGGCATGTAGCGCAGGCTGTTCTTCATGATGAACTTGGGCCGGTCCACCACGCTGACGATCATGATGATGTCCAGAAAGCTCTGATGTTTTGAGGCGATCACCACCTCGCCCGTGGGGACCGTGCCCCGCACCTCGCTTTGCAGGCCGCAGATCAGGCGCAAGGACCAGCGCACGTAGCGGCTGTAAAAGCGCACCGCGGAATAGGCCCCCTGCCGGCTGACCACGGCCCAGGGCAGGAACACCGCCCCCGCCACCAGCATCGCCAGATACATCTGCACGATAAAGATCACTGATCGGACATAGTGCAGCGCGATCATCATGCCAGCCCCCGCAGAATGCGCCGTGCCGCCCGGCGCGTTGCCCAGAATGCCACGGCACCGGCCAGCAGCGGCAACAGAAAGGGCCAGATCCAGCCCCACCCCTGAAATCCCAGGCCAGTCAGGAATCCGCCCTCAGGCTGCGCCGACGGCAGCAGCAAAATCCCCCCGAGACCAAGCGCGAGGCCCAGGATCGCGCCCGATATCGCCCGCAGGGTAAAGCGGCGCACAAAGGCGCGGGCGATGAAATCGTCCCGCGCGCCCACCAGTCGCAAAACCGCGATGACCTGCGCGTTGGCGGCCAGCGCCGAATGGGCGGCCAGGGTGATCATGGCGGCCATGATACCCCCGATAAGACCCAGCGACAGCAGACCCATGGCGCGGATTCGCGATGCCGCGCGCACCAGCGGCCGCCGCCATCGGGTGTGATCGTCCAGCACCGCGCCCGGAACCTCGGCCGCCAGGCGCAGGCGCAGGCCCTCCGCGTCATAGCCCTTGCGGGTCTCTATGATCTCGATCAGCTGCGGCACCGGCAAATCCGCAATCGGCACATCCGGGCCGAACCACGGTTCCAGCAGGGCCTGCTGCTCTGCCTCGCTCAGGGCGCGCGCACTTGCCACCCCTTCGGTGGTTTGCAGAACCTGCAGGGCCGCCGCCGTCTGCGCCGCCACCTGATCCTGCGATGTCGAGATACGCAATGTCGCGCTGCGGGCCAGTTCCGTGCTCCAGTTATGGGCCAGGCGGCCGGTCGCCAGCGACAGCGCCAGCGCGAACACCGCAAGGAACGTCATCGCGGCCGCCGCGAACAGGGTCAGCCGCGCGGTAAAGCCGGTCGGTGGCACGACCCGATCGGCCTGCGTATCGCCGCGCAGCAAATCCGCCAGGATGACAAGAACCGCTCTCACAGGTCCGCCCCCGCCAATTGCAGCCGCCGGTTCGCGATGCGCAGAACCCGTGTCTGGACCTGGCTCTTGGCGGCCCGGATCAGCGACAGGTCGTGCGTCGCGATCATCACCGTCTTGCCCATCCTGTTCAGCTCCACCAGCAATTGCAGCAGGCGTTGCGACATCTCCCAGTCGACGTTGCCCGTGGGCTCATCCGCCAGGATCACCTCCGGGCTCATGATCACGGCCCGCGCCAGCGCGGCCCGCTGCCGCTCGCCCCCCGACAATTCCGGCGGCAGGGCGTTGCGGCGATGCGACAAACCGCACCACGCGATCAGATCGTCCAGGTTCTGCGCCTCGGCCGCCACGTCGCGGCCCGACACCATCAGCGGCAGCGCGATGTTTTCCGCCAGCGGCAGGTGGTCCAGAAACTGGCAATCCTGATGCACGACGCCGATCCGGCGCCGCAGCAGCGCCACGTCATCGCGCCCCAGTTCGCGCACATCCTGACCAAACAGCATCGCGCGCCCCGCCGTCGGGATCAGCGCACCGTAGCATAATTTCAGAAACGTCGTCTTGCCCGCACCCGATGGCCCGGTCAGAAAATGGAACGAGCCGGGCGCAAGGCGCAGCGAAATCTCGCTCAGCAGTTCCCCGCCGCCGTAGCTGTAGGCCAGATTGTCGAGTTCGATCACAGATGACCCCCGGGGATTGGTGTTTCCTTTTGCATCAGGACGCCCGGTCTTTCAATCGGCGGACCCTGCGGAAATAGCACTTTTCCGCTAAGGGTTAAGGACATATGCTACAGCGCAAAATACAGGTCCACGACCCTGGCCCTCGATCCAGACCCACGTTGCAGGCCCACGATACCGGCCCACGATGCGGTCCCAAGACAAAAGGCCCGGGACACGGGCCTGCAACACCAGGCCACGGCGGCCCGGAACGGATCGTCGCAGCGGGCCAGGCCCCGCGGTGGCCGGGGCCGGTCAGTGGCAGCAATCCGGACCGTGTGAACGGCGCCAGTCCAAGGGGGCAGAATGCGGCTAACGTGCCCAAGATGCAGCGCACAATACGAAGTTCCGACCGCGGCGATCCCCGCTGCCGGGCGCGATGTCGAATGTTCCGCCTGTGGCGAAACGTGGTTTCAACCTGCGTCCGCCGGGTCGGATGGCCCCCTGCAGATGCCCCGGGGGGACGAGATACCTCAGGGGGACGGGGGCTCGCAGGCCATTGACCCCTCGGCGCCTCCCCCCCGCCGCCGAGAGCTTGATCCTGGAATCCGCGACCTGCTGCGCGAAGAGGCCGAGCATGAAGCCCGTGTCCGCGCACGCGAAGCCGGGCAAACTGCGGCCACCACCGCATCCGCGCGCCCTGCTGCCCCACTCCAAACGCCGTCCAGAACTCCGCCCCAAGCGCCAAGCGGCGATGACAATGCCCGCCGCCTGGCCGAGGCACAGGCGCGGACGGCGCGCCTTGGTGCGACTCCGGGTGCCGTGACACACCGCCCGGCGTCGCGGGCCGACCTGTTGCCTGATGTCGAAGAGATCAACTCGACCCTGCGCTCGCCCTCCCAAGGCGCGCAGCCCACGGTGTCCGCGCAGGATCGCGCGCGGCAGCGCCGGAATTTCCGCATCGGACTGGCCGTGCCGGTCGTCGCCGCGCTGCTCATGCTCTTTGTCTATTTGAATGCGGATCGTATCCGGTTGTCGCTGCCACAGACGACACCCGCGATCGACAGTTTTACAGCCACGCTCGACCAGGGGCGTTTCTGGCTCGACGCGCACCTACAGGCTCTCGTCGGCCTGTTCCGCGCCTAGGCCCGCGCACCACCTCCTCCACAGGGACGGCGGCGCCCCGCCTCTGCCCCACGCCGCCCGCGCAGCGGCCTGAACCGATTGTGAACCGGGCAACGGACGATCGCGGCGCGGCCCACAGGCCCGCCGCGCATGTCTCGGACAAGACCAGCCCCCGGCGACCGCCAGCCTACGAGGGCGCTGACACAGCCTGATCCCGCCATCCAGATCTGTCCTTAGCCCGCCCTGCTCCGCCGCAACTCGGGTGGGTATGTCCCGCGGCAGGCACGCAGGCGGCGCAAAACCAGCGCTTCGCGTCAGAACCGTTCCAGCAGGCGGCGCAGATAATCCAGCTCGTCCTCGGTGCGGGCCGTATCGCCAGAGCGGCGGCGGATCTCGTCCAGCAGATCACGGGCGCGGCGATATACGTCTTCGCCCTGCAACATCTCGCGGTCGTTGCCCAGGTTGCCGCTGGTCCCGGCGTTGCGCCCAAGCGGATCGTTCTTCTGCCCGCCAGTGTTGCCCTCGGCCTCGCCCTGTTGTCCGGCCATCTGGCGATCCTGTTCGGCCATCGCCTCGCCAACCTGGCGCATGCCTTCGCGCAGCGCCTCCATGGCCTGGCTCTGCTGGTCGATGGCTTCGGCCAGATCGCCCTCGCGCAGGGCGCCCTCGGCCCCGCGCATCGCACGATCGGCGTCTTCCAGTGCCTCGCGCGCGGCACGTCCCTCGGCGGTACCATCGCCGGGAAGGTTGCCGCGTTGGCGCTCAAGCTCGCGGCGCAGGTTCTGCTGACGTTGCGCCAGCGTGCCCGCGTCGGGGCTGGCTTGCCCCCCGCCTTGCTCGCCGCCCTGGCGCTGACCCTGTTGCTGGCCCTGTTGCTCACCCGGCTGACCCTGGCCCTGCTGACCGGGCTGCTGCCCCTGCTGCTGACCCTGGCCCTGTTGCTGACCCTGGCCCTGCTGCTGGCTCTGCCCCTGCTGGCCCTGTTGCTGACCCTGTTGGCCGGGCTGATTGAACTGATCCTGCAGCTCGCGGAACGCCTCGTCCGACAGGCCCTGCTGATTGCGCAGGGTTTCCGAAAGCCCTTCCATGGCCTGCTGACCCGGGCTCTGCTGGCCCTGGCCACCCTGCCCCTGCGTGACCTTCATGTTCTCCATCATCTGTTGCAGCTCTCGCAGCGCCTCTTGCGCCTCGGCCATGCGGCCCTGTTCCATCAGCTCCTGGATGCGGTCCATCATGCGTTGCAGATCGTCCTGGTTCATCTGCATCGCATTATCCATGTTCATCGGCGGTTGATCCGGGTTCTGCTCGGACTCCCGCGCGGCCTGTTGCGACAGCTGACGCATGTAGTCTTCGGTGGCGTCCCGCAACTCCTGCATCAGCTTGGCGATTTCCTGGTCCGAGGCGCCGTTGCGCATCGCCTCGCTCAGACGCTCCTGCGCACGCTCCATCCGGGCGCGGGCGTCGTCGATATCGCCGTCCTCCAGCTCGACGGCCAGATCCCACAGCGCCTGCGTGATCTCGCCCACCTGGGTATCGCTCAACCGGCCATAGGTCGAAATCGCCTCGATCCGTCGCATCAGGGCCCGCGCCCGCAAGTATGAGGTCTCAGAGGAGAACAGCCCCTCCGGAGACCAGGTGATCGCGCGCATCACCTGCGCCGTGCGGGCCGCATTGTCGCGGTTCCAAAGCAGATCGCGGCGCATTTCGATCAGCGCCGCGGCCACCGGGTCGAAAAAGCGTCGGGCGTCCAGTATCATGGCGAAATCTTCGCTATGCCCGGTCTGGCCCCGTGAATCCTCGACCGTCAGCTTGACCTTGACCGGCATGTTCGCCCAGGGGTGCTGAGAGAAATTCTCGATCAGCGCCTCGTTGAATTCGGTGCGGCTGCCTGAAATCGGCATCGGCAGCGCCACCTCGATAGGGTCGCGCGGCTCCGGCTCGATGGTCAGGCCATAGCGGCGATCCAGCGCCGCCATGTCCAGCGCGATCACCGCGCGCCCGGCCTCGACGCCATAGTCGTCGCGGGCGCTGAACGGGATCGAGATCTGGCCATCCACGGTCGCCTCTCCCGGCGCCTCTATGTCGACCTCGGGCGCCGCATCGGGGATCAGCGCCACCTGCCACGCCTGCCCGCCGGGTCCGTCAATCGACAGGTCGCCGGCTTGCATGACGCTGAATTCCTGTGCAGCCGAGGTCGCCGGCGGCAATTCTCCGATGCGCCCCGAGACGGATTCGGCCACCGACAGCCGTCCTTCGGGGCCATAAAGCCGCAATGTGACCAGTGCCCCTTCGGGCGCGGTCAGTGTTTCATCGCGAATATCTGACAGGTAAATCGTCGGCAAACCGGTATAGGCGGGTGGGGCCACCCAGCCCTCCCAGCTCGGTCCGGCGGCCGCGTTCGCGCTGCCCGGCGTCATGCCCCCGACGCTGCCGACCCGCCAGAAAGACCCGAACAACAGGGCCACCATAAGCCCTAGCAAGGCGACATAGCGCAACCCGAACGGGTCGCGCGATGCCAGCCTGAGGTCGGGTTCGACAGGCCTGGCGCTGGCGGCACGGTCCGCCATCCGGCGCTGGTGCGCCGCCCAGAGCGCAGTTGACCCAGCGTCGGCGGCGCCGATTGCCTGCCCATCTCTAAGCGCTTGAAGAGGCTGCCCTTTCAGGGATTGATCGAGGCGCGCCAGCGCCTCCCTGCGGCGCGGAAACCGAAACCGCAGCGCACCGTAGATCAGCACCCCCAGGGCCGCCATCACCGAGACTGCGGCAAAGCCCCAGACCACCTCGACCGAGGCTGAATCCTGTACGCCCAGCATCAGCAGCGCCAGGACCGCGATACAGATCGACCACAGCGGCCAGAAGGCACGCGCCATACGCTCCGCCAGCAGGCCGAGGAAGGTCAGGGTCAGCGGCCACCTGAGGCGGCGCAACGTATCGGTGTAATGGGTCTGCTCAGCCATGCTCCGTCCCGATGGGTCAGCGCGGGGATCGCGCTACACCCATTCAGGTACCGTATCTCGGTTAATGATCTCCTCAAAGGAGGGTCTTTTTCGGATGACGGCAAATTGATCGCCCTGCACCAGAACTTCGGGGATCAGCGGACGCGTGTTGTACTCGCTCGACATCACGGCGCCATACGCCCCGGCCGAACGGAAGGCCACCAGATCCCCCGCCGCCAGCGGCGCCATCATGCGCTGCTTGGCAAAGGTATCGCCGCTTTCGCAGACCGGCCCGACAATGTCATAGGGCTGCTGCTCGACGCCCGGCGCGGGTTCGATCACCGGCACGATATCGTGGTGCGCATCGTACATCGCGGGGCGGATCAGATCGTTCATCGCCCCGTCAATGATCAGGAAATCGCGCCCCTCGCCCTGTTTGACGTAGATCACCTCGCTGACCATCACCCCGGCGTTGCCGGCGATGAGGCGACCCGGCTCGATCTCGATCTCGCATCCGGTGTGGCCCAGCATCTCCTGCACCATGGCGCCGTATTCGTGCGGCAGGGGCGGCGCGGTGTTGCCGCGCTCATAAGGGATGCCGAGGCCCCCGCCGAGGTCGAGGCGAATGATCTCGTGACCGTCGGCGCGCAGCACCTCCGTCAGCTCGGCAACCTTGGCGAAAGCTTGCCGATAGGGCTCCAGATCCGTCAGCTGGCTGCCGATGTGCACGTCGATGCCAATGGCCTTCAGGCCGGGCATCCGGGCGATGCGCGCGTAAACCTCGCGGGCACGGGTGATCGGAATGCCGAACTTGTTCTCGCTCTTGCCGGTGGCGATCTTGGCATGTGTCCTGGCATCGACATCGGGGTTCACCCGCACGGTCACCGGGGCCACGACGCCCATCTCCAGCGCGACGGCGTTCAGAACCTCCATCTCCGGCTCGCTCTCAAGGTTGAACTGGCGCACACCGCCCGACAGCGCCATCCGCATCTCGTCGCGGGTCTTGCCGACACCGCTGAACACGATGCGGTCACCGGGCACGCCGGCGGCCTTGGCGCGGGCATATTCGCCCCCCGACACCACGTCCATCCCGGCCCCCAGCCCCGCCATCAGCGTCAGGATCGCCTGGTTGCTGGCCGCCTTCATCGCGTAGCAGATCAGGTGATCCATGCCCGCCAATGCCTCGTCGAACGCCTTGAAATGGCGAACCAGGGTTGCGCTGGAATAACAATAGAACGGCGTGCCGACAGCGGCGGCAATCTCGGCCAGCGGCACGTCTTCGGCATGAAGCGCGCCATTGCGATACAGAAAATGGTCCAAGGCGTCACCTCCGGCAGAGCATTCAGAACAGCGGGGCCCAGGGCCCGCGCCCCGCTTACACCGCGCGTGTGCGAAGGAAAAGATAAAGCGGCAGCCCGCAGCCAACCCCGATCAGAAAGGTCGCCGGAATGGCCCAGAGCGCGCTCCAGTTCCGCCGCACCCAGACTTCGGCGCAGATCCACAGCGTCAGCGCGACAGCGGCAACCGTCAGATCCCAGACCAGCCCGCTGGTCGCGGCGTTGACGTGCCAGGCCGCCAGCAGCCCCGACAGCGACAGACCCTCCTGCCGGAACCATGCGACGAACCACAGCATCGGATGCACGGCGCCCCAGATCGCCAGCCCCAGGTAGGCGATCCGCAGCCCCGACATCAGATGGATGTCCCGTACAGCTCGGCGCTGGCCACCCCGATACCGCTGCCCAGTTCAGGGCTTATGTCCAGACCCGCCCCCGGCGTCGGCAGCGTGTTCGGCTGCGGCGGCTGGGGCGATCCGTCCACCCCGCATCCCGTCAGCAGCATCAGCGCAAGCGCTGCGATCAACCCAGTTTTTCTGTCCATGCCGTCACCTGTTCCCGCACCCGCTCCGGTGCCGTTCCGCCATAGGACATCCGCGAGGCGACAGAATTGTGCACGCCCAGCACACCAAACACCTCGTCGGTGATGCGCGGCTCGACGCCCTGCATGTCGGCCAGGCTCAACTCCGGCAGGTCGCATCCCTTGCCCTCGGCCAGCGCGACCAGCGCGCCGGTCACATGGTGCGCGTCACGGAACGGCATCCCCAGCACCCGCACCAGCCAGTCGGCCAGATCCGTTGCGGTACTGAACCCGGCGCCCGCAGCAGCCTCCAGTGCCGGTACATTGGCCTGCATGTCGCCCACCATTCCCGTCATCGCCGCAAGCGCCAGCATCAGGTTGTCGGCGGCGTCAAAGACCTGTTCCTTGTCTTCCTGCATGTCCTTGGAATAGGCCAAGGGCAGCCCCTTCATCACCATCATCAGCGCCACGTTGGCGCCGAAGATCCGCCCGATCTTGGCCCGGATCAACTCGGCCGCATCGGGGTTCTTCTTTTGCGGCATGATGGAGGAGCCGGTCGAAAACCGGTCCGACAGCACGACAAAGCGGAACTGCGCGGACGACCAGATCACCAGCTCCTCGGCCATCCGGCTCAGGTGCATGGCACAGATGCTCGACGCGCCCAGAAACTCCAGCGCGAAATCGCGGTCGCTCACGGCGTCCAGCGAATTGGCCATCGGGCGGTCAAAGCCCAGCGCCGCAGCCGTCGCATGGCGATCAATCGGAAAGGACGTGCCCGCCAGCGCCGCCGCCCCCAGCGGGCTTTCGTTCATGCGGCGGCGGGCATCCTCGAACCGGCTCTTGTCGCGGGCGAACATCTCGACATAGGCCATCATGTGATGGCCCCATGTGACCGGCTGCGCGGTCTGCAAGTGGGTAAAGCCCGGCATCACCCAATCCGCACCGGCCTCGGCCTGCCCCAGCAGCGCGCGCATCAGCGCCTCCAGCCCGGCAATCGCCGCATCCGCCTGGTCGCGCACCCACAGACGGAAATCCGTCGCCACCTGGTCATTGCGCGACCGCCCGGTGTGCAGACGCCCGGCAGGTTCCCCGATCACCTCTTTCAGGCGCGCCTCGACATTCATGTGAATGTCTTCCAGCGCGGTCGAAAACTGGAACGATCCGCCCTCGATCTCTGACAAGACCGTGAGAAGCCCTTCCCTGATCGTGTCCGAATCCTTATTTGTGATGATGCCCTGCGCGGCCAACATGGCCGCATGGGCGCGTGAGCCTGCAATATCCTGTGCCGCCAGCCGCTGGTCAAAGCTGATCGAGGCGTTGATCGCCTCCATGATCGCATCGGGGCCAGAGGCGAAACGGCCGCCCCACATCTGGTTCGCAGTCTTGTCGGTCATCGGGCCACCCGTCGGAGGAAACATGAAGAAATTGCGTTCCGCGTTCGTTTATACGGCCATTGCCTTGGGTGCAATCGCCACCCACCCCCTGCCCGGTCTGGCTGCGCCCGATGCCCTTGACGGCCTGCGGACGGGCGAAATGCGCAAGCTCTCGGTTCTCGACAGTCCGCGCCAACTCAAGACGACCGTCGAATGGCTGTCCCCGGATGGGCCGGTCTCGCTTGCCGATTACAGCGGCAAATGGGTCGTGCTGAATTTCTGGGCCGTCTGGTGCGCCCCCTGCCGAGAGGAAATGCCGACGCTTTCCGCCTTGCAGCGCGACCTCGGCGGCGATGATTTCGCCGTCGTGACGCTGGCCTCCGGCCCCAACAAGCCCGAGGCGGTTGACAGTTTCCTTGCGGAAAACGGTGCCGCCAACCTGCCGCGCCTGCGCGACCCCAATACCGAACAGGCCCGGGATGCCGGGGTCTTCGGCCTGCCCGTCACGGTTCTGGTCAACCCGCAAGGGGCCGAGGTCGCCCGCCTGATCGGCGGCGCCGACTGGAACTCGCCCGAGGCGCGCGCCGTCATCGCTGCCCTGCGCCAGTAACCCCCGCGACAGTAACCCCGCGACCGCCCATCGCTCCGGCGCGCAGCACCCGGGGGGCCCACTCCCGCCCCTCTGCCCCCTTTCGCGCGCCGTCCTCCTTCGCGCCAAGGGGCGTTTTTTTTCACCGTTCAGATACCGCTCGGATACCGTTCAGATACCGACGTTCGAATTATGCGTTTTCAATGCCTTAGCGGACCCAGGCCCGCAGATACCGATGCCGGGGGCAAAATTGTGGCTCAGCCCGCCTTCAACGCCGCGCAGCGGTCGTGGCAATCGCATCCGACAAGGTGGTCGTTGACCAGCCCGCAGGCCTCCATGAAGGCATAGACGATCGTCGGCCCGACAAAGCGGAACCCGGCCTTTTTCAGGTCTTTCGAGATCCTTTCGGACAGCGGCGTCGCGGGCGGCACCTCGCTCTGCGCACCATAGCGGGGTTGCAGGGCCTCGCCATCGACGTAGTCCCACAGGAACCGATCAAACCCCTGTTTTCCCTCAATTTCCAGCCAGGCCCGGGCGTTGCCGATGGTCGCCTCGATCTTGCCACGGTGACGAATGATGCCCGCATCCCCAAGCAGGCGCTGCACATCGGCCTCGCCCCAGGTCGCGATCACTTCGGGGTCGAACCCGGCAAAGGCCGCGCGAAAATTGTCGCGCTTTTTCAATATGGTGATCCAGCTCAGACCCGCCTGGAACCCGTCCAGCACCAGCTTTTCCCACAGCGCCCGACTGTCACGTTCGGGCACCCCCCATTCCGTGTCGTGGTACGCCAGATAGATCGGCTCGGTCCCGACCCAGCCACAGCGGGATGTGTCAAAGCTTTCCATGCATTAGCCCCTTCTTAACCGCGCATCGCCATAAAACATGGCGGCACAAAGAGGCATGATCAGATGGCTGGTGGCAAGGGCGAATGGGCAAACGGGCCCGTCAGTCGGAACAGCAAGTACGACGGCGAGGTCACCCGCATTGCGCTGCGTGCACCCGACGTGCGAACCCTCGTCGCCACCGCACTCGACAGTGGTGCCGTCGCCCTTGCCTACCAACCCATCGTCGGTGTCGGCCGCAATGCCCGCACCGCCTATCACGAAGGCCTTATTCGCCTGTTTGATCCCGCCGGGCACGTGATCCCCGCCAAGGATTTCATCGGCGCGGTCGAAACCTCTGAACTGGGCCGCGTCATCGACTGCAAGGCGCTCGATATCGGGCTTAAGACCCTGAACGAGCAACAGGATATCCGCCTGGCAATCAACATGTCGACGCGGTCCATAGGCTATGCCGACTGGAACCGTACGTTGCATCGCTGGCTTGAAAGGGACCCCACAATCGGGGAACGCCTGATCATCGAAATCACCGAGCGCTCGGCCATGCTCTCGCCCGAACTGGTGATCAGCTTCATGCAGGATCTTCAGCGGCACGGCATCTGCTTCGCACTCGACGATTTCGGCTCCGGCTACACCTCGTTCCGCTACCTGCGCGATTTTTCATTCGATATCGTCAAGATCGACGGCGCCTTCATCCGCGACATCAGCGCGACCCCCGACCACCAGGTGCTGACGCGCGCGCTGGTAATGATCGCGGACCACTTCGATATGCTGACAATTGCCGAACGCGTCGAAACCCAACGCGACGCCGACTGGCTTTCGGAATGCGGCATCGACTATCTTCAGGGATATTTCCTTGCCCGTCCAACGCTCTATCCGCCTTGGATCGACAGCACCACCGGGCCACCGCCCCCTCCCGGCTGATCCTCCCGCCTGATCCCTCGCGGTTGATCGCAGTCAAAAACGCTGCATTCAGCCGCAGGTCCGCGCGGCGTTATTGAGGCACCTCATCAATTCCTATATGCCATTGGGCAATGGGCGCGATTGTCACGCGTCTGCACTGGTGGAGGAAACCATGACCAATGTCGTAATCGCATCCGCGGCCCGTACGCCCGTCGGCTCTTTCCTTGGCGCCTTCGCGGGCACCCCCGCCCATGACCTCGGCGCCACCGTTCTGGCGGAACTCGTCGCACGGGCCGGGATCGAAAAGTCCGATGTCTCGGAAACCATCCTCGGGCAGGTTCTGACGGCGGGACAGGGCCAGAACCCGGCGCGTCAGGCGCATATCAACGCAGGTTTTCCGATTGCCTCAGCCGCGTGGAGCCTTAACCAGGTCTGCGGCTCCGGCCTGCGCGCCGTCGCCCTTGCCGCTCAGCACATCCAGTTGGGCGACGCAGCGATCGTTGCGGCCGGCGGCCAGGAAAGCATGTCTCTCAGCCCCCATGTCGCGCATCTGCGCGCCGGGCACAAAATGGGTGATGTGAAATACATCGATTCGATGATCCGTGATGGTCTGTGGGATGCCTTCAACGGCTACCACATGGGTCAGACCGCCGAAAACGTGGCAGAGCAGTGGCAGATTTCGCGCGAAGCACAGGATGCCTTCGCCGTCGCGTCGCAGAACAAGGCCGAAGCCGCGCAGAAGGCTGGCAAGTTCGCGGATGAGATCGTTCCGTTTACCGTCAAGACACGAAAAGGCGACATTGTCGTTTCCGAAGACGAATACATCCGCCACGGTGCCACCATCGACGCCATGCAGAAACTGCGCCCCGCTTTCACCAAGGATGGCTCCGTGACCGCCGCGAATGCCTCGGGTATCAACGATGGTGCAGCAGGCGCGCTGATGATGACCGCACAGGAAGCCGAAAAGCGCGGCATTGAACCACTGGCGCGAATCGTCTCCTACGCGACCGCCGGTGTCGATCCGTCGATCATGGGCATCGGCCCGGTTCATGCCTCTCGCAAGGCGCTGGAAAAGGCCGGCTGGAAGCCCGAAGACCTCGATCTGGTCGAAGCGAACGAAGCCTTTGCCGCGCAGGCCTGCGCCGTGAACAAGGACATGGGCTGGGATCCGGCCATCGTGAACGTGAATGGCGGTGCCATTGCCATCGGCCACCCCATCGGCGCATCGGGCGCACGGATCCTGAACACGCTTCTGTTCGAAATGCAGCGGCGTGGTGCGAAAAAGGGTCTTGCAACCCTGTGCATCGGCGGTGGCATGGGCGTCGCCATGTGCCTTGAGCGTCCGTGACATCAGGACGGAAAGAAGGCGCCCACGGGCGCCTTTTTTTGTTGCACAGCCAAGCATTTACACGTTCTAATCAGGAAATGACGGAGTGATCTTCGGCCAATATTTCGGAAATATTATTGCGACATGCGGCAAAAATATTCAACAGTATTGCCGAGTGAATATCCAAAGGGGGAGGAGAAAAGATGGGACGAACAGCACTCGTGACCGGGGGCTCGCGCGGGATTGGCGCCGCGATCTCCAAGGCGCTGAAAGCCGCCGGGTACACTGTCGCTGCCACATACGCCGGCAACGACGAGGCCGCAGCGGCCTTTACCACGGAAACAGGGATCGCCACCTACAAGTGGGACGTCGCGGATTATGACGCGTCGAAAGCAGGATTAGCATCCGTCGAGGCCGATATCGGGCCGATCGACGTTGTGGTCGCCAATGCCGGGATCACCCGCGACGCGCCTTTTCACAAGATGACGCCACAGCAATGGGGCGATGTCGTCAACACCAACCTGACAGGCGTGTTCAACACGATCCATCCCGTCTGGCCGGGGATGCGCGAACGCAAGTTCGGCCGTTTCATCGTCATTTCGTCGATCAACGGTCAAAAGGGCCAGTTCGGTCAGGTCAATTATGCCGCCACCAAGGCAGGTGATCTGGGCATCGTGAAATCCCTCGCCCAGGAAGGCGCACGGTTCAACATCACCGCCAACGCGATCTGCCCCGGCTACATCGCGACCGACATGGTCATGGCCGTTCCAGAAAAGGTGCGTGAGGCTATCGTCGGCCAGATACCGGTTGGCCGCCTGGGCGAACCGGAAGAGATCGCGCGCTGCGTCGTGTTCCTGGCATCCGACGATTCGGGCTTTGTCACCGGTTCGACAATTACCGCGAACGGCGGCCAGTTCTTCGTCTGAACTCTGACGGATCTGCCACAAAAGGGGCCGGTGCCAGATGCGCCGGCCCTTTCCGCGTTGACCTTGCCCGCCCGCCTGGCGCAGCTGGGCGCATGACACAATCGCGCGCCACGACCATCGGCTTCACAGCCATCCTTCTCTGGGCTCTCCTTGCCCTGTTCACGGTCGGAACGGCCCCTGTGCCACCGCTGCAACTGAACGCGATGTGCTTCGCCGTCGGCGGCATCATTGGCCTGCTCTGGACCGTGAAAACAGGCCAGCTGCGCGCTCTGCGCGGGGTCCCGACTCTGGCTTATGTCCTTGGGATTACAGGCCTCTGCGGATATCACGCCTTGTATTTCGCGGCCCTGCGCAACGCACCGGCAGCCGAGGCAGGGCTGATCGCCTATCTCTGGCCCCTGCTCATCGTGCTGTTTTCAGGGCTGCTGCCCGGCGAAAGATTACGACCTGCGCATTTGCTTGGGGCTCTGCTGGGTTTCGCCGGCGCGGCGATCATCATTGTCGGCGGGCAATCGGGGTATGATCCGAAATATCTGAACGGCTACCTTCTGGCGATGGCCTGTGCCCTCACCTGGTCCGGATATTCGGTGTTGTCACGGCGATTTGCGACGGTCCCGACTGCGGCCGTCACGCTGTTCTGTCTGGCCACATCCGTCCTCTCCGCAGGGCTTCACCTTTGGCTTGAAGACAGTGTCTGGCCGGTGGGCGTCACAGGCTGGGGATCGGTTCTTGCCCTCGGGCTGGGGCCCGTCGGCCTTGCGTTCTATTCCTGGGATATCGGCGTCAAGCGGGGCGACATTCAACTCTTGGGTGTAGCATCCTATGCCGCCCCGCTGCTGTCCACTTTGGCCCTGGTCCTGGTTGGCATTGCCGACCCGAGCTGGAAGATAGCCTTGGCGGCGCTATTGATCACCGGCGGCGCCCTTATCGCCGCGCGCGCCAGTTTTGCGTCGCCAAAGCCGTGATGTCATCGTCTGGGATGCGCCCAGCCGTTTCCGGCAGGGCAGCAAGAGCCTGGCGGGCATAACCCTGCCAGCGCGTGATGTCAGTGCGCCGGTGCCAGGCGGCTGATCTGCTCTTTCAGGGCCAGTTTGCGCTTTTTCAAAGCGGTAATTTCCAGATCCGACGTGCCGGGCGATCTGTGTGCCTGATCGACGGCCGCCGAGAGAGATGCGTGTTTCTTCTTCAGTTCCTCAAGATGTGAACTCAAGCTCATGGATCGTCTCCTCTCTGATGATGCAGTGGTTCCAGTCCACCACACTTTCATAATCCTGTCACGTTGCACGTTCGGTGCACCGGCAAAGCTGCGCCCAATCTCTTAATCAAAAGTAAAATTCCGCTCAAATCGCCACCCTTGGGTTAATGACGCGCAGGGACTCGCCGGTTCACCGTGCAAAGATGAGCGGATCTGCGTCACGCAGAATGCGACTCACCTCAGGCGTGTAATCCGCGCCGTCGGCGCCGTGGCTTTCCCCCTGGTGCAGGACCATCCCCGCATGCAGGCGAAATGCAGCTCTGCCGCCCTTGCGGCCGCGCAGCAGGACCAGATGGGCGGCACGGCCGGCTCTGGGCAACAGCGGCTTCAGCTCGATCGAGCCGAGGCATTGCGAAAACGCGGCCAGCAGCTCCGGCAGGCGCTCGCTCCGATGAACGAAGGTCACGTAGCCGCCCGGCAGACACCGCCGGGCCGCCGCCGCTACCCAGACGTCCAGCGGCGTATCCTCTCCCAACGCGCCTTCGCGATCCTGTGCCTGCGCCGGCACCGAGGCATCGCGCCGGAAAAACGGCGGGTTGGCGATAACGTGATCGAAACGGAGCTGCCGCAAATCAGGCGGCATCGTCGCAAGATCTCCCTCGAAGACGCGCATCTGCAAATCATTGTCGGCTGCATTGCGGCGCGCCAGCTCGGCGTAGGGGGCCTGTCGTTCCAGCCCGGCCAGCGACATCCCCGGAATGCGCGCACCAGCACACAAGGCGGCAACCCCGCCACCACAGCCCAGGTCCAGCAGGCTCTGCCCTGCTTGCGCCTGAACAGAGGCCGCAAGGAAAACCGGATCCACCCCGGCGCGATAACCGCGCCTGGGCTGCAAAAGGGTCAGCCGACCGCCCAGAAAGCGATCTCGACTCAGGTCCTCATCCATCCAGCGGGATGTCATTGTCCTGCATCACGATGACAGCGGCCTCATAATCCGCCTCGCGCACCATCAGCCGCCGCGGCAGGATACCGATCGAGCCTTCGAGCACGCTCATATTTACGTCCATTTCAAAGCAGTCTATATCCTCGCCCTGAAGCATAGCCTGGGCGAAGGCGAGGCGGGTCGGGTCATTTGTGCGCAGGAGCTGTTTCATTGCTCAGCAGATAAATGCAGGGCACCCGCTTTGTCGAGACCAATGACGGGAGAGTCGGTTTGGACCAATTCGCAAGCAGACCTCATGATGCGCTGGCCGCAGCCCTCAGCGAGGAGCTGGAAGCAGTCAACGCACTGATAAACGAAAAGATGTCGTCGCGTCACGCGCCGCGCATCCCCGAAGTCACCGCACACCTCGTCGGGGCGGGCGGCAAGCGCCTGCGACCGATGCTGACGCTGGCCGCTGCCCGGCTCTGCGGATACCGGGGCGGGTATCACGTTCACCTGGCGGCAACGGTGGAGTTCATTCACACCGCTACCTTGCTGCATGACGACGTCGTCGATGAAAGCGAACAACGGCGCGGACGCCCCACCGCCAACCTGCTCTGGGACAATCAGAGTTCGGTGCTGGTCGGCGATTACCTGTTCGCGCGCGCCTTCCAGCTGATGGTCGAACCTGGCAACCTGCGGGTGCTGGACATTCTCGCAGGTGCTGCGTCGACCATTGCTGAGGGCGAAGTGCTGCAATTGACTGTCGCGCAGGACATCACGACCTCGGAAGAGACCTACCTTCAGGTGGTTCGAGGCAAGACGGCCGCATTGTTTTCGGCAGCAACCCAATCGGGCGCGGTTCTGGCAGAGGCGCCGGACGACCATGTCCAAGCGCTGTACACCTACGGCGACGCGCTCGGTATCGCGTTCCAGATGGCCGATGATCTGCTGGACTACGGCGGAAACAGCGATCAGACCGGCAAGAACGTCGGGGATGATTTTCGAGAGCGCAAACTGACCCTGCCCGTGATCCGCGCCATCTCTGCCGCGGATGAGACAGAGCGCAGCTTTTGGGAACGCACCATTGGCCGTGGCAAGCAGGCCGAAGGCGACCTGGAGCACGCTCTGGCCCTGATGGCCCGTCATGGCACACTTGAAACCACGCGCCAGACAGCGCTCGAATGGTCGCAAAAAGCACGTGATGCCCTGACCATCCTGCCCGAGAGCGACCTGCGCGACATCCTGTCCGACCTTGCGGCTTACGTGGTTTCGCGCCTCAACTGACGCCGCCACGGACAGGCTGAACGGGGCGCGTGGTGCCGGACCGTGCCCCGCTTGCACTGGCGGTTCGTCAATCAAAGATTGCGGCGACGCGCCCCAGCAGCATGAAAGCCCGCGCGGTGCGGGTTTCCGAGAGCCCTTGAATTTCGGCGTCCGACGCCGATTTCTCGAATTCGATGAACATCTTGTCGAAACGCCGCAGGAAGTGATGCGCGACATCGCGAAAGATCGGGTCCTGCTTCATGCGTCCCGCGGCAAGTGCCAGGCATGACCGGTCGCGGATGCCACCCAGGCTCGCGACCTCCGGCCCCCGGTCCCCGGCGGCAAAGCGGCGCCAGGTCTCGGCGCTGGCCGCGTCGACCCGAAGGTCATCCATGTAGATCCCGTCCTGGCTGAGAAGGGTAAGGATATCCTGTGAGGCCTGGATCAGCAGCGCTGACTGGCGATCCCTGAGGGCCTTGCGAAGCGCCGCAAACCCTTCCTGATCCTCCGCTGTTTCGGGAAAGTTCATGGCGCGGATGAAATCCTCACGCGCCAGCGGCTCGGGTGTGTCGGCGTCGGACGGGCCGAGCGGCAAGGGCGCCTGCCCTTCATCCACCGACCGCGCCGGTGGGACAGGCGCCTCGGCACGTACGACGCTGTGTTCACGGATCGAACTGATCGTCAGCAACGCGGTCTCCGTCTTGCGCTGCGCGGATGCGATCTCGTCCAGCTTGCGGGCGATGTTGCTTTCAGTGGCGGCGCCGCCACGCTGGCTCTGCGTGACATAGGCGTGTCGTATGGCGTCGATCGCGGCGCGCAGGCGGCGGCTCTCGTCGCGCATCACGCGCGCTGAGCGTGCGGCCATGGCCGCGACCCAGACCAGTGCAACCGGAACGACCACGGCCATCACCATCATGGCGATCTGCAGAGTGTACAGCCCAGTCTCAGCGGCGTCCGAAGGTTGACGGAACGCCACGAAATAAACGCCGGCACCGACCATCCACAGCAGGCTGACGATCAGGGCAATGGTTTCGACCGGGCTGAAGACCTGCCGATCAGCTGCGTCATGGTGAGCACGCTGCGCTGGCCTGCTCTCCTGTTCCTGGTTGTCCGTCATCTGCGGCCCCTGGTTGGCGTGGCACCGGTCACGGCAGAGTTGCCTGGACCGTATCCAGCACAAACACGGCCTTGCTCCGTTATTCGAAGGTTATCTTGAGAACCTCGTATGAGCGATCACCGCCCGGCGTACGAACTTCGACCGAGTCGCCTTCGTCCTTGCCGATTAGCGCACGGGCAATGGGCGAGCGGATGTTAAGCAGCCCCTTGTCGATATTCGCCTCGTATTCGCCAACAATCCGCCAGGTCTTTTCCTCATCCGTGTCTTCATCCACGAGGGTCACGGTCGCCCCGAACTTGATCGTGCCTGACAGGGTCTTGGGATCAATCACGTCGGCCAGGGACAAGACGCCCTCCAGCTCCTTGATCCGCCCCTCGATGAAGCTCTGCTTTTCGCGGGCAGAGTGATATTCGGCGTTTTCCGACAGATCACCGTGTTCACGGGCCTCAGCAATCGCCTTGATAATTTCCGGGCGCTCCACGGACTTCAGCTGTTTCAGCTCGGCTTCGAGTTTCACAAAGCCCGCCCGGGTCATCGGTATCTTTTCCATCAAGGCCCTCCATGGCACGCAGAAAGGGGCCACTGCGGCCCCTCTCGTATCCTAAACGGTTCAGCTACCTGACCCAAACCGTACCCCAAATGCAAGCGGTTTGCCCAGTGCGGCGGATTACGACCGATGGCCGATCCGAGCGATGCCGGATGGCTATCGTCGCGCCGAGGGCCTGACGCTCCTTCGCGCGTATGTTGCCGTTTTCGGGATACATTCCTGCCCGACCGCAGTCGGGTTGCGCGGCGGGTTGCAGCCAAAGCCGGGACTTGCGGATGCAGCGTACTAGCTAAGACGGAATACCTCGCGACAGATGCCCACCCGAGGCGTATCAGGTAAAGTGCTGACGCGATGTGCCCTACCTTGGAAACGCGCCGGAAACGCGCGAAAATCAAACGACAAATCGCCTCTGACGTATCGTAGCAATTGACGATGGTTCGCCATTAACGGTAGTCAGGCGCAACTTTATTACGCAGCCAAGCCACCGGAGACCCCAGACATGTCCGAGACGCAACGCGAAACCATGGAATACGATGTGGTCATCGTCGGCGCAGGCCCGGCGGGCCTGTCCGCGGCGATCCGGCTCAAGCAGCTCGACGCTGATCTGGAAGTGGTCGTGCTTGAAAAGGGCTCCGAGGTCGGCGCGCACATCCTGTCCGGGGCGGTTCTGGATCCCTGCGGTCTGGACGCGCTGATGCCCGACTGGAAGGAAAAAGGCGCGCCGCTGAACGTCCCGGTGAAAAGCGACAGTTTCTACCTGCTGGGCGAAGCAGGCGAAATCCGCGTGCCGAACCTGCCGATGCCACCGCTCATGAACAACCACGGCAACTACATCGTCTCGATGGGCAACGTCTGCCGCTGGATGGCCGAGCAGGCCGAGGCACTTGGCGTCGAGGTATTCCCCGGCATGGCATGCTCGGAGTTGGTCTACGGCGAAAATGGCGAAGTGAAGGGCGTCGTGGCCGGTGAGTTCGGCAAGAACCCCGATGGCACCGAAGGCCCCGGATACGAACCCGGCATGGAACTGCACGGCAAATACGTTTTTATCGGTGAGGGCGTGCGCGGGTCGCTGGCGAAGGAACTGATCAACAAATACGACCTCTCCGCCGGGCATGAACCGCAGAAATTCGGCCTCGGGATGAAGGAGATCTGGGAGATCGACCCCGCCAAGCACAAGGAAGGCAGTGTCACCCACACGATGGGCTGGCCCCTTGGCAAGAACGCGGGCGGCGGGTCGTTCATCTACCACCTCGAGAACAATCAGGTCTATATCGGCTTCGTGGTGCACCTGAACTACAAGAACCCCTACCTGTTTCCCTACATGGAATTTCAGCGATTCAAGCACCACCCGATGATCAAGGAGTTGCTGGAAGGCGGCAAGCGGGTGGCCTATGGCGCGCGCGCGATCTCTGAGGGCGGCTATCAGTCGATGCCCAAGATGGTGGTGCCTGGCGCGGCGCTGCTGGGCTGTTCCGTCGGCATGGTCAACGTGCCCCGCATCAAGGGCAACCACAACGCCATGCTGTCGGGCAAGGCCGCCGCCGAGGCCGCCTTTGCCGCCATCCAGTCCGGGCGCGCCGGTGATGAGCTGACCGACTACGAAACCGAGGTCCGCACCGGGGCCATCGGCAAGGACCTCAAGAAGGTGCGCAACGTCAAGCCGCTCTGGTCCAGGTTCGGTCTGGGCGCGTCACTGGCCCTTGGCGGTTTCGACATGTGGACGAACACGTTGGGATTTTCGCTGCTCGGCACCATCAAGCACGGCAAGACCGATGCCGAGGCGACCGAGCTGGCCGAAAAGCACAAGCCGATCGATTATCCCAAGCCCGATGGCAAGATCAGTTTCGACCGGCTGACCAACGTGTCCTTTTCGATGACCAACCACGAAGAGAGCCAGCCCTGTCACCTCAAGCTCAAGGATCCAACCGTTCCAGTCGCGGTGAACCTGGCGAAGTATGCGGGGCCGTCCGCACGATATTGCCCCGCCGGTGTTTATGAATTCATTGGTGAAGGCGACGAGGCGAAGTTCCAGATCAACTTTCAGAACTGCGTCCATTGCAAGACCTGCGACATCAAGGACCCCAGTCAAAACATCAACTGGACCACGCCGCAGGGCGGTGACGGTCCGAATTATCCCAATATGTAAACGGCACCGGAACTTTTCCTTGCGGCGAGGTGTTGATCACTTCGCCGTGCATTGCCATATGCTCTGGCCTTCCCTACGCTCGACCTCAAAACAGGTATCGAGGTCCCGGGATGAAATTACTTCAGGTTTCCGCACTTGCGCTTGCAACCATGCTGCCGCTGCCATCGCTGGCCAGCGAATTGGCAGGCAGCTATCTGGCCGCGAGACAAGCAGGGGCAACCAACGATTTCGACGCCTCGGTCCGGTTTTATCAACGTGCGCTTGTCGCCGCTCCCAACGAGCCCCGCATTCTGGAAGGCCTGATACAGGCGCAGATCGCAACCGGCTCTGCCGACGCCGCCACACCGCCCGCCGAACAGCTCGAAAAGATGGGCATCAGCAGCCAGATCGCGCAGATGGCCCTTGTGGCGGACGAGGTCGAAAAGGGGAACTACGACGCCCTGCTGAAGCGGATCGATGCAGGGCACGGTGTTGGACCTCTGGTCGACGGGCTGCTCTCGGCCTGGATCCACCTCGGCAAGGGCGACATGAGCCAGGCTCTGACCGCCTTCGACACGGTGGCGTCGCAAAAGGGGCTGGAGCGTTTTGCCCGGTATCACAAGGCTCTCGCCTTGGCTTACGTCGGAGATTTCCAGGCCGCAGAGAGCATTTATGAAACGCAATCTGACGGTCCGCTCGAAATGACTCGTCGCGGGGCACTGGCCCGCATCGAAGTCCTGTCGCAACTGGATCGCAATAACGACGCCCTGACCCTGCTGGGCAGCCTGTTCGGCAATGATCCCGATCCGGAATTGCAGCTGATCCGGGCCGCGCTCAAGGCCGGTCAGACGCTGCCCTACACTCATGTTGCCTCGGTCCAGGACGGTGTGGCAGAGATATTCTATTCGGTGGCCGCGGCATTGCAGAGCGAAGCAAGCTACGAATACACCCTGCTCTATGCCCGACTGGCAGAAACGCTGCGCCCCGATCACATCGATTCCCTGCTGCTGACCGGCGATCTTCTCGAAAAACTCGACAGGCCCGAACTGGCGACTGTCGCCTACCGCAAGGTGCCCCGCGACAACCCGAACTTTTACCAGGCCGAGTTGGGGCGCGCCGAAGCACTTCGCAAATCCGGGCGCGGTGACGCTGCACGAGAAGTTCTGGAACAACTGTCCGCCGATTACCCGTTGGTTCCCGATGTTCAGGCGTCGCTGGGCGACCTTCAGCGTCAGGCAGGCAACCATCAACAGGCCGTCGCGGCGTATGACAAGGCCCTCGCGCTGTTCGATGAAGACGACCCGGCGCAATGGTTCCTGCTCTATGCGCGCGGGATGAGCGAGGAACGCCTCGGCAATTGGTATGACGCCAAGATCGATTTTCTCAAGGCTTTGAAATTCAACCCCGATCAGCCCAGCGTCCTGAACTACTTCGGCTATTCTCTCGTCGAAAAGAACGAACGGATGGAGCAGGCCCTGAACATGATTCAGCGCGCCGCCGAACTTCGTCCGGACTCTGGGTATATCATCGACAGCCTGGGCTGGGTCCTGCACCGGATGGGGCGCAACGACGAAGCGGTCCCCTATATGGAGCGCGCGGCAGAGTTGATGCCCGTCGATGCCGTCGTCAACGATCACCTCGGTGACGTATATTGGGCGGCGGGCCGCCAGCTCGAAGCGCAGTTTCAATGGACCCGCGCCCTGTCTTGCGATCCGGAAGACAAGGACGCAGATCGCATCCGGAGCAAACTGAAAGTCGGGCTGGATGCAGTCGTGGCAGAAGAAAAAGCCACAAAAGACATTCATCAACTGGCGCGCGACGACGGCTGACCGCTTGGACACAAGATGACGATGATCAACGGCCTGCCCGACGGCAGCGGGCTTCGCCTGCTTGCCCCGGCGAAAGTGAACCTTACACTGCATGTCACCGGCCAGCGCGCGGACGGATACCACCTGCTCGACTCGCTTGTGGTCTTTGCAGACCATGGCGACCTCTTGCACGTATCGCTGGCAGAGCGCGACGAGATTTCTGTTTCGGGGCCGCGCAGCGCCGGGGTGCCCGAGGATGATCGCAATCTCTGCATCCGCGCGGCGCGCCTGACGGGCCGTGCAGTGCGCATCGTGTTGGAAAAACATCTTCCGAATGAGGCCGGCCTGGGCGGTGGGTCGTCCGATGCCGCGGCTGTCCTGCGCGCCATTGCCCAGCTGACAGACACGCCCCTGCTTGACGGAGTCGAAAGAATTGGTGCGGATGTTCCTGTGTGCCTCGCCAGCCACGCCATGCGCATGCGCGGTCTCGGAGAGATCCTGACCGCAGTACCGCCCCTGCCCCCGCTCCCCGCCGTGTTGGTAAATCCGGCAATTCCGCTCGCCACGCCGCCCGTCTTCAAGGCGCTTCAGCGCCGAGATAACGCCACTATGCCCCCGGTCCCCCATGACTTGCGAACACCTGCACAGGTGGCGGCTTGGCTTGCCCTGCAACGCAACGATCTGCAAGAGGCCGCGATTTCCATCGCCCCCGGAATCCCCGGGGCATTGTCGCAGCTCACCGCTCAGGCGTCCTGTCGACTTGCCAGGATGTCGGGATCCGGTGCCAGCTGCTTTGGCCTGTTTGACACGTCCGAGCAGGCAGAGGCGGCTGCAAAGGCTATTTCGGCGGCAAAACCATCCTGGTGGGTGCAATCTGTCGTTCTGAAATAGCTTATATTGGCCGATCCTCGCCTATGCGAATTGTAAGCGGTTGGTGGTTTTGCCGTATTGCCCTAAGCCGGATCAGAGCAATGATGACGGAGCCAAGGTATGCGCGCATGTGCCCGCTGTTTCGCCCTTATGATTTTTCTGCCCCTGGCGGGCTGCGCCCTGAATGGCAGTGACGAGAGCGCGACACGCGCGTACTTCGTCGATCCGACCCCCCTTCACCCGAACGAGACGCCGGAACTGCGTCAGCTGATCGAGAAATATGCCGCGACCTATCAGGTTCCGGTAAAGCTGATCCAGAGGGTCGTTATCCGCGAAAGCACACACCGCCCCGATGCCCGGAACGGTCCGTACTACGGTCTGATGCAGATCCTTCCCGCCACTGCACGGGGTATGGGCTTCAGCGGCCAGGCGCACGATCTGCTAGATCCTGAGACCAATCTGAAATACGCCGTGAAATATCTGCGCGGTGCCTGGCTGCTGGCTGACGGCAGCTTCGACACTGCGGTTCACTGGTATGCCAGCGGCTATTACTACGAAGCCAAACGCCAGGGCAAACTGGTCGAAACCGGGCTCAAGAAAAGCTGAACTCGCCCCTACTTCGCAGAGGCGATCATGGCCTCTGCAACATCCAGGTCCTGTGGCGTGTTGACGTTGAAAAACGGATCCCCCAGTGCGGATGGAAAGGCCACCGTACGTTGCCCCTGCAATTCCGCCCATGTCCTTACCTTGCGCATACCCTCCCCAAGATCCTGCTGTAGCGTCTCGCGCAAGGCGACGCTCCACAATGCGCAGGTCGGATGCAGGCGCGGTTCGCCTAGGGTATCAAGGCTGCTTGCCATCACAAGCGGCCGCGCCATGCCCTCAGCAGTCAGCAGTAGCTGTGGAACCAGATCGCCTGGCAGAAAGGGCGTATCACCGGCGACCGTGACGACGAGTTCAGCACCCAAACCTTTTGCCCAGTCCATTGCCGCCAAAACGCCGGCCAGCGGCCCTGCAGACCCCGCCACCGGGTCCGGCAGTATCGGCAAACCATAGGCTGCAAAACGATCTGCGGGGCCGTTGGCATTTAACGCCAGCTGGGCCACCTGAGGTTCGATCCGCGCAATCACATGGCTGACAAGACTGCGTCCGCGCAGCTTTTGCAGGGTCTTGTCTCCTCCCCCCATGCGCCGCGATTGGCCGCCTGCAAGGATGACACCAGGTATGATCATGCGCTGCCTCACGTTCCGTTCGGCACAGGCGCAAACACGCAGAAGCGAATTTGCATCACCTGCAATTGTCTCTGCCTGACGCGCAGGATAGCGTCCGGCCTCATGACAGTTTATGCAGATCCCCCGCCCTCCGCCAGCATCCGGTCGACCTTTTGGAGGGGTGTACGGGACGGTGCGCCCTTCCTTCTGGTCATTGTGCCTTTTGCCGTGCTGTTCGGGGTCGTGGCCACCGAAGCGGGGCTGAATGTCCTTGAGGCGCTGATGTATTCCGTCGCGGTGATCGCAGGGGCGGCACAATTCACCTCCCTGCAACTGCTGAGCGATGGCGCACCGGTGTTCATTGCGCTGGCCTCGGCCCTGGCGGTCAACCTGAGAATGGCGATGTACTCGGCCTCACTGACACCCTACCTGGGTGCCGCGCCGTTGTGGAAACGGGCGCTTGTGGCCTATTGCATGGTCGATCAGACCTACGCATGCGCCGTTGTCGCGTATGAGAAACACCCGAACTGGACCCTCCAACACAGGCTGAGCTATTTCGCCGGGGTGGTAATGACGATCTGCCCGTTCTGGTATCTGCTGACCATCGTCGGCGCGATGATCGGAAGCACTATTCCCGCGGGGCTCGCCCTCGACTTTGCCATGCCGATTACCTTTATCGCGATGGTTGCGCCGATGCTCCGAACCCTGGCGCACCTGTCCGCCTGCATCGTTGCGATCGTCATCGCCCTGTGCTTTGCATGGCTGCCTTACAATCTGGGTCTGCTCGTCGCAGGTTTGGCCGGAATGATCACGGGCGCACAGGTCGAACTGATGATGGGAAGGCGCGCATAATGGACGCAAGCATCACGCAAACAGCGGACACGATCAACCACGTCGATTTGTGGATCGTGATCATCGGCCTGGGCTTGGGCAGCTTTGCCCTGCGCTTTGTCTTCATCGGTCTGATCGGTGATCGGCCCATGCCGGAATGGTTGTTGCGCCACCTACGCTATACGGCGGTTGCGATCCTGCCCGCCATCGTGGCCCCACTGGTGGCATGGCCGGCGGCGACAGAAGGGCAATTGGACCCGGCGCGCTTTATTGCCGCGATGGTGACGGTGATCGCCGGGATTTACCTGCGAAATACCCTGATCGCCATCCTTGGCGGAGCAACAACGCTGTACGTCATGTTGTGGTTGGTCGGCTGACCACTATCCGTTCGCTTGAACAGTCATGTTCGCCGTGATCCGGTCCGGCGTGAATCCCTCGTACAGTATCTGCTTTGGCGCGCCGGTTACGGCCTCAAAGTTGTCCATCAGGCGATTGGGAAAGAACGTCACGTCGATCTCTTCGAAGCCCGGCAATTGATGCAGAATGGCCGAGGTCGAACGCGCACATTGCGCCTGCCCGACCGATCCACGGGCCATCGCCAGCGACAGTGCCTTTGCCGCGACGTCCGGCGGGACCGACACTGACTGCGTCACCACGTTGTATGTGGGTCGCGCATGCATGCTTTTGTATCCATTATAGAACGCGGGATCGATGCCGATCAGAACGTCGCCGGTACGTCGAATACGTGGATGCCGAAAGGAACCTGCCGGATCAAAGATGACTCGCTGATCTGCATTGATCATCAGCGCCGTATGTCCGCCCGAACCGGTCCGGTTGTTGCGAACAGTGATCAGGGTCAGCGACGGCGGACCATCGAAATGGTAGGCACCGCGCGTCACGTCGGGTTCGCCCGCCTTCAGTGCGTCTTCGCCAGGCGATTTCGGTCCGCCCGCGCACCCCGAAAGCACCGCGATCGCGGCCAGAGCCAATAATACAAGTCTCATGCGATCTCCCGCGCGGTAAAACGTTGCAGCCGGGTCTCAATCGACCCGAATGCAAAGCTCAGCTGTTGAACAGCGCGAGGAAAATCAGGGCGAAAATGGCCAGACCTGCAACCCAGGTCGAGGTGCGCAGAAATCCTTCGAAGGTTTTTTCCTGCGTTTCGATATCCATATCGCCGTGCTTGTGTTCGCCCATATCGGTGTACCTCAAGAAGAAATTATCGTCGCAGGTGTGGATAGCGGATTACGTTCACCCTGTCACCTGCTCAGGTGACGTCCGTTTCCGTGTTTTCCAGATCTGCCCGCAGCTGAAACCCGATGCGCCGAGGCGCCTCTTGCTCCACCTGTTTCGGCATGGCGCGCAACATGACGGCAAGCTGGGTCACGTGCTGGATCAACTGCGTCCGGGCACCGCTGCTGTCGGTGCCGTAAAACGTCACGATATCGGGATCGAAATAGCCCATACCCTCGATCCGCAAGACACCGGCGTCCCCGCCCGCGAATCCCATCGCGACTTCATGTTCGGCATCCAGGTTTTCTTCGAAATTCTGGATGTAGAGAACCAAACGCTCATAGGCCCACGCCGCCGGGCTCTTGGAGGTGACAGGCTTGTCGATGACCTTTTCAGGCAGTTTGTCCGCGCTGGCTTGGCCGGACATGGTGTGCGCCTCGTGACGACAGGGCAGAAATGAATTTTCAACCGCCTCCGCACTGGTCTCGATGGATTGCGACATGCCTTACTCCCTGCTTTGCCAGATATAGGCGCCGTCTTCACGCAGGCTGCGTGACACCGCGCCGGACTGGTGCAAGTTATTGAGATGGGCCACCGCCTCTACCAAGGCAAGCCCGAAGACACCTTCATCGATGCGACGCTTGAAAAGCACGGGAAAACACTCGACGGCGGTGCGGGGCGTCTGCAAATGCTCTTGCAGTCGCGCCAGTCCCGACGTGTGATTTTCGATCATTTGCCGCAGCCGCGTCGGCAACCCGGTAAATGGCAGCTTGTGCCCGCAAAGCACCAGGTGATCGTCGCGTCCATATTGCGCCAGCCGGCGTGTCGCATCGATCCATTCGCTCAGGGGGTCGGCTTCCGGCTCCGTCGGGTGAACCCCGATATTCGCACTGATCGAGGGCAAAAGTTGGTCCCCGCCGATGACCAACGCATCCTCGCGCGACCAGAGGGTCACGTGCTCTGGCGCGTGGCCATCCCCCATCCGCACGTCCCATGTACGACCGCCTGCGCGGAAGACATCGCCCTCCTGCAACCGGGTAAAGCCGATCGGCAATGGGTGAACGACATCGGCAAAGTTGAAGGGGCGTTCCGCGATCCTGCGGCTCAGCAGATCCGGAGGCATACCGGCCCGCCGCCAGAAGGTCACTGCCGCATCAGAAGGCGCATCCTGCACATCAAGCACCAGCATCCGTGCCGTCAGCCATGCAGTTCGAGAGGAGACGAGCTCATCTGCGCCCTGCGCCAGAAACCAGCCCGCCAGCCCGCAGTGATCGGGATGATGATGCGTCATCATGACCCGGCGCACCGGCTTTCCCGCCATGGGTCCGTCCAGCAACGCCTGCCAGATGGCGCGCGTCCGACCGGAATCAAAACCGGTATCAACGATGGTCCAGCCATCTCCGTCATCCAGGGCAAAGACATTGACGTGATCCAGCGCCATCGGCAACGGCAGACGGATCCACAGAATGCCCTCGGCCACCTCGACCGTCTCGCCGACCGCTGGTGGTGTTTCCCAGGGAAACCGGATCGGCGCGTTCAGCGTCATGCCGACAGATCCTCGACCGAGATCGAATAAAGATCCTCGGCCCCGACCGTCGCATGTGCCAGCAACCCGACATGCTCCGGCAACATCCGTGCGATATAGAACCCGGCGAGACGGCTGCGCGGCCCGTCCCCGTCTTCGGCCAGTGCGGCCTTGAGATGGAAATAACCGCCCAACACCCTGGCAAACCCCATCAGATAGGGGACCGATCCCGCGAAGCGCTCGTTCAGATCGCTCTGGCTGACCATCCACTCCGTCGCCTCGCGCAGCGTTTCCACAGCCTGCCACAGCGGTTCGGCTAGGGTATCGTACTGCCCTCGGGCCGCCTCGGCCACCGCGTGCATCTCCTCGATCAGGGCATAGACGGCTTCTCCGCCGTCCATCATCTTGCGGGCCACCAGGTCCATCGACTGGATGCCATTGGTGCCCTCGTAGATCGCGGTCACCCGCACGTCGCGGTAATACTGCGCCGCGCCGGTTTCCTCGATAAAGCCCATGCCACCGTGAATCTGAACGCCCATTTCGGCGACGCGCATTCCGGTTTCCGTACCGAAGGCCTTGGCAATCGGGGTCAGAACCGCCGCCCTGGCCTTCGCCTCGGCCGATCCCGAGGCCTTGGCCAGATCAATTGCCACAGCGCAGGATAATGCGATCGCGCGCGATGCAAAGACATCGGCGCGCATCGTGGCCAGCATCCGGCGCACGTCGGCATGGTCGATGATCGCCCCCGTTGCGTCTGGTTTTCCCTCCAGAACGGTCCGACCCTGCTTGCGGTCGAGGGCAAACGCCAGCGCGTGCTGATAGGCGCCTTCTGCCGCCCCGATGCCCTGAATGCCCACGCCGAGACGGGCGTTGTTCATCATCGTGAACATCGCCGCCATGCCCTTGTGCTCTTGCCCGATCAGCCATCCGGTCGCCCCGTCATATTCCATGACGGCCGTGGGTGAGCCGTGCAGACCCATCTTGTGCTCCAGGCTGACCACGCGCAACGTATTCGCATCCCCGAGAGAGCCGTCCTCGTTCGGCAGATACTTCGGCACCATGAACAGGCTGATACCCTTTGTCCCCGGCGCCGCATCTGGCAGGCGCGCAAGGACCAGGTGGCAAACATTGCCACCGAAATCATGATCCCCCCAGGAAATGTAGATTTTCTGCCCCGTTACCGCATAAGTCCCGTCGCCCTTCGGCTCCGCCCGCGTCCGCAACGCCCCCACGTCGGATCCGGCCTGCGGCTCTGTCAGGTTCATCGTGCCGGTCCATTCACCGCTGATCAGGCGGGGTAGATACATCGCCTGGATCTCGGGGCTGGCGTGATGTTCCAGCGCCTCGATCTGGCCCTGCGTCAACAGCGGGTTCAGTCCGAGGGACAGGCAGGATGCCGACAGCATATCGTTCATGGCGGCAGTCAGCGTACCCGGCAGCGCCATGCCTCCGAATTCCTCGGGCGCTGACAACCCCAGCCAGCCACCCTCAGCCAGGGCACGAAATCCTTCGGCATAGCCCTTGGACGTGCGCACGATGCCGTTTTCCAGCTTGGCTGGATCAGTGTCGCCACTGCGCTGCAAGGGGGCCCATACCTCTTCGGTCAAACGACCAAGCTCTGTCAGGATCGCCTCGACGGTGTCGGGCGTCGCGTCGCCAAATGCTTCGGTTTGTGCAACTTTTTCAAAGCCGACGACTTTTTCCAGAAGAAAGGTGAAATCGGTGACTGGCGCGCGAAATGGCATGGTGATCTCCTCCCAGTGCCGCTTGGCAATACGAATGCCTGGCTGTATTGGCACGTTTAACAGGTCTGCTACCGTATCGACACGGCATCTGTCATCAACTGCAACGCCGCGTCACGGAAAATGTCACATCGAAAAGGACAGCCCATGTCCCGACTGAAAACGCGCCATCTGAGCCAAGACGAGGCCGGCCTGGACGAGGCTGCACGCCTGTTGAAGGAGGGATCGCTTGTCGCGATGCCGACGGAAACCGTCTACGGCCTGGCAGCAGACGCGGCCAATGATCGGGCAGTCGCCGCGATATACGAGGCAAAGGGCCGCCCCAGCTTCAACCCGCTGATCGCGCACCTCGCCAGTGCCGATGCCGCAGCCGAGCTGACGGTCTTTCCCAACGCCGCACGGGTTCTGGCAAATGCCTTTTGGCCCGGCCCCCTGACGCTGGTCCTGCCGATCAGACCTGGCGCGGCCATTTCGCCCTTGATGACGGCGGGCCTGAACACCTTGGCAGTGCGCGTGCCGGCCCACCCTGTTGCGCATGACCTGTTGCGACGTTTCGGTGGTGCCGTTGCAGCGCCTTCGGCAAATCCCTCGGGGCGGATAAGTCCGACCACGCCGGACCATGTGTTGCAAGGGCTCGAAGGCAAGATCGCCGCCATCCTTGACGGCGGGCCCTGTGCCGTCGGTGTCGAGTCGACCATTCTGGCAGTGGATGAGGAGGGTAAATTGCGCCTGCTCAGACCCGGCAGCATCGGACCCGAGGATATCCGCGCCCGTACGGGCTTGACCCTGCAATCGCCTATCGGCGAAGACAACCGTATCGAGGCGCCCGGGCAAATGGGGTCGCACTATGCCCCGCGTGGCACGATGCGCCTGAATGCCGAGACGGTTCAGCCCGGCGAAACCATGTTGGGGTTTGGCGCTGTCGACTGTGTCGTGAACCTTTCAACTTCTGGCGATCTGGCAGAGGCCGCCGCGAACCTGTTCACGATGATGCACCGCCTGGACGCCATGGGCGCGATGCGCATCGCCGTGTCCCCCATCCCCATGCGCGGCATAGGGTTGGCCATCAATGATCGCCTTACCCGCGCCGCTGCACCGCGGACTTGAAACCGGAAACCATGCAGCCTTGTCAGGCGCGTCCGTAAGCCGTGGACAAGGTCAGCGGGTGAATGCCCTGCGCCGCAAGCGCAAGTTCCCACTTGCGCGGGTCGGGTTGTGAAAAAACCAGATCAGAGGTTGCCTCGCCGGTCAGCCAGCCGTTCTCGGCAATCTCGCGTTCCAACTGGCCAGCCCCCCAGCCGCAATATCCCAGAGCCAGCAAGGACTGACGCGGCCCCCGGCCCTCGGCAATATCTTCGAGGATGTCCAGGGTCGCCGTCATTGCAAGCGTATCCGTCACCGCCAGCGTGGAAATGGACGATTTGTATTCCGGCGAATGCAGAACAAAGCCGCGCTCCAACTCGACGGGTCCACCCGCGTAAACGGTCAACTGCGGCATCCTGGTGCTGCGCGTTATCGAAAGCTGGTCAAACAGGTCGGCCGCCGCGACCTGATCTGTCGGCTTATTGACCATAAGCCCCATGGCACCGTCCTGCGAATGCGCGCAAACAACAATGACGGAGTTCGAGAAACGGTCGTCCGACAGCCCTGGCGTGGCAATCAGGATATTGCCTGTGAGATCGAAGAGTTCCGGCAATTTAAATGCCCCTATGACTCGAAAACAAACCCCACCACCTGCAGCATTGACGCGACAGGGCGTCAAGCGCAACGAAAAAGACGTGATCTGGCTCCACCTCTGCGATCAATGACGCCGGTCTCGCCGCTTTGTGAGTTGGCATTTCATCTCGACCGCTGCATCTGTGATCGGATGAAACGGATATTTCTCAGCATCGCCATTGCGGCGGCCACTGTCGTCGCTGGGTTCCCGGCACACGCGAACCCCTATGCAAGCTATCTTGATGCCAAGGTGCTGCCGGGATGGCGCGACGCGGACGGGTACCATATGGCGGGGCTCGAGCTCACCCTCGCGCCCGGCTGGAAAACATACTGGCGGGCACCCGGCAGCGCGGGCATCCCGCCGAGTTTCAATTGGTCCGGTTCTACCAACCTCGCAGGTGTGGAGGTGATTTGGCCCCGCCCGCATGTCTTCGACCTCGATGGACTGCGTTCGATCGGGTACAAGGACAGGGTTGTCCTGCCCTTGCGTGTCACGCCGCAGGACGGGGCAGCGCCAGTTGTCCTGAAGGGCGATATCCAGCTGGGGATCTGCGAAACCGTTTGCGTTCCGTTGGATGTTCGCGTCACGGCGGACCTTGCGGCAAATCAGACCCGCCGGGCGCCCGCCATCGCCGCGGCACTTGCCGGGCGCCCCTATTCAGCGTCAGAAGCCAAGCTGCGCAAGGCAATCTGCAAAGTATCTCCGACTAAGGAAGGTCTCGAACTCGAGGCGCGCCTCGATATGCCGTCGTCGGGTGGCGACGAGGTGACGGTCTTCGAAACGGCCCTGCCGGATGTTCTGGTGTCCGACTCGACCTCGCATCGCGAAGGCAACACTCTGGTGTCGCACGCCAAGATCGTCTCTTACGGGGGCCCTGTCGTGATCGACCGCTCGAGACTGCGCATCACGGTGCTGGGAAGCAACTATGCCGTCGAGCTGGTTGGCTGCGACGCCCGGTAGACAGACGCACCGGATCAGGCAGCGGGTGCGCCGCGCCGTGCATACAAAAGCGCGCTGACGGCAAACAGAGACAGGGTAACCGCGATCATGCCTGCGATAAACAGGACGAATGCGGCCAGCATCAGCGGCAAATCTGCCCCCCATGGCAAAAACGCCAAGAGCGGTGCAAATATCGCATCTTGCCAGAGGGCGTATCCCATCGTCAGCGCCAGCCAGCACAGCGTCACGACCACACCGAACCGGTTAAGCGCCCGCAACCCTTTGGCCCGTCGTGCCCTCAATGACCTGCGCAACGCAAGCCTCATCCGCTTAAGGTCATGTTGCATCGCCATGAGGGACGGCACCACCAGCAAGACCAATACAATGCCAAACCCCAGGCCATAGACCAGCGTGATCACCGTCGGCTTGAGGAATTGCGCCTGGCTTGAACGTTCATACAATAGGGGGGCCAGCCCGAGGACCGTGGTCAGCGTCGTCAGCACGACCGGGCGCAATCGGTCTGCCGTACCATCGATGATCGACGGAAACAGCCCGCGTTCTGCCGCATATTCATCGATCGTCGTAACAAGAACGATGGAATCGTTGATGATGATGCCGGTCATGCCCAACAGCCCGACAACGGTGAACATCGACAGCGGTACATCCCAGATGGCATGACCGTAAAATGTGCCGATCAGCCCGAACGGGATGATGGCCATGACCACGAGGGGACGCAACCAGCTTGCAAAGACCCATGCCAGAACCAGGTAGATCCCCGTCAGCACGAAGATGAGCCCGGCCCCGGCATCCGACAGAAACCTGTCCTCCTGTTCCGCCAACCCGGACAAGCGAAATTCGATCTGCCGTTCGGAGGCAATGCGAGGCAGGATGTCATCGGTCAGCGCCGACATGATCTCGGCGGCACGCGCCGGATCATCTTTTGAAATATCACCGTTGACCGAGATCACACGCAGGCCGTTTTCGCGTCGTACAGTCGAAAATCCGCTGCGTTGCGTCACGCGCACGATGTCGGCCAGGGGGACATATTGTCCCGTCGGTGAACGCAGGTTTGTACGCTCCAGAAAGTCCGCCGTCAGCTCATCTTCGGGCAGTTCAACCCGGATGACGGCGCTGCGCGGCCCGTCCGGATAGGTCGCAGCCTCAATACCGTTCAGCCGGTGACGCAGGACCCGTCCCAGTTCATCTATCGTAAAGCCCAAAGCTTGCCCTTGCGGGGTCAAATCCAGGACCAACTCATCCTTGTCGTAGGACAGGTTATCCTCAACGGCCGAGACCTCGGGATAGCGTTGCAGACTTGTCTTGAGATCTTCGGACGCCGCCTTCAGCGTTTCGGAATCGGCGCCGTAGAACTGCACATCCAGAGCATCGCCACCAGGGCCGGACCCCCAACTGCGAAAAGACAGCACTTCTGTCAACGGATGCTGTTGCACCGCGTCTTGCAAGGCTGCCACGAAACGAGAGCTGGAATAGGGCCGCAAATCCGCGTCGATCAGTTCAATGGCAATGGACCCGAGTTGCTCCGGGTCTTTGGTGTCGGCGCCAGCGAGATCCCGACCACTGTTGCCGCCGACCTCGGCTATGACATAGTCAATCGGACTGCGACCATAATCCGCAGCAAATGTTTCAGCAACGGCATCGGTAGCGCGCTGCATTTCGCGCATCATGGCCATCGTGTCTTCACGCGTCGCCCCGGGCGCCATCATGAAATTCCCGGTGATCGACCCCTGCTCCGGCGAGTTGAAGAAACGCCATTGCAGATCACCACGAATGAACATCGATACCTGCGACGCAAAGATCAGCAGCACAAAGGCAAATACCGGATAGCGGGCCCAGATGACTCCGGCCATCAGGGGGCGGAAGAGTGTGTCGCGGATCCAGTCGAAACAGCGGTTCACACTCAGCGACGGCCAATCATACCAATGGCGCTGCCCTGCATGGGCCAGCGCGTGAGACATGTGATTTGGCAGAATCAAAAAGCATTCGACCAAGGAGGCGACCAGCACCGCGATCACGGTAAAGGGAATGTCGGCAATCATGTCGCCAAAGCGCCCGTCGATCACGGTCAGGCCAAAGAACGCGATGACTGTGGTCAGGGTGGCCGAGAAGACCGGCATGGACATGCGACTGGCGGCACTTTCGGCAGCCTCGACCGGGCCTTCACCACTCTGCCTTACGCGCGCGTCGGCATATTCCGCGACAACGATGGCATCATCCACCACGATCCCCAACGTGATGATCAGGGCAAAAAGCGAAATCATGTTCAGGGTTAAACCGGCCAGGTACATCAGCGCTATGGCAGTCAGCATGGCCACAGGGATGCCGGCCGCCACCCAGAGTGCCGTGCGCGCGTTCAAGAACAGGAACAGCAACCCCAGGACCAGCACAAGCCCCAGGGCCCCGTTGTCGACAAGAATGTCCAGCCGTCCGGAAATCGCCTCGGCGCGGGTGCGGATCAGATCGATCGAGGTTCCCGCCGGCAATGTCGCCTCCAGGTCTGCCGCGACCGTTTCCACTTGCTGTTGGATGCGGATTGCGTCGCCCTTGTCCGACCGATCGACCCGCACGGATATGGCAGGATCATTTCCGACAAAGTAGCTGCGCGCGCGATCGGCACCCTCAACCCGTATGCGCGCCACATCACCGATGGTCAGCGACGACCCATCGGGATTGCTGCGCAGAACTATTGCCTCAATCTGTTTTGCCGTTCGTTTTTGCGTGCCCGTGCGGACCCTTGCGTTGGCACCGTCAACGTCCCCTGCCGGATCAGTATCGACCTCGGCGGCAATGACCGCTGCGATTTGCTGCAGTGTTACATCATGCCGGATCAGGCTGGCCGAGGGCACCTCGACCGTCGTTCGCGGCGCAGCCAGGCCGCGAATGGTGGCGCGCGTAACCCCGGCGGCGAACAAGCGGGTCACGAACTCATCGGCAAAGCGCGCCAGTTGATCCACCCCGACAGGGCCTGTGATGATGACATCCGTCACCCGATCGCGCCAGACACTGCGCCGAACTTCGGGCAAGTCGGCCTCCTCTGGAAGCGTGGTAACGGCGTCAACTGCCGCCTGGACGTCATCGGCGGCGCGCGCCATATCCCAGCCCGGCTCGAACTCCAGCTCGATCCGCGCGCGACCTTCGGTAGATTGCGACGCGGATTCGGCCACTCCCTCGACCGCCAGCAGGGCGGGTTCCAGAACCTGTACGATGGCAAGGTCGACGTCCTCAGCCCCCGCACCCTCCCACGCGACACTGACGCGTACACTGTCTATGATCACATCCGGGAAATATTGCGCGCGCATACGCGGCACAGCCGCTATTCCCGCCACCAGCATCACCACCAGCAACAGGTTTGCCGCCGTGCGGTGGCGCGCAAAGTAGCTCAGCAGGCCCCTTGCCGATCCCGGTGGTGGGCGCATCATGGATCAGCCCCCCATTCGGCTTTCCAGGCGCGCGATCGTGGCGGCCGGCACCTTTGGCTGATCAAGTTGAGCCAGGATGCGACTTTTTGCTTCGGCGGGCATCGACTGGCTTGCCTCCACGAAGGCAACGAGGCGTGCGCGCTGCTCTGCACTCAGTTCGACCAGGCTGTCCTGTGCCGGGCCGTCCTCGGTACGCGCGGTGCCATCCTGCCGTGCACGATTGGCACGCACCAATATGCCACGGCCGAGCAGCGGCGTGCGCTGCGCCACGACGTCCCGCCCTGCCAAATCATCGCTCCGTACCAACACGTCGTCCCCCTGGCGCCGCACCAATACCACTTGCATCACATCGAGGCGATTTCCCTCGGCCAGGACCAACACCTGCCCCGAGGCATCCAGCGCGGTCGCCGGAAGGCGGATGACCCCGTTCAGCGGATCCTCCAATACCTTGACCGTCACGAAATCACCTGGTTTCAGACCTCGTGTCTGGTCAAGCGTGGCCAGGACAACGCGACCAGTCTGCCCTTCGCCAACTGCGGCATTGTCCCGGCTGATGTGCCCGCTCGCCGTCAGCGCCGTATCGGCATTGTCCAGCGACACCGAGACCGGCAGCGGTTTCAGGCGCCCCTTCTCGTCCAGCATCCGCGCATATTGCGCCGTCGAGATCCGAAAGGCGACTTCCATCGCATCAGGATCGATCAGCTGGGCGAGCATTTCGTTTGCGGACAAAAGGCGGCCCTGAACCAGCGTAACCCCTGACAATGTGCCATCGAAAACTGCCGTGATCACTGTATCATCCAAACCGCGCTGCGCCACGTCACGTGCAATACGTGCCCGGTCCAGCGCCGTCGCTGCGGAATCGATACGCGCTTCGGCCTGGGCCAGCGCACTTCGAGAGGCCAGCACCGACTGACGCGCCGAGGCCGCGCTCAGCTCGGCCTCTTCGACCGCGGCTGCCGATCCGATGCCACGCTCGACCAGCTGGTTTTGCCGCGTCAGCGCCTTGCCGCGCAGCCTGGCCTGATCTTCGGCCGCGTGCAGTGTGTCGCGCGCAATGACAAGGCCGCGCTCGGCATCGCGCACTTCGGCCTGCGCATCGGCGAGGTCGGCAACAGCCCGGTCCAGCGCGGCCTGCGCCGGTTGCGGATCAACCCTGAGCAGCGTCTGCCCCTGCTCGACCCGGCCCCCTTCACGAAATTCGGCCGCAAGATGCACAACGGGACCAGTGGCCGAGGCACGGATATCCAGCGTCCGTCGGCTTTGCACACTACCATACGCCGTTAGCACAGGTGCGATTGTTTCCGGCTGCGCATGAACCACGTTGACGGTAAACGCCCGTTCGCGCGCCTTCGGGATGAACGGTTCCTGCGACATCCGCGTTTCGATCGCGCTGGCAACCAATGTACCCGCATAGACCAGCAGACCGAGGGTCACCGCCAACAGGAACAGCCCGGACAGGCTTCGGGTCAGAAATCGCATGTGCAGGGTCCAGCGTTGGATTTACCGTTTGCGTTGCATGTGTCGCATCAAACAACTTTGCCGAGTAGGATGCGCATGACAATACCACATTCCAAGTCACGAAGGTGTCAGGAATGATGCGCTATTTTCGCCGCAAATGCTCATCCAGGCGGGGCATTATCTCAACAAAGTTGCAGGGCATGTGGCGGTAGTCGAGCTGCTTGCAAAGGATTTCGTCCCAGGCATCCTTGCAGGCGCCGGTGCTGCCGGGCAAAGCAAACAGGTATGTGCCGCCCGCGACACCGCCCGTGGCCCGGCTCTGCACCGCAGAAGTACCGATCTTTTGCATCGACACGATGGTAAAGACCGTGGCGAAGGCATCAATTTCCTTTTCATAGACGTCACGGTGGGCCTCGACCGTCACATCCCTGCCGGTCAACCCTGTCCCCCCGGTGGAAATCACCACGTCGACGCCGTCGTCCGCGATCCATCTGCGCAGTTGTCGCGTGATGTCGGTGCGATCATCGCGCAGCATCTTTCGATCAGCCAGGACGTGTCCTGCTGCCTCGATCCGCGCGACCAACGTGTCGCCCGACCTGTCGTCTTCCGGGCCGCGCGTGTCACTGACGCTCAGCACGGCAATGCGGACCGGGATAAAGGCGCGCGGCGTATCGATGGGGGACATCGTCGTCAGCTCCGTTGCAAGAGGATCAGGCGCAGCGCCAGCCCGGCAAAGATCGCAGCCGAGATCCGCTGCATCCATCGCGTCCCCCGTGCGCCGCGGACAAAGCGCTGTTGCAGCCGCCCTGCAAGTGCACCGACGACGCCGTTGATGATCAGCCCGCCCAACGACAGCACCGCCCCGAAGATCAGGAACTGCGGCAATACAGGCTGTGTCGGATCAACGAACTGCGGCACGAAGGCAAGGATGAACAAGATCACCTTGGGATTCGAAAGGTTTACCAACAATCCGTCGCGAAACGGTCGCCCCGCCGAAGCCTCCGCCCCCCCTGGCCGGGCCTTGGACCGCAGGATCTGCCACGCCATCCACAGCAGATAGGCCGCACCGACCCAGCGGATCGCATCGAAGGCAACGGGATGCGCAGCGACGATCGCCCCGACGCCAAGCCCGGCGACCAGCGCGTGGATCAGCCCCCCGACCGCGACCCCTGCACTTCCTTTCCATGCCGCTCCGGCACCAGATCGCACGCCCTGCCCGACACAGAACATCATGTCGGCGCCCGGCGTCACGTTCAGCGCCAGCGATGCGGGCACGAATGTCAGCAGGACGAGCCAATCGAGTGCCATCACCGCCCCTGCCCCAACCGTGCACTGAGCGACAACAGATCCGCCCATGCCTCGCGTTTCGCATGAGGCTGGCGCAACAGGTATGCGGGATGTGTCATCGGCAGCGCCGGAAGCCCGAATGCCTCGGACCAGTGACCGCGCAGTTTGAGGATGCCACGCTGGCCTAGTGCCGCCTGGCAGGAAATGTTGCCCATCAGCACAAGCACATCGGGCTTTGCCAATGCCACGTGTTTTTGCAGGAACGGCAGCATCATCGCGATTTCTTCTGGTTTCGGATCACGGTTCTGCGGTGGCCGCCAAGGCAGAACATTGGTGATATAGACCGCGCGGGAAACGTCTTCGGCGGTGCGCGAAAGGCCGATGGCCGCCAGCATCTTGTCCAGCAGCTGACCAGCCCGACCGACGAATGGTCTTCCTTCGCGATCCTCGTCGCGTCCCGGCGCTTCGCCAAGGATCATCACCCGCGCGCCGGGCACGCCATCCGCGAACACCAGGTTGCGCGCCCCAAGGCGCAGCTCGCAATGGTCGTACGCGTCGAGCGCCGTCCGCAACGCGTCCAGCGACCCTGCCGACTGCGCCGCCTGGCGCGCGACATCGACCGCATCGACCTCAAGACGCTCGCGAACTTCCTCGGGGGCATGGCGCACCTGCGCCGCGGCCCGTGCCGGTTTCGCAGGTGCTTCGGGCGCAAGTTCGAACCGGTTCACCGGGGCTTCCCCGATGCACTCGTCAACGCCCAGCTCCACCTGCCATTCCAGCAGGGTGCGGGCCAGATCCCATTCAAGCGCCGATTCCATGGGGGTACAGTATCGCGCCGCGTCTGCGGGCGGAAGCGCGATCCGGGTCGGATCCATCCCATCGCTGGACCTCGGCCTCTGCGGAGGCGTATAAGCGGGTCGAAACACAACGACGCCCGTCTGTGGGCGCGCACCGGGGAGAGAGCCCATGAGCTTCCGCCAGAACCACCTTCTCGGCATCGAACAGCTTGCACCCGATGAAATCACCACCCTGCTGGATCTGTCGGACGAATACGTCGCCTTGAACCGCGCCGCCGAAAAGCACGGCGATGCGCTCAACGGCCTGACCCAGATCAACATGTTCTTCGAAAATTCGACCCGCACGCAGGCCAGTTTCGAGCTGGCCGGCAAACGCCTGGGTGCAGACGTGATGAACATGGCGATGCAGGCATCGTCGATCAAGAAAGGGGAAACCCTGATCGACACGGCGATGACGCTGAACGCGATGCACCCGGATCTGCTGGTCGTGCGCCACCCCCATTCAGGCGCCGTCGACCTGCTGAGCCAGAAGGTGAACTGCGCCGTGCTGAATGCCGGTGACGGGCGCCACGAACACCCCACGCAGGCGCTGCTGGATGCCTTGACCATCCGCCGCACCAAGGGCCGTTTGCACCGCCTGAACATCGCCATTTGCGGCGACATCGCACACAGCCGTGTGGCGCGGTCGAACATGCTGCTGCTGCACAAGATGGAAAACCGCATCCGTCTGATCGGCCCACCGACGCTTGTGCCCTCGGCATTCGCTGAACTTGGCTGTGAAGTTTATGAAAACATGGAAGAAGGGCTGCGCGACGTTGATGTGGTGATGATGCTGCGTCTTCAGAAGGAGCGTATGGACGGCGGCTTTATCCCGTCCGAGCGCGAGTATTACCATCTCTACGGCCTGGACGCCGAAAAGCTGGCCCATGCAAAGGAGGATGCAATCGTCATGCACCCCGGCCCGATGAACCGAGGTGTCGAGATCGATGGCAGCATCGCAGACGACATCAACCGGTCTGTCATCCAGGATCAGGTGGAAATGGGCGTCGCGGTGCGTATGGCGGCAATGGATCTGCTGGCGCGCAATCTGCGGGAACGCAGGGCGGCAGCCAGCGACGCCGCCTGAACAACGGCCCTGCAGGCGCGGAACCCGTCGGCACCTGCGTGGGTTTAGCCTGCAACGGCGCGTCATGCGCCCGATAATCTTCCCGCAGGAGACCCATTAGATGAGCCTGACCGTAAGCCCCGCTGATCGCGATGCCATCTATGTTCTGGCCACCGACCCCGAAGCCCCCGAAGTCGCCGCGATCATGTCGCCCAAGCGGCTGAACGGATCTGCCGGGCGCACGGCGGCCTCGTTGCTCGGGCTGTCCGATGACATGGCGGGAGAGGTCGAGCTGGTCAATCCAGCGGACCTGGAGGGTATAGGCCTGTCGGGCTATCTGACGCAGGGCCTCGGCCTGAATGAAGAGGCCGTGGGGCGCGACAAGATGAACCTCGATGCGCTGCGCAGCCCGGTGATCCTGCTGCGCGGGCGGCTTGCCGAAGCCGGCGAAAGCCGGATCCTGTTGCCACGCGGCATCAGCTATGTCGGGAAATACCTGTTGACCCGCACCGAGGTCGGAATGATGCCGCTGACCGCGCAATCGGCAAGCGGTGTGATCCCCCCGGTGCTGACGGGTGCAACCGCCCCGATGCCACGCAGCAAGGCCTGGATCGCATCTTTGGTAATCGGTGTCGGTGTTGTGCTGGCGCTTGTTGCGATCGGGTTGTCCGTGCTCTGACGTCGCACTCGGCCAGCGGTCGTGATCAAACGCGCGCTGCCATCGCTACCATTTCCCGCCTACACCCCGACGTCGACATGCTTTATAGCGGACCCCGGAACGCCACCCCGGAACGCAAGGGCCTGCCGATGACCACCACCCTCCTCACCAATGTCCTATTGATCGATCCCGAAGCAGGCACGGAGACCGAGGGCAGTTTGCTGATCGGAGAAGGTGTGATCCTCAGCCTAGGGGATGCAGTCGATGCCACCGACGTCGATGAAGTGTTTGATTGCAGAGGCTTGTGCCTTGCGCCGGGCATCGTGGATATCGGCGTCAAGGTCTGTGAGCCGGGAGAGCGGCACAAGGAAAGCTTTGGAACTGCGGGGCGCGCGGCGGCGGCGGGCGGTGTCACGACGATCGTCACCCGCCCTGATACCCATCCTGCCATCGACAGCCCTGAAACGCTGGAATTCGTTGCGCGACGCGGACGCGAGGATGCGCCGGTGCGCGTGCTGCCTATGGCCGCGCTGACCAAGGGCCGCAACGGACGCGAGATGACCGAGATCGGATTTCTGCTGGACGCGGGGGCTGTCGCCTTTACCGATTGCGATCACGTGATCACCGACACCAAGGTCCTGACCCGCGCCCTGACCTATGCAAAGGCACGTAACGCGTTGGTCATAGGGCATATTCAGGAACCGGGCCTGTCGGCAGGCGCCTGCGCGACCTCGGGCAAGTTTGCCGCCCTGCGCGGCCTGCCTGCCGTGTCGCCGATGGCGGAGCGGATGGGCATCGACCGCGATGTATCGCTGATCGAGATGACGGGGGTCCGGTACCACTTTGACCAGGTGACCACGGCCCGTGCCCTGCCGGCGCTGGAGCGTGCCCGCAAAAACGGGCTGGCCGTGACGGCAGGCGTATCGATACACCATCTGACGCTGAACGAATACGACGTGGCGGATTATCGGACTTTCTTCAAGGTCAAGCCACCTCTGCGCTCCGAAGACGACAGGCAGGCGGTTGTGGCCGCCGTGGCATCGGGTCTGATCGACATCATCTCGTCCATGCACACCCCACAAGACGAGGAAAGCAAGCGCCTGCCCTTCGAGGAAGCCGCCAGCGGGGCCGTCGCCTTGGAGACTTTGCTGCCTGCCGCGATGCGTCTGGTCCATGCGGGCGATCTGGATTTACCTACGCTTTTCAGGGCGTTGTCGCTGAACCCATCAAAACTCCTGGGATTGGACACCGGGCGTTTGGCCGTCGGCGCACCGGCGGACCTGGTGCTGTTCGACCCGCATGCGCCCTTTGTGCTGGATCGGTTCGCGATGCTTTCAAAGTCGAAGAACACACCGTTTGACAGTGCCCGGATGCAGGGGCGGGTACGCGCCACCTGGGTTGGTGGGCAACAGGTACATGGGAAGCCGTTGTAATGCTTGGTTTAATGACACCCGAGATCGTCTCTTCGCCGCTGACGCTGCTGCTGGCGGCGGTGCTGGGATACCTGCTGGGGTCGATCCCGTTCGGGATCGTGATCACCCGCGCCTTCGGGCTGGGTGACCTGCGCGAGATCGGGTCGGGCAATATCGGGGCGACGAACGTCTTGCGCACCGGAAACAAGACGGCAGCGCTGCTGACGCTGATCCTGGACAGCGGAAAAGGCGCGGCGGCGGTGCTGATCGCGCGGGCTCTGGCACCGGAGGATGCGGTGCAACTGGCTGGTTTTGCTGCCTTTCTGGGGCATTGCTTTCCGATCTGGCTGGGCTTTCGCGGCGGCAAGGGCGTGGCGACCTACCTGGGCACGTTGCTGGCGCTGTTCTGGCCCGTCGGGCTGGCCTCCTGCGCGACATGGGCCGTCGTGGCCGCCGTGACGCGGTATTCGTCTCTGTCGGCATTGATCGCGGCGGCGCTGAGCGCGGGTTGGTCGGTGCTGTTCGGTCATACCGACATGGCGCTGCTGTGTATCCTGTTGGCATTGCTGATCTTTATCCGCCATCGCGCCAATATCGAGCGGCTGATGACGGGCGAGGAACCGCGGATCGGCAACAGGAAGAGCTGATCAGACCACGCGCGGGTTTCGCCGGGTTTCGATGAAATCCCCCGCCAAACGGGGCTGTACGCCAGTGTCAGGACAGTGACGCACAGGGTGGCGATGACGCTGTCGGTATCAGAGAATGGGCAGGGCGGGCAAAAACCGCCGAACAGCCTGAAAACATTCAAAAAGTCACGTCGGTATCCGAACGGTACCTACGTCGGTATCCGGGCGGTGCGATTTTCGCCAGGCCGGGCGCATGACCGCATTGGCCTGGGGCCGTCCGAGCTCTGGGCCGGGACGGCCCCTCACCATGAAAAGACCCACGTCGATAGAATGGGGGAGGTCCGTCTCTGGCCGATGCGCGCCCCCCTTTCCGCCCCGGATCAGATGCCGCGACTGTGACGGTGGCGTTAGCGCAGTTGGGGGGGGCCGGCGGTTGAAGGCGAGGCGAACGCGGGCCGCCCCCCTCCTCCGCTGTCGGTCTCAGTAGCTGTAATCCTTGAACACGCGGGTCACGTTGTGTTTCCACGGCCCGTTGTAGAGATCGAGCAATTCGTCGGCCATTACCTTGCCGGTGTCGACGCTTTCCTTGAGCGCGTTGAGGAAGTGCGTTTCGTCCGGGATCAGGCCACCGGCGCCGGGGCGGGCACGGGCCTTGAGACCGGCATCGGCAATGTCCAGAACCTCGCGCGCGAGGTCGTGCATCGAGATGCCGTCGACATTGGCCTGAAGGCCCTGTTCGGAGGCGGCGATGCGCATCGCGTCACGCTGTGGCGCGGTCCAGCCCTTGACCAGATCCCACGCCGCGTCGAGCGCGCCGTCATCGTACATCAGCCCGACCCAGAAGGCAGGCAGCGCGCAGAGACGGCGCCACGGGCCGCCATCGGCCCCGCGCATTTCGATGAACTTTTTCAGGCGCGCCTCGGGGAACAGCGTCGTCAGGTGATCGGCCCAATCCGACAGGGTCGGCTTTTCGCCCGGCAGCGCGGGCAGTTCGCCCTTGAGGAAATCGCGGAACGACTGGCCCAGCGCATCGATGTACTTGCCATCGCGGTAGACAAAGTACATCGGCACATCGAGGGCGTATTGCACGTAGGATTCAAAACCGAAGCCTTCGTCGAAGACAAAGGGCAACATGCCGGTGCGCGCAGAATCGAGGTTGCGCCAGACAAGGCCACGATAGCTTTTGACGCCATTCGGCCTGCCCTCGAAAAACGGCGAATTGGCGAAGAGGGCATTGGCGAGGGGTTGCAGCGCAAGGGCCACGCGCATTTTCTTGACCATGTCGGGTTCGGACCCGAAGTCGAGGTTGACCTGCACGGTACAGGTGCGGCGCATCATGGTGGTGCCCATGGTGCCGACCTTTTGCATGTAGCTGTCCATCAGCTTGTAGCGGCCCTTGGGCATCAGCGGCATCTCTTCGTGCTGCCAGATCGGGGCGGCGCCGAGGCCGATGAAGCCGACGCCGATTTCGTCCGCGATGGTCTTTACCTCGCGCAGGTGGTCGTTCACCTCGTCGCAGGTCTGGTGAATGGTTTCCAGCGGAGCACCGGAGAGTTCGAGGGCGCCGCCGGGTTCAAGGCTGACGTTGGCGTCGTTCTTGGTCAGGCCGATCAGCTTGCCGCCCTCTTCGACCGGCGCCCAGCCGAAGCGGTCGCGCAGCCCCTGAAGCACGGCAACGATGGAGCGGTCCCCCTCGTAGGGCAGTGGTTTCAGGCTGTCTTTGCAATAGCCGAACTTTTCATGCTCGGTGCCAATGCGCCAGTCTTCGCGGGGCTTGCAGCCCTCTGCCAGGTATTCGGCCAGTTGCTCCTGCCGCTCGATCGGGCCGCCACCGGATTGTGGGATGGACATTGGGGGGATCTCCGCGTCGTTTATGGGTCAAGGGTCACAGGTCTGAAGTACCGGCCCGACCGGGAGGACCCCGGCCCGAGGGACCTAGGTCTGTTCTGAAATGGGGAGCGTGTCAATGGAGCCAGCGCTGGCGGCGTTGCCAGATGACGACAGGCGCGGGCTGCTGCCCGGAAACCGCACGCTGCACCTGGGCGACCAGTTTGGAGGTGCTGATGCCCGGAAGTGCCGCAAAAACATCGAAAAGCCCGTCGGCGCCTTCGGCGTTCAGCGGGATCAGGACATCCGGTTGACCAATTTGTGATAATTTCCAGAGGGGCGGCGTGACGGTGGGGTCGAGCGTCAGGCAGGTGATTTCCGACAGGGCCACCGCACCGCCGGTGAAGGGGCCGAAATAGCCGATCTGGCCTTCGTCGATGCGCACGACGCCGGGGCCGCCTGCCAATGTGCGAAAGCGGCCACGCTGAACCCCCGCGATGGTCATGGCCAGTCCGGCGATCAGGATGACCGCACTGATCCAGAACACCAGGCCGTAGCTGATCAGCATCCACCACAGCCCGACGGCGGCAACGAGCGCGCCCAGCAGCGCCTCGCGCCAGCGGGTGATGGCGCGGCGGGCCTGCGGGCGGACCCCGATCACGACCAATCCCCCAGCGCCGCCTGCCAGAGGGCGAGGGCCGCGACGGCGGCGGTGTCGGCGCGCAGGATGCGGGGGCCGAGTTGGACCGAATGGGCAAAGGGGAGGCTGCGCAGCCGTGTCCGTTCCGCCGGTGAAAAGCCGCCCTCGGGTCCGATGAGGATGGCCCAGGGGCCGCGCGGCGCGCCGGTCAGGCCGTTTTGCGCGGCATCCGTTTCGGCAAGCGCCTCGTCGCAGAACATCAGGCGGCGGTCGTCGGGCCAGTCCGAGAGCAGGCGGTCGAGCCTGGTCAGATCGTCGACCTCGGCCACGTAGGTATTGCCGCATTGTTCCGCCGCCTCGACCGCATGGGCCTGAAGCCGGTCACGGCGGATACGTTCGGCATTGGTGAAATCGGTCTGCACGGGCAGGATGCGGGCCGCCCCCATCTCGGCGGCCTTTTCGACGATGAAGTCGGTGCGGGCCTTCTTGATCGGGGCGAACAGAAGCCAGACGTCGGCAGGCGCGCCCTGCGGCTTAGAGCGGTCGCGGCACAGCAGCACACCGCCGCGCTTGCCTGCCTCGATCACCTCGGCCTGCCATTCGCCGTCGCGACCGTTGAACAGGGCAATGGCCGCGCCCGTCGTCTGCCGCATGACGCCGAAAAGGTAATGCGCCTGGTCCCGGTCGAGCGGAACGGTTTGCCCTTTACCCAAGGGGTGCTCTACACAGAGCCTGATCTTTGCAGTTTCCATGAGGCCTACATATGACCCATCGCCAAGCGACACCAGAGTCCAGCACGTCCGAGGGGCAGGTTGCGGATGCGGTCCGTGGCAACTGGGTCGACCGGCTGGCGCCGCCCGCGACGCGCCCCTATCTGCGCCTGAGCCGTGCCGACCGCCCCATCGGGACGTGGTTGCTGCTGTTGCCGTGCTGGTGGGGGCTGTTTCTGGCCATCGCCGCCGACGGGCAGCCGCGCTGGCAGGACCTGTGGATCTTTGTCGGTTGCGGGCTGGGGGCCTGCCTGATGCGCGGCGCGGGCTGCACGTGGAACGACATCACCGACCGGGAATTCGATGCTGCCGTGGCACGCACACGGTCGCGGCCCATCCCGTCCGGACAGGTCAGCGTGAAACAGGCGGTTGCCTGGATGGCGGCGCAGGCGCTGATCGCCTTTTTCATCCTGCTGACCTTCCCGGTGGCGGCGATCGTGCTGGGGTTCGTGTCGATCCTGCCCGTCGCGATCTATCCGTTTGCCAAACGCTTTACCTGGTGGCCGCAGGTGTTCCTGGGGCTGGCCTTCAACTGGGGCGCGCTGTTGGCCTGGGCGGCCCATGCGGGCAGTCTGAGCGTGGCACCGGTGATCCTGTATGTCGCCGGCATTGCCTGGACGCTGTTCTATGACACCATCTATGCCCACCAGGACAAGGAAGACGACGCGCTGATCGGCGTGAAATCCACCGCCCGCCTGTTCATGGAACGCACGCCACAGTGGCTGGCGCGGTTCCTGATCGCCAGTGTCGCGCTGATGTCGCTGGCCATCCTGGCGGCGCTGCTGCCGGGGGCGTCGCCTCTCGGCATCGTGATCGCGCTGGCGGGGGCCTGGGCCTTTGGCGCGCATATGCTGTGGCAGCTGAAAACCTATGACGACACGGATTTCGACGTGCTTTTGCGGCTGTTCCGGTCCAACCGGGATGCCGGTCTGCTGGCCCTGCCGTTTTTCGCCGTCGCCATTCTGGTCTGATTGCCACGCCCGGTTTCGCCGTCTAGACACTGTGCAACTGTCAACTATCCCGGACCCCGCCTGATGCGTCTGTCCTCGATCCTGATCCTGACCGGATCCTTTCTTGCCGCCGCCGCGGGCAGCCTGGTGGTTGCCGGGTTCGCCGTGGATCTTGTCGAGAGCGCATCGGAAACCGATGTGCGACGGTCGCTGGATCAATCCGAGCTCGGTTGGGCAGAAGTGCGCGCCGACGGCTTGCAGGTACGGCTGAGCGGCATTGCCCCGACCGAAGCCCTGCGGTTTCGCGCAAAGTCGGTTGCCAGTTCCGTGGTCGAGGCCAGCCGGGTGATCGACCATATGCAGGTGCAGGCCAGCACCGGCCTGGCGGCACCGGAGTTTTCCATCGAGATCCTGCGCAACGAGGGCGAAATCTCGTTGATCGGGTTGATCCCGGGCACCACGGACCGCACCGCGCTGGTCGAACGGGTGGCGCGTCTGCGTGGCGTCGACAACGTGTCGGACCTGTTGCAAACGGCGGATTACGCCGTGCCCGCAGGCTGGGAGGCAACCGTATCCTATGCCATCAACGCCCTGCGCACGCTGCCGCATTCCAAGATTTCGCTGTCAGCCGAGCGCGTGTCGATCACGGCGATGAGCGACAGCCCCGAGGCGAAGCGCACGCTGGAGGCCGATCTGCGCCGTCGGGCCGACCCCGACATGCGGCTGATGCTGTCGATCAGCGCACCACGGCCGATCATCGCGCCCTTTACCCTGCGATTCGTCCGCGACGACGAGGGCGCGCGCTTTGACGCCTGTTCCGCCGACACCGAGCGCGCGCGCCGCATGATCCTGGAGGCCGGGCGCACCGCCGGTATGCAGGACCAGGGGCGCTGCGTGATCGGCCTTGGCGTGCCGTCCTCTGACTGGGGTCGTGCGACCTCGATGGCGATCGTGGCCATTGGTGAACTGGGCGGGGGCAGCCTGACCGTGTCGGATGCCGACATCAGCCTGATCGCCGCCGAGGGCACGACGCAGGCCCTGTTCGACCGGGTGATCGGAGAGCTGGAAAACGATCTGCCCGACGTCTATGCGCTGCATGCGGTGCTGCCCGAGGTGCCCGACCAGAAAGCCACGGGAACGCCGGAGTTCACCGCCACGCTGAGCCCCGAGGGGTTGGTGCAGCTGCGCGGGCGGGTCAGCGACGAGGTGATGCGCAACGCGACGGAATCGCTGGCCAAGGCCCGTTTCGGCAGCGACAGCGTCTATGCCGCCGCGCGGCTGGATGAGGGTTTGCCAGAAGGTTGGCCAGTGCGGGTGATGACCGGTCTGGATGCCCTGTCGCATCTGGCGAACGGGTCGGTGACGGTGACCCCGGACACCGTGGACATTCGCGGCAATACCGGCAACCAGGACGCCAGCAACGAGATCGCGCGCATGTTGGGCAGCCGCCTGGGCGAGGGCGCGGATTTTCAGATCAACGTGACCTACCAGGAGAAACTGGACCCCCTTGCCGCCCTGCCGACGCCGCAGGAATGCCTGGCGCAGCTGGTGGCGGTTCAGGCAGACAGCAAGATCAACTTTGAGCCCGGTTCGGCCAATGTGACGGGCGACAGCCGTGGCCTGCTGGACCAGATTGCAGAGGTGTTGAAGACCTGCCCCGATCTGCCGCTGGAAATCGCCGGGTTCACCGACAGCCAGGGCCGCGAAGAGATGAACCTGACGCTGAGCGAAAGCCGGGCGCAGGCGGTTCTGAACGAATTGCGCACGCGGCGCGTGCTGACCGCCAGTTTTACCGCAGAGGGCTTTGGCGAGGCGGACCCGATTGCCGATAACGCCACCGAAGAGGGCCGCGAGGCAAACCGGCGGATCGAGTTCCGTCTGGCGCAGGATGCCGAGCAGGCCGACGCGACGAACGAGACCGGCGCAAACGCGGCGCCCGCCGATGGCATGATCGTCGGAAGCGGCATCGGCGGGGCGAACTTGCTGGAGGACGGCACCGACGTGGACGTGTCGGGCGACGCGGACGTATCTGGCGACGCGGACCAGGAGGAGATGGACGGGTCGGGCGACGAGATCGGGGACGAATCCGGTGATGACGTGACCGGCACCGACGCCGGAGAGGACCTGCCCGAAGACTGAGGGTCGGCGCGGCGAAATATCAATTCCCCATGGCGCAATGCCGTGGGTCACAGGGGACTGACAGGTGAACAGAACGGAATTTATCATCGCCACGGCGATCATCCTGTTCGTGGCATTCTGCATGGGCTGGTTTTCGTACTGGCTGATCCATCGTTTCACCCGCGTGTCGAAATCGGACATGGGCGAGCTGGAGAAGATGGCGCAGGAACTGCACGACGCAGAGGAAACCCGCGACCAGGCGATCACCTATTACCAACAGCGCGAGGCCGATCTGTCGACGCAGCTGAACCAGAGCGATGCCGAGCTGGCCGCCGCGATGGAGGGCCTGCGCGAGGCCCGGCAGGAGGCAGAGGAACTGCGCGCCTACATCGAGCGTATCCACCAGAAATAGCGTGTCAGCGCCAGCGTGACAGCGCGTCCTCGTCACTGTCCTTGGCCGCGACCCACGCCGCGCCATCGGCGGTGAATTCCTTTTTCCAGAAGGGCGCGCGGCTCTTGAGGTAATCCATCAGGAAATCAGCGGCGAGAAAGGCGTCGGCGCGATGCGCCGAGGCGGTGGCGACCATCATGATCGGTTGCTCGGGCGTCAGCGCACCGAAGCGATGCAGGATCAGCACCGGCCCGAGGGACCAGCGAGAGGACGCCTGTTGCGCGATGTCGTGCAGCGCCTTTTCGGTCATGCCGGGATAATGTTCGATCACCATGCGCGACAGGCCGCCGGTCGCCCCGGGCAGATCGCGCACCAGCCCGGTAAAGCTGATGACCGCCCCTGCCCCGGCCCGCGCCGCATGGGGGGTGAATTGCGACAGCAGCGCACCGGGATCGAAGGCGGCGTCCTGGACGCGGATATCGATTTCAGGCGCGGCCATCGCCATCAGCCCCCCGTCATCGGCGGGAAAAAGGCGACCTCTCGTACGCCGCCAAGCGGTGCATCGAAATCAGACAGTTCCTGATCGACGGCGACGCGCAGCGCGCTCAGATCGGAAAAGGCCAGGGCATAGCGATCTTCGCGGGCGCTGAGTTCCCGCACCAGGTCCATCACGGTGGCGGCAGACGTGTCGACACGCTCCTTTGGCAGGCCGATGCGTTCGCGCACCCATGCAAAATACAGAACGTCCATCATTCGTCCTTCAGATGCGGGCGCGCCTTGAGAAAGTAGTCCGCGCCGGTGATCAGTGTCAGCGTCGCGGCGATCCAGATCAGCGCGAGGCCACCCCAGGTCGCCCATGTGTTCAGCAGCATGAGCATCCGCAGGTTGAGATCATCCGGCTGGGTGCCCGCCAGGATGCCGTCCATCGATTCGGTGTCGAGGCCGAACATGGCATTGCCGAGATGATGTTCGGCAATACCCTGGGCAAGCAACACCACGATGGCAACCATCTGGGTCGTGGTTTTCCACTTGGCAAGCCTGGTCACCTTGAGCAACCCGGCGGTTTCCCCAAGGTATTCGCGCAGGCCCGAGACAAAGACCTCTCGGAACAGGATCGCGGCCGCAGGCAGGATCAGCAGGTCGGACAGCGGCGAGACATGCGCCAGGACCATCAGCGCGATCACGACCATCGCCTTGTCCGCGATGGGATCGAGCATGGTGCCGAGCTTGCTGACCTGGTTGAGGTTTCGCGCGAGGTAGCCATCGAACCAGTCGGTCGCGGAGGCAAGGATGAAGATGATCACCGCCCACCAATCCGCGAAGGGACGGGGCAGCAACAGAAAGCACAGAGCGATGCCGGGCGCGCAAAGCAGCCGCAGGATCGTCAGTAAGTTGGGCAGTGTCAGAGTCATGATCCCTCTCCTATCCTTCCTTGCGACGCCGGGAAAGCGGGATTCAAGGGCTTGCCTGATCAACCAACCGGCGCGGGACATTGTTCCGGGTCGATTGCGGCGGATTTCGCCCCCCCCTCGGCGCACCAAGGGCGGCGGACAGCATTCGGGAGGCGATGCGCAGGCCGATCGCCATGCCGATGCGACGTCGTTCCGGGTGCGGGATCAGGCCGGCGACATGCCGCTCCATGCCCTACCTCCAGGGGCACCGAATGACGATGGCGCGCAAGCCGGTGATGCGGTGTCGGTGCCTGCGGCATGACACGCCGACCGCAGCGATGGCCGCCCCACGATGCCCCCAAAGGCCGGGGCATGTGCGCGCCTTGCCCTCAGGGCCAACCGTGCCAGTGGTGCCACCTGCGCCGTCGGTGTGCCGTTTTCCCGCGGGTGGCCGACGTTTTTACCACGGCACTCACCCGGTTGCCTTGCCTGCGGAGGGGCTGGCGCTTACATCCAACATCATGAGCAGATGGAACCCCCTTAAGAAGCGGCCGCCGATGGTGGCCGTGATCGCCCTAGGCGGCATGATTTCCGCAGGCCCGCGCGGCCCGCTGAGCGACGAGGCGCTGGCCCCCGTCATCGAAAAGGCATTCCGGCGCGGCAAACCAGTGGCTGTGGCGCTAAAGATCAATTCGCCGGGCGGATCGCCAGTGCAATCGTCGCTGATTGCCGCCCGCATCCGCCGTCTGGCAGATGAAAAGCAGATCCCCGTCTATGCCTTTGTCGAGGACGTTGCCGCGTCGGGCGGGTACTGGCTGGCCTGTGCGGCAGACGAGATTCTGGCCGACGAGGGGTCGATCCTGGGATCGATCGGGGTGATTTCCGCCGGATTTGGCGCGCATGTCTTTCTGGCGCGGCAAGGGATCGAGCGGCGCGTCTACACGGCGGGCGAAAGCAAGAGCATGCTGGACCCGTTTCGCCCCGAAAGCGAAGAGGATGTCGCCCGCCTGAAAACCCTTCTGGAGGATATCCACGGCACCTTCATTTCCTACGTCAAGGCGCGGCGGGGCGCGGCGCTGAAGCCCGATGAAGAGATGTTCACCGGCAAGGTGTGGCTGGGCCGCAAGGCGGTCGAGCGGGGCCTGATCGACGGCATCGGTCACCTGGTGCCGGTAATGAAGGACCGGTTCGGCGACAAGATACGGTTTCGCACCTACGGCAAGAAACGCGGATTGATCAGCCGCCTTGGCGCATCGGTGCTGAGCGACGGCCTGAGCGCGGTTGAAGAACGGGCGGCCTACGCCCGTTTCGGTCTGTGACGTGGTCGTAAAGGTTGTCATCCTGTTTCTGGTCGGCATGGGCGTCATGGCGATGTTCGGCAAGCTGACGCTGCCGGGGCAGAAAAAGCCGGGCGCGCGCAAGCCCGGACAGGTCAGCGGTAAAAAGTGCCCAACGTGCGGGCGGTACATGATCGGCAAGGGCCCCTGTGCCTGTCGATCCAAAAAGGGATAATCCCGCGAATGCTTCCTTGGCTATTGGCCGTTCTGGGCCTTGTGATCCTGCTGCTGGCCGGTGACGCGTTGGTGCGCGGCGCGGTGAACCTGTCGCTGCGCATGGGCATCCCGGCGCTGATCGTCAGCCTGACGGTCGTGGCGTTTGGCACCTCGGCGCCGGAATTGCTGATCTCGATCTCGGCCGTTCTGGACAACAAGCCCGGGCTGGCCCTTGGCAACGTGGTGGGGTCGAACACGGCGAACATCCTGCTGGTTCTGGGCGTTCCGGCGTTGCTTGCCACGATGCACACCAGCGAACACGACAGCCGCAAAAGCTATGTCACGATGATCGTCGCGACGCTGGTGTTCATCGGGCTGGCGTTGCGTGGCACGCTGGATCTGACGGCGGGGCTGATCATGCTGGCGATGCTGGCGCTGATCCTGGCCGATCAGGGGCGTGACGTGATCCGTCACAAGCGCGATGCCGACAGTGCCCCCTGCGCCCTGCCCGAGGGCGAGGTCGAGGGCGCGGACCCCGCGATGCGCTGGTGGAAGGTGATCCTGTTCCTGGTCATCGGGCTGGTCGGTCTGCCGCTGGGGGCGCAACTGCTGGTCACCAACGCCTCGATCATCGCGCGCGACTACGGCGTCAGCGAAACCGTGATCGGCTTGACGCTGGTCGCGGTGGGGACGTCCCTGCCCGAGCTGGCGACGACGGTGATGGCGGCCCTGCGCAAGCAGGCCGACGTGGCGCTTGGCAACGTGATCGGGTCGAACATGTTCAACCTGCTGGGCATCATCGGCGTCACCACCCTGATCGGGCGCATCCCGGTCGATATCCCCGAGTTGCAATTCGACTTTGCGGTGATGCTGGCCAGCTCTCTGCTGCTGGTGCCCTTCGTTTTCTTTCGCCGGGATATCACGCGCGTGGTCGGGGGTATTCTGATCCTGTTGTACGCCTGCTATATCGGCGCTGTGCTGATCTGATCGCCGGAAAAGGAAGCCCCATGAGCGACGCCCCCCCCCCCC